>Ga0208519_100034_pt1 | contig 194862 bp, 166 predicted proteins | sample LakWasM130_HOW14_2_FD_183940 | JGI IMG/M metagenome (GOLD analysis project Ga0208519, IMG submission 183940) | Freshwater sediment methanotrophic microbial communities from Lake Washington under simulated oxygen tension - Sediment Metagenome... | ecosystem: Environmental > Aquatic > Freshwater...
CCATTATCTTAGCCAAACAAAAACTGCTGAACCTCGTAAGTCCAGCAGCATAACTTCAATAACCAATATCCTATAAAAACCGAAAAAGAAAAATCCTAAACTGTCAGATCAACTACTAACTATTACAATTGATTTAACAGTATAGTACTGCATGGGCATTTTTCTTAACGTGAATATCTGTCAATTCAAACCGCAGAGTCCCCTATCGGGAGACATATGCGGGGAACTTTCTTTTATTGTTAAAAGGATTCCCTGTGGAGAAGAAAATTCCCCTTGCTTACTCAACTGGGCGTTCGCACCTTCTACTTTGTCTGCCAAAAATTGTTTGGATTGTTTGTCTTCAAATAAGTAAACGTAGTTCCTGTCTTTGTGTTTGTGCGTTCTAACTTGTCCGGTTTTTGTTGAAATGCATCTAACGGCAACAATTCAACAAAGGTTATTTTTTTTCCTTCTTTCCAAGTTTCTGTGTCGTACTCACTTACTAACGGACATTGTAAGCGGTATAAATTCTTCGCCATATAATTGTACAGGTATCCTTGTTTTGTCGTGCTTGATTTATTATTCCAATTTGCGTCAGGGTTCAAAATAATGGGTTTGTCGTTTATTATTCTTTCTCTCACTTCTTCGATGCTTAAAAGTTCACCTTTTTCATTCATCACATAAGCATTATTAGTAGGGTCAATCCAAATCCACTTCTTGTCGTTTGGTAAATACACTGAATTGATAACGTGGCAATCGTCAAATACTGAGTCCTTAGGCATACAAGTTATAAACCTTGACTTAAAGCCCATTGACAAATAGCATTCGTTTAAAACCGTTGATAGCCCTCTACAATTTAGCCCTCTTTCTTCTTTTTTGCATTGAGCAATCATACTCATAGCATTTTTAATAGTAGGGTTTTCGTGGTTACCGTCGTGAGGGATTAAGTTATGTATCCAATGTAATAAGTTTATAATTTTTGAAACATCATTCCCATAACCTGCAATAGAATCTAAATTGAATCCTTTTCTTAAAGCTACAAGATTAGGGTTGCTTTGGTCTTGGTAAGTAAATTTTGGAATTTCTCTATTGTCATTAAAATTATATTTTGATGCTCCTTTTAGTTTGTCAAGATAACTCGGTTTAAAAGCAATTTGCGTAAGAGCTTTAGTCGTGTCATTTAAGAGAATAATGAAATCAAATTTTGTTTTGTCTGTAATCTTAACCGAGATAGAATCTTTGTCTGTATAAAAGGTAACAACTTTTCCTTTTGATGAAGTAGTATAAATGTCAGGCTTAAGTTCTGGCGAAATTGTCCAGGCATTTTTAGTAAAATTGCTTCCGTCCCGAATGTCAACAGATTTAGAAGTTGCTTTAATTATTTGTAGTTTGCTCTGTGCAGATAAAAGTTGTCCTGTAAAAAATGATAAAAATAATAATGAGATTTTCGCTGTCATGTTTTTTTTGATTTACGTTTCAGAAACTTAAAAGTTACAGGGAGTCGTCTGGTATGACGCCCAACACTTAAATACACGCAACTACCCCCCAAAAACATACGTAAAGCCAACCCAACAGAGCAGCTATACGCATTTGTTTGCGTTTTTTAAGTATCTCAAAGTACACCAATCCATCCATCGCCATACCGGGAAAAATCCCGTATTTCAAGCCTGGGCGGGTGGGCAAAAAGCCGCCATAGGGCCCATTTTTAAGCCAAAAACACAAACGAGCAATAATACAGTAATAATATAGTAACAATACAGTAATCCCACCATAACAATACACCTATAAAATACTAACTCCATACCAACCACTCACCAACCCTTCCCCTGCCATACCCCCTTGGAACCCATTTTAAGCCATGCCCAAACGGGGAGTAGCCGAAGCGTTTAACTGGCATTTTTATACCATCAGGGGGTGTTTTGCGACAAAAGAACACCAATGGGCAATAACGGAGTAATAATGCTATAACAATACCCATACAATATACCTCCCGGGCATTAACCAAGTGGTAGGGCAAGCCGTGCCGGTAAAATAGAAACAACTGTATAGTTGGGTACCCCCCCTCTGTGCAACTCCAATTCTCTGGACCCTCTGTGTTAAAAATCAAACGCTCCATTTAAAGCAATTTTTTCAACACAGAGAGCGCAGAGGTAACGAGGTTCACAGAGAGTAATAAATTAATCCGGCTAATGGTTAATAGTGTACATAATTATATGGCTTTATGAGGCTATGTATAACAAAACAGTGGTACTTATATATGCCGCAGGAATCAGGATTCATGACTTGGTACATGCTGGTAGAATAGCTACTACTCCCATACTGATCCCTACTACTGCGCTGCTGTTTTATTAACTATCATCTGCGTCTTTTTTCACTACTCCCATTCTGAAATTTTTGTTAGCCTTTTTTATCGGCTAATGCTACGGTTTTATCAATCTGGCTCTATTTCACAGGAGCGGCTGTTTTTATCCCTTTGTATTGTTAAAGGGAATCAAAATTAACCGCTTTAAAAACAGAGTTTATGAAACCGCAAATCACCATCACCGAAAAAAGAAACCTGCCAAAAGCCGGTAAATTTTTACTGGTTATGATGGTTTCAGTATTACTTTTTTCTTGCCAGAAAGAGATGGTTGCCCCTCAACAAACCATTGACAATACACCTGCTTTTACACCTGTAGCTGCCAGTAACTTCCATCTTTCTGAGTCTAAAATAACTTTGTTACAGGGCAACGATAATATTAAAGCCATTAACTTAAACTGGGAGGTAACCGGAACTAATGCCGGCGGAATGTTTACTGTTGAAGCTGCCCTTAAAGGCAATAATTTTACCGATTTTATTGAAATAGGTGCTACAGACCAGCTTAACATGAGCCCTGTTGTTAAAGACCTTAACCGCCAGATGTGTCAACTGATACCAGCCGGTACTACCGAAATGGTTGAATTAAGGGTTAGGGCAAGCAATGGTAAAACCACAACTACTTATTCAAACCCTGTTGCTTTACAGGTTACCACCTACCAGCGTTATACTGAATACCAGGCTCCCCAATACATGCACGTTCCCGGTAATTTTCAAAGCTGGGATATGCCAAGCGCCCCCACACTGGTAACTACCGAAAATAATGGTGAATATGACGGATATGTAAACTTCACCAACGCGTATCCCCAGTTTCTGCTGGTAAAAGGCGCTCAATGGGCTCCGGTTAATACCTACACTTATATTGGTGGCGGCAAATTTGGATTTGGTGGCGGTGTGTTCTCAATTTTTGGCGGCGCAGGCATCTATAGAATGACAGCCAGCACCAATACCAATACCTTCAGTTATACTAAAATCAATACATGGGGTGTACACGGTACTGCAGTGCCTGCAAATGGTAATACAGACCCCGAAATGACCTACCATGCAGCTACCAATGCATGGACAATGAATATAGAACTTGCAAAAGGTGATTTCAGGATCAGGGCCAATAATACTGATGCCATAAGCTTTGGTAAAACAATGGTAGACGGTTATCTGGTACCCGATTATAAAGGAACTGATTTTAAAGTAGAAAAACCCGGTAATTACACCATCACCCTTAACCTGAAACAGGCCGGTAACTATACCTGCAGTGTAGTTAAAACAGTAAATCCTGTAACCGGCACTAACTAAGATTCTTTACCGCAGAGACAGAAAGCCGCCAGGGATCGCCAGGTAAACTTTTACAAAAATCCTTGCGTGCCATTGCGACTTTGTGCCTTCGCGGTTAAATTTTTCAAAGCGAAATCCTGCCGGTTAAATTTCGACTAACTCCACCATCAGTTTTTATTTACTATTCTACAGGGTTGTTTTATTAAAGTCAATATTTCACGATTTCAGTAGTATTGTGCCATAAACAAAAGACTGCTGTTTTTGCCTATGTACCAGAAAAAGCGCGGCATTGATATTATTGGTAAAATACTGGATGCCTGTTATGCGCATAACCCTGATGCATTATTCATTATGAGCCTGATGCACCAGTATGAAGAACGCGGAAGCCTGAGCAAAAAACAATTGCAGGGATTACTGGCAAAAGCGCAAAAAGCAAAAAACATCCCGCAAAACTGGCTGGGCACGCTGGAAGCTATCATTTTAAAAATGCCCACACGCTACAAATCGGAGGAATCTATTGTTCCATCTCCCATCTATGAAAAAAATGAGGAGGCGGGCAAAATACTTTCCTCCATACTGGCTAAATACCCTGAACACAAGCGTGTATTATTTCTGAAATCAAAATATGAGAATAACGAAGCATTTGTTGCTGACGAGATAAACGAACTGAAAAGATTTTATAAAGCGCTGCGGATAGAAGGATGAACTGACATCAGAACCATCCTCTTTTTCTGAATACCAAAACCATCCACACAGGAATGATAAGCATAAGCCCAACAGCAATAAAAAACCCATAAGGGTGATGGATATACGGCAGTTTATCAAAGTTCATCCCGAAAATACCGCCGATAACGGTTGCGGGTGCAAGCAGGCAGGTTACTACCGCCATTACTTTCATCACCTCGTTCATTTTCAAGTTTACATTACTCAGGTAGAGGTCCTGTAAGTTCATCATCATATCACGATAGTTCTCTGCAAGATCATTGGCCTGTACGATATGATCATAAATATCCTTGAAATATTTTGTGGTTCTTTCCTGCAGCAGATCACTGTCGCTTCTGATAAAACCATTTACCAGGTCGCGAACGGGACTAACGTTTCTTTTCAGGATGATCAGTTCTTTACGCAAACTGTTGATCTCTGCAAGCGAGCGGGTATTGCTGCTTCGTATAATCCGCTCTTCAAGCGTTTCAATGCGTTCGCCTAATTTTTCCATCACCACATAGTAATTGTCAACGATCATATCCAGCAATGCATAACACAAATAATCCGCGCCGCTCTGCCGCAACTTACTGCTGCCGGTGCGTAATTTTTCCCTGATGGGGTCAAACACATCCCTTGTGCCATCTTCCTGGAAAGAAATGACAAAGCCTTTGCCCAATACAATACTGATCTGCTCAGCTTCAACAGCCCCGGTACGGTTATTAAAATAGAGCATGTTTAAAAGACAGAAAAGGACAGGATCCATTTCATCCATCTTGGGCCGCTGGCTTACAGACAGGATGTCTTCCTGTATGAGTAAATGAATATTGAAGTGATTGCAGATCTCTTCCACATCTTCTTTCCGAATGCCATCCAGATTGATCCACGAAACCGTATCACTGTCTCTGAAAGAATAACAGTCTGTTATCTTGTCAAGCGTTTTTTCTTCGATATGATGTGGTGAAAAGTCAAAAACCTTGATCATAGTTTCTGCCGCTTCTTCTCTATGCGGCACAGCAGTGGGGTTTACCTTGAAAATATCCCTGGTACGTTTGGTATTAAAAAGCGACAGAACATTAAAATATTTGAGGTATTTATTTTGCGGCATATCTGAAGGTAAAAACAAGTTTTGGAAAAGCGGTAGTTTTTCAAAACCCATTTCGCTTTACATTTGTTGCTAATCATTTTTGAATGCCTGTATTACCGCAACCCAATTACCGCACCTCGTTCTGGCAGTTTAACGGGCATCTGCAAACCATTTACCCCAGTCTTTTCCGGAAGGTGCATTTTGAATACGGGCAAAGAGAAAGGCTCGAATTACCGGATGGCGATTTTGTGGATCTGGACTGGTCGTTTACCACCCCCCAAAATAAAAAGCTGGTTATCATTACCCATGGCCTTGAGGGCGACTCGCACCGTCATTATGTATTGGGCATGGCTAAATTGTTTACGGCTAATGGGTACGATGCGCTGGGCTGGAACTGCAGAAGTTGCAGCGGTGAAATAAACAGGCTGCCGCGATTTTATCATCATGGCGATGCATCTGATCTCCGCCTGGTTATTAATTACGCAATTGCGGAGCATGGGTATGAAGAGATAGTGCTGGTGGGATTTAGTATGGGCGGCAGTTTAAGTTTGAGGGCTGTAGCGGAATTCCCTGAAACCGTTCCTGCGCAGATCAAACGCGTGGTCGCATTTTCGGTGCCCTGCGATCTGCTGACGAGCGTTAAGATATTATCACAATCAACCAATAAAATTTACAGCAGCAGGTTTTTGAGAAAACTGGGAGAAAAAATCAAACAAAAAGAAACCAAATTCCCCGATCTGATCAGTTATGAAGGCTATGATAAGATCAAACATTTTGTTGATTTTGATAACCGCTACACCGCGCCATTACATGGGTATTCTGACGCCTATGATTTTTATACGAAAGCAAGTGTAAAACCATTGTTGCCCAATATTCGTATACCCTCGTTAATTGTGCAGGCTTTGAACGATACTTTTCTATCTCCTGAATGTTTCTGTTATGAGGAAGCAGAAAACAATGATCAGCTATTTCTTGAAACACCGGCACATGGCGGCCATTGTGGTTTTATGCTACCGGGTTCAGCATATTCCTGGGCAGAGTTAAGGGCGCTGGAGTTTGCGCGGTCGGGACGCTAAGCGGTCGGGACGCTAAAGCGACCTGAACGCTAAACTCACAACAAAAGACATTTTAACCACTTCAAGAAATTCTTATACCTGCATCATTCAAACCATGAATAGATCAGTTTCTTTACACTCTTAACCTGAATGCTCTGTATAGAGTAAAAACCAATTCTTTAAATAGTGGAGAAACAATTACGTCCATAGAGTTTGGGCTGTTTATAGCGTTCATGTCGTTTTAGTGTTCAGGTTGGTTTAGCGTTCAGGTCGCTTTAGCGCCCCGACCGCGGGGCGCACCAACCGTTACCGAATATTTTCAAGCTCATCTGTATCCAGTACTGCATAACTATCATCATAAAAAGTAGTGGTATCATACCCTGCAAGAGATAGTAACAGGTTGCGGTTACATTGCAAACGGGTATCCAAATCTATATATTCCCGAAAGGAACTATACTTCCAATCTTCTATTCGCTCTGCAAGGGCTGCTTTCCAAGGATTTTGATGGATGTAGTGCATGCAGGTTACAAGGTATCCGGCATTCAGATTACTTCCGGGCTGACCGGTAATGCATTTTACTTTTGTTTTTTGCTGAAACAAAGAACCTGTTGTGCCATTCTGTTTATTAACTGCCTGGGAATAGCTGCTTAAAAGCACCCCGATTTGATATGATAATTCCTGCATTGGTTTGCCGCCAAAAGAAGACCGTTCAGCACAACTCTTTTCCGTAGCATAAACCATCAGATGAAAATGATTAGGCATCAAACACCAACATAATATTTCACAAACAGGTCCAAGTTGTTTTTTTATTTTTCCAAGGAAGAAATCATAATTTCTTTCTGAAAAAAAGATGGGTTGCTTATTGTTTCCCCTGTTATAAATATGATATACATTTTCGGGTATGAAATGCATAAAAAGATTTTAGTCACGGTCGGGACGCTAAAGCGGCCTGAACGTTAAGTTTAAAAAAGAGAAGCACTGTGTATGTAAAAAGTGGGGGATGTTTGTTTTTGTCTTGTTGATATTTTAGTGTTGTGGTTACTTTGGTGTTCAGGTTGCATAGCGTTCAGGCCGCTTTAGCGTCCCGACCGCATCAGCGTCCCGACCGCGCGGCCACCATCCGTATTTCGCCGTAACTGATCTCTTCGGGCAGGTTGTCTTTTAACTGTTTCAATCCCAACCTGCCATATTTAGCGATGGCCGCCTCTATCAGTTCCTGTTTATCTGGTGCTACCAGTTCGTCAATATCCAACTCGCCGGTAGAGATATAATAACTAAGATGTGTTTCAACAGTTGTAACGGCAAGCTGGCGCGCTTCGGCAACCTCTGCAATGGTATTGCCTTCGCGGTACATATCGTAGCTGGTTCTTTTTGTATCCGATGCTCTTTCTCTGGGGGCGGAATTTTTTCTTGCCCTTTTGGTTTGCTTTAATCCGATTTGTGATCCTAAATTGTTTTCATGACAATAATCCTGTACCACCTCTAAAAAATCCCTGCCATATTTTTCAATCTTAAACGCACCAAAGCCGGATATTTTTGGCAGATCATCCTGTGTTAAAGGCAAATAAGTAGCCAGGTCTAATAATGTGCTGTCGCTGAAAATAAGATAGGCGGGTACATTTTCTTCGTGCGCTATCCTGTTGCGTAGTTTCTTTAATTCTTCAAACAATGCTTTCTCATAAGCATGTGGCTGGTATATTACCGGCTCTTTGGCAATTGTTACCTGCACAGGGGCAGATAAGAATACTTTTTCCCCTTTAAATAATACGTTCTGACTTTTATCGGTTAACTGTAAAACAGGGTATTCGCCATCGCTTTGTTTTAAATAGCCATAGTGCAATAACTCTTTGGTGTAATGCATCCATTCTTCTTTCGCTTTGTCTTTGCCAATACCGTAAACAGATAATTTTTTATGATCTTCTCTTATTTTTTCGCTGTTACTTCCTTTTAAAATATCCACCACATACCGCGCACCAAAACTTTGTTTGATACGATAAACTGTACTCAGGATCTTTTGGGCAATAATGGTGCTGTCCTGTAATTCAGGTTTGTTCAAACAGTTGTCGCAACTGCCGCAATAGTCCGGCGCCTGTTCGCCAAAATAATTGAGCAGGTATTTTCTGCGGCAGCTTTTTGTTTCGCATAACTGCACCATCTGGTCCAGCTTCTTCAGCAAAATTTTTGTTTGTTCGGGATTGTCCTCTATCTGTGCAAAACCTTTCAGCTTCATTACATCGCCGGGGCCATAAAAAAGAATGGCCTCGCTTGGCAAACCATCTCGCCCCGCCCTTCCTGTTTCCTGGTAATAGCCTTCAATATTTTTAGGCAGGTCTGCATGCACCACAAAACGCACATTGCTTTTATTAATACCCATCCCGAATGCAATAGTGGCCACCATAATTTTAATGTCGTCTTTCAAAAACAGATCCTGACGTTCATCGCGGGTATGCTTATCCAGTCCGGCATGATAGGCCGCAGCGCTAAAACCATCTTCGCGCAGGTCTTCTGCTAATTTTTCTGTTGCGGCACGGCTTAAACAATAAATAATACCACTGTCGTCACTATGCGCTTCAAGATAATCTACCAGTACATCATAATACCCTTTTTTGGGTTTGATATAATATGAGATGTTTGGCCGGTTGAAACTGTTTTCAAAAACACGATAGTCTTTTAGATGCAGTTGCTGAATAATATCATTCCTGGTAAGTGAATCGGCCGTGGCAGTAAGTGCGATCAGGGGAACATCAGGAAAGGTTTCTTTTAACTGGCTCAGTACGCGGTAATCGCTTCTGAAATCGTGTCCCCACTGACTGATGCAATGTGCCTCATCAATGGCAAACAAAGAAAGCGGAACCTCCTGCAGAAAACGGAGAAAGGGTAGCTCCCCACCCACCAATCTTTCAGGAGCTACATATAAAAGCTTCAATTCATTCCTGCGCAACTGCTGCATAATATATGCCTGTTCACTACTGCTTTGCGAGCTGTTAAGGAATGCTGCTTTTACGCCACTTAACACCAGCGCATCTACCTGGTCTTTCATTAAAGCGATCAGGGGACTAACCACAATGGTTACACCGGGCAAACACAGGGCCGGAACCTGGTAGCATAAACTTTTACCGCCACCGGTAGGCATTAGCACCACAGCGTCTTTACCTTTTAATAACCCATCAATGATCGCTTCCTGGTTATGCCTGAATGCGGGATAGCCAAAAACATTTGTCAAAACCTGGTGTGGTGTAGCAATAGAACGCATAATAAATTTTCATTTCCTGTGGCGATGAGCTGCTCATCGCTACCTGGTGCAAGATAATATGTAAGGGGCTGATTTAAGAAAGGGTATTTATACGCAGATAAAAAGGGTCTTTTCCCCATAGGAATTAAAAATATCTTTTGGTTTTTTTGTAGCAGTAAATCAACAGGGATATTTATAAAGCATATTCATACCTAAAAATTTATTAAGTCCTGTCCTATGAAAAACACATCTCTGAGTAAAGGGAAAGGGTGGTTGAAAGATCTTCCTGATTTTCGCGATCAAACACCGGTAAGTACCCAGCTAACCGATAAACAGGCCAGCCGGGGTATCAAAGTTCCGGTGCAGAAAATACTGCAAAAACTTGATGCAAAACGCGGTGCCGGTGGTCGTAAAAAATCAGGAACTTCTGCTGCCCGTGTGGATCTGAGGCAATGGTGTTCGCCCATTGAAGACCAGGGGCATTTAGGTTCCTGCACAGCGCATGCTTCTATTGGCCTGTATGAATATTTTGAACGAAGGGCTTTTGGCCGGCATATAGATGGCTCGCGCCTGTTTCAATACAAAGCAACCCGCAACCTGCTTAAAAAAACCGGTGATGATGGCGCTTACCTGCGTACCGCCATGGCGGCTATGGCATTGTTTGGCGTGGTGCCCGAAAAATACTGGCCTTACGATGAGAGCAAAGTATCGGAAGAACCAACGGCATTTTTATACTCGTACGCGCAAAATTTCCAGGCTATCAGCTATTACCGGTTGGATAGTACAGGGGTTACCAGACCGCAGTTGCTGGATGCCATTAAAGACCATCTGAGAAATGGGTTGCCACTGATTTTTGGTTTTACCTGTTACACCTCTCTTAACCATGCAGTTAAAGGGAAAATACCTTTCCCCGATAGAAAAGAAGACACGGATGGCGGGCATGCCGTAATGGCTGTAGGTTTTGACGATGCTATGAAAATAACCAATCCTTTAAATAAAGCTGTAGTAACCACCGGCGCCATCCTTATCAGAAACTCCTGGGGAACAGAATGGGGCGAAGAAGGCTATGGCTGGTTGCCCTATGAATATATTTTAAAAGGTGTTGCAGATGATTGGTGGACAATGACAAAAGCCGAATGGATAGATACCAATCAGTTTGGATTATCTAATGGATAAATGTAATTGGTTTGCAGCCGGAAATAAAAAAGCAGGTGAGTATGAAACCTCACCTGCTTTTTTAATAAAGAGAATGCTATTTATTGATCAGGTATTTCCTTTGCATGGTATATAGTATCACAAAAACCAATACAATGATCGGACCGATGATAGCAAAACCAGTGTAAATAGATGCTACATCAACAAAGATCGCTGTAGCAATAAAAGGCAGAATTTCTCCGATCAGCCATAAATAATAACCCTGCGCTTTCAGCTTACGCATCTGCATAGCCCCTACCAGGCATAAAGAAGTAGCAATCAGTCCCAGAATCAGGATGGGTAATTTATTTGCTGCAAGCAGTTTTATCCTTTCAAAAGCTTCGGCTGTCATGAATTTTTTTGCAAATTCAGGCAGATCCGGGTTGTTCATACCTTTTTCAAAATCGGTAACCTGTTTGTCTGCATTAAAATAACCCCAGATGCCGAAGACATAGCCAAGCGCACAGCCAATAAAAGTAAGTACTGTAAGCGTTTTCAGGCTTCCGTATTGTACTTCTGTATTTGTTTCGTTTGTAAATGAGTCTGACATAAAATTAGTTTTGGTTAAAGTTTATGACTCTGAAATTAAGAATTTTTATCATGGAATAACTATAATAACCTATCCAAAACTTCCGGAAATTGATTTTCGACTGATTTAGTAGAAAAAAGCATTGATTATGAGTACTTTCTCTGAAGCATCGGATAGATTGTACTATTAAACACGTGAATATATTTTGGTTGCAATAAGAGAAGAACGAAGTGAAGAAGAAAAAGAGAGTGCCTCGAATTTAAGAGACGCTCTTTTTCTTCTGTCTTTCTTTTATTGAAATATCTTCTAACTTATTTTGCAATTAAATTCCGTTAGTTCTCTACGTAAACTCCTTTACTTGTTTTGATGGCACAACACGTTAAACTATAATTCCCTTATCCAGATATTCCGGTAGCTGATCGGGTTGCCGCCATCCAATCCATGATCCTGTAATATCAATGGCTCTTTATCGCTGTGAGCGGTGTATTTGGGTTGGCCAATCCATTCGGTATGCCCCTTGATCTCTACATTATTCTGCACCAGCACGCCATTATGCAAAACGGTAATTCTTGCGGGTGATTGTAATTTGCCATCAGAAAAAAATGTGGGCGCGGTAAAGATCACATCATAACTCTGCCACTCACCAGGTTTTTTACAGGCATTTACCAATGGTACATGTTGCTTGTAAATACTGCCTGCCTGTCCATTAACATAAGTTGGGTTATTGTATGAATCCAATACCTGTAATTCATAACTGCCCATAAAAAATACTCCGCTGTTGCCGCGTGTTTGGCTGGCGCCTGCAATGGCTGCGGGCTCGCGCCACTCAATGTGTAACTGGCAACTGCCAAATCCCTGTTTGGTGGCAATATTACCGGAGCCTTTTACAACGGTGAGGGCGCCATCTTTATCAATCTTCCATCCGGGCTGGCCGCCTTTTTCTTTTTGCCATTGCGATACATCTTTGCCGTTGTATAAAATGATGGCATCTGTTGGCGCATCACTATTGGTTTTACCGGGTGTTACCAACTTTGGAACGGGCTCCCAGAATTCTGTTTTAGCCGCTTCTTTTACCAGGCTGTCCTGGTTAATTTTTTTCTGCGCCATAACAGTGCCAGTTAAAATAATAGCAGCAGAAAGAGCAATCGTTTTTTTCATTTGGTTTGATTTTATTTTATCGTTAGCGTGTGTTATTAAACACATAGTTACATAGGTTAGGAAAAAGGGAAGATAGTTTGAAAACTATGCTTCTTTTTTGTTTTCCCTATGCATGTGTTGTAAAAATATTTCAATAGTAGAACAAGTTCATCCTTGATCGTTTACATTCCGGGCAACCGGTATCCGTTTTGATACTCCTTTGTTATATATTTTTTATTGATGGCTTCATCGGTAAAGAGTTGTTTGCCGGCATCCCAGAAAAGTTTTTGTTTGGTGCGGTAGGCAATATTTCCCATCTGTGCCAAAGAAGCAATATCCGCTCCGGCCTGTATGGGGCAGTTAAGGCTTTTCAGGTTCCGTGATTTAATTACGTCAACAAAATTTACCAAATGCTTATCCAAACCATTATCGGCTGATTTTTTGAATGGGACCATTACTTTATTGGCATTTTTCTTTTCTTCCAATACTTCCCATCCATTCCTGTTTAATACCAGCGTGCCATTGTTACCAATAAAGGCAATGCCATGATCTTTGCCGTAGTTGCCGTTGCCAATACCTACGGCATGATCCCATACAATATTAAACCCATCAAACTCATACATCGCCATTAATGTATCGGGGGTTTCATCTGCCGAATCGGGTTTGGCAAATTTTCCGCCAACCGTTACAATAGATTTTGGATTGGCCACTTTCATGCCTATCAATGCATAATCCAATAAATGCACGCCCCAGTCGGTCATTAAACCACCAGCATAATCCCAGAACCAGCGAAAAGTAAAATGAAAACGGTTGGGGTTAAAAGGCCTTGTGGGTGCAGGGCCCAGCCATTTGGCATAATCTACTCCCGGCGGAACAGGTGCATCCGGTTTTACTTCAAGTGGCTGCTTCCAGTCCAGATAACACCAGACTTTAACCGTGCGTATATTACCCAGCTTCCCGCTATGCACATAATCAATGGCATCTGTGAAATGCTGTTGACTTCTTTGCCATTGCCCCGCCTGCACTACACGATTATACTTTTGTTGTGCTTTAACCATAGCCCTGCACTCGCCTATTGAGTTGCCTACAGGCTTTTCTATGTACACATCTTTACCGGCCTGGCAGGCGTGTATCATTTGCAGTGCATGCCAATGATCTGGTGTGCCAATGATCACCGCATCAATATCTTTTTGCTCCAGCAGTTTTCTGTAATCGTGGTAGGTTTTTACTTTAGAAGCGTCTGCGTTTATTTTGCCAAGTTCACCCATTCTTTTGTCGAGTACATTTTTATCTACATCGCATAAACCCACAAGGTTTACACCCGGCACTTTCATGGCAGCGGTTAAATCGGCCCAGCCCATGCCGTTGATGCCGATGGCGGCAATATTTAATTGATCGCTTGGTGCTATTTTGTTTTTGAAATAGGCAAACGCCTGGTTATTTACAGAGGAGCTGAGCAAACTGCCTCCCGCAACAAATGCGGTGTTGCGCAAAAAATTTCTTCTTGATGACATACCGTTAGAAAGGTTGATAATAAGCCTAAAAATTAAGCACTTTTTATCAGACAAACCGATTAATGGGATGAACGATTACGAAATCGTTAGCGAAAGATTAATAAGGTGTTGTTATAAAATTGGTTTAGGCATTTTAGATAACCGGATTGTTTTATCCCTCCGTATTTTTTCTGTTCCCTCTACCGGAAAATCTTCTGCCTGTAATTCAATGCGGCGGGTAATATCGTTTAAAGAAGTTAAGCGTTGAACAGTGTAAGGGATGGTATCAAGTCCGGACACAAACTTTAATATATAAGTATAAATACCAATCAGGTTACCTGCCAGTATGGTAGTGCCCGAAACCTGCCTGGTAACCAGCAGTGAGATACCGATAACGATCATTACCATCAGTTCCATAATGCCGAAGTTCCACGCTTCCTGGTCGCTGATGCGTATCTGCCAGTGGCGCAGGTTGCTGAAGTGTTTGAAAATGGCTTTTTTATCGCCCGATGAAATAATATCTACCTGCTGCTCCAGCTCATCATTCTTTAACCTGTTCAGCCGCTTCATTCGTTTGCCGTATATATAACTGATACCGATAACGGGTAACAGGATACCCAAACAAAGCAAAACCACAGAACGATCGTAGAAATACAAAAGGATACATGAGCCGAGTAAATTATAAGCCGCTTCTATTACATACACCAGGTCAAATTCAAGAAAGTCAACAAACTCACGGGCTAAAGTAGAGTGGGCGCTTAGTTTTGACACATCTGACTGCGCAATACGGCGCGATAAAAAACGTGTAACCAGAGAAGTATAAATAGCCGAGTAGGTTCTGGTGTCGTACCTGTGCCTGAGCGTACCAATGATCAGCCATGCCAGGTGAACGCCTGATAAGATGATGATTCCTTTGTAGCTCCCTTTGATCAGATCGTTCACGGCCTCGCCCAAAAAATACGGGCGCATTAAAGAACCAAACATCTCCAGTGAAAACAACAGGTAGGTGAACAGCAGTTGCCCGCGGTGCTTCTGTATCAATTTTCGCAAAATCTCAAATCTTGACATATCAATGCTTCCTTTCTTTCTTTATTCACGCAAGGATGATGCTGAAAAGATCAGCTTTACATCACAGCATAAAGTTTTAACACAGTCTTGTTTTGCTTAATGGGGTAGTAAGTAAGACTTTCTAACAGGGCTAATGTTTAACCGCGGGCATGTGTTTCACGACTGGTTACTGAGTTGTCGTGTTTGCCGGAAATCAATCCCCGGCAATTGGGCGCACCGCAATGGCACTGAAAAGGCTCCATCTGATCATCCAGGAAGGATGCATAGTCGAGGGTTAGTTCCTGCCCCGGGGTTATAGGGGCGATGGCTATTACATTAAGGCCATCATAAGCAGTATTGGGTTGGCAACTATGATTCTGTGGTGCCCATTCGGCCGGGTTATTATCCCAGAGCAAAAATACCTCATTACTGAGGGGGTAAGCGTACCGGGCGAATATTTTTTTATCTACATCGGTCCAGTTTTCCTCCACAAACCTACGGGTGATAATGCGTTGAGACAAGCCTTCTCCATTGAATACCAGCTCATTAGGCTTAATTGGCTGCGTTGCATAAATGCCGTAGCCGGCAATGGCATTACCCCTGATAGTATATTTTTTTTGTATCCGTTGGTGCCTGGCCATGCCTTCGGCGATCATGTGACGAAGAAAACCGGCCTGGCCAATACCGTCGTATTTGAGGATATAATCGGCCGAACCTTCATAACCATCACTGTAAAAAACAGAGCAGGTAAAATTGATCTCGAGAAAATACAGCTGCCCTTTTTCGTTTAAACGGAAATCGAGTCGTGCGTAACCGGCGCCGTTAAATCCTTTAAAGATCCGTTCAGCCGCATCGCGAAGCGCCTGTTCAATGGCCGGATCATTACAGGGTATATTGGCATCGGGGTGAAGTTCTGATGTTTTTAACGCATAGGTTTTGAATTCGTATCCCGATGGAAAAATGAATTCAACGGGTTTAAAAGTGGTGGCTGTTTTTCCATCCGCATTGGCGGCGATAAGAACCGTGAACTCGCGGCCGGTAATATATTCTTCGGCCAGTAATTGCGGATACTCTTTCAGTGTGGCGTTTACTTTCTCTGCCAGCTCTTCTTTGTTGTGTACCAATGAATGTTCATCTACCCCTAAACTATCACCCGCTTTGGCCGGTTTGATGAACAGCGGGAAAGATAGTTGGGCGCAGGCGGTTGCCGGATCGGTATCTTTTTCAATCAATACATAAGCCGGAGTGCTCACACCTTCGCAATAAGCCACATATTTCATCAGCTCTTTGGAAGGATCATATAATAAAGTGGTTGGGCCGGTATACGGAAGCCCCAGCAGTTCCAGTGTATAGATCACATCAATAGAAGGAACCTCCCATTCAAGATAGCCTTCGCAGAGGTTTACGAAAATATCATATCCTTTATCGCGGAGTGCTTTAAGTTGTTTGTAGGTGGTGAGCTTGTTCAGGAAAACATGGTCTACTTCCGCTTCGGGCAGCAGTGCCGACAGGTTGCGTGGCGGATCATAATATTGATAATCCACGGCAGTGGTTGAATAATCGGGTTGTAGTACACAAACTTTCATCTTGTTAAGCTCACAAAGAGGCAACGCGTGGTTTTTTGTTTTGGGCCGGGATCAAATTCGCTTTTCTTCTGCATGCATCGTTAATGATCTCAACAATTAACCCGGTAAATGTTTTGCCACTTATGCGCAATATAGCACCGATAGAAGTATAATCCTCATCTTCGCTTAACCCGCATTGGGCATTTACTTCCAGTACATATAATTGTTGGGTTGCTGCATCCATGCGGATGTCTATTCTTGTATACCCGGTTCCGCCAACGGCGATGTAGGCATCAAGACTGAGTTGTTTAAGCGCTGCGTGCAGCGATGGGTCGGGCGATTGGTATTCGTAAAAATTAGCTTCTTCAGGCATGGGCGATTCTTCTTCATAGATCTCCCACAGGCGGTCGAACGATAAAAATTTTTCCTGCTCGGGTAAAGAGGGATGAAATACTCTTTCAACCGGTTCGTAAACGATGCATTGTTCAGGAAACTGCGATGAACCAACAATAAGCGTGGTAAATTCCGGGCCGGTAATAAATGTTTCTGCAATCAAGCCATCGGTGGCAAGGTTCCAGCCACGGTAGCCATCAAACATTTGCTGCACCTGCTGTTGTAACGCTTCGGGTGTATAAACCACATTCTTTACACCAACACCCATACTGCCGCCCGAAACAGATGGTTTAACAATTATGGGTGTTCCTAATTTATCAAACAGCCCATCGGTTTTTTGATCTCTGGAGAGAATGGTTTCCCATTTAGCGTTGGGTACACGGGCTTTATCAAAAGCCTGCTTCATGGGGATTTTAGAAGTGGTGATACGATAGAAATATTCATCAGATCCTGTGTACACAAGGTCTTTTGCTTCGAGTAATTGTACTACAGAAATGCCGGGTGTGCCGTTTACTTCATCACCATCGCATAAATTCAGCACTAATGGAAAATAATACCCTGCCTCTTTTTCTTCAATGATCTTTTCAATGATCAGCGCATAATCATTCATTGTTACCGGCTGCCATTGCCAGGGCAGATCAAGTTCTTTGAATGTTTTTGTGTACTCGGCTATGCTTTGTGTAAAATCGTAATAGTAGTCAATATTGGCATCTGTTGTTTCAAGGTATGGGGCAAACACCCAAACTTTCAGACGGTCTGCAGGTACTTCGGGAATAAGGTCATCAACAGGGCACATGAGAATTATTTCGTCTTACGGGTTTGCAGTTTTTGCTGAATAAAATTGGTAAGCCTGTATTTGTTTGCCTCTTCTTCAGAAAGATGAGCGGCGCCCTGAATGCGATGCAGGCATTGATGGTAGCCGCAAAAGCAATCGAAAGGCTGATCCATCTCCCATTCGGTTGAAGGATAAAAAAACACCAGCTCGTCTCCCGGCTGAATTTCTTTTAAAGCGATTAGTTCCATATTGGCAGTATCAAAAAAAACATTCGGGTTACAACTATGATTGATATACTGAAGGAATTCAGGTTGAAGTGTGATGTGTTTGTCTTCATCAACCTGAACAGTTAAGTAGGTGGGAGACGCTGAAATTTTTTCCGGCTCAAAACCACAGATCAGTTCTCCCGCATCAAAAAACGCTGTAGCGTGTAATGATTTTTCACCTGTAATGCTGTTTTGCATAACATCTGCAAAACCATGTTTGCTAAGCGTTTTATACGCTGTTGTTACGGCAGGGATCATATAGGTTGGATTGGAATATTTGTATCTTGTTTAAATTTCTATAAAATAAACCGACATCTCTATTTTATAGATGTTAAATACTCCACATTTATACGCTAATTATTAACAAGCAGGATAGCTGTAACCTGCACCATTCATAGCTGAATGATATATCAGGAAGGTTTTTTTTGATTTCTGATATGTGCCATTAACAGGCCATACAGAATAATATGCAGGGTTTCTTTTGGCAGTAATGACAGATCCGCTTTTTTCATAAGCAAAGCCGGAGGCATTTGGTTTGTACTAAGTTAACAAGAAAACCGGATTGACGTATAATCATACGTCAAAAAATAAACACATTGAAGTGACCTTGTTATCCGATGAATAACAGGGATAAGATATTGACCAGGTTTGCCACTAATCTCACTAAACTGAGGCAGGCAAAAGGGCTAAGTATCCGCCAACTGGCTGCAGCTTCGGGGCTTGAATACAGCCAGATTCAACGAATTGAGAAAGGGAAGGTGAATCTGGCCTTTACAACACTGGTTGCTTTGGCGCAGGGATTGGATGTAGAAGTTCATGTTCTTCTGCAGGATTACAAAATACCGAGGCAGTGATTGTGTGCTCACAATCGCCACCTGCAAATACTGAGGTAATAAATACCGGGGCAGTGATTATGTCCCCACAATCACCACCTGCAAATACTGAGGCAATAAATACCGGGGCAGTGATTGTGTCCCCACAATCACCATCTGTAGAACTATAAAATACCGAGGTAATAAATACCTGTGACGATTCTCCTCAAATGCCCACAGTATGTTTAAAGTTACCCTGCTGCATCTTCTCCGTATAAATACCGTGTTTTAACGCTTGTTCCTGCTCAAGTCCTTTGCTACCTTAGATTTCAATTAGTGATTTTTTTAAAACAATTGATACTACCCAGTACAAATACCGGGTAGACACCGTAACCAACCCTGTTGACCACTGTTTGTTTTGTAACATTAAGAACACGTGTACTTAAAACCACTTTATATGGAAAGAAGAAACATCAGGGTTATGATTGCAGACGATCATACGATTTTCAGAACAGGGTTGCGAACCTTATTGGCCCAGGTTAAGAATGTAGAGGTTGTGGGCGAAGCAGTAAATGGCCAGGATCTTGTACGACGGTCTACGGAACTGTTGCCCGATGTGATCCTCACAGATATTGGTATGCCCATAATGGATGGTGTGATGGCCACCAAGGAACTGGCTCGCCGAAAGATCAGCAACCGGGTAATTGTATTATCTGCCTATGGGAAAGAAGAACCCATTCTGCAAATGCTGGAAGCGGGTGCGCTGGGTTATGTATTAAAAAGCGCTGACACGTTAGAGATAGCAGAAGCCATTAACACTGTTTACAGGCATAAACCGTATTTCTGCAGGGAGATCACGGAACGGCTTACTGAGATCGTTTCAAAAAGTTACCAGTCAACAGTTCATACAGATATCTTCTTTACAGAAAGGGAGAAAGAGATCATCCGTTTAATATGCAGGGAGTGCACCAGTAAAGAAATTGCCTATGCCATGAATCTGAGTAAACGAACCATTGAGGGACACCGAACACGGATTATGGATAAGGTTGGCGCCAAAAGTATTGCAGGGATTATTACGTATGCGTTGGCAAGGGGTATTTATAAAAAATAGATTCTCCCCCGGCTTTGCTTCGCTTGCCATCCCCTCTCTATTCATAGAGAGGGGATTTTTTCTAAGCGGAAAAGATAAAATCAAGGCTGGTTAATACCCCCAGCTTTTCATCACTTTTAAATCTTCCCTTGCGCAATCCAATGGTGTTTTGCCTTGGTAAGATTCCTGCTCTATAATAAAATGCAGTGTACCGCCCGATTTTTTACCGAGGTCTGTAATGGCTTTGGTATTGGCTACGCCTGTTCCCAGAATGGTGCTTTCGTAACCATCTTCCATTTCGCCTTTGGCTGATTTTACTTCATCTTTTACGTGCATGGATACAAATCTGCCCGGGTGTTTTTTAACGATCTCATAAGCATTGGCACCAGTACTGTAAAGATTACCCATATCTAATTGTTGTGTTACGAGCGAAGGATCGGTATTATCGAGGATGATATCGTATATTTTTTTGCCGTCTAACGACTGGCTGAATTCGAAATTATGGTTGTGATAACCAAAGCGCATGCCTGATTTTTTACATAGCTCGCCGCTTTTGTTAAATACGTCCATATAACGTTTCATGTCGTCAATATTTTTTCGCAGGCTTTCATCCAGCCAGGGACTGATCACTATTTCCTGTCCTGCAATTGCTGCATCTTCTACCGTGTATTTCCAGGTATCTGTAAAATCTTTTTTCGATTCGTCCCAATGATTTCTGCCCATTACTGTATGGCCGCTGGGCATTTTCATTCCATGGTCTTCCAGTATCTTTTTAAATTCTTTTGCTGAGTATCCGTAAAATTTACGGTTAATGTAGTTGGCATGTTCTACATTACGGTAACCCATATCGGCAAGGGCTTTTAATGTGCCGAGGGGGTTTTTGCCCATATCATCTCTTACAGAATACAACTGTATTCCCGTAAGGGTTTTGGGTGCGGCCGAGGCCAATAATTGTTTTGAAAAAACGGAGCTGCCGGCAAGTACGAGTGCTGTTTTTTGGATGAAGGATCTACGGGAGGTGTTCATGGTGTTGTTTTTAATATGGCTGTTAAGTAATCAAAAAAGGCAGATTGAAAATAAGCAATATTCCGGAGAGCGTTTGAATAGGCGCAATGATTTAGCAGCCGTTCATCACTTCTTTTTTAATGGATCCAGTAAATAAGCCAATCCGTTTAACCGGATCACTAACATGGTTTCTAACAGAATACCCAGTTTGCCTTTTGGAAAGCCCTCCCGCTGAAACCATTCCAGGTAATGATCCGGCAGATCGCATAACAACCTTCCCTTGTATTTACCAAAAGGCATTTGCATGGTTACCAGTTCCAGCAATAATTCGGGGTGTGGTTGGGTGGTATCGAATGGCATGGGTGCGTAATAATAATCAGTAAATATAACGTGTAGTCTTTTTTGCCACAGATTTCACAGATTAACACAGCGTGTTTTCTGTAAAACCTGCCCCGGTGGTCAGACAAGTCTGCGGCAATAAATTCGCATTAACTTGCATCCATGAAAACGGCAACCGTTCAGGAATTAAAGCAGGAGCTGCAGGCAGTTAGTCATCACAAACTGCTGGAACTCTGTTTGCGCCTGGCTAAATTCAAGAAAGAAAATAAAGAACTGCTTACTTTTTTATTGTTTGAGGCACACGACGAAGAAGCTTATATAAACAGCGTGAAAGTATTGATTGACGAGGGTTTTACAGAACTGCCCAAAGCCAATCTGTACCTTACTAAAAAAAGCCTGCGTAAAATACTGCGCATCACCAACCGCTATATCAAATACTCCGGATCAAAACTGGCAGAAGCTACCCTGCTGATCTATTTCTGCAGCAAGATGAAAAGCTCCGGCATCCATTATTCAAAAACCACAGTGTTGAAAAACATGTACGAGATGCAACTTAAAAAGATCAATACCGCGATGAAGACGCTGCATGAAGACATTCAATACGATCTGCAGAAAGAGTTGAATGAGTTAATTTAAAAAACGCCTCTGCGTAAACTCCCCGCTCTCAGCGGCTCTGCGGTGAAAAGATGTACCGTTCGCCGCATATGTAATTAACTCTCTTCGTCGAAGAAGAGTTTGTAATAGTGTTTGCCCGTCATTTCATCATAGCCTTTCTCAATCAGGTCGCGGCGGCCGTGGATGTACACGTGAAAATTCTTATCTAATTTCAACACGGTTTTAAATACACGTTGTTGTTTTTTAACAGCAGAGAGGTGAATATCAAATTCATCTTCAATGGTTACCTGCCTTGCTACTTCGTAAGTTTGTTTGTATTGGGTAAAGCTGTCAATTACTTCGGGATGATGCAGCACTTCTTCTGCAAACTCGTTAAACTTAAATTCATCTTTGGTTTTAAAATATTCCATGCTACGGTTCAGCATGTCTATCTGTTCGCTTTTGTTTACCTCAAATTTTTCGGCCAGTTCGTTGCTGATAAACAGTTTGCACATGCCCAGCGCTGCATCGGTATAGTGGTAACTGTTGGCGCTGCGGGTTACCTGTAAAAAATCGTTTACCCAATACTGGGCATCGTTCTGTTTATTGGTATTATCTACTACGCATACTACATAGCCGTTTTCGCGGTCCTGTTTAAATACCAGGCACCCTTTATCCAGTTTGTTGATGTTGATACCGTCTTCGGCAATCACCTCCCAGCTTTCGCCGTGGGGAAACACTTTCAGAAAGGTTTCTTTGGTCTCGCTTTTAAAAATGCCGATGGCCTCTGTGTATGCTGTTCCAAAAGGAACATTACTAAAATGCACCACATATAATTCCCCCTCTTTTACTTTGGCATGCGTGCTTTTGCTATAGAGAAACTGCGCCAGTTGGGCACTATGTTTGGTAAACTGCTTGGGGTTATCGAACAGGGAGCTTACATAAGTGTATACTTCATTCATCCCCAAATCGCTGAGGTGGGTAAACCGGTATTGTTCGTGCTCGTTAAAAGGGCCCAGGAAATATTTAGCCAGTAACCCCCGCACGATCTCATCGTTCAGTGTTAAGGGGTTAGCAGATAATTTCAGTTCTTCGCCACGGGTGGGGTTACCCACTTTATGTACGATAACCTGCTGGAGTTGTACGCTGTCGATACTTGTCATAAGCCACGAAGATAACAAGCAGAAGCCTGAGTAAGATGCAGTGATTGGCAGTTTATGGGGATGATGGAAGGAATAAAAAGAGAAAGTATATACGCCTGCCAGTCAGCAGTGGCGCGCCTTTCAGCTGAATGGAGCAGTATTATTCAAAACCAAATTCGTATTTCGGCCATAAAAAGCGCACCTTTGCAGGGTAATTTTCCCTTATTCAGGGCAATCAACACACTCCTAAACCCCATAATTTACCCACATGTACACACAGATCTGGAGCAAGTACCTTCCCATTATCAAAATTTTATTGAAGAGAACCGTAAATGGAGACCAGGTGTTGGATCTGAACCGAATTGATTTTGAAAGAGCGGGAAGTGGCCGTAAAGCGGGTTATAAATTTTCAATCGAGTTTACAAAGGGTCGTGTGGCCAATATCATCAGTGGCTCTGCACTGGCTTCTGATCTTGCTTTTGTGATGCTGGAAGATGCCAATGTGAAAGCTTTACTGCTGGCCAATCATTATATCGTATCCCTCAATACCAAATTCCAGCTTAGCCTTAAAAATGTAACGCCTAAAGAAGAGGCTGCTGCCGAATAAGCGTTTACAGGCCGGATTATCTATTTTTTGTTGTGTTTCCGTATCTCCTTATCAATGCTGATAAGGGGTTAAAGCATGCTTTTAACCATTCCGCCGTCTACAGTTATGGTTTCTCCGGTAACATACCGGCTCATGGGGCTTAATAACCATAAAGCCAGGCTGGCAAAATCATCGGCTTCGCCAAGGGCGCCAACGGGTATCTGTTGAATGGCTTTTTGTTTTACTTCGTCAAATGGCAAACCTGTTTGCTCGCTTTTCTTTTGATAAATGCGGTCGATAGCCGGGGTATTATGAGAGCCCGGACCTAAAATATTTAAGGTAACACCCGTACCTGCAATTTCCTGCGACAGTGTTTTTACCATCCCAACTACAGCAACCCGTAAAGAATTACTTAATACAAGGTTTTCCAATGGTTGCTTTACAGAAGAACTTTCTATATAAACAATACGGCCATAATGTTGCCCGATCATTTTAGGTACAATGGCCTGGGTAATGGCCACTTTCCAGCGGAGGATGTTTTTATAGGCATCGTCCCAGTCTTCTAAACTGGTTTCCAGAACGGTTTTGGCAGGGGGACCACCGGCGTTTACTACCATGCCATGCAGTTCTTTGTCCTGTACGGCATTTACCACCTGTGCTATGATATTACTGTCTGAGATGTTACCGGCAATGATCTGTACCTGTGCTGGCGCGGATGATTGCAGTGCTTTCAGTTTCTCTTCACCACGGGCTATGGCAATAATATGAGCGCCTTCTTTTATTAATGCTTCGGCAATGGCTTTTCCAAAACCAGAAGTGGCGCCGCTAACGATGAAGCGTTTATTTTTTAATTGCAAATCCATAGTACAGATCTCATTTTAATATTAGATAAAGGTAAAGCCGATTGCATATTTGGATGCAATCAACATTCTGAAAACCGTGCCTTTGTGTGGGAATATCTCACACAAAGGCACACCCGCTCGCCTGAGCTTAGCGGGCGAGAAGGCACGGTTCTTAAATTTTAACCAATTTCCATTTCCCTTTCTTAAACAGTATCACACTGGTAATGGTGATGCAGGATTCTGTTACCACGATGGCAATAAATACGCCCGATGTGCCCACATGCATCACATTGGCCAGCGTATACGCAAACGGTATCTGGAAAGCCCAGAACCAGAACAGGTTGATCCATGTGGGTGTTTTACTGTCGCCGGCGCCATTAAATGCATTAATGATCACCATCCCCACACCATAAAAAATATATCCCATACTGATGGTGCGTAAAGCAACCACAGCAGTTTTAATTACGGCAGGATCTGAGTTGATCAATTTCACAAAAAACTCAGCACTTGTAATAAACAACAGCGATACAACCGCCATGAAGATGGCATTGTAACCGGCGGTTATCCAGACAGATTTTTCTGCGCGGTCGGGTTGTTTGGCGCCAAGGTTTTGACCAACCAGTGTGGCTGCTGCATTACTCAGTCCCCATGCGGGCATCAGGAAAAAGATCAGTAAGCGGATGGCGATGGTATACCCTGCAACGGCATCACTCCCAAATCCTGAAACAATTCTTGCCATGATCATCCAGCTTGCCGAGCCTATTAAAAACTGGAGCGTGGCTGATGATGCAACATTCAGAATAGATTTCAGAATAGCCATATCGGGGATAAAGTGTTTGAGATGTATCCTGATAATGCCCTTCCCTTTAAACAGATGATATACCTGGTAACAAACACCAATACCCCTGCCCGTAGTGGTAGCCATAGCTGCGCCGGGCAGGCCATAGCGGTGAATTAATAACGGACAGAGAATGATATTGCAGATATTGGCCAGCCATAAACTGCGCATGGCAATGGTTGCATCACCTGCTCCGCGGAATACACCGTTGATCAGGAATAATAACATGATCACTACATTTCCGGTAAGCATGATGCGGGTATAACTGGTTCCCATTGCAATCACTTCCGGTCCGGCGCCCATCAGGCTCAGTATGTCTTTGGCAAAGAACAGCCCGGCGCAACTGATCAGTATGGTTACTACAAAAGACAGTAAAGCGGCCTGTGCTCCGGCTTTGGCGGCGTCTTCATAATTTTTTTCGCCCACGCGCCTTGCCACCATTGCTGTTGCTGCCATGCTTAAACCGATGGCAACAGAATATACGATGGTAAGAAAAGATTCGGTGAGCCCCACCGTTGCTGCGGCATTGGCGCCCAGTTTACCTACGAAAAAAATATCAACAACGGCAAATACAGATTCCATGCACATTTCGAGGATCATGGGAATGGCCAGCATAAAGATGGCTTTCCGGATACTGCCGGTTGTAAAATCCTGGTGTTCGCTGTTTAAAGCTTCTTTGAGATAGGTGAAAACAGTTTTCCTGCTCTTATGATTGGTATAAGTAGTCATTACTTTTTATTAGAAGTGTATAAATAGAAAAATCACAAAGGAATGCCTTTGCGTAATGCCGGGGGAGGTTTGAGCTTGCCTGTAAGTAGATCTAAGCTCTGCTTAGTTGTTCATCAGCTGTAAATTAAAAATTGCGTAAGCCGTATTTTATTATAACAGCTTTGCAGAAACGAAAATAGGTGTTTCAATTGTAATATGAAGCAGGTAAATAAGATAAGCGGTTAAATGGGTAGATGAATGAGGTTTGCATAAGCCTGCAAACAAAGTTTCTGATCTATTGGCAGGCAAAAGCATAGGTACAGTTTTCTAAATCATTTATTTGGAAGTTTAATATATAACGTGTTGCCATTAAACGCATAGTTACATAGGCCAGAAAACAGGACATATAGTTTAAAGACTATGTTTCTTTTTGGTTTTCCTATGTACCTATGTGTTTTAAAACCGGCCTGAAATAAAGCATAACCGCGTTATTAAACACTTTTAAAAAATAAAATAATTCAGTACTGATAGATTTTAATAATGCGACATGTATATATAGTAAAAATTAATATCACGATACAAAATCGGATAGCCTGAAACCCGCGAGGGGTAAAGAAATAACGACTTTGCGGAGAGGAAATTATTTTTCTCAAAAAGAGAGAAAATTTATACGAAAAACACAGGGTTAAACGTTTATAAAACCACGTTTATATCTGCAAGGCTGTCCACAGGATATTGCGGGAAACCGTGCCTCTGATTTTTACGTATTTAAATAAAAACCGATGCAAGATTCTTAAAACAGAAGAGACAGATCTCTCTGGAATAGTTTAAATTAGTGAACCGATATCCTTGTGATGAAACGTAGTTTCCCCTCAACTGCAGAATCATTGATGCGCTCCTGTTGGCAGGAGGGGGTGAAACGTATGCGCTTACGGTTGCCATTCTCAATTCCTTATCACTTTGTTTTACCGGTATTGTTTTTTTTGTTCTTGCCTACGATGGTGAGGGGGAATATGGGGGATGAAAAAAATAAAACCGGTATTTCTAGTGTAGATAAGGGAAACAATGCACCAAGTATTATTGATGTTAGGGGGTCATTGACTGACCGTAGCGGTGCCCTGACAAAATCCCGGAAGAATGATGGCTATGAAAATGTTTATGCTATATCGGCAACGATTGCCGGAACGGCTACTGTTTGTGTAAATGACGTTACTTATATTACTCTTACTGGCTCCGGAGGAAGTTTACCATACAAATTTTTTTATACAATAGATACGGTAGGTAACGGAGGACTTACACAAATTTCTACAAGTGGGCTAAGTTCAAGTATAACAATCCAGGCTCCGACCAATTCATCCAGAACAGTTAATTTTGAGCTGTTTCTGGTTACAGACGGGACAAATGCTCCCGGTACAATTTCGGGTTCATCTATTGCTACAGTAACAGTCAATCCACTTCCATCAGTAAATCCGATCACCGGGCCTGCAGCAGTTTGTGTAGGATCAACCATTAGTTTAACCAGCACAACATCAGGAGGTGTATGGAGTAGCAATAATGCTGCTGCTGCAACAATCAATGCAACAACCGGATTGGTAACAGGAGTGTCGGCAGGGTCGCCTACCATGAGTTATGGTGTAACCGCCCTTGGCTGTACAACAACTGTTACTACAACTACAACTGTTAATCCCAATCCCGTTATTAATACCATTGCACCGCTAAGCCCCAGCGTTTGCCGTGGACAAACCTCTTTTGTTGAAAATTTCGGAACGTCCAATAGTCCTGATCAATACCAGATTATATGGGGTGCAGCAGCGATTGCTGAAGGATTTACCAATGTGAGTTTTGCGCCTAACAATTTCAATCCTGTGGTTGGCGACATTACTGTTGCTGTGCCAGCAACGGCTGCGGCACCAGCTTCTTATGCAGGTGTTCTTACTTTGAAAATATCCGCTACCGGTTGCCAATTCACCGGTATAACAGCAACTGTGGATGTGAATCCTTTGCCAACAGTAGTTGTGGCAAATCCTGCGGCAGTGTGTACTCCTGCAACAGTTGACCTGACCGCGGCAAGCATTACATCAGCGGGCAGCACTGCCGGGTTATCGTATACACAATGGACGGATGTATTGGCAACATCAGCTTTAACGAATGCGAATGCGGTAACAGTAACAGGCAATTATTATATCAAAGGAACAATACCGGCAACAGGTTGTGCGGTAACGCAACCAGTGAGTGCAACCATTAATACTTCACCCACAGTGGTTGTAACCAATCCTGCGGCGGTGTGTTCGCCGTTAACGATTGACCTGACCGCAGCAAGCATAACATCAGTGGGCAGTACTGCCGGATTATCGTACACACAATGGACGGATGCGCTTGCAACTTCTGCATTGACGAATGCGAATGCAGTAACAGTAACCGGAACATATTATATTAAAGGAACAGTAGCTGTAACAGGCTGCGCGGCAACGCAACCTGTGAGTGCCACGATCAATGCGTTGCCAACAGTTACAATTGCAAATCCTGCTGCGGTATGTACCCCGTCGACAGTTGACTTAACCGCAGCAAGCATTACATCAGCAGGCAGTACTGCAGGGTTATCATACACACAATGGATTGATGCATTAGCAACATCAGCTTTAGCGAATGCGAACGCAGTAACGATAACTGGCAATTATTATATTAAGGGAACAGTACCGGCAACGGGCTGTGCAACAACACAGCCGGTAAGCGCCACAATCAATACTTCACCAACAGTAACAATTGCAAATCCTGCTGCGGTATGTACCCCGGCAACAGTTGACTTAACTGCAGCAAGCATTACATCAGCAGGTAGTACTGCAGGTTTATCGTATACACAGTGGACGGATGCGCTAGCAACTTCTGCATTGGCGAATGCGAATGCAGTAACGATAACTGGCAATTATTATATCAAGGGAACAGTACCGGCAACAGGCTGTGCGGTAACGCAACCAGTGAGTGCCACGATCAATACTTCACCAACAGTTGTAATTACTAACCCGGCAGCAGTGTGTTCTCCGTTAGCAGTTGACTTAACCGCAGCAAGTATAACATCAGCAGGAAGTACTGCCGGACTATTGTACACGCAGTGGACAGATGCATTGGCAACATCAGCGTTAACGAATGCGAATGCGGTAACGGTAACAGGCAATTATTATATTAAAGGGACAGTACCAGCCACGGGCTGTGCGGCAACGCAACCGGTGAGTGCAACCATTAATACTTCACCCACAGTGGTTGTAACCAATCCTGCGGCGGTATGTTCGCCGTTAACGATTGACTTGACCGCAACAAGTATAACATCAGCGGGCAGTACTGCCGGGTTATCGTACACTCAGTGGACGGATGCATTGGCAACATCAGCTTTGGCGAATGCCAATGCAGTAACAATAACCGGAACATATTATATTAAAGGAACAGTACCGGCAACGGGCTGTGCAGCAACGCAACCAGTGAGTGTCACGATTAATGCGTTGCCAACTGTTGCAATCACAAATCCTGCGGCAGTGTGTTCGCCATCGACGATTGATTTAACAGCAGCAAGTATTACAACAGGCAGCACAGGGGGGTTAACTTACACAAGATGGACAGATGCATTGGCAACCTCGACCTTAGCAAATGCAAATGCTGTAACTGCAACAGGAACTTATTATATAAAAGGCACGGTACCTGCAACGGGATGTGCTGTTACCCAGCCGGTAAGTGCAACGATAAACACATCGCCCACTGTAACAATCACTAATCCGACAGCAGTGTGTTCACCTGCAACGGTTGATTTAACTTCTGCAAGTATTACAACAGGCAGCACAAACGGATTAACTTATACCAGATGGACCGATGCAGCAGCTACAAATAGTTTATCAAATGCCACAGCAATAGCAACAGGTGGTACTTATTATATTAAAGGAACAACGGCAGCAAACTGTTCAGTTATTCAGCCTGTGGTGGCAACAGTTAATCCACTACCAACTGCAACGATCAGTGCGGGAGGTCCAACAATATTTTGTGCAGGAGGCTCAGTTAACTTAACAGCGAGCGCAGGTGGTTCATATTTGTGGAATACGGGAGCCACTACACAATCGGTGAGTGTAAGCAGTACGGGTAATCGAAGTGTAACGGTAACAGATGCAAACGGCTGTTCAGCCACCTCTTCTGTAACAGCAGTAACGGTAAATGCCTTGCCAACTGCAACAATCAGTGCGGGAGGCCCGATAACATTTTGTGCAGGAGGCTCAGTTAACTTAACCGCGAGCGCAGGCGGTTCATATTTGTGGAATACAGGAGCCACCACACAATCGGTGAGTGTAAGCAGTACGGGTAGTAGAAGTGTAACAGTAACAGATGCGAATGGCTGTTCAGCCACCTCATTAGTAACGGCAGTGACAGTGAATGCTCTACCAAATGCAACAATCAGTACAGGAGGTCCAATAACATTTTGTGCAGGAGGCTCAGTTAATTTAACAGCCAGTGCGGGCAGCTCGTATTTATGGAGCACCAACGAAACCAGTCAAACAATTAGTGTAACTGCAACAGGCAATAAATCTGTAACGGTAACAGATGCGAATGGCTGTTCAGCCACCTCGTCTGTAACGTCTGTAACAGTGAATGCCTTACCAACAGCAACAATCAGTACAGGAGGTCCAATAACATTTTGTGCTGGTGGTTCAGTTAATTTAACAGCGAGTGGGGGCAGCTCTTATTTGTGGAACACTAATGAAACCAGTCAAACAATAAATGTAACTGCAACCGGCAATAAATCTGTAACGGTTACAGATGCAAATGGCTGTTCAGCCACATCTTCTGTAACGGCAGTAACGGTAAATGCTTTGCCAACAGTCACAATCAGTGCGGGAGGTCCAACAACATTTTGTACTGGCGTGTCGGTTAACTTAACAGCAAGTGCAGGCAGTTCTTATTTATGGAGCACCAACGAAACCAGTCAAACAATAAATGTAACTGCAACCGGCAATAAATCTGTAACGGTTACAGATGCAAATGGCTGTTCAGCTACCTCTGCTGTAACAGCAATAACAGTGAATGCTTTACCAACCGCTACCATTACGGCCAACGGCCTTACTAGTTTTTGTGCCGGCGGTACAGTGAATTTAACTGCCGGCGGCGGACTTTCTTATCTGTGGAACTCTGGTGAAACCAGTCAAACCATCCAGGTAACCAGCACCGCCAATAAACAGGTAAGGGTAACAGATGCAAATGGGTGTACTGCTAATTCTTCTATCACTGCAATAACAGTTAAACCTTTGCCACCAGCCACTATTAATGCCAACGGTCCAACCACTTTCTGTGAAGGTGGCTCTGTTACACTAACGGCTGCTGCTGCGAATAATTATGTATGGGATTCTGGTGAAACCACACAATCTGTTACAGTTACTAACAGTGCTGTTAAGCAGGTAACAGTAACGGGAGCCAATGGTTGTTCTGCTACTTCCACAGCTACAACCGTATCTGTAAACCCTGCACCAAACCTGGTGGTAGCCGGTATTTCACCCGTATGTTCCCCTTCCTCAATAAACTTAACTTCTCCCTCCATTATAGCTGGTAGTACAGCAGGGCTAACTATTACTCATTGGCGCGATGCTGCTGCAACATTGCCACTCAGCAATCCTGCATCTGTTAACAGCAGCGGTACTTATTATATTAAAGGAACCACTTCGGCAGGCTGTTCTATAGTGAAGGCTGTAAATCTATCGGTACATCCCCAACCAACATTGGTTGTAACAGACCCGGCACCGGTTTGCTCTCCGGCCACCGTCAGCCTGTTGGATGCACAAATAACAGCAGGCAGTTCTTCGGGCACTGCTTTCAGTTATTGGAATGATGCAGCCGCTACACAACCGGTTGCAGCACCTTCTGCTATTTCAGTTCCAGGCACTTATTTTATCAAAGGCAGTTTGCTAACCGGATGTACCAGTGTGCAGCCTGTTACGGTAAATATTTTCACTCCTCCGGTAATTAACATCAATAACCCTGCACCTGTTTGTGAACCATCTGCGGTTAATCTTACTACAGCCGTAACAACCGGTGGTAATGCGGCAGATATAACGTTTATGTACTATACCGATGCAGCACAAACAAACCAGGTGGCAATGCCCGCATCTGTTACCAACTCCGGAACCTATTACATTAAAGGAATTTCCAAAACGGGATGTTCTGCGTCATTGCCGGTAGCAGTAGTGATTAATCCCTTGCCTAAAGGAATATTGCAAAACCCGTCGGTAAATTATATCTGTGATGGCTTATCCCTGCTGCTAAATGCAGTTAATGCAGATGCTTATCAATGGTATGCCGATCAAAAGCTGATACCGGGTGCAACTGGAGCCAGCTATGCAGCTACTAAATCGGGCAACTATACGGTACAGTTTATTTCAAAAGAAGGATGTACAGCAAATGCAGCCAATACCATCCGCCTCGACCTGTTAACAAAACCCGTGTTGCAATTTAAACCCAACAGTTTTTGTGCAGGCTCACCGATTAGTTTTACAAATAGTTCGGTTGTTTCCAATTCGGGCGGCATTACCTGGCAATGGGATTTTGGTGATGGATCATCATCAAACACCCAATCGCCGGTACATACTTTTCAAAATGGCGGCAGTTATGCAATCTCGCTTACTGCAAATAATGCATCCTGCAGTAATCTTACCGAAAAGATCATTGCAAACTATATTATCGAAATCACTCCTGCTGCAATCAGGTATGATACAATCAAAGCAGTAGGCGGGAAATCTTTCATTATGGATGCAAGAGCTATTGGCGTAAATTATCTGTGGCATCCGGCAACAGGATTAAATAATCCCGGTATCCGCTCACCAAGAGTTACTATCAATAATGATATGGCGTATACTGTAACAATTAAAACCGCTGCCGGATGTGTTACCAACGATTCCGTTTATGTGAAAGTAGCTACCGAAGGGGATATTTATGTGGCGGATGGGTTTACGCCAAATGGCGATGGGCTGAACGACAGGTGTTACCCTATGCTGGTGGGTATCAGAACACTCACTTATTTTAAAGTGTTTAACCGTTGGGGTAATCTTGTTTTCCAGACAAACGATGCAACCCCGCAAAACGGATGGGATGGAAAACTAAATGGTAAATTACAAACCACCGGTACGTATATCTGGGTAGCCGAAGCTATTGATGGAGGAGGAAATATTGTTAAACGAACAGGAAATATTTTATTGATCAACTGATGCGCTGTATGCTGAGAACATATCAACATATCATCATTGTACTGCTCAGCTGCTTTGCATGCTTAAGCCCTGCAACAGCGCAGGATCCGCATTTTTCGCAATACTTCAGTTCGCCGCTTACTTTTAATCCTGCATTTACCGGTTACTTCGAAGGAACAAGCCGCTTCACTTTTAATATCCGCAACCAATCAACCGGCACCGGCGATCCATATATAACGGGCACTGCATCTTTCGACACAAAAATTCTCAAAAACAGTATTGGCAGTAATGACCGCTGGGGGTTGGGCGTGCATGCCTTGTACGATCAGTCTATCGGTGGCATATATAAGAACAGTTATCTTTCTGTATCAACCGCTTTTAATAAAGGCCTTGATGCAGATGGGGATCAGAGTATTGGTATCGGTATCCAGGCAAGTATTGCACGGAATAGTGTTGACTTCAGTAAAATATCTTTCAACAGCCAGTTTACAGGATCAGGTTTTGATCTTTCAATTCCCAGCGGCGAAACAATCAACAACCGTTCTGTTTCTTATGTTGACCTGAATGCAGGTATCCTGTATAATTACAAAGACGAAACCGGTAACCAGTTTTCATTCGGAGCCAGTATGTTTCATATTCTGCGGCCACGCCTTTCTTTTTTCAGCGCAGCTAATCCATCGCTGGCGCAACGTTTTACGGCGCATGCGGGAGCCAGTTTTAATATAGGAGAACTGGATAACCTTTTTGTAAGTACACATATTATGCAACAGGCAGGCGCTAATGAATATGTGTTCGGTGCCGCATATGGCCTGGGCCTCGGCTCGTCTGATATGAACTTATACCTTGGGGCATGGCTCCGCGTTAAGGATGCTATGTATCCTTATATAGGTCTGAAAGCTTCTGATTATCAACTGGGACTTAGCTATGATATCATCAATAAGGATATCAGCCGAATCAACAGGTTCAGCGGAAGCAGTGAACTTTCTTTTATCTATTATTTTAATAACGACAGCAGGAAGAAAGGGATTCCTTGCTTTTTTTGAGACTTGGGGTGGTTAAAATGGTTAAAATAGTTAAAGAGGTTAAATTAGTTTTTAACGTGTTGTGTTTCAAAAAAAAGATTGAGAAAAAATTTCTCTGCGCATTCTCTGCATCTCATGTTCTCTGCGGTGAATTGAAACAGATGATTAAAACAAGCTGGCAATTAAGCAAGGTGCATTCACCGCAGAGCCGCAGAGTAAAAGAGTTTACGCAGAGAACCAACGAATTTCAATAGGAGCACAACGCGTTAGCTTTTACACTTTTAACCTCTTTAACTATTTTAACTTCTCTAACCCTTTTAACCAATCTCCTACAAAGTAATTACACTGTTGCTGCCGCCGTACACATTTGCCTGTTGTGCATCAGCTTCGGGATCATTGATCCATTCTGTGGCATTTACCAGGTATTTGAATTCGTGCTGAGAGTTTTTAGGTAAGGATACATCGCAGGTAAAACTTCCGTCTTTCTTTTTGCTCATTACCACCGAATTTTCCCAATCACTGTTCAATCCAAGGATCTCAACAGTTTCAGCGTTTTCACCGGTAAATGAAAATTTTACTTTGCAATAATCTTTTGTCTTAAAATATGTTTTTTGTATCATGTTTCTTTATTTCTACCCCTTAATACCTTTTTTCGTAAAAAGTAACCCGTAAAAAGGCCAACATTACCGGCGCTCATAAGTATTAAGAAAAAATTGATGTATAACAGACTACTCTTTAAGAAGTATTTAAAACCAACTTCTCCTATCACACATATTAACTTTCTGTTAATGGCATTGAACAGCAAATCATCAGTAGTTTTAAGCTAATAAGCCCCGTATCTTATTAACTAAACTAACAGCTATGAAAAAAATGCAAATCATTAAAGAAATTGCCCTGGTATTGACGCTGATGCTGATATCATCGCAGATCTGGTCACAGGCAAGCCCGGCAGCTACTGCCACCGGCAAGGTAAAAGAGGCCACTATCACTATCAGCTACAGCAGTCCTTCTGTAAAAGGTAGGCAGATCTGGGGCGGACTGGTTCCTTACGATCAGGTATGGAGAGCCGGTGCCAACAAGGCCACTATCTTTGAAACAGATAAAAACATTAAAGTAGAAGGCAAAGCCCTGCCTGCAGGTAAGTATAGCCTTTACGCTATCCCCGGCGAAAAAGAATGGACCATTATTTTAAATGCTGAAACAGGCCAGTGGGGAATTAAACGCACCGGCGAAACAACCGAAGACCCTGCAAAAGATGTAATAAGGGTAACAGTAAAACCCGTTAAATCGGCCAGCATGAATGAAAGACTGGTATACACGATCAACAATAAAGGTTTTGTGCTGAGCTGGGACAATCTTGACGTACCGGTATCTATAAAATAAATGCAGAGCATAAAAAAAACAAACAGCCCCGGAATTTTTCAGGGCTGTTTGTTTTTGTCTAACCGCGCCTTTGCCTTTGCGAGCCGCCCTCCCAAAATTTGTGTCATCCCTTCTGCTGCAGCGGTTAGTTGGCACCACTTTTCTTTATACATTAGCATAAGCGTGTTACACAGAATGCCGTAATCAACAAAACGATTGTATGCCCGATACCAAACATGAATATGATGCGATTGTGATAGGTTCCGGGATCAGTGGCGGATGGGCCGCAAAGGAACTGTGTGAGAAAGGGCTAAAAACATTGTTGATAGAACGGGGCAGAAAAGTAGAACACATTAAAGATTATCCTACCGCTACTAAAGCGCCATGGGAACTACCGCATCGTGGTGAGATAACAAATGCATTCAGAAAAAAGAATCCACTCATTACACGGTCCGCAGGTTTTGGAGAAGACAATGCGCATTTTTTTATCGAAGATGCCATACAGCCCTACGTGCAGGAAAAACCATTCGATTGGATACGCGGTTACCAGTTGGGCGGGAAATCCATTATTTGGGGAAGGGCTTGCCAGCGCTGGAGCGATTACGAATTTACCGGTCCGGAGAGGTTTGGGTATGGGTTTGACTGGCCCATCAGGTATAAAGATGTGGCCGACTGGTACACGCACGTAGAAAAATTTATTGGTGTATGTGGTAATAAAGATGGCATTGCCTCAATGCCGGATGGACATTTTCTGCCACCCTTTGATCTCAATTGTGTGGAGACACACTTAAAAGAAGTACTCCACAAAGAGTTTGGAAGACATCTTGTACATGCACGCTGGGCCCACATCACAGATCCGCAACCGGTACACATAGAACAGGGGCGGGCCAAATGCCAGGCCAGAAACCTGTGCATGCGGGGTTGCCCTTTTGGCGGGTATTTCAGTTCTGTTTCATCAACCATACCATGGGCGGCAAAAACAGGCAACCTCACTATCCAAACCGATGCAGTGGTGCATTCTATCATTTACGATGAAACAAAACAAAAAGCTACCGGCGTTCGTGTGATAGATGCACATACGCAGAAAGCAACAGAATATTTTGCAAAGATCATTTTTGTAAACGCCTCTGCATTAAACACCAACCTGATCTTATTAAACTCAACATCAAAAAGATTTCCCAATGGATTAGGGAATGATTCCGGTGTATTGGGAAAATACATCTGCCACCATAACTACCGCTCTTATGTGAATGGGAAGATAGACGGCTTTACAGATAAATATTTTTTTGGCCGGAATCCAACTGAAGCCATCATTGCCAATTACCGCAACCTGGATAAAAGGGATACTGATTTTGTTGGTGGCTATACCACATTTGCCGGCGCCTACCGCGAAAGATTTGATAAGGCATCAACGCAACACACTATTGGCGCTGCATTTAAAGAAGCCATGCAGGAACCCGGCGGCTGGCATGTGTATGCCTATATGCAGGGCGAAACCATTCCGAAAGAAAAAAATCATGTGCGGTTAAGTAAAGAAAAAAATGATCCTTTTGGTATTCCGCAATTGGTGGTGTCTGTAGAATATGATGAGAATGATGATAAGATGGTAAAAGATTTTATTGAACAAACAACAGCCATGTTTACAAAAGCCGGTGTGTACGATATCGTATCAAACGATAATCACCAGCCCCCCGGGTTAGACATACACGAAATGGGAGGCTGCCGCATGGGCAAAGACCCCAACACTTCCATGCTTAACGAATGGAATCAGTTGCATCACTGTAAAAATGTGTTTGTAACCGATGGAGCCTGCATGACCAGTACCGGCAACCAGAGTCCGTCCATTTTATATATGGCTCTTACAGCAAGAGCGGCTGATTATGCAGTGAACGGGTTAAAGAACCGGAATTTATAAAGTGGCCATTTATTTTGTCTGTCCAGGATGGCTCTGCTTATTGATGCCTGTCTATATAAGCTATCAGGTCTGCAATTTCTTCGGTGTCTCTGGCAGATATTTTATTTTCGGCAAGAAAATTTTTAATAATAGCCGAGTATGCTGATAAAGTTTTTTTGATGGCAGGGAGCGATTTTTTCAGTGCCGCTATTGTTTTTTCTTTCTTGAAATAAACATAAAGCTGCTGTTCCAGTACAAATTGTTTTTCGCGTGCACTTCCATAATTAAATATTTCCTTAACTGTTTTGCGATTCCATTGCACTAATTGCAGGTTCTGACCCTCGAATAAAACTTCGTACAGGCTTGAGGCATCATGATCGTCAATTGCCGGGAACCCGCTTTTAAAATGGTAAATCACAGAACCATTATCTTCATCCGGGAAGGTTAAGGTGAAAGAATCAACAGGTAATACAATTTGAAATAACTTTTTGCTGCGTGTATAGTATAACGTGTTGTTCAACAAAGACAGGTTCATGGAAGTGTCTGAAAAAGTTGAACCGTTTTGGTAATGTATCATACCTACGGCTTTCCCTGCTCTTAGCAGGGGTGTTCCGGTAACCCCCATTTCACTGGCCATTTTTATACGGTTCCCTTCATTATCATACAGTTCAAAAAAACGAAGGGTGCCCTCGTTTCCAATAAATTTTGATCCTGTTGCTAAAGTCTGGGCCGCTAACTGTTGGCTGATCAGCAGGCAAAACAAAACGATGGTAAACAGCCAGGAATTTTTTTTCATGGTGTTACTTTTTAAATGGGTGGTTCTATAAAGTTACTGATTAAAACAGGGAAAGAAAATCCATACCGCCGCCATTATTGCAACTGGCAGACCGGAAATGTTATAAATTCGTGACTATTACTTCATTATAAACTGAAGATCTTGACAAAGAGACAAGATTATATTTCATGGGATGAATATTTTATGGGGGTAGCCTTATTGTCTGCCCGCCGCAGTAAAGATCCCAACACACAGGTGGGCGCCTGCATTGTAAATGATAAGAACAAAATTGTTGGGGCGGGTTATAACGGCCTTCCGATAGGTTGCAGTGACGATGAATTTCCCTGGGCCAAGCAGGGAGATTTTCTGCAAACAAAATATCCGTATGTATGCCATGCCGAACTGAATGCTATCTTAAATAATATCGGGATGGATCTCCACGGCTGTAAGATCTACACGGCCCTATTTCCCTGCAACGAATGCACCAAGGCTATTATACAATCCGGCATTACGGAAGTTATTTACCTGTCTGATAAATATGCCGGTACCGATGGAACCAAAGCTTCCAGGCTGATGCTTGAAAAAGCCGGTGTTACCTACCGTAAGGTGCATTCCAATATTTCAAGCCTGCTGTTATCGTTTAATGAGGAGGATGTGTAATACATCCGGGAATAATCGATTGCGCCTTAGCGACTTTGCGCGCATTCCCCGCAGTTACCACAGGATTTTATTGCCACAGATTACACAGAATAACACAGAAAACTGTCTGTGAAAATCTGTGTTATTCTGTGTAATCTGTGGCAATAAAATGATTGTACTATCAAAAAAAGACTGAACTTTGCTCTATGCAACTCTGGAAAAATATCATCAGCCGCCCTTCCTGATTTTTCTCTTCTAACCGGGTATTGCATTTCCCTTATTTTATTCTCAGGCACATTCACAAAGCAATCTTGTGCATACTGGCTATAATAATTATCACATACGCGATGATTATTGATAGCTGCTTCCGCAATCTGTCCGGATTTTACCGGCAGTAATGAACTTTAAAACAGACACATGAAAACAATCATTGAACCATTTAAGATAAAATCGGTTGAGCCCATTTATTTCAATACCAAAGAAGAAAGAACTGAAATTTTAGAAAAAGCTTTTTACAATCCCTTCCTGATACACGCCAACGAAGTATTAATAGACCTGCTTACAGACAGTGGCACCAGCGCCATGAGCAGTAACCAATGGGCGGGCATGATGCAGGGCGATGAATCGTATGCGGGTAGTACCAGTTTTTTCCATTTTGAAGAAACCATTCAACGCATCACCGGTATGCCGTTAGTGATACCCACACACCAGGGTAGAGCTGCAGAAAAAATCCTGTTCAGCATATTGGGTGGTAAAGGAAAATATTTTGTGAGCAACACACTCTTCGATACCACCCGGGCCAATATAGAATATTCGGGTGCCGAAGGAATTGATCTTGTTTGCGAAGCAGGAAAGCACCCCTCCATACCCGCACCATTTAAGGGTAATATGGATATTGATGCATTGAGAAATTTTATTGCAGAAAAAGGGGCAGCTAATATTCCACTCTGTATTATAACAGTAACCAATAATTCAGGTGGCGGACAACCCGTGAGCATGCAGAACATCAGGGAAGTGAAAGCTGTTTGTGAAGCCAATAAAATCCCATTGTTTATTGATGCCTGTCGCTTTGCAGAAAATGCGTATTTCATTAAACTGCGTGAAGATGGCTATGCCGCCAGGCCGATACCCGAAATAGTGAAAGAACTTTTTTCGTATGCCGATGGCTGCACCATGAGTGCCAAGAAAGATGCTTTTGCCAATATTGGCGGCTTTCTTGCCATGCACGATGAAGCGCTTGCACAGCAATGCAGGAATATGCTGATCATGACCGAAGGCTTCCCCACTTATGGCGGTTTGGCGGGAAGAGATCTTGAAGCCATTGCTATCGGTTTAACAGAAGTAATGGATGAACACTATCTGCAATATCGCATCCGCAGTATTGAATACCTCACCAATAAACTGATTGCTGCCGGGGTGCCGGTGATGCAACCTGCCGGCGGACATGCCATTTACATTGATGCAAAAGAATTTCTCCCGCATATCCCGGTTGAGCAATATCCGGGCCAGGCATTGGTGGGCGCATTGTATGTGCATGGTGGTATACGCAGTGTAGAGATCGGTTCGCTGATGTTTGGAAAATATGATCATCAGCACAAACTGATCCCTGCACAACTGGAACTGGTACGCCTGGCCATACCGAGAAGGGTGTACACACAAAGTCATATAGATTATGTGGCCGAAGTGATCATCGAAGTATTTCAAAAAAGAGACGAGATAAAAGGCCTTGCCATTACGGAAGAAGCGCCAATGCTGCGGCATTTTACTGCAAAACTGAAACCTGTCTTATAAAAAAATAAATGCTTATATATGAAAACGATCAAACATAGCTGGGCAGAGCCCTATAAAATAAAAATGGTTGAGTTGTTAAAAATGACAACCGCTGCACAGCGAAAAAAAGCAATGAAGGAAGCCGGTTACAACACCTTTCTTCTAAAATCTGAAGATGTATATATTGACCTGCTCACAGATAGTGGCACATCGGCCATGAGCGACCGCCAATGGGCCGGAATGATGCTGGGTGATGAAGCCTATGCCGGCAGCCGCAATTTTTATCACCTGGAAGAAGTGGTGAGAGAAGTGTATGGATACAAATACCTCATCCCCACACACCAGGGCCGTGGCGCAGAAAATATCTTATCAAAAGTGCTGATCAAAAAAGGTGATATTATACCGGGCAATATGTATTTCACTACTACGCGCCTGCACCAGGAACTGGCAGGCGGAAAATTTGAAGACATCATTATTGATCAAGCACATGATCCTGAAAATGAACACCCGTTTAAAGGGAATGTTGATTTGAACAAATTAGAAAGACTGATCAAAAAACATGGTGCCAAAAAAATCCCTTATGTAAGTATGGCCACCAGTGTAAACATGGCTGGCGGACAACCCATCAGCATGAAGAACCTGAAAGAACTTCGTGCCCTTACAAAAAAGCATGGCATACGTGTGATACATGATATGACAAGGGTTGCAGAGAACGCCTACTTCATACAGCAAAGGGAAAAAGGGTATGAACATAAAACAATTAAAGCCATTGTAAAAGAAATAGGTTCTTATACAGATGGGGCAACCATGAGCGCTAAAAAAGATGCGCTGGTAAACATTGGTGGTTTTCTTGCAGTGAATGATTGGGATGTGTTTGAAGAAGCAAGAAATATGGTGGTGGTTTATGAGGGGTTGCATACTTACGGCGGACTGGCAGGAAGGGATATGGAAGCGATGGCCATTGGTATTGGTGAAAGTGTTAGCGATGACCATATCCGTGCAAGAATAGGGCAGGTTATTTATCTCGGGCAAAAAATGATAGAGTATGAAGTGCCGATTGTAAAACCAATTGGCGGACACGGCATTTTTGTGGATGCAAAAAAATTTCTGCCACATATACCACAGGATAGTTTTCCTGCGCAAACATTGGCCGCAGAAATGTATCTCGATTCGGGTGTAAGAACAATGGAAAGAGGTGTTGTATCTGCAGGCAGAAAAGCCAATGGTGAAAATTATTATCCTAAACTGGAACTGGTGCGTTTTACCATTCCACGGAGAGTTTACACGCAAGCCCACATGGATGTAATTGCTGAATCTGCAGCCCGTGTATATCAGCGCCGCAAAACCATTAAAGGATTGAAAATGGTGTATGAACCTAAATATCTTCGCTTTTTCCAGGCAAGGTTTGAGAAATTATAGCGGGGTGAAAAGGGATTGCAGATCGCTGGCAACAACTGCCGAAAAAAAATTGCCACAGAATACACAGATTACCACAGATAATTTCTGTGCAAATCTGTGTATTCTGTGGCAATTTATTTCTTTTGAAAATTTGTGGCAGGCAACCAACATAGGCATTAGAGACAGGCAAATCTGAGGTGATAAAAAATGATAATACACTTTATCACTTACCTGTTTATTGGTGTACCCAGGTTCTGTATTTTAATCTGCATTTCCGGAGTTAGTTTTTTAATCAGTTCCACATTTGCAACACCGCTTGGCATAGGGTTCTGTTCAATTTTAAATAGCTGGTTGGCGGCAATAGCGTACGACCGGGCTTTTGCAACCAAAGACCCCTCATTGGCAATGGGATCTACATCGGCCGCGAAAATTGAAATGGTATTATCGCTGTTACGGGTGATCTGGAACGTACGAAACTGCTGTGGAAACTCACGCAGAGAAGGTGTCTCAACCTCCCAAAACCCCAGTTCCGGCCGGGTAGCATCCGGCGATTTTTGCGGAGTAACCACGCTTAGATGCCTATGTCCCGAAACCCACAAAACCAGGTTAGGGTAGGTATGTAATTTGGTTAGCATGTCGTCCTCATTTTTATATGAATCGCGGCTCCATGTCATAGCTTGTCCAATCAATGTATTTTGAACCACAACTTTAATCGGAATGTGTGCAGCAATAATCATCAGTTTGCCTTCTGCCTGGCCTTTATCCAGTTCTGCTATTAACCAGTCATATCGTTCCTTATCAAGAAAGCCTTTACCATAAGCATCGGTTCCTCTTTTATCACCGGGGTTGGTATTATCAAGTACAATTACTTTAACAGGTAAATCTGATCTTAGCTCAAAGGTATAGTTGGCAAATCCGGAAGAAACCATTGAGGAGGTAAACCCATGTCCTGCGGGAAAGCTTGTACTGTTCAGAAATTCTGCCATCCACTCTTTTCGTGATAGCGGATACCTTTTTAAATCAGCGGGAACAGTTGGCGGCTCTGTATAACTGCTTACCGGTCCGGCACCTATAATCTCTCCATTAATTGTTTTTCCATCTATCGCACCCATATAAAAGCCGCGTGTAGCTAAACCGGCCGTATCGGTAAATATATTACCCAGGTTAAGGATACTGCTGCCCGTCATCTTCTCCCGAACATAATCATCAGGGGGATACATGCCCATCCAGAAATGATCGTGATTGCCAATGGTCTGGTACCAGTTAATAGAATTATCAAAACCAACCGCATTGTATTCGTCCTGGTAATCATTATTTGGGCCGGGATTAGGATCATCCTTAACACCGGAATCAGGGTTTATTATTTTACCATCTAATACATCAATATACCATCTTAGTTCATTATACTGAGAGCTGTTAACAGCGTCTCCCAGGGATAAACCAAAATCAAAAGGTTTTGCTTTATGAAACCTGTTGATGGTGTTAACAGCCGCATCTAACATATGAGTTGTATAAAGCATGGCCGGGGAATAACCTGAAATGATATTCCACTTATATCCATAATAAATTGCCTGGGCGGGCGATTCTTTGTCAGTGATATGAATATCCGAGAAAGAAAAGAAATTCAGGAACAGTGCTGCGTTGCTAACATTGTCTCCAGTATACCCGGATGGCATAAGGTCTACTCTTTTTTGATACGGCACTCCCGGGCCATATTGCCAAAAACCAAATCCATATTGCGTGAATTTAGAAACTTCATTTGGATTTAACAGTGGCGGAAAGGTGGGAATTGGTGTTGGTATAATGGTCCTGTCTACAGTTGTATACAGTTTTGCAAGTAACGGATCACCGATGCTTGTTGATTTTTTACATGCAGGATTGGATACTAATAAAAATCCAAGTATGAGCAGTGGAAGAGTCTGCATTTTAAATTTCGTTCTCATATTTTATGATTTAGGTAGCCGGTAAAATCATTGAATGCCAACAAAGCCGGGGAACCATTGGCAGGCCGGTATTGAAGAGTGGTAGATTTTCAAGGTGTAAAATTAGATCGCTTCATGTGGCTAAAGGCTGATGCCAGTCATACTTCAGGCTGTTTGTGCGCATATTTAAATGCCACCGGATTCGGTAGTTTTACAGGCAAACATCAAATCTATGAGAACCCTTACCGGTGCCTTCATCGTTTTTGCTTTGTGTTTTACCTCCTGTAAAAAAGATACCGTAACAGAGAACATCAACATAACAGTTGGTGGTCTTTTATCTCTATCGGGTAACTGGTCTTCACTGGGTTTAACATCGAAGGAGGCTATGAATCTTGCCGTTAATGATATTAATAATTATCTGGAGCAGACTGCTTCCAGGCATCGCTTTTCAGCGGTTATGTATGATACAAAACTTGATACCTCTTTAACTCAAAAAGCGGTACGTGATGGGTTGAATGCGAATATCCGGTTTTACATCGGGCCACAGTCCAGTGCTGAACTGGGAGCCATACGATCTTTTGCTGATAGCAATAATCTGCTCGTGGTTAGCCAGAGCAGTACAGCCGGTAGCCTGGCAATTGCCAATGATGCTGTTTTTCGATTTTGTCCCGGAGATGCAGTAGAGGGTGGCGCTGTGGCTAAAACAATATTTGCTTCCGGCAGAACAGTTGTTGTAACACTTGCAAGAGATGATGCAGGTAATAAAGGCCTGCAGCAATCTGTAGGAGCTGTATTCTCATCACTGGGTGGTAGTGTTGATGCCATTACGCCATACGCTATCAACACCACTGATTACGCTGCTGTTCTTTCCGCACTCAAAACAAAACTACTGCAACATATAGGTAGTGTGGGAGAAAAAAAAGTAGCAGTATACCTGGCCTCTTTTGATGAGTGTATTGATTTGTTCAGGCAGGCAAAATCAGATGCGCTGTTTTCTTCTGTGCACTGGTATGGCGGTGATGGAGTGGCACTCAGTAATGTGTTGATTTCAGATAACCAGGCAGCATCTTTCGCAGCAAACACACAGTTCTTTGCGCCGGGTTTTGGATTGCCACTGCAACCACATCCGGACCTCGCTTCAATTATAGCCACTATAAAAAGTAAAACAGGTATTGAACCCGACGCGTATGCTTTGGCAGCTTACGATGCGATGTGGGTAATTGCCCGGACTGTTATTGCTTTGCCTCACGGAGCAAATACTTTTACCAAAGTAAAAACGGTGTTCCGGTCTGAAGCAAACCGGTATTTTGGGATCACCGGACCGGTTTTACTAAATGCCGATGGAGACCGGAGTACAGGATCATTTGATTACTGGGGCATAGAGGAAGCGGGGGGAACATATAAATGGAAATTAGTCGGCAAATCAATGTGATCCCCTGCATTTGTTAATCGTATGGTTACCTTTGTTAGAAAGAAATAAATTGCCACAGAAGGCACAGATTTTCACAGAAATTATCTGTGGTAATCTGTGCCTTCTGTGGCAAAAAAACTCACATCATCAAAATATTTCTATTCCCGAACACCTATGGCTGGGTCACTAACATTGGCATCAAGTTGTAAAAAAAGTGGGCTTAATTATTTCATCAGAAATTTCTTTTTCAACCAAACCCTTACCGGTTCATCATACAATTTCAGCGATGCATAAGCCAGTACAATAAAGAGTACAAACAAACCACAGGCAACCGGTACAATTTGTGCAGGCGCCGGTTTTTTGGTAGCGATCCACATGGTATAGATGTAAATGAATGGGTAGTGTGTGATATAGATCGGGTACGAAATATCGCCGAAAAACTTACACAGTTTTGCCCAGCCGCCACTTATTTGTCCGCCTGCACCTATCGCCACCACCAAAGGAAAAGCAAGGATGATACATGCAGCTTCATACAATCCATTATAACGGAATGTTGGTAAAAAGAAAAGCACGATCAGTATCAGCGAACAAACAGTGAATGCCATGGGTACGCGGATCATTTTTCCTGAACGGAACAATAACAGTCCTGCAAAGAATGGAAACATCATCCGCACAAAAGCGATCCAGAAAGTTTCAAAACTCCAGCCTGTTCCCACATCTCCACGCCATGAAGCCACATAAGTAAGAACGCCGCCGCTGATCAGCACCAAAATCCATAAAGCGACCCTTCCCATTTTGCGAACAAACAAGGCGTATAAAATATTAGCAAGGTATTCCTGCAGTAAAGACCAGCAGGGCCCGTTAAGAGGGTGTGTCTCTGACCAATTACGTATATCAGGTGCAGGTAATAAAGCAAAACTTATCAGCGTTACGCCAATCAATTTAAAAATGCTGGTATTCGCCTGTCCGTTTGTAAATGGATCAAACCAAAAACCAATGGCTCCGATCAATACACCCAGCAATACCATCGGGTGCAGGCGCACCAATCTTATTTTAAAGAAATCCCACACACGCATATTTCCCCAACGGTCATCATAGGCATAACCTATTACAAAACCCGATAGTAAAAAGAAAAAGTCTACCGCCAGGTATCCATGGTGTTCGGGATGATTGGCGGGCACCGGATAATAAGCTTCAAATAAATGAAAGATGACAACTAAAATAGCGGCCACTCCGCGCAGGCCATCAAGAATAGGGTAATGCGGTTTGGTGGTTAAGGTCTTTGATTGCATTGGGGGATGGGTTAATAAAACACTGATATAACTTAAATGATGAAGATAATGGAAGGATCTGAAAAATAAAAAACCACCTGCATTTTATTGCAAGTGGTTTTATTGTTAGAGAGAAATTGAAATACTATTAATGAAGGTCCCTTGCTATTTCACCATGGTATACATAGTCCAATCCCTGCTCCTCTTCTTCTGCTGTAACTTTTACCCTTGTTATTTTATTTATCAGCATCAACATTAAATACGTAAACAGATAAGCATACACAGAAGTAACAGCAACGGCTATCAGCTCTTTCATGAAGAAGGTGCCTCCTCCAAACAGTAATCCATCAGCACCTCCCGGGTTAATTGATTTTGTTGCAAATACTCCCAGTAAAATAGTTCCTGCAACACCGCCTACACCATGTACACCCCAAACATCAAGTGCATCATCCCATCCCATTTTGTTTTTCAGTTTTACTGCGAAGTAACAAACCACTGCACCAATAAAACCGATTAAGAAAGCCATCGGGTAGGTTACATAACCGGCTGCCGGGGTAATGGTGGCCAGGCCAGCTACAGATCCTGTTAGCAGGCCAACAAAAGTTGGGCGCTTGGGTTCAACAAACCATTCAATGGCAAGCCAGGTTACTGCAGCCACTGAAGCGGCAAGGTCTGTATTAACAAAAGAAAGTGCGGTAACACTATTAACCTGTAGTTCACTGCCGGCATTAAACCCATACCAGCCAAACCAAAGCAATGCAGTACCAATAGCTACTAATGGTAAATTGTTGGGCCTCTCATGTTTTACACGTCGCACCCCAACATATATTACAGAAGCTAAAGCGGCAAAACCTGCGGTGGCATGTACTACAATACCGCCGGCAAAGTCTAATACGCCCCATTTAGCCAGTAATCCATTGCCCCAGATCATATGGGCAAAAGGATAGTAAACAAATATTTGCCAGAAGGTTAAGAAGATAAAGAATGCTTTAAAAGTAACCCTGTTTGCAAAAGCCCCTGTAATAAGTGCAGGCGTAATAATGGCAAACATCATTTGATAGGCGATAAAAACGATCTCGGGGAATCTTTTGTCGGGTGAAAACAAGGTACTCGGACTAACACCGTGATAAAAAGCTTTGTCAAGGTTCCCGATAATTTGTCCTTCGCCACCGCTGAAGCAGAGCGAATAACCAAAAATAAACCACAAGACAGATGTCCAGCCCATCGACACAAAACTTTGAATCATAACATTCAAAATATTTTTCTTACAGGCTAATCCACCATAAAAAAAAGCCAATCCGGGGGTCATAAGCATAACCAGGCTGGTGGCAACAATCATAAACGCGGTTAGACCGGTATCAAACATGGCATATAATTTTATTCAATATAACAGGCGCAATATTAAACAGTATTTCGATTATTTCAGTTTTTACTGATGAAAATATTTGAAATATGACTTAATATTGAATAAAATTCATTTCATAGTAGATATATGGCTAATAAGTAGCCATATTTTGTTCGTTTATTAATATTTATGCGATCAGAGTAATCTGCAAATCATATTATAAAATTTTGCATAATGATTTAAGAAGGATCATCGATATAAAGTGAAACTATTGCTATTGGTTGTCTGATAACTACTGTTGGAAAGAAAAAAATTGCCACAGAATACACAGATTTTCACAGATGGTTTCTGTGTTATTCTGTGCCTTCTGTGGCAAACAAAATGATTCTCGTCAGGGTTTATTTGTTGGCCTCCAGCACATGCAGATTTAAAAATTCCACAGCAGTCTCTATTTGTTGCTCAGTTAAACCGATCACCTTAAACCTTCTTTCTCTTTCACGGTACATCGCCACTGTTTTTCGGACACGGTTAAAATCGGCAACAGGTATTGCAGCAATATCTATTGCTTCTTTTTGTTTCCATACTTCTACTTCAAACACATTATCTGCCTGCCTGCCATTAATGCCTGCTTTGTCGATCAGTTGTTTCCGGTAGCGCGTTTTTAGAAGCTGTAAAATCTGTGGTTTGGCTAATGTGTCGTATTGGTGGTTAACAGTCAGGGTCACAATAGCGCAGGTTTCCTCGTTGTTTCCTGCCTCATATTTATCAACCAATACTTTTAGCTGGTCGCCGGAAAGACGGAGGTTTTTGTATTTTTTAATCACCACTTCTTTCACTTCATTAGGTGTGGCAAAAGTATCGTTGGTATTTGCTTCGATCTTTAATTTTTGCAGGGTGGCCCAGTAAATGATATCACCGATCTTGTCTGCAGTTTCTTCAGAAATGTTCAACTGTTTTATCAGCCTTGGTTTTTCGCAGTACCCAAACAATTCCCGTTGTTCTTCCGGAGAACGTGAAACTGTTTTATCCTGTGCCATTAAATTAGATGGTGTATAACAGTTAATCAGAAGAATAAATAATAACAACGACAGGAAATACGAATGAAAGGATTGCTTTTGCATATATTTTATTGTGCACTAAAGTTAAATAAATCAATCCTTTTAAAATTAGCATAAAATCTTTTTCAATTTTTCTGCCACAGAAGACACAGATTTCCACAGATGGTTTCTATGTTATTCTGTGTCTTCTGTGGAAAAAAAAGTGCTATTCAGCAAGGTATTTACATCTTGATAACACTTGAGATCGCCCAACAAACAACCGGTTTACATTGGTAAAGAAACTGTTAATGACTTAGCTATTAGGTCATTACAATTACCTGGCAGAATCTTCAATAATAAAAGGCATAACCCGGTTTGGAAATGTGTAATTTTATAAGGCAATTCAGTATTTCGGTTAGATCAATAAAACACACGAAATGCAGGATGGAACTTCAAAATATAAGTTTAAATACAGCCTTCTGGTTATATTCCTTTTCCTGAATTTATTCTGCCAAAAAGGATATGTTAATGATGAATATTATAAACGGGAATTCGCGGGGTTTACAGATTATTTTATTCCCAAAGGACAAAGCTATTCAACAGACTCAACCACTATTGTTCGTTTAGGCGGCATCACCGAAATGAATTTGCAATTCAGGTTTGATAACAGCGCCATCTACAGTACGGTTGATCCGTTAAACCAGGCTGATATTAATAAGTTATACGGATTTGCTGATTGCGTTTCTTTTACAACCTTTTATACTATTGCGCCGCATCATATTAATTCTGCACGCTTTGGCTGGTCGTGGTATAACAATGCTTTGCGTATTTATGCTTATTGGTACAACGATTCACTGCGGTTGTACAAAGAATTGCAAACGGTTGATATTGGAAAGACCTATACTGCCGGCATCAAACTGGTTCCCAACGGGTATGAATTTAAAATAGACAACAAAAAAGATACCGTATCCCGAACCTGTAATTCTCCAACAATAAGCGGGTACAAACTGTTTCCCTTTTTTGGCGGAACAGAATTAGCACCTCACGATGTACATATCTGGATCAAAGAACTTTAAACAAAAGAGCAGGCTTCGCCCGGATTTGAAGAACGTATTTTTCAAGTAAATTTGGAAAAACGATAAGATGAGCCCCACAGAAGTTGTTTTAAAATGGGTTGATGAGTTCAATAAAGTGAATCTTGATGGTTTGGCCGGTATGTATCATGATGATGCCATTAATCACCAGGTTTATACTGAACCATTGGTTGGTAAAGCAGCTATAAAAGAATTTTTCAGGCAGGAGTTTGCAGCGGCAACCATGGTTTGTGTAATTGAAAATATTTTTGAAGACGGTAATTGGGCCATCCTTGAATGGAGCGACCCATTAGGGTTAAGGGGTTGTGGCTTTTTTCAAATTGAGGCAGATAAGATCAAATTTCAGCGGGGTTATTTTGACAGGCTTAGTTTTCTGCGGCAGCAAAAATTGCCGTTGCCGATTGAATAAGATATTGTGAAATTCGTCAATTCTCTGTGTAAACTCTTTTACTCTGCGGCTCCCGCGGTGAATCTTAACTGCTTTTCACCGCCGAGCCACAGGGGTGTAAGCAATTCGTACTAGTGTTAAGTTAATCGTGAGTTGTCAGTGGTGAGTAGTGAGTAAGTTAATCGGTTATGTGGATTTACTCACTATTGAATACTCGCTATTCACAAATTAGCGACAAACTAAGCTTAACATAACACTAGTTAAGCCAAACAGTTTCTAAGTTATTTCGGTTAAATATAACCCAGTTATTGCATTTTTTGAGTTATATTTGATCCTAATAACCCAATTATGCTGAATTTTTTGCAAATAAGTCAAGAACTAGAAACCAGGAAGGTACTTAAAAAGGTCGCCTTAGCACATAGGGCATTAGCGGAGTTGAAAGGAGTGACCAGCAGCATTCCAAATGAAAATATCCTGCTTGAAACACTAACACTTCGCGAAGCCCGTGAGAGCTCAGCTATTGAAAATATTATCAGCACATTTGATGAAATATATCAAAGTAACTTATTCAGTAATCAATTTGCAAGTCCCGCAGCAAAAGAGGTGCATCAATATGCGCGTGCACTTATAAAGGGATTCCAATTAGTAAAGACAAATGGGTTGTTAACTAACAATCACATACTTCAGATACAGGAAGTAGTAGAACAGAATAGCGCCGGATTCAGAAAATTACCTGGTACAAAGCTATTGAATAACAAAACCGGCGAGGTTGTTTATACCCCACCACAAGATGCAGAAACTATTATATCGTTAATGAATGATCTTGAAAAATTTATTAATGATGATTCAGAAATAGATGTAGATCCTTTAATAAAAATGGCCATTATACATCATCAATTTGAAAGTATTCACCCTTTTTATGACGGGAATGGACGTACTGGAAGAATTATCAATATCCTTTTTCTGGTTCAAAAGGGATTACTGCATTTGCCGGTACTCTACCTTAGTCGTTATATTATTAAACACAAAAATGAATATTACCGCCTGTTACAGGCTGTGAGAACAAATGGAGACTGGGAAGAATGGTTGCTGTTTATGTTAGATGGGGTTGAAAAAACAGCTAACGAATCGGTGGTACTGATTAATGCAATAAAAAAACTAATGCAACAATACAAACAACGCATTAGAAACGATTTTCCAAAAATGTACAGCCAGGATCTGTTAAATAATCTATTTAAATACCCATATACCAAAATAGAGTTTATGCAAAATGATTTACAGGTAAGCCGAAATACCGCTATTCGCTATCTCGAAGAATTGGTAAAAGGAAATGTCCTGGTAAAGCATAAGATTGGCAGAGAAAATTTTTATGAAAATGTATCATTGTTCAAATTGTTAAGTGGGGATTAAAAAAGCAATGCCGTGACTATTTTAGGCTTTGCAATTTTATGAAAAATACAAAGGGCTGTTCTTTTTTGAAGAACAGCCCTTTGTAATAAAGATGCGCTTATTATTTTTTCGCTTTTGGCATTTCGCGCTTCAATTCATTGATGGCAACTTTTGGAACCAACACTTTATTTACTTTTTCTATTATTACTTCTTTGGGCAACTTGAACGATGCAGAAGCAATTACCTGCTGCGCATTTCCCAAACTGATGCTGTACTCGCCTGCCTCAGCAACCCAGGCACTTAATGCAGTATGGAAGGAGGCAAGGTCTGAAGGAGTGAGGGTAAAAATCAGGTCCTGAGACTCTCCGGGTTGCAGCAGTTTTGTTTTGGCAAAGGCTTTTAATTCTGATTTGGGTTTATCTAATTTTCCGGCAGGGGCGCTAACATATAATTGAGCAACTTCCTTTCCTGCCACCGATCCTGTATTGGTTATGGTAACACTTACCTGCAACTGGTCGGTCAACACCGGTGCACTGATCCTGAGATTGCCTGTGCTGAACTTTGTGTAGGAAAGGCCATAGCCAAAAGGATAGGCTGTTGGTATATTAAAGCTGCTAAAATACCGGTAACCTACATACACACCTTCTTCATACACCACTTCTGCATCCACCTGTTTCTGACCAAACAATCCTGATTTTGCAGAGCCGGGTATTTCACGACCCGGAAAATTTTTAGTGGTTACATCATCTTCATAATGCGCAGGAAAAGTGGTTGCCAGTTTTCCTGAAGGGTTTACTTTTCCGGAGATCACATCTGCCATTGCATTTCCACCTTCCAATCCGGGCTGCCAGGCTAATAAAATAGCATCCACCTCATCGCGCCATTGCATTACATCCACCACACCTCCGATATTTAGCGTTACCACCACTTTCTTGTTCTGCGAATGAAAAGCTGTGGATACTTCTTTGATGAGGTTTTTTTCTTTTTCGGTTAGATAGTAGTCTCCTGCTGCTTTCCTGTCGTTGCCTTCACCGGCATTGCGACCGATGGCGATTACAGCGATGGAAGATTGTGATGCGGCTTTGCTGATCATCTCATTGGTTACCGTCATTTCTTCAATAGGCTTGAGTGGACTCATCAATTCTTCCATTAAGCTTCGCTTAGGTTTTTTGGCATTCTCTGCAGTGATATACTGGGCGTAAGCGCGGTACAGATCTGTATTGAGGGAGTAACCGGCGTGGTATAATCCATCAGCAAAAGGAACGGTATACATTTTATTTACATCACCGCTTCCTGTACCTCCGGCAACAAGATCCAATGAATTGTTACCAAATAATGCGATTGATGTTCCGGGCTGGATTGGAAGCGTGTTGTTTTCATTTTTGAGCAATACCATGCTTTCAGCAGCGGCTGTCCGGGATAATTGTGCATTCTCTTTCAATGGAGGGCTATCACTGAATTTATATCCTTTGAAAGTGGGTGTTTGCAAAATGATGGTCAGGATCTCGGCTACATTCTGGTCCAGTACTTTTTCATCTAATTGTCCATTCTTCACTGCATCAAGGATCTCTTTTTTCTGATTGGGTAATCCGGGCATAATGAGGTTGTTACCGGCTTTCTGCTGTGCCACTGGGCTTTTACCGCCAAACCAGTCGGTCATTACAAAACCGTTATAACCCCATTCATTGCGAAGGATGGTGCGTAAGAGTTCAGGATTTTCAGAAGTATAAGGGCCGTTTACGAGGTTGTAAGAGCTCATGATGGTCCATGGATTGGCTTTCTTTACTGCAATCTGCCAGCCTTTCAGATAAATTTCACGCATCGCTCTTTCGCTGATGATGGTATTTACAGAATTTCTGTTGGTTTCCTGGTTATTGGCAAAAAAATGTTTGGCTGATGTGCCTACGCCGGTGCTCTGGATACCGTTGATCATTGCGGCTGCAATATTGCCGGTGATCACAGGATCTTCTGAATAATATTCAAAATTGCGTGCACCCAATGCGTTTCGGTGAATATTCATACCGGGCCCCAGCAGGATATCAATACCATATTCCTTAGCCTCTGCACCAAGGGCAACACCTACTTTGCGTACCAATGCTGTATCCCAACTGGAAGCCAGCAGGGTTCCAATGGGCCAGGCGGTGGCAAAATACATCCGGCTCTTTCCACCATTAAAGGCATGAATACCGGCAGGGCCATCGCATACCACCAATGCAGGGATACCCAACCGGGGTATGGCAAAAGTGGTACCTGCTGCGCCAGTTACTCTTTTTTGCGCATCTGTGGGTTGACTGTTGGCACCGGGCATTGGCATGCCGGGTAAATACATACCCTGGCCAACCAACAGGTTTACTTTTTCTTCCAGGGTCATCGCATTAACAACATCTCCCACAGGGTTTTTGCCTAACTGCGGAAGGCCCTGCTGGGCCATCAGGTTGCCTGCGGTAAATAGTACCGACAGAAGCAACATCATTTTGTTTACATAAATTTTCATAGCAAGAATCGGTTTGATAATTTTTTAATTGCGTCAGTATGACACAATGATAATCAATTTTGCCAGTTTTACAAAAATTCCGTTGCAGGGAGAAAGTGCAGGGTAACTTTCATCTAAATTGGCTTATTTTGATAGCACAACACGTGAAATAATAATTTTAAATTGAGAGAGAAAGATATCCGTTAATTATAATCAATTGTTATGGCCAATCATCATTCAAGAAGAAGCTTTATGAAGCAAACGGCAGCAACCATTGGTGCTATCGGTTTGCCTGCCATGTTGTTTGCACAAGGGGATACCGGAGCCAGTCAAAAGAAAGTGGTTTGTTTAGGTGCGCACCCTGATGACCCCGAATCGGGTTGCGGCGGAACACTGGCCGCATTGAGAAAAGCAGGACATGAGGTTACCATTATTTATTTAACAACAGGCGAAGCGGGCATACCCAGAACAGCACATGATAAAGCTGCTGCCATCAGAAAAAATGAAGCCATCCAGGCCTGTAAAATCCTGGATGCCAACTATGTTTTTGCGGGCCAGATTGACGGGGATACCATTATGAATAATGAGTGGTTACAAAAAGTAAAACAGCTTATTGCAGATGAAAAACCGGATATATTGTTTACACACTGGCCGTTGGATTCGCATAAAGATCACCAGGTAGCGAGTTTGATTGCGATACAATCCTGGCTGAGGCTGGGTAAAAAATTCGCTTTGTACTTTTTTGAAGTATGCATTGGGGAGCAAACCTTTATTTTTCATCCCACAGATTATGTGGATATCACAGCTAGGCAGGAACAGAAAAAGCAGGCAGTGTACTGTCATCTGAGCCAGGACCCTCCGGGTATTTACCAATGTGGCCATGCGGCGATGGAGGAATTCAGGGGAAGAGAAATGGGAGTTAAAGCGGCAGAGGCTTTTATCAGGATGAATGGGCAGTTGCAGGTTGGTTAAATCGGCACTTATTTAGTGTTCATGAAAATACAATTTATAGCTCATAAATAACATAAAACGAGCTGTATTTTGAATAAGAATGAGCTATAAACCGACCGCTAAACAGGAATGCAGGAGGATTTGATGGGCAATGCTATTAATAAAGGGCTATTCGCAATGATTGGGATAGGTATAAAAAAGAAGCCGGTAGAAATACCAGCCTCTTTAGTACTGCTCCCCCTCACCGTAGAAAGTTGTCGGTTTTTAGAACCTCCTTCCATTTGACCTGAGCTGGTTTAATTCTTTTGAATAACATTTAAATCAGCAAAGAAACCCTCAGTACCAATATCTACAAATAAACCAATTGCTCCTTTATTATCCGGGCCATGTTTCAGGTCATTTACAACCAGGGAAGGTTGCCGGGTATTGTTTAAGAATAATTTTGCCTGAGAACCCTTAACCACAATTTTCATTTTGATCCACTCATTCAATCCCATATCTGCATAAGATTCATATTCACCTGGGGCTTCTTTTCTTAACCTTTCAAACCGGTAATCAGGGTAGGAGAAATATTGAATAGAACGGTTTCTTCTTAATTGCTGGCTGGCACGGCCGTTTGTGGGACGAATGTAAATGGATTCAAACCTGGAATTATCTTCATTTATTCTGAATGCTACACCAATAAAACCTCTTGCAAAATCAGGGGCATTGGGTAGTAATTTGCTGAGCACTTTAACTTCAATCACCCCATTTGTAAAATCAATATTTACCAATTTAACAAAGGTTGGCTCGTCAAATTCTTTAATGGTAGAGTCTTTTGTCACCCTTACTGCTTTTTTCCCTTCCAGTGTTGTTAAAGACATCGAAACATGTATCGGCTTCAGAATATTTTTCTCAAACGCAATGCTTTGAGAAAATAACTGCATAGAAATCAAGAGTGAAAAACTAAGGAGTAAAGATTTTTGAGCGTTCATCTTATGAATGTAGGGTATAAATAAAAAAACTACAACCGATCCGGCTCATTGATTTAAATAAAAATGGGTCATACTATCAAAGTATAACCCATTTTTATTTTACCTGCTCCCCCTTCTGGACTTGAACCAGAGACCCTCTGATTAACAGTCAGATGCTCTAACCAACTGAGCTAAGGAGGAATTTCCCGCTATGGGGTTGCAAAAATAGGGAAAAATGCATTCCGGCAAAATCTGATTCAAAAAATATTGCCTGCCAGGTTTGAAAGCCTAAAATTCGCAAACTAACCGTGCCTTCTTGCTGGCTAAGCTTAGGCGAGTACAGTGTGCCTTTTTTTGCACACAAAGGCACAAGGGCACGGTTTTTTGAGTGTTGTTTTTTTTATTAAGAACCCCAAAAACCTTTATTCTCTAGGCCCACATAGATGCCATCAGCGCGGGCTTCTACCTGGTAAGTTTTTAAAAAATAGCCCTCACCACTGGTATTTCGACCATTTTGCATGTCAAAACGGTAGCGGTGTAGGGGGCAGGTTACCTGTCCTGCGGCATTTATATAGCCATCGGCCAGTATTCCACTGGCATGGGGGCATTTGTGTGCAAAGGCAAAAATTTTACCATTGTGCCGGGCTAAAGTTATTTTCTTATCGCCGGCATGCACAATGCACATATCATTATCCTGCCAAGCAATATCCGCTTCACTTTCGCCTATTTTGTACCAGCTCCTTGATGCATCAAACATAAAAAATATATTACATTGTCATAATGTGTACTTTTGGAAAGTAAATCCAATCAAAATAAATCTTATGCGAAAGCTAAGCGTTTTTATCCTGTTTGCCTGTATCGGCTTAGCAGGTAATATTCTTTCCGCACAAAATGTACGGATTGACCAAATTTTTGGTCTAGGGGCTACCACTTCCAATATTTCCGGAACAGCCAGTTTAACCACAGATACATCACACATAAATGCAGATTATACGGTAAAGCTTCGCCAGTTTGGTATTGTTTATGGTGCAAGGGCGGATGTGTTTGCCTGGAAGTTTGGATCGATCAGCATTGGCTCTCCGGTGATGTTGGGTTTCAGTACCTCTTCCGGCTATCGTTCCGTAGATTTTAATGGTACTAAAAAAGATACAATTGAAGGACTTTTGGGCACACGCCTGGCTTTTGAATTACCCCTGTACGCAGATATCAATATAGGCCTGCATTCGGCAGCCGATGAATCTGAGAGAAATAATTTAGGTGTGTATGTTGGGGCAGGCTATATGTATAGCTATACCCGAATTCGCACTTCAGTAGGTAGTATAAGTCATGATGGATTTGACCCTTGCCTTCGCGCAGGCATTCGCATGGGTCGCAACTGGGAAAGCCGGTTTAGTATTGGCTTTACGGTAAGGGGCGATTTTAGAAATAACGGATTACGTACTTATGGGATACAGATCCTGAAAGAACTGTGAGTGGTGAGTGGGCAGTGGTCAGTAGTGAGTAGTCAGTAAATGAGGTATGTATTATCCTACTCACCACTGACCACTCACTATTCATTCTCCGCAGCGTAAAGGAGTTTTCGCGGAGAACAGACAAAATGTAATAGCACAAGGCATTAAAAGAATAACTAAAAGTGAACCGTACGGTAAGGGTACCTGATCTGGTACATATCCCGTACTTTCTGCAATATCAGTTCGCGCAGTGCGTCAATATTATTGCGTTCCAGGGCCGATACAAATACGCAGTTATTATCGGTGGCATGGTCCCATTTTTCTTTCAGCTCGCGTAAGATCTCCTGTTTTACGCTTTCATCCAGCCAATCATCAAAATTCTTTTCCTCGTACATGTCCATTTTATTGAACACGGTAAGGATGGGTTTATCAAAGGCTTTCAACTCCTGCAGGGTTTTGTTTACCACACCAATCTGCTCTTCATATTGCGGGTGCGATACATCAACCACGTGCAATAAAATATCGGCTTCCCTTACCTCATCCAGGGTACTTTTAAAACTTTCAACCAGGTGGTGCGGCAGTTTGCGGATGAACCCAACCGTATCGCTCAATAAAAAAGGCGTGTTTTCAAATACCACTTTACGCGTGGTGGTATCAAGCGTTGCAAAGAGTTTGTTTTCGGCAAACACTTCGCTCTTGCTCAGTAAATTCATCAGGGTGCTTTTGCCCACGTTGGTATAACCTACCAGCGCCACACGTATCAGCTCGCCACGTTCTTTGCGCTGGGTGAAGGATTGTTTATCTATCTCAGCCAATCTTTTGCGCAGCAGTGATATTTTATCTTTTACAATACGGCGGTCGGTTTCAATCTCTGTTTCACCCGGTCCGCGTGTACCAATACCGCCTCCCTGTCTTTCCAGGTGTTTCCACATACCTTTTAATCTTGGTAAGAGGTATTGGTATTGCGCCAGTTCTACCTGCACTTTTGCCTGAGCGGTACGGGCGCGACTGGCGAAAATATCCAGTATCAGGTCACTGCGGTCAATGGTTTTTACGTTCAGTTCTTTTTCAATATTGGCTATCTGCGAGCCGGTTAATTCATCATCAAAAATGACGAGATGAATATCTCTGCCGGTTACGTAATTTTTAATCTCTTCCAATTTTCCCTTACCCACAAAAGTGCGGCTATCGGGGTGGGGAAGTTTTTGTGTAAAGCGTTTTATAGCAGTGGCACCGGCAGTTTCTGATAAAAAAGCCAGCTCATCAAGGTATTCCGTTACCTGCTCATCGGTTTGCTCTTTTTGGATCAATCCCACCAATACAGCTTTTTCTTCCCTTCGGATATTTTTCTTTTTCTCGATCAATGGTTCAATGTTTGGACAAAGGTAAACTTTAGTGTTGAGCGGGGAGAGGTTTGTGGTTTGTAGTTTGTAGTCTGTAGTTTGTAGTTTGTGGTCTGTGGTTGTTAAGGGTTTTCAGTGAGTGGTTTCTTCAACAAATCACCACACACTAATAACAACCACAGACTACAAACTACAGACTACAAACTTCTTCGTCTGTTGTCTGTATAAAAAAAGAGTGAGTAAGGTAGGACTTTATCCGATCTTACTCACCATTCTATCATTCTTTCATTCACTCATTGCCCCTACAGCCCGCTGATGGTAACACCGAGTGAGAACCTGTTCATGCTGGGGCCTGCACCATCTTTCAACACACTGTTGAACTGGTAGCCTGCATCGAGCGAAAGTATGCCGTATCCTATGCGGCCTGTAACAGCCAGCATGGTTCCGTTAAAAAATCTTTTGTTGCTTTCTTTAACAATATAGCCGGGGCCGTAAACAGAAGCGCCACCTTTGGTAAGAAGGTTCTTGCCTTTGGTATACGATTTTAATAAGCTGCCCACTTTTACACCCAGTGCCGCTTTCCACGATTTAGCCGGATTTTCGGGATTAGAATAATACCTAAGTTCTACCGGTATTTCGGCGTAGATGGTAGTTACTTTATACTTATGAAAATGGTTGGTACTGTCTACATTGGTAAAAGGCAGTCGGGCAGTATTGGCTTTAATATCCACGTTTGTGTTATTGAAGAACATATTGCTGCTTCCAATACCAATACCATATGCCACGCTGAATTTAGGATTGGTTTTAAAAGGCTTATCAAACATGAAGTAGATATTAAAATGCCTGCTGAACCCGCCGGTGCGTACACTGTCTGGGCGGTTGGTCCAGCTATCGGCTCCGTACTGTATCAATAAATGGTCGCTTGCACGGTTGGAAAGGTCAATCTTAGAGCTGTTATTCGTTTGGGCAAATGCAAAACAGGTAAAGGATATGCCTAAAAGAACGAGTAGTGTTTTTTTCATTTCAAGTAGTTAATTGCAATATTGGTTGCTAATAAAGGCGCAAATTAACAGAATTGACTGTATTAGGGTGGTTAAAAATTAGTCAAAACATGTTCATTTATGGTTTAATGTATTAAAATCAGTCCAAAACCACCCCGAACTCCTTAAAACAAGGTAAGCGGGAATGGACATAGCTGTATATCGGCCTATCTTTACAACTCACTTAAATAACCGTTATCTATTTTGAAGTTCACTGAATTTGGTTTTGACGAAAGAATATTGGAAGGCATCGATGCAATGGGTTACGATACAGCCACCCCCGTGCAGGAGCAGGTAATGATCCCTATTTTACAGGGAAAAGACATCATTGCCTCTGCGCAAACCGGAACAGGTAAAACAGCAGCTTTTCTGCTGCCTCTTATCAATAAGATCATTACTGAGCCGCATGATGAGCACCTGATCAATGCCATGATCATTGTGCCCACCCGCGAGCTGGCAGTACAGATTGCCCAAACCATGGAAGGCCTGTCGTACTTTACTTCTGTAAGTTCGATAGCTGTGTATGGTGGTGGCGATGGCGGCAGTTTTACAACAGAGAAAAAAGCGTTGTCAACCGGTGTTGATGTGGTGATCTGCACCCCGGGCCGCATGATTGCCCACCTGAACATGGGGTATGTAAAAATGCAGGCGCTCAGGTATTTAATATTAGATGAAGCCGACCGTATGCTGGATATGGGTTTTCATGATGATATTATGAAGATCATCTCCTTTCTACCTAAAAAAAGACAAAACCTCCTGTTCTCTGCAACCATGCCCATGAAGATGCGCGAACTGGCAAGGAAGATCCTGCACAATCCTTTAGAGATCAATATCGCTGTTTCCAAACCACCTGAGCAAATTGTGCAGGAAGCTTTTGTGGTGTATGAACCGCAGAAAATTCCATTGGTAAAAGATGTTTTGAGGAGAAAAGATTTTCAGAGTGTGATCGTGTTCTGCTCTAAAAAGCAAAATGTAAAACAATTGACCAACGATCTGAAACGGGCTAAATTTTCTGTTGAAGAGATCCATTCAGACCTTGACCAGCTAAAGCGCGAGCAGGTATTGCTCGATTTCAGAAACAGGAAACTGAAGATCTTGGTGGCAACAGATATCTTAAGTCGCGGTATTGATATTGAAGACATAGACCTTGTAATCAATTATGATGTGCCCAACGACGGTGAAGATTATATACACCGTATAGGCCGTACAGCAAGGGCTGCAAGTGAAGGCACAGCGTATACATTTGTTACAGAAAAGGAACAGCAGAAGTTTGCACAGATAGAAGCATTACTGGGTCACCCTGTTACCAAAGCCCCGGTGCCAGAGCAGTTTGGCCCAACACCGGCCTATAACCCCAGAACAGGCAAACCATCATCGGGTGGCAGAAGATATGGTGGCGGGAAAAGAAGATAGTAAGTTTTATGTAAGCTTTCTTTCATCGGGTTGTAGAAAATATCCTATCAGATTTGCGTAAGAACTTGCCAACATGTATAAAATATTTGCCATATAAAATGCGTAAATAGGGCACTCTGTTGCAGGCGAAAAGTATTACAGGCAAGATTTAATAAATATTATAAACCTGATTCAGGAAAGTTGGATAATTTGCTTAAAAATCCGGGAAAATATCCACACCGATACTTTAGTGATGCGCAATTAAAAGTTTGGTAACTGCAAAATAACCTGATATACGGATCAACTATATTACAGGATTATACCCCCCCATTCAGTTACTGAATTATTTCCAGGCAGCAATTGGATACGTTCAATCATTTAAGTGCATTATTAAAGCAAAGGTGTTGAACGTATTGAAAACTTAGCGCCTTAAAGCTGTTTATGCAGACCTGGAACTCCAAAAAATTTATTTATCCTGCTGTTATTGTTTCATTTTCGGCATTGCTCATATTGTATATTGCTGAGTACAGGTACATGAGTAAAACATCAGACCTTTCTGAAGATGAAAAAGCTGTTCTTACAATGATACAGCACCTGGATAAATTTCAACTTGCATTAAATGATATTCAATACAGCGAGAAACCGCTTTTGATCCAAAAGTTTCGCGAGAGGCAGAATGATTATACAATGGCCTGCAGCAGGGCTGCAAAGCAATTAGACAGTTTAAAATTATTGTGTGGGAACGGGCATATTCCCTGCTATCATATTTCGGCGCTGGATTCATTATTTAAACAAAACCTGCTTCTTACCGATTCTGTATTTTATTTAAGTAAAGAAGGGAAGCTTGATCTTGCAGCGCAGATGATGCATGATCTGGCACACGACAGGTTAAGAACAGCGGTGATAAAAAAATATGATGAAATAGCCAGCTACGGGAGAGAAACCTTACGTGAATTTCACAGCAGATACAATAAGCAATCAAAAAGCAGGTATACATTATTAGGATTAGTGATTGCGGAAACCTTACTGTTTATCGGGTTTGCGTGGTGGCGTTTAACTGTGCAAACATCTATCAAAGACACGCGGCTGGCACGGTACATGAGCTTTGAAAATCTGAATGATGGTTTTGTTGTAACCAATCTTCATTTTATTATTACACATGCAAATAAAGCAGCGGGAGTATTATTAGGCGTAGAAGACAGCAAGCCCAATGGTATGAACTTGTTTGATCTATTGTCGGATAAAGAAGATGGCAACGACAAAAAAACCATGCTGGATAAATTTACCACAAAAGAACTGGATTCATTCGATTTTCTTCACCAGCAAACCGGCAAATGGCTGCGGGTAAATAGTTTCCCTTCACCGGAAGGTTTTTCCTTTCATATAAAAGATGTGTCCGGCCTGCATCAGGCAAATGAAGAAACCCGGAAATCAAAACGTCTGTATGAATTCATCAGTAAAACAAATGAGCTGATACTGCATGCAAAAAATGAAGATGCCATTTATTCAGAGATCAGCAATATTGCAGTCAGGTCGGGTAATTTTCTTTTTGCATGGATCGGCAAGCCGGATGCAGTTACCAAAACCATCAGGCCGGCTTACCAGGCCGGCGCAGGCGATGGGTATTTAGATGCAATTACTATTTCAACAGAAGATATCCCGGCGGGCAATGGTCCAACCGGTAAAGCTTTCCGTAATGGTAAATATTATTACTGTAATGATATTGCCAATGATCCTGCAATGGTTTCCTGGAGAGATGAGGCGCTTAAACGGGGATTCCGTTCTTCTATCGCACTGCCTGTTAAGGTAGAAGAGAAAGTAGTGGCCATTATCACTGTGTATGCCCCGCAACCTTTTTTCTTTACAAACGAAGAAGTGCAACTGATGCTTGCAGTAGCTGAAAATACCAGCTATGCACTTGCCGCGCTCAACATTGACAGAAAACGAAGATTGGCAGAAACACAGTTGCTCACAGTTACGCGTGCCATAGAACAAAGTTCAGCTTCAGTGGTTATCACCGATTTGAATGGGAACATTGAATATGTAAACCCGGCTTTTACGAAACTTACCGGCTATACGTATTCAGAGGCTATCGGGCAAAATCCGCGCGTGTTAAAAACAGGTCACACACCTTTAAGCGAGTACAAACATTTGTGGGATAATATTACCGGTTTTAAAGAATGGAGCGGGGAATTTCTGAATAAGAAAAAGAACGGGGAAACATACTGGGAGTATGCAGTTATTTCTCCTGTGGTTAACGATAAGGGAGAAATTATAAATTTTGTGGCAGTTAAAGAAAATATCACCGAAAAGAAAAAACTGGAAGAAGAGCAAAAAAGGCTGCTGGCTATATTTGAGAACTCGTCTGCTTATGTTTCCATATTTGATTTAAACAGGAATTTTACTTACGCCAATAAAGCTTTGAGAGAGGCATTGGAAATAGGCGATGTTGATATAACAAAATACAATGTTCTTGATTTTAGAGGACAGATGGCCGTGGCGATCACTGATGAAGTTGTAAAAAGCCTGGCAGAGACAGGCAAATGGGTGGGAGAAAGCACCTATAAAACAAAGAGTGGAAAAGAGATTCCTGTAATCCAGGTCTTTATTGCGCATAATAACGAAAATGGCGAAAGGATTTATGTTTCTTCAACAGGCATAGATATTACACGGGCCAAAGAAGTAGAGAAAGAATTATTCCGTGTGAATAATGAGCTGAGAGAATTTTCGAAGCACCTGCAATACGTACGCGAAACAGAAAAGAACAGGATTGCCAAAGAAGTGCATGATGAGCTGGGGCAGGGATTAACAGCAATTAAATTTGATGTTTCATGGATTAAAAAACACCTCAGCGATGACAAAGCAGTTGTAGAACAAAAGATTGATGAACTGCTGCTTTCTATTTCAGAAAAACTGACAGCTTTCAGGCGTATCTATGTATCAGCCAATACCACGATGCTGGAAGAAATAGGGCTCAATGCGTCTATAGAATACCTGGTTAATCATTTTTCCAAATCAAGTTTTATTCCCATCCAGCTTACATCCAATATAGAAAGCGGCCAGGTAAGTTCTTCTGTCAGCATTGCTTTATACAGGATACTGGAAGAAGGCCTTGCCAATATTATGCGTTATTCAGACGCTACTAATGTTGCTGTTGACCTGTTAAAAGAAAATGATACCCTTACCCTGTGTATAGAAGACAATGGTCATGGATTTGATATCACCAAAGTAGACACCAAACTGCATCATGGTATTCTGGAAATGCGCGAAAGAGCATATGCGATGAATGGGAAATTTGAGATCAGTTCGGTAATTAATAAGGGCACCTCCATCATTATACAGGTACCCTTGTAAAAGTTATAAATCCCGCGCTGTTCTATTAAACACATAGATACATAGGGAAAACAAAAAAAAACATAGTGTTTAAACTATATGCCCTCCTTCCTAACCTATGTAACCATGTGTTTAACGGAACAACGTATTAGATATTAATCAGTTGCCCTGCTTTCTTACATATTTGGTAAGGATTACGATCACCTGGCCCTCAATTTTTCCTTCAATCTGTTCGGTATTGTCTTCCACCAAACGGATATTTTTTACTACTGTGCCCATTTTGGCGTTAAGGGTAGAGCCTTTTACATCGAGTGATTTGGTTAAAACAACCGTATCGCCATGTTGTAAAATATTTCCGTTGGCATCTTTGTGCAGGTCTACGCTGCCATCATCTTCATGGTCGCCGGTAGCTTTGGCCCACGCCAGTTTCTCATCATCGAGGTATAACATATCCAGCAGGTCGGCGGCCCAACTTTCGGTACGCATCCTGTTTAACATGCGCCATGCAACTACCTGCACACCCGGAACCTCGCTCCACATAGATTCGGTTAAACACTTCCAGTGTTCCTGGTTCAGTTCTGCTTTTTTATCAATCTGGTTGCGGCATACACTGCAGGCAACAATGCTGTTCTCTTCATTCGGGTTATCCTGTGGTTGAACTTCATAAACCTTGATATCGTCTGCAGATCCGCATATTTCACATTTGTTTCCGCTTCTGTTAAGTAGTGTCGCTTCCAGTTTCATTTTTTTAAAATTGAGGCCGCAAGGTAAAAAAACTATCAACAGCTTCCGAATGGTATTTTCTTTACCTGTAATAGATCTATGCCTCAGCTATGTCCTGTATTAATAAAAAAAACACTTACGTTTATGTAAATGGTTTTTAATATGACTGGTTTTACAGCAAAAAAACGTTAGAAACGCCTTAGAAGGTTAAGACTTTATCGCTATCCACTACCCAATTGGTAAGTTCAGCCAGCGTGCTTATTTCTGCTCCTTCAATCAACGGGATGTTTTTAAGCCCTCTCGCTTCGGCGCAGCTTCCACAAATTTTTACCTTTGCTCCCTTGGTTAGGGAAAGCTTGAGCATTCTTTCAATATTATAATAACCGTTGGGAGTAGTTTGGTTGGCTATTGCACAATTTGCGCCATCGGCCATTAAAAAAATCCGCACTTCAACTGTTTCATGTTCTTTGTTAAGCTGGTTGGCAATCCGTAAAGCATTGTATGCTTTTTCAGAACCATAAGGTGCATCGTTAATGATGAATAAGATCTTTTGCATGAGGTTGATTATTTAATCAAAGCGTTCATTAAGTCTTTTAGAGATTGAAACATCGTTGTTGCCTCTTCGTATAATTCTTTATTGTCTTTAACAGCAGCTAACAGCAATTCCATATTCATGGTAGCAATAACAGTATTGCCTTCATTTTCATACACGGCAATCCGGCAAGGCATAAAGATGGAAAATTCCGGGTTGGAAGTCAGCATTTTTGAAGCCATTTTAGCCTGGCAGATCTCAAACACATGTGCCTTACGCTCTATCGGAAACCCTTTCGTTTTCAGGATCTCAAAATAATCGTAGGTATGTAGAACGGAGAACTTGAATTTGTCGCAGGTTTCACCCATTTTGGAAACTATTTCACCCACCGGTTTGGAACTGTTGATCTGGTGCGTAAATAGCTGGATGGTATTTTTTGTTGAAACGGATTCCTGTGTCATGTGATATATTTTAAGCAAAGGTAAAAGGAAGGGCAGGCCCGGGTTGGTAACAAATGTTACTTTACCCCTCTATAACAGCTATAATAATGGGTTAGATCAGTTTACTTGTACATGTTTTTTGGAAAATGATTTCGCCACAGACCTGCCTGCCGACAAAGGCAGGTTCACAGATTTTCTGTGGCTCCTCTGTGAAAATCTGTGAATCTGTGGCGATAAAACCATGTCACTCCCGATGCAACAACATCATCAGCACATAAAAAATTACTTTAGCATTTTTAAAACAATGGTTCGTTGTCAACAAAAAATCACAACGGCTACGATCCTGCTAACTATTGATCATTTATTTTATGCAGGAACTCAACCAGTGATTCACCGGGGCTTAATTGCAGTTTTTTTCTGAGCCTGTAGCGGCTTATTTCAACCCCTCTCAAAGCAAGGTTCATTAACTGGGCAATTTCTTTGGTAGAAAGTTTTAATTGTAAATACGCGCAGATCTTCAGATCGGTATTGGTTAAGTTCGGGAACCGTGTCTTTAGTTTTTTTAAGAAGTTGTTATTGATCTCGTTAAAATGCTGGGCAAACTTTTCCCAATCAGTATTTGTTTCTTCTAAATTATTAACTAACTGAATCGCTTTTTTAATATCGTAATTGCCCCCCGTTTTTTTATATATCTGTTGCAGTTCGTTCTTTACTTTCAGCAATGCATCACTTCTTTCAACTAAATGCATACTGGCTTCTGCAAGCTCTTTGTTTTTATAGATTACATCATTAACTAATTGGGCATTCTGCAGTTCAATAATTTGTTTTTCATTATGTTCAACCTCAAGCTGGTGAATATAGATCAGCCTTTTCTGCTCATCTTCGTATTTCTTCTTCTGTACTGCCATTTTCTTTTTTTGCCATCTCGACATTAAATAAAACAGTACAACGGCAATAAGCGTATACAGGTTGTAGGCCCAGATGGTATTGTACCATGCCGGACTGATGATGAAACTATAAGTAACTACTTCCGACTCATTTCCCAGGTTATCAAAGGCTTTAACTTTAAAAACATAACTGCCGTTTGGCAAATTGGTATAATCCTTTTCTGTTTTAGATGACTCCTCACTCCATTTGGTATCGTAGCCTTCCAGTTGATAGCTGTAGCTGATATTTTTTTTCGGGCCAAACGATGGGGAACTGAATTCAAAATGAAGTGAGTTGTTTTTTATAGAAATGGTTGGTTCTGTTGCATTGCGCTGCTGTAATGCTGCAGAATCAGGTTGAACATGATAACCGCCAAAGATCACACTGTCTTTATTACCAAACGATTTTACCTGTGTAAGAACAACATTTAATTTTTGGTTGTTTTCGATGTACTTTTTATAGTTAAGATGGATGATGCCATCATTGGCGGCAATTAAAATGTTTTCAGCACTAACAGGATTAATGTTTTCAAAACCCGATAATATTTTTCCTGTTAATTCGGAAAAATAGTTGACCCTGTATTTCTTTTTATCAGATTGATAAATAGCAACACCTATTTTCTTATCGCTGCAAAACCAAAGATTGCCGTCGGCATCTTCATTGATATACTGTATCACCATGTTGCCGAAAATATTGTACAGGAATGGTGACGGGATGAATTTGCCGGTAGCTGCGTAGTACTCGTACAGGCCTTTTTCAGTTGCAAAAACAACCCTGTTCTTTATTCTGAACACATAGTTCCTGAATGTAGAAGGTAATCCATCGGCTGCAGTATATAATTTAGTGGTAAAAGAGCTGTAATCCGGGGCCATGTGAATTTTATAAATGCCCCTGTAAGGGTGAGAAGCCCAGATCTGGTTATTATTATCAATGGCTAAAAACCGGAGCGACTCATATAAACCCTTGAGTGCTTTGTTTTTTGCGAACGAATTATTGGCATATTCATATATGGTGAGGCCCGCGTAGCTTCCGCCCAATATGATTTTTGCAGGGAATATAGACGAGGTTGGAACAAAAAGCCAGATACCTGCATCGCTGGTTAATTGTTGCGCAACATTGTTTTGTATTAAAAAACTTCCGTTATTATGCCCCAATAACAACTGGTGATTAACCTCATTAAGCTGCCAGGTTTGCCCACCGCTGTTTTTTACCAATTCAAAATTTGATTTTGAAAAACTGATGTCTTTATTGATCTCGTTCGATAAAGGAGCCATATACACACCATCGGAAGTGGCTATATATAATTTATTATCAAACACCCTGGCGGCGTAGCCGGTAAGTTCATTGGGCTTATCGGGTTTAATAAATTTGATAGCAGCGTTATAGCCAATAAAACTAATGCCATTATCCAGTCCCGCCCATATATTGTGCTCCCTGTCTACAAATACAGACAAAACGTTTTTATTCTGAAGCCCCTCTTCCCTGCCTATCTGTTGAACAACCTCACCCCGGTCATTCATTATCAAACAACCCGCCGATGAAGTGCCCACTATAAACTCGTGATTATTTATTTTATCGAATGAATAGATATGGTCTTTAATAAACTGCTTGTCTGCACTGGTGTTTTTCTTTGTCAAAACACCGTTATAGAGTACGAACAGTCCATCCCGGAGAGAACTTACTAATAGGCTGTCGTTATTTAAGGGAACAATACCGGTGATCTCGAAACCCGTGTTAGGAACCACTGCGTGAAGGGGCTGCCACCCATCGTTCACATATTTAAAAAGCCCCCCTTTTTTATCCTGTGCTATCAGTTGTTTGCCCGCCAGTTTCATGTTCTGCCAGCCCCATGCTGCAGGGAAGGCATGGATAGACTGGTTTTTGTATTCATAAATGGCGTTCCAGGACCTGAAGAAAATAGATTCCTGAAAAATCTCAATGTCCCATACATCTGTAAAGTTCTTATAGGCAGGTGGCATTAAAGATTTTAACGATGTGTATACCAGATCGCCATTGGGCCCGGGAGAATAATAACCTATCTCATCCTGCCCCCCCGCGAAGATTTTTTCATCCCTGATCGCAATAGACCGTAAAATGGATTTATTGGGCTGAGGATAAAGTCTCCAGTAGTAACCATCATATGTAAGAAGCCCCTCATTATTGGCAAAATACATCCTGCCGGATTTGTCCTGCTTAATATCCCAGGTTTGTCTTCCTGCATGAAACTCGGTATTACTGAAATTGTCTATCTGAGGGATGCCAATCGAATTTTGGCTGTACAAATTACAGTAGCAGACCAGGAGAAGTGATATGATGAAACACCTGTTCATAGGATAAAGGTAGAACAGGGGATTGATGTAGTAGTGATGTATTTTTCTTTTATTGATTATCAATAAGTTAGATAAAAATGATGTATACGTGATGTAGTGATTTATGCGGTGGACTGTAGAGCTAAATTTAGATTTGAGGTTGGTTTCTTGTTATATAGTAAAACAAAATAAAAACTTGCTTATGAAAAAAATTGCTAAAGGAGTGTGCCTATCTCTCCTATTGTTAATTACCTCAGTAGCCTGGGCTCAAAACAAAACCGTTTCAGGTAAGGTAGTTGGGGAAAATGGGAATCCGGTTGCTCATGCATCTGTGATGGTTAAAGGAGGCAACGTTGGTACAAGCACCAATGAGAAAGGTGAATTTACCTTTTCGGTTGCAAATTCAGTCAAAACTTTATTGGTTAGTTCTATTGGCTATGAAAATAAAGAGGTTACCATTACCAATGGTTTCCTCACAGTTTCATTAGCCATATTTGAAGCCAAATTAGATGAAGTGGTAGTGGTAGGTTATGGTACACAAAAGAAAAGTGTTGTTACAGGCGCTATCTCCAGTGTAAAAGCGAGAGACATTGAAAAGATCCCTACTGGTCGTATTGAGCAAGCCCTTCAGGGCCGTGTTTCAGGTGTTACGATCGCTTCCAATTCGGGTCAGCCAGGTTCTGCTTCAACTATCAGAGTAAGGGGTATCACAACTTTTGGTGGTGGTAATAACCCGCTTTGGGTAGTGGATGGAGTTGTGGTAGATGCCGGCGGAATCGGGTACTTAAATCAATCAGATATCGAGTCAATCGAGGTATTGAAAGACGCGTCCTCTGCAGCTATTTATGGTACACGTGCGGCTTCAGGGGTTATACTGGTTACAACCAAAAAAGGTAAGGCCGGTAAAATGTTGGTTTCTTACAATGGCTTTTATGGTACCTCAGCCCCTGCAAAAGTGCTGGATTTATTAAATGCAACACAGTATGGCGCTTTATTAAATGAAAGATCAATAGCCGGCGGCGGTAATGTGGTTTTCCCTAACCTCGGTTTATTGGGTGTGGGTACAGACTGGCAGAAAGCTATTTTCAACTACAGTGCCCCACGTTCTGCACATGAAGTAAGTATGAGCGGCGGTAACGATAAATCTACTTTCTATTTGTCATTTGGTATCCAGGACAAAAAAGGTATTGTAGCAACTGATATCTCCAGCTTTAAGCAGTACAGCGTACGTTTGAATGCTACCCACAAAATATCCAAGGTTTTCACCTTTGGTCAAACGCTTGGCTATACACACCAGAAAGCGGTTGGTTTGGGTAACACAAATAGTGAGTTTGGTGGTCCATTAAGTTCAGCTATCAACCTTGATCCTACTACTCCGTTAGTAGTAACCGATCCTGCTGTTGCCGGTGCCGCTCCGTATAGTGTTAACCCTGTGGTAAAAGATGGCAGTGGAAATCCTTACGGTATCTCTTCTATCGTTGGTCAGGAAATGACAAACCCACTGGCTTATATTCAAACAAGGCTGGGTGGTTACGATTGGTCTGATAATATTGTTGGTAATGCGTTTTTAGAGGCTGAAATAACCAGTCATTTAAAATTCAAATCAACTTTCGGCGCTAAATTATCTTATTGGGGTGGACAGAGTTTTACACCTGTTTACTTCCTGAGTGCCACTAACAGTGTTCTTCAGAACAACTTTAGCAAAAACGAGAATTACAGAAAAGCATGGAACCTCGAAAACACACTTACCTATTCAAGGAAAATACAGGATCATGACTTTACTGTATTGTTTGGTCAGGGTGCTTATGAAGAAAATATTGGTGGCGGTTCTGCTGTTACTATATATAATCTGCCCGTAAACAAGTATGAAGATGCTTCTTTCGGATTTGATATTCCTGCAACAAACAGGTTGTCGAGTGTTTATTCTACGGACGGAAATCCGTATAACAACGTACACAGGAACTCATCATTGTTTACACGGGTAAACTATAACTATGCTGAGAAATACCTGTTTACCGGTATCTACAGAAGAGATGGTTCTTCAAGATTTGGTAAAAACTACCGTTATGGTTATTTCCCTTCTTTCTCATTGGGTTGGGTAGTATCTAAAGAAGGTTTCTGGAAACAGAGTGATGTGATCAGACAACTGAAAATAAGAGGTGGTTATGGTAAAGTAGGTAATGATGCGATCGGTGAATACGGTTACCTCTCTACAGTGCTGGGTGGTTCTAATTACACTTTTGGCAATGGCAATGCGATCACTACCGGTTATGCACAATCTTCTCTTGATAACCCCGATCTGCATTGGGAACAAACCACACAGGCGAATATCGGTTTTGAAGCCCAATTGTTCAGTTCATTAAACATGACAGTTGATTGGTTTAAAAAGAAAACAACCGGCATCTTACGTCCTATCACTATTCCGGGTTATGTAGGTGTTTCCTCATCTCCTTTGGGTAATGTAGCCGATATGGAAAATACCGGTGTGGAAGTTGAATTAAGTTACCGCAAAAGATTTGGACAGGTTAATTTCTCTGCCAACGGTAACGTAGCCTATTTGCAAAACAAGGTTACTTATGTAGCATCTGATGCTAATTATATTACAGGAGATGCATCGTTCCAGTCTATGGGCGCTGTAACCAGAACCCAGGTTGGGGAATCATATAACTCGTTCTATGGTTACCAGAAATCAGGCATATTCCAGAACCAGGCAGAGATCAATGCTTATAAAGGTTCTGCCGGCGGCCTGATACAACCTAATGCCAAACCGGGCGATTTTAAATGGGTAGATGTAAATGGTGACGGAACCATTAATGATAATGATAAAATTTTCTTAGGAAATAATATCCCTAAATACACATTCGGTTTAACACTGAATGCAGACTACAAAGGATTTGATGTGATGGTTTTTGCGCAGGGATCTGCCGGCAGCAAAATCTTCCAGGGCTTACGCCGTTTGGATATTGGTAATTCAAACTATCAAACCAGAGCAATGAGCCGTTGGACTGCTGAAGGAACATCAAACGATTATCCACGTCTTACCAGTAAAGATGACAACGGAAACTTCGGAAAAATGTCTGATTTCTATTTAGAGAGCGGAGATTATGTAAGATTGAAAGTTGTACAAATCGGTTATACATTACCCACTAGTCTCTGCAGCAAAATTGGAGCGAGCAAAGTGCGTTTCTATGCAACTGCCGAAAACCTGTTAACATTAACCAAGTACACCGGTTACGATCCTGAAATTGGTGGTGGTGTTTTTGGAATTGATAAGGGTATATACCCTCAGGCACGTTCATTCAATTTTGGAGCTCAAATTCAATTTTAACTAATTAAAAATACAGGTCATGAAAAGAAATAAAATCAATTACCTATTTATTGTGATGACAATGGCCGTTGCATTGTTATCCTGTAAGAAAGAATGGGAGAATGTTACCCCGAAAGGCGTATTTCTTTCTGAAAACTATTACGCTGATAAAGACCAGGCTTATGGTGCACTGGTTGGCGTATACGATGTGATGCGCAAAAACTCCGGTGGATTTGAAAATATGATCACTATGATGAATGCAGGATCAGATGATCATTATGCCGGCGGTGGTGGCGCAACAGATGGTGCGGGAATACAGGGTTTCTCCAATTATACTTTAAATGCAACCATCATGCCCGGAAGCTTCTGGAATGATCATTACCAGGGCATTTTCAGGGCAAACACTTTGCTGGCAAAATTGCCAACCACAGTAATGGATGCCGCTTCAAAAGCAAGGTTTGCTGCAGAAACAAAAGCTTTACGCGCTACATACTATTTTAACCTGATTAGAATGTTCAGGAACATACCGTTGGTATTGGATCCGTTAACAGCTACCAATATGTATGAAGTTACACAGGCCACGCCTGATGCAATTTATGCGCAGATAGAAAAAGATCTGTTAGAAGCTATTGCTGCACCTGAATTGCCAGGCTCAGTACCGGCTGCTACAGAAGCCGGACGCTTTACAAAAGGAGCTGCTCAGGCTATGTTAGGTAAAGTATATCTCTACGATAACAAAGCTTCCTTGGCAGCAGCTCAACTGGCCGCTGTTAACGGAACACCGGGCGGAACAAGTTCATACGGCTATAAACTCTTAAGCAACTTCAGCGATTTATGGGTAGTTGCCAATAAGTTTAATACCGAATCTATTTTAGAAGTTGGCCATAGCAGCGCCGGTAACTCAGACTGGGGCTGGTGGGGCAGTGGAAGAGATGAAGGAAATACGGTGAATGTGATGGTAGGACCAAGAAGCTATTCAAGACCTACAGGATCTACCGCACCTGATTTACCTTCTGGCTGGAGCTTTAATGTGTTTACACAGGATTTCTATGACGTGATTAAAACAGACCCAAGATTTGGTGCAACAGTATTTGACCTGAAAGCATTAAAAGCTGCAGGACAGGCTGATTATATTGAAGGATACCAGAATACCGGCTATTTCCTCAATAAATTCTTGCCAAGAAAAGCAGATGTGAGAACAGGTGGTGGTGCATTGGAACTGAACTACAAGCAAAACACTTATATGATCAGGCTGGCTGACACTTATTTGTTAGAAGCAGAAGCATTGGGCGGAACAGGTGCAAGGGCACAGGCATTATTAGATGCAGTAAGAGCAAGAGTTGGTTTGGCATCGGTACCGGTTTCATTAGATGCTATTAAAACTGAGCGCAGATTGGAATTAGCAGGAGAAGGCCATCGCTTTTTTGACCTGGTAAGATGGGGTGATGCACTTAGTAAATTAGGAAGCAGAGGATTTGTTAAGAATAAGAATGAAATTTTCCCGATCCCTATTCGTGAATTACAAGGAACCAAACTGGTTCAAAATCCTAGTTATAACTAATAAATCATTCAACATGAAGAACAAAAATATAAACTACGCATTCTTATTGCTGTTTCTTGCTGCCGTTTCCTGCACCAAGAAAGACGGCATTAACCAGGATGTATCTGCCTTAACAAGTGTTGCATCAACAAACCTTACCAAGATCTTTGATATCAGTAATGATAACTCTGGTAATGTTAAAATAACACCTACCGGTGAAGGCGTTACTTCTTTTACAGTAAACTATGGTCATGGAACAGGAACTAATGCTTCTGCGGTAGTAGCTCCCGGCGGTAATACTACGCATGTATACCCTGAAGGCAACTATACGGTAACGATCCTTTCAAAAGATATCGCTGGTCACGAAGTGTCTACAGCCTATCCTTTAAAGGTTACTTACAGGGCTCCTGAAAACCTGGCTGTTACATTCACACAAAATGTTCATAACCTGAAAGTGGCTGCTACAGCCGATTTTGCAGCATCTTACTTAGTATATTTTGGTGACGTTCTTGGCGAAACAGGAACCCCTCTGGCAAAAGGTGCTAATGTATCTCACGATTATGCTACCTCTGGTAACTACAATGTAAAAGTGGTGGCATTAAGCGGTGGTGCGGCAACTACTGAAAAGATCACTTCAGTAAAGATCACAGATCCATTCGGATTGCCTATTGATTTTGAAAACGCATTTGTTAATTACTTCTTCGGAACCTTTGGCGACGGACAGGCATTTGCAACTGTTGACAATCCTAACGCATCCGGTTTAAATACCTCTGCCAAAGTTGGAAAATTCACAAGAGGTGCTCAGGGATGGAGCGGAACATATAGCCCGTTAAACACGCCTATTGATTTTGCAGTTGGTAATAAAATCAAAGTGCTGGTGTATAACCCAGACCCGGCATTGATCGGATTAAAAATGAATCTTGAACTGGAATGGGCTGTTGGTGGCACACCTTCTAACGGCGTTGCTGTTCTGAAAATGCCATTTACAACATCAGGCGCATGGGAAGAGTTAGTGTTTGATTATAGTGGGATAGCAGGAATACCTGCTGGTACCAAATTCACACAATTAGTACTGCGTTTTAACGATGGCGGTAATAGTGGAGGTGCTATTTTCTATGTCGACAATTTTCGTTTAACTAATTAATACAACCAAAATGAAAAGAAATATTAAACATCTTTTAAGTGTACTGATACTCATCATAGTATTCTATGGTTGTCAAAAAACCAACTACACCTTAGGTGATCTTACTGCTCCTACAGAGTTGACTATTACAACGGAAATTGTAGGTCAATCAACAGCCAATCCAAATGGAGATGGTTCAGGTGATGTAAAAATTACCATCACTGCAAAAAATGCACTTTCCTACAAAGTGGATTATGATGCAAACACCCCGCTCGATCTGGTGTACCTGCCTACCGGTGCTGTTACTAAAAAGTACACTACCCTGGGCCTGAACACTTACAGGATCACTGCTGTAGCTTATGGTAAAGGCGGTACTTCCTCTACAATTACCAAAGACGTTTCTGTAAGAAGTGATTTTACCGTAGCGCCTGCCATTGTTACAAGCTTAACAGGTGGCACATCCAAAACATGGGTGGTTGATAAAAGTGTGGGCGGACATTTTGGTGTAGGCCCATGGAATGCGGGTTCAGTTACACCAGAATGGTGGGGTGCATCTGTAAATGAAAAAGTAGCCTGCTGTAATTGTTTTTATACCAGCACCTTTACTTTTACCAAAGTAGCAGCCAGCAACACATACACACTACAGGTAGCAACGCCTGATGGAGCTTTTACAAAAACAGGATCTCTGGCTTCTATACCAGGTATTCCCGGATCAGGTTCTGAAGGATGTTATGCTTATGGTGGCGGAACCGCTAACTTTACTTTCATACCCCCCAGTTCAGGAGTTTCAACAACAGCTTCTCCTTTACAGACAAGTATTCTGTTAGGTGGCACCAATACCTTTATCGGTTATGGTTCATTACAGAAAGAATATGAAATTCTGGCTATCACGCCTACTTACCTGTACCTAAGGGCACAGGGTACTGAAACAGGAAATGCATGGTACCTGAAATTGAAGTCTTTATAAATAATTGAAGCCCCAATTTTAAACAGAATGGAGGAGGTAATACTCCTCCATTTTATTTTTTATGATGGCTGAGAACAACAACCGGCTACCGATGTTATAATACTTTAACAGATTAGCGGGCATATATTTTGATAGGGTAAGATAACAGGTGGTAATTTTGAATATTAAATGCTAATGTGTTGCGCTATTGAAATCTGTTAGTGTGGAGATGTTTTATTAATGCAGTTATTCTTTAGTTCAAGACTTTTTTAAACACATAGGCGCATAGGAAAAGCCGAAGAAACATAAGTTTAAACTATATACTCTTGCTTCTAACCTATGTAACTATGCGTTTAATAAGACCCCACATTAAATACAGCTGTTAAAAACTGCCACTCGTTAAACTTAGTATATGCTTCAAAACAAAAGATTTTTTTTGCTGATTGGAATTGCTTTTTGCATGGCCTTTTTTTCATGCAAGAAAGGAGGAGATACGGCACCCGTAGTAACCGAAGTAGTTCCTGAGATCTCTTTCCAGGATGCCAGTCTTACAAGAAGCGCACTTCCAGGCACGATGCGTTTTTATATCAACAGCAATAAAGCCATCAGCAATCCTGTTTCAGTAGATTATACTATTGCAGACGGCACAGCAACATCTCCAAAAGATTATACAGCCACCACCGGAACAATTACCATCCCTGCCAATCAAACCCAGGCAACACTTGATGTAGAGATTAAAGGCGATGCCGCTAATCTGCGCCAGCCCAACCTGCAGTTTACGGTGCAGTTAAAAAATGCAAAACTTTGTAAAATTGCAACAGCGTCGGCCAACGGCATCATACTTACAGAAGATGGTGCCAACCTGTCTACCGATAATACCGGTTACACCACACCTTTAACTTACCCGGGATATACACTAGCATGGAGCGATGAGTTTTCAGGTAATACCCTAAACACCAATGTCTGGAACTATGAAACGGGCAATGGATCAAATGGTTGGGGTAATAACGAACTGGAATATTACACCAGCAGCACAAAGAACTCATTTGTATCAAACGGTAACCTGATTATTGAAGCCCGCAAAGAACCACTGCTTGGATTTAATTATTCATCGGCCCGTTTAACTACACAGAATAAAAAAAATTTCCAGTTTGGACGTATAGACATAAGGGCCAAACTACCTGTAGGTAAAGGTATCTGGCCCGCATTATGGATGTTGGGTGCCAATATTTCTACAGTTGGCTGGCCCGCCTGCGGCGAAATTGATATGATGGAACTGATAGGCACTTATCCCAACAGGGTAACAGGCACCATGCACTGGAAACCGGTAACCGGCACTTCCGCATCAAAAGGAGCAGACTTTACCAATAACGCCGGCGACTTCTCGCAGCAGTTTCATGTGTTTAGTATTGTATGGACAAAAGATGCCATTAAATGGTATGTTGACGACCAGCTTTATGTGAGTAATACCATAGCAGATGTAGGATCGGCCAATTATCCATTTAATGCCGATCATTTTTTCATTTTTAATGTGGCTGTTGGCGGACAATGGCCCGGCTCACCAGATGCAACCACTGCATTCCCGCAAAGAATGTTTGTAGATTATGTCAGGGTGTTTCAGTAAAAGAGAAAATGGTTACTGAGTATAAGATTAGGTAGATTAAACGCAGAACAGCATTCCTGTTGATTCTTACATTGGCCTCTGAAAAAAAGCGTTAAGAAATTTACGGAATGGAGCGTTAAGAAATGAACGATGCCTGGCTTTGACTAAATGTTGAATGGCAAATTTGCCCAATCGTTGTTTTAAAGCCTGGCTTTAGACTTCGTTCATTTTAGCGTAATGCAGTAAATTTTAGCTTTTTTTCAGCAGCCTTGATCTTTTTTGTTACTTTTTTGTATCAAGACAAAAAAGTAAATAGCGTAAACGCTATCTGGAAACAGATTTGCGTGTATTCTACCCAATCGTATGCTGAATATTTAAGTTATCATGATGTGGTTTAAAAATCCCGAAATAAAAAATGATCGCATTGTTTGAACAAAGCCCGACTATTATGCCTGCTCTATTTAAAAATATAAAACTCATCCTGCTGTTTGTTGTTGTAGCATTTCAGGTAGGTTGTTCAAAAAAAATTAACGGGGGCTCAACCCCCGTGCCGCCTGCACCGCCGCCTGTTCTTACAAACGATGTTGATTTTTGGTTAACCAAAGCAAACAAGACTGTGCTGTTACAAAAGCAGTCAACCATTCTGGGTTTTGATGTTATGCCCAATATTTACCCAACCATTGAAGTAGATGATGCACAAACTTTTCAAACCATTGATGGTTTTGGCTATACACTTACCGGCGGAAGCGCACAGGTAATTGCGCAGTTGAGTACTTCTAAAAAGCAGGAATTATTGCAGGAATTGTTTGGTGCAGGCAGCAGTTCTATTGCAGTAAGTTATTTGCGGATCAGCATGGGCGCTTCAGATTTAGACAGTGCGCCTTTTACCTATGATGATGTACCGGCAGGACAAACAGACCTCAACCTCACCCAATTTAACCTGGCCCCTGATATGGTATACCTGGTGCCGCTGATAAAAGAAATACTGCTCATCAATCCATCTATTAAAATAATGGCCTCGCCCTGGTCTGCGCCGGTGTGGATGAAGAGCAACAATAATTTTAAAGGTGGAAGTTTATTGCCTGCATATTATGGTGTGTACGCACAATACATGGTAAAGTATATCCAGAAAATGAAGGAGCAGGGAATTACCATTAATGCCATTACCCCGCAAAACGAACCCCTGAATCCGGACAATACACCCAGCATGTTAATGCCGGCAACAGATCAAAGTAATTTTATCAAAAACAACCTGGGACCTGCTTTTCAGGCGGCCAATATCGGCACCAAAATCATAATTTATGATCATAACTGCGATAAGCCGGAATATCCGATAGCCATTTTAAATGATGCCCAGGCAAGAACATTTATTGATGGCTCTGCTTTTCATTTGTATGGGGGAGATATCAGTGCATTGTCAAGTGTACATAATGTACATACCGATAAGAACCTCTATTTCACAGAACAGTATACCTCATCAACCGGTAGTTTTGATGGCGATTTAAAATGGCACCTCAAAAATGTGATCATAGGTTCTATGCGAAACTGGAGTAAAACCGCATTAGAATGGAACCTTGCCAACGACCCTAATTTTGGCCCGCACACACAAGGCGGTTGTACTACCTGTTTAGGGGCATTAACCATCAACAGCAGCGAAACTTTTACAAGGAACGTGGGCTATTATATTGTGGCACATGCTTCTAAATTTGTTCCGCAGGGTTCGGTAAGAATTGCGAGTAATATCAGCGGCAACTTACATAATGTAGCTTTTAAAACGCCCGCCGGTAAAAAAGTTTTAATTGTAGAAAATGATGGCGCCGCTACCGAAACGTTTAATATTAAGTTTAATGGTAAAACCGTTACTACTTCATTGGAGGGAGGCTCAGTAGGTACATATAGCTGGTAAGGTCAAAAACGCCCACCGCTAAGATGCAATAGTGACACTCAGTTCAATACTTGTTCCCTCACCAATAGCAGAGCTGATATTTAATTTGCCACCAATGGCATAAACCATTTCGCGGATCTCTAAAATGCCATAATGTTCTTTGGTATTTACTGCAGAAAGATCAAAGCCCGAACCATTATCGCGGATGTACAGGGTAAGCGTGTTGTCGTGTTTGGTTAAACTGACAGATACGTCAGTAGCGTTTGCATGCGCTATAATATTATTGAGGCATTCTGTGAGTGTTTTGTAAAAAGTCAGTTTTATTGCCGGACTGAATTCCTGGTTTTCAGTATTTGATGTGAATGTGATCTTCAGTCCGCCTTTTTTCCGGATGGTGCTTATCAATAAATTTACCGCATCAAATAAGCCCAGGTGCTCAAGCAGGGTAGGATTGATTTCGCCATAAATCTTTTTAAAATCCCTAACCATTTTATCAATCTCAATCAATAAAGCAGCTACTCTTTTTTCAATTGCCGGTTTGTCATCGGTCAGGTGTTTTTTCAGCCAGTCAATTTCATATTTTAAAGCGGTTAGTCCCTGGCCCAGTTTGTCATGCACCTCAATGGCAAGCGTATTTTTTTCTTCTATTCTTACTTGCTGTAAGTATTTTGAAAGGCCTCTTAATTCGGTATTCAATGCCTGGATCTTTCTCTGCAATACAATGTTTTCGGTAATGTTGGTAAATGTGGTGATCACCTGTAGAATGTTTCCTTCGTTATTCAGCACAGGCTGCGAAGTAGCCAGCAACCATATATGCTCTTTAATAAGCGGGTGGTATACACCCATTATTTTGTCCTTAACGGTTTTCTTTGTCCGGAACACTTCGTAAACGGGGCGGTCGTTTATAGGGAAAACCGAACCATCTTCATGAATAACATTCTCTTCAGCGTAAATTGTTTTTTTGCCAAGGAGCTGCTCTTCATTAAAGCCAAGCATTTCCATGGCTTTGGGGTTAACTAATAATATTTCAAGGTCGGGCCCGTGTAACACAACACCAATATTCATTTCAGATACCAGGTTTCTAAATCTTTCCTCACTCAATCTGATTTTTTCTTCTGCTTCTTTCTGCGCAGTAATATCCTGCACAATTGCCAGGTTAAGGATTCTGCCATCAATATCTAAAGAGGAAACCAATGCGTTCACAAATTTTATAGATCCATCTTTTAACCTGTGAGTGAAGAAGGCCTGGCCGATTATATTTTTACTGATTATTTCGGTATAGTGCCGGATATCTTCTTTGGATAAGATGTTGATGTCGTAAATATGCATCTGCATCAATTCTTCATGGGTATACCCATAGAATTCCGAAGCCGAATTATTGGCGTACACAATGCCTTGTGTTACCGGATCAATCACAAAAACCACCGAGCGGTTCCTGCCGAATATTTTTTCCACTTCCAACAGGCCCGTTGCATAAGCCGCACCGGGATCTGCTTCTTCTAAATGATGCTTTTTCATGTACGGGGGGATACGGTATATGAAATGAATATAGTGATGTAAAGTTTACGATAATCTTTTGAGATTTTCTATGACAACCGTCATGGGATAGTGACCAGCATCAGTGCGCAGTTGTTGAAAATGAGATAATAAATAGTAGAGAATTGAACAGTTGACAGGCGCAATTAATATCTTCTGTGAGGAGTATCAATAAAAAAAGCGAAACCAAAATTTGATTTCGCTTTGTGGGCCCACCAGGGCATGATCCTGGGACCCCCTGATTATGAGTCAGGTGCTCTAACCAACTGAGCTATAGGCCCGAAAACAAACTGGTTGTTTTCAAAAATATATAAATAAGAACTTTTGCCGATCCTTGTGACCCTCCCGCCTATGCGGCGGGATACTCTAACCAACTGAGCTATAGGCCCGATGAACAATGAATTTGTTCAACAAGGCGGCAAAAATAGAAAATTTAGTCACAACTAAAAAACAAAACCGTGCTCTGGTGCCTTTGTGCGCAAATTAAATCCCACACAAAGACACCAGGGCACGGTTTCATAAGCGCACCTGTTAGTCCTTCCTTATTTTTGCCCCATGCAACCCATCAAAAACATCATCTTCGACCTTGGCGGCGTTTTTATGAACCTTGATTTTAGCCTTACCCAACAGGCTTTTGTAGATCTCGGTATTTCAGAATTTGCCCAAATGTTCACCCAGCACCACGCCAATAACCTTTTTGAAGAACTGGAAACCGGAAGGATCAGTGATGAAGAATTTTATGAAAAATTCAGGGAGGCAACCAACAGCCAGTTATCAAACGAACAGATCAAAACAGCCTGGAACGTCCTCATCCTCGATTTTCCGCCCGAAAGAATGCAATGGCTGGAAGAGATCAGAACCAGGTACAAAATATACCTCTACTCCAATACCAACAGCATCCATTACGAGGCATTTACAGATATAGTGCGCAGAGAGAACGGCTGCGATAATTTTGATCAATACTTCATCAAAGCTTATTATTCGCATACACTCGGACTGCGGAAACCCTATGTAGCATCTTTTGAAAGGATCCTGGCAGAACAGAACCTTGCCGCCGCAGAGACCCTGTTTATTGATGATACAGCCAAAAATATTGAAGGCGCCCAAAAAGCAGGACTGCAAACCATCCACCTCGTGGCACCTAAAACCGTACTGGACCTGAGCCTGTAATCACTCAACTAAACTGGTTGTTATCAGTTGACAATTACTGTGTTAATCTGTGCCTTCTGTGGCAAAAAAGGACATTTATTAAGATATTTTTCTTTCTGACACCAGAAACAGGCAGGCTCTCTTGTTGCCCATACCCGTTTTAGGAAAGCCCAACAACCGGTGCGGCTTACTTCACTTCCTCAAAATCAATATAGTCGCCCTCTGCATGCTTGGTAGCCTCTTTTGGCTGGGGTTGGGGTGTTGCTTGCTGCTGATACTGCCGTTGCTGGGCATTCTGCTGCTCCTGCATCTCCTTCAGTTTATCCTTAACCTGCGATGTAGCCTTACTTACAGGAATAACCAGCTCAAATACAAATTTGTACAGCAGGTAGAGCAGGATCCCGTATAAAATGAGCTTTGACATAAGTGGACAAAGGTAAAGAATATCGAATGCTGAATATTGAATGTTGAATTATGAAGTGTTAAAAACCCAGCCATCCCCAACTTCACCCCCCAGCCCCCTGAAGGGGGAGCTAAGTAGGAGCGTGCTTATCAACTCCCCCTTCAGGGGGTCGGGGGGTAAACAAATTTGGATGGTTATCCCCATTTTTCCTACATTTGCATAAGCAATGAATCAAAAGAAGGGAACGACTATCGTTCCCTTCTCCTTTTTTGGTATGGCAAACGAAACAGCATTACAGGCGATAGAAAACTTATTAAACAGTATTCTGGCAGAAGAGCCGGAGTACTTTTTAGTGTCTTTGCAAATAAAGCCTACCAATAACGTCAAGGTATTTCTTGATGGCGATAATGGTATTACCATTGAAAAATGTGTGCGGTTTAACCGGAAATTATATAAGCTGATTGAAGAGGCGGGCCTGTATCCTGAAGGAGATTTTTCCCTTGAACTATCTTCTCCGGGTGTGGATGAACCACTCAAAATGCATCGCCAGTATGTAAGAAATATTGGCCGCGACGTTGAAGTGGTTTTTACAGATGATACCCGCAAAGAAGGCAAACTGCTTGCAGTAACAGAAGCGGATATTATTATAGAGCATACAGAAGGTAAAGGCAAAAAAGCAGTTACACAACAATTGGTAATTCCTTTAAACAATATAAAAACAACAACAGTTCAAATTAAATTTTAAATCGTCACGCGGTTGTGCGTGACCGGGAACTTAAACATTCAGATATGGCAAGTATCAACTTAATTGAGGCATTCCAGGAGTTCAAAGATGCAGAGAACATTGATCGTCCTACGATGATGAAAGTGGTAGAAGATGTATTCAAAACCTTACTCCGTAAGAAGTTTGGCAGCGATGATAATTTTGACGTGATCGTGAACGCTGAGAAAGGTGACCTTGAGATCATCCGCAGACGAATGATCGTGGAAGATGGTGAGGTGCTCGATCCGCTGGCTGAAATTGGCTACACTGATGCCGCCAAAATTGAACCCGATTTTGAAGTTGGTGAAGAATTGTATGAAGAAGTAGACATACTCGATTTCGGACGCCGCGCTATCCTGGCTGCCAAACAAACGCTGGCCAGCCGTATCAGCGACCTGAAGAAAAATGTACTCATCCAGAAATATGGCGCCCGTGTTGGTGATATCATCAGCGCCGAGGTTTACCAGGTTTGGAAAAAAGAAGTGTTATTGCTGGATGAAGAAGGTAATGAACTCATCCTTCCTAAATCAGAACAGATCCCGCAGGATTATTTCAAGAAAGGCGAGAACGTTCGCGCTGTTGTGGCACGTGTTGACCTGAAGAATAACTCTCCGGTGATCATCCTCTCAAGAACCAGTCCGCTGTTCCTTGCCAAATTGCTCGAAATTGAAGTACCTGAAATATTTGACGGACTCATCGCTATCAAGAAAATTGTACGCGATCCGGGAGAAAGGGCGAAAGTGGCTGTTGAATCTTACGACGACAGGATCGATCCGGTGGGCGCCTGTGTGGGTATGAAGGGTAGCCGTATCCACGGTATCGTTCGCGAATTGAAAAATGAAAACATTGATGTAATTAATTTTACCACCAATATCCAGTTGCTGATACAGCGCTCGTTAACACCGGCCAAGATCAGTTATATGGAACTGGATAATGAAAAGAAACACGCAGAAGTTTACCTGAAAGCCGACCAGGTTTCACTGGCCATCGGACGCAGGGGCGTAAACATTAAATTGGCCTGCGAATTAACCGGCTATGAAATTGATGTTTACCGCGAAGATGAAGAAGTGGTGGATGAATTTGATATCGACCTGGATGAATTTGCAGATGAGATAGAACCATGGGTGATAGAAGAATTTAAACGTATTGGTTGCGATACCGCACGCAGCATTCTGAAACTGACTGCTGAAGAACTGGAAAGAAGAACAGACCTTGAAAAAGAAACGATAGACGAAGTAAGAAGAATATTGCAGGAAGAGTTTGACAGGGAGGAATAGCGTCATTGCGAGGAACGAAGCAAAGCAGCTTTTAAGAGACTATCTTTGTCGAATAGATAGTTGTAAGGATAATCAATCATACAGTTCATGGACCATAGTCCATAGTTCATGGACAATCGACAATGGATTATGGACTAAAAATCACTGAATGTCAGAACTGAAATTACCGAGACTGTTAGCAGCCGCCAAAGAATTCAACATTGGTCAGGATACCCTGATCGAATTCCTGGTGAAGAAAGGATTTAACCGCGATGACCTGAAGCCTACCGCAAAGCTCCAGGAAGACCAATACTATGCGCTGCAGGCAGAGTTCCAGAGCGATAAAGTTGCTAAGAACAAAGCCGACCAGGTTGAAATACCAAAAGGTGCGCAAACCGAAGGCAAAAAGAAAAGAGACGAAGAAGAGATCTCATTTAGAAAAGAAGAGAAGAAGCCTGCTGCCCCTAAAGAAGAACCCAAACCTGCAGAACCAGCGCCTGTGGTAGTGGTGGAAGCCCCTGCCCCCGTAGAGAAAGCGCCCGAGCCCGTTGTTGAAAAACCCGCAGTTGATACCGACCATATTAAAATAGAAGCGCCGGAATTAGAAGGAACCAAAGTGATCCACAAGATCGACCTCTCCGCTATCGACTCTTCTACCAGGCCGAAGAAAACAGCCAAGAAAAAAGATACTAAACCGGAAGAAGAAGTTAAGCCGGAAGAAAAAGCTCCTGCTAAAGCTGCGAAGAAACCGGAAGCTGTTGAAGAAAAACCCGCCGAGCCAGCTCCTGTTGTTAAACCAACAGTGAAAGCACCGGAAGAAGAGGTTGGTCCAACAATTGAAAATATTAAGGCCGAAAAATTAGAGGGCCCCAAGATCCTTGGTAAAATTGAATTACCGGTTAACAGCGATACCCGCCCTAAACCAATGGGCAGGGATGAAAAACGCAAACGCAAACGTATACCGGTAGACAAAAAAGGCGATACCCCATCAACAGATGGCGCACCGCAACGCGATGCCAGCGGTAAACTTACCGGACCAAACCGTCCGATCGTTCCGGCACAAAACCGTGGCGGTGGACAAGGCGGATTTAATCGTGGTGGCCAGGGTGGAAACCGTGGCGGTAACCGTAACGACAGAAATGCTCCTTCACGCAGGGAAGACAAAGAAATCGATCAGAAAGCAATACAGGAAAAGATACGCGAAACCCAGGCTAAATTAGCCGGAACGGGTGGCCGTGGTAAAAGCCTTAAAGCCAAATACCGCCGCGCCAAACGTGATGAGGCTGCCGAAGCTATGGGCGAAGAAGTGGTTGATAACCGTTTACAGGTAACAGAGTTTGTTACTGTAAGTGAGCTGGCCAACCTGATGGACGTAAGTTTTGCCGATGTGATCGGAAAATGTATGAACCTCGGTATCATGGTATCCATCAACCAGCGTTTGGATGCAGAGGTAATTGAGTTGGTGGCAAGCGAGTTTGGTTTTGAAGTAGAATTCATCGGTCTTGAAGATGCAGATGAAATGGATGAGGAAGATTATGAAGATGAAGAAGAATCAAAACTGCCAAGGGCTCCGATTGTTACCATCATGGGTCACGTTGACCATGGTAAAACATCTTTGCTCGACTATATCCGTAGTGCCAATGTAGTTGCCGGTGAAGCAGGTGGTATCACACAGCACATTGGTGCGTATGAGGTAACCCTGCCCAACGGAAAAGCGATTACCTTCCTTGATACACCGGGTCACGAAGCGTTTACCGCGATGCGTGCGCGTGGTGCCAAGGTAACCGATATAGCCATCATCGTTGTTGCTGCAGACGATGCAGTGATGCCACAAACAAAAGAAGCCATCAGCCACGCACAGGCTGCCGGTGTTCCAATGATCTTCGCGGTAAACAAGATTGATAAAGATGGCGCCAACCCGCAGAAAATTTATGAGCAGTTATCGCAAATGAATATACTGGTAGAAGCATGGGGCGGTAAATACCAGAATCAGGAACTCTCTGCCAAACAGGGGTTGAATGTTGACCTGCTGCTGGAAAAAGTATTATTAGAAGCAGAAGTACTTGATCTGAAAGCCAATCCTGATAGAGAAGCAGCCGGAACCATTATTGAAGCCTCTTTGGATAAAGGACGTGGTTATGTAGCCACTATACTGGTACAGAATGGCACCTTGCGTCAGGGCGATCTGATCGTATCTGGTCAGCACTATGGCCGTGTTAAAGCCATGTTCAACGAACGTAACCAGCGTATTGACGTAGCGCCGCCATCTACCCCGGTAGTAATTTTGGGACTGAACGGCGCACCACAGGCAGGTGAGAAATTCAAGGTATTTGAAGACGAAGGAGAAGCCAAAGAAACAGCAACCAAACGCGCACAGTTATTGCGTGAGCAGGGACTGCGTGCAAGAAAACATATTACACTGGATGAGATCGGACGCCGTTTGGCACTGGGTAACTTTAAAGAACTGAACATCATTATCAAAGGTGATGTGGACGGATCTGTAGAGGCCCTGAGCGATTCATTACAGAAATTATCAACCGAAGAGATCGCAGTACGCGTGGTGCATAAAGGGGTTGGACAGATATCAGAAAGTGATGTACTGCTGGCTACCGCATCAGATGCCATCATCGTTGGATTTAACGTACGTCCTTCAACACAGGCAAATAAACTGTCTGAAGCAGAAGGCGTGGAGATCAAGTTATATTCCATCATCTACACAGCCATTGATGAGATCAAGAGCGCGATGGAGGGTATGCTTGAACCTAAATTCCAGGAAAAGATCACCGCCAACGTGGAAGTGCGCGAAGTGTACAAATTTGATAAAGCCACCGTTGCCGGATGTTTTGTACTGGAAGGTAAAATTGCCCGTAACAGTAAGATCCGTATCATCCGTGATGGTATTGTGGAATATCCGAAGGGCGAAGGACAAAGCGCTGAACTGGGCAGCCTGAAACGCTTTAAAGACGATGCAAAAGAAGTAGCATCCAATATGGAGTGCGGCCTGACCATTAAGAACTATAACGATATTAAAGTAGGCGATATAGTGGAGGCATTTGAAGAAGAAGAAGTGAAGAGAACGTTGTAAATAGCAGCTATGAGCCGTGAGCTTTGAGCTGCGAGCTTTTGAAAGGGAAGGTATAGATGACTATTTTGTCTATACCTTTTCTATTAGTAACCTATAAACTCATGGCTCATAGCTCAAAGCTCGCAGCTAATTTATGTTTTGTTAAAAGCCCCGCACATAAGCATAGAACAGGGCTTAATAAGTAAATTTGATTGATATTGACTTTTATGAAGAATCTCTATGTAATACTGGTTGCTTTTATGGTTGTGGTGTCGCTTACTGCATCGGCACAAACTAAAAAAATTATAGCCGACAAGATTGTTGGTCAGGTGGGCGATAAGATCATTCTCAGATCTGATATTCTTAACTCACTGTCGGATCTGAAGCGACAGGCGCAGGGACAGGAGAATGTGGTACTGCCTACCGAATGCCAGGTATTGGAAGGCCAGTTGATCCGGAAGGCATTGGTGTTGCAGGCACAAAAAGACTCGCTGCATATTAGTGAAGAAGAGATTGATGCGGCACTTGATAATAAGATCCGGTTATTTATCCAGTCTTACGGTTCAAAAGATATCCTCGAAGAAATTGCCGGTAAAACAGTTTACCAGATCAAAGAAGATTTTAAAGAAAGCTTCAGGGAGCAAAAACTCGCCGATCAGATGCAGAGTAAAATTGTAGACGGCATCAAGATCACACCTACTGAAGTAAAAGCTTATTATGCAAAGATCCCTGCAGACAGCCTGCCTTACTATGAAAGTGAGATCGAGGTAAGCCAGCTTATCATCCACCCCAAAGCAAATGCAGATGTGGAAGAATATGTTTCCAAACAACTGTACGATTATAAAAAGCAGGTAGAAGTGGGTGGCGGTAAAAAGTTTGACCAGTTGGCCAAGTTATATAGCGAAGACCCTGCCGTAAAAGAAAATGGCGGGCAATACACCTTAAACCGCAACGATAAACAATGGGATCCCGCTTTTTTGTCGGGCGCATTCCGTTTGAAGGAAGGACAAATATCTTCTGTTATCAAATCAAAATTTGGTCTGCACATTATTATGATGGTTAGCCGTTCGGGTGATGAAGCGGTGGTGAAACACATTCTTCGTATTCCTCCGGTAACGGAAGATGAGATCAATGATGCCAAAAAACACCTGGATTCTATCAGACGAAAAATCATTGATGGCTCTTTGAGTTTTGGTGCGGCGGTAAATAAGTTTAGTGATGATGAGAACAGTAAGTTTAATGCAGGTGCACTTGCTTCTCCCCGCGATGGGTCTACTTTTATCAGCATTGATCAGGTAGATAAAGAGATGATCAAGCCTTTGAGTACTTTAAAGCCCGGTGAATATTCTGAGCCGCAGGTGTATACAGATGAACGGAATCGTAAAGTAGTTCGTATGATCTACCTGAAAAACAGAACCGCACCTCACCGCGAAAACCTGAAAGAAGATTATAATCGTGTTGCTCAACGGGCACTTGAAGAAAAAAAGAGCGGGGCGCTGGAAAAATGGTTTAAAGAACATATTCCTACCTATTACGTGTCTATCGATAAAGAATTTGCCAATTGCAGTGGTTTGGAAGCATGGAGAAAGTCGGCAGAAAATGCGGAGAAAGCGAGGAACAACTAGGTGAGTGGTGAGTGGTCAGTAGTCAGCTTTTTTAGGGGTGGTGAAAATAGTTGATGGGTTAGAAACAAGTGGTTCATATACGAACCACTTATTTCTAACCCATTTTTATGCCCCCTATCCACCACAACTCACTTCCCCTCCTTACCTACTCACTACTCACCACTGACCACTCACGCCTCACGATTCACGCCTCACGAAAACAGTCATAATCAAGCAATTGCAAAAAAATGGAAAAATATTTTGCAAATTACATGTATGTACATATATTTGTGTTGTGAAATTGGAACAGGCTATACAAAGTACAAAATTCCCGTCGGAGATACATAAGGCAGCCATTAATGTATTGTATACGGCATGGTGGTTGAAAACAGTGATGAGTAAGGGGTTAAAAGAATTCGGACTTACACATGAGCAGTATAATGTACTCAGGATCTTAAAAGGGAAACACCCCGAACAGATGTGTGTACGCAATATAGCCTGCCGGATGATAGAAAGAAGTTCCAACGTACCACGGATAGTAGACAGGCTGGAACTGAAGAAACTGGTAAAGCGTTCCACTTCGGCCATCGACAAAAGGGAAACAGTGATCACGCTAACACAAAGTGGTATTGCTGTTCTGGAGGCAAGCACACAGGTACTTGATAAGGTGATGGACGATATTATAGCGGTTAACCCGCAAGACGCACATGCGCTTAACCAGCTATTGGAAAAAATGCGCGGGAAAGAAGGGTAAATTTTTTTAAATAAATACGTGTATGTACACGTAATAAAAAGGAGAAAAAATGAAAACGATTTTACACAAAGCAGACAGCCGCGGTCACGCCAATTTTGGCTGGCTGAACAGCTACCATACTTTCAGTTTTGGAAGCTACCATCATCCTGAACGCGTACATTTTGGGGCATTGCGTGTATTGAATGATGATACGGTACAAAAAGGCATGGGCTTCTCCAAACACCCGCACGATAATATGGAGATTGTATCCATTCCATTGTTTGGTGATCTGCATCATAATGACAGCACAGGCAGAGATAAAATCATCCGCCAGAACGATGTACAGATCATGAGCGCAGGTAGCGGCATTGCCCACAGCGAGATGAATGCCAACCGCGATAAAGAAGTAAAGTTTCTGCAGATATGGGTGTTTCCAAAAGAAAAAAATATTGAACCACGCTACCAGCAAAAAACATTTATGCCGGAAGACAGGCAGAATAAAATACTGACCGTTGTAGCGCCTGATGATGACAATGCCGTATGGATTAACCAGGACGCATGGTTCTCACTGGCTAACTTATCAAAAGACATAACTGCTGATTATACCATACATAAAAAAGGGAATGGCGTATATGCTTTTGTATTGAGCGGCGAAGTAAGCATTAACGGACAGGCTTTGCAAACCCGCGATGGACTGGGTATTTATGAAACAGATGCCATCAATATCAAAGCCGATACCGATACTGAAATTTTATTGATTGATGTACCCATGCAAATACAGGGAGTGTAACTATGAAAAAGAACAGAACCATTAAAAGTATTTTATACGCAACAGCTATGGATATGGGCGGGATGCCTATCAGGCAGCCTTTTCCTTCGCGCAAAGCTGAGCAGATAGATCCGTTTTTGCTGCTGCATCATGCAGACCTTACTGTGCCAAACCATGTAGATATGAAACATGCAGGCGTAGGTCCGCACCCGCACCGTGGTTTTTCGCCCGTGAGTTTCATTTTCAAAGGAGGCGTTCATCACCGCGACAGCCGTGGCAACAATAATGTGGTGTACGCAGGCGGAACACAATGGATGAATGCAGGGATGGGAATGATACATAGCGAAAGACCTCCCGCAGATATTCATGAACTGGGGAGCAGACAGGAACTGATCCAGTTATGGGTAAATACACCTGCAAAAAATAAAATGGATGTTCCCTCTTATCATCCGCTAACAGCAGATGAAACACCAGTGGTAAAATCGGAAGACGGACTCACACAGGTAAATATTGTGGCCGGGGAACTGAATGGTGTACAGGGCCCGATCAAACCCTTATCTCCTGTAAACACCTTCACTGCAACAATGCAAAAAGGCGCTAAGTTTTTCTTTACTGTTCCTGCCACACACAATGCCTTCATTTATATACTGGAGGGAAAAGTAAATGCGACAGGCAATGGAGAAGTGGCAGCAAAATATGCAGCAGTCTTTAATAATGATGGTGAAGGCTTTGAACTGGAAGCGATAGAAGACAGTCAACTGTTTATTGGAACAGGAGAACCTCTGAGCGAACCGGTTGCGTCTCACGGTCCCTTTGTAATGAATACCGAAACAGAAATAATGGAAGCGTTCCGCGATTACCAATTGGGTAAAATGGGCGTACTTATTGAAGAGTAATTAGTCAACAAATCATAGAGAATGCTCCATGGTAAAAAAAATCGTAATCCGTAAATCCACTAATCCGCAATTGGCGAATTAATAAATTAACAATAAAAAAATACAACATGTCAACCTACAAAATCGACACAGCACACAGTGAGATCAGTTTTAAAGTGAAACACCTGATGATCACCAATGTTACAGGGAACTTTAACCAGTTTGATGCAACCCTGGAAAGTAATGCCGCTGATTTCAGCGATGCAAAAATTACTTTTGAAGCAGACGTAAACAGCATCTCTACCAACAACGAACAACGCGACGGGCATTTAAAGAGTGATGATTTCTTTGCTGCTGAGAAATTTCCAAAACTCAGTTTTACTTCAAAGAGTTTAACAAAGAAAACCGATGAAGCTTATACATTAACCGGAGACCTCACCATTCGTGGCACAACTAAAACAGTTGAACTGTCTGTTGAGTACGGCGGCACCGTAACCGATCCTTACGGACAGGTAAAAGCAGGCTTTGAGATCAGCGGAAAGATTAACCGTAAAGATTTTGGATTGGTTTGGAGCGCAACCACAGAAGCGGGCGGCATTGTAGTGAGCGATGAAGTAAAACTGCAGCTTGCCGTACAAATGATCAAACAGGCGTAAGGAATAGTGAATATTGAATAATGAATATTGAATGCTCAAGTAGCTATCATTCTGTATTCGTACGCAAGACAACACTAATTCTCTTCTCTGCGAAAACTCTGCTTCTCTGCGGCTCTGCGGTGAAATGAAATTTTCTTTCACCGAAAAAACAGGGAGCGGCAGAGGTTTCGCAGAGCGAATATTAAAATTTTAAAACGAAGAACATGAGCAACATTAAAAACCTGCCATTGTATTTACTGGCAATCATTTATGTAGTATTCGGATCAAACTATTTCCTTCATTTTATTCCCCTGCAACCAATGGCCGGTAATGCGGGCAATTTTATAGGCGTATTATTTACAACCAATTTTCTGTTACTCGTAAAAGTTATAGAAATAGTTTTAGGAATATTGATGCTGGTACCCAAAACAAGGGCCCTTGCATTATTGCTGATCGCCCCTATTTCGGTAAATATTTTACTGTTTGAATTATTGATCGCGCAGCAACCTGGTATCGGTATCTTACTTGTACTGATCAATGGACTCGCCATTTTTCAAAACAGGGAAAAATATAGCAGCATTATAAAAACCAATTTAGCCATTCATTAAAATTCAGCTATGACAACTGCCAGTATTGCTTCAACAAATTACCAGGTGAGCCTGACGGATGGGAGACATGCGTTTATTGCAGATGAGCCAATGGATAAAGGAGGGAAAGACACCGGGCCGGCGCCTGATGAGTTGTTGGAAGCCGCACTGGCCAGTTGCACAGCTATTACACTGCGGATGTATTCAGACAGGAAGAACTGGAAAGTAGATGGGATAGATGTTGCGGTTAACCTGGAGAGAATCGACAATCAGTCAATTTTTACAAGAAAGATCAGTATTACCGGCGAGATAGACGAAACACAGCGTGAGCGGTTATTGCAAATTGCCAAAGTTTGTCCGGTTTCAAAAACCTTAGCGGGTGCAAATGAGGTAAACAGCTTTATGGTATAAAGGATTACCCGGATGTTGAACAGACAAGGAGCCGGGTTGTTTAAATAGTAATGAACAGGTGCTGCCCTCACACACATAAAAAAAGAAAATATGAAAATTGAGATTATAGCAGGAAGCCCCAAAAAAGATAGCGTAACATACAGGGTAGCTCTTTTCTTACAAAAGCACCTGTTGGCCCAAACACCGCATACCGTAAATATTATTGATGTGCGCGAATGGAACTTGCCTTTATTGCAACAGGTTTTTACTTCTGTTGAAAAAACACCTGATCAATATAAACCGCTGGCCGAACGCATGTTTGCTGCGGATGCTTTTATACTGGTAACACCGGAATACAATGGAAGCTATTCGCCGGCACTGCAAAACCTGCTGGATCATTTTCCCAAACAGGCCCATAAAGCCTTTGGGATAGTAACAGCATCGCCCGGAGCTATGGGCGGTATGAGGTCCAGTCAGCAATTATTGCTGTTGGTGCCTGCTTTGTTCGGAATAGCATCGCCCTATATGCTGATCACGCCTTTTGTAGATAAAAAATTTGATGCGGAGGGGAATCTGACAGATATAGGTTTTCAAAATATGATAAACCAGTTTGTGACTGAATTTCTCTGGCTGGCAGAAACCCTGCACCCGGAGGTAGAAACAGTCTATAATTAACTATGAGAAAATGTGGCGGAGTTGTACCTTCGCCACTTTCTTTTAAATACCACCATGAGCGACGAAATCAAACACGAATGTGGCCTCGCCTATATTCGATTGAGAAAGCCTTTTTCCTATTATCTCCAGCAATATGGAGCAGTTACTTACGGCCTTAATAAGTTGTACCTGCTCATGGAAAAACAGCATAACCGTGGCCAGGATGGTGCGGGGATAGCTGCAGTAAAACTGAATACAGAACCGGGTAACCCCTTCCTGCACAGGATGCGCAGCAACGCCCAGCAACCCATTGCCGATCTTTTCTTCAAAATTGGCCAGGAAATAACCGAACTGGAAAAATACCAGCCCGATATAAAGCAGCACCCCGGATTAATGAAGGGGCATTTGCCATTTTTAGGTGAAGTACTGCTGGGCCACCTGCGTTACGGAACACAGGGAAAGAACAATGTGGAGTTTTGTCACCCTTTTATTAAAAGGGACCTGATGCCGGGAAGAAATATTGCATTAGCAGGAAACTTTAACCTGGTAAATACAGATGAACTGTTCGATCTCATCAATATGAGTCCGGGCGATTTTCAGAAACAAAGCGACCTGGCTGCTATGATGGAAGTGATGCATCATTTTTTAACGAAGGAAGATGAGCAGCACCCCAATGAAGCGGATATTACCAAAGTCTTAAAAAAATCAACACCATTGTTTGATGGTGGTTATACCATTGGCGCTTTATTAGGTAATGGCTACAGTTTTGTAATGCGTGATGCACATGGCATACGCCCTGCCTATTATTATATTAACGATGAAGTAATTGTTGCCGCAAGTGAAAGGGCCGCTATCAGAACCAGTTTTAATGCAGCCGAGAATGAAGTGCTGGAGCTGATGCCCGGTATGGCTTTGATTGTAGATGATAAAGGCAATTACAGGGTTGAACAGATACTGGAACCTAAAGAAAGAAGGGCCTGTAGTTTTGAACGTATCTATTTTTCACGCGGCAGCGATGAAAAAATTTACCGTGAAAGAATTGCACTGGGGCACCATTTGAGCAAAACAGTTCTGGAAAGCATTAACTACGACCTGAAGAATACCATCTTCTCTTATATACCCAACACTGCTGAAGTAGCCTTTTATGGATTGGTGAAAGGGATGGAAGAATACCTGAACAAAATTAAAGTAGAACGTATTCTGAGCTGGGGGAACGATTTTACACCGGAGAAACTGGAAGAGATGGTGAACCGTAAAATACGCCAGGAAAAAATTGCCATTAAAGACGTGAAGCTGCGCACATTTATTACAGAAGATGCGAACAGGAACGAGATGGTGCAGCACGTATACGATATTACTTATGGTACGGTACGGAGAAATGAAGACACACTGGTAGTGATAGACGACAGCATTGTGCGCGGCACCACCCTGAAGGAAAGTATTGTGCGGATGCTGGCCAGGCTGCAGCCTAAAAAAATCATTGTGGTATCATCTGCACCGCAGATACGTTACCCTGATTGTTATGGAATTGATATGAGCAAACTGGGCGATTTTATTGCATTCCGTGCAGCTATTGCTTTGTTGAAAGAGAGAAACATGGAACACATTCTTACTGAGGTTCATGAAAAAACAAAAGAACTGCAACGCAATAACCAGTTGCATACAGAGAATGTGGTGCGCCAGGTATACAAACCGTTTACAACACTTGAGATCTCAGATAAAATTGCGCAACTGATTACCCCGCCTGAAGTAGAACTGAATATAGAAGTGATCTATCAAACCATTGAAGACCTCCACGACAGTTGTCCCACCAATACCGGCGACTGGTACTTTACCGGAAACTACCCAACACCCGGAGGAAATAAAGTGGTGAATAAAGCTTTTTTAAATTATATGGAAGGGAAGAATGTGAGAGGGTATTAGGGATTGGGAAATTTTGGAATTGGGAAATTGGGAAATTGAAGGCATTTGTTCTAATATGAAAGCCGGGTTCTTAAAGTGAACTCGGCTTTCTTGTTTTTCAATTTCCCAATTTCCCAATTCCAAAATTCCAAAATACCCCTGCCTCATCACTCCCCCTTTAGGGGGCCGGGGGGTGGGGTATTTTATAACATATCGCATTAATATTCATTCCCGCTCCTACCGATGCAAACATGATCACATCGCCGGGGTGCATTTCGTGTTCATCTAATAAATTATGTTTTACCAGGTCGAGCAGTGTAGGGATGGTGGCAACAGAACTGTTGCCAAGTTTATGAATGCTCATAGGCATGATTTGTTTTGGCACTTCTCTCAGTCCGTATAATTTGTAGAGCGCTTTTACAAAGCCTTCATCCATTTTTTCGTTGGCCTGGTGAAGGAAGAATTTTTTTACATCGGTAACCTGCAATCCGCATTTATCCAAACAGGCTTTCATGGCAAGTGGTACATTCTTGATAGCGTATTCATACACTTTGCGGCCCTTCATTTTCATGTAACGAACATCCGGATCGGAGCCAGGCAAATTGGATTGCCCGTAATGCAGGAAGTAAGCTTCATCAACACAATCACTACGCATGCTGGTGGCAAGGATACCGCTTGGGGTTTTATCTGCAGGTATCGCTTCAACAACAGTGGCGCCTGCTCCATCGCTGAAAATCATACTGTCGCGGTCGTAAATATCAATTACACGGCTCAGCGTTTCAGTACCAATTACCAAACATTTTTTTGCAATGCCCGCTTTAATATATGCATCGGCCTGTATCACACCCTGTATCCATCCGGGACATCCAAAAAGGATATCATACGCCACGCAATTAGGGTTGCGGATACCGAGCGATTGCTTTACTCTTGAAGCCATTGCAGGCAGTGCATCTGTTTGAACCGTATTTTTCAACACATTGCCAAAATTGTGCGCAACGATGATCTGGTCTAATGTTTCAGGATCGATCCCTGCATCTTCTATGGCAAGCCGGGCAGCAATAGCGGCCATATCAGAAGAATTCATATCACTGTCTGCATAACGCCGCTCTTCAATACCGGTAATATCCCTGAATTTATCTACGATCTCATTAGGCGGAGCCACAATACGTTCATGGTCTTCGCTGTAAAATTCCTGTAACACAAACTCCTTGTTTGTCTTAATATTTTTTGGGATAAAACTTCCTGTTCCTGTAATGACCGTTCTTGGTTGAGGCATGTGCAATCAATTAGTGCTGTTAAAAACGAGACATGATGTGACAGTCAAATTTAATAATTATTCACGCTGATAGCAGTAAGAGCGAAAGAAATAGAAAATAAAAAAGCGACCGGCTGTTAGTTTCCGGTTACTTACAATATAGAAATAAGACACATTTATCTCAGAAATCACTGATATCTTTTGCACTGATCAGCGTAATCATATCCCAATCCGCGCAATCAGAGATACTTGTCGCCCTTATTCCGCTTCACCTCTGCCACATATTCTTTGATAGATTGCTCTTTATCTTTCTTACAGATAAGCAATACGTCTTTTGTGTCTACCACAATAAAATCATCCAGTCCCTGTAATAATAACAGTTTATCATTTGGTGCCGATACCATGCATTTGGTGGCATCAATCACAATCACATTATCTCCGGCTACGGCATTGCCCAGGTAATCTTTTTCAAAATTATCATAAGCGCTGTTCCATGTACCCAGGTCGCTCCAGCCAAAGGAAGAAGGGATCACATAAACATTATCGGCTTTTTCCATAATGGCAAAGTCGATGGAAACATTGGTACACAAAGGATAGATACGGTTAATCGCATCTTTTTCGCCATCAGTATTAAAATATTCTTTTTCGCTATCAAACAGTTCAAACATTTCCGTTTGATACTGTTCAAAAGCTTTGATCAGCGTCTTTACTTTCCACACAAAAATGCCCGCATTCCATAAAAAATCGCCGCTGGCCAGAAAAGTTTTTGCTAATTCGAGGTTAGGCTTTTCGGTAAAGGTTTTTACCTGGTAAATACCATCTGCTGCAGCAAGCGGGGCATGTTGTATATAACCATAGCCTGTATTGGGATGAGTTGGTTTGATACCAAGCGTAACCAATGCTTTGATATGATCTGCAAATTCCAAAGCCTGTAAGGTGATCTTCCTGAAATTCTCATTGTCAAGGATCAGGTGATCACTTGGAGCAATGATCAACGATGCTTCCGGATCGTTCTGCATCAGTTTGAATGATATATAAGCTACACAGGGCGCTGTATTTTTCCGGCTGGGCTCGCTCAAAATATTTTCATAACCCATTTCCGGTATCTGCTCTTTTACAATATGCGCATACTCTTCGGAGGTAACTACAAAAATGTTTTCGGCGGGAATAAAATCGGTGTACCGCTCATAGGTCCAGCGGATCAATGATTTACCGGTATTTAATATATCGAGGAACTGTTTTGGGTAAGCTGTCCGGCTGCTTGGCCAGAAGCGGCTGCCAATACCACCTGCCATGATCGCTACGTAATGATGTTTGTTCATAGGTGCTGCAAGGTTATGATTTGCTCATTTGCGGGTGCAATTTACAGGCTTATTCAATGTAGACCGTAATAACTTAGGTTTAAACGATTCCTTCCCGGATCAGATCGTGGATGTGTAAAATACCAAGATAGGTTCCGTTCTCTTCAACGATCAGTTGGCTGATATCATTGTTTCGCATATGATCCAACGCCTCAACAGCCAGTAAAGAGGCTGAAACCGTTTTCGGGTTTGGTGTAAATATGTCTTTGGCAGTGATAGACTGAATATTATCGCTTTTCTCCAGCATTCTTCTCAGATCGCCATCGGTAATGATGCCCAGTACTTTGTTATTGGCATCAACAACCGCAGTAACGCCTAATCTTTTCTCTGTGATCTCTACAATAACTTCTTTTAAAGACGTAGTAGGTAAAACCGCCGGACGCTGATTGGCAACGATCAGGTCTGCCACCCGCAGGTATAAACGTTTGCCCAGATTACCCCCCGGATGGAATTTGGCAAAATCCTGTCCGCTAAATCCATTCAACTGCATCAGGCAAACAGCAAGCACATCGCCCATCACCATTTGAGCAGTAGTGCTGCTGGTTGGGGCCAGGTTATTGGGACAGGCTTCTTTACTAACCGTGGTATTCAGGGTAATATCAGCCTGCGCCGCCAGAAAACTCTCCGTATTGCCTATCATACCGATCAGTGTATTACCGAAATTTTTGATCAGGGGTACCAGCACTTTTATTTCGGGGCTCTCGCCGCTTTTGCTGATGATCATTACCACATCATCCTGCTGCACCATGCCAAGGTCGCCATGAATAGCATCTGCCGCATGCATAAACAGGGAAGGTGTTCCGGTAGAGTTAAGGGTAGAAACGATCTTCTGGGCAATAATGGCGCTTTTACCTATACCACTGATAACCAGCCGGCCTTTACACTGGTGAACTGTTTCTACCGCTTTGGTAAATGAGGCATCAATAAAGCCGGTTAAACCGGCCACGGAGGCTGCTTCCAGTTCGATGGTTCGCAATGCCGTTTGTTTAATTGTTAAATTCATGCCCTGCAAAGGTAAAGTTTACCGGCAAAGTGAAGGTATTGCGACCATACTTCATTAACTTCGTGAGCCTTTTTAATAAGCTTTCTGCTAATACCTAAGGGAACAAACATCACTGCCGGATACGTTTCTCAGTAAACCAGGCCGTTTAAAACTTTTAAGCGAATATTTCCGGCAAATGAACTAAATTATATGTTCGTAAGCGTTCTCGCCGTGCGGGATGAAAATAGATTTTGATACATGGCAACAAGTACAAAGAAAAAAGCTCCAAAAAAACCGGTTACACCTGCTAAGTCGGCAGTTACCCCCAAGCTGGCCAAAAAGAAAGAGCAGGCACCCCACCACTACGATATTTACGGTGCTCTGGAACAATATTTCGGCTTCCGTGAGTTTAAAGGCACACAGGAAAAGGCGATAAACAGCATTTTAGACGGGAAAGACACATTTGTGATCATGCCCACCGGCGGTGGAAAGAGCTTGTGCTACCAGCTTCCTGCTATGATCATGCCCGGCTGCGCTATTATTGTTTCTCCGCTTATCGCTTTAATGAAAAACCAGGTAGACCTTGTTCGTGGTTACAGTGAGAATGATGAAGTTGCGCATTTTCTGAACTCATCCTTAAATAAAGGGCAGATAAAAGCGGTGAAAGATGATCTTACCGCTGGCAAAACCAAACTTTTATACGTAGCACCCGAAACCCTTACCAAACAGGAGAACCTGGAATACTTCAGCGACCTGCCTATTTCTTTTTTCGCGGTAGATGAGGCGCACTGTATTTCAGAATGGGGGCACGATTTCAGGCCGGAGTACCGCCGTTTACGCGAAATGATGGACATCATTAACCCGGATATCCCGGTGGTTGCTTTAACCGCTACTGCAACACCTAAAGTGAAGAGTGATATTGTTAAAAATCTGGGACTGCGCAATCCAAACATATTCTTATCGTCGTTTAACCGCGCTAATCTCTATTATGAGATTCAGCCCAAAATTGAGAAAGACCAGACAATTAAAAGCATTGTAAAATTCATTACCGGGCACAAAGGCAAGAGTGGGATCATTTATACCCTTAACCGTAAAACCACCGAAGAACTGGCAGAAATATTAGTGGCCAACCAGATCAAAGCTGTTGCCTACCACGCCGGCCTGGATCAGAAGTTAAGGGCAGAACGGCAGGACCAGTTTTTGAATGAAGATGTACAGGTAATTGTAGCCACCATTGCATTCGGGATGGGTATTGATAAGCCCGATATCCGTTATGTGATACATTTTAATATCCCCAAATCCATCGAAAACTATTACCAGGAAACAGGCAGGGCCGGACGGGATGGTATGGAAGGAATTTGTGTGTTGTACTATTCGCACAAAGACGTATCGAAACTGGAACACCTGATGCGCGATAAACCACTCAGCGAAAGAGAAGTAGGCGCGCAACTGATTGATGAAACAGTGGCCTATGCAGAAAGTGCCGTATGCCGCCGTAAAATACTACTCCATTATTTTGGAGAAGATTGGGACAAACCCAATTGCGGCAACTGCGACAACTGCCTCCACCCCAAAGAAAAAATTGAGGCCAAAGAAGATGTAGTGAAAATGCTGAAAGTGATCAAAGCGCTGGATGAGCGTTTTGTGACCGATTATGTTGTTAATGTGGTGATGGGTAAACTAACCCCGCAGATCAATATTTACCGGCACGATGCATTGCCTGTGTTTGGTATTGGCAAGGATAAGGATAGCCATTTGTGGAACAGTTTGGTAAGACAGATGCTGCTGGAAAACCTGATCAAAAAAGACATTGAAGAATACGGCCTGCTTAAGCTTACCGATAAAGGCGAGAAGTTCCTGAAGAAACCATCATCCTTTAAAATTGTACTGAATAATTTATTTGAAGAAGCGCAGTTTGATGAAGATGAGGGAGAGAATGCCTCACAAACAGGCGCCGCGGCCGATGAGAAATTGTTTGAGATGCTGAAAGAATTGCGGCAGAAAGAAGCGAAGAAAAAAAGCCTGCCGCCATTTGTGATCTTCCTTGAAAATTCTTTGCAGGATATGGCCACCATTTATCCAACCACGCTGGAAGAAATGGAAAAATGCCAGGGTGTAAGCAAAGGCAAGTCTATTAAATACGGTAAACCCTTTGTTGAACTCATTGCCAAATATGTAGCGGAGAATGATATTGAAAAGCCTGACGATTTTGTGATGAAGAGCGTGGCCAATAAAGCCAGCAACAAGATCTACATCATCCAGAATGTAGATAAGAAGATACCGTTGGAAACCATTGCCAAAAACAAGAGTCTTAAGTTAGATGAGTTACTGGAAGAAATGGAAACCATTGCCGCCAGCGGCACCAAGCTGAATCTTGATTATGCCATTGACGAATGGCTGGATGAATACGACCAGGAAGAGATCATTGAATATTTTAAAAGCTGCCAAACCTCATCCCTGCAGGTAGCGCAGGAAGAATTAAGTGAGAATAATTATACATGGGAGCAGTTAAAAATTATGCGGATCAAGTTTTTGAGTGTGTATGGTAATTGATCGCGGATCTCAGATTTCGCGGATTTTGATATGATTTTTAGGAAGGAGCCCGCCGGTTTGAGCGGGCTTTTTTATGTGCTGGCCCTTTAGACCTACTAGTAAGAATAATCTTTAGCTCATGAGGCAAAGAAGTAATGATGTTTTCTAACTGCAGTTCTTAAAATCAGGTGGTTTTACCTCATTTTTAGCGTATAAATACGCTATAAAAAATATATGCACTTTATTTTCTTTGAATCATCATGGCATACACACAGCCATTTCATCATTATATGTAATCTGCCAAAGAATTCAAATACAGTTGGGTTAACTCCAAACCATGAAGCCAATGACAAAAGAAAGAAATCCCACCAATTTTTTAATAACTGAAATAAAGTTGCTTATAGAAGAAAGCAAACAACAAGTAGCGGCTACAGTGAATGCCACTTTGACCACGCTTTATTGGAATGTTGGCAAAAAAATAAATGAAGAAATACTCAGAGATAAACGGGCCGAATATGGTAAACAGATTGTGCAATCACTGGCACAGCAATTACAAACGGAATATGGCAATGGCTGGAATGAAAAGCAATTAAGGCATTGTCTCCGTTTTGCAGAAATAATTCAAGACAACTCAATTGTCTCCGCATTGCGGAGACAATTGAGTTGGACACATATAAAGACAATAATTTATATTGATGATGAACTGAAAAGAGCTTTTTATATTGAAATGTGTAAAATTGAAAAATGGAGTACAAGAACATTGCAGGAACGCATCAATTCTCTGCTATATGAAAGAACCGCTATTAGCAAAAAGCCAAAAGAAACCATTAAACAGGATTTGGCAATGCTAACAAAAACACATCAAATTACACCCGACCTTGTTTTTAGGGACCCTTATTTTTTGGATTTCCTGGGACTAAAAGACACCTACTCCGAAAAAGATTTAGAGTCAGCTATTGTGGCGGAATTACAGCGCTTTATTACTGAGCTTGGTAGCGACTTTTCTTTTTTGGCCCGTCAAAAAAGAATAATAGTAGACAACAAAGACTATTATATTGACCTGCTTTTCTATCACCGACGTTTAAAATGTTTAATTGCCATTGATTTAAAAATAGGAGAATTTGATGCAGCCCACAAAGGGGAGATGGAGCTTTATTTGGGCTATTTAGAAAAACACGAAATGGTAGCGGGTGAAAATTCGCCGATTGGTTTGCTGCTTTGTACGGGTAAAAGCCCCGAACATGTTGAATTGCTTCAATTACAGAAAACCAATGTAAAAGTAGCAGATTACTTTACCATTCTGCCATCAAAGGAAATATTACTTGATAAACTACAGAAGGCCGTAGACATGGCAAAAAACCAATTAGCCCAAAGAGAAAATGAACAATAAAACTTCTCCTGATAATGTACCTAAGCAAGCATGTCAGAATAACTTCTGCAATTTTCAGCCGTTATGCTTGGTTCAAATGCAAAGGTTATTTTGACAGCATCACTTGGTTTGAGGACCCTTTTTTATGCGCTGCTTCTCAACAATCAGATAACCCCTAGGCCATGTCCCCAATGTGCAGGGGGCTAAAGCCCGTTTGCCTTACGGGAAAATTCCCGTTTCTGGACAAACGGCATAATAAATGCAGGTATAGTTGCCATATTTGTGCAGCGCCGGTGGCATATTATGTGTCAATACTATATCCCCGGATGGTACTGCGTTAGAGTTAATTTCTTAAATGTTATGGGCATGTATATCCAGAATTTGCAACCAGGCCTGGTAGATGATCTGAGCTATGTTACCGTACTGGCCGATAAAACCGGCAGGCTGATACTAAAAGTATTGGACCTGGAAGGACGTATTGCCAAAACCATGGAAGCTACTATTACCGAAGGCAAACAGCAGCTTGAACTAAATATGCAGGACCTGGTTAGCGGCCGCTACGTAATGAATGCTTTTTGTGGCGGCATATTTATTAAATCGATCCGTTTCGAGAAACAGTGAAGTTGTCCCGCCGCAGGCGGGATTGGGGGTATATATACAAGGGTTCCGTTTTAAACGGAACCTATTTTTTTCTATAAGCCGCCACCCGCAGCCTGGCGTTTTCCCTGATGCTGATGTAAAACAGGTTCATGTCGGCAACATGATAGTTTTTAGTAGTGAGGAAGATATTGCCTGTAAAATGCGGTTTCTCTGTCCATAACACCCCATTACCCATTTTTGCATTGGCTACGCGTTTAATTATCTTGTTAAACTTCAGCAATACACCTCCCTTGTTACCAGACCTGTCAACAACAGGAACCGTTGTATCCCAGCTTAACGGGTTGGTAACAACCGATACAAATTTTTCCTGCAACACATAATCCGGCTTATAATCTTCTTTAAATGTTCTCCAACTGCAGAAACAACCGGTTTGGTCCGGCGCAGTACATGGTTTGATAGAACTGAAATAATCGGGTTGCAAAAACATACCCACTAAATAAGCGGCAACCAATTGGTTTTGCAAGGGCTTGCCTTCAAAAAATTCTTTTAATAAACGCTTGGCATGTGTGGTGCCCTGGCTATGAGATGCAATAATGATGGGCCTTCCGTTATTATGATGTTGCAGGTAATAGGTAAATGCGGTTTTCACATCTTCATAAGCAAGTTCAAAAGCTGCCAAGGTATGCGCCGAATCATTGGCATCTTTGGGGAAATAGCTCGACAAATTTGCCTGCCGGTATCTTGGCGCAAAAACCCTTCCCGCTTCATTAAAAATACTGGCCTGTAATAAAATGGTGGTGTAATCTGTTTTGGCATTCAGTTCGGCATTATCTATCGGTGCATTCCATCCTAATGCTTTTTCTTTATCTGTATAGGTAGTAGGATGTATAAAGAAAACATCAACGGTTGAATCGGGCCGGTAATTTTTTCTTAATGGACGCGGCACACTGTCTGACGGATCTTTTTTATACGGATGTGCCGCCCAATGATCAAGGTTGCTGTAATCGGGGATGCCTGAAGGATTGGTAAAATTGTAAAGAGAAGCGTACTGGTGAATTTTGTTGCTGCAGGAAGACAGCAGCAAACCAATTATCAGTATAACAGGGATGTATTTTTGACTCATCAGGTAAAGTTGATAAAAATCTTCCGGATATCCATCTTGCCCACACTATCTGAGATCTGGTGGTTGTTTTGTAATTTTCCAGACCGGTGCTATTTACTCATTCTAAAATCTAACGAGCTATGTCTATTCCAGTAGTTGACCTGGCAGATTTTCTCAGTGGCGATGCAAAGCGTAAAGCCGCTTTTGTGCAAGCCCTTGGTGAAGCGTATGAAGAAGTTGGTTTTGTGGCCGTAAAAAACCATGGTGTACCTGATGAACTGATTGCCCATCAATACGAATATGTTCAGCAGTTCTTTTCACTGCCGCTGGAGAAAAAACTTACATACGAAATTGCCGGTCTTGCCGGCCAGCGTGGCTATACCAGTTTTGGCCGCGAACATGCCAAAGGCAGCGAGGCGCCCGATCTGAAAGAATTTTTCCAGTACGGGCAGATAGTAGACAATAATGATCCCCTCAAATCAGAATACCCCGATAATGTTTCGGTAGATGAGATACCGATGTTCAACAGTACCATCTTTAATGCTTACCGTAATTTTGAAAAAAGCGGAACCGCTTTGCTGCAGGCTATCGCTTTATACCTTGGTCTTGATGAACATTATTTTGATGAGCATGTTCAGAAAGGTAATTCCATATTACGGTGCATACATTATCCGCCCATCACATCCGAACCCAAAAGCGCTATCCGTGCCGAGCAGCATGAGGATATTAACCTGATCACTTTACTGGTAGGCGCTTCGGCAGATGGATTGCAGATACTAACCAAACAGGGCAACTGGGTAGGCGTTACTTCTTTACCCGAACAGATAGTGGTTAATGTGGGCGATATGCTGCAACGCCTCACCAACAACAAACTCCGAAGCACCACTCACCGGGTAGTTAACCCGCCAAGGGAGCTTTGGCATACAAGCCGTTTTTCCATGCCTTTCTTCCTGCACCCCAAAAGCAGTATGAGTCTGGCCTGTTTAGAGAGCTGTATTGATGCAGCACATCCCAAAGCTTATCCGGATGCTACAGCCGGGGAATACCTGGATGAAAGATTGAGAGAGATCGGCCTAAAAAAATAAACACTCAAAACCGTGCCTTGGTGCCTTTGTGTGAGATTTATTTTGCACACAAGGGCACAAAGGCACGGTTGGAAGCCGCAGGAGATCATTCAAGGTTGATTATTTTGTTTAATTTCCCTCCTCATTCAGTAACCATCGCCCCCTTGGTACTATTAAGACATAACCATTTTTTACGTGCCGTGTTCTTACACAGCATTACGGCCTTTGGCGGTCCGCAGGGGCATATGGGGATGATGATGAAAACCTTTGTGCAGCAGCGCAAAGACCTTACGGAAGAGGAACTGATAGAATACAATGGCTTTTGCCAGCTCCTGCCCGGCGCATCTTCTACCCAAACCCTTACCCTGATCGGGTATAAAAGAGGCGGTATTCCATTGGCCATCCTCACCTTATTGATCTGGATATTACCTGCCTGCACACTGATGGGCGGCATTTCTTTTCTGCTGGATTATTTTGATGATATGGGGCTTAATGTGGGTGTATTTAAGTTTATCCAGCCCATGGCTATTGGTTTTATTGCCTATTCTACTTTCAGGATATTTGGGATAGCGGTGCATAATACGATCACCACCGTGATCATGCTCATTGCTACGGTTGCTACTTTCGTGGCATTTAAAACACCATGGATCTTTCCGGCTTTAATTATTGCCGGGGGCATCGCTACCAATTTCAGCGATAAACGGATTCCGCAAAAAGGCATTCCGCCCAAAAAGATCAAATGGGGTAACATGCTTATTTTCCTGGCTCTTTTTGGCATTGCCGGTTACCTTTCTGAAACAGCCAGCAGGCAGAACTGGCATAACAGGAAAGCCTATAACCTTTTTGAAAACGCTTATCGTTTTGGCAGCCTTGTTTTTGGTGGAGGTGATGTGTTAATGCCGTTGATGTATGAACAATATGTAACCCGCCCGGAAACCAAACGTGTGCAACAAACCAGGCGCGAGGTGTTGCATATGAGCAGGGCAGATTTTTTAACAGGCTCCGGTATTGTACGTGCCATACCCGGCCCGGTATTTTCTATTGGCGCCTTTACGGGGGGCATGGTGCTGCGCGATGAGGGCCCCGGTTTACAGTTATTGGGCTGCATCATTGGCATGGTGGCCATTTTTTTACCCAGCGCTTTATTAGTTCTTTTTTTCTTCCCTGTTTGGCATAACCTGAAGAAATATGCGGTGATATACCGATCGTTAGAGGGTATTAATGCGGCGGTAGTAGGCATTATGGCGGGCGCCACCTGTTACCTGATCAAAGATACTTTTCTGCATTCCCTGATTAATGGCAGCATGATCGGCATCTGGGATGTGCTGATTGTGGCGGCTACTTTTTTCCTGCTCAATAGTAACCGCATTCCCGCCCCGTTTGTGGTGTTGGGGTGTTTGTTGCTGGGGTGGCTGGTTTGAGGAGGTTAAAGCGGTTAAAATGGTTAAAGGGGTTAAATTAGTTAAAGCGGTTAAAAGAGGTTAAAAGGGGTTAAAGAGGGTAAAGAAGGTTAAAATGGGTTAAAGGAGTTGAAGGGGGTTTATTGCGCCTTAGCGCTCTTGCGTGAATATTTTTTTACTACTGCAAAATGCCTGTAGTTATTGAATAATTACGGAAATCCTGTATATTAGAGTATGGTCACAATAGCACTTTACAACCTCAAAGGTGGTGTAGGCAAAACTGCTGCCACCATTAACCTGGCGTATTTAGCTGCCAAAGAAGGCTATAAAACACTGATATGGGATATGGATCCGCAGGGTTCATCTTCTTTTTATCTGGGCGCAACAGCCAGTACAAAAAACGAATCCAAAAAATTACTGAGTAATGAGATGGAATTACTGGATGCCGTTCAAAGCTCAGCTTATGAAAACCTCGATATCATTCCCGCCGATCTCTCGGCCCGCAATGCAGATGTTTTATTAAGCGAAATGAAACAATCCAAAAAGAAGATATCATCACTGCTCTCGTCTTTGAAAAAAGAGTATGATATGGTGATACTGGATTGCCCGCCCGGCATTTCTTTATTGCACGATGCTGTGTTTACCGGGGTTGACTGGGTGCTGATGCCTAATATTCCAACTACCTTATCCATTCGTTCATTTGAAACTGTGGCCGCTTATTTTAAAGAGAACGGTCTAGATCTGAGCAAGCTCAAATGTTTCTTCAGCATGGTAGACCACCGGAAAAATCTGCATCATGAAGTGATGAATGAATTTTATAAGGATAAGGTTTTCCTGAAAAGTTATATCCCTTACCTGAGCGATGTAGAAAAAATGGGCATCAACGAAGCGCCGCTTGAAACATTTGCCCACAGCAGTTATGCGGCACAATGTTACCGTGATCTTTGGAAAGAGATCAGGAAAACCTGTATTGAATAATACCCGCCCATGAACAGAGTACTCACTTCCTGGCACAGCCCCGCATTGGGGAAAGAGATGCCTATTGCCGCTTACGGCCATTATGGTTTTGCTTTATTGTTAATACCTACCGCTGCGGCAGATTACCTGGAGTATGAGCGTTTTCAACTGATAGATGCCTTATCGCCACTGATCAACGCGGGTAAACTGAGGGTGTTCAGCATAGACAGCATGAACAAAGAAAGCTGGATGAACAATGAGATGCTGCCCGAGCATAAAGCCATCCGTCATAACCAGTTTAATGAATATGTGTTTAATGAGGTGGTGCCTTATATACGCAACGCCACCAGCAATGAAACCATGATCTATACCTGCGGTGCATCGTTTGGCGCCCTGCATGCCATGAATCTTTTCCTGAAAAGGCCCGATATTATTAACGGTGCAATCAGTATGAGTGGCGTGTACAATCTTACTGAATACACCAAAGGATTTTTTGACGAGCAGGTGTATTATAACAGTCCGGAGCATTACATGCCCAATCTTACCGACGAATGGTATCTCGAAAAGATCAAGGCCAGCCATCACATACATATTTATACAGGCAGTGGCGCATACGAAGATCCCGAAGCTTCCAAACGCTTTGCCGGTATCTTATACAGCAAAGGCATCTGGTACGATCTGGATGTATGGGGCACCGATATAACCCACGACTGGCCCACATGGAGGGCCATGTTGCCGTACATTATTGATACAAAATTTTAACCGTCCACCGTCCTTGCGAGGCACGAAGCAACCCGTGCCCCGCACATAAACCGCCTTACACGAGACACAGATTGCTTCGAGTCCACAACGATCTTACAAGTTCTATCACCCGCCTGCATCCCAAATCTCACCTTAGTGCGGTTACAAAAAATTTTAACCGTCCTTGCGAGGAGGAACGACGAAGCAACCTGTGTCCCGCACATAAACCGCCTTACACGAGACACAGATTGCTTTGAGTCCACAACGATCTTATAAGTTCTATAACCCGCCTGCACCCAACCGTGCTTTAATGTGATTATCTATAAAAATTCCTCCTTAGGCGCGGAGACCTATACATAGTCGCTGAAAAATGCTTGAGATGCTGTTAGTGGGGCCACAGGTTGCTTCGTGCCTCGCAAGGACGGTTGCAAAAACCTAGTTAATTCCCTTTACATTTCTTGTACTCTGCTTTTGCTGCTTTAATATTACAGCCTAAATGATGGATTTGAGAAAACGACTGCTTATTGTTGGTGCTTTATGGCTAATAGGCTCGGTATTGCTTTTGCAGAAAGCAAATGCACAGTTTGTTACCATCAGCGGCACTGTATATGATATTTCGGCAAAGCGCCCGTTAGAGGCGGTGGCAGTATTCAGTTCTTCAGGCAGGGGGGCCATTACAGATTCACTCGGAAAATATATCATCACCGTTTTAAAAAAAGACTCGATATGGTTTGGATTAATTGGTAAAACAACCATGAAATACCCGGTAGACACCATTTCAAACCAGGACAATTTTAATGTGATGATCCATGTGCGGGCCACAGAACTACCGGCAGTAAAAGTGCGGAACAGTTATTACAAATATGATTCTGTGCAGAACAGGAAAGATTATGCCAAAATATTCGACTATCAAAAACCTTCGCTCCGGCTTAGCAGCAACACCGGTTATAATCCCGGTGGTTTAACAGTTGGACTTGATCTTGATGCGATCATCAATATGTTCCGCGTAAAAAAGAACAGGAGTATCCTGAGTTTACAAACGCGTTTATTGGAGCAGGAGCGGGATAAGTATGTAGGCAGCCGTTACACAAAACAATTTGTGAGAAAGATCACCAAACTGCAATCTCCTGAACTGGATACTTTCATGACCCGCTACCGGCCCGAGTATGAAGTGGTACAGTTATTAAACGATCTGGAACTGGGCTATTATATTCAAACAAGTTTTGAGCAATATAAAGCGGCAAAGATCAGGGGATATTTGCGGAGGAGAGAGGAGTAGGGAATGATGAATAATGAATCCCGCCAAGGCGGGAATATTGAATGTTGAAGTGAACGTGGTAGTTGAGACTCAAACTTTTCTGTGCGGAATTTTTTATAACCCCGGCTTGAAAGCCGGGGTTAGTATAATCCAATGTTAGATCTGTTTTATATTTATCGCCATCTCTGCTTTTGCGCCAAGTAATTTAATCATCGGTAACAATGCACCAAACCTTGCATCGCTGCTATGGCCCTGTTTCCAGCGGTGGTAGATCTGCTGGGCTATTACGGCATTTTTAAATAATCCGAATACATAATAAAATGGGATATCAGACAAATCCCTTCCACTTTTCAGCGCATAGCGTTCTACTATTTCTTTTCTTGTAAAATTGCCAGGCAGCCAGGTTAAGTTGTAGTGTTTAAAAACATCTCCTTCGCCATCTTCAAACCAATAAGCCAGTGTAGCGCCAAGGTCCATCAGCGGATCGCCTACGGTAGACATTTCCCAATCAAGCACACCAACAATCTGCGTCAGGTCATCAGGGTTCAGCAACAGGTTATCATACTTGTAATCGTTATGCAGAAATGCGGGTTGCTGGCTTACCGGTAAATTCTGTTCCATCCATTTGGCCACTGCATCCATTGTTTCAATTGTATCTGTTTCTGCAGCGTAATATCTTTTGGTCCAGCCTGCTACCTGGCGTGGTACATAGCCCTCCGGTTTACCCAGTTGGTCAAGGCCGGTTGCCTGTATGTTCAGTGCATGCAACGCTGCAAGATTATCAACCAATGATGCTGAAAGTTGCCGGTATGTTTCGGCGGGTATATTCATTTTAGGCGCATTGCCTGCACGAAGAATAACACCGGATAATTTTTCCATCACGTAAAAAGGAGAACCAATAACATCATGGGCTTCGCAATAAATAACTGGTGATGGAACTTTTGGATAATGCGGTTTTAATAAAGACAATACCCGAAACTCCCTGCCCATATCGTGCGCCGATTTGATATTAGCCCCGGCAGGTGGTTTGCGTAATACATACTCCTTTGTAGCTGTTTGCAGGCAGTACGTAAGATTGGAATAACCACCGGTAAAGCGGCCAATCTCTTTTACCTCACCCATTTCAGGGGCGTGTTGGTGCAGGTACTGATTGAGCTTGGGAAGATTCAAATGTTCTTCCTCTTTCACCGGAACGGTATTACTATCGTAATGCATGTGTTTATATGCTGGCTTTACAAATTCTTCGTGAACCTCTGTGTGTTTCTGTGTCTCTGTGTTGAAAAACCAAGACCGATGATGTCAGAACTTTGCAATTTTTTTCAACACAGAGGCCACAGGGGTACAGAGGTTCACAGAGGGTTATCGTTTCTTTTTAATATCGAGTCCGTATTTTTTCAGGATGTTTAATGCGATGCTTTGTTTGTGTACTTCGTCTGCGCCGTCCCAAATGCGGGCGCCACGCTCGTGTTGATAAAGATTTGGAAGCATGGTTTCATCTGTTAATCCCATGCCGCCATGTACCTGTATGGCCCTGTCTAACACTTTCAATACCATATTGGCAACATAGAATTTAATACCCGATATCTGGTCGCGAACAGCTTTGGCTCCCTGCCGGTCAATATTATAAGCAGTGCGCAACACTAATAAACGCGAAGCATCAATTTCTACCCGGCTCTCTGCAATAAAGCCCTGTATAAATTGTTTCTCACCCAGCATTACACCTTCTTCCATTTCTCTTGTAACGGCGCGCTGGCATAAAAGATCCAATGCTTTTTCTGCAATACCTACCCAGCGCATGCAATGGTGTATGCGGCCCGGACCTAAACGTTCCTGTGCCAAACGAAAGCCCATACCTTCTTCGCCAATCAGGTTGGTAACGGGTACATGGCAGTTTTTATAATTGATCTCTGCGTGACTTGCCCAGCCCTCGCCTGTTTCGCCAAAAATGGGGATGTTGCGAACAAGTTCGAAACCCGGTGTATTGGTTGGTACAATGATCATGCTGGCTCTTTCGTGCGGTTTTGCATCGGGGTTGGTTACTGCCATCACCACTGCAAAAGAAGCGCCATCTGCAGAAGAAGTGAACCATTTATGTCCGTTGATCACATACTCATCACCATCACGAACAGCGGTTGTTGCCAAACGGGTTGGGTTAGATCCTGCAAACTCAGGTTCAGTCATAGAAAAACAACTTCTGATCTTTCCCTCCAGCAGAGGTTGTAAAAATTTTTCTTTGATAGACGGCGATGCAAATTTGCTGATGAGTTCTGTGTTGCCGATATCCGGCGCCTGGCAATTAAAAGTGTATTGACCGTAATAAGGTGCCAATGATAATACTTCGCTGATCTGTCCGAACTCGCAAAGCGTTAATCCCTGCCCGCCTTCTTCTTTGGGCAGGTGCAGGTTCCATAAGCCCATGGCTTTTACTTTTTCTCTTTTTTCCTGTAAGATCTTTTCTGTTTGTTTAAACGGGCGTGTAAGATGATCTTTTTCGAGCGGTACCAGTTCGTCCAACACAAATGCTCTTACTGTTGGTAATATTTTCTCTAATCTTTCTGTAGCAAATAGGGCTTCCATAAAATTGTATTTTCGAATGTAAACGGCAATCCCGAAATGAATCCTCTCTTCTTTTCTTCTGTCTTTCTTCTATTGAAACAAACAGCATGAATTTTTAAAGCGCATTGTTTCGATAAGGCTGAGGTTAAAAAAGATGCATTGTTTTATGCTAAATTAAATAGTGATCCCTCCATCGGCTGTAAATACAGTTCCGGTGCAATAGCCCGATGCGTCCGATGCCAGAAATAAAGCCAGTCCTGCAATTTCTTCTACGGTTCCCATACGCGCAATGGGTAATTGTTTTACAAAATGGGTAAGCCATTTTTCATTCTGCCACAGCGCTTCAGAAAATTTTGTTTTGATCAATCCAGGGCAAATTGAATTAACCCTGATATGATCTGCTCCCCATTCTTTGGCCGTTACTTTGGTTAACATATTAAGCGCCGCTTTGGAAACAGAATAGATACCCAGCCCCGGATCTGGCGTGAGCCCTGCAATGGAACTGATATTAATTACACTGCCGCCGCCACGTTGTTTCATGATGGGGTGTACCAGTTTACCCAGTTCAAAAGGGGCTTTTACATTTACGTTCATGATCTTATCAAAGGCCCATTCTTCGCATTCAATCACTGGCCCGTAAACAGGGTTTGATGCGGCGTTGTTAACGAGAATATCAATGCCGCCGTGCAGGGCCACTACTTTATCAACCAAAATTTTGCAGACTGCAATATCGCCTGCATTGGCGGCTATGCCAGTGCAGTTACCGCCTTCTGTTTTGATGCTTTCGGTTACTTTGTCAAGCTCTTCCTGTTTGCGTGAATTGATCACTACTTTGGCGCCACATGCCGCAAAATAGCGGGCAATAGCTTCACCAATACCTTTGCTGGCACCGGTTATAAGGGCCACTTTTCCTTCAAGACTGAATATTTGATTTGCTGTCATATTAATTTTTTCTTAACCGCAAAGACGCGGGGGCGCAAGGTTTCGCAAGGATGTCTTTGAGGTTAAATTATCGTGATCTTCTCATTGCTTTATTCATAGCCTCCATAAACTGCTCTTTCACTTTTTTTCTAAACCAGGTTGGTGCAAGGCGTTTCAAAAACCACATCTTTCGCGCATTTTTTGGCAGGATGATGTACAATTCTCTTTTACCTGCCCTGTTCAGTATTTCCTGCGCCACTTCATCTGCTTCCAGTCCTGATTTTTCAATGAACATCTGCGTGGCTTTTTTTACAATATCACCCCCACGGGCATATCTTACCACATTGGTTTTAAAATAAGTGGGCTGTATGCATGAAACGCTGATATTATGGTCCATCAGTTCTCCATACAATGTTTCGCTGATGGCTACTACTGCAGCTTTCGTCATATTATAAGCGCCCATGGTAGGTGCGCAACCTATGGCAGCGGCACTGGCGGTATTGAGTATATGTCCTGACCGCTGTTTTTTCATGGCAGGGATAAAATAATAGCAGCCATACACAACGCCCATCTGGTTAATGCTAACCATCCATTCGTAGTTTTCGAGGGCGTATTCTTCAAACCCACCGCCATCGCCTACACCGGCATTGTTAAAAAGAAGATCTATGCCACCCGCTTTAGCCAGGAAATCTTCCGCAACTTTTTTGTATTGATCCTTATCAGATACATCCAAAGGAAAAATAAATGTTTTACCGCCAGCCTGCTCTATTTCAGAAGCTGCTTCTTCCAGTTCTGTTACATTAATGTCGGCCATGCCAATGGTCCAGCCATCTTTAGCCAGTTCGTGACAAAAAGCTTTGCCAAGACCTGAGGCGGCACCGGTAATAAACGCCCGTTTGTTTGGGTGGGTGGTGGAGAGTTGGTACATATGGCTATTTCGGGATGATGATTAGTCAGTCAATCGGGGGCGCAATCGTTTATTTCATGAATTTACACTGGAAAAGAATCAAACAGGCTAATAGACCGAATTATTTTGCTGCCCTAACCATTCATATTATTAAGTGCCCTCAGATATAAATTGTTTTTATCTTTAACGGCCTTTAAATCTTCAGCCTTTGAAACGCCTGTACATAGTTCCGATGGGTTTGCTTTTGATAGTTGCCTGTAAAAGCAAACAAAACGCCCCCAAACCAAATAATACTCCCCAAACAGTGATAGTGGATGTTATGATTGCGAGTCCGCAATCGATCAGTAATACCATAGAAGCCAATGGTTCTGTAGTGGCCAATGAGTATGTGGAATTGCATCCCGAAGTAAGCGGTCGACTGACCTATCTGAATGTTCCGGAAGGCGCTTATGTGCAGCAAGGCACCGTGATTGCAAGGATCAATGATGCCGATCTGCAGGCGCAACTTAATAAAACAAGGGTAGCATTGGACCTGGCGGTTAAAACAGAAGAACGGCTGCGCAAATTACTGGCCATAAACGGTGTAAACCAGGCCGATTATGATGCTTCGCTGAACGCAGTAAATGGCTATAAAGCGGATATGGCCTACACACAATCTCTGATTGATAAAACCGTGGTTAAAGCGCCGTTCAGCGGTTTGGTAGGATTGAGGCAGGTTAGTCCGGGCGCTTATTTATCTCCGTCAAGTATTATTGCAACGGTTCAGCAGGTAGATAAGATCAAGATCGATTTCACTTTGCCTGAGGAATACAGCAAGCTCATCAAAAAAGGAAATACTGTAACTGTTCAGATAGATGCCCGCGAGCAAACCATGCGCAAGGCGGTAATTATCGCTACCGAACCACAGGTCAATCAAACTACGAGAAATTTAAAAGTACGGGCTGTTTTGCAGGATGCTAAAGTAAACCCCGGTGCATTTGTGAAAGTATTGATTGCTTCAGACAGGGAGCAGAAAAGTATTCTTGTGCCAACCAATTCGATCATCCCCGATGACAAGAACAAACAATTAGTAACGGTAAAGAACGGGAAAGCCGCTTTTGTGAATGTTGAAACAGGTGCCCGGCAGGCTAATAATATTGAAATAACCAAAGGAATACAGGCAGGCGATACCGTGGTGGTAACCGGCGTATTATTTGCCAGGCCCAAAGCACAGTTAAAAGTGAGGAGTGTAAAAACACTTGACCAGCTAACTAACTGATTGTTGTAAACGCCCATTCCATTATCTCTCAAAACAGAACAGCCAGATAGCTATGAATATTTCTGAATTATCGTTGAAGCGGCCGGTGTTGGCTACTGTGATGAACCTGCTGATCATTTTGTTTGGCATAGTAGGCTTCACGTTCCTGGCTGTAAGAGATTATCCCGCTATCGATCCGCCTATCATCACTATCAGTACCAGTTATACCGGTGCCAACTCAGATATTATAGAAAGCCAGATCACCGAGCCATTGGAAAAACAGGTGAATGGTATTCCGGGCATCCGTTCCATCTCTTCATCAAGCACATTAGGCAGCAGTAATATTACTGTTGAGTTTAACCTTGGTGTTGACCTTGAAGCCGCTGCCAGTGATGTGCGCGATAAAGTAGGACAGGCACAAAGAGGTTTACCGCAGGATATTGATGCGCCACCCATTGTTTCAAAAGCAGATGCCAACAGCGATTTTATTCTGATACTGGCGGTACAAAGTCATACCAAAAGTTTGCTGGAGCTGAGCGATTATGCAGAGAATGTATTGCAGCAGCAATTGCAAACCATTAAAGATGTTAGTTCGGTAAATATTTTCGGGCAAAAGAAATATGCCATGCGGGTTTGGTTGAACCCCGATAAAATGAGCGCCCACAATGTTGCATTCACCGATATCCGCTCTGCTATCAACACCGAAAATATTGAGCTGCCGCCCGGAAAGATCTATGGTAATAATACTGAAATGATCATCCGTGCATTGGGCAGGTTACAGAATGAGCAACAGTTTCGCGACCTGATCATTAAACAGGATAATAACGGAATTGTGAGGCTGAGTGATATAGCCAAGATAGAATTGGGCCCCGAACAATTAGAGCAAACATGGAAATACAATGGTGTAAATGCGGTGGGCCTGGCTATTATTCCGCAACCCGGCGCTAACAATATTGAGATCGCCAATGAATTTAATAAGCGGCTTGACCAGATAAAGAAGACCAATAAAGCAGATATAGAATTTAATGTACTTATCGATAATACGGTTAATATCCGCAAGTCGCTGGAAGAAGTAAAAGAAACCATGATCATCTCCTTTTCACTGGTGGTACTGGTGATCTTCTTTTTCTTCCGTAACTGGTTAATTGCTTTAAGGCCGTTGATAGACATCCCTATTTCGCTGGTGTCTACTTTCTTCATCATGTATATTGCCGGTTTCTCGGTTAATATCCTCACTTTATTGGGTATTGTACTTGCCACGGGACTGGTGGTGGATGATGGTATTGTGGTAACAGAAAATATTTTCCGAAAGTTAGAAGAAGGTATGCCCATCCGCAAAGCGGCGCTGGAGGGAAGTAAGGAAATTTTCTTTGCAGTAATTTCTACTTCCATCACGCTGGCAGTGGTATTTCTTCCTGTAATATTCCTGGAAGGCTTTGTGGGCAGGCTGTTCCGCGAGTTTGGTGTAACACTGGCTGCTGCGGTTTTAATATCTGCATTTGTATCCTTAACCATTACACCGGTACTGAACGTATACCTGAATACACAGAATGCGCACGAGGGTTGGTTCTACAAAAAAACAGAACCATTCTTTACGGGCATGGAAAGAGGGTATAGAAAATTACTCACGGGCTTCATGAAGATAAGATGGATGGCATGGGTGATTGTGCTTGCCTGTGGTGCAATTATTGCCTTGGTGATGAGTACTTTAAAAAGCGAGATAGCGCCTATTGAAGACAGGAGCAGTATCCGTTTTTCGATAACGGCGGCAGAAGGTACCAGTTATAATTATATGCAGAAACTTGGCGATGAAGTAGCCAGTTATCTATACGATTCGATTCCGGAGCGCGATTTTGTTTTTGCACGTACGCCGGGGTTTGGTGGTGTTTCGTCTGCCAACACTTCTTCGCCAAGGCTGGCACTGATCGATCCGCAACAAAGAACAAGGAGCCAGAGTGAAATTGCCGGCGACCTGCAGAAAAAACTATCGCGGTTTAATGATGCCAGAATTTTTGCGATAGAAGAACAAACCATTGCTGTTGGATTGGGCTCGCGCGGTTCTTTGCCGGTGCAGTTTATTTTGCAGAACCAGGATCTGTCCAAACTCAAAGAAGTGATCCCGAAATTTTTGGAAGAAGCAAGAAAAGACAAAACTTTTTCGAATGTAGACGTAAACATCAAATTCAATAAACCTGAAGTGCAGCTTACTGTTGACAGGATGAAAATAAAAGACCTTGGCCTGTCTACCTCAGATGTAGTGGCTGCTATTCAGGCTGCGTTCAGTGGTGGGCGGCTTGCTTATTTTATCATGAATGGATTCCAGTACCAGGTAATTGCACAGGTAGAAAGAGATAAACGTAATACACCGAATGATATCCGCAACCTGTATGTACGTAATAAGAGTGGCGAAAATATTCCTTTAGATGCAGTAGTGCATTTAAGGGAAAGCAGTAACCCTGCCACTTTGTATCACTTTAACCGTTACAAGGCAGCAACCATATCAGCATCGCTGGCAGAAGGTAAAACCATTGGCGATGGTATTAAAGCCATGCAGGCTATTGCCGACAGGTTGCTTGATGAATCATATCACACTTCATTAAATGGCCCTTCAAGGGATTACTCGGAAAGTTCTTCTAATATTGTATTTGCGTTTGTGTTGGCTCTTTTGTTGATATACCTTGTATTGGCCGCGCAGTTTGAAAGTTTTCTCGATCCACTTATTATCATGTTAACCGTGCCGCTTGCCTTGGCCGGGGCGTTGTTAAGTTTATACCTCTTCAAACAAACACTGAATATCTTCTCCGAAATTGGTATGATCATGCTGATAGGCCTTGTTACCAAGAATGGTATCCTGATTGTGGAGTTTGCCAACCAGAAAAGGAAATTCGGTTTACATAAACGTCAGGCAGTGGTAGAAGCCGCCACACAAAGGTTGCGCCCTATTTTAATGACTAGCCTTGCAACCTCACTCGGCGCCTTGCCAATTGCATTAAGTCTTGGCGCTGCTGCTACCAGCCGTATCCCGCTGGGTATTGTAGTGGTAGGAGGTTTGTTGTTCTCACTGATATTAACCCTGCTGGTAATTCCTGCCGTGTACACTTTTATTTCAGGCACACATAGGGCGAAGCATATTGAGATAACGGAGTAGAATTGAGTTTGGAGTTTGGAGTTTGGAGTTAGGAGTCTGGAGTAGGGAATGATTTTACTCCAGACTCCTAACTCCAAACTTCAAACCCCAGACTCCTGACTTTTATCATACTCCGCTTCCCGCAGCTTATTACCTTTGTGTTCTTAAATGGAAACAGATTATGAATAAGTCTATTGCTGATATACGTACAGATTATATGATGCACGTATTAAACGAAACAGATGTAGCGGCTGATGCGTTTGACCAGTTTACCAAATGGTGGGAGGATGCAGTGAAAAGCGAGATTGATGAAGTAAATGCCATGACACTTGCCACCGCTACAAAAGACGGTACCCCATCTGCAAGAATAGTTTTATTAAAGGGATACGATAAGAATGGTTTTGTATTTTTTACCAATTACCTCAGTCATAAAGGAAAAGAACTGGCAGAAAACCCACGGGCCTGCCTCTTATTTTTCTGGAAAGAACTGGAACGCCAGGTACGTATTGACGGGGTGGTAGAAAAGATACCACCTGCAGAAAGTGAAGAATATTTTCAATCACGCCCGCCCGGAAGCCGCATTGGTGCATGGGCCTCGCCACAAAGTACCGTTATTGCCAACAGGGAAGTAATCGAAAAAAATGTGACAGAGCTGGAGAAGAAATATGCATCAGGAGAAATTCCGCGTCCTGAACATTGGGGCGGTTATATAATAAAGCCAACCAGTATTGAATTCTGGCAGGGCCGAAGCAGCCGCCTGCACGACAGGATCCGGTACACACTTCAAAAAAACAATCAATGGCTTATTGAGCGGCTGGCACCATAGAAATATCTCTGCGGGACACGATGGTATTTTGTATTACAATAGGCTAACTTTTAATAAAGTATATTTTTTGCGCCTTTGCGGCTTTGCGTGCAATTTTCTCCCGCAAAGCCGCAAAGGCGCAGTTAATTAAAGCAGAAAAAATTTGCACCCACAATCAAAATAATTTTCTACATTGATTGTATGAAAACGCCAACTCTTCTGCTTGCTGTTTTGTTTGCCGGCTTTGTACAATATGCTGTTGCACAATCATCACCCGTTCAAAAAATTTTCCCTAAGGGCACTATAACCCATGCCAATATTGCTTATGCCAACGATACATTGCCAAGGCATTTGCTGGATATTTATCTCCCGCCCAATACCACCAAACCTTTACCGCTTGTTGTATGGATACACGGAGGCGCATGGTTGTCGAACGATAAGTATGCCGATATAGGGTATATGACCAACACTGTGAAAGGTTTTATCGACAGCGGCTACGCACTGGCTTCAATTGATTACCGTTATAGCACACAGGCTGCATTTCCTGCACAGATACAGGATTGCAACCGGGCTATCGAATATCTTTATCAGCATGCATCAGAATATCATATTGATCAAAACAATATTGCAGTGATTGGTTTTTCTGCGGGTGGGCACCTGGCATCTTTACTGGCGCTATCAAATAATAATCAGGTGAAAGATTTTTATCCTGCCGATACCGATGTACATTTTAAGATCAAACTGGCGCTTGATTTTTATGGGCCATCTGATTTGATCGTTTTAAGTGGCAGCCCCGACCCCGCTGTTAATAATCTTGATAACCCGATAGCTGTTTTGATAGGCGCCTCGCCTGTTGAAAGGCCCGATTTGGCAAAACGTGCCAGCCCGGTTACTTATGTAGACAAAGGCGATCCGCCTTTTCTAATTGTGCAGGGCGAGAACGACAAGTCGGTACCCAACACCCAATCTAAAATGCTGCATTCATGGCTGGATCTTAATGGTGTAACCAATAAACTGATCATCGTACCCAATGCACCGCATTATGGTGAGATGTTTGATGCGGAGTATATTAGAAAAGACCTGTTCGGTTTTTTAGCAAAGTATCTGCGATGAACAAAGCAAAGCATTATCTCTCTGTGTAACTCTGTTCCTCTGAGACCTCTGTGTTGAAAAACACGCTATTGGTGCAGCAGTTTATTTTTAACACAGAGGGCACGGAGATAGGGAGTTTCGCAGAGAGAGGGTTCTCAATAAGAGAATCTGCCTTACGGCGATCAGGGAACGGATATCCTGCTTACTCCACACACGGTTGATTGCTTTCTTGTCAGCTTGCTTTATAAATGTTCGCAATAATTCCTGTGTCTAATTTTGTTGAACTTTCAAGTGTTAAGTCAATTTGTTTTGGTGTTAAAGTAAATAATGGCAATCCATTGCCGATAATTACCGGATGTATGAGTAGCCTATATTCATCAATTAGTCCGCTTTTCACCAGGTCCCGGGCAAAACCTGCACCACCATGGGCTAATATGAAATTGCCATCTTGTTCTTTAAGTTTTTTGATTTCTGAAATAAGATCACTTGCAACCGGAACATTCGTCCAGGTTGAAGTAGTTTTTGAAAGGCCTATTTTGCTGATGCCTTTTTCATTATCAAACCGGGTGGCATCTTTTAAAGCCTGTGTTGTTGTTTCTGCATTGGCAGATTCAATAAAGCCCTTCTTAGAGAACACGATCTTTGGAATTTCATTCATTGGTGCAGCAAGTTTGTCTGAAGAAGTTGGCCAATAAGCGGCCATATCATAAAAAGTACGTCTGCCCATAATGTGAACACCAGCCTGCCATAAAGTTTTCTCAATCCATTCAAGAGCCGATATATCCATCGTACGTAATAGCCAGTCAATTTCTCCATTCGGGCCACCCACAAAACCGTCTGCCGATATAGACATTTTTAAAACTAATTTTCTCATCGTTCTTAATTTATGAACAAAAGTATTTTGCTCATTTTGATTACCCGCAGTGCTGGTACGACAATTTCAGGGCTATTTGCGACAGTTATTTGCTGTTGCGGATGGTGAAGAAGAAAAACAGACTTCCGATTGTCCGTAGATATTTGTGATTCTCAATCGGGGGAGATCCCGCGAAAAACGATTCTCTGTGCAACTCTGATTCTCTGAGTTCTCTGTGTTGGAAAACACGCTATTGGTGCAGCAGTTTATTTTTAACACAGAGAGCACGGAGATAGGGAGTTTCACAGAGAGAGGGTTACTATAAAAACAAGTCAAATTAACTGAAAGTTTCTCTGCGCTTACTCTGCATCTCCTGTTCTCTGCGGTGAATTGAATCATTGGATCCAGGAAACTGACTATTCGTCAAAGTTTTTTCAACACAGAGCCGCAGAGTAAAAGAGTTTAAGCAGAGAATTGACGAAATTTAATAGTACAACAGGCATTAACTATTAAACTGCCGCAGGTGATGGTCGGCATGTTTATAAGCTAAATATCCAACCTGTTTTTTTGTGATCTTACCAAAGAAAGGATGCATGAAATCAGGATTTGGGAAACCGGCATTCTCTTCAATAAGAGCAATCCATTTCTTTTTTTCAGATTCGATATCGCCATCGCTTTCTTTTACTATGAGCTCCGGACTGGTGGGTGTATTTCGCCTCAAGGGACTCTCATTCTGCACAAATTTTTTTAGTGCCATTTTCCCAAACAAACGACCGAGAAATGAACGTTTGCATTTTACGCTGCCCTGTATCATTTCTTCCCATAGTGTGCAATGTTTCAGCATCTGGTAAACGTTCATCTTACCCCATTGGGCCGTACTGTACCCGTTGAGTGTATTAATTCTGCTGATCAATTCATCCCTTGTTGTTTTGTCAAATATTGTTTTCATATTGCTGATGATTCTTTAAAATTAGATGGGCATGTATTGCCATTCTGTAAGCTATTTTCTTAAACCAGTTGTGCGAGTGAGAACCAGTTGCCTGAATCGTCTTTAAATATGGCTTCGGTGCCGTAGAATTCTTTTTTAGGTGACTTGGTAAATTCAACGCCTTTTGCTTTTAGCTCTTCATAGGTTGCAAAAATGTCGTGACAGGTAAAAAGGCCCACACCAAAGGTTCCTTTTTCTACCAGTTCTTTCAGGGTCTTCACTGTTGCTTCCGAAAACTGGCCTCTTGTTATGGGTGATAATATAATTTCAAAGCCGGGCTGCTCAGGCGGACAAACGGTGATCCATCGATCACCGCCGGGCATTGGCACATCCTGCAGTACTTTAAACCCGAGTTTATTGGTGTAAAAATCGTAAGCCCTTTCCTGGTTGGTAACAAAGATGCTCACATGTGTCATTTTAGTTATCATGTTGTTTGCGTATTTAAGTGATTACGCAAAGAACAGTTTTAAAGGGGAAGGTGAATTCTCTAAAATTGCTATTTTTTTGTCCAGCCGTTTTTTTCGGCAAAGCAGCCGGGAATAAAATCTAAAGGTGAGCTGGCCATTTGTGCCTTCTTTTTTTGGTGGCGGATAAGATAATCCGAAGGAGTGATGCCAACCATACGTTTAAACAATCCGCAGAAAGAACTTACACTTTCAAACCCAACAGTATAACAGGTTTCAGAAACAGACAGGCCGGTTTTTAATAAGTCCATCGCTTTCTCAATTCTTACGAAGATCAGATATTGGTGAGGCGTTTTACGGTAAATATTTTTGAAGCTTCTGATGAAATGGAATTTGGAGAAATAGGCCTCGTCTGCAATATTACCAAGGTCGATCTTGTCGGCATAATGTGTGTCAATGAACAGCTTTGCCTGAACCAGGCGCCGGTATAAATATATTTTGGGATACTGTTCTGTTGTCATTTTTCCTGTTTGACGAAAGTTCAGGAAGTAACCATTGTTGAATGAAATTACAAAATAGGGTGATATGTTCAACACAGAAATTCACAGAGGGGGGCAATAAAAGAGCCTGCCTGATAGCAGACAGGGGACGGAGAAAAAAAGTTAAATGAGAATTTGCTCCATGTAGTTTGCAGATTCCGGACATGCTTACCCCAATCCATTTTATGCTAACCCCCTCTGTAAAATGTATTTTTGGGGATTTTAAAACCCGTGCTATAGTTGATTTTTGCTACAAGTTTATTCCTCTCTAAGTTTTACAAGTTTATTGACTATGTGTGACCCGCCTGCATAAACAGGATGAGGGATATTGTCTGATGAAAATACACTTAAGCCTGTTAATACAAGTGTATCTCCGGAATAGGAACATTTGAATTTTGCCACTCCATCAACAAACATGGGATTCATTGCAAATGATGCTTTTGTTACTAAAATTGAATCGTTAAGTTCATACATGCCTGTATTTACAATGGATTGATTGATGCGCGCCAACTTTGCACTGTCTGGTATTTGCCAATTACGGGTTGTAGAGATATGGTTTGTCCAACATAGACTATAATAATTTTTGGTAAAGAGAACTTCACTTTCACCTGGGAAAACAGATGAGTATGTATTGTTAGGCTTTACGATCTGCACTTCTGCAACTCTCCATGCACCTGCAATTGAAATTTTGTTTTTTGTAACGAATCCAGTTGCCATCATGCCAATAAGTATTGCCACAAAGAGGCCCGATGTAATTATTATTTTTTCTTTCATGGAGGAGAATTTTTAAGATTACCTATAAAGCTTCACGCTGGTGATGTTGCGGCATTCATTGCCGCCCGGCCCGGAATCATAGATAAGTAAAGTTGATTTATGAAAAAATGTTGGTGAAATAGTTAGAGCGATTAATGATGAGCAAAATTCTTTTTCTGTTGTGGATGAAATATTTTAATACAAAAAAACCGACTGCTGCAATCAGTAATAAGCTTAAAATTAAAGCGCTTGTCATAAAGTGTTATTTATTTTAAAATTACAAGATTGATTTAGCAAAGTATTCTTAAAATATTCATAATTCCGGGTTACGATGCCGTTGGGTAACTTTTGCAGGGCCCCTAGAGCCCCCCTAAAATAGTGTTACTTATCCTATCGTTGAATATGCCTGCAATCTTCTGTATTGAAAAGAAACTGATGCGTGCATAGCGCTTTTTTTAACACAGGGAGGGTCAATAAAAGAAAAGTGAAGAAAGAAAAGAATTTTCTCCGATGCGTCTCTCGATAGAGGACCCTTCGGTTTGAACGGTAAGGTATACCCGGTTTCTGTGCTCTTGACGAGATGCTGAAAGTATTGTGGGAGAGATTACAGATGCAATGTATTTATTGCGGTTCATGCCTGATGGAACATCACTCGTTTTGTGTTATGTTCGGTTTCGTATTTGTGTATTCATCGTTCTAAATCGCAGGATCCTCTATCGAGAGACACCTGCGGAGAATTTTCTTTTTTACGTTGTTAGACACCCCGTGGAGAAGAAAATCTGCGTAGAATTTCTTTTTTACGTTGTTGGGCACCCTACGGGGAAGAAAAACCACACTTGCACAAAACCACTTGTTGGAGGCAGTACTAATTAACAGTAAAGGCCGGTAATACATATTTAATCATTATGTCAAATGGTAACTTTGATTTGGCGGAATTATAACTATTACCTGTAAACGCCACTACCAAACCCAACTCCTTTACAAGCATGATATATTGTCCACCATTGCCAGAAGCAAATACAATATTGTAATTAAACTTATCTGTCTTTACTGCCTCATTGTACCAGGTATAGCCATAATATGTTGGTTGTGGAGCAGCGGTTTTGTTTTTTGAGATTCTCACATTTGAAAACCCATTAATTTCCGTTATTCTTTTTGTTATCTGTTTTATCCATTTGTCTGATACAATTCTTTTCCACTTATAAAGTCCATTGTTCATTACTACTTTGCCTATTTTGATCATATCAGCCGGCAGCATATAAAAATTGCCTGACGTTAACTCATGACCCAATGGGTCTTTAGTCCATATATATTGAGTTATGCCTAACGGTTTAAAAAAGTATTTATCTGCAAATGCTGAAACCGTCATGTGGCTGGCTTTTGCTATGATGCCTCCCAATATCATCGTATTAATGGATGTGTAATTCCATTCACTGCCGGGGCTGCTTTTTAATTCCATATCAAGGCAAAATTTAATCCAGTCATTTGTATTGCCCATTTCAGATTCACAATCCTTGGTTCCATTCCACTCCTCACAATCAAACCCTGATCTCATTTCAAGTAAATGCTCAATAGTCAAACTGTCTTTTCTCTTATCCCAATGAATTGGCTTCTTATAGTCTGGAAAAAATTTGTAAACTTTTTCTTTTGCACTTTTAATATATCCCTTGTCAATGGCAATACCTATGAGTATGCCGGTTATTGATTTAAAAGCAGACCTTGTGTCATGCAGACTGTCCTTCGTGAATTTATTAAAATAGCTCTGAAATATTATTTCATCATATTGTGAAATAACAACGGCATCTATGTTGGGATAGGTGCCGTTGATTGCAGTAATAGTAATGCTATCCAATTTTGGAAATAGTGACTGGGATTTTGATTCAGATTGAAACAGAAAAAGGAAAACGAATACCAAATATTTGTTCATCAATAGTCTATTTTAAATATTCCCAAAGCACATTTACTATTTTCCACTCGTTTCCAAATTTGCCCACGTGCAGGTAGTCAATAAATTTTAATTTGTTAGTAACTACTTTTACTGTGGCAGTATTATTGTATATATCGAAAATTATGACATTGGCTTTAAATGCCTCATTTGATACGATGATATTTTGATTTTTATTTCTTTTGGTATTGTAAACAAGTTGAGATGCCCCCATATTTTGAAGCATAATGTTGCCTAAAGAATCTTTAACAATAAGGCGTTTGGCTAATTCGGGATGAATGGCTTTAGTCATTCTGTTAGCGTCGGAATTATAGAAACCTTCAATGTAGTCTAATGCAGTTTCTTTAATACGTGCAGTATCGTTTAATGATTGGCTAAATGAGTTAAGAGAAATAATGGAAAGAATTATTATCAATATTTTTTTCATGTTATTTTTATTTGTGTTGTCTATTTGTAGACAACCAAGGTTTAAATATACGCAATCCCCCCATCTAATTATTACGTAAAGCAAGCCAAAATACAGTGCTTAACACAACTCTTTATATATCAATCAAAAAATAACCGCAGCCCTCAGGCTACGGTTAATAATATTCAATGTTCATCGCGAAGAATGAAGTGTTCTGTGTTTTTCAACGCAGAGGGCCAGAGATTGGGAGATTCACAGAGGGAGGGGTAATAAAAGAGCCTGACTGATGGCAGACAGGGAACAGAGAAAAGAAGTTAAAAAAGAATTTTCTCCGAAGCGTCTCTCGCAGAGGACCCTTCGGTTTGAACGGTAATGTATACCCGTTTTTTGTACTCTTGAAGAAATGCTGAAAGTATTGTGGGAGAGCTTACAGGTGCAATTTATTTACTACGGTTCATGTCTGATGGAACATCATCCATTTTGCGTTATGTTCGGTTTAGTATTTGTGCATTCATCATTCTAAACCGCAGGGTCCTCTATCGAGAGACACCTGCGGAGAATGTCTTTTTTATGTTGTTGAGCACATTACGGAGAAGAAAATTGCTTAAGCCGATGTTAGCGGTAGCATTTCTTACTTTCCTGTCTCAAAGTTTTGTATTTCTTGTGTAGATATTATCTCCCGTTGTTCGTTTCCTCTTTCCCAGTCAACAAGATATGAAGCTGATGAGACATGATATTTTTTATTATTCATTATAATAAAAATATGTCCACCACCAGCTTCCCATAATACAATTCGAGAATTCAGCACACTATCTAATATTTTACCTTTTGTAAATTGTTTGAGTTCCTTTTTAGTAATTTCTAAAACACCTTCTTGTGTCGTAAAGAAATCTCTTGTTTCGTCATCCGGAAATTTGTGATAAATTCCATTCTTATCAATAAATACTTCTAAAGTGCCGTCATCTAATTGAACAACTTTGCCTTTATATATAGTTATTTTGACTTCCCTAATTTCATTATCAAGATGTTTTATCTTTAAAATGCTAAATATGTTAATATCCGAGACGAAAGGGATAAATGATATTCCAATACAAATAAATACTAAGCTTGCAGATAAAGGATCAAAGACAAACTTATGCAATTCAAATATCCATCTTGCAATAAGTATTAGTAAAATGATTGCGATGTTAATCCAGGTTATTCGTTTTATTGTCATAATGTTGGGATATTTTCCTAATGTTACCGCTAACACTTAAATATACGCAATCCCCCCAGCAAATTATTACGTAAAGCAAGCCCAAATAAAGCGCTTAACGCAACTCCTTATATATCAAACAAAAAAAACCGCAGCCCCCAGGCTACGGTTAATAATATTCCTACAATAATCAATTTCCCAATTTCCCAATCCAAAATTTCCCAATTCTCTCTACTTCCTCCCCATCACTTTCTCCGCCGCTGCAACAATAAACGGTGTATCCAATCCGTATTTGGTTAAGAGTTGGGTTGGTGTTCCGCTTTCGCCAAATGTATCCTGCGTGCCAATGTATTCTATTGGTACAGGAACATGTTTGGCGGCCACCTGTGCAATGGCATCACCCAGTCCGCCAATTACATTGTGCTCTTCTACGGTAACCGCACATTTGGTTTTGGAGAGCGATTTAATAATGGCTTCTTCGTCTAATGGTTTAATGGTGTGTATGTTTATCAGTTCTACACTGTAGCCTTTATCTTCCAGGATTCTTCCGGCTTCAATGGCTTTCCATACCATGTGGCCGCAGGCAAAGATGGATACATCGGTGCCCTCGCTAAATTGCTGTGCTTTTCCTATTACAAAATCAGATCCGTCTTCTTTGGTAATGTTTGGCCATTTAGGGCGGCCAAAACGTAAGTATACCGGGCCTTCGTAAGAGGCAATGGCTTTGGTGGCTGCTTTGGTCTGGTTAAAATCGCAGGGCACAATCACGGTCATGCCGGGCAGCATTTTCATCAGCCCAATATCTTCCAGAATCTGGTGTGTAGCGCCATCTTCGCCCAGTGTTAAGCCGGCGTGTGAGGCGCATATTTTTACATTCTTACCGCTATAAGCTACACTCTGGCGTATCTGGTCGTACACACGGCCGGTGCTGAAGTTGGCAAATGTGGTGGTGTAGGGTATTTTACCGCCAATGGTCATACCGGCGGCAATGCCAATCATATTGGCTTCGGCAATACCTACCTGCACAAACCTGTTAGGAAAATCTTTGATGAAGGGTCCCAGTTTAAGGGAGCCGGCAAGGTCGGCGGTGAGTACTACTACGTTCGGGTTCTCTTTGCCTATTTCATAAATACCTTCGCCAAAACCACCGCGGGTTTCTTTTTCATTTAATACCTGGATGTCTTTCAGTTTCATATGCTGGTTGGTGTCTTTATACGGGCTGCAAGGTAACGGAAAACGGGGAAAAGTGAGTGGTGAGTGGTGAGTAGTCAGTTATTTTGTATTTCACGCACTACTCGCCCCCCTAATCTTATGCTTTCACCATATTCCCTCTTCCCTTCAACACACTCAATGCTGTAACCCAGCATTGTGAGAGGCGTTTTCTCTTTGTGTCTTTGTGCCTTGGTGTGAGATTTTTTTGCACACAAAGGCACCAAGGCACGGTTTTTTAGGAGGGTTGAACGGAGTGTACTCCTATGTCTTTCACATTCCCCGTTCTCTTCAATACCCCCCAATGCTGCAACTCGCCTTTTATGGCGCGGCGGTAGGAGCGGAAGAGGACAATGATCATGAGCCAGCGATAAATGAGGCGCTGCGGGATAAGCCAGAATAATTTCCATGGCTTCTCTTTTTCAAAAGCAAAAGCTACGGAGGCAATCAGCGCATCAACCAGCAGGAAGATGAGGTAATACATCCCGATCTTTCCGCGGTTCTCGGTAAGCAGTCCCAGCAGCATCAGCACATCCCCGATAGGGCTAAAGAATGGGATGATGTATTTGAACAATAATATATCCGGTAATGCGATTAAGCCTAATGCTTTGTAGCGGGTATTAAACAAGGCGTCTTTGTGTTTCCAGAAAGTTTGCATTACACCAAAGGTCCAGCGGTAGCGTTGTTTAAAGAACTGCTTCAGTGTTTCGGGCGATTCTGTCCATGCCAATGCGTTGGGTTCGTTGGCCACAATATAACCGCCACGTAATATGCGGATGGTGATGTCGCAGTCTTCGGCCAATGTATCGGTGGTAAATCCACCCACTTCTTCCACCACCGATTTTCTGAAGGCGCCAATAGCGCCGGGCACAACGGTAATGGCATTGGGGTATGCAAATCCTTTCCTGTCAAAATTCTGGCTCACCGTGTATTCTATGCTTTGCCATTTGGTAAGCAGGTTTACTTCGTTACCCACTTTTACCATGCCTGCAACAGCGCCAACATTTTCGTTAGAGAAGTTTTTCATTAAGGCGCTAACAGCATCGGGCATCAATTTGGTGTCGGCGTCAATACAAACAAGAAAATCTGCGTTGGATTGCGCAATACCAAAGTTTAAGGCAGAAGCTTTACCGCCATTGGGTTTGGTAAATACTTTTACTTTAGGATGGTTGTCAAACGCGGCTTTCACATGGGCGTAGGTATTATCTGAACTGCCATCATCTACAAATATGATATCGAAATGCGGGTAATCGCAACGCAATAAATTATGCAGTGAGCTTACAGCGTTTACTTCTTCATTAAAAGCCGGAACAATAATAGATACAGGCGGTGAAGATGGCAGATCCTGCTTTTGCGTTAATTTCTCTTTCCTTTTTTGTTTGAAAGCAAAATAACCAAGTATCAATATGCGAACACCGCCCAGCACCAGGAACACAATAAATAAAGCAAACAGGAAATGACTGATCATATAACCAGCTTCTGCCACCAGGTAATTAAAACTGAGCAGGGTATAGCCCATTCCTTTTTCTACCGGGGGCATCATGTCTTCCGGTTTTTTGTGGAGGAGATTAGCCACGGTTACAAATTCATAACCTCTCGACTGAAAATAACGGATGATCTTTCCGGTAGCATCTACTGTTGCGCTTCTGTCGCCACCTGCATCGTGCAGCAAAATAATATTGGCGCTGTCGTTATTGCTGAGGTGAAAATTATAAATCTTTACAACGCGGTTAAGGATACTATCGCCGTTCAGGTTTGGTTGTTCTGCTTTCTGCCAGTCTTCGGGGTCAATGCTTTCGCCGATGGTGATGTAATTGCGTGTGCGGCTTAAGGCCACGGGCACCATCTCTTCCAATTTCTCCGGGTCGCTGTCGGCATTAAATGGTGCGCGGAACATGATGGTACTGCGGCCTGTTAAACATTCTATCAGTAAACGGGTGGCATCAATTTCCAGTAAGGCGCGTTTCTTACTTACTTCGGCCATATTGGGGTGGGTAAAAGTGTGGTTACCCAGTTCATGCCCCTCGCGGAAAATGCGTTTTACCAGCGGGATATTATTTTCTGCTTCAATACCAACCACAAAAAAAGTGGCGGGTACATGGTAATGAGAAAGTGTGTCCAGTATCTGCCTGGTGTACAATGGGTCCGGGCCATCATCGTAGGTGAGTACAATTTTTTTATCGGTACGTTTACCATATTTCCTAACCACGTATGAGGAGGGCAGTTTATCGTAGGTCTGCTCGGCAACCAGCATATCCACGGTATCAATCTCGGTAGTGATATGCCCGTCTGATGGGGTGGCCAGCATATCCAATACCTCACCTTCACCAATAAAGTCGGGCGTGCTCATACTCTCCACATCACTGAAAGCCGCTTTAAAATCAAATTTTTTAAGTGCGTCTTTGGTAAGTGCGATGTGGTAAAAATCCCAGAGCCTGTCGTCCTCGCTACCCAATCGCCATACGGCTGTGCCTGCCAATCCGTATTCGGTGGCAAAACGCATGGTATTAAAATTGGTGCCGGCATCGGTAAAATATACATCGTGCAGTTTGTCTTCGCCGTCGTAATATTTATAGTGCAGGTTGTAGGTGTCGTTATCAAATACTACATGTCCCTCACTCTCACGCGCCAGCGCCAAAGCTTCCTGGTAGCTGAGGTGCGTGGTAGTGTCTTTATTCCAGTCGTAACCGTAAGCCGCAAGATTTAATACAATTTTTGAAGGAGGGATATGCGAAGCAAGGTTATTCACTGCGCTCTGTATCCAGCGCTGACTGCCAACGGGACCGGGTTTGGTACTTTCAGAATGCTGATCGTACGCCATTAAAAAAAGATAGTCGTTGTACTTAGCCAGCTCTTTGTAATTATAATCTTCATTAAACGGCGATACGTTTTGTGTTACCAAAAAACCTTCGCTATGCAGTGCATTGTATAATTTCTTTTCAAAATTGGTGAGTACTTCATTGTTGCTTTCCTGCAGCTCTTCAAAGTCTACGTTTATGCCGGAGAAATTATATTTCTTCAGCAGTTTCAGCACATCATTAATGAGGCGGTCAGTTTTCTTCGGGTTATTGAGTATGCGGTGGAGCGCTTCACCGTTGAATTTTGAGTTGAAGCTGTTAGACAGCATCGGCATCACTTTTACGCCCGATGATTTGATCAGGTCGTAAGCGCGTTTGTCTTTATCTATTGAGCTGAACAGGGTATCGGCTTTGGGGTCGATAAAAAACCACTCGGGCAATACCAGGTTCATTTTAGAAATATTCTTACGCAGCGAGAAGAACGATTGTGCATCCCATGCCACATAAAACGCTGCGCGGATACCAATAGAATCACTGAAAAGAGAGGAGCTGGAAAGATTGAGAACGGCATTGTTCTGGCCGGTTCCTTTTCCTTTGGCCCATCTTTCTTCAATCAGTTTGCGGAAGCCACGGTATTTCTTACCCAGCTCACTGGCGCGGTATGCCGGCTGGTCTTCTGTTAAAACCTTCTTAATTGCTTTGCCCTCCAGCGGAATGTCAGGATTCTTCATGCTGGAAATGGCAATATAGATCACTGCCACTGCCAATGCGAGTACTACCAACAATACCCTTACACCCCATTTAACACGCTGCCACCGGGTGGGGTTATTGGTTTGAAAAACTTGCGGGGTATGCTTGTTCATATATATGGCTCTGCCTTATCAATTATCGTGCTGCAAAATAAAAAAAGAAGGCTACTTTTTAGTAAGCAGCCTTTTTATAAGCAGTGTTAAGTTAATAGTGAGTTGTCAGTGGTGAGTAGTGAGTAAGTTAATTGGCTACAGGTGTTTACTCACTACTCACCACTCACTACTCACAAATTAGCGGCAGACTGAGCTTAACGTAGTATTTATTTATTATCGCGATTAACTTTCAAAAGTGCTGTAAAAATAAGGAGTCTTCGCTTCAAACTCGGCGCTGCAGGTGTCTACCATTTTGTACACACGGGTAATGCCAAGGGCCTTTCTTTTCTCGTACACCTGTTCATCGGTACAATCGCCGTGTACGATGCGGGCTATTTGTGCATCGCCAAAACCATTTTTCTTGGCCTCTTTTAACAGGTCGGCTGGAATGGTATCGATTGAATGCTTCGCGATTTCTTTCTCCATATTGCAAATGATCTGTATCTGGTAGATGAACCAGCGATCAATTTTGGTAGCCTGCACAATAGATTTCACGGTTGATCCCTGCATCAGCGCATCTTTAATGCGGAAGATGCGGTCCCATTTCGGGGTTTTGATGTATTCAACCAGTTCTTCGCTCTTCATCAGGCTCTTGCCATAGTAGCCAAGACCAATGGCTTCATTCTCCAGGCTCTGGCAGGCTTTCTGAATAGCTTCTGTAAAGCTTCTGCCGATGGCCATTACCTCGCCAACGCTTTTCATTTGCAGGCCGAGGGTATCATTGGCGCCTTTGAATTTATCAAAATTCCAGCGTGGCATTTTTACGATCACGTAATCCAGCGCAGGTTCAAAATAAGCTGAAGTAGTTTGGGTGATCTGGTTTTTCAGTTCATCCAACATATAACCAATGGCTAATTTGGCGGCTATTTTAGCAATAGGGTAACCGGTTGCTTTTGATGCCAGTGCAGATGAACGGCTTACGCGGGGGTTAATCTCTACGGCAATCAGTTCTTCCGTTTCCGGATTCATGGCAAACTGCACATTACAGCCGCCGGCAAAATTGCCCAGTGAGCGCATCATCAGGATGGCTTTGTTACGCATGTCCTGAAAAGCGGTATCGCTCAGGGTCATGGCAGGCGCTACGGTAATGGAATCTCCGGTATGAACACCCATTGGGTCAAGGTTCTCCACGGTACAGATGATCACTACATTATCGTTCTTGTCACGCAAGAGTTCCAGCTCAAATTCTTTCCAGCCCAAAACAGCTTTTTCTACCAGCACCTCGTGCATGGGCGATGCTTTCAGGCCTCTTTCCAGTGCTGCATCCAGATCGTCTTTACTATGTACAAAACCACCACCTGTTCCCCCAAGGGTAAAAGAAGGGCGTATAACTAAAGGGAAACCGATCTCCTGTGCAAATTCTTTTCCTTCCAGAAAACTGTTGGCTACGCGGCTGGGCGCTACGGCAATGCCAATGTTAACCATTAACTGGCGGAATTTTTCCCTGTCTTCGGCGGTATCTATCGCTGCCACATCCACACCAATCATTCTAACGCCATATTTTTCCCAAATACCCAGTTCTTCGGCTTCTTTACACAGGTTCAGGGCAGTTTGGCCGCCCATTGTTGGTAAAACAGCGTCTATTTTGTTCTCTTCCAGTATTTGTTCAATGCTTTCAATCGTTAAGGGAAGCAGGTATACACGGTCGGCCATCATGGGGTCGGTCATAATGGTGGCGGGGTTGCTGTTGATCAGGATTACTTCAATCCCCTCTTCGCGCAGGCTTCGGGCCGCCTGTGAGCCGGAATAGTCAAATTCACAGGCCTGGCCTATAATAATCGGGCCAGAGCCAACAATAAGTACTGATTTGATCGAGTTGTCTTTGGGCATAGCTGCAAAAAAATAAATTGTGCAAATGTAAGGCCGGCAGGGCAAAGAGGCGTTAATTTTTTGCCCCGAAAAACCAAAATCGGGGCAAAAGAGCCCAAATAGGCTTATCATTACATCTTGAATTAGTAAATAAAAAATATGGCAGTATTAAAAGAAGGCAGTAAAGCACCCCAGTTTAAAGCACTGGACCAAAACGGTAATTCTATTTCCCTGGCCGATTTTAAAGGCAAAAAAGTGATCTTATATTTTTACCCGAAAGACGATACACCCACCTGTACCATACAGGCCTGTAACCTGCGGGATAATTACAGCATCCTGCAGAAAAAGGGCTACCAGGTAATTGGCGTAAGTACCGATAGCGTGGCAAGTCATAAGAAATTTGAAAAGAAAAACGACCTCCCTTTTCCGTTGGTATCTGATGAGGACAAGAAAATTGTAGACAAATACAATTTATGGGGCGAGAAAAAACTGATGGGCCATACCTATATGGGTACCACCAGGACCACCTTTTTGATTGATGAGGCCGGTAAAATTGTTAAAATTATTGATAAGCCGGTGAGTAAGAATCATACGGAGGAGATATTGGAGGGGTGGAAAGGATAGTTTGGAGTTTGGAGTTTGGGGTTGAAATAGAAAGGGCAAAAACGAATGTGTCGTTTTTGCCCTTTTTTTATTGGAGAGATTTGATGGTATTATTTCTTGGTCTCTAACAGTTTAAAGAACTGGTCTAACTGGGGCAGGATCACGATACGTGTTCTGCGGTTAGCTGAGCGGCCTTCGGCGGTGGTGTTGGTTGCCAATGGCAGGTACTGGCTGCGGCCGGCAGCAGTCATGCGTTTTGGATCAAGCCCGTAAGTCTGTTGTAAGATACGAACCACGGTAGTTGCGCGTTTCACACTCAGGTCCCAGTTATCCTGGATGCCTGTAATATTAATAGGCAGAGAATCGGTATGGCCTTCTACCAGGAATTCAATCTCAGGTTGTGCGTTCAGCACTTTGGCCACTTTACCCAATACTGTTTTGGCGCGGTCGGTTACTTCGTAGCTGGCGCTTTTGAACAATAATTTATCAGAGATATCTACATATACCACGCCTTTATCTACTTTAATGTTGATGTCTTTATCATCCAGGTTACCAATAGCGCCTTTCAAGTTCATCACCAATGCCATGTTCAACGAATCTTTACGTGCAATAGAACCCTGCAGGTCCTGAATATACAGGTCTTTGGCACCAATATTTTCTAATGATTTCTTGATGCTTTCTGCCTGGGCGCCGGTAACTACCGACAGGTCTTTTAACTGGTTCAGAACCGTATTGTTGTTTTGTTTCAGGAAATCGATCTGCTTTTTCAGGTCGCTTACCTGCTCTTCAAGAACTACTTTGCGGTTGGTAAGATCATTGATTTTAGCGGTTGCATCGTTCTGGCATCTTTTCAGCTCGTCCTGCAGGTCGCGGTATTTGCCCTGTAAGGCAAGGTAATTTCCGCTGAGTTCAGCGTATTTTGCTTTTTCTGCATCAAGCTTCTTAGTACTTACACAAGAAAACATTGCCACGGAGCTAATGGCAGCAATAAGGTAAACTTTCAGTTTCATAAAATTGGGTTAGTTGATAAAATAGCTCCCTTTGAACGTAAGAGCAGGTAAAAAAATTGTGTTCAAAGGGGTTACGGCAAAAAAAGAGTTGGGGGTCGGGACGCTAAAGCGGCCTGAACCCTGAAGAATATTGAATATAGAATATTGAATATTGAAGTAGATGGGGTTAATGTTTGAGATGGGGAGTTGTTTTAGGGAATCTCCCCTTATTTTCAAGGGGGCCGATTATTTCGCAGAAATAATCGGGGGGATGCCGCAACGTGAATAGTGACTTCGGTTCTCCAGGGCTAAAGCCATTGATCAAATTAATAACCCCGGCTTTCAAGCCGGGGACAAAGCTATATGGAGGAAATTGGGCTTTAGCCCTGATCTATTTCTAACTTTTTTGCAAGCCGAAATATCACGGGTACTAAGAGCTGAAGTCCGAATTCTTTCAAACAAATAATACCGGGTCTTTTTCGCGGCTCCATACTTCGTATTGTTCTCCAAAACCGGCATCAATCATTTTTCTTTTGATCTTTAAAGTGGGGGTAAGCAAACCATTGGCAACGGTCCACTCTTCGGGCAGCACAACCAGTTTTAATAATTTTTCATGGTGCTCCAGTACTTTATTAACTGCCTCCAATGTTGCTTTTAATTCATCGGCAAGTGTTTCCCTGCTTCGTGTTTTGGCGGGTTCCGACAAAGTGCATAAAGCAATAGCGTTTGGCATGCCTGAGCCCACCACACAAACCTGCCCCAGATGGTTGTGTTCTAAAAACCTGCTTTCAATAGGTGCGGGCATAATGTATTTACCCTTGCTTGTTTTAAACTGGTCTTTAATGCGGCCGGTAATGGTTAAATAACCATCGGCATCTATAGCGCCTTCATCTCCGGTGCGTAAAAAGCCTTCGTCAAAACATTCTGCAGTTAAGGCGGGCTCTTTGTAATAGCCCAACATAGACGCATCACTTTTTACCTGCACCTCATTGTCTTTACCCAGTCTTACTTCTACGCCATCATATGCCTGCCCAACAGTGCCAAAACGCACGGCGCCTTTGCGGTTGGAATGTGAGAGGGCCACGTTTTCTGTCATGCCATACGCTTCCTGGATAATAATACCCAGTTTGGCAAACCAGTGCAATACGGAGAGATTGATAGGAGAAGCGCCGGTGAAAATAAATGCCGCGTTGGCAAGTCCCAGTTTTTTGCAGATACTCTTTTTAATGATTGATGAAACAACAGGGATAGATAACAAACGGTCGAGTTTTTTCTGCGGTAATTTTTTCAGAACACCTTCCTGCAGTTTTTCCCATATTCTTGGAACGGCAAGGAATACGGTGGGTTTGGTGTCGGCCAGGTTTTTGGCAAACGTGTCCATCGATTCAACAAAATACACACTGCTGCCGGTAAACACAGCGCCACATTCAACCAGCATTCTTTCTGCCACATGGCAGAGGGGCAGGTAAGAAAAAAAGATCTCTTCATTGATATCTGGATAACTTTTGAGGAACGAGTCAACAGCAAAAGCCACTGCATGAAAAGTATGCATCACGCCTTTGGGTTGGCCCGTAGTGCCCGAAGTATAAACGATGCAGGCAAGCGATTGCGGATTGATATCAGGCTTGCCTTGCAAGGGTTCAGTTTCTTCTATTAACTCATCCCAGTTAAGGCAACCGGCATTGGGGTAAAAAGGGAAAGTGATGTGTATCAGTTCATCAGGAACACCTTTTCTTAATTCCCCCGGGTTGTCCAGCTTACCTATAAAAATGGCTTTGCTTTCGCTATGTACAATGATCTCGCGCAGGGCTTCGGGCGTGATGTTGGGATATAGCGGTACAGAGATGCAACCGGCCATGGCAATAGCCAGATCGCTCATAACCCAGTGTGCGCAGTTTTTACTGAGGATGGCAACTTTATCGTTTTTACCCAGGCCCATTTTTTTCAGGGCCGATGACATACACCTTACCTGGTTGCCCGCTTCGCCCCAGGTAAATTTTTGATACACACCTTTTACCGGCTCGGCTAAAAAAAGTTTGTTAGCACGGGACAACTCAAACTCGCAAAACTTATCAATAATAGAGGGGTATTGACTCGCCATAGAAATAACAGGTTAATCGGTTGGGTTTAATAAATGAGCCATGCCCTGTTCAGGAATTTTTCCGCTGATGAGGGCATAGAATTGGTAGATGTGTTGAAAATCGGCCGCCTCGTTATCGGTAGGATAAAACGGCTCTGAAAAGGAAACTTCTTTTTTGGCAAAATCCATCCCTGCCATCACAATGGGTACACCGGCTTTTTTGGCGATATGATAAAACCCTGTTCGTAAGCGTTGTACTTTTTTGCGGGTGCCTTCGGGTGAGAGGGCTAATACAAACGATGCTTTGTTCTCAAAAAGCCCGGCAGCTTCATCAACCATATTATGGTGTGCTGAGCGTTCAACCGGGTAACCGCCCAGTTTCCGGAAAATAAAACCGAATGGGCCATTGAACAGTTCTGCTTTGCCAAGAAATTTTGTAGTAGTTAACCTGAGTGTACTTCTGAAAGCCACGCCCAGCACAAAATCCCAACTGCTGGTATGCGGGCCAACAATGAGTACGCATTTTTTAATATGATAAGGGAAGGCGTTTTTTGTCTTCCAGCCAAGCACACGAAGAAACAGGCTCCAGATCAGGCGCATATATAGCAAGCGTTATGATTACCAAGATAATAAGAATGTAAATACGGAGGGAAAATTAGTTCTTGAGGCGTTTCCGTTCAGGTCGCTTTAGCGCCCCGACCGGGAAAATTCCGGGTATTAAGCAATTTTCTAATTCGAATAAGCGTTATGCCATAAATCTAATTGCCATGGCCTCCTTCAGAAGCTTTGTTGCCAGCGAATTAATGTCTATCAAGCAAAATATTGCTGCGGTAAGAAATATGGTTCCCAACAATATTAAGCTGAAGCCGAGTGAACGGCGGAGTATGTTTAAGCTGAATACCAAACGGCACGAATTTGTAGAAAAAGCCGTTCAGTTCATGCGTAAGAACCCGAACACGGTTCCTTCTTTTGTGGATGTAATGGAATGCAATAATTATGTTCATCTCTATGCCCAATATGCCGAACTGATTGAAGAGCTTGAATCGGTAAAAACCAAGCTGGAAGATGCCAAGCTGGTAATTGGTAATGAAATACTGAAACAAACCCGGGCCTATTTTCAAAACTCCAAAAATGCCTCAGAATCGGGTAATGAATTATTGGGTAAGATCTATAAAGAACTGAAACCACATTATGCTGTGGGAAGGAATAGTAAGAAAGCGGAAGAATAGAAGTCTGGAGTCTGGAGTTTGGAGTCTGGAGTTATGATACTTCTCACTCCAGACTCCAAACTCCAGACTCCCAACTCAAACTCCCCAAATGCAATCATAGTAACAATGAATAGCCTGGTTTGTTTTTCGAATAATACTTTTATGCCATTGAAAGATGCGGGGTTTCCTGTAACAGATCTTGGTGTGCAGCGGGGGTATGGTGTATTTGATTTTTTGCGGGTAACTGATCGTGTGCCCCTTTTTCAGGATGATCACCTTGAACGTTTTTTTAATTCTGCAAAAGAGATGCGTTTGCCGGCAGGAAAAACCAGAGAAGAACTGAAAGAGATCATTGCGCATCTGATTGCAAAAAATAATATCCCCCACGCAGGCATCCGTCTCTTGCTTTCAGGAGGAACCTCACCGGATGGTTACGAGATTGTGCAGCCCAACCTGGCGATTGTTTTGCAACCGATCACACCACCATCAGATCAGATCAGTCAACAGGGATATAAATTAGTTACTTACCCGCACCAGCGCCAGATGCCGCATGTAAAAACAACCGATTACCTGATGGCCATCTGGATCAATCCATGGGTAAAAGAAAAAGGCGCAGATGATGTACTGTATCAACAGAACGGCATAATTAGCGAATGCCCGCGCTCTAATTTTTTTATTGTTACACAGTCGGGCACTATTGTAACATCTGCAAAAAATATTTTAAAAGGGATTACCCGCAAACAAATACTGTTGATAGCAGCAGAACAGGGTATGAAGCTGGAAGAAAGAGACATTTCAATAGAAGATATACGGGTTGCCAAGGAAGCGTTCATCAGCAGCTCAACCAAAAGGATCATACCTGTTGTAAAAATTGATGATATTGTTTTGCCGCCATTCAGCAATAATTCTGTAACTGCAAAACTGTATCAGTATTTACTGCAAAGAGAGAAAGATTTTCAGATCAATCAGTAAACCTTTATCATATGCTGCCATCAGGGATGTTTGTATCATCATACCTTAAATGCAACACGCTGATGCATTAAGATTATTTATCGCTCACGGCCGCTGGGCCTCGTCCCTGTTACCGGGCTGCTTTAGCTTCTGGCAAAATGTGCTTCGCATCATTTTGCCTGCCATGGCCTTCGCTCGGCACCGAACCAAAAGAGGCCCGTCCACAGGGACTGAATAGAGAGTTTAACAATCCTTGCTCCTAAATGATTTTGTTTTAAAGGATTAGGTAGAATAAGCGCAAGCTATTACTCTGATGATTCTTGATATTGGCCTCTGAAAAAAAGCGTTAAGAAATGAACGATGCCGGGCTGTGACTAAATGGCGAAGGGCAAATTTGCCAATCATTGTTTTAAAGCCTGGCTTTAGACTTCGTTCATTTTAGCGTAATGCAGTAAATTTTAGCTTTTTTTCATCCCGCCTTAGGCGGGATTGATTTTTTTTGTTACTTTTTTGTATCAAGACAAAAAAGTAAATAACGTAAACGCTTTCTGGGAACAGGTTTGCGTCTATTCTACCTAATCCTACTGTTTTATAAAGCAGGCCTTTTTTATAAAATTTAAGAGACATACGCTAAACCTTTTCAACAAGATTACCGGTAGTTTATAAGGGATGATGTAATTTGTAGTATGGCATCTGCTCCATCCTATCATATGTACCCCTGCGGCGATCATGCTGTAACCATTGAACTGGGTGAGGGAGTGGATGGCGCCATAAACCAGAAAGTGATCTCTCTGTTTACTTATCTGAAAAAACAAGCCCTCAAAGGAGTAAAGGATATCATCCCTGCCTATCACACCGTAACAATTGTATACGATACCGCTTTATTGAAGAAAGAGATACAGGCACCTACTGTGTATGAATGGATTTGCGAAGAGATTGGAAAACTGATCAATTCATTTATACCGGATACGTTAGATACAGCAAGAACAGTGCGTATCCCTGTATGTTATGATCTTTCTCTGGCGCCTGATCTTGTATCACTCGCCGATCTTCATAAGATAAGTGTTGATGAAGTAATACAACTGCATACAGCCACCAATTACCGTGTGTATATGATCGGTTTTTTGCCGGGCTTTGCTTATATGGGGTCTGTGCATGAAAAAATTATCACACCCCGAAAAGCAAAACCCAGAACATTGGTACCCGCCGGAAGTGTTGGCATTGCAGGAGAACAAACTGGCATTTACCCCTTTGATTCTCCCGGTGGCTGGCAACTGATAGGCCAAACACCTGTAACCATGTTTGATGTTACCAAAGAAGCACCTTGCCTACTGCAACCCGGCGATGAGGTGAAGTTTTATCCTATTACGCTGACTGAATTTCAAAAAACAAGATCCCATGAGCCTTCGCATTAATAAAAGCGGATTGCTGGATACTATCCAGGATGTGGGCCGTTACGGTTACCAGCACCTGGGTATTAACCCGGGTGGTGTAATGGATACAACAGCTATGCAAATAGCCAATGCTTTAGTGGGTAATGATCTGAACGAAGCAATTGTAGAAATGCATTTCCCCGCAGCGGAAATTGTTTTTGAAGAACATGCGCTGATGGCATTAAGCGGGGCCGATTTTGCTGCCGAAATAAATGGGGAACCTGTTCCCGTTCTGCACCCTGTTATTGTTCAAAAAGGGGCCACCCTTAAATTCAAACAAAATCAAAGCGGTGCAAGGGTATACCTGGCTGTGTATGGCGGGTATCGGTTAACAGATTGGCTACAGAGTTACAGTACCCACCTGAAAGTAAAAGCAGGTGGGTTTGAAGGAAGGGCTTTGCAAAAAAATGATTGCCTTTTTTTTAAAGAGCTTCAAAATTATTCCCTGCCCAACACTGAACAGTTATGTAAAGTACTGCACTGGACAGTGAATGCAGACAGCCTGTATATGACGGGCGCCGTTCAATTTATTCCGGGGGCAGAATATCATGCATTAGACAGTAAATCGCGGCAACGATTGGAAACGGCTTCGTTTAATATTCTGCAGCAGAGCGACAGGATGGGCTATCGTTTGCAGGGAGAAAGTGTTTCCTCATCAATACAAAAAGAAATGATCTCTACTGCTGTAACAAGAGGTACGATCCAGTTGTTGCCCGATGGACAATTGATTATTTTAATGGCCGATCATCAAACAACAGGCGGCTACCCAAGGGTAGGGCATGTGATCAGCGCCAACCTTCCTGCCCTGGCACAAAAAAAAGCAGGCGATAAAATTTCGTTTCAAAAAATTGATCTGTCAGCAGCAGAAGAAATATTATTTGCACAGGAGAGAAATTTGCAGCAACTCCAAAATGCCTGTAACTTCCGTCTGCAGGAATATTTTGGCAATAAAATATAACCAGAGGAGGTTAATGATGCACACAATCGATCTCAACTGCGATATGGCTGAAGGCTTCAACAATGAAGCCCTGCTGATGCCCTACATCAGCAGCGTTAATATTGCCTGCGGCTACCATGCAGGTAACGAAACCATTATGCAGCAAACTGTAGAGCTTGCATTAGTACATCATGTAGCTATCGGCGCACATCCCGGTTTTGCCGACAAAACAAATTTCGGCAGAACAGAAATAAAACTCCCGCCCGCAGAAGTGTACGATCTTGTAGCTAACCAGGTATTTCTTCTTCAGAAAATTGCAAACTGGTCTGATGCTAAACTACATCATGTAAAACCGCACGGTGCCTTGTATAATATGTCGGCAAAAGACCCTGTATTGGCAAATACAATTGCACAGTCTGTATTTGATATTGATCCTTCTTTAATACTGTTTGGATTAAGCGGAAGTTATTCTGTTACCGAAGCGCAAAAACTGGGTTTAAAAACTGCCAGTGAGGTATTTGCTGATAGAACCTATCGGGACGATGGCAGTCTTACCCCACGTGCCAATGCCAATGCTATGATTGGCTCTGATGAGAAATGTATACGCCAGGTTCTGCAAATGATAGAACAGCAAACAGTAACAAGTGTATCGGGCAAGCATGTACCTATACTGGCCGAAACCATTTGTTTGCATGGTGATGGCCCACACGCCGTAAATTTTGCTGCGGTTATTCATAAAACATTGCAGAAACATTTTATTCAGATTGAATCTGTACAACATTGAAAAAAGCCATTAGATCATCTGCCATAACAGGAGCCGCTTTTTTAATGGCCACATCGGCTATCGGTCCGGGGTTTTTAACACAAACCACTGTGTTCACAAAACAACTCTTATCAAGTTTTGGGTTCGTGATCCTTATTTCCATTTTACTGGATATTGGCGCGCAAATGAATATCTGGCGCATATTGGCTGTAACTGAAAAAAAAGCGCAGGTTGTTGCCAACGAGGTTTTGCCCGGCCTTGGTTATTTTCTTGCAGCGCTGATCATGATGGGTGGCCTGGCTTTTAACATTGGGAATATTGGCGGATGTGGACTTGGCCTGAATGTATTAACCGGCATCGATACCATCTATGGTTCCATCATCAGTTGTGTGGCTGCTTTGTTTATTTTCTGGATGAAAGAAGCAGGCAGGGCTATGGATAATTTTGCAAGGATATTAGGTGTGCTGATGATACTGCTAACCATGTATGTTGCTGTTAACTCGCATCCTCCTTTAACAGATGCTATACAGCATAGTTTTTTTCCTGACAAAATCAGCGCCACGGCTATTGTAACATTGGTGGGGGGAACCGTTGGCGGCTACATCAGTTTTGCCGGCGGACATCGCCTGCTGGATGCAGGTATTAAAGGTGAGCAAGTTTTACCCGAAGTAACTAAAAGCGCTGTTACCGGCATTATGGTTACTGCCGTAATGCGTTTTGTTTTATTTCTTGCAGCTTTAGGTGTAATTATGAAAGGTGGTTTACTGGATAATGCAAATCCACCTGCATCGGTATTTAAACTGGCGGCTGGTGAGTTAGGTTATCGGTTTTTTGGCGTGGTTATGTGGTGCGCTGCTATTACTTCGGTGGTAGGGGCGGCTTATACTTCTGTATCGTTTGTAAAAACCTTTCATCCATGGATAGAAAAAAATGAACGATGGATCATTTCTTTCTTTATCGTTTTTTCAACTATGGTTTTTATAGCTGTTGGTAACCCTGTAAAGATACTGGTAGTGGTAGGTGCTTTAAACGGATTTATACTGCCTATTGCCCTTGCGGTAATGCTGATAGCGGCAATACATACCAAAATCATTGGCAGCTACCGGCATCCGCTCTTTCTGCAGATCATCGGGTGGCTGGTGGTAGCAACTATGAGCTGGATGGGGTATCTGACTATTGTAAACTGGCAGGCTAATTAAGCTGCTTCGGCAAAGTATTTTCTATCTTTATACAAACCATCCCCCATGGAAGACAAAAAAAAGTATTGGGATACTATTTATCTCACTAAAAGATCTGATGAAGTAAGCTGGACACAAAAAGTGCCAATAACATCCCTCGATTTTATTCATGGTTTTCATCTGCCTAAAAACGCTAATATTATTGATGTTGGCGGGGGCGACAGTAAATTGGTAGATTTCCTTGTTGATGAAGGCTATGAACATGTTACCGTGCTTGATATCTCGCAGGAAGCGCTGGATAAAGCAAAAAAACGTTTGGGAGAAAAAAGTAAGCAGGTAAAATGGGTGGTATCTGATGTTACCGAATTTAAGCCTGATGCCAAATATGATCTGTGGCACGACAGGGCCACGTTTCATTTTTTAACAACCCCCGAACAGATAGAACAATATTTAGCCATCGCAAACAATAATGTTACAGGCTACCTCACCATTGGAACATTTTCTGAAAACGGGCCGGAGAAATGCAGTGGGCTTCCGGTAAAACAATATAACGAAGCGCAATTGCAAACCCAACTGGCAAAAGGATTTGATAAGATCCGTTGTATTACAGAAGATCATGTTACCCCGTTTCAAACCAAACAGAATTTTCTTTTTTGCAGTTTTAAAAAGCACAGGGATAATTAAGTGATCTTTTCCTGATTGTTACCGTGTTGTACTATTGAAATCTATAATAGTGTGGCTGGTTTTTAAAAATATTTATGCAGGCAGTTATACTTTCAAATCTTTTTTTAAAACACATAGGGACATAGGAAAAACAAAAGGGCATAGAGTTCAAAAAACTCTATGCCCTTTTTCCAAACCTATGTAACTATGTGTTTAATAACACATAACATAATATTAATTGACGGCTCCCTGTTTAGTGCTTTCAAGAATCATTATTGCATTGGTTTCTTCAGCTACATCGCTAAGCTCAATTTTGTTGAATAGCTCAGAAAAGTTCTCCCTGTTGTGCAGGCTTTTGAGATAATGTTTGTCATAGTAATGAAGCAATACAGCAAAGCATTCCCTGATATTATCTTCTATTAAATAACCAATAGCTGTTTTGGTTTCTAGTCCGCCCAATCTTTTTTTAATACGGATAATGGCATTTACCAATTTCTCTTTTTCAAAAGAGCCGTATCCTTTCACAATAAAATCCAACCTTTTTTCAAAAGGGATATCAAGAAAAAAAACTTTTTTGGTACGCATATGGCGGAAGAAAGGCGTAGGGATATTTACCAGGCCAATTCGCTGGCTTTCATCTTCGAGCCAGATGGGTGAGATATTAGACGACAGATGTAAGTTTTCGGATATACCGTTTAATTCTTTTGCCAATAAATTTTCAAACATTTCCTGCGATGGTTGTTCGGGTTGTCCTAAACTTCCAAACGCAGATCCTTTATGGCAGGCAAGGGCTTCCAGGTCAATAATATTTTCACCTTTTTTTGCCAGCGCCTCCAGCACTTCTGTTTTTCCGCTGCCGGTATAGCCACCAATAAGATTGATGGGGTATTCTTTTTCAAACTGTTTCAATACCCAGTTGCGATAGGTTTTGTATCCGCCTACCAATGTATACACTTTAAATCCATACAGGTCAAGCAGCCAGGCCACCCCTGCACTACGCATGCCGCCGCGCCAGCAGTGAACAAGCACTGTGTTGTTTGTGTCCTCCTGTTTATTCTTTGTATTGCGCGCTTTTAACAGGGCTTCTACTTCTTCTACCATGGTAAGCATCTTGCCTCCGTAAAACGATAATCCCAGCTTAATTGCTTTTTGTTTGCTTTCCTGTTTATATGCGGTGCCTACCACTTTTCTTTCATCATCGGTAAACAAAGGCAGGCTATGGGCGCCGGGAATATGCGCGTATGCAAACTCGCCCGGACTGCGAACATCTAATACAGGATATTCGTTGGCGAGGGGTAAAAACTCTTCTATGGTTAGTCGGGTAATGGCCATTATTGCAAATGTAAGCGGAGTTTTTTGTAACTTTTACGGGTGAAACAATTACTGGTAATACGGCATGCAAAAAGCAGTTGGGCAAACCCCGGCCAGGACGATTTTGACCGGCCCCTCAACGACCGTGGCAATAAGGATGCGCCCATGATGGCGCAACGTTTGTTAGACAGGCAGGTGCAGCTTGATGCTATTGTTTCCAGCACAGCCAGGAGGGCATTAACGACGGCCGGCTATTTTGCAGAAGCATACCAGTTACATAAAAAAGACATCAGGGGAATGAAGCAATTATACCAGGCATACCCTTCTGTGTTTTACGATGTGATTAGTCAATTGGAGGATACCGTTACTACTGCGGCGATCTTTGCGCATAATCCGGGTATTACTCTGTTTGCAAATGAATTAACTACTACCCGGATTGATAATATGCCCACCTGCAGCATTTTTGCCATTAAAGCAGACACCCGTCATTGGAAAGATTTTGAAGATGCTAAAAAAACGTTCTGGTTTTTTGATTACCCCAAACTTTGAACGGAAGCTTTTTTCATATTGGCAAGATATACGCCACTGAAGATCAGGATTGCTGCAATTAATTTAACAACACTAAAATGTTCTCCCGCAAACAGGATGGCGATAATAGCTGCAAAAACAGGTTGCGTATAAATATAAGCCCCTGTTGCAGAAGCACCAATATGCGAAATACCATACACATTTAAAAGATAAGCAAGGAAAGTGGCGCCGATGGCTACAAAGGCAAGTCCCGCCCAATGAGATACTGCAAATGCCGACCAATCTGTATGAACAAATTGCTGCATACCAAAAGGTAGAATAACAATTGCGCCGAAAGTGAATATCCATCGCAATACCTGTATGCCGCTGTATACGCTCATCAACGGCCTTACCAGTACAAGATAGAATGCATAAGATATTGCGTTAATGAGTACGAAAATATCACCCAACAAAACATCACTGCCGCTATGGCTGCTGTCTTTAAGCAGTATAAGGATAGCTGCCCCGCCAATGCCAAACACTAACCCGGTTAATTTTAAAATTGTTAGCCCTTCTCTCAATAACCATGCAGCAATAATAGTAATGAAGATTGGTGTGGCCAATGATAATAAAGAACTGTGAATAGGTGTGGTAAGCGATACACCTTTAATAAATAAGATCTGGTTAATTACCACGCCGGTAAGTCCACACAGCAGGAAACGCGGGATATGTTTTTTCTGAATTTTTACTTTGCCCGGTTTAAACAAAAACAAACCCCAGAATAAAACAAGGCTTGCCAGTATACGCACCACGTTTAATGCAAAAGGATGTATAACAGAAGGGGTGATGTATTTAACCACAGCATAATTGCTGCCGAAAATAAAATTAGCCCCTAACACAGCCACATGAGCTTTGGTGTTTTTGTTCATAAGGAGGCAAAGGTAGATGCTTCACTTGAATCGTGAGTAGACGGATTGATCTCACGACTGACGATTCACGACTCACGGTTTCAATAATTCCATGATATCATTCTCATCAAACATCATAAACTCAGGCAGTTGGTATTGAAAATTCTTTGCCTTCGCAAAATGTTCCGCGCAATTCAGCTTATCCTGTGTAACCGATAGGCAGATGTTGTTCTCCATTAATTTTTTGGCGAGGTACTCCTGTTCTGTCTGGCCGGGCGTGGGAATGAGCAGCATTTTCTTCTTGAGGGATAACAATTCCATCAGCGAGGTATAACCGCCGCGACTAACAATGCAATTGCTTTGCAGTAATGCTTTTTGCAATTCAGGTGTAGGTAAATGATTTTTAACTTCTACATTTTCAGGGACCTTCAATATTTCGGTGCTGCCTGGTTTACCACGGACCAACAATATTTTTCCGTTGATGGAGGAAATGTTTGCCAGTATTTTTTCTTCCAGCATTGTTCGCTGCGGTTCGGGGCCGGATAATAAAACACAGTAATCGTATTGCTTTATTTCTGTTTGTAATTGAAACCTCGACAGGAGCCCGATATAATGAACTTTTATTTTTGGCAGTTTAATGGGATGCGATAAAATGCCTGCAGCATTTTTATCACCCGCCACATCGGGCACCCAGCAACAGGTGAATTGATTGATGAAACGGTAGTTAACTTTTTGTATCAACTTTTCCAGCCAAACAGAAGGGGCTTTAACTGTGAGCTGGTGTGTAATAAAAATGCAGGGGACTTTTTTGGTATGCAATCCAAACCGGTTATCCGAGATCACAAGGGTGATATGATATTGATCAATTATTGTGTCAAGCCATTTATTTTCTGCTTTGATCACCCCATAAATGCGTGGAATTTGTTTTAGCAGTGTAAACAGGAACCCTAACCTTGATTTACTGTACCTGACATGATATCCTGCCAGTGGTATTATTTGCAATGATGGAAACTCTGTCTGCAACAGGCTTGCCTGCGCCCCCTCAGCGCCAATGATCACTTCATACCCGTTGGCCATCAATGCCCGGATGATGGAGATATCACGTGTGGCGTGGCCCAGGCCCCAGTCTAAGGGCGCCACTAATACTTTTTGTATGTTAAAATTTTCCTGCAATGGCCGGATAACCGTCTGATTAAACTGTAAAGTAGTATTTTAGAACACAGATATGAAAAGGAAACTAAACCAAATAATTATTTTGTTGCTTTTGCTCTCAGTAGCGGGTGCTTCCTGCTCAGTTTTTCATAAAAATAAAGGGACTGCTTTTTGCGGCTGCCCTAATCATAAATAGGTTAGCTGAGCAATATCAGGTACACTATTTTCTTAACTGAAAGTTACTTCAAGTTTTTTGCGAAACCCGTTTTCTACCAGCTTTTGTAAAGTGTGCAGTTCAATTCCCGATTTATTATTTTCAATGCGTGAGATATAACCCGGTGTTGTACCACTTCGTTTGGCCAGCGCACCTTGCGTTAAACCGGCTGCCAGTCTTTCTTTTTTGATCAGTTGGCCTATTGGAAGATTGGAGTTTTCCATGACAGGTTCACTGAACTTAAATAATACATCAGCCCCGATTTCAAACGGTACTTTGCGGATCTCTTTGCCCCAGGGTATTTGCTGCTGAATACTTTTCCAGGAGAGTGTATTGTTCTCGATGTTGAATTTTTTGAAAACAGCAGGGTTGTATAGTTTAGCGGCCGGAGATTTTTTATCAATGCCAATTTTGGGTAATACTTTTTTAAAATCAATCAGCCTGGTTTCGCCATTATTAAATACAGCGTAAACAGTCAGTCCTGTCACTTTTTTAACCCTGAGTATCCGGGGTGTTTTATTTACGGAGCGCATACAACTGTGGGTTTAATAGTTTAAAACTTTGGGCCGCATTGTCTTTATTGTTTGTAAGCCATTCCCTTGCTTTTTTCAATTGTTTGGCAGGCAGCCATCCTGCATAAATAATCCCGGTTTCTATTTCCAGCAGCACCTCATCAGCGCCGTATAAAACATGAATGTGCGGTGGCAGATGATCACCATTGTAAATATTAACCTTAATTCCGTTGAATGAGTCAAAATTAGGCATATTTGTTCATTTGAATATACCTAATTAGGTATATTTTATGAGTTCAGAAATTGTAATGCAAATATTATTTGCACTGTAATTTATTGACCAAATACGGTACAAAAATTGCGGTTAATACCTGTGATTTTAACGGTTAGAGGAAAGACAAATGCGATTGCAGTTTGATTACAGCGCAACACATGTTTATAACCTGGCATATTCAGGAAAAAGAAAGCTGGGAAAACCACTGAAATTTGCCGGAACAAAAACCCTGCTTATCGAAGCCTCCCCAACGCTGCATCTAATTTGGCCAGCATTTCAGGGATCTCTTCTTTTTTACAGGTGCCCACACTTAAGCGGTACCATGGACTGTTAGTTCCTGCGCCAAAAGCAGAGAACGGCACAACGGCTAATTTAGCCTCGCCTAAAATATAAGAAGTAACATCAGACTGGGTTGCCAAAACAGTGCCATCTGCAGTGGTTTTGCCCACCAGGTTAATTTTAATGGTAAGATAGATAGCAGCCTGCGGCGATACGGAATCTACTGCATACCCTTTTTGTTTTAACGCGAGAAATCCTTTGTGAATACTGCGCAACCTTTCTTCCAGCTCTGCTTTAAAAGTGGTTAAGTAGGTTGAGATGGCATCTTTCTGCATTAAATATTTAGCCACCGCTTTTTGTTCTGCCATTGGGCCCCAGGCACCTAAATGACTAAGGATTGCTTTCATTTTTGCAATTACGGTTGCAGGCCCCAGCGACCAGCCCACCCTGACGCCTGTTGCTGCAAAGGCTTTTGAAATACCATCTACAAAAATGGTGTATTCTTTCATGTCGGGCCGTAATGTAACAGGGTTGTAATGTTTGGTGCTGCCGTAGGTTAATGTCCAGTACATCTGGTCGAACATGAGGTATAATTTTTTTTCGCCCTCACTGCGTTGTTTGTTTTCTTCCAGCACCAGGTCGCAGATCTCTGCCAATGCACTTTTTGTAAGCGTGGTACCAGTAGGGTTTTGCGGGGTACAGATACAAAGCAGGGTAGCGCCTTTGATATTTTTTTTAACATCTTCCGGCGTTGGCATAAAATCATTTTCCGGGCTGCATTCAATCACACAATGTTCGCCATCCGTCATGTGTACATAGTGATTATTGTTCCATGACGGAACGCCATAGATCACTTTATCGCCTTTATCAACGATCGCTTTAAAAATGGTATAGATCAATGGACGACCGCCTGATGCAATCTGTATTTCATTGGGCGCATAATCCAATCCTTCCCATTCTTTAATAAATTCACTTACTGATTTACGCAGATCAAGTACGCCTTCGGCGGCAGGATAACTGGTATTTTTTTGCTGGTAGGATTCGGTGATCAGCATTTCCAGTTCCTGCGGAATGGGAAAAACATGCGGATCAAAATCGCCAATAGTGAAATTGTATATCTTCTCACCATTGCGGATCCGCTCGCTGATCATATTACCAAGTTTCACAATTTCACTTCCGATCAAGGTGCCGGCCAGGTGGCTCAGTTTGGGTTCGCTCATACCAAAAAATTTTCGAATGCAAAATTACATGATTGCATAGTGGGGAACGGAAATAATTGGATGACGGATCTTTTTATGGCAGTAGAATGACAAATAGCTGGCACCGATCGGGGCGCTAAAGCGACCTGACCGATACCAGCTGTATAATGGCCTCTATCTATATTTGATCAGGTATCATTCAGGTCGCGTTAGCGCCCCGACTGAAGCGACCTGAGCTATTATTCGATGGCTTTATAATCTTTGAATAATTTAACCGGCGTACTTTCTGCCAGTGCGCGGTATTGTTTCCATTTGCCATCAAAGAAAGCATTGGCTCTTTTGAGAACATCTGACACCATATTTTCTGCATATCCCATCAAACGTTCTTCCTGTGCGCCGGGCGCTATGTTCTTGCCTAATACATAAGAACGTGCCTCGCCCATGGCACTGTTTACCGTTACCTGCGGAATATTTCCATAACCTTGTTTCTCCTGTGGTTTACCGTTTAGTTGTTCGCGGATGGCTTTAATGCTATCCTGCATGGCTTTACCTGTTTTGCGGAGTGTGTCTGCCCGCTTCTGGTCCATATCTTTAAAATTAGCCTCGATCTTTTTGATGATTTCATCAGCCTCTGTTAAACGGTCAACCAGGTCAACTAATTTCAGCGAACTTTTGTCTAACCTGTTATTGGCTTTGCGGATAGCATCCCTTACTTCTTTTGGCGTTGGTGCATTCGGATCATCATTCACCACCACCATGGTGCTATCACTAAGACCCTTTCCTAAACTGAATACTATTTTATAAGTACCGGGATCAACGGGCAAGCCACCGGGTTCATCGGCAGGATTGCGTGCGCCGCCAAACCTTCCACCACCACGTGCACCGCCCCCAGGCTGACGTATGCCTTTTCCTTCCAGGCCCCAATAAAAACGGTTAAACCCGCTATCTGCTTTGGTACGTAATGTGCGAACCTGCACATTGTTGGCATCATAAATTTTTACTGTTGCTGTATCTGCTACCTTATTCCTGCCGGTGTCGGCATTTGTTTTGTTTACAAAGAAACTAAGTGCTGCACCGGTTCTCCTGTTTTGTCCCTCATAACTTCCCCAGATACTATACTCAATACCGGATGGGTTTTTGATATTGGCCTGGTAAGCAGATGGCGTTTCAAATGCAGTTAATTTATTAGTGAAGAGCTGCCCTTTATTGGCTGCAATTTTTCTGAGCGGACGGATATCATCCAATATCCAGATGGCTCTTCCAAAAGTTGCAATTACCAGATCGGCTTCCCTTTCCTGGATGGCCATATCGTAAGTAGAAACAGAAGGGTAGCCGTTTTTAAATTGCTGGTAAGTGCTGCCGTTATCAAGGCTTATCCATAAGCCCTGTTCTGTTCCAACAAAAATGAGGTTAGGTTCTGCAGGGTCCTGTATCATGCACAATGCATAACCGGTTACCTTTTTTTCATCAACAATTCTTGTCCATGTTTTTCCAAAATCAGTTGTGCGGAAAATATAGGGTTTGTTATCGCCGCGGCGATAATCATTTGCAATCACAAATGCTTCTCCTGCATTATAGCGTGAGGCGCGTATTTGCGGAACCCATGCACCCAAAGGCATGCCGGGGATCTTGCCACGGAAATTGGTCCATGTTTTTCCGCCGTCTATGGTTAATTGTACATTACCATCATCTGTACCTGCCCATATCACACCCTGCTGTTTGGCAGATGGTTCAATGGCAATGATGGTACAATAATTTTCTGCGCCTGTAATATCTATTGAAATACCACCATTGGCAGTTTGATCGATCTTGGCACTGTCATTGGTACTGAGATCTGGCGAAATAATTTCCCAGGAAGCGCCCCTGTTGGTGCTCTTGTTTACAAACTGGCTGCCATAGTAAATAGTGCCTTTATCAAACGGGTCCTGCGCAATAGCCGAGTTCCAGTTAAAACGTTGCCGGGTTTTAATATCGGGCCTTGGCGGGCGTATGCTCCATTCTTCGCCTGTGGCAATATTATAACGGTTTAAACTTCCGCCCTGGCTCATCGAGTACAGCCAGTTGGGGTTTTCGGGGTCTGCCATCACATCAAATCCATCGCCACCATTTACTCCCTGCCAGTAAGCATTGCGTATGCCGCTTCTTATCCACACATAAGCCGGTCCCTGCCAGCTACCGTTATCCTGTAGTCCACCCATTACATTATACGGGAGTTGGTTATCTACATTAATGTGATAAAATTGTCCTAATGGCAGCTTCTCATCAAACTGCCAGGTTCTGCCACGGTCGCGTGTTATGGCAATGCCGCCATCATTTCCATCAATGATAAAAGAAGGATCGAAAGGATGAATCCACCATGCATGGTGATCGGGGTGTATGCCGCTGTAAGGAATAATTGTAGTGCCAAATGTTTTGCCGCCATCTTCACTCATCGTGATCATCTGGTTGATATTGTACACGCGGTTTTCATTTTTAGGGTCTACCGCAATATCCTGGAAATAAAATGCGCGGTTGGTAACAACAGAGGCTTCACTGTTTACTAATTGCCATTTTAAGCCACCATCATCCGATCTGTATAAACCGTTTTTGGTGGCTTCTACCAATGCATAAATCCTGTTGGGTTCATTGCGGCTGATGGTGATGCCAATACGGCCATATTCTCCTGCAGGCAAACCTTCTTCTTTGCTTAATTTTTTAAATGTTTTACCGGCATCATATGTAATAAATAAACCACTGCCACTGCCACCCCCTTTCAAACTCCATGGGGTGCGTTTGTGCTGGTACATGTTTACCAGCAGTTTATTGGGGTTGGATGGGTCCATCACCATATCGCCCACGCCACTGGTATCGTTGGTATGTAAGATCAGTTTCCAGGTATCTCCGCCATCTGTGGTTTTATATAAACCTCTTTCTGCATGTTCAGCAAAAGGGTTTCCCATTACACCTGCATAAACAATATCAGGATTATTGGGGTCGATGATGATGCGGTGAATATTGCGGGTCTTCTGAAGTCCCATGCATTTCCATGTTTTACCGCCATCTAAACTTTTATAAATGCCTTCACCCAGACTCACAGAGTTACGCGGATTACCTTCACCCGTTCCTGCCCAAACCACACTGGGATTGCTTTGGGTGATCGCGATTGAACCGATATTCTGAATAGGTTGTTCATCAAACACCGGTGTCCAGCTTGCACCACCGTTTACTGTTTTCCAAACACCGCCACTGGCAGTGCCTAAAAAAATCTGATCGGGATTGGTCCATACCGCATCAATAGCGGTAACCCTTCCGCTCATTCCCGCAGGACCGATATTTCTTGGTTTTAAATTTTTGAATTGTTTGAACAGGTCTGCCTGTTGGGCAAATGCAAACACAGCAGAAACGATCAGGATGGCTGATAGCAGAATTCTTCTCATAGCATGTATAGTTTTCGCAAAGGAATTTCTGAAATAAAGCCTCAATCACCAAAAGAGATATATAAGCGGTGTAACCGCTCCTTTACACTGGTGAATATGGGACAAGTCCGCCAGATAAGATGAGCAGAGAAAAACGATATGTTTTTCACTTCAACATAAATTTAAATGTATTAGTTGTGAATCATTACTCTTAATGATTCTTTTTTCAGCAGCCTTGATTTTTTTTGTTACTTTTTTGTATCAAGACAAAAAAGTAAATAGTGTAACCGCTATCTCGGAGCAGCTTTGCACTTATCCTACCCAATTCAACATTCAATATTCCCTGTTCAATATTCATCATTCTTATGGCAGCTAATAGCTTATATTTAACTGCTGTGCTATTACGCATCAGTATATTTTGGTTGCAATAAAAGGAGAACGAAGAAAAAGAGTGCCCCCGAATTTCAGAGACACTCTTTTTCTTCTGTCTTTCTCTTATTGAAATATCTTCTAACATATTGGCTATTAAAATTCGATTGATCTCGGCGTAAACTCTTTTACTCTGTGACTCAGCGGTGAAAGCCCTTTGCTTAATTGCCAGCTTGTTTTAATCAGATGATTTAATTCACCGCAGAGAACATGAGATGCAGAGAATGCGCGGAGAAACTTTCTTCAGGGTTAACTTGTTTTGACTGCATAACACGTTATATTTATTTATAAACACAATCTTTTGTCTGCCAGAACTATAAAATATTTTAAAGGGTCGCCGCTGCAAACAGGTATCTATGCTGCTGTTGCTGCATTCCTCACATACACCATGATCTTTGGTTTTAGAAAATCATATACTGTTTGCACATTTGATGGATTGCGTTTTTGGGGACTGAACTACAAAACCATCCTTGTATTAAGCCAGATGATCGGTTACCTGCTGGCAAAATTTTATGGCATCAAATTTATTTCTGAATTAAAGAGGCTGGGACGTTATAAAATTATTTTGTTGCTGGTGGGTATTGCGTGGGCAGCGTGGTTATGCTTTGCTGTTGTGCCTGCACCGTATAATGCTGTGTTCCTTTTCATCAACGGGTTTCCGCTGGGGATGTTATGGGGTGTGGTGTTTTCTTATGTAGAAGGCAGACGCAGTACCGATTTTATTGGCGCGTCACTGGCAGTTAGTTTTATTTTTTCATCTGGTTTTGTGAAAACAGTTGGGGGATGGCTGCTGCTAGAATTTCAGTTATCAGAATTCTGGGTGCCGTTTGCAACAGGGATGGTGTTTGCTGTGCCATTGTTATTTTTTATTTACCTCATCGAAAAAATACCACCTCCCGATGACGCAGATATTGCCGCAAGAATGAACAGGATACCTATGCTTGCCACCGACAGGAAAAAATTTGTGCGCAGTTTTTTACCCGGCCTGGCCGCCTGCATTTTTATTTATTGTTTCGCTACCATCTTCCGAGATATCCGTGATAATTTCAGCGCCGATATGTGGAAAGAGATGGGCTATCTTAACCAGCCCGCTATCTTTTCAAAAACAGAAACGCCCATTACCTTAATTGTGCTGGTATTAATTGGCAGTATGGTGCTGATCAAGAACAGCTATAAAGCGCTTATGCTGGCGCATTTGTTTATTGCCATCGGATTTGCATTATCAGGTATTTGTACTTTTTTCTTTGTACGCCACCAACTGGATCCTGTTTGGTGGATGACCGCGGTAGGATTGGGTTTATATATGGTGTACATACCCTTTAACTCTGTTTTTTTTGAACGGTTGATCGCGGCTTTCCGTTTTACAGGTAATGTGGGGTTCCTGATTTACCTGGCAGATTCGTTCGGTTACCTGGGTAGTGTGAGTGTGTTGCTGAGCAAAGAAATATTTAAAGTAAAACTGAACTGGGTTGATTTTTTTTCAAACAGTGTGATGGTATTATCTGTAGTAGGGGTGTTGATTACTTTTTTCTCGGCTTACTATTTTGCCCGAAAGAAAATTGAGCAATTAAGAAGTCAAAATTAAAAAGTCAAAAACCGTTGTTGATTTTTGACTTTTTAATTTTGACTTTTGCCTTTTACAACTAATGCTTCTCATCATACTTCTTCCCCGCCTCTTTGGCTTTTTCAAAATCGAGCACTACACCATTAATGCAGTAACGTAAACCTGTTGGCGGTGGGCCATCTTCAAATACATGGCCTAAATGCGATTTGCATCTTCCGCATTGCACCTCGGTTCTTGTCATGCCAAGCGTGTTATCCGGCAGATAAATAATGGAGCCCTTGCTGATGGGTTCATAAAAACTGGGCCATCCGCAACCGCTTTCAAATTTGGTATCACTTTTAAAAAGAGCATTACCACAAACGGCACAGTAATAAGTGCCCACGTCTTTCAGTTTTTCAAACGGACTGGTAAAAGGCCTTTCGGTACCTTTTTGGCGGGCGATATAATACACATCACCCGGCAATATTTTTTTCCATTCTTCATCTTTCAATACCACTTTATTACTATCGGTTCTTGAATAAGCGGGATGTTTCTTTTCGTTGTGTGTATCCATTTGTTTTGTGTTGTTTTGATTGTTTTGAGAATGACAGCCAAGGGATAAGCCACCCAATAACAGGGATGTCAGCACCAATCTCATATTAAAATATTTAACATTCATCTCGTTTGGTTTAATAATTAAGTAAAATTCTCATTTGTAATGACGGGAACCTGCTATTTACCTTACAATTCGACCTTTTCTAAGGTTTTCAGATACTGTTAAATGTTTTTTAAAATCAAGGCCTTATATTTGTTCTTCACTCAAGGTTAGGAAGTACATGTTTAATATTATTCTGTTTGGACCTCCCGGCAGCGGGAAAGGTACACAAAGCGAGAGGCTGATCGCTACGTATGGATTAAAACATTTATCAACCGGGGATATCTTACGGAGCGAGATTGCAAAACAAACGCCTTTAGGACTGGAAGCCAAAAGTATTATGGACAGGGGCCAACTGGTACCGGATGAGGTTGTGATCGGGATGATTAGTTCTGCACTGGAATCTAATCCCCAGGCAAAAGGTTTTTTATTTGACGGTTTCCCCAGAACCGTAGCTCAGAGTGAGGCACTGGATAAACTTTTACAACTGAAAAATACAGAGATAGGTGTTGTATTGGCATTAGAAGTGAGTGAGGAAGAACTGGTACAACGTTTATTAAACCGTGGATTGACCAGCGGCCGCAGCGATGATACCAACGAATCAGTGATCAGGGCGCGGATTACGGAATACAGGAATAAAACAACAGTAGTAGCCGATTATTACAACCAGTTTGATAAAGTGGCACATATTAAGGGCGAAGGAACTGTTGACGAAATTTTTGCTTCCCTTTGCAGCGAAATTGATAAGAGGATGTCTATATAGATAGTAAAAGTTTCTACAACCAACAACCAACTGCAATCCCGTCATTCAATGGCGGGATTTTTTTGTGCCCATCGGGAGGGTGGGAATATTGACTGTAATGGGTTTTGTATTACTTCAGCATTCAAAATTCCGTGTTCAATATTCAATATTTCTACCTTTATCCCGCCAAAACCCTCATGAACCCAATGTTTGGCGAATTAAATTATGAGCAGCAGATCAGTATCCTGCACAAACACAAGGCATCATCTAAAGGCGTTTGGATTGATAGATTAAAAATGATCAAAGGAACTTGTTGAAACCTACCAATCGTTAGCTTTGTTGACTTACTAAATGATTGCCATGGTTACAGTTGAAAATTATATTCTCGGTAAATGGATCAAAGGCGATGGAGACGGACAGTCTTTATATAATGCCGTTACCGGAGAAGCCATTGCCAAAGCTTCTACCAAAGGTCTTGACTTTGGCTCTATTCTTACCTATGCCCGCGAAAAAGGGAATCCCGCTCTCCGTAAAATGAGTTTTCATGAGCGGGGGTTGATGTTGCGGGCATTGGCCATTCATCTTCGCGAACATTTGGATGAGCTGTATCGCATCAGTTACCAAACCGGTGCCACCAAAGCCGATAGCTGGGTAGATATTGAAGGAGGTATCGGTAATTTATTTTCTTACGCATCGCTCCGCAGAAAATTTCCGGATACAGCTTATTGCCTGGATGGAGAAAACCATCAACTGGGCAAGGCCAATACATTTATGGGGCATCACCTGCTTATTCCAAAAGAAGGCGTGGCAGTGCATATCAATGCATTCAATTTCCCGGTTTGGGGTATGCTCGAAAAAATAGCGGTTAATATTTTGGCCGGTGTTCCGGCAGTAGTAAAGCCAGCAACAGTTACCTCTTATCTTACGGAAGCAGTTGTAAAAAAAATAGCCGCATCAGGTATTTTGCCAAACGGTGCATTGCAACTGATCTGTGGCAGTGCAGGCGATCTGCTCGATCATGTGGGTGCGCAGGATGTGGTAACATTTACGGGTTCTGCATCAACAGGACTCATGCTGAAATCCGGTAAAAGAATTTTAGAACAGAATGTTCCTTTTACCATGGAAGCAGATTCGCTTAATTGTATTGTATTGGGTGAGGATGTAACGCCGGAAATGCCTGAGTGGGATATTTTTATTAAAGAAGTACGCAAAGAGATGACCACCAAATGCGGACAAAAATGCACTGCCATACGCAGGATATTTGTTCCGCAGAATAAACTGGAAGATGTGCATATTGCATTGGGCAAAGCGTTGGCACAAACGGTTATCGGTAATCCATTAAACGAAAAAGTGCGGATGGGCTCATTGGCGGGCGAGACACAAAGAACAGAAGTGAAAGAGCAGGTGCAAAAGCTGCTGGCATCTTCACAAATTATTTATGGCTCGCTGGATAGCGTGGAGGTATTAGACGCAGATGCACACAAAGGCGCATTTATGAGTCCGATATTATTATTGAACGAGCATCCGCTCAACAGTAAAGAAGTGCATGAGGTGGAAGCGTTTGGTCCTGTTTCAACACTGATGCCTTATAACTCATTGGATGAAGCAATTCTGCTTGCTAAAATGGGTAAGGGATCATTGGTTAGTTCGGTTGTTACGGCAGATAAAAAAATTGCTAAAGAATATGTGCTGGGGGCAGGCAGTCATCATGGCCGTATCCTTATTTTAAACAATTCATGTGCGAAAGAAAGCACGGGTCATGGCTCTCCCTTGCCGTTATTGGTGCACGGTGGCCCGGGTCGCGCAGGTGGTGGTGAGGAAATGGGAGGAATACGCGGCGTAAAACATTATATGCAAAGAGTGGCCATACAGGGTTCTCCTGATATGATCACAGCCGTGAGTAATGTGTACCAACCCGGCGCAACTGGCAACACCAAGACGATTCACCCTTTTAAAAAGTATTTTGAAGAACTGGAAATAGGAGATCAGTTAATTACTGAAAAAAGATTGATCACTTCTGACGATATTAACCGCTTTGCAGATCTGAGTGGCGACCATTTTTATGCGCATCTCACCAATACAGATTTTGCCGGAACCATGTTTGAAAAACAGGTGGCGCACGGCTATTTTGTTATGAGTATTGCAGCAGGTTTGTTTGTAGACAGCTATGAAAAGAACCCGGTGTTATTGAACTATGGGATTGATGAATTGCGTTTTACCAAGCCGGTATACCCCGGTGCAGAAATCCATATCCGTTTTACCTGCAAGGAAAAGATAAGCCAGGAGAAAAAAGAAATAACCGATATTGACAAAGGCATTGTAAAATGGCTAGTTGAAATGATTGATGAAACAGACGAGATGGTGGGGGTGGCAACTATTTTAACGATGGTGGAGAAAAAAAGTTAACACCTCTGCGTTAACTCATGTAGCTCTGTGGCTCAGCGGTGAATGTCAAACTCTTCTCACCGCTGAGATGCAGAGGACAGGGAGCTTTCGCAGAGCGTATTTATTTCATGGAGGCTTAATTTTAATGATCAAAAAAATATGGCAAACGAAAACGCTTATGTAAATATTGAACACGCAGATGGCATTGCCACTATTGAATTCTTTCATCCGAAAAGCAATTCATTGCCGGCTGATATACTTGCGGCATTGGCAAAAGCGATTGAGGCAGAAGGTGCGAATGCGGCTACTAAACTGATCATTCTCCGCTCTGCGGGAGAAAAAGTATTTTGCGCCGGCGCCTCATTTGATGAACTGGCTGCCATTACCAATGAAGAACAGGGACTGCATTTTTTCTTGGGCTTTGCTGCCGTAATCAATGCCATCCGCAAAGCGCCCAAATTTGTCATAGCCCGTATACAGGGTAAATGTATCGGTGGTGGCGTAGGTTTAGCTGCAGCGGCAGATTATGCCATTGCAACAGAAGGATCTGATATTAAACTGAGTGAACTGGCTGTTGGCCTTGGCCCGTTTGTAGTTGGTCCGGCAGTGGAAAGAAAACTAGGCTTATCGGCTTTTTCTCAATTAACCATTGATGCCACGCAATGGCGCTCTGCAGATTGGGCCCGGAAAAACGGGTTGTTTGCCGAGTTGCATAACGACAGTCTTGGAATGGATAACTCGATTAAACGATTGGCTAATACCTTATCAAACTCATCACCCGATGCCATGCGTGAGATTAAAAAAGTATTGTGGGAAGGAACTGAACACTGGGATGCGTTGCTTAAAGAAAGAGCCGCCATCAGTGGCAGACTGATATTAAGTGAACATAGTAAGGCGTTCATCGAAAAATTTAAAACGCATAAGGCGTAACTAAAATAAGAAGGCACAAAATTTTGTGCCTTCTTATTTTAGTTATTTAAAACATCTACAGGTCATCGTACTCATACAAAGGATCTATGGTTGTACCCGCCGCCATTTCGAATACAGGGTTGATGATGCCATCTTTCAAACCATATACCCATCCATGCAAATGCGGCCTTTGCTCATGCTTCCATGCCCGTTGTATAATGGATGTTTTGGCCAAATGCATTACCTGTTCCATTACATTCAGCTCAACTAACCTGTCGCATTGAGCTTCTTCATCTGTTAAATTATCCAATTCTGTTTTGTGTAAACGGTAAACATCTTTGATGTTTCGCAGCCACATGTTAAGTACCTGGTTGTAATTGTGGTTGGTGAGTGCAGCTTTAATACCACCGCACCCGTAATGCCCGCAAACGATCACGTGTTTTACTTTTAAATAAGTTACTGCATAATCAAGTACGCTCAGCAAATTTACATCGGTATGAATGACAAGGTTGGCCACATTGCGGTGCACGAAAATTTCGCCGGGCTGCGTGTTGGTAATTTCGTTGGCAGGCACGCGGCTATCGCTGCAGCCTATCCACAGAAATTCCGGCGTTTGTATATGAGCGAGCCTGTCAAAGTATTGCGGATCATCCCCTGTTTTTTCAAGGGCCCATGCTTTATTCTCGAGGAGTAGTTTTTCGTATGATGTCATAATAATGAAATTTGGGGTTGTTGGAATAAAAGGTGCATTGGTTTACTCTGACTTTTTTTAATTTCTACCCGTATGCTTTTCAAATGCGCATGACAAAGGAAGTTATTTACTTCTTCAATCACATCTTTATCTATAAAATCAGCCCGGGTAGCATCAATCAGTACAAAAGCATTTTCCGGAACGTCTTCCAGTTTCTTCTTCACAATTGGTTTATTAAGAAAAGAAACATCTTTCCTGAAACGGATCAGGTAATTATTGCTGTCATGAACAACAAAAACCGAAGAGCGAAAGTTGCTTCTGACCATAAAAAACAATCCTACAATAATACCTATTATAATCCCTATCAGCAGATCGGTTAGCAAAATTGCAACAATTGTAACAGCAAACGGCATAAACTGGTCCCATCCTTTTCTGAAAAAGTCTTTAAACAGCGAAATTTTTGCCAGCTTATACCCTGTAAAAATGAGCACTGCCGCCAAAGCGCTTAAAGGTATCTTGTTCAATACACCGGGTATGATCATTACACATAATAAAAGTAATACCCCATGCATAATGGCCGACACTTTTGTTTTGCCTCCGGCTGATACATTGGCTGAACTTCGTACCACCACAGAAGTTAATGGCAGTCCGCCTATCAAACCCGAAACAATATTACCAATGCCCTGTGCTTTCAACTCCCGGTTGGCAGGCGTTACTCTTTTTAGAGGATCAAGTTTGTCCACAGCTTCAATGCCTAACAATGTTTCAAGGCTGGCTACAATAGCTACTGTTACTCCTGTTATCCATACATCAGGATTAGCCAGGAATTTAAAATCAGGAAATGTAAAGAATGAAAAAAATGACGACAGGTCGTTTGCCACAGGCAGAGAAACCAACTGTTTTGCTTCAAGGGCATAACCCGGATTATTCAGTTTAAAATATTCATTGATCAGTATTCCTGCCAGTACCACAATCAACGGGCCGGGAACAAGGTGTAATATCTTGTTTGATTTGATGAATTTTCTTTCCCAAACAACAAGTATCAGCATAGACACGATGCCGATAACCATTGCCCCCGGTGTAACAGACCTTATTGCCTGAAATATTTCGGAGAAAGTATTGTTCCTGTCGCCCTGGGTAAAAGACTCGTCTCCCGCAAAATCAGCATCGTAGCCAACCAGATGAGGGAATTGTTTTAGTATCAATATAAGTCCGATAGCGGCCAACATGCCTTTGATAACCGAGTTTGGGATATAGTCGCCAATTACCCCTGCCTTAATAAAACCAAAGATCAACTGGAGTATGCCCGACAGTACAACCGCCACCAAAAAAGCTTCATACACCTGCAATTTTAAAATGCCTGCCGCCACAATAACCGTGAGGCCGGCCGCGGGCCCACTTACACTTAATTGAGAGCCGCTTAAAATACCAATTACAATGCCTCCTGTAATTCCGGCAATAATGCCGGAAAACAAAGGAGCGCCCGATCCCAGGGCAATGCCCAGGCATAAGGGTAATGCTACCAATAACACAACGATAGCTGCAGGCAGATCACTGCCCGCATACTGAAAATATTTTTTCATAATGCTGAAAATAAAATAAAAGAATAGGGTTGCTTACACAGTAAAATGATCAGCAATTAGGAGGGGGAACATGAATATCATCCGCGTGGTTTTGCGGGATCGCATCAGCAAAATGCAGGTATTGAGAAGAGGAGTTGATGAAAGCAGAAACGAGTGAAAAAGAAGGTGTAGAAAGATAATCACTTTTTAATGCCTGCTTAAAACAGCTTTTATCAGTGTCAACGGAATGTGGCAGTTCTTCTGTAAACTGGTTACTGAACAATAAACTACCCATTTGCTGAATGGGCAATATTTGTATGGTTAATACCAGCAATAAAAAATATGTATAGATCTTTTTCCGCATCGGCTGCTGCGAAAATAGGGCAAGAAGAATTGTATAATTGTTAAATCTTATTTAACAGGAGAAACACTATGCAGTATACGCTGCATCTCCTGTTCCCTGCGGTTAATGATTGCTCTCCAACCGCAGAGAACAGAGGGTTTGTGCGGAGTGTGCGCTAAATATTCAAACCGCCACAGGCGCTCAATACCTGGCCGGTTATATAAGAACTCATATCGCTGGCAAGGAATAAAGTAGTGCTGGCTATTTCTTCTGCTTTACCAAAACGGCCCAATGGTATTTTTTTCAGAAACTCAGTTGCCCCGTCGCCATCTTTTAAATAATGGGTCATGTCTGTTTCAATAAAACCGGGTGCAATGGCATTGCAACGGATATTGCGGCTGCCCAGTTCAAGCGCCACCGATTTGGTGAACCCGATGATACCCGCTTTGCTGGCCGCATAACTGCTCTGCCCGGCATTACCACGAACACCCACAATGGAACTCATATTAATGATGCTGCCGCTTTTAGCTTTCATCATCGGACGGATCACCTGTTTGGTCATATTAAAAACACTTTTCAGGTTAATGTCCATTACTTCATCCCATTGCTCAGGGGTCATGCGCAGCAGAAGGTTATCTTTTGAGATACCGGCATTGTTTACGCACACGTCTATCTTTCCAAATTCTTTCAACACATCATTTACAAAAGCCTCACATTGCTCATACACACCGGCATTGCTTTGGTATGCTTTTGCTTTTACGCCAAACGATTTTAATTGGGCTTCCAGCGCAGTTGCTTTCTCGGCGCTGCTGTCGCTCACATAGGTAAAAGCAATATCGCTGCCATGCTCGGCAAGGGTTAATGCTATGGCGGCGCCTATTCCGCGGGCCGCACCGGTTACAACAGATACTTTTCCTTCAAGTAATTTCATAAGAAGTGATTTGTAGTGGACAAATGTACTATTGTTAAGTTAATCGTGAGTTGTCAGTGGTGAGTAGTGAGTAAGTTAATCGGTTATGGGGATTTACTCACTATTGACTACTCACTATTTACAAATTAACGGCAAACTAAGCTTAGCATAACACTACTTATCAATTTATTGCTTATCGGCCGCGAGTAATATAAACTTCCGCGGTTTGTGATTAAATAAATATTTTAGCAACGCTGCTATGAGGCCTCCCAAACATATTTCAAACCTGTTGATCCCTGCTTTTCTGCTCGAAACGCTTTGTGTTACGTATGCATTGTATCTGCCTTCTGCTGCAGGCTGGCTAAGCGTTTTGCATACCTGTTGCGGGGTGGTAATTGCTGTGGCTTTGTTATGGACCAAGCCGTTCACCGTTGCACACAACATCCAAAATTTCTCTTTTGCATCAACCCTAAACCATTACCGCTGGCTGCTGATGGGGATTGTTTTAATGGTAATGATCCATTTTTTCAGGCAGTTAAAGGCTGAAATACCACTTGATTACCGCGATGCGGATATGCTGCCCATCATCAAAATTATGTGCGAACGGTTTCTTGCAGGGGCATGGGGGCATGTGTATGATCCGATCCAGGAAATATGGGGCGGCACGCATCCTATTTATTTGCCTGCCATGTGGCTGCCTTTTGTTGTTCCCCAATGGCTGCATATAGATATCAGGTGGCTTACCGTTTTATTGTTCTTTATTATTTTCTGCCTATTTATCTGGAAGATCAACCCGGCACGAAAAGGGGCATTGCCGGTAATAGCCGGTGCGTTTCTGTTGTTCTGGTGGTTGTTTGCAGATAGCAGAGCAGGACTCATACCTTACACAGAAGAAGCAGTGGTTATTTTCTTTTATGTATTGCTGGTAATGGCACTGCACAGACAAAATGCCTGGTTGATCGGTTTTGCTGTTTCTTTATGCGTGTTAAGCAGGTATGCATTAATTGGCTGGATACCGGCATTGCTATGGTATTTTATTTATCGTAAAGACTGGAAAAGCCTGATAAGAATTATTGCTGCGGGTATGATCAGTTTTGTGGGATTGGTGCTGCTGCCTTTTGGATGGGAGATCATCAGATCATTAATTGCATTACCGGTGGCGTATATAGATTTTACAAGAAGGGTATGGCACGATTCGCCGCATCATTTTCTGCAGAACCTTGGCTGGGCAAAGTTTTTCGGGGCACAAAGAATTGTGCAGATGCATTATTTACTGGTTACGCTTTCTTTTACAGTACCACTGCTGTGTATGATGGTTGGCCTGGAGCTAAATAAACGGTTCAGTATTCCGATTCAGAATTTACCATTCGTTATCCTGAAAATTACGCTGGTTATTTTTTACAGTTTTATTGATGTGCCTTATCTGTACCTGTTTTACACTTCTTCATTTGTGAGCCTGATGGGGGTTGCTTATTTTATTATGCAGGAGAAGGATAAGCAGGCACATGCTGCATAATGGTTTACATCAGCAATTTGATCTCGTCAATATAATTTCTGTTATTGCTCAGGCGTGGTACTTTATGCTGGCCACCTAATTTACCCTTACTTTTCAGCCATTCCCTGAACACGCCATTTTTTAATGCATGCACAACAGGAAGGGTAAGTGCAATGTCTTTATAACGCTTGGCCTCATAATCGCTGTTCAGCGATTTTAGCGCACAGTCCAGTTCATACGCAAACTGGTCTGTATTGGCTGGTATTTCTTCAAATTCAATCAGCCACTCGTGCGCACCCTTGGCTTTGTCGCCAAAGTAAACGGGTGCTGCCGTGTAATCAACTACTGTGAGTCCGGTTTTCTGGCAGGCTATTGCGATGGCTTTATCTGCGTTGTCTGCAATAACCTCTTCGCCAAACGCATTGATATATTGTTTTAAACGGCCACTTACTTTTATACGGAAAGGATAGGTGGATGTAAACTGTACGGTATCGCCAACAAGGTACCGCCATAATCCGCCATTAGTGCTGATCACTAGCGCATAGTTGGGCCCGATCTCTACATCCTTCAACCCGATTGTTTTTGGATTTTCTTTTCCATATTCTTCTGCCGGCATAAACTCGTAAAACACGCCATGGTTTAAAAATAACAGCATGCCTTCTTCGCCGGGATTATCCTGCGCAGCAAAAAAACCTTCGCTGGCATTATACATTTCAAGATAGGTGCATCCTTCACCGATCAGTTTTTTAAACTGCTCGCGATATGGCAAAAAGGATACGCCCCCATGAATATATAATTCCATTTGCGGCCACACTTCTTTTAATGTGCTCTTACCGGTGATCTCGAGAATTCTTTTGATCAATATCATCGTCCATGTAGGAACACCTGCAATTGAAGTTACTTCTTCAGGTATAGTGGATTGCGCCAGCATTTCAATCTTACTTTCCCATTCATCCATCAATGCTATTGATAATTCGGGGGTGCGTATCCAGTTGGCCCACATGGGTGTGTTTTGCAATAACACCGCACTCAGGTCGCCATACTGTATGTCTTCATTGATCTGGCTTATCTGGTGGCTGCCCCCAATAACAAGGCTTTTACCTGTTAACAGATCGCTCTCGTTGTTATAGTTGTAATAAAGGGTTAATACATCTTTGGCTGCCTGAAAATGGCAATCTTCAAGGCTTTCCTGTGTAATGGGGATGAATTTGCTTTTATCGCTGGTGGTGCCGCTGCTTTTGGCAAACCAGTTTACCGGGGTGTTCCAGAGAACATTCTCTTCTCCCTGCATCAGCCGGTCTATATAAGGCTTCAGGTCGTTGTATTCGTGTATCGGTATGGTTTCTTTAAACTTACGGATGTTGAACAGCTCTTTCATGCCGTATTTACGGCCAAACTCGGTGTATTGCCCGTGTGTTACAAGGTCCTGCAAAACTTCGCGCTGTGCATCAATGGGATTATTGATCCATTGCTCAATGCGCCAATGCCTGAAGCGGGCCAAACGGGATATTGCGGGACTAAGCAGTTTCATATGGGGATCAGCAGCAAAATAAGCAATGCTGACGAGAATTGCGAAACCTTGTGCAAAGAGATGTATTAGAAACAGAAATATAATCTTCGGTATACAGTCATTTGCGTGGAGATATTTATAAAAAAGACCTATTTGTTGCCGGTCAGGCGACCGGCAACGGCAGGAGAGAAATATAATCTTCGGTATGCGAGTATTTGCGTGGAGATATTTATAAAAAAGATCTATTTGTTGCCGGTCAGGCGACCGGCAACGGCAGGAGAGCTATTGATTTAAATGGGTAGATATCCTTTGCCGACAACCACCACCGCAAAATGATTAACCCCATGCTTCAGCATGGGGATGAACAAATAGAGCGATTGACGCTTTAGCGCTGACTGCCTCCCGCGTAAAACGGTTATTGTACGCCGGTGGAAAATTGCCACAGATTACACAGATTTTCACAGAGGGGTTCTGTGTTATTCTGTGCTTTCTGTGGCAAAAAGACATTCATTAACCTGCAACTTTGGGGGCTGCCTGTTACACTGTTAGCTATTTGCGGAGCCAGCCAATAATAGTTGCTTTTTGGTGCAGTGGCTTATTTATATTCTATGAGTAGTGAAATACGGGATTTTTCCCGGTACGGTGATAGATAGATTGGCGTACTTTAGGAGATACTTAAAAGACGCAAACAAATGCGTGTAGCTGCTTTGTTGGGGTTGGAGTTGCGGGTGTTTTTAGGGAGCAGTTGCGTATAAGTGTTATAGACAACCTTTTAACACATTAATAAAAACCAAACAGATATGAGAAAGACAACATTCCTAATTTTTACCGTTATATTTTCAGTAATTGTTCGTGGACAAGATACCACCACATTCAATTTGACATTTAATCATTTGGCTATTTCGGTTAAAGATGTAAATCGCTCTGCTGAATTTTACAAAAAGATTTTAAAACTTAAGGAAATTGAAAGCCGTGCAAAACTTGAAGGAGTCAGATGGTTTTCTACCGGAGATGGCAAAGAGTTACATCTTGTTTCAATTATAAAAGAACCTATCCAATTAAATAAAGCAATTCATATTGCATTCACAACTTCCAGCTTTGACGCGGTAATCAAAACCCTGAATGAAATGAATATCACATATTCCGACTGGCCAGGGAACTTGAATAAAATTAACATTCGGGCAGATGGCATCAAACAGATTTTTTTTCAAGATCCCGACGGTTATTGGATTGAAGTTAACAGTGTAGGACAAAAGTAATAGTTGAAAGGTCTTATCGGTTGCCTGTAACATGGGTATTTACAAAAATTGGGCAGACAGAAGTACAATCGGCATGGGTTACGGTCGCATTTACCTTTGAACATTATCGGTGTATCTTTTGTGCGTGGACACTGCACCTTACATAGCATTTACGATATTTACCAATAATTTCAACTGTTCACTCATGCTTTCGCAGCTTCTCCGTCATGCCGTTAGCGTGACTACAGAATCTGCTTCGCACGTGTGAACTTCGTAAATCCGACCGTTAATGGCTATTAAAGAGAGCATCTTGCAATTCAAAAAAATGAGACAGAAACTGAATCTAATAACGCTTGGCGTTGACAATTTTGAAAAGTCTTTAGACTTTTATGAAAAAGGGCTTGGGTGGGAAAAATCCGACAAAAGTATGGACGGCCTTGCTTTATTTCCCTTGGGGGGAATTGTTTTGGCTTTGCATCCACGACAGGAACTTGCGGACGACACGACACTGAAATATCAGCCGACTGAGTTCTCAGGACTGACAATTTCATACAATGCAAAATCACAAAAAGAGGTGGATGACATTTTGAAACAGGTTGCAAACCTTGGTGGAACGGTTGTAAAACCTGCACAAAAAGTTTATTGGGGCGGTTATAGTGGTTACTTCAAAGACTTAGATGGATACTTGTTTGAAGTTGCACACAATCCGTTTTGGGAATTTGACGAAAATGACAACTTAAAATTGTAACGACAACTTTGCCGGAAAGACAAAAATAACTGCCACTAATATGGTGCAATGACTGGCTGAAGAATATAACCTGATCTTATTTCTCCGCACGGTGTCCATTTAACAATAAAGAAAAGTTCCGCGCAGATGCTTTCCGATAACGGAATCCGCAGTTTGAATTGACAGATATTCACGATAGTTATCGCTTAGTATGGATAGGCAACATAACACCGGCTAAATGTGTCCCACCTGAAATACCTCAATAAACAAAATAAAATTACTGCGGAGTAACAGGCTCTTTCCCCATCTCAATAATCCAGTCCTTCCTTTTCAGTTCAAAATTAGTACCCAGGTATAGTCTTCTTACCTGTTCATCATCGGCCAGTTCTTCGGCGGTACCGTGTTTAAAGATCTTGCCCTCAATAAGCAGGTAGGCGCGGTCGCAGATGGAGAGGGTTTCGTTTACGTTATGGTCGGTAATGAGTATGCCGATATTCTTGTATTTTAATTTGGCCACCACGCTCTGTATATCTTCTACGGCAATGGGGTCAACGCCGGCAAAAGGTTCATCCAGCAATATAAATTTTGGGTCAACAGCCAGTGCGCGGGCTATTTCTGTTCTTCTTCTTTCACCGCCACTCAGGCTGTCGCCATTGTTTTTGCGCACATGGTGCAGGTTAAATTCATCCAGCAAAGACTCCAGTTTATGCTGGCGCTCCTGCGAGGTAAGCTTCGTCATTTCAAGCACCGACAGAATATTATCCTCCACGCTTAACTTCCTGAAAACACTGGCTTCCTGTGGCAGGTAACCAATGCCCATCTGTGCCCGCTTATACATGGGTAGTTTGGTAATATCCATGTCGTTTAAAAAAACATTGCCTTGGTCGGGCTTAATCAGGCCCACCACCATGTAAAAAGTGGTGGTTTTACCGGCCCCGTTGGGCCCCAGTAAACCCACGATCTCGCCTTGCTGCACATCAACAGATACGCTGTTTACAACGGTACGGCCCTTATAGCTTTTAAAGAGTTCTTTGGTATGTATGGTCAGGTTCAAGCGGAAGGTTTTGGCAAAAATAGAGTTTATGTAATTGATATAACATGTTATGGTTTATCTTAACACATGTTTTTCTATCCGGCACATCGCTGTATATTGCACCAATTTTAATAATAACCGGAGCAGCTTCGGGCTTTCTGGGTAAAATCCTGACCAAATACAGATGAAAGTTACAGAACACATACAACAGGCAAAAGATACCCTGGTATCATTTGAGGTATTGCCTCCTTTAAAAGGGAAAACCATCACTACTTTATATGATCACCTGGACCCCCTGATGGAGTTTAACCCTTCCTGGATCAATGTTACCTATCACCGCAGGGAAACTATTTTTAAGAAAAAAGCAGACGGGACATTTGAAAAAGTAGAGGTACGCAAACGCCCCGGAACCGTTGGTATTTGTGCCGCCATTATGAACCACTATAAAATAGATGCGGTTCCACACATCATTTGCGGTGGTTTTACCAAAAGGGAAACAGAAGACGCCCTGATAGACCTTGACTTTCTGGGCATCGATAATGTGTTGGTATTACGCGGAGATGCAGCTAAAAACGAAGCTTCATTTGAAGCAGAAACAAATGGCAACCATTATGCAATAGACCTGCTGCAACAGGTTAATAACATGAATAATGGTGTTTATCTTGATGAAGACATTAAGAATGGCGGTAAAACAACTTTCTGCATGGGTGTGGCAGGTTACCCCGAAAAACATTTTGAAGCGCCCAACCTGGAAATAGACCTGCTTAAACTGAAACAAAAAGTTGATGCGGGTGCCGACTACATCATGACACAGATGTTCTTCGATAACCAGAAATTCTTCGACTTTGTAAAATCCTGCAGGGATATGGGTATTACCGTGCCTATCATACCCGGTTTAAAACCCATCACCAATAAAAAGCAATTGACTATTCTGCCAAGAATATTCCATGTAGATATTCCAACAGATCTCTCCAACGAGATCATGAAATGCCAAACAGATGCTGATTGCGAAAAAGTAGGAACCGAGTGGCTGATAGAGCAAAGTAAAGAACTGAAAAAAGCAGGCGTCCCCGTTCTGCACTACTACACATTAGGAAAACCTAAAGTGATCTGGAATGTGGTAAAAGCGATCAGGTAGCAGACAATTTTGGAATTTTGGAATTGGGAAATTGGGAAAAGGAAGAACATCGTTCAATTTCCCAATTTCCCTCCCGCTCGAGCGGGATCCCAATCCCCTCACTTCTTCCTCTTCGCCTCAATCAAACTATCAAACTGTTCAATGCTCAATTGTTTGGCGATGATGTGTTTGTTTTTGTCAAGTAGGTAGACAGTAGGCGTTTTAAAAATATCATATAACTGGCGGTAATTGGGCAGTCCGGCTTTTTCGCCTGCTGTTTTGGCTTCTTTTGTTTCGTAAGCCTGTATCCACTCGTGCGACAGTTTTTTCTCCTGTATAAATTTTTTCCAGGCCGGTATTTCGTTCTCATAAATATTTACCGAGTAAACAGCCACGCCATAATTTTTCCATTTGGCTTTGTAGATAGAATCCAGCCTTGGTATCTCTTCTTTACAATGTCCGCAGTTGGGGTCCCAGAAAGCAACAATGGTAAAGGGTGCATTGATAGTATACATCGGCGAGATCTTACCTGTTGTGTCTGTAAGGTTTAGCTGTGGTGCCGCCTGGCCTATCTGGTTGGCCATTAAACTGTAGGCCCTTTCTGTAATTGCTTTACGGGAGGCGGGGTTTAACAATACGGTATCTCCTTTTGCATAAAAGTTTTCAAACAGGTAAACAAATACTTTATCCTGTCCCATAAATTCAGGATTGATGTATTTGTTGGTGAACTTGGTTAGCAGATAAGGATACATTTCTTTACCCGATCTGGCTGAAAGTAAGATGTATTTTACTTCATTAATAATAGAATCGGGTTCTGGCGTAACCATGGTTTTAAAATATTCATCCAGTTTGTTTTCAAAAAAAGGAGTGCGCAGTAAACGGTCGTCGTTAAAACTCACATCATCCCAGTAATGGTCTTTTACAAAACGATAAGGATAGAGCGAATCTGCTTTGCCGTTTACAATAGGGATAGCAGGTGCAACGGGCTGCTTCATGGCGTTAAATAACATGGCCAGTAAAGACGATGGATATTTTTTAACGATGTTATTCTGGTAATCTCTCACCTCCTGCATTGTTTTGATCAGCTCATTCCGGATGCGCAAAGAATCTTCTTTTGATTTAGGGTTACGGAATTCATTCTCCAGTTGGCCCCTGTACCTGCCTTTGGTAACAGAAAATTCAGAATAGTTTTTAAACAGGTCATTATCCAGCGAGCCGGTGATCACTGCTTTTTCTTTCAGGGAGGTATCGGCTGTAATGCTGAATTGTTGCCGTGCATCCATCATCAATTCAAACTGTATGGTAAGCTGGGGTGTTACTACAAAATAGATACCGCCGGGGAGTTTGGAAGCCCCTTTAAACACACCCTGGCTTTGTTCGTTCAGGTAGGTAGAGTCTACCAAAGCACGCCCTTTTCCGTAATAGCTGCCAAGGTAAACCTTACAGTTCTTCAGCGGGGTTAATGTGATACTGATATTTCTGCCTTTGGCAACAGCCGGTTTTTGCGAAGCACCTGTTGGTTTTTTGGTTTGGGCAGAAAGCCATGCAATACAGGATAATGCCAGTGTAGTAAGTAATAATCGCCTCATAAGTTTCATATTCGGGGTAAATTTAATTAAATACCCTTTGAACCACGTTAAGCAAGTGTCAAAAAGCTGTTTTATGGCCCCTGTTCCCAATCATGCACAATCATAGCTACATTTGCAGCCGTGAGAAAACAAAAACAGCAGGTTGTTTTAGAAAATATACTGGTGCAGGATTATGCTGCAGAAGGCAAGTCATTGGCAAAAGTGGATGGCAAGGTCATCTTTATTGAAGGCGCCGTACCCGGCGATGTGGTGGATGTACGCTTATCCAAAAACAAATCCGATTGGGCAGAGGGTTTTGTGATAAATACCCATTCACTGTCTGCCGACAGGGTACTTCCTTTCTGCTCCCATTTTGGTGTGTGCGGCGGATGCCAGTGGCAGATGTTGCCTTATGAAAAACAACTTTTCTATAAACAGAAACAGGTAAGCGATAACCTAACGCGCATTGGTAAAGTAGCTTTGCCTGAGATCTCCCCAATCATTGGAGCCGATCAAACAACGCATTACCGTAACAAGCTGGAGTTTACATTCAGCACCGGAAAATATATTCCCACAGACGAATTCAGGCGTATGAAAGCAGCAGGTGTTTCAATTGCCGACCTGCCCGGTGCTGCCGGTTTTCATGCAAGAGGGTTCTTTGATAAAGTGGTAGAGGTAGATACCTGCCATTTGCAGGAGGAGCCTGCAAACCTGATCCGCAAAGCTGTTGCGCAGTTTGCCATTACACATGCTTTGCCATTCTATAATCCCCGCTCACACCAGGGCTGGCTGCGCAATATGTTTGTACGCAACACTACAACAGGCGAGTGGATGATCAATATTGTTTTCGGTTACGAAGAAAAAGAGCTCCGCACCAAACTGCTGGATCAGTTGCTGGAGCAGTTTCCGCAGATAGCTACTTTGCTTTACACGATCAATACAAAGAATAACGACAGCCTGTTCGGCCTCGATCCGCAGGTATACTCAGGCAAAGGATATATTGTAGAAAAACTGGAAGATTTCTCGTTTATGATCAGCCCAAAATCTTTTTTCCAGACCAATACCCGCCAGGCCGAAAAATTATATAGCGTAACACGCGATTATGCAGAACTAAACGGCAACCAGGTTGTTTATGATCTGTATTGCGGAACGGGAAGTATCGGCATATTTGTGAGTAAGCAGGCAAAAAAAATAGTGGGAGTGGAAGTGGTTGATGAAGCCATCATTGATGCCAAAAAGAATGCTGCCCTGAATAATATACCACACGCGTCGTTCTTTACAGGCGATGTGGTTGATATATGTGATGATGCATTTTTTGATACACATGGCAGGCCCGATACCGTGATCACCGACCCCCCAAGAGCGGGAATGCACGAAAAATTGGTTAAAAAACTGCTTGATATTGCTGCACCAACCGTTGTTTATGTAAGTTGCAATCCTGCAACGCAGGCGAGAGACCTTGCTTTACTGGATGAAAAATACAGTGTACAGAAAATTCAGCCGGTAGATATGTTTCCGCATACATTGCATATAGAGAATGTGGTGCAGTTAAAGTTGAGGGGTTAACACTCCCTAACCCCACCCCCTGGCCCCCTGAAGGGGGAATTGTGAGGGAGGGAATGAATAATAGATTAACCTACCAACTCCCCCTTCAGGGGGCCGGGGGGTAAATAATATTTAGATTGAAACCAATACCAATGAATACTACTTATAAAACTGAAACTCCACCTAACTCCCCCTTCAGGGGGCCGGGGGGTGAGGTTATTGTTGATAGGAGGGCTTCGCTATGACAGAATTTCGCCCCAGCCGTTTTGAAATATTGCCGCCGATAATCAAAAACCTGTTGATCATTAACGGGCTGTTCTTTCTTGCCCAAAACACATTGGCGGGTCCAACTGTTTCTTTCTCTTTCGAAAACATGTTTGCATTGCACGCATGGCAAAGCAGTTTATTTAAACCATGGCAATTAGTTACCCATATGTTTTTGCACGGCGATTTCGGGCATATACTGGGTAATATGTTTGGCCTGTGGATGTTTGGCTCTGTACTGGAAAACCTCTGGGGTTCCAAGCGCTTCCTTACTTTTTACTTGGTATGTGGCCTGGGCGCTGCATTAATACATCTCCTGTTCTTAAGCTGGGAGTTTATGCCGATGGTGAAAGATTATGCACTCATATACCAGGCACATATGGATGGTACCGGATCGCAGGGTGATGCAATGATCAATTTTATTTACAGGCATAATGTCCGTTTTGAGAAAGTAGATGCGGAGGTGATCATTGCAAACCTTCGGGCGTACCCGGATAGTTCAGAGCTGAGGAGCCAGGTGTTTGAAGCTATCACTGGTTTTTACAGGAATAACCTGGATACCGCCACCATCGGTGCCAGTGGCGCTGTATTTGGCGTGTTGGCCGCATTTGTATTCCTCTTTCCCAATACTTATCTCTATATCTATTTCTTAATACCGGTTAAGGCGAAATGGATTGGACTATTATATTTCGGATATGAGTTAGTCAACGCTCTCCGAAATTCAGCCGGCGATCATGTAGCGCGCTGGGCACACGTGGGAGGAGCCATTGTAGGGCTGCTTATTGTGATAACCTGGAACAAAACCAATAAAAAAACGTTGTATTAGAGAAGGGTTATTTAAACAGAAGAAACCGTTATGTCATCTCCATCCTACAAAACCAGTCGTAAAATATTATTAGGACAGGATAACAACGCATTGGTCTTTTTATTTGCCATCAATGCATTGGTATTTGTGCTGATTAATTTCATCCAGACCATCTATTATCTTTCTGATATACCTATCGACCTTTTTTACAGGCAGGTGTTAAACTGGTTTACGTTACCCGCACCGATAGATACGATGGCATCAAGGCCGTGGACATTGTTTGTTTACATGTTCACACATCATGGTTTCTGGCACATGCTCAGCAGTATGTTATGGTTATGGTGTTTTGGATATATACTGCAGGACCTTGCAGGTAACAGCAAACTCATCCCTGTTTATCTGTATGGCGGTTTTACCGGAGCGGTTGTTTTTGTGGTGATGAATAATTTTTTTCCGGCACTTCAAAATCAACTGGCTGTTACACAACCCTTACTGGGTGCAGGCCCGGCTATCATGGCGGTAGCTGTGGCTACAACTACACTGGCACCCGATTACCGAATGTTCCCGATGATTGGCGGCGGTATACCAATTTGGATACTCACACTTGTTTTTGTTGCCATTGATTTTGCCACCCTGGCAAGCGGTAATACAGGAACAATTGGGGCACATCTGGCAGCAGGCATTATTGGGTTTATTTTTATAAGGCAATTACGCAGGGGTAACGACTGGGGCGCATGGATGAACCAATTGGTAGAATGGCTGGATGATTTGTTTAGTCCTGAAAAAAAACATAAAAATAAATCAACCAAAGACAAAATGCATTACCCGCCGGACAGGAAACCGTACAATAAAATATCTCCGGTAACACAACAACGGCTGGATGCGATCCTCGATAAAATTAACCAGCAGGGCTACCAGTTTTTAACCGATGAAGAAAAAACTTTCTTAAAAAAAGCGGGCAACGAAGAACTGTAAACTACCTCAGATCTTTTTAAACACATAGATGCATAGCGAAAACAAAAAAGGAAACATAGCTTTTAAACTAAATGCTCTGTTTCCTCACCTATGTAACTATGTGTTTATTAACACAACCGTTTGAAATAATAAATCCTGGTTTAGATTCCGAAATTAATTTCTGTAAATTTAGGGCATGGCAAAAAGCGTTTTTCGCCGCGCAACTAAAACTGTTATGATCAGCATCAACGCTGTCATCTCCATACTGTTTGTAACGGCATGCCTTTCTCCTTATCTTAACCCAACACATTGGTGGCTCATCGGTTTTACAGGCCTAATTGTTCCATACCTTGTTTTAATTCTGGTTTTTTTTACCATTTTCTGGTTGATGGCTAAACCCGTAATGGTCTGGATACCCCTGTTAACACTGGCTATTGGCTGGCAACAGATCAGCGCCATGTTTGCATTGCACCCGGGCTCCGGGTTCAGCAAAAAAAGACATGATAATATTGTACGGATAGTAGACTGGAACGTACAAAGCTTTAATGGCCTCAGTAAAAGCAAAGAAGTAAAAAAACTGATCCGTAATGATGTGGCCGAAAGTATTATGAAACTGCATCCGGATGTGATCTGTTTGCAGGAGTTTAATACGGCAGCGGGCACAGATAATATTTCACTTTTCTCAAAACAATACCGCTATCATTATTTTTCAAAAGATTACCAGCGCGCCAATGGCGGGTATCAATCGGGTTGTATTATTTTTTCTAAGTTCCCGATAATCGACTCAGGTAAAATAAAATACCCCGTTGCCGAAAGCCTTATTTATGCAGATATAGTAAAAGGTGATGATACGATCAGGGTATATACCACCCACCTCCAGTCGTTTAAGTTTAAAAAAGAAGATTACAACGATATTGAAAAGATCCGCTACCAGGAGGATGAGGATCTCAGTGCCTCTATGAACATCATCCGGAAAATGAAGCTGGCTTTCAGCCGCCGGGGTATACAGGCCAATATGGTCAGGGATGAGATAAACAAAAGCCCTTATCCATCCGTGATCTGCGGTGATTTTAATGATGTACCCAATTCCTACACCTATTTTAAAATACGGGGTGAAAGGCAGGATGCTTTTTTGCAAAAAGGGTTTGCCATTGGCAGAACTTTTATTGCCCTGGCCCCCACTTTACGCATCGATTATATCCTCCCCAGCCGCCGGTTTACGGTTAAACAGTTTGATATGGTAGATGAGGGCCTCAGCGACCATATTATGCTGGTTACTGACATTCTTTTACAAAAATGAAATATCTTTGCTACCCAATGGGTAACCCACGCAGATATTGTTGTTGTTGCTGTTGCTGATGCAGCCAGTTTTGTTCCGGCAAAATATGCGCCGGTCTGTTTCAACCATCATTCCTAATTTGTAATCACACTATCACGCATGCCACTTAAAGTATACAATTCATTAACCAGGCAAAAAGAAACATTCACACCCATCAATGCACCTTATGTAGGAATGTATGTGTGTGGACCAACGGTAAGTGGCGAAAGCCATCTGGGGCACGCAAGACCCTATGTTACATTTGATATTTTATACCGGTATCTCACCTATCTCGGTTATAAGGTGCGTTATGTACGCAACCTTACCGATGCCGGGCATTTTGAAGAAGAGGGCCGCGAAGCAGAAGATAAGATCAGCACAAAAGCAGTGCTTGAAAAACTGGAGCCGATGGAGCTGGTGCAGAAATACACTAACCTGTTCCACTGGGCCATGGCCTTGCTCAATAACCTTCCACCGAGTATTGAACCTACCGCTACCGGGCATATTGTAGAGCAGATAGAAATGATCAAACAGATCATAGCGGATGGATATGCTTACGAGATAAACCAGTCTGTATACTTTGACGTAGAAAAATACAACACCGATTTTTCAAAGAAAGGGCAGCCTTACGGTATATTGAGCGGAAGGATACTGGAAGACCAGCTCGACAGTACACGCGAACTGGATAACCAGGATGAGAAGCGAAACAAAAGCGATTTTGCTTTATGGAAGAATGCGCCACCGGAACACATCATGCGCTGGAAAAGTCCATGGGGAGAAGGTTTCCCGGGATGGCATATTGAATGTTCTGCCATGAGTACCAAATACCTGGGAGAAGAATTTGATATACACGGCGGCGGAATGGACCTCCAGTTCCCGCACCATGAATGTGAAATTGCACAGAGCACCGTTTGCAACCATAAAATGCCGGCACGTTACTGGATGCACAATAACATGATCACCATCAACGGCCGCAAAATGGGTAAGAGCTATAATAACGTGATCAAGCTGAGCGAACTGTTTAGCGGCGCACATCCATTATTGGCACAGGCGTATCACCCCATGACCATCCGCTTCTTCATCCTGCAAAGTCATTACCGGGGCACGCTCGATTTTAGCAATGAAGCATTGCAGGGTTCTGAAAAAGCCCTGAAACGTTTGTGGGAAGCGTATGAGTGGATCAGTAGTCAGTGGTCAGTAGTGAGTGAACAGGCGGCCTCCGATAAAGAATTGGATGCAAAAGTGCAGAAGCTGGTGAATGAGTTTGATGAATTTATGGACGATGACCTGAGCACTGCCAAAGTGCTGGCCAATATGTTTGAACTGGTATCGGTGATCAATTCTGTTAAAGACAAACATATACCCGCAGATGTATTAAGCGCATCAACCGTTGCGTTATTGCAAAAACAGATGAAGCTGTTTGTAGAAGATATTTTCGGATTAAAGAGCGATCGTGCCGATAACAGTGGTAAACTGGATGGTGTATTGCAATTGCTCATTGATATCCGCAAAGAAGCCAAACGCCGCAAAGACTTTGTAACCAGCGATAAGATCCGCAATGAATTAGCAGCTCTTGGTGTTCAACTGAAAGATGAGAAAGACGGAGGAATGAGTTACACCATTTCATAACCGTGTCTTGCGAGGAGAAACGACGAAGCAACCTGAGTCAATTAATTTCAGCCTGTTTGCAAATAAACAGCTTGCCTGCTTAAAGAACCGTGCCCTTGTGTGCAATTCTTCTCGCAAAGGCGCAGTTCTATAACGTATTATCCAATAAATATTATAGAACAGTTTAGTTGCAGTTCACAGATTGCTTCGTCGTTTCTCCTCGCAATGACGGTTAATGATCGCAATCATCTGCATACGCATGATCATGATGTCTGCACAAACGGTAGTTAATAAAATGGGCAGTAACAATACAGACCACAGCAGGTACCAAAAACCAGTGCCTCCATTCATGCCATTGCATCTTGGCTAAAAGGCAAATGATCCCTATAGAAAATAAAGTCAGCGGTAACCAGCTATGGTGATGTTTTCTATGGCCGTGATATAAAGAATAAGCGCCAACTGCAAATGCGATCCCGATCATCAGGTATTCGAACTGAATATTTTCAATAATGTTCACTCCAAATAAGGGCAGACTGCTTAAAAACAGCGGCAGCAATGCGCAATGTATCGCGCAAGCCAGTGAAGCAGTAATGCCCAGTGCGTCCCAATTAATTTTAAAATTCATTAGTCTGCAAAAATAATACAATGCAACAATGTTGCAAAATATTTATAGAATATTTTTCTTACCTCCTCCATAAACCGATGGAAACGTAACTTTGCATCACAATTATTGATATGAGTAAGAAATTAATAGGGTATCTCTTGTTTTTTGTGGCCCTGCTGCTGGTATTTTATGTATTTCTATTCCGTGGAACAGATAAATGGAAAACCAAACTGCCGGTGATCAGTTATGTAAAGCCCTTTCATTTTACAACCCAGGATGGGCAGATCTACACCGACAGGGATATGCTGGGTAAGGTTTGTGTGGTTGAATATTTCTTCACTACCTGTAAAGGCATTTGCCCCAAGATGAATACCAATATGAAAACGATCTATGCAGCATTTAAAGATGAGCCCAACTTCATGATCGTATCTCATACCTGTAATCCAGAAACAGATTCGGCACCACGGTTAAAATTGTATGCCGACTCGCTGAAGGTAGACACCAGAAAATGGGTATTCCTTACCGGCCGCAAAGACAGTCTTTACCAGATAGCCCGCAGCGCTTACCTGCTGGATGATCCTAAGAACAGTGTAGATAAGATAGAAGATCAGTTTATTCATACCCAGTTTTTTGCATTGGTAGATAAAGACGGGAAAGTACGCGGCCAGGTGTATGATGGACTGAAACAAAAAGAATTAGATAAGTTGAAGGAAGACATAAAAAAGCTACTTGCAGAAAAAGCCGGTACGGGAAATTTTGTTAACGGAATTTTTAATAATAATCCTCAATAAATATTTATGTTATACGGTATAACCGAAACATTGAAAAAAAACCAATTGAGTATTACAGACAGCCGTAAAAAAATACTGGAGCTGTTTATGCGGTCAAACGGCGCGTTGGCACATGCAGATATTGAAAACCAGAGCGGCACTGAGTTTGACAGGGTAACCATTTACCGCACCCTGCAAACTTTTGTTGAAAAAGGCATCATACACACCATTCCTACATCAGACAATTCTGTACGGTATGCCTTGTGTAAGGATAATTGTTCTGAGGGCCATCATCACGACGACCATGTACATTTTATGTGCGATGAATGTGGTACTACCTATTGTTTAGATCATGTGGTAGTACCTGAGGTTGAATTACCCCAAGGCTTTACGGCTACCCGCACAGATGTGGTAGTGAGTGGCCGGTGTAAGAATTGCGCTTAAGAACACGTATTTAACGCAATTACCCAATTTTGTATGACAGGCATGCCCTGTCATTTTTTTTGTATCGTATATTCGTCAAAATCTATTGCATGATCTTAGTTACAGGCGCTGCTGGTTTGGTAGGCTCACACCTGCTGAAACAATTGGTTAAAGACGGTAAAACAGTAAGAGCGCTGTACCGGTCTTCCCTGCCAGCCATTGAAGGAACAGAAGGCGTAGAATGGGTTAAAGGAGATATACTTGATGTGGTATCACTCGAAGAAGCAATGGAAGGAATAGCGCAGGTATACCATTGTGCAGCGATGGTAAGCTTCAACCCTAAAAAGAAAGATATCCAGTATCACACCAATGTAGAAGGTACCGCCAATGTAGTAAATGCCTGTTTAAATGCCGGTGTAAAGAAATTAGTACATGTAAGCTCCGTGGCCGCACTGGGAAGGATACGTGAAGATGGACCTATTCATGAATCAATGAACTGGACCGAAGAAACCAGTAACAGCGAATACGGTAAGAGTAAATATTTTGCCGAAATGGAAGTGTGGAGGGGTATCGGTGAGGGTTTGAATGCAGTGATCGTAAACCCGGTTATTATTTTAGGCGCCGGCGACTGGACAAAAGGTTCTTCAGAAATATTCAAATCCGCCTACAAGGAATTTCCCTGGTACACAAAAGGCGTTAGCGGTTTTGTTGATGTACTGGATGTGGTAAAAGCGATGATCCTGTTGATGGAAAGCGACCGTACTGCCGAGCGGTATATACTTAGTGCAGAGAACATGCCGTTCAGGGAGGTGTTTAACCAAATAGCGTATCACTTCGGCAAAAAACCACCGCGTAGAAAAGTAACACCTTTCATAGCCGGCATCGTTTGGCGTTGGGAAGCGGTGAAGTCTTATTTTACCGGCAAAGAGCCGATGCTTACCAAAGAAACGGCACACACCGCATCTGCCAAAGTGCGTTTTGATAATAATAAACTGAAGTTATACTTCATCAATTTCCGGTACACCCCCATTTCAGATTCTATCAAACGCATCTGCGAAGAATTGAAAAAAAAATATCATCTCTAATCGCAATCAAAAAGCAAAGAATACAAATGCAGTATTAAAAGGCCATAACCCCCCGAACAAGAACTAAAAAGCAACAGATTCTCTTTTCAATTTCCCTCCCGGCTAAGCCGGGACCAAAATTCCCCAATTACTGCTCCATCACTTTCTTCCACAACTCCGGAATCCGCTTAATCCATACCAGCTCCCTTCTCTTAATGGAAGCATCTTCTGCCGGATAGCCAAAATAGGTTTTGCCACCCGCCAGCGAAGAAGGTACCCCGCTTTGTGCCAAAACCACGGCGTTGGCTCCAATGGTCAGGGTTTTACTAACGCCAACCTGTCCCCAAAGGGTAACCCCATCTTCAATAATGGTACCTCCGGCAATACCTACCTGGGCAGCAAAAAGGCAGTTTTTGCCAACAGAGGTATCATGGCCGATATGTACCATATTATCCATTTTGGTGCCTTTGCCTATCCTTGTTTCAGCAGTTACCCCACGGTCGATGGTGCAGCCTGCACCAATTTCTACATCGTCTTCAATCACCACATTACCGCAACTCTGCATTTTTTTATACCATACTTCGCGGTTCTTTTTGGCGTTATAATAAAACGCATCACTGCCAATTACGGTGCCTGCCTGTATCACTACATTGTTACCAATAACCGTATCATCCAGCAAAGAAACATTTGGATGTATCACAGAATTTTTTCCGATCGTTACGCGTCTTCCGATAAAAACATTGGGCATAATTACAGAACCTTCACCAACAGAAACATCATCACTTATTTGTTTATCGGGTGCAACAAACGGGCGGAAATGATTTACAATTTTCAGGTAAGCTTCAAAAGGTTCGTTCACAATTAGTATTGCTTTTCCTTCAGGTATCTCCACCTCTTTTGTGTTGATGATGATAAAACTTGCGGCACTTTTTAAACAGGTGTCGTAGTATTTTGGATGATCAACAAAAACCAGATCACCGTTTTCTACTTTGTGTATTTCGTTGATGCCGGATGCCTGTGCAGTAACATTACCTGCTGCTTCGGCCTCTATCAACTCGGCTATCCATTGTACTGAAACGGGTGCTGGAAACTTCATATTGCGGTTTTTTAGAAAAATCAAAGGTAATATTACTCTTTCAGCCGAAATTTTTTTTAACTCTTTTCGGAGCGTTTTTTATGTTGCTCCCACGCTCTTTTTCAGAGAGCAATTCATGAACAACATAAAAACTAATTTCATATACATCTCCTGAAACCCTTTATTCATCAATGTTTCAGCGTAATCGAAAAAAACAGAAATGAAAACTGATGCAACAAAACGATTGTAAACAGGCGTATTGCCGGGGCTTTGCAGACCTTCGCAATCCACATTAAAGCTTAAAATGTTAATAAAAATGTTTAAAAAATTTTTTGCATTAGATAAAAGTCTTTTTAATATTGTGTAGGGAAATTTATTTCCCGGTACTTACTAACCCATCCATATACAAAGTCTCGCTTCTGCGGGACTTTTGTTTTTGTATGAATACTTACTTCATTATCTACAAACCTTACCAGGTACTCTCACAATTTTCTTCTTCAGAAGGAAAGAAAACACTCGCAGATTTTTTTGATGTGCCAAAGGATGTGTATCCTGTTGGAAGACTGGATTTTGACAGTGAAGGTTTATTATTACTTACGAATGACAAATTATTGAACAACCGTTTACTCAATCCAAAATTTGAACACGAGAGAGAATATTGGGTGCAGGTAGATGGCGCTGTTGATGCGCAGGCAATACAACAATTACAAAAAGGTGTTACAATAAATATTGACGGAAAGAAATATCATACCAAACCCTGTATAGCATCTTTGTTTGAAAAAGATCCGGCAGTGCCCGAAAGAAATCCGCCGATCCGTTTCAGAAAAGAGATCCCTGCACCATGGATACGGATGATATTGACAGAAGGTAAAAACAGGCAGGTGAGAAAAATGACAGCACAGGTTGGATTTCCTACTTTGCGCTTGATCAGATACCGGATAGAAGGACTGACAATTGACCATATGCAGCCCGGGGATATGATCAGCTTATCGCAAACCACCATTAACCAAAAACTGTTTCATGGCAATAGCAAATGAGATCGAAAAAAACGGATACCTGATCAGTACCGATCCTGCCAGGCTGGATATTGCTGTTATCCATCAATATCTTTCAAAAGAATCTTATTGGGCCCAAAACATCCCGAAAGAGGTTGTGCAAAGGTCCATCGATCATTCGCTTTGTTTTGGTCTTTATTATAATGAGCAACAGATTGGTTTTGCCAGGCTGGTAACGGACAGGGCAACTTTTGCTTACCTGGCTGATGTTTTTATTTTACCCGGTCACCGTGGCAAAGGCTTGTCTAAATGGTTAATGGAAAACATTCACGCCCATCCGGATGTGCAGGGCCTGCGCAGGTGGCTGCTGGGTACAAGAGATGCCCATGGCCTGTATGCTCAGTTTGGATGGACACCATTGCCGGAAGAACTGGCAGCAAGATTTATGCAGTTGCATAACCCCGATGTATACAAGAATAATCAACACTGATCGCATTTTGCGGCCGTTTTGTGTTTGCCGTTACGCATTTAGCGTATAAAAGCTAATTTTGCTCCTCTTTAGCAATAAGATTATTATGAGTCAAACACATTTGTCGGAACAGGAACTGATCCGCCGCGAGAAATTAGTAAAACTGCAGGAAGCAGGCGTGGATCCTTACCCTGCCCCTTTGTACCCGGTTTCGCATTTCTCTACAGATATCAAAGACAACTATACAGAAGAAACCAAAGAACAGTTTGCTTCTGTATGTGTGGCAGGCCGTATCATGAGCATTAATGATAAAGGGAAAGTGTTCTTTATTAAAATACAGGATAGCAAAGGCATTATCCAGTTATATGTGAAAAGGGATGATATCTGCCCCGGAGAAGACAAATCTTTCTGGGATACTGTTGTGAAGCATGGCCTTGACCTGGGAGATATTATCGGCGCTACCGGCTACGCTTTTATCACCAAAACAGGGGAAACCTCAATTCATACCCAAACACTAACCCTGCTTACCAAGTCTTTAAAACCATTACCGGTTATTAAAAGGGATGAAGAAGGAAATGTATTCGATGCAGTAACCGATCCTGAATTCCGTTACCGCCAGCGTTATGCCGACCTGATTGTTAACCCCGATGTAAAAGATACGTTTGTTAAAAGAACCAAACTGATCAACACCATTCGCGAGTTCCTGAACGCGCAGGGAGCGCTGGAGGTGGATACACCCGTGTTACAGGTCATTCCAGGTGGTGCAGCGGCCCGTCCCTTTGTTACACACCATAATGCATTGGATGTTCCCTTTTACCTCCGTATTGCGAATGAGCTGTACCTGAAGCGACTGATAGTTGGTGGTTTTGACTGGGTATATGAGTTCAGCCGCAATTTTAGGAACGAGGGAATGGACAGGACACACAACCCTGAGTTTACAGTGCTGGAATGGTACACTGCTTACAAAGATTATTTCTGGATGATGGAAACAACCGAGCAGTTGTTCGAAAAAATTGCGCTGGCATTACATGGCACAACAGATGTTCCGCTGGGCGATAAGATCATCAATTTTAAAGCGCCTTACAAACGCATCAGCATTCATGATGCCATTAAAGAAAACACCGGTATTGATGTAAGTGAGATGGATGAGGAAGGATTGAGAGGTGTATGTAAACAATTGCATATAGATGTTCCGGGTAATATAGGCAAAGGGAAACTGATAGATGAAATTTTTGGCGCTACCAGCGAGCACACTTATATACAACCTACGTTTATTATTGATTATCCGGTAGAAATGAGTCCGCTTACCAAAAAGCACCGCAGCAAACCGGGACTGGTAGAGCGCTTTGAATTGATGGTGAATGGTAAAGAAATTGCCAACGCTTATACCGAGCTGAATGATCCTATTGATCAGCGCGAACGTTTTGAGGAGCAGGCGAGGCTGATGGAGCGTGGCGATGATGAAGCCATGTTCATTGATCATGATTTTCTGCGGGCACTGGAATATGGTATGCCACCAACCTCGGGTATCGGTATTGGTATAGACCGTTTGTGTATGATGATGACCAACCAGGTATCCATCCAGGACGTACTCCTCTTCCCGCAAATGCGGCCGGAGAAACTGGATTAATAGGTTGATTTTTTTATCGCCACAGATTCACAGATTAACACAGATTTTCTCCGTGCTAATCTGTGAATCTGTGGCGTTTTTGTTTTGCACCTTCGCTTGTTTGCATGAAATTGATTTTGGTTTTGTAGATTGCTTAGCCAAAACATCCCCCGCCGATGAAATATTTAAAAGTATTGTACGTACAGGTAATCATTGGTATTGTTTTGGGAGTGATCACCGGCTGGCTTTTTCCTTCCTTTGCGCCTACTGCCAAACTCATCAGTGAATCATTCATTAACATGATCAAAATGGTGATCACCCCGGTGATCTTCTTAACCATTGTATTGGGCATTACCGGTGCGGGAAGTTTGAAAAAAGTAGGCAGGGTAGGTGGCAAAGGATTGATCTATTTTGAAGTAGTTACCACTTTTGCATTGATTGTTGGGTTGCTGGTTGCCAATGAAATAAAACCGGGTGCAGGTATCCCCACCAATCATTTACCCAACGAAAACCTTGAAAAGTATACCAGTGCCGCCAAAGACATGCACTGGGGAGAGTTTTTTTCGCATATCATTCCTGCAAATATTATTGAGTCGTTTGCCAAAGGCGACCTGTTGCAGGTGCTGTTTTTTGGTTTATTATTCAGTGTTGCAATCACAAAGATCGGGAGTGCCGGCACCAAACTCATTTCCACATTTGAAAACCTGAACAAAGCCTTCTTTGCGGTGATACATATTGTGATGAAGTTTAGCCCGATAGGCGCTTTTGGCGGTATGGCCTATACCATAGGGAAATTTGGGTTTATGAGTTTGGTGGTGCTTGGTAAGCTGTTGCTGGCTTATTACATTACCTCACTGCTATTCATTTTTGTGGTGCTGAATCTTATAGCGCGTTACTATGGATTTGAGTTGTGGAAGCTTTTGGTGTACATTAAAGAAGAGTTGTTGATTGTACTCGGCGCCAGCAGCAGCGAAGCGGTATTACCCAATATCATGGAAAAACTGGAAGCTGCGGGGTGCGAAAGAAGTGTGGTAGGATTGATCATCCCCACCGGCTATAGTTTTAATCTTGACGGCACAACTATTTACCTGAGTATGGCCACTATTTTTCTGGCACAGGTTTTTAATATCGATCTCTCGCTTAGTCAGCAGTTAACCATTATCGGTATTCTGCTGATCACCAGCAAAGGGGCAGCGGGTGTTACAGGAAGTGGCTTTATTGTTTTAACATCCACGTTAACTATTTTAAAAGTGATCCCTTTGGAAGGGCTCGCCTTACTGATTGGTATTGACCGCTTCATGAGCGAAGGCAGGGCTCTGACCAATATGATTGGCAATACCGTTGCAACAGTGATCATCGCAAAAAGCGAGAAAGCGATTGATATGGGGGTGTATAAAAGAGTGGTGGAAGGGAAGGGTTGATGGGCTGTTGTGAATGGTGAATGGGCAATGGTTGCTGCTATTCCAACTATCAAAAAGCTTTTTATAATCTAAAGGCCTCTGTGTTGAAAAAAAAGTCGGGTGATGGTTTTTCTTCTCAACACAGAGCCCGCATCAAAATTGCCAATTCACCATTCACAATTGCCCACTGCCCATTCACCCAATCAATCTCTATAATTCAGCGCCGGCTTAATATCTCCCAACAAAGGTTTGTACTGATAGTCGCCTTTTGCTTTTATAAATTCTTCTTTAGCTTTCAGTATAAGAGTTGCATCCGAAAACAGATCAATAGCAGTGAGGGCCATTGTTTTGGCTGCTACCATCATACCCTTGGTGCCAATTTCTGTTCCGCCACAGGCAACGGCCTGCCAGCTATGTGCAGGGGTGCCGGGTATCCATGTTGCTGCACCAAGGCCTACTGTGGGTACTACATAACTTACATCTCCCACATCAGTTGATCCTCCACCTGCATCCGATACCTGCTTAAATGGTTTAACAGTTGCTGCCGATTCAATAGCAGGAACTTTAAAGTTTAAAGTGGATTGAATTTTTTTACCGAAACTGATCTCATCAGCAGTATAAGTTACGCCACCCACTTTTTCTAAGTTCGCCTGCATCAGTTGGCCGAGGGTTTTGTTTAACAGCAGGTCGTGTGTGCCGCCAATAATGCTGTAGTCCATGGTTGTTTCTGTACCCATGGCTGCGCCGTTAGCAGCTTTTACAACGCGGTCGAATATTTCTTTTACTGCTTCTTTTTTGGGATGGCGAATATAATAATACACTTCAGCAAAATCGGGTACTACATTGGGCGCTTTGCCACCGTTGGTGATCACATAGTGGATGCGTGTTTCCTGCGGAATATGTTCACGCATCATGTTTACCATATAATCCATTGCTTCTACTGCATCTAATGCCGAGCGCCCCTTTTCAGGAGAGGCAGCAGCATGGGCCGAAATACCATGAAAACGAAACTTGGCTGATTTGTTGGCAAGGGCGCTTGTCATGGTAATACTGTTTTCATTACCCGGATGCCAGTGAATAACGGCATCCACATCATTAAACAAACCTGCACGAACCATAAATACTTTACCGCTGCCGCCTTCTTCTGCGGGGCAGCCATATACGCGGATGGTTCCGGTAAACTTTTTTTCTTCAATCAGTTTTTTAATTGCAATGCCGCTGGCAACAGAAGCAGTGCCAAATAAATGGTGCCCGCAACCATGGCCTGCATCTTTGCCGGCAATCGCTTTCTTTTCGGGGGATGCTTCCTGCGATAAGCCGGGTAAGGCATCAAACTCGGCAAGTATACCGATCACAGGTTTACCACTTCCGTAGCTTGCTACAAAAGCAGTGGGTATTTCAGCCACACCTGCTTCTATGGTGAAACCATTTTCTTTCAGTGTTTGTTGCAGCAGGGCAGAACTCTTTGCTTCTTTATAACCTACTTCTGCATAGTTCCAGATCTGCAGGGCTGTTTTTTTATATGCTTCATATTTCAGATCAAGATCCTTTATGGTAGCATTTTTAAGCGCAGTGGATCTGTCACTGATATTCTGTGCATGTAACAACAATATTGCTGCAGCAAATGCTGCAGTTAAAACAATCTTTTTCATAAAAACAGGGTTCTGATATTAAACAAACAGGTCGCGATACAATTCGGCACCCGGTACTACCGAGTATTTGCTGAGATCGGTGATGCCTTCTGCAGCCATCACTTCTTCATCAATAAATGTATTGCCGCTGCATTGTGCAGCGGGTTTGCGAAGAATATAATAAACGGCATCAGCAATAATATCGGGTGTGCGGCTCATTTTGGCCAGAGCCTCACCGCCGAGTAAGTTTCTTACTGCTGCTGTATCAATAGTTGTTCTTGGCCATAAAGCATTGGATGCAATGCCGGCGCCTTTTAATTCTGCTGCCCAGCCCAATGCCATCATGCTCATGCTGTATTTGGTAATGGTGTAAGCAATATGCCCGCCCAGCCATTTAGGATCCAGGTTAATAGGGGGTGATAAGGTAATAATATGCGGGTTGCTTCCTTTGCGCAGGTGCGGGATGCAATGTTTACCCATTAAAAAAGTTCCGCGAACATTGATGCTCTGCATCAGGTCGAAACGTTTGGATTCTGTTTGTTCGGTAGGTGTGAGTTGAATAGCGGATGCATTGTTGATCAGTACATCAATCCCGCCAAATCTTTCTACCGCCTGTTCAATAGCGGCCTGTATCTGGTCTTCCTGCCTGATATCAACCTGCACAGCCAGTGCTTTTCCGCCCGCAGCTTCTACTTCCTGCGCAGCAGAAAAAATAGTGCCGCCCAAACGTGAGTCTTCTTCCACACTTTTAGCAGCGATCACAATATTTGCTCCTTCTTTAGCCAGGCGTAATGCAATGGCTTTGCCGATACCGCGACTGGCGCCGGTAATAAAAACGGTTCTGTTCAGAAACGACATATGCAAATTGTTAGAAGATAAATGTACGGGTTGTAGCGGCTACTCCAATCAGCTCTCCGCAAAATCTTTCTGCCCATCCTTGAGAGGTGCTGTAGCTGCAACGCAGCGCAAGCAACCTGTGTCAATGAATATAGGATAGGTCTGCGTGTAAAAAAACAGCCAGATCGATTCAAAAAATTGCGCCTTTGCGCGCCAACAATCTACCATCCAAGAAATTCTGCAATAACCTGTTCTGTTTCTGCACAGGCTTTATCCAGTTCATCGTTCAGGATAATTTTGCTGAAGTGATGGCTGAACGACATTTCATAACTCGCTTTATTAACCCTTGTTGCCAGGCTTTCCGGTGTTTCGGTGCCCCGGCTCTCTAGTCTGCGTTTGAGTTCCTGTACAGAAGGGGGTTGAATAAATATGGAGAGGCAATCGCCCGAAAACTGCTGTTGTACATGAATAGCGCCTTTTACATCAATATCCAGCATGGGTACCCTTCCTTCGCTCCAGATCCTTTCCAGTTCACTTTTCAAAGTACCGTAGTATTTGCCTTCGTACACCATCTCCCATTCAATAAAAGCGTTGGCATCGATCTTTTGTTTAAAATCTTCCACGCTCATAAAATAATACTCCAGTCCATTCTGTTCATTACCCCTTGGTAAACGTGTAGTGGCAGATATAGAAAAAGATAGTTTAGGATATTTCTTAATAAGAAAACGCGTGATGGATGTTTTACCCGAGCCCGATGGCGCCGTAAGAATGATCAGTTTCCCGTGCGATGAAGACATGAATGAGATTTAGGCAAAGAAACAATTTAATCGTGAAACGTGAAGCGTCAATCGTGAGTGGTCAGTGGTGAGTAGTGAATGGGGAGAATGATATATTCATAACATGTATACTGACCACTGACTACTCACCACTCACGATTGACGCTTCACGCCCTCCAGTCCACTTTCATCTCCATCGGAATATTTCTTTTTCCTTCAACCGGTGGTGTGTCTGTATAGCCGAGGTATAGTAATCCCATAACAATATCTTCTTCTCCCAGGCTCAGGTATTTTTTCATTGATGGGTGATGTGTCATGCCGCCGGTATTCCACAAAGCAGCAATATCCAGTGCCTGGGCGCCCAGCAATAAATTCTGGATGGCCGCGGCAACGGCTGCTATTTCTTCCAGTACAGGGATACTGTTATGCACAGTGCGTTTTACATATACGAGGATGATATGCGAAGCTGTATCTCCCTGGTGAAAGATCTTCTCATATTTGGCATTGGTAAATTTTTCAGGGTCAGTGTTTGCTTTAAATAATTCTGCATGGTCGGAACAGAATTGTTTTTTAGCCTCTTTTTCATACACAATAAAACGCCACGGCTCGGTACGGCCATGCGTAGGCGCCCAATTGGCAAGGGTGAGTAATTGATCAATGAGTGAATTATTGATGATTCTCCCATTCATATTATCCGGCTTACTGCTCCGCCTGTGTATAATGGCATCCTGTAAAATGTTGAATTTATTCATATAACAAAAGTAAAGAGTTATGGAAGGAAGTGTAATAAAGAAGATATTTTTTGCTTTCTCATGAAATTGAAAAAAGCAAAATTAAGCGGATACAATTATCCGGCATGCGATAGAAGTTTATGGAAGCTACAACTTAGCTTTTAATAAGACCGGGATAAACAAATCCTCACCGCGCCTTTTGCATTTGTTCGATGGCGATCCATCCTTCCGGTGTAACGCCCATAATTTCTGTAGCAACACCCAGCGTTTGGTAGGTGTCGAAAAAAGCCATCCGCGCAATTGGATGGTCCACTTCGCTGATGACCGCATAACCTTGTTCGCGCAGATCGCCGGTAACCCGATTGAACTCGCTTACCGGCAAACGGAAAGCAAGGTGCTGTACCCCGCCTGACGGATATTTGACAAGATAATCATGGAACATGCTTTGGCCGGAAACAGGCTGGACGAGTTCGATGAAACTGCCTCCGTTATAGGTTTGAGTGGTCAGCCATTCGCCGGCCACGGCCTTGCCATAATAGGTCATACCCAGATCCTGTGCGCGGATCTGTTCCGGTTGCGGAAAGCCAGCGATGCCCAGGGCGTTCGCAAGAAATTTTACGGCGGTGTGAATATCCGGAACCACCCAGCCGATTTGTGACATTTCAAGTTTGGCGATGGTATTGTTGATGCTGTTCATGGTTGTTGTTAGGTTAGTGGCTAGACAAAATTAATACAGAGGTGTTTCTCAAGTTGGGGGCTTTTGCGACAATATGAAGGTTGTTTGCTGCCGGTTACATGTGTGCAAGGGGGGATAAACATAATCTGTAGAAGTTAAGAGTTGATCTGACAATTGGGATTAAATTTAAGTAACGACACTTTCATTTAATAAACCCAAAATGTCAGATCATGAACTCTGAAACTAAGTTAATCAAATCTCGCGTTGGCCTGCT
>Ga0208519_100035_pt1 | contig 194292 bp, 179 predicted proteins | sample LakWasM130_HOW14_2_FD_183940 | JGI IMG/M metagenome (GOLD analysis project Ga0208519, IMG submission 183940) | Freshwater sediment methanotrophic microbial communities from Lake Washington under simulated oxygen tension - Sediment Metagenome... | ecosystem: Environmental > Aquatic > Freshwater...
CCACTTGGCGTTCGCTGGCCAGCCAACTGAGGAAGGACTCAACAGCAGTGCCGTCAAGGTCTCGTGGATGCCGCAGCCCGTGATGCCGGATAAAGGCCCGGACCCAGAACACATAGGCATCCTCGGTACTGCGGCTGTAATGCAGGAAACGGATGCGTTCGCGCAGCTGATCCAATAGCCGCGGCGACGTTAGCGGAGGCAGGTCAGCCGAGCGGACGGCTGGGCGAGGCGCCTTGCTCCTGATTTCCCCCATCGGTGCGATAGACGGGTCGCGCATGTGCATCTCCAATGCGCAAAGCTGCCCCAATGTGGGTTGCTACCAAGCAATCCAGCATGAAGTGCAGCTCAGAATCTGGGTGCTGCTTTTGTCTGTTATTTAATACTGTTGTTTTGTACAGCTTATGCCGCCCAAAGCCAAGCTGCAAGCCGCTTGCAGCCCTGACGCCTCGGACATGTTAGGGAGACAGTGCGCCAAGTTATGCGTCACTGCTGTCTCCATATATCCAAGTTAGACAACATCAAATGCAGCCACCTTCGCACATCGACGGCGCTCGTGTTCTCCATTGGGCTTGGTCGGACGTCCCTTTCGGAGATGTGAGGTTCTCAGATGGCCGAGTTGCTGCAGTTATTCATGGAATCGCGCTTTGTCAGTACGAAGGTTCCGCTGACGTTTACCGGTTCAGCTGCGGCCCAGATTGGCAATGTGAACAAGATCAGGTCTATGGCTCTATCCAAGAGGCAAAAGATGAACTTCCCGAGCAGTACCAGAATGCGCCAGCGCACTGGCAGGCTGTTGCCTAACCATTCGCTCGAGCCGACGTCCGTCGGCAAGCCTCCGTCCGCGCCTCAGCTTCAACGTTAGCGCGCAATCACGCACCAAGCCCATGCCCATCAGGCGCCAAAGCGAGAGTTCCGAGGCTCAGCTGCTAGCCGCACTTCATGCGCGTGCAGCCTCGTTACCGTCTCCCGCAGCAGAAACAGCACGGCTACTGGAGCACTACGCGGCAGAGATTGAGAACCCAGCAGCAACAGAGCGAGCGCTTGTCGAGTTCCATCAGTTCACGCTGCACTTCAAGGGCCTGCGAGACATCATCGTTCCCGGAATCAGCGAGCAAGAGTGGTTTTCCTCGGTCACGGAGCTCCGCCGTCTCGCTCGTGCCGCCCGTCGGGCTAGGGGCCTCGATAGCACTTTCATCGGCCGGCTTCACACTTTTGTGCGTTCACTCTTCGGTGCCTGAGAAGATGCACGCTCTAGCTTGGCATCAAATGCGCTCTAACCCTTTGCTCGAGCCGACTCGCTTCGGTAAGCCGCCGCTTACGGCTCAGCTTCAACGTTAGCCAGCAAGAACAAAGTTATTTCATGTCGGACGATCCCATTGAAATCACCCTTCGCGGCATAAGCCCGGATCGGCAACTTCATTACGAAAACTACCAAGTAGTTTCCGTAGTCCAGGCCTTGTGGGGGGCGATAAGTCCGAACATGGTCGCAGTGTCAATCAGATGCGTTGGCCCTGAAGTTAATCTCCACTTCTACTTGGAGGTTGATTCGCCGACCGATCGCGAAGGAATCGACGATGTCGCCACAGACTTTGAAGCGCTTCAGTTCACCTACGTACCGATACACGTACATGTCAGCGCAGTTGGTAAGCAAGTTACTTTGGAGCAAGTCGAAGGACGGCTCGTCTATCGGCGCTACGAGGTCCCAGCTCCTGGCTAACCCGCCATTGCAGCCGACCCTGGCCAGCTGCGCTAGCCGGTCGGCTGAACTCCAACGTTATACGTCTACCGACGACCTCTCTGCATCATGAAGAAACTACTCGCATCGGTACTCGCGTTGGCTGGTATTGCCGGCACTGCTCATGCTCAGCCGAAGGTGCAGATGCTCGATCCCAAGACGATCCTCTTCACTACGCCGACGCTATCAAATGACCTGGCTCAGTTGGAGCCAGTGCATCGCGAACCAAGCAATGCTGATTTCGTCTTCCACGAGGACGAATGGAGTCAGGTCGAGTTCTTCCCTCGGTCTCAACTCGGTGAAGTGCAGCGCTTGCTGAAGGAGTACAAGCCCTTCGAGCGCGCCAATCGCGTTCAGAACGGCTGGCGCGAGGTCTACGCGCGGAAGATTCGTCGCGTTCCCGTGTTTTCGGGCGCAGACGCCACGCGGCAACTCGAAGGCCTGCTGGGCAGCAAGGTCGGCGCGGCACCTATGCTGTTCTCAGGTAGTTCAGTGTCCGGTAGCGTGAAGAACGGCTTCTCCCTGGCCTTAGGCGGCAACGTGACGCTCTACGGATATCGCGATGAGCAAGGGGTCCCAATCCTTGGAACCATCATCGGAAGGAATCCCGATGACGCGAAGTTGACCACAGCATTCATGAAGCTCAATGCCGATCGTGGTCTCATCCTCGTGGATTGGCGCGCGCAGTTGGTTCTGGTCTCAGTTGCGTCTTCCGGGCAGATCGAGACTTGGCAACCATGACGACGTATAACCTGTCGTTCGTGTGGGACGGCTTCGCCGCCGCACAACTTTAACGTTAGCCGTCATGAAAGCGACCCTCCTCACGGTTGTGCTTGCCCTCTGCCCTGCGTTCATCTACGCGGAAACGTCGCTCCCTTTGATACGACCCGAGGCTACAAGGGGACTGATCGTCCGGAAGCTGGAGCGAAGTCAGGGCTTGTTTGCTGAGTTCGAAGGAACTTTGGCCGTATCAGGAACGTTCATAGCGCAGTGGATCCAAGGCGTCGACGAAGACACAGACAACACGCTAGATCTCCGGTTGGTACCTGATCCAGAGACCATTGCACGAATCCCATACTTTGATCGCTACCCGGTCCGAAAGATCGACATCGAAAACGAAGCCGAAGCCTTGCGCCTGGTCATTCAAGCCAAGACACTCGCCCGCCTGCAGAAGAAGGAAATTAAGGTCGTCCGGGCAACTGGAACGTTCGTGCTCCGCAACTACGTAGTAGGAGTCGAATGCGATGCTTCGTGGGCTCGGGCCAAGATCGTGAGCGCGAAGATTCCGAGGCCATTGATGTTGACTGGCACCCCTCAACCGTTCGGCTGCTAAGCATGACGCCTAACCAGTCGCTCGAGCGGACCTCCACCAGCTGGCCGCGCTACGCTCAGCAGTTCATCATCGCTTCGCGCGGCCAGCTGGTTCCAGCCCCTCAGTTACAACGTTGAGCGACCGGTTTCGGGCGTCGATCCCGTCCAGTCGTATGGCTGCTGTCGCTGCGAAGCGGTCGTGGAGCTTGCCTGGCCAACCGACTGCATTGGGTCGGAAGCGCCATTTGGTGCAACACCCGACCGGTCGGTCACGACCACCCCGCGGCCTCTCCGTTTCGAGTGCCTGTTGTCGAAGGCACAGCCGTCATACAAGCCGCCGCCCGGCGAATGTCCGGTGACGATCGCAGCGGCCCCTCAAGCCTCCTGCCGCAAATGACTCAGATCAGCCTGATCCTGAAGTCCTCCGGGTTCGGCCGCTCATACCTTGGCGAGGAAAGCCGCCGCATCACCCGCTTCACACTTCCAGTCTGCGAAGACGCCGACCAGATTGCATTCCACGCAGTGGCAAGCGATGTAGTACCAGCGCACGTCATGCGTGCCCTCGTGCACGGAGACGCCCGACATCAGCTCGAACACCTCGTTCTCGCACACGCACTCGTGCGTCTCGGGCACGGCTTCTTCAACGTAGTCCGCGCTGTCGCCCATCAGGTGTTCCTGCCCGCAGTCGGTGCAGGTGCGGATTGCCACGCCGGCTTCTTCGTCAGTCTGCAGCGCGAAGGTCCGGCACCCGCAATCACATTTGGACGCGGCAAACCTGACGGCCTCATGGCGATTCGCAATGCTGTAGCTGCGCAGTTCGGCTTGGGTGTCGCCGGACGTCGTCCCGTACCAGAACTCGCCCTTCTTCGTCAGTGCCATTGATGCTGCTCCATTCTTCAAGGTGGGCTTCCCGGCAGGCCTGATGCCAGGCTCGCCCCGATCATCTGGATTTTGCCTGCAGGCCCGGCGAATCGTCGTCAAGGGCCCGGGTCGGGGTGGTGGCCGACAAGGGCTGCAGACATCCTTAATTGCCGATCTTGGAGATTGCAGCCATCCGGTGGCCTCTCCGATTCGAACGGCTCTTATCAGCCTGATGCGCCCCCCGAGGCCGCTCAACATCTGCTCGCCAGCTTGTACATTCCCAGGCATCACCCAAGCACGCACGCCAACCTCATGCCAAAAACCCCTCAGAAGCCTTTCGTCATCGGTGTCGCAGGGGGCAGCGGCAGCGGCAAATCGACGGTGACGCGCCAGGTCTTGGCCGCCATCGGGCCGGAGAAGGTGGCGGTGGTGATGCAGGATGACTACTACCGGGACCAGTCCCACATGCCGCCTGAGGACCGGCGCAAGCAGAACTACGACCATCCCGATGCCTTTGACTGGCCGCTGATGGCGCAGCATCTGGCCGCGCTGCGCAAGGGTGAGGCGATAGCGATGCCGGTGTATGACTTCTCGGCCGACAACCGCTCCAGCGAAACCATCACCGTGAAGCCCGCACCGGTGATCGTGGTCGAGGGCCTGTTCGCCTTGTACGACACCAAGCTGCGCAACATGATGTCGCTGAAGATTTATGTGGACACGGCCTCGGACGTGCGGTTCATCCGTCGGCTGCAGCGCGATATTTCGGAGCGTGGCCGCAGCACCGAGTCCGTGGTGCAGCAGTACCTGGAAACCGTGCGCCCCATGCACAAGCAGTTCATTGAGCCGACCAAGCGCAACGCCGACGTGATCCTGCCGCACGGTGCCAACGGTCCGGCGGTGGACATCATCACCACCAAGGTGATGAGCTTGTTGCACGATGACGAGCGCGGCTGAGCCCAGGCGCCCGTCCGCCGCCGTGGGAGTAAGAAAGAAGTGAAAGCGCTGATCCTCCGCTAGAAAGCCGAAGCGGGCTGAGGCACCCAGCGCCAGCCACGCCTTGTCGCGCCCCTACGCGCGGCTTGACACACATCAACCTTCACCGAGCCACCCGCGCTAAGCTGCGCCCATGGCAATCTCAAAAGGCTTGCGGCGCTGGCTCAGCGGCGCCCTGATGGTGGCGATGCTGTTCATGCAGCTGGCCACCGCCGCCTATGCCTGCCCGCAGCTGCAGCAAAGAGAAAACATGCCCGACTGCCAGGGCATGGCCGCCATGGCCGACCCCGCGCAGCCCCAGCTCTGCAAGGCCCATTGCACCCAGGCGGCCCAGGCCAGCGCGGCCCATGCCCTGCCGGACCTGCAATGCAACCCCGCCGGCCTGCTGCTGGTGCAACCGCTGCCGGCCGCGCCGGCGCCGGGCTTGCACTTGCTGCAGCGCGCCGCACCCCCGGCCAGCCATCCGGGTGACCCACCGCTCTACCTTGCCCTGCTGATCCTGCGGAATTGATCGGCGGCAGCGTTGCCTGCCGTTACGCATCAACCGAGGATCACCATGTCTGATGAAGAACTCTGCTTTCTTTTTTCCCTGAAGGCGCCGCGCTCTTGCCTGGCCGTCGCCCTGCTGGCCTGCAGCCTGGGCGCCGGTGCGCAGGAGCTGCCTGCCCTGCTGGCGCTGGCGCGCGCGCAAAGCCCCGAAGTCGCGGCGATGCGGCTGGAGGCCGATGCCGCGGCCCAGCGCGTGCAGCCCGCCGGCGCCCTGCCCGACCCGGTGCTGCGCGTCGAGCTGATGGACGTCAACAACTATGGCAGCGAGCGCAGCCCCAACCTGCTGCCCTGGAAGGTGGGCGAGACCAAGTACACCTTGATGCAGACCCTGCCCGGCTGGGGCAAGCGCGAGCTGCGCCGCGAGCAGGCCGACGCCCAGGCCCGCGAGGCCGAGGCGCGCGCCGCGGCCAGCTGGGCCGAGCTGGCGATGCGCGTCAAGAGCAGCTATGCGGAGCTCGCCCGCGCCGCCGGCAGCGCAACACTGACGCGTGAATTGCTGGCCCTCGGCGCCCGGCTGGAGCAGGCGGCCCAGCTGCGCTATGCGCAAGGCCTCGCCGGCCAGCAGGATGCCCTCCGCGCCCAGCTGGAGCAGACTGCCATGCGCGGCGAGCTGCTGATGCAGGAGGCCGAGCAGCGCCAGCTGCTGGCCAGGCTCAACGGCCTGCTGGCGCGCCCCGCCGCTACACCGCTGGCGGACCCGCCCACCCTGCCACCGCTGCCGGTGCTGAGCACCGCCGACGCCGCCGGCCTGGCCGAACGCGCCCGCCTGAACAACCCGCTGCTGCGCGCCGAGCAGGCCCGCCTGGCCGCCGCGCGCAAGGGCCAGGAACTGGTGGATCGCAACCGCTATCCCGACCTCAACGTCGGCATCTCGCCCTCGCAGATGGGCTCGCGCATCACCACCTGGGGCCTGATGCTGGAGCTGAATCTGCCGCTGCAGCAGGGCGCGCGGCGCAGCCAGGAGCGCGAGGCCGCGGCCATGGCCGAGGCTGCGCGCGCACGCAGCGAGGCGCTGACGAACCAGCTGCTGGGCGAGCTGGCCGGCCGGCTGGCGGCGCTGGAGGCGGCGCGCCAGAGCGAACAGCTGATTGCCAGGCAGATGCTGCCGCAGGCCGAACTGGCCCTGCAGTCGGCGCTGGCCGGCTACGAGAGCGGCAAGGCCGAGTTCGCGATGCTGCTGGAGGCCCAGGGCCAGATCCGGCGCAGCCGGCTGGCGCTGCTGAAAACCCAGGTCGAGGCCCGCATGGCCCTGGCCGAGATCGAACGCCTGTTGGGAGAAGAGCTGTGAGCAACAACAAGACCATGCTTTCCCTCACCGTCATCCTGCTGGCGCTTGCCGCTGCCGGTGGCGGCTACTGGCTCGGCACCCAGACGCAGCATGGCGGCAGCAGCGCCGCCGCGCCGGCCACCTCCGCCGCCGCCCCGGTGCGCAAGCCGCTCTACTACCGCAACCCCATGGGCCTGGCCGACACCTCGCCGGTGCCCAAGAAGGACGAGATGGGCATGGACTACATCCCCGTCTATGCCGACGCGGACGAGGCGCCCGCGAGCAGCAACAACGCTGCCACGCTCAAGATCAGCACCGAGAAGATTCAAAAACTGGGCGTGCGCAGCGAGGCCGCGGCCCTGCGCGTGCTGGGCCGCGGCCTGCGCGCCGCCGGCCGGGTGGAGGCCGACGAGCGCCGCATCGCCGTGGTGGCGCCCAAGTTCGAGGGCTATGTGGAGCGCCTGCACGTCAACGCCACCGGCCAGTTCGTGGCCAAGGGTCAGGTCTTGTTCGAGGCCTACAGCCCCGAGCTGCTGGCGGCCCAGCGCGAGGTCCTGCTGGCGGCCCAGGGCGCGCAGGCCATGCAACAAGCGGGCAGCGATGCCCAGCGCGGCCTGCAGCAGCTGGCCGAATCCGGCCTGGCCAGGTTGCGCAACTGGGATCTCTCGCCCGCCCAAGTGGCCGCCTTGCAGCAGACCGGCCAGGTGCAGCGCACGCTCAGCTTTGCCTCGCCGGTGTCGGGCATCGTCACCGAGAAGAAGGCCCAGCAGGGCATGCGCTTCATGGCCGGCGAAACGCTGTACCAGATCACCGACCTGTCCAGCGTCTGGGTGATCGCCGAGGTGTTCGAGCAAGACCTGGCCCTGGTGAAACCCGGCGCCGCCGCCACGGTGAGTCTGGACGCCTACCCGGGCCGGCGCTTCACCGGCCGCATCGGCTACATCTACCCCACGCTGAAGGCCGAGAACCGCACGGTGCCGGTGCGGGTGGAGTTGGCCAACCCCGGCGGCCTGCTCAAGCCCGCCATGTTCGCCCAGGTCGAGCTGGCGGTGGGCAGCGCGGCGCCGGTGCTGGCGGTGCCCGAATCGGCGGTGCTCGATACCGGCTTGCGCAAGCTGGTGCTGGTGCAGCTCAAGGAGGGCCGCTTCGAGCCGCGCGAGGTCGAGCTGGGCGCGCATGCGCAGGATTATGTGGAGGTGCGCAAGGGCCTGCGGGCGGGCGAGCAGGTGGTGACCTCGGCCAACTTCCTGATCGATGCCGAGAGCAATCTCAAGGCCGCGGTGCAGGGCATGGCGCCGGCTTCGGCAGCCTCTGCGGCTCATTGAGGAGGGCGCCGCCATGCTTCTCACCAAACTGATTCAATGGTCGGGGCGCAACCCGGTGCTGGTGCTGCTGGCCACGCTCTTCATCGTCGTGGCCGGCGTGCTGGCGCTGGCGCGCACGCCGCTGGACGCCCTGCCCGATCTCTCCGACGTGCAGGTGATCGTCTACACGGAGTTCCCGGGCCAGGCGCCGCAGGTGGTGGAGGACCAGGTCAGCTACCCCCTCACCACCGCGATGCTGGCGGTGCCGCGCTCGAAGGTGGTGCGCGGCTTCTCCTTCTTCGGCGCCTCCTTCGTCTACGTGATCTTCGAGGACGGCACCGACATCTACTGGGCACGCAGCCGCGTGCTGGAGTACCTGAACTTCGCCGCGAGCCGGCTGCCCAAGGGCGTCACGCCCACGCTGGGCCCCGACGCCACCGGCGTCGGCTGGGTCTACCAATATGTGCTGCTGGCCAAGAACAAGACCCTGGCCGAGCTGCGCACCATCCAGGACTGGTATCTGCGCTACCAGCTCACCAAGGCGCCGGGCGTGGCCGAGGTGGCCTCGCTGGGCGGCTTTGTGCAGACCTACCAGGTCACCGTCGATCCGATGCGGCTGCGCAGCTACGGCATCCCGCTGGCCAAGGTGGCGCAGGCGATCCGCGACTCCAACCGCGACGTGGGCGGCCGCGTGGTCGAGATGGCCGAGACCGAGTACATGGTGCGCGGGCGCGGCTATCTGCGCGGCAAGGCCGACATCGAGATGCTGGCGCTGAAGAGCGAGGGTGGCGCGCCCGTGCTGATACGCGACGTGGCGCGCGTGGAGCTGGCGCCCGACGAGCGCCGCGGCCTGGCCGAGCTGAATGGCGAGGGCGAGGTGGTGTCGGGCATCGCGATGTCGCGCTACGGGCAGAACGCGCTGGAGGTGATCCACAACATCAAGGCCAAGGTGGCCGAGGTGGCGGCCGGCCTGCCCGAGGGCGTGAGCATCCAAGCCGTCTACGACCGCTCGGAGCTGATCGAGCGCGCCATCGCCACGCTCAAGCGCACCCTGGTGGAGGAGAGCCTGATCGTGGCGGCCGTCTGCGTGGTGTTCCTGATGCATCTGCGCTCGGCCCTGGTGGCCATGCTGATGCTGCCGGTGGGCGTGCTGATGGCCTTCATCGCCATGCACGCGCTGGGCATCAATGCCAACCTGATGAGCCTGGGCGGCATCGCCATCGCGATCGGCGCGATGGTGGACGCCGCCATCGTGATGATCGAGAACGCGCACAAGCACCTGGAACGCCTGCCGGCGGGCCACACGCTGAAGCAGCGCAGCGCCGCCATGCTGGCGGCCTGCCAGGAGGTGGGGCCGGCGCTGTTCTTCTCGCTGCTCATCATCACCGTCTCCTTCCTGCCGGTGTTCACGCTGGAGTCGCAGGAGGGGCGCCTGTTCGCACCGCTGGCCTATACCAAGACCTTCTCGATGGCGGGCGCGGCCCTGCTCTCGGTGACCCTGGTGCCGGTGCTGATGCTGCTGTTCATCCGCGGCCGGGTGATGCCGGAGGCGCGCAACCCGGTGAACCGCCTGCTGATCTGGCTCTACCGCCCGGTGATCGCCTGGGTGCTGCGCTGGCAGAAGCTCAGCATCGCGCTGGCGCTGCTGGTGCTGGGCTGCAGCTGGTGGCCGGCCTCGCAGCTGGGCAGCGAGTTCATGCCCACGCTCAACGAGGGCAGCCTGCTCTATATGCCGGCCTCGCTGCCGGGCATGTCCATCACCAAGGCGGCCGAGGTGATGCAGACCCAGGACAAGCTCATCAAGAGCTTCCCCGAGGTGGCCTCGGTGTTCGGCAAGGCGGGCCGCGCCAACAGCGCCACCGACCCGGCGCCGGTGGAGATGTTCGAGACCGTCATCAACCTCAAGCCCGAGAGCGAGTGGCGGCCCGGCATGACGATGGACAAGCTGATCGCCGAGCTGGACGGCGCGCTGCAGTTTCCCGGCATCTCGAATGCCTGGACCATGCCCATCAAGGCGCGCATCGACATGCTCTCCACCGGCATACGCACGCCCATCGGCATCAAGGTGTTCGGCCGCGACCTGGCCGAGATGGAGCGCCTGGCGCAGCAGATCGAGCGCGTCGTGAAGGCGGTGCCCGGCACCACCTCGGCCTTTGCCGAGCGCCTCACCGGCGGCAGCTATCTGAACATCGAACCCGACCGCGAGGCGCTGGCGCGGCTGGGCATCTCGGTGGGCGAGCTGCAGGAGCTGATTGCCACGGCGCTGGGCGGCGAGATGGTCAGCACCGCGGTGGAGGGGCGCGAGCGCTTCGGCATCACGGTGCGCTACCCGCGCGCACTGCGCAGCAGCCCCGAGCAGATCGCGGCGGAGGTGATGGTGCCCTTGATGAACGGCGGCGTGGTGCCGCTGGGCCAGGTGGCGCGCGTGCAGGTGGCGCGCGGCGCGCCCGGCATCCGCACCGAGAACGCGTTGCTCTCGGCCTATATCTTCGTGGACATCCGCGGCCGCGACATCGGCTCCTATGTGGCCGAGGCGCGCCGCGCGGTGGCCGAACAGGTGGTGTTCCCGCCCGGCTACTACATCAGCTGGAGCGGCCAGTTCGAGTACATGGAGCGCGCCATCGCCAAGATGAAGGTGGTGGTGCCCATCACCCTGCTGACCATCTTCCTGCTGCTCTACCTGAACTTCCGGCGCCTCACCGAGACCCTGATCGTGATGCTCTCGGTGCCCTTCGCCCTGGTGGGCGGGGTGTGGCTGATGTGGTGGCTGGGTTACAACCTCTCGGTGGCGGTGGCGGTGGGCTTCATCGCCCTGGCCGGCGTGGCCGCCGAGACCGGGGTGGTGATGCTGATCTACCTCGACCATGCCTGGCGCGACGCCCAGGCGCGCTGCGCCGCCGCGGGCCGCGCCGCCGGCGCGTCGGAGCTCTATGCCGCGGTGATGGAGGGTGCGGTGGAGCGGGTGCGGCCCAAGATGATGACGGTGGTGGCCATCATGGCCGGCCTGCTGCCCATCATGTGGGGCAGCGGCGCCGGCTCGGAGGTGATGAGCCGCATCGCCGCGCCCATGGTGGGCGGCATGATCTCCTCCACCGTGCTGACGCTGGCGGTGATACCGGCGCTGTATGCGCTGCTCAAGCGCTGGGAGCTGCGGCGCGGCGCTGCTAAGGTGGCGGTCAGCGACACAGCAAGCCCCGCCCAGCCATGAAGCGATTCATCACCCTGGCCCTCGCCGCCACCCTGGGCCTGGGCGCACCCGCCCGGGCCGCCGACGCCCTGCCCCTGCCCGCGGTGGAAAGCGGCCGCATCGAGCGGCTCGAGAACTTCCCCTCCAAGTTCGTCGATGCCCGCCATGTGGACGTCTGGCTGCCCGAGGGCTACAGCCCCGCACGGCGCTACCAGGTGCTCTATATGCACGACGGCCAGATGTTGTTCGATCCCAGCACGAGCTGGAACGGGCAGGCCTGGCAGGTGGACCGCGCACTCGGCCGGCTGCTGCAGCAGGGCCAGGTGCCCGACACCCTGGTGGTGGGCATCTGGAACAACGGCCGGTACCGGCATGCCGAGTATTTCCCGCAGAAGTTCCTGCCCTTCATGCCCGCCGACCTGCGCGAGCGCTACATCCGCGAGGCCTTGCAGGGCAAGCCGCTGGCCGATGCCTATCTGCGCTTTCTGGTCGAGGAGCTCAAGCCGGCGATCGACCAGCGCTATGCCACCCTGCCCGATGCCGCCCATACCTTCGTGATGGGCTCCAGCATGGGCGGGCTGATCTCGGTCTATGCGATGAACGAGTACCCGCAGGTGTTCGGCGGCGCGGCCGGCCTCTCCACGCATTGGGTGGGCGCGCACCGGCCCAATGCCACCCTGCCGCTGGCGGCCTACCGCTATCTGCAGGGCGCGCTGGCCGCGCCCGAGGGCCACCGCCTCTACCAGGACCATGGCACCATCGAGCTGGACGCGCTCTACGCGCCCTACCAGCCCTTTGTCGACGAGCTGGTGCGCGAGCGCGGCTATCGCGAGCAGGGCGAGCAGGGCGCGCAGGCCAATTTCCTCAGCCGCGTGTTCCCCGGCAGCGGCCACAACGAGGCCGCCTGGGCCGCGCGGCTGGAGATCCCGCTGCTGTTCCTGCTGGGCCCGCGCTGAGCCGCCGCAAGACAAGGGATTGACGCCGTGCAGGCCGGCGGGCAAAAACATGGGGTCACTTGTTGCCAGGAGGATCCCATGATCAGAACTTCGCTTCGCCCGCTCGCCGCCGCGCTGAGCGCCGCCTTTCTTCCCCTGCTCGCGCTCGCGCAGGGCAACAGCCAGCAGGTGGTCAAGCCGCCGCAGGCCCAGGCCTGGATCGATCTCGCCACCTTCAGCGGCATGGGCATGCCGGGGGGCATGGGCGCGGGCGGCGGCGGCGGCAATCCGATGGCGGCGCTGGGTGGCTTGTTCGGCGGCGGCGCCAGGCGCGACGAGGCGAACCGCTTTGGCCAGACCCAGAGCATGGCGGCCGGCCGCTGGATGGACGTGACGCTGTACAGCCGCGCCAACCCCAAGCTGGCCGAGGCCCAGCAAAGCGTGCCGCCCGGCTTCATGAGCCCGGCACTCAAGCTGCAGAGCCCGCTGGAGACGCGCGGTGCGCCGCCCGAGCCGGGCGACGAGCGCGTCGTCGAGCCGGAGCAGGAGCGACCCAGGGGCAAGATGCTGCTGTACTGGGGCTGCGGCGACACGGTGCGCCCGGGCCAGCCGCGCGTGATCGATTTCGCCACCGCCACGCCGGCCGAGCTGGCCAAGTTCTTCCAGTCGCGCCGCGCCACCCAGCGCGGCAGCCATGCCGCCAGCGGCCGCCCGCTCTGGCCCAGCCGCGACGACAGCCGCATGGTCCCCGCCGCGGCCTCGCTGGTGGGCGAGCATGCCTACAGCGCCGCCGGCCTGCCCGAGGGCTTTCGCTTCCAGATCCCGGCCGCGCAGGACCTCATGCCCGCCATCGCGCTCAAGCAGCAGGAGCAGGACGGCACCACCCAGCTGAGCTGGCAGGCCCTGCCGACGGCGCGCGCCTACTTCATCTCGGCGATGGGGGCGCGCGACAACCAGGAGATGGTGATCTGGACCAGCAGCGAGCAGCCCGACATGGGCTTCGGCCTGCAGGATTACCAGACCAATGCCGCGGTGGACCGCTGGCTCAAGGAGCAGGTGCTGCTGGCCCCGCAGACCACGCGCTGCAGCGTGCCCAAGGGTGTGTTCGGCAGCGGCCAGGGCGCAATGCTGCGCATGATTGCCTATGGCAGCGAACTCAACCTCGCGCACCCGCCGCGCCCCAGCGACGTGAAGATCCCCTGGGAGCCGCAATGGGCGGTGAAGCTGCGCCTCAAGTCGGTGGCCTCGGCCATGCTGGGCATGGACATGGGCGACATGATGATGGAGCAGCGCGGGCGCCCGGCCAAGGGCGACGATGCCGATGAGCCGGCCAAGGAAACGGCAAAGGAGCCGCCCAAGAAGCCCGGCGTGACCGATGTGCTGAAGGGTTTGTTCGGGCGCTGAGGATCGGCGGCGCGGCGATACTGTTGCAGGAGGCAAGCAAGATGCATCGTCGCGAGTTCATGGCGCTGAGCGGCCTGGCCATGGCGGGCCGCGCGTTCGCTGCGCCCGCGGCCACACTCATCCGCATGGCCTACTTCGACAAGTACGAGCCCTTCAGCCAGCGCGCGGCCGACGGCACGATGAGCGGGGCGCTGATCGACGGCATCGAGCTGCTGGGCCGCGCCTGCAGCATCGGCTTCGAGCACCACGGCTACCCCTGGGCGCGCGCCCAACTGCTGGTGGAACGCGGCGAACTCGACGCCCTCTGCACCGTGCCCACGCCGGCGCGCCAGGCCTGGCTGGAGTTCTGCGGCACGCCGCTGGTGAGCCTGGCCTACGGCGTGTTCCACCGCAGCGACGATGCACGCGCCGCCCAGGCCCAGTCACTGGAAGATCTGCGCGCCTTGCGCCTGGGCAGCTACCGCGGCAGCGGCTACAGCCGCGGCCTGCTCAAGATGGACCAGGTGCAGATCGACAACGATGCCGAATCGGTGCTGCGCCGCATCGTGATGGGTTCGCTGGACATCTTCATGGAGAGCGAGCTGATTGCCGGCACGCGCATCAGGCAGCTGGGCCTGGCCGGCAAGATCGGCTTCACGCCCCTGCCCTTCCTGCCACCGGCGCAGTTCTGCTTCGGCCTGCGGCGCAGCCATGCCGATTGCAGCGCCATCGTGGCCCGCATGGAAGCGGCCACGGTGGCGGCGCGCCAATCCGGCGCACTGCAGAACCTGTTGGCCAAGTACCGCTGAGCGCCTGTTGACGCGCGGCTCGGGCTGCCTCAAGCCGGCAATAGAGCGGGCGCGGGCGCGCGCGGCGCCTCGCCCAGCAGGGCCGCCACATCGGTGAGCAGGATGCGGCGCTCGCCCAGCAGCGCGATGCTGGCGGCAAGCCCGCCGCCGTTCATCTCGGGTGCGGGCCGGATCGCCTCGGGCGCCAGCTTGACGACATCGTGCACCGCATCGACCACCAGGCCCACCAGGCGGCCGCGCAGATTGGCGATCACCACCACCGTCTGCGCCAGCGGTGCCTGCTCCTCGACGCCCAGCAGCACGCGCGGATCGAGGATGGGCACGATCTGACCCCGCAGGTCGATGATGCCCAGCACATGCAGGGCCGAATTGGCCAGCCGCGTCGGCAGCTCGAAGCTGCGCAGCTCCTGCACGTCGAGGATGGGGATGCCGTACTCCTCCGCGCCGAGGCGGAAGCTCAGGATTTCGTCGTGTTGCATGGGGCGCTCGCTCGCTTGGATTCGCTTGGATTCGCTTGGATTCAGGATGCGGTGTGCACGCGGAAGGTCTGCACCACCGCCGACAGCTGCGAGGCCTGCTCGCTCATGCTGGTGGCAGCGGCGGCACTCTCTTCCACCAGGGCGGCGTTCTGCTGCGTCATCTGGTCCAGCTGGGCCACGGCGGCATTGATCTGGTTCACGCCCTCGGCCTGCTCGGTCGCCGAGCTGGCGATCTCGCCAATGATGTCGCGCACCCGGCTGACGTTCTGCACGATCTCCTGCATCGAGGCGCCCGCCATATTGACCAGCTCGGAGCCGGCGCTGACGCGTTCCACGCTGTCGCTGATCAGGGTCTTGATCTCCTTGGCCGCCTGCGCGCTGCGCTGCGCCAGCGTGCGCACCTCGGCCGCCACCACCGCGAAGCCGCGCCCCTGCTCGCCGGCGCGCGCCGCCTCCACCGCCGCATTGAGGGCGAGGATATTGGTCTGGAAGGCGATGCCGTCGATCACGCCGATGATGTCGCTGATGCGGCGCGAAGACTCGTTGATCTCGCCCATCGTGCTGACCACCTGGCCGACCACGCGGCCGCCCTGCTCGGCACTGGCGCCGGCCGTGCTGGCGAGCTGATTGGCGACGCGGGCCGAGTCGGCGGACTGGCGGATCGCGCCCGACATCTGCTCCATGCTGGCCGCCGTCTCTTCCAGATTGCTGGCGGTCTGCTCGGTGCGCGCGCTCAGGTCATGGTTGCCGGTGGCGATCTCGCGGCTCGCCACATTGATGTTCTCGGTGCCGGCGCGCACCGCCGCCACCAGCTTGCGCAGCTGGGCCTGCGCCTCGTTGAGCGCCAGCTGCAATTGCGCCAGCTCGTCGTCGCCGCGCACCACGATGTCCTGGGTCAGGTCGCCATGGCCGAAGCGGCGCGCCGCCTGCACGGTCTCGCCGATGGTGCGGGTCAGCTGGCTGACGAAGCGCCAGCACACCACCACCGCCAGCAGCACGGCCGCCAGCGTGAGCGCACCGGCCAGCATGAAGAGCTGGCCGAAGCGCGCCTCCACCTGCGCCTCCAGCTCGTGCAGCTGGCTCAGCTGGGTGTCGGCCAGGGCCTGCACCGCGGCCACGTACTTGTCGGTGATGGGCAGGAATTTGGAGGCGATCAGCGCCTTGGCGGCGGCATCGTCGCCAGCCGTCTTGGCCTTGTTGATCTCCTCGCGCATGGCCAGCCACTCGGCGCGCACCCGGCCCACCTCCTCCGCACCCTGCTTGGACGCGGGCAGCACGGCCCGTTCGTTGAAGCGCTTCTGCGTCTCGGTGGTGCTGCGGCTGGTGGCCGCCATGGCCTCCTTGAAGAAGTCCAGCAGCTGGCTGCCGTCGGCCTGGGCCACCGCCAGCGAACGCGCCGAGTTCTGGCGCACATCGCCCAGCCATTGGTCGGCCAGCTTGAGCAGCTCGGCCTCGCGGTTCATGTCGGCCGTGGCCTCCATCACCTGGCGTGCGCTGAATGCCGCGCTGCCCAGCACGACCAGGAAGATGCCGACCACGAGCGCGAAGCTCAGCGCCAGCCGGGTGGAAAGGTTCAGGGACTTCATGTCGCGTCGCGGCCGCAGCGCGGGTGGCTGGGCATTCCGGTTCGGTCGGCCGCGGTCCGCGCGGCTGCGGTGCCAGCCCTGAGGGCGGCCAGCACGCGCGCATGAAGCATGGGAAACAAAGGGCGTGATAACGCCTTGACGAGGCGGCCCGGCCCATGCGCGCGGGCGCAGGGGCAGCAACTACCACGGCAACCCCGCTATCGTTTCCCGCCCGAGAGGGCGGAAGGCAGACCGGAGGCTTTGCGACCCTGGCTTTCGCGCAGGTGTGCCAAGCGGCGGATTCTGGTGTTTACCCTGATAGGCGTCAATGCCGGGCGCGATACATCGGCTTACATCCGGCGCACAGCGGCAATATTGCACGCTTGGGCGGGTGCAGCGCCCTCCTCAGTCGCGCAGCGCCGGCAGCAGTGCTTCGATGTCCTCGATACCACGCCGCTCGCTGGCGGGCGCCAGCGGCGCCAGGGCATTCAGGGCCTCGCTGCTGAGCCGGCCCACCAGCTGGCCCAGCTCGCTGAAGCGCAGGCCCTGGCGCACCAGGAAGGCGATGTAGCTGTGGCGCAGCATCTCGGCCGTGAGGGCGTCGGCGCCGTCGAGCTGCGCGTCGTGCGCGGTGGCGGCGACGATCATGTGCACCTCGTCGGCCTGCAGGGCCCGCCCGCTCGCATGCTGCAGCAGCGGCAGCTCGGCCGCGCCACCGGCATTCAGCGCCCAGGCCGCGCGCAAGGGCGCCGCCAGCGGCAGGCGGCGCGCGTCGGCACCCGGCACCTGCAGCTGGCCGCGCTTGGCGTCCACATGCTGCAGCTGCAGGGCCAGCAACTCGTCCACCGTCAGGCCGCACAACAGCGCCGCCAGCACCGGCTTGTGCTCGGGCGTCGCGGCCGCGAGCAATTGCCCGACCTCGCCGGCCTGCAACTCGCGCGGCGGGGCGCCGGCCAGCAAGGCCTGCGTCGGCGCCGCGGGCAGCACGGCCTGCGGCGGCATGCCGGCCTGCCCCGGCAGACCCATCATGGCCGGGGGGATCACCACCGTGGTGGTGACCGGCGCGGCCGCCTCGCTGCGGTTGAAGAACTCGACGAACCAGACCGCCAGAAAGCCCAGCAGCAGCGCGCCCGCCAGCACCAGGCCGGCATCGCGCCAATAGGCCGGGCTGCTGGGCGCCGCCGGCGTCACCGCCGGCTCCAGCACCAGCAGCTGCGGCCGCCGCGCGCGCTCGCTGGACTCCAGCGCCAGCAGCTTCTGCCTGGCCGTTTGCAGCAATTGCTCCAGGCCGTGGACCTCGGCCTGCATGACCTGGTAGGCGCCCAGCTGCTGGCTGGCAGACTGCACTTCCTGGCGATCGCCGCTGAGTTGCTGCTGCAGGCGCTGCACCGTGGTCTTGGCGGAGGCCAGTTCCTCGCGCGCCTCGGCCAGGGCCATCTGCTGCGACTTGCTGCGCTCGGCGTCCAGCTGCTGTTCCAGATTGGCGATGCGCGCCTTGAGCGCCCGCGCGCCCGGGTCCATGTCCAGATACTGCGGCGTGTATTGGCGCTCCATGCCGCGCCAGTCCTCGCGCGCCTGCGAGAGCCGCGCCTCCAGGCCGGCCACCGTGGGGTTGTCCCGGGCCTGGGGCAGGCGTGCGCCGCGCGCCACGGCCTGCTCCAGCGCCTGCACCTTGCCCTCGCTCACCGCCTGGCGGTCGGTGGCCTGCTGCAGCGAGGTGTTCAGACCCTTCAGGCGTGCGAGCGCCTGGCTCTCGTCGCGCTCGCTGGACACGATGTGGTTCTGCTGCCGGTAGCTCTCGGCGGCGTGGCGCTTGTCCGCCAGCCTGGCCTCGATCACGCGGATCTCCTCGCGCGCCGCATCCAGCTTCTCGTTCGAGGCCAGGCTGCCGCTCTCGCTCTGGGCGCGCCGGTACACCTCCACCAGGGTGTTGACCAGGGGCGCCACCAGCGCGGCGTCCGGGCTCTGGGCCTGCAGCTGCAGCAGCTGGCTGTCGGCCACCGACCGCACCGAGAGCAGCTGCTGCACCGCCAGCACCGGGTCATCCGCCCCCGCCTTGATCAGCCCCTGGGCGCTCAGCTGCTCCACCGCCTGCTGCACCAGGGCGCGGCTGCGCAGGATCTCGCCCTCCAGCTGCAGCGCCGGTGCCACCGGCGTCAGCGTGGCCGCTGCCGAGGCCGCACCCGCCACCAGGCCCGGCGCCGGGATGATCTGCAGCTTGGCACTGGCCGTGTAGACGGCGCTGCGCATGAAGTCCAGGCCCAGCCCCAGCAGCAGGCCAAGGCCGAACACCGCAACGAAGACCTGGAGGCGACGGCGCATGGCCAGGCTGCGCGGCGCCGGCGCGGCGAAACCGGCACCGTGATGCAGGCTTGCCATATGGAGTGTGCGATGCGGCATGAAGATTTTTGCGGGCACCCGGAGCGGGCGCGTAGCTGCGACTATAGACAAGCGGGCCCGGCCACGTGCGAGCGGCCCGCCTTGACATGGCGCAAGCCCCTCCCGCCCCGGCAGATCGACACTGCAAGCAATCCCCTTGGGGTGCCGCTTGGGTTCAGGCGACGATGCAGTCAACCACGGGGTTCAATCCTGATCGGGAGATCTCCATGTCGAAGAACGTCCTTCATGCCATTGCACTCGCCGGCCTGGCGCTGAGTCTGGCTGGCTGCCAATCGGCACGCGAAGAAGCCATGCCACCTAACACCCTGGTGGCCCTGCAGGCCAAGGCCGCGCCCAATCTACAGGCCGGCGCCGCCGACCCCGCCTGGGCCCAGGCCAGGCCGCTCAGCGTGGCGCTGACCGATGGCGCCAATTTCGGCGGCAAGGGCGACACCCAGGCCACCCTGAAGGCGGTCTACGCCGGCGACTCGGTCTACTTCCTGATCCAGTACGCCGACCCCACCCACTCGCTGCGCCGTGGCCCCTACCAGAAGCAGGCCGACGGCAGCTGGAAGAAGCTCAAGGACCCGGCCGATAAGGGCGGCGACGACAACATCTATTACGAAGACAAGTGGGCCATGATCTGGCCGATCGGCAACTCCATCCCCGGCTTCGACAAGCAGGGTTGCGCCGCGCTATGCCATCTGGACCAGGGCAAGCCCTATGGCAACAAGTACACGTCCAAGGAGGGCGAACTGGCCGATATGTGGCATATGAAGGGCTCGCGCACCGCCCCCTTCGGCTATGTGGACGACCAGTACGTGGACCACACCCGCTACGACGCCAAGGCCAGCCCGAACGCCGGCCGCAAGAGCGATCCGGGCACGGCCACCGGCGAGTACAACGCCGTGCCCCTGGTGGATGGCAAGCCGCAGTTCATGAGCCGCGAGGCCAAGCCGGGCAATGCCGGCGGCAGCTACTTCATCAAGCGCGGCGAAGAGGTGGCCTTTGACGACAGCAAGTTCAAGCCCGGCGACGAGGTGGCCTCCTACATCATCAACCCGCTGCAGGGCGACCGTGCCGACATCCGCGTCGCGGTGAGCTGGAAGAACGGCATGTACACCTCGGTGGTGGCACGCAAGCTGGTCACGGGCAGCAAGTACGACGTGCAGTTTGCCGACCTCGGCGCGCGCTACGGCTTCGGCTTCTCGGCCTTCGACAACGCCCAGGTGCGGCACGCCACCTCGGAAGACCCGCTCTACCTGGTGTTCCGCAAGTAGTCGCGCCGCGCGCGGACCACGCCCGCTGCCGCTCAGGCCCTAGCTGAGCAGCAGCGGCACCGGCTGCGCATCGCCCGGCCCGGCCGCCATCAGCAGAAAGCCCGGCGGCAGCTGCCCGATCAGATCGGCCATGGCGAGGATGAAGGTGTTGAAGGCCCAGGTCATGCCTTCGTCGAAGGTGCCGATGCCGATGCCGCTCATGGTTTCGCTGGCCACCGCCACCGCTTCCAGCGCATCGCGAATCTCCATCAGCAGCGGCTCGATGCCGGCGCGAAACGCGGCCGGCGGCCCCTGCATGGGCTCGGCCAGCAGGATGGCGCGCAGCCTCGGCCCGGCGGCATGCAGGGTGCGGGCGCAGCGCAGCACGGCGGCGAAGCGATGGAACACCGACAGGCGACGGCTGCCGTCCGTCCAAGTGCCGCTTTGCACCGCGATGCCGACACGGTTCGCAGCGTCGAGATCCGGGTTGCGGGCCGAGACATGGCCCGGCCGGTACAGGCCCAGGTAGGCCAGCATGCGGGCCTGCTGCGAGCCGCCGCCCTTGAAGTTCTCGTCGGCCAGCTCCTTCAAGACCTCGCTGGGCGAGGTGTGCGAGAAACCCGCCATGCCCGCGTAGTACTGGTCCAGGCAATCCAGCCCATGCGCCAGGAAGCAGGCCTGCACCTGGGCAGGGTCGAGGGCCTCGAAGCGGCGCCAGGCCGGCGCATTCAGCGCCACCGGCAGGGTCAGCACGAGGTCGCGCCAATAGGCCTTGGCGTTCTCCGGCGCCACCGGCGGGTTCAGCAGCAGGCCGACATCGCGGTGCGTGCGCGCACCCAGCAGCGCCGCGTAGTCGTCCACCACATGCTGCACAAAGGCCTTGGTGGTGGCCTTGCCGCGCGCCGCGTAAGCCCCCTTGAGCGACAGGCTCAGCTCGGCCTGCCCGTCGCGCTGCGCCAGGCTCACATACACGCCCAGCGAGACGCTGCGCTGCAGCCACTGGTTTTTGGTGACGGCCTCGATGTCGACATTGGCGTCGGCGGCGCTCAGATGGCCCCAGAGGTCGGCCTTGAAGCGCATGCCGATCAGGCTCACGCGCGAGCTCGAGAAGTCCCGCCCGAACAGGCTCAGCAGGGCCGACTCGCTGTCGACCAGCTTGCTGGTCTCCGACAACCAGCCGCTACCCAGCTCGAAGCAGCCCCCGGCGCTTGCGGCATCCACCAGCTCGCCCAGCAAGCCGATGCGGCCGCTGCACAAGGCCTGGTACAGGCGCTGCGCGGCCGCCCGGTCGCCGTTCGGGCCGAACCAGCCCTCGAAGGCCAGGCTGGCATTGCGGCTGCGCTGCACCTGCTCCGACAGCGTGATGCCCAGCCTGGCCTTCTTGGCCTCGCTGAGCGCCGCCAGCAGCCCGGCGCGTGCGTCGTTATAGGCCTGCAGCGCCTTGGCGATGGCCGTGGACACCGGGTTCTGATCGAGCTTGGCGAGCTCCTCGTTGAGGCGCGCGCCGAAGGCACCCAGCGGCGCCAGCAATTTGTCCAGCGCGTCGCTGGCGCCCGCCTTGACCTTGGCCTGCGCGGCCTGGATCTCGCCATCGAGCTTCTTGAGCTCGGCGGTCAGGGCACTGCTGGCGGCCTTGAGCGCGGCATTCGCGGCCTTGGCGACCGACGGCTTGCCCAGCAGGGTGTCGCCGGCCGCCTTGCCCAGCAGGCGCTCCATCCAGTCGCTGGCGAGTTGCGCGGCATCGGCCGACTGGCTGGCGAGCTGCTGCGAGGCGTTGTCCAGCGCGTCCACCAGCGGCGCCGTGAGGCGGTCCACCAGCTGGCGCTCGACATCCGGCAGCGCGCGCTGGCCGAACAGCAGCAATGCCAGTTGCTCCAGCTCCGGATTGGCAATCTTCGCCCTCAGCAGCTCGCCCAGTTGTGCACCCAGGGCCGTGCCGGGCTGGGTCAGCGCGCTCAGCCTGCCGGCATCGAGCGCGGGCCAGCCGGCGCGCAGCGCGCGCTCGGCGCTGGCGGCCAGCGCACGCAGATCCAGGCCGGCGCTGAGCGTCACGCCGAAGCGCTCGTCATGCGCGTCCAGGGTCTCCAGCTCCAGCTTCAGGCCCCAGGCGCCGCCGCGCTGCTCGGGCCGCACATGCAGGCGCATGCCACCCTGGTGCTGCAGCTGCAGGCGCGCATCCATGCCCACGCTCAGCCCGACGCCGGCGCGCGCGCCATCCAGGCCATAGGTCCAGGCGGTCCAGCCGGCTTTCGCCCCCACGCTCAGGCCCGCCGTCAGCTGGGCCTTCAGGTCCAGGCGCAGGCCCCAGAACATCGGGTCGGGGGCGAGCCTGAGCAGGCCCTCCAGATCGTTGGGCAGCAGCCAGTAGCGCGCGGCGTCTGCGGCCGCGTCGACCACGCTGGCCCTGTTCTCCGCCTGCACATACCACCAGAGACGGGCATCGGTGCCGGCCGAGAGATTGGCGCTGGCCTGACCCCATGCGCCGATGCGCTGCTGGCCGCTCAGCCCGGCTGACAGGCTCAGCGCCGCGCCATAGGACATCACGACATGGCCGTCGGCCGGTGCTATGCCCAGCTGCCGGTTCTCCTCGGCATCCAGCATGGGGGCGATGCTGAGGCCCAGGGAGGCATCGGCCTGCGCCGACCATTCCCAGCCAAGCTGCGTGGTGGCGGTCTTGCCGGCGGCGTCGAGCAGCTTGGCGCTGAGCTCCGGCTGCTGCTCGTTCTTCAGCTCACCCAGCGGCGTGACCAGCAACTGCACGTCGTGCGGGGCGCCCACCGCAGCCAGCAGCGGCGGCAGGCCGGCGGCGGGGTTCCTGCGAAAGGCGTTGGCGGCGTCAAGCAGCTTGGGGTCGACCTGGAGCAAGGGCATGGCAGTGAGCGGGCAGTGAAGGCCTCGAAGCGTAGCCAGCCCGGCCGGGCCCGGCATCCTCGACCTGGTGGATGCGGCGCCGGAGCAGGGCCGAGGTTGATATTCGTCATGTCGCCGGGCCTTGCGCGGGCGAAGAATAGGCAGCACCCACTCAAGGGAGGGAGCGCCCCCGATGTTGCAGATTCGTATTCACGGCCGTGGTGGCCAGGGCGTGGTGACGGCGGCCGAGCTGCTGTCGGTCGCCGCTTTCGAGCAGGGCCGCCATGCCCAGGCCTTCCCCAGCTTCGGCTCGGAGCGCACCGGCGCGCCGGTGGTGGCCTTCTGCCGCATCGCGGAGCGCGAGATCCGCCTGCGCGAGCCCATCCTGGCGCCCGATGTGCTGATCGTGCAGGACCCCACGCTCCTGCACCAGGTGGATGTGTTCCAGGGGCTCAAGCCGGATGGCTATGTGCTCATCAACAGCCGGCGCAGCTTCGACGAGCTGGGCCTGGCCGAGGTGGCGGCGCGCTTCCGCCACGAGCGCCTCACCACCGTGCCGGCCACCGAGATCGCGCTCAAGCATCTCGGCCGGCCGCTGCCGAATGCGGTGCTGCTGGGCGGCTTTGCGGCGCTCTCGGGCCTGGTGTCGCTGGCGGCGGTGTCGCATGCCATCCAGGCCAAGTTCAGCGCCAAGCTGGCCGCCGCCAACATCGCCGCGGCCGCCGAGGCCTTCGAGTTCGTCAGCCAGGAAATGCAGGAGTTGGCCCACCATGCTCAAGCAATGTGAAGGCTCGCACGCCGTGGCCGAAGCGGTGGCGCTGTGCCGCCCCGAGGTGATCTGCGCCTACCCGATCTCGCCGCAGACGCATATCGTCGAAGGCCTCGGCGAGCTGGTGAAGGATGGCACGCTCACGCCCTGCGAGTTCATCAATGTGGAGAGTGAATTCGCGGCCATGAGCGTGGCCATCGGCGCCTCGGCGGCCGGCGCGCGCAGCTACACCGCCACCGCCAGCCAGGGCCTGCTCTTCATGGCCGAGGCGGTCTACAACGCCTCGGGCCTGGGCCTGCCGATCGTGATGACGGTGGCGAACCGCGCCATCGGCGCGCCCATCAATATCTGGAACGACCACAGCGACTCGATGAGCCAGCGCGATTGCGGCTGGATCCAGCTCTTCGCCGAGACCAACCAGGAGGCGGTGGACCTGCACATCCAGGCCTTCAAACTGGCCGAGGAACTCTCCATGCCGGTGATGGTGTGCATGGACGGCTTCATCCTCACCCATGCCTACGAGCGCGTGGACATCCCGGCGCAGCACGAGGTCGACGATTTCCTGCCGCCCTACGAGCCGCGCCAGCTGCTGGACCCGGCCGAGCCGGTGTCGATCGGCGCGATGGTCGGGCCCGAGGCCTTCATGGAGGTGCGCTATCTGGCGCATGCCAAGCAGCTGATGGCGCTGGAGGTGATCCCGCGCATCGCCGAAGACTATGCGGCGCGCTTCGGCCGTGCCTCGGGCGGGCTGGTGCGCGGCTACCGCTGCGAGGACGCCGAGACCATCGTCGTCGCGCTGGGCTCGGTGCTGGGCACGCTCAAGGACACGGTGGACGGCCTGCGCGAGCAGCAGGGCCTGAAGATCGGCGTGCTGGGCATCCATTCCTTCCGCCCCTTCCCGCTCGCCGCGGTGCGCGCCGCGCTGCAGGGCGCGCGGCGCGTGGTGGTGCTGGAGAAGAGCTTCTCGGTGGGCCTGGGCGGGGTGGTCTCCACCGACGTGCGCCTGGCGCTGTCGGGCCTGCAACTGCATGGTTATACCGTGGTGGCCGGCCTGGGCGGGCGCGCCATCACCCAGGCCTCGCTGCAGCGCATGCTGCTGCAGGCGGTGGCCGATGCGCTGCCGCCGCTGAGTTTCCTGGACCTCGACGAGCGCATCGTGCAGCGCCAGCTGCAGCGCGAGGCGCAGATGCGGCGCAGCGGCCCGATTGCCGAGAACCTGCTGCGCGATGTGGGCACGGTTGCTTCAAAGGTGGCCTGAATGAATGCTCCCCAGATCAAGTTCTACCAGACCGGCACCTTCACGGTGGGCAACCGCCTGCTGGCGCCCGAGCAGCGCAGCGTGCAGTCGTCCAGCGAGCGCAGCAACTCGATCAACTCGGGCCACCGCGCCTGCCAGGGCTGCGGCGAGGCGCTGGGCGCGCGCTATGCGGTGGACGCCGCGATGCGCGCCACCCGTGGCCAGCTGATCGCCGCCAACGCCACCGGCTGCCTGGAGGTGTTCTCCACGCCCTACCCTGAGAGCTCCTGGCAGCTGCCCTGGATCCATTCGCTGTTCGGCAATGCCGCAGCGGTGGGCACCGGCATCGCCGCGGCGCTCAAGGTCAAGGCCCTGAAGGCCGGCATGAGCGAAAGCGCCACGCGCGTGATCGCCCAGGGCGGCGATGGCGGCACCACCGACATCGGCTTCGGCTGCCTCTCGGGCATGTTCGAGCGCAATGACGATGTGCTCTACATCTGCTACGACAACGAGGCCTATATGAACACCGGCGTACAGCGCAGCTCGGCCACGCCGCCGGCCGCGCGCACCGCCACCACCATGGCCGTGGGCGTGCAGCCCGGCGCGTCCTTCGGCCAGGGCAAGAACCTGCCGCTGATCGCGATGGCGCACGAGATCCCCTACGTGGCCACCGCCACCGTGGCCGATCTGCGCGACCTGGAGGCCAAGGTCGAGCGCGCCATGAGCTTGCGCGGCGCGCGCTACCTGCACATCCTGGTGCCCTGCCCGCTGGGTTGGGGCGCCGCCAGCCACGACACCATCAGGCTCGCCAGGCTGGCGCGCGAGACCGGCATCTTCCCGGTCTTCGAGGCCGAGCATGGCGAGATCACCAGCGTCACCAAGATCCGCCACCGCGTGCCGGTGGCCGAATACCTGAAGCCGCAGAAACGCTTTGCCCATCTGTTCGCCCAGCCCGGCCAACCCGGTCACCCCGAGATGCTGGCGCGCATCCAGGCCGATGCTGACAAGAACATCCGCCGCTTCAAGCTGCTGGACGAAGAGGTGACGGTATGAAGGACGCACGACCTTTCGCGATCACGCTGGATCCCGGCTCCTCGCTGGCCAACAAGACCGGCTCCTGGCGCACCGAGCGCCCGGTCTATGTGGACCGCCTGCCGCCCTGCAATGCGCAATGCCCGGCCGGCGAGGACATCCAGGGCTGGCTGTTCCACGCCGAGAGCGGCGCCTACGAGGCGGCCTGGCGCCATCTCACGCGCGACAACCCCTTCCCCGCCACCATGGGTCGGGTCTGCTATCACTCCTGCGAGGGCGCCTGCAACCGCGGCCAGCTCGACGCGGCGGTGGGCATCAACTCGGTGGAACGCTTTTTGGGCGACGAGGCCTTGAAGCAGGGCTGGCAGTTCGCGCCGCCGGCGGATGAGTCGGGCAAGCATGTGCTGGTGGTGGGCGCCGGGCCCTCGGGCATGTCGGCGGCCTATCAGCTGCGCCGCCTGGGCCACCGCGTCACCGTGCTGGAGGCCGGCCCGATGCTGGGCGGCATGATGCGCTTCGGCATCCCCAAGTACCGCCTGCCGCGCGAGGTGCTGGAGGCGGAGCTGCAGCGCATCGTCGCGATGGGCGTGCAGGTCAAGCTCAACTGCAAGGTCAGCGACCTGGCCGAGACCATGCGCATCGGCGGCTACGACGCCGCCTTCCTGGCGGTGGGCGCGCATATCGCCAAGCGCGCCTTCATCCCCGCCAAGGACGGCGCCCACATCCTCGATGCCGTCGCGCTGCTGCGCTCGATGGAGGGCGCCGAGCGGCCCATGCTGGGCCGCCGCGTGGTGGTCTATGGCGGCGGCAACACCGCCATCGACGTGGCACGCACCGCCAAGCGGCTGGGCGCCACCGAGGCCATCATCGTCTACCGCCGCACGCGCGCGCAGATGCCCGCGCACGACCTGGAAGTCGAGGAGGCGCTGGAGGAAGGCGTGATGGTGAAGTGGCTCTCCACCATCAAGCACGCCAGCGAAGGCGCGCTGATGATCGAGAAGATGACGCTGGACGCGCAGGGCCGCCCCCAGCCCACCGGCGAGTTCGAGATGCTGGAGGCCGACTCGCTGGTGCTGGCGCTCGGGCAGGACGTGGACCTCTCGCTGCTGGACCGCGTGCCAGGTCTTGCCGTGCAGGACGGCGTGGTGCAGGTGGACCCGGCCACCATGATGACCGGCCATGCCGGCATCTTCGCCGGCGGCGACATGGTGCCGGCCGAGCGCAATGTCACGGTGGCGGTGGGCCATGGCAAGAAGGCCGCCCGCAACATCGACGCCTGGCTGCGCGGCCACGCGCTGAACCGGCCGCCCAAGCATGAGCCCGCCAGCTTCGAGCGCCTCAACCCCTGGTACTACAGCGACGCGCCCAAGACCATGCGCCCGCAGCTGGACCTGGCGCGCCGCAGCAGCAGCTTCGACGAGGTGCAGGGTGGGCTCACCGCCGAGAACGCGCTGTTCGAGGCGCGCCGCTGCCTGAGCTGCGGCAACTGCTTCGAGTGCGACAACTGCTACGGCGTCTGCCCCGACAACGCCGTCATCAAACTGGGGCCCGGCCAGCGCTTCGAGTTCAACTACGACTACTGCAAGGGCTGCGGCATGTGCGCGGCCGAATGCCCCTGCGGCGCCATCGAGATGCGGCCCGAGCAGGTTTAGCTAGCATCGGCGCATGAGCACGCACCATTTCAAGATTGCCGTGATCCCCGGCGACGGCATCGGCCGCGAGGTCATGCCCGAGGGCCTGCGCGCCCTGCAGGCGGCGGCCGCGCGCTTCGACATCGCGCTGGAACTGACCCACATCGACTGGGCCAGCTGCGACTACTACCTGGCGCATGGCCAGATGATGCCCGCCGACTGGAAGGCGCAGCTGCAGGGCATGGACGCGATCCTGTTCGGCGCGGTGGGCTGGCCGGCCACGGTGCCGGACCACATCTCGCTGTGGGGCTCGCTGCTGAAGTTCCGCCGCGAGTTCGACCAGTACATCAATCTGCGCCCGGTGCGCCTGTTCGAGGGCGTGCCCTGCCCGCTGGCCGGCCGCCGGCCCGGCGAGATCGACTTCTTCGTGGTGCGCGAGAACACCGAGGGCGAGTACACCAACCTGGGCGGCCGGCTGTTCGAGGGCACCGAACGCGAGCTGGTGATCCAGGAGTCGGTGTTCACCCGCCATGGCACCGAACGCGTGCTGCGCTATGCCTTCGAGCTGGCGCGCGCGCGTGCGCGCAAACAGCTCACCGTCGCCACCAAGAGCAATGGCATCGCCATCAGCATGCCCTGGTGGGACGAGCGCGCCGCCGAGATGGCGCAGGCCTACCCCGAAGTGGCGGTGGACAAGCAGCACATCGACATCCTCTGCGCCCGCTTCGTGCTGCAGCCGCAGCGCTTCGACGTGGTGGTGGCCTCCAACCTGTTCGGCGACATCCTCTCCGACCTGGGCCCCGCCTGCACCGGCACCATCGGCCTGGCGCCATCGGCCAATCTCAATCCCGAGCGCAGTTTTCCCTCGCTGTTCGAGCCGGTGCATGGCTCGGCGCCCGACATCTATGGCAAGAACATCGCCAACCCGGTGGCGATGATCTGGTCGGCGGCGCTGCTGCTGGACTTCCTCGGCTGCCGTCCCGCGCATGACGCGATGCTGGCGGCGATCGAGCAGGTGCTGGCCCACGGCCCGCGCACGCCGGACCTGGGCGGCAGCGCCAGCACCACCGAGATGGGATGCGCGATCGCGGAGCTGATCGCGGGTTAATCCAGCGTGCGCACCAACCGCACCAGCAGGCGGCTGCTCTTGCTGACGTCGCCATGCGCCGCGCCGCTGCCCAGATGCACGGCCCAGCCCAGCATGGCGGCGCTGGGCGCCTCGCCGCCGCCACCACGCATCACCGTGCCGTAGTTGTAGGGATTGCTGGCGCGCCCGCCGAGCTGGGCCGTGGCGCTCCAGAACAGCTCGCGCGGCGTATCGGGAAACAGCAGCGGGTCCGGCCCGGCGGGCCTGGCCGCTTGCTTTCCCCTCTCCACCAGCCGCTGCAGCTCCTGGACGCGTGGCAGGCGCCAGGCCAGGCCATCGGCCTGGCTGCGGCCACGCGCATGGGCCAGCGCCTGCGGCAGGCTCATCAGCTGGGGCGTGCCGCGGCAGAACTTGCCGGTCCAGGCCATGCCTTCCACGCAGCGCGCCCAGGCCAGCCTGGCCTGCGGATCCAGCACCGCGGCACCGTCCGTCGAGATGCTGAGCCTGGCCGGCAGCGGTTCGGCCGCCACGGCCGGCCCCAAAGCCAGCAACCCTGCCGGCAACCCTGCCAGCAGGCCGACCAGCCAGCCGAGGGCCCGCCGCCCAGTGATTCCGAGGGTTACGCGCTTGGCGTCGCTGGCATGGCACATGGGCGTAGTATGGCCGCATGACAGCCCCACGCACATTGACCGCCCTCATCACCGGCGCCTCCTCGGGCATAGGCGCGGCGCTGGCCCGGCGCTTTGCGCGTGGCGGTTTCAACGTCGTGCTGGTGGCGCGCAGCGCCGACAAGCTCGAGGCCCTGGCCAAGGCGCTGGCGGCCGAGCATGGCGTGAAGGCATGGGCGGTGGCGGCCGATCTCGCCCGGCCCGACGCCGCCGCCGGCCTGGCCAGCGCGATGAAGCGGGCGCGCCGGCCCATCGACCTGCTGGTGAACAACGCCGGCGTGCTGGCCCATGGCAGCTTTGTGGAGCTGCCGGCGCAGCGCCACCAGCAGCTCATCGACCTGAACGTCAGCGGCCTCACCGCCATGCTGGCCGCCTTTGTGCCGCCTATGGTGGCGCGCGGCCAGGGCCGGGTGCTCAACGTGGCCTCGATCGCGGCCTTCCAGCCCGTGCCCAGCCTGGCCAGCTATGCCGCCACCAAGGCCTATGTGCTCTCGCTCACCGAGTCGCTGTCGGAGGAGTTGAAGGGCACGGGCGTGAGCATCACGGCGCTGTGCCCCGGCATCACCGCGACGGGCATGCTGGAGCAGGCGCGCGCCGAGCATGCCGAACTCGCCAGGCTGCCCGGCTTTGTGATCGGCAGCGCCGAGGCGGTGGCCGACGAGGGTTTCGAGGCCTGCATGCAGGGCGAGGTGATACGCGTGCCGGGCGTGCTCAACCTGGCCACCGTGCTGGCCGGCCGCGCCACGCCCAAGTGGCTGCTGCGGCGGGTCAGCGGCGCGCTGACGCGGCAGCTGAAATAGCGCGCTAGGGTTTCGCGACGCGCCAGTCGCGGAACAGATCCAGGTCCACGCCGTCCGGGTAGTTCAGGTAACCGGGCAGGTGGCCCTTCACGCCCTTCACCCCGTACTGCCAGATGATGGCCTTGGTCTGGCGGTCCAGCACGATGACGCGGTCGTGCAGATCGTCCACCACCAGCACGTCGCCGGTGTCGGGCAGCTCGCGGGCGATGGAGGGATGGTCCAGCATGCCCTCGCCCTCGCGCACGAAGTACTCCCAGCTCGGCTTGCCGCTGGCGGGGTCGAAGATCACCACGCGGCCGGGCTTGCTGAAGTCGGCCACGATCAGCTGCTTGCCGTCCACGGTGGGAAAGGTGTCGGAGGGATAGCGCACATGCGGGGCGCGCACGCTCCACAGCACCTGGCCGGCGCGCGTGATGCGCGAGACCCAGGCCTCGCTGATCTCGGTCACCAGGATGTCGCCGTTGTCCATCGGCGTGGCACCGTTGGGATGGCCCAGGTACTGCGGCGGCTGGTGCTTGCAGTGGCCGGGCTGGCCCCATTGGGTCTTGATGCTGCTGTCCTTGGGATCGACGATCAGCACGCGGCAGTTGCGGATGTCGGCGGTGAGGAACATGCCATCGGCCAGCAGGTGCGCATCGTCCGGGTAGTTGAGCAGATTGCCCTTGCTGCCGCGCGTGTCGGGCACGCCATAGGTCCAGGTGATGGCGCGCTGCTCGTAGTCCACCAGGTGGACGTCGAAGTTGTCCTCCTCGCTGACCGCCAGCTGGCGGCCATCGGCCGAGAAGTTCACATCCTCGTTGCCGCGGTAGAGCTTGAGATTGGGCGAGGGGAATTCCCAGACGATGCGCTTGTCGGGCGCCACCTCGATGAGCCGGTTGTTGCGCCGGTCGGCGATCACGATGGGATAAGGCAGCGGCTTGCCCCAGGAGGCCACCGGCTTGCTGCGGCTGCCAGTGACGGGCGGAATCGGCGGCAGCACCGTGCCGCTGGACACCATGCCGGCGCCCAGCATCTCGCTCGTGACCTCCACCGCGGTGCCCGGCGCGTCGGGTCGCTGAGCTGGCTTGGGCGCCTTGGCAGCGGCCGGCTCGCACAGCAGCATCAGCGCCGCGAGGGTGAGAAAAGAAAGGCAATGGCGGGTGTTGGGCAGCGTCATGGCGCCACCATGCCCGAGTGCGATCGGCGCGGCTTTGACCGCGGGCAAAGGGGCTGACAAAGGTGCTTCACCAGTAGGCGTGAAGCTCCAAGAATTTTGGCAGCGCAGTGCGTTCGCGCCGCGGCCCAGGGCGGCAGGCGCTCGGATCCCGCCCGTGGCACGAGGGGCGCGCACACCGATCGGTGTTGGCAAAGCACTGGGCGGGTGGCCGCTGCGGCCCTCTTGCGCTGCCGAGGAGCACAGGGCCTTGCGGCCGCGCGCGTACCCGCGCGCTTCAAGCACTGGAATGGCGCACTCTGTCTGAACGCAGCGAGCCGCAGGTGAGCGCAGTGAGTTGTGCGCCAGGCCGCAAGGGCCGAGCACCGCAGGGGAGCCCGAGCATTGCGAGGGCCTGCGCATCCGGGCCGCAGCGGCCACCCGCCCAGGGCTTTGCCGTCCGCCCACCTTGGCGGTCGCTTTCCCACATCGATGAAGAACCTTGCTACAGACTCTCGCGCACCGCCCGGCCATTCAGCGGCTGCGGCGCGCGTGCATTGGGCGCTATCAAGCTTGCCAGCCGCTGCAGTTGCGCGGCCGAGAGCGTCTGCGGCTGTTGCGCAAGCAGCCATTGCACACCCTCGGTGCAGGGCGGTGCGGTGAGCGAGCCGGTGTAGGCAAAGTAGCCGCGCTCGCCGGGCAGCAGCGCCGCCGCATCCAGCGCCAGCCGGCGCTCGGCCTCGCCCTGCGCCGGCAGATCGGGCAGCAGGCCGGCCAGGGCCGGGTGCTCGGCACCCAGGCGGAACCACAGCACCAGGGCCAGCAGCTGGCCGCTGCGGCTCTTGTGCAGCAGATGCATGGCCATCGGGAAGTCTTCGCCGCGCAGGCGGTCGCCACCGGGCAGGTGGAAATGCAGCTGCTGCAGGGCATAGGGCTGGCCACCGATCAGCAAGCGGCTGCCGGCGGCCACGCGCAGCCGCACCGTATGGCCGTCGTGCTGCACGCGGGCCGGGCCGGCGCGGTAATCGAAGCGCAAGGCCGGCAGGGCCTGCCGCTGGCTTGCGGCGATGTCCACCGGCGACTGCTGCCGGCCGCTCTCGCACAGGCCGGCATGGGCCGGCAGGGCCAGCGCCAGCAGCACCGCGCAGCAGAGACGGCTCAGAAGCCGACTCGCAGCAGGTTCACCGCCACCACCACCGTGATGGCAAAGGCGCTGCCGTAGCAGCACAGCTTGGCCACCAGGCCCTTGTGGATGCCGATGTCGTGCAGGCTGCAGAGGATGCGGTGCGCGGCATGCCAGGCGAACAGCGCGATCACCGCCAGCAGGAAGAGCTTGCCCAGGCCATGCTGCGCCAGCGCCAGCACGCGCGGGTAGCTCAGCAGCTCGGGCGAGTAGAACCAGCCCAGCGGCACCGCCAGCCCGGTGATGAAGACCAGGGCCGTGCCCAGCAGCGCCGACAGCATGCCGCCGGCACCAAACATCAGCCAGAAGATCGGTGCATTCGAACGCGGCTTGCTCATGATTGCCACCATGCGGCGAGGGCCAGGACCAGCACCGTCGCGATGGCGGCGGCACTCCAGCCGGTGCGCTGGATGGCACCGGCGCTGACTTGTTCACCACCCATTTTGATCATCGGCAGGGTCTTGGGCATGATCTGGAACCAGCTGTAGGCATGGATCACGAAGGCGAGCAGCAGCACCAGGTGCAGCAGCAGCGACAGCGGCGAGCGCAACGCCTGCAGCCAGCCGTTCCAGGCCGCCTCGCCCTGCGCCAGGCGCACCACGCCGACGCACAGCACGATCGCATAGGCGGCCACCGCGAAGGCGGTGGTCTCGCGCAGCATGTAGCGCATGAAGAAGGGATCGCGCTTCCACCAGCCCGTCATCGGGCGGCGGTAGGGCGGATGGCGTTTGACGTTCATGGCTTGCCTCCTCGCTTGGAGCCGGGCAGCAGAAAGCGCTTGAAGTAGTCGGTGGCGCTGTTCATCTTGTTCTGGTTCACCGCACGCGCCGGGTCCACGCCCTTGGGGCAGACCTCGGAGCAATAGCCCACCGCGGTGCAGCTCCAGACGCCGTCCTGCGCGTTCAGCACCTCCATGCGCTCGGCCTGGCCGCCGTCGCGCGAGTCGGCGTTGTAGCGGTGCAAGAGGGCCAGCACGCCGGGGCCGGTGAATTCGGGGTCGATGCCGAACTGCGGGCAGGCGGCGTAGCAGAGCATGCAGTTGATGCAGGAGCTGTACTGCTCGATGCGCTCCAGCTCCTCGGGCGTCTGCAGGTACTCGCCCTGCGCCAGCGCGCGCGGCTCCTTGGGAATGATGTAGGGCTTGACGCTCTCGAGCTTCTTCACGAAGGGCTCGACGCTCACCACCAGATCGCGCTCGATCGGCAGATGCGCCAGCGCCTCGACGCGGATCGGCCCGGGGGCGAAGTCGCGCAAAAAGGTCTGGCAGCTCAGCATGGGCTTGCCGTTGATCATCATGCCGCAGCTGCCGCAGATGGCCATGCGGCAGGACCAGCGGAAGCTCAGGGAACCGTCCTGGTCGTCCTTGATCGCCTGCAGGCCCTGCAGCACCGACATGTCGTCGGTATAGGGCACGGTGAAGCGTTCCCAGACCGGCTCGCTTTCCTGCTCGGGCCGGTAGCGCATCACTTCGATGACGATGCTTTTGGTGATGGTTTCAGACATGGCGCGCCTCCGCATCCGCTTTCTCGCCCGCCGCGCCATAGGCGCGCGTGCCCGGCGGCGAGCTGGTGATCTTCACGTCGCCGTAGGCGATGCGCGGTGCCTCGGCGCCAGCGTAGTAAGCCAGGCTGTGCTTGAGGAAGCGCGCGTCGTCGCGCTCGGCGAAACCGTCCAGGCGCTGGTGCGAGCCGCGCGATTCCTCGCGCTGCAGGGCCGAGTGGGCGATCGCCTGGGCCACGTCGAGCAGATAGCCCAGCTCGATGGCCAGCAGCCACTCGGTGTTCCAGGCGCGCGAATGGTCGTCCAGGTGCAGGTGCTGGTAGCGAGCTTTCAGCTCGGCCAGCTTGGCGCAGGCGGCGCGCATGGTGTCGGCGCTGCGGTAGATGCCGCAGCCATCTTCCATGCATTGCGCCATCTCCTTGCGCAGGGTGGCGATGCGTTCGCCGCCGCTGGGCCGCGTCACCAGCGAGAGCGCATGGCCGCGCACTTCCTCGGCCAGGGCGCCGATCGCCGCGGCATCGCCATGCCCATGCTTGCGTGCGAACGCGGCGGCCTCGGTGCCGGCCAGCTTGCCGAACACCAGCAGCTCGGTGAGCGAGTTGGAGCCCAGGCGGTTCGCGCCGTGGATGCCCACGCTGGAGCATTCGCCGGCCGAGTACAGGCCCGGCAGCGGCGCCGCGGTCTTGCCGTCGGCCATGATGCCGCCCATGGTGTAGTGCACCGCCGGCAGCACCGGGATCGGCTCCTTGGCCGGGTCCACGCCCAGATATTCGACGGCGAGTTCGTAGATCTGCGGCAGGCGCTCGCGCAGCTTCTTCTCGCCCAGATGGCGCAGGTCCAGGTGCACCACATGGCCATGCGGGCCCTGTACGGTGCGGCCCTTCTGCTTCTCGTGCCAGTAGGCCTGGCTCAGGCGGTCGCGCGGGCCCAGCTCCATGGCCTTGTTGCGCGGCTCGGGGGTGGCGGGGCCGAGGCCGTAGTCCTGCAGGTAGCGGTAGCCGTCCTTGTTGAGCAGGAAGCCGCCCTCGCCGCGGCAGGCCTCGGTGAAGAGCAGGCCGGTGCCGGGCATGCAGGTGGGGTGGTATTGCACGAACTCCATGTCGCGCAGCGGCACGCCATGGCGGTAGGCCAGGGCCATGCCATCGCCGGTGACGATGCCGCCGTTGGTGTTCTCGCGGAACACCCGGCCGGCGCCGCCGGTGGCGATGATCACCGCCTTGGCCTGGATGAGCTTGAACTCGCCGCTGGCGATCTCGATCGCCACCGCCCCCTGCACGCGGCCGTCGTGCACGATCAGGTCCACGCAGAAATGCTCGTCCAGGCGCTCGATCTGCGGGAACTGGATCGAGGTCTGGAACAGCGTGTGCAGCATGTGGAAGCCGGTCTTGTCGGCGGCGAACCAGGTGCGCTCGATCTTCATGCCGCCAAAGGCGCGCACGTTCACATGGCCGTCGGGCCTGCGGCTCCAGGGGCAGCCCCAATGCTCCATCTGCACCAGCTCCTCATGGGCCTGGCCGACGAAGTACTCCACCACGTCCTGCTCGCACAGCCAGTCCCCGCCGGCCACGGTATCGTGAAAATGGGCTTCCAGGCTGTCATGCGCCTGCGTCACCGCAGCGGCACCGCCCTCCGCCGCCACCGTGTGGCTGCGCATCGGGTAGACCTTGGAAAGCAGCGCCACCCGGGCGCTCGGGTCGGCCTGGGCCACCGCGATCGCCGCTCTCAGCCCGGCGCCACCGGCACCGATGATGAGCACATCCGTCTTGTAGCTGTCCATGATGGTGTCAGCGGGTCAGCACCAGTTTCTGGTACAGGCCGCCAAAGTAGGTTTGATGATCGGTCGATGCAAACTGCACGCCGGACGGCAGAAATTCCCGCAGCGGGTGGTTCCACAGGTCCATCGCGAAGGGCTCGAGCTTGCGGAACACCTGGCGCATGAGCGGGCGCAGCGGATGCCAGCGCACCGGCTGGTGGTAGTCCACGATCACCAGCTTGCCGCCCGGCTTGAGCACGCGCAGCGCCTCGGCCAGGGTGCCGCGGCGCACGGCCTCGGGCTGCTCGTGCAGCAGGAAGAACATCAGCACCTGGTCGTAGCTGGCATCGGCCGCGGCCAGGGAGGAGGAGTCGCCCTGTATCAGCTTGATGCGCTCGTCGGCCGGCAGCTTCTGTGCCAGGTTGTTGAGCTGCACCGGCAGGATGTCCAGCACGTCCAGGCTGGCATCGGGGGCCAGGTTTTGCCTCAGGCGCGGGGTCAGGTTGCCATAGACGCAGGCCACCTGCAGATTGCGGCCGTGGATCGCCGGGCTGCCCAGCTCGGCCAGGGCCAGGTCGCGCAGGCGGGCGTAATTGCCAAAGAGGATGGCATTCACCAGCCACTCGCGCTCGAAGGTCTGTACCGCCTTGGGATGCACATAGGCCCACCAATACACCTGTTCCAGGTAGCGCGGCACCATCGGCGCTGGCGGCGGGCTGAAGGCCTCGAGGGTCAGATCGGCAGCGCGGGGGGTGGGCGGCGTCATGCGGCGATTCCTTGTTCTCTTGTTTCCGATGTCGGCGCTGCCAGCCTAGGTCGCTGACTGGGCGGCGCACTTGATCTAGATCAGCCCGGCCGTGAAAGCCACAGCCGGACCGGGCGGACAAATCTGGCGTCCAATACGGGCATGGACATTCAGCAGCAGATCGATGCCCGGCTCACCGAGCTTGAAATCAAGGCCAGCTACACCGAAGACGCGGTGGAGCAACTCAACGCGGTGATCGTGCGCCAGCAACAACAGATCGACCTGCTGCTGCGTGAGCTGATGCACCTGCGTCAACAGGCACCCGAGCCGGGCTCGACACCGTTCCGCAGCCTACGCGACGAATTGCCGCCGCACTACTGAGGGTTCACCCCAGTTCGACGCGGTCGCGTCCCGCCTGCTTGGCGCGGTAGAGCGCCCGGTCGGCGCGGCCGAACAGGCTGTCCGCGCTGTCGCCGGCCTGCCACAGCGCGATGCCGAAGCTGGCCGAGATGGCCGGCTCGCTGGCCGAGCCGGGGCGCGCCACCAGGGTGCGCAGGCGCTCCGCCAGGCGCAGCACGCCGGCCGCATCGCTATCGGGCAGCAGCACCGAGAACTCTTCGCCGCCATAGCGGAAGGCCTGGTCCTGGGCGCGCAGCCCGCTCTTCAGCCGCGCGGCAAAGGCGGCCAGCGCGAGGTCGCCCTCGCGGTGGCCGAAGCGATCGTTGATGGACTTGAAGTGGTCGAGGTCGGCCATCATCACCGCGAAGCTCGGCTGCTCCTGGCGTTGCGCGCGCGCCAGCATGCGCGCCATCGCCTCGTCCAGCGCGCGCCGGTTGCCCAGGCCCGTGAGCCCGTCGGTGAGCGCCTGCTCGCGCACCTCGGCCTCGGCCCGCATCTTGCACAGCTGCAGAAAGCCCAGATTGGTGACGATGATGTAGACGAAGCCGAAGATGTAGATCGGCTCCTGCCAGGCCGGTGGCAGGTCCAGGTAATGCAGTTGCGCCCCGGCCAGCAGCAGGCCGGCGGCACGCAGCGGCAGCACCAGGCCCATCAGCAGATAGAACAAGGCCACCAGCCTTTGCATGCGCCCCAGGCCCGGCCGGCCGGCGCGCCACAGCACGCGCGCATTCATCAGCTCCACCAGGCCGTAGACAAAGCCGTTGAAGATGGTGGCGCCGACGTAGTTGGCGCCGGCGATGAAGCCGATCAAGGTGACGGCCAGGCACATCGCTGCCAGCCAGGCGCGGCTGTAGGGCAGGCCCAGGAACTGGCGGATCGCGATATAGAAGCCCGCCACGCTCAGGCTGCCCAGCGCATTGCCCAGGCCGCCCGAGAGCAGCGCCGGCAGGCGGCCCGCATTCGCCAGCAGCAGATAGGCCAGCCCCTGGCAGCTGATCGCCAGCATCCAGGTGCGCAGGCCATTGCGCTCGTCCGCTTGTGCGCGTGCCGCCCACAGCATGGCCGCACTCGTCACCAGGGCGAGGGTCTGGGCCAGGAACAGGGTTCGAACGTCCACGATGCGAAGAGTAGGAAGAAAGGAAGAAAGATTTCAGCCATGCGGGCAGCCGCGCATCGTAGCCGCAGCACGAACAAGGCAAGATAAGCGGAATGAATGGCATTGAGCAACCCGGCTTCAACACCCGGCTATGGCGCCGCTTCCTGGCCATGGCGGCCCCCTACTGGCGTTCCGACGAGCGCTGGCGCGCGCGCGGCATGCTGGCCCTGCTGATCGTGCTGCTGCTGGGCCAGACCGGTTTCAACGTGCTCTTCAACCACGAGACCGGCGAGTTCACCTCGGCGCTGGCGGCGCGCGACGCCGAGCGCTTCTGGGCCTCGATCTGGCGCTGCCTGGCCCTGCTCTCGGCCGCCGTGCCCATCTACGGCCTCTACTACTTCGTGCGCGACACCCTGGGCCTGCGCTGGCGGCGCTGGCTCACCGAAGACTTTCTGCAGCGCTACTTCGGCCGGCGCGCCTACTACCGCCTCAACACCATCACCGGCATCGACAACCCGGACCAGCGCATTGCCGAGGACATCAATGCCTTCACCCAGCAGTCGCTCTACTTCTCGATGATCCTGCTCGGCGCGGTGCTGCAGCTGAGTGCCTTTGCCGGCGTGCTGTGGTCGATCTCGCGCACCCTGGTCTACTTTCTGCTGGGCTATGCGGTGTTCAGCACCCTGTTCACCGCCGGCGTGTTCGGCCGCCAGCTGATCGGGCTGAACTTCCGCCAACTGCAGCGCGAGGCCGACTTCCGCTTCAACCTGGTGCGGGTGCGCGAGCATGCCGAGCCGATCGCCTTCCACCGCGGCGAGGCGCGCGAGATGTCGACGCTGCAGCGCGTCTTCGCCGCCATCTATGCCAACTACCAGCAGGTGCTGCGCTGGCAGTTCAAGCTCAATCTGTTCCAGTATGCGCACAGCTTTCTCACCACCGTGCTGCCCAGCGTGATCGTGGCGCAGCAGGTGCTCGAGGGCGAGCTGGAGGTGGGCCGCGCCATCCAGGCCGCCGGCGCCTTTGCCGCCATCCTCAGCGCGCTCACCGTGGTGGTGGAGCATTTCGAAAGCCTGAGCCGCTTCTCCGCCGGCATCGACCGCCTGCATGGCTTTGCCAAGGCGCTCGCGGCGCCGGACGCGGACGACGCGCAGCAGATCCGCCGCCAGGACGGCTTCACGCTGGAGTTGCAGCAGCTCACCCTCTACACGCCTGGGCACGAGCATCTGCTGCTGCGCGATCTCAGCCTCGGCGTGGCGCCGGGCGCGGGCCTGCTGATCGTCGGCGCCAGCGGGGCCGGCAAGAGCTCGCTGCTGCGCGCCATCGCCGGGCTCTGGACCAGCGGCTCGGGCCTGGTGCGGCGCCCGGCCGGCCACGACATGCTGTTCCTGCCCCAACATCCCTATCTGCCGCTGGGCGATCTGCGCTCGCAGCTGCTCTACCCCCAGCTCAGTCAGGACACCTCGGACGCCGAGCTGCAGCAATGGCTGGAGCGCGTCAACCTGGGCGACCTGGCGCAGCGCTTCGGCGGCCTGGATGCGGTGCAGGACTGGGCCAAGCTGCTCTCGGTGGGCGAGCAGCAGCGCCTGGCGTTTGCGCGCGCACTGCTCGCCAAGCCGCGCTACCTGCTGCTGGACGAAGCCACCAGCGCGCTCGACGCCGACAACGAGGCGCGCCTCTACGCCCAGCTGCAGGGCCTGTCCATCACCGCCATCAGCGTCAGCCACCACGCCGCGCTGCTGCAATACCACCAGCAGGTGCTGGAGCTGCAGGGCCAGGGGGCCTGGCAGCTGCGGCCGGCGGCCGGCTACCGCTGGCCCAGCTTGTGAAGGGGCGCGCCCACATGCCAAGCGACCAGCAACTGGGCATGGACCGCGCCATCACGCGGCGCGACTTCATCAACGGCATCGCCGTGGCCGCGGGCGGCCTGGCGGCCCCTGCCTGCCCGCATGCGCAGGAGGGCGCGGGCGCGGCAGGTGATTTCGGCGGCCAGTCGCTCGCCGCCGCGGCGCCCCTGCACGCGCGCCGCGATGGCGCGCCGCTGCCCGCTTGGTCCGAGTTTGCCGACGACGGCGAGCGCTTCGATCTGGTGGTGGTGGGTGCCGGCATCAGCGGTCTGGCGGCCGCGCAGATGTACCGTCAGCATGCCGGGCGGCCGGTGTCCATGCTGATCCTCGACGCCGCGCCGGAACTCGGCGGCCACGCGCTGCGCAATGAATTCACCGCCCGCAACGGCCGGCGCCTGATCGGCTATGGTGGCTCCGAATCGCTGGACTCGCCCGGCCTCTGGTCGCCCGCCGCGCATGCGTTGGTGCGCTCGGTAGGCATCGAGCTGGAACAGTTCAAGGACTATTACGACAGCGGCTGGCAGGCCCGCCACGGCCTCACGCAAAGCGCCGCCTGGTATGCGCCCCAGCTGTGGGGCGAGGGCCGGCTGGTGCGCCACGCCCCCGGCGAGCCGGCGGCCGACTGGGTGGCGCGCACGCCGCTGCTGCCCGCGGCGCAGCGCGATCTGCTGCAGCTGCTGCAGGCAAGACATGACCCCTGGCCGCAACTCACGCGCGCCCAGAAGCGCGCCCGCCTGGCCGGCCTCAGCTACGACCGCTTCCTCACCGAGGTTTTGGGCCTGCACCCGCAACTGACCCTGCTCTACCGCAACCGCACCAGCGGCTACATCGGTGTGGGCAGCGATGCCTGCAGCGCGCTCGACGCCTTTGCCCTGGGCCTGCCCGGTTTCGCCGGCCTGGCGCTGGGCGAGGCGGTGGACGCGCTGATGAGCCCCAGCGGCCGCCAGGCCAAGGGCGGGCGGGACGACTACATCTACCACTTCCCCGATGGCAATGCGGGCCTGGTGCGCGCGCTGCTGCGCAGCCTGATCCCGGCCGCCCTGCCCGGCAGCGGCATGGAGTCGCTGGTGCTGGCCGAGCGCGACGACGCCCAGCTCGACCGCCCGGATGCGCCGCTGCGCATCCGCCTCAACAGCCCGGTGCTGCGCGTGCAGCACGCCGCCGGCGGCATGGCGGTGGACGTCGGCTACCGCGGCGCCGACGGCAGCCTGCGCCGGCTGCGCGCCGACCAGGTCGTACTGGCCTGTTTCCACCGCGTCATCCCCCAGCTCTGCCCCGAGCTGCCGGCGGCGCAGCGCGAGGCGCTGAACGACCAGGTCAGGGTGCCGCTGATCTACGGCAATGTGCTCTTGAGCCACTGGCGGCCCTTCCAGCGCGCCGGCATCGCCGGCCTCGGCCTGCCTGGCCATCTGTTCGACAGCCTGCGCATCGACTTCCCGGTCAGCATCGGCCGCTACCGCTTCCCCGACTCGCCGGACGATCCCATCCTGCTGCACCTCAGCAGCGTGGTGCTGGACGGCCCGGCCGGCGCGCCTGAGCGCGTGCAGGCCGCGGCCGGCCGGCGCAAGCTGCTGGGCCTGGGCTTCGCCGAGCTGGAGCGCGAGATCCGCAGCATCCTGCAAGGCGCGCTGGGCCCCTTCGGCTTCGACGCCGCCGCCGACATCGAGGCCATCACCCTGAACCGCTGGGCGCATGGCTATGCCTACGAGTACATGCGGCCCTGGGACAGTTTTTGGCCCGCCGGCCCCCTGCCCATGCACAGCGCGCGGCGCGGCTGGGGCCGCATCGCGATCGCCAACAGCGATGCCGGCGCCTACGCCTATGCACAGGGCGCGATCGACCAGGCCACGCGCGCCGTGGCCGAGCTGCTGCCGCAGGCGCGCCTGCCGCGCTTCTGGCGCGAACCCGGGCCCTCGGCCCGACAACTGAAACTGCCCCGCTGATCGATGCCAAAATTCGCCGCCAACCTCAGCATGCTCTATCCCGAGCATGAGTTCCTCGACCGCTTTGCCGCCGCCGCCCGCGACGGCTTCAAGGGCGTGGAGTTCCTCTTCCCCTACGAGCACCCGGCCGACGAGCTGGCCGCGCGGCTGGGCGACGCCGGCCTGGAGCAGGTGCTCTGCAATGCGCCGCCGGGCGACTGGGCCGCCGGCGAGCGCGGCCTGGCCTGCCTGCCCGGGCGCGGCGCCGAGTTCCGCGCCGGCATCGCCAAGGCGCTCGCCTACGCCGAGGCGCTGGCCTGCCCGCGCATCCATGTGATGGCCGGGCTGGCGCCCGCGGGCGTGGAGCGCGCGCGGCTGCAAGCCACCTACGAGGCCAATCTCGCCTGGGCCGCCGAACAGGCCGCGGCCGCCGGCCGCCGCATCCTGATCGAGCCCATCAACACGCGCGATATGCCCGGCTACTTCCTGAACCGGCAGGACGAAGCGCATCGCATCGTGAACGCGCTGGCCGAGCCGGCGCTGCAGGTGCAGATGGATCTCTACCACTGCCAGATCGTCGAGGGCGACCTGGCCACCAAGCTGCGGCGTTATCTGCCCGGCGGCCAGGTCGGCCATCTGCAGATCGCCGGCGTGCCGGACCGCCACGAGCCCGACCAGGGCGAGCTGAATTACCCCTGGCTGTTCGAGCTCATCGACCAGCTGGGCTGGCAGGGTTGGGTGGGTTGCGAATACCGGCCAAGGCGCGGCGCGGTGGCGGGCGGCACGACGGCGGGGCTGGGGTGGCTACGCGGGCGTTGATGCGCGGGCCGTGCCCTTGGCGCGGTACATCTGCACGTCACCGCGATGCAGCAGGGTGGCCACGTCGTCGCCCGGCTGCGCCTCCGCCACGCCGAGGCTGACGCTGACGCGCAGACCCTCGGCCAGGCCCTCCCAATGAATGGCCCTCACCGCAGCAGCAATGCGCTCACACACCTGCGCGGACTGCGCCTGCGGCGTGCGCTGGAACAGCACCACGAACTCATCGCCGGCCCAACGCGCCGGCAGATCATGCTCGCGCACGCTGTCGCGCAGGATGGCCGCCAGGCGTTTCAGAACCTGATCGCCGAGCTGGTGCGAGTAACCGTCATTGATCTGCTTGAATCGGTCCACGTCGAGCACCGCCAGGCTCAGCGGCTGGCCCTCGCCCGTGGCGCCACGCAAGGCCTCAGCCAGGCGCGCCTCCAGACAGCGCCGATTTGCCAGGCCGGTGAGTGGATCCTCCATCGAAAGCTTGTGCAGCAGCTGCGATTCGGCCTCCAGGCTGCGCAGGCTGCGTTCTGCCGCGCGCACATCGAGCTGCCAGCCCACCACGCGGGCGCGGCTGTCCAGGCTTTCGATACGAATCTGTTCCTCGCGCCGGCGCAGGCTGCGCAACTCGGCCAGCGCCTCGGCGCGCTTGCCCCGGGCCTCGAACAGGCTGGCCGCCAGCAGATGGCCCAGGCAGGCCAGCTGCTCATGCTCCACGGCTGCCGCCTGTACCACCATCGCAGCCAGCTGTTGCTCGGCGTCCGCCCAGTCGCCCCGGGCCCATGACAGCTCGGCCCTCACCCAGCATTGCACTGCCAGCAACCAGGTGGGCGTCTGGTAGCGCTGGCTCCACTCCAGCCCCTGACGCAGTTGCTCATCGGCCGCCGTCCAGGCGCGATTCCAAGCCAGGCACAACGCCGCCATCAGGTGATGCATGGCATGGCAGGTCACCTGGATGCCCGGCAGCAGGCCGTCGAAGCCGGCCTGCGCGGCGGCCTCTTCGCAGGCACGCATCCGTTCGCGCAAGCCATCGGTGGCTGGCAACTGGCCGCCATGAAAGCGCTCGTTGGCCAGCCTGAGCGCCTCGAGGTAGAGCAGATTGGCCAGCGGTTGCAGCGGGCTCAGCGGCGGCTCGGCGGCGCGGGCCAGCGCGGCCGCCGCCTCGAAGGCGGCACTGGCCTGCGCGTAGTGCCGGCCCCAGAAATAGGCCGTGCCCAGGTAGTTCTGCGCCAGCGCCCGGTGGGCGCCCGCCGGCAGGGTCTCGCTCAACCGCACGCTCAGCAGCGCCGCCTCCACCGCCTCCTCGCTACGCCCCAAGCTGGCGGCGGTGTGGGCATGGGTGCTGAGCGCCATCGCTTCGGCGGCGGTATCGCCCAGATGGCGGAACAGGTGGGCGGCGCGCTGGCTGCCGTCGTGCGCCCTGCGCAGGCGCGAGACCTGGCGATCGCAATGCGCCAGGCAGGCCAGAGCCTGCGCCTCGGCCAGCAGATCGCCCTCGGTCTGTGCGGCGTGAAGCACCTCGCGCGCCAAGGCCGCGGCCCGCTGCGCGTCGCCGGCATCCAGGGCTTGATGTGCTTGCAGCAGCCGGCCGTCCGGCACGCCGCCCCCAGCGTTTCGTGCGTCCATCCGCCCCTCCCCTCGTGTTTGTTACATCTTGTCAGGCGGGCGCCATGCTAACCGCTGGCGCGGCGCGGGCGATCGAGTTTGCGCACGAATGTTATTTTGGTAACATTATAACTTTACAGCAGCAGAAGCAAACACACCATGACCGACGTCGAGTTCCTCGCCGCGCTGGAAAGCGCGCGGCTGAGCCCCGCCGAGTTCGGCCATCGCGCGCATTTGCGCGCGGCCTGGCTTTACCTTTCGGGGCGCCCGTTTCTGGAGGCCTGCATCGCGATGCGCGACAGCCTGCAGCGCTTTGCCGCCAGCATCGGTAAAGCCGGGCTGTATCACGAGACCATCACGCTCGCCTTCATGAGCCTGGTGGCCGAGCAGATGGCGCGCCACCCCGGGGCCGACTGGCAGGCGCTGCTGCGGCTTGAGCCCGAGCTGTGCGAGCGCGATCTGCTGTCGCGCTACTACAGCCCCGAACGCCTGCAGGACGCGGCCGCACGCCATGTCCTGCTGCTCAACCCACGCGCCGCGCAAGAAGGAAAAGAGGCCCCATCCGCATGAGCACCAGCACGAGCAAAAAAACGAAATCCCCCGCCGCCGCCACCGAGACCTTCGTGGTCGAGCGCGTGCAGACCGGCTTCCGCATGGAGAAGCGCATGCTCAAGGTGTTGAAGGCCTTGGCCGAGTACCACGACCTGGCCCTGGGCGACCTGGTCGAGGGCATCGTGCTGCACGCCTTCGAGGGCAAGTCGGCGTTCGGCGCGCAGAGCCTGGAACGCATCGCCGACCTGAAACGCATCTATGGGCTGGAGCTGGGCGCCGAGGCGGCGCACCGGCTCACCGAAGCCTAGGCGTCTGCGCCGCAGACCGCGCGCACGCAGCCGCGCAGCCAGCGGTGCGCCGGGTCGCCGTCCATGCGCGGGTGCCAGAGCAGCGAGACGGTGAACTGCGGCGCCAGGGCCGGCGGCAGGGCAAAGCTGTGCAGGCCGGCGCGCAGATGGCCGGTGTGGCGTTCGGGCACGCTGGCCACCAGCTCGCTGTCGCGCGCCAGCGCCAGCGCGGCCGAATAACCGCCCACCGTGGTGACGATCTCGCGCGCCAGCCCCAGGGCCGCGAGGGCCGTGTCGATCGGGCCCTTGCCGTCGCTGCTGCCGCGGCGCGACACCAGCACATGGCGGGCGGCGGCGTAGCGCTCGGCGCTGGGCTCGCCGCCCTGCGCCAGCGCATGGCCCGGCCGCACCACGCCGACAAAGCGGTCGCGGAACAGCGCCTGCGCGCGCAGCTCCGGCCCGGCGCTGCGGCCCACCACGCCGGTCTCCAGGTCCACGCTGCCCTCGCGCAACGGGGCGCTGTCCTTGTCGAGCTTGGGCAGGAAGCGCAGGCGCACGGCCGGCGCCTCGGCTTCGATGCGGGCCAGCAGGGCGGCGCCGAAGTTCTCCACAAAACCCTCGCTGCTGCGCAGGGTGAAGCTGCGTTTCAGCTGGCCCAGCTTGAGCCGGCTGGCGGGCCGCAGCGCGGCCTCGGCCTCGTGCACCAGCTGGCCGACGCGCTCGCGCAGCTCCAGCGCCCGCGGTGAGGGCACCAGGCCCCGCCCGGCACGCACCAGCAGCGGGTCGCCGGTGCTCTCGCGCAGCCGCGCCAGGGCCCGGCTCATCGCCGAGGGGCTGAGGTGCAGGCGGCGCGCGGCGCGCGCCACGCTGCCCTCGGCAAGCAGTACGTCGAGCGTGACCAAGAGGTTGAGATCGGGTCTGGACATGGTGGCGGCACAGGCTAGCGCCCATGATATGGCGTCAGACGCACGAATGAAGTGCAAATGCTGCGCCTTCCGCCATGCCAGCCCCACACCTATCGTTGCCAGGCAACCGGAGAGCATGCGATGGATACAGCCACAAGCACGGCCACAAACACAGCAACAAACCTGGCGAACGACAAGGCGCAGGCGCCGCCCGCAAGGCGCACGCAGACGGGCCTGCTGGCCAGCCTGGCCCTGTGCGTGCTGCTGCCCTCGCTGGGCACCAGCAGCGCCAATATCGCCCTGCCCGCCCTGGTCGAGGCCCTGGGCGCGCCCATGCAGCAGGTGCAGTGGGTGGTGCTGGCCTATCTGCTGGCCAGCACCGGCCTGATGGTCGGCGTCGGGCGGCTGGCCGACATGCTCGGCCACCGGCGCCTGCTGCTGGCCGGCGTGCTGCTGTTCACCGCCGCCTCGGCGCTGTGCGGCCTGGGCGCGGGGCTGTGGCCCCTGGTCGCCGCGCGTGCGGCCCAGGGCCTGGGCGCGGCCGCCATGCTGGCGCTGGCCACCAGCCTGGTGAGCGCGGCGGTGCCCAAGGCGCGCGCCGGGCGTGCCATGGGGCTGCTGGGCAGCATGTCGGCGCTGGGCACCGCGCTGGGCCCGGCGCTGGGCGGTCTGCTGATCGCCGCGCTGGGCTGGCGGTCGATCTTTCTTGTCAATGTGCCGCTGGGCCTGCTGGCCTTGGGCCTGGCCTGGCGCTATCTGCCCGCCGAGCGCGCGGTGCCGCCGGGCTCGGCGCGCCCGCGCTTCGCGACGCTGGCCACGCTGCTGCTGGCCGCCCTGCTGCTGGCGCTGGGCCTGGCCGCCTATGCGCTCGCGATGACGCTGGGGCGTGGCAGCTTTGGTGCGCTCAACCTGGCCCTGCTGGGGGCGGCGGCGCTGGTGCTGACCCTGTTCCTGCTGCTGGAGGCCCACAGCGCCACGGCGCTGATCCCCTGGGCGAGCCTGCGCGCGCCGCGACTGCGTGCCGGCCTCGCGATGACGGCCCTGGTCTCGACCGTGATGATGGCGACCCTGGTGGCCGGGCCCTTCTACCTCGCGCAGACTCTGGGGCTGGACATGGCCCGCACCGGCATGGTCATGGCGGTCGGGCCGGTGGTGGCGGCATTCAGCGGTGTGCCCGCGGGGCGCTGGGTCGACCGCCTGGGCGCCGCGCGCATGAGCATCTATGGCCTGGCCGCCATGCTGGCCGGCTGCCTGGCGCTGAGCATGGTGGCAGCGGCCGCACCGCTGGCGCTGGCGCTGGCCGGCTACCTGGGCCCCATCGTCGTCATCACCGCCGGCTACGCGCTGTTCCAGGCCGCCAACAACAGCGCGCTGATGAGCGAGCTGGCCCCGCAGCAGCGCGGCGTCATCTCCGGCCTGCTGAATCTGGCGCGCAACCTCGGCCTCATCACCGGCGCATCGGCGCTGGGCGCGCTGTTCGCGGCGGCCGGCATGCGCATCACCTTTGTCGCGGCGGCGGCGCTGCTGCTGCTGGCGCTGCTGTTGGCCCCGCGCCGGCGGCAGGCGAATTAGACTTGGCTCCCTCACAGCCTGCCCAGCTCCCCCCATGACCATTGCCTGGAATCTCTTCACCCCCTGGAGCGCCCTGCTCGGCGGCCTGCTGATCGGCCTGGCCACGGCCCTCTATCTGCTGGGCAACGGCCGCGTGGCGGGCATCACCGGCATCGTCGCCAGCCCGCTGCGCGCCCTGCTGAGCCGCAGCAGCCTGGCGCCCGAAGCCCCGCGCCTGGTCTTCATCGCCGGCCTGCTGCTGGCGCCCTGGCTGTGGCGCCTGTTCGCGCCGCTGCCGGCCGCCGCGGTGGATGTGGGCCCGCTGGCCCTGCTGGGCGCCGGCCTGCTGGTGGGGGTGGGCACGCGCATGGCCAATGGCTGCACCAGCGGCCATGGCGTGTGCGGCCTGAGCCGCTTCTCGCCGCGCTCGCTGGTGAACGTGCTGGCCTTCATGGGCGCCGGCTTCGCCACCGTCTACCTGCTGCGTCACCTGGGCTGAACGAAAAAACATGTTGCGACTCCTCTTTGCAGGCCTCAGCGGCCTGGTCTTCGGCCTCGGCCTGATCGCCAGCGGCATGAGCAATCCGGCCAAGGTGAAGGGTTTTCTCGACCTCGCCGGCGCCTGGGACCCCAGCCTGGCCCTGGTGATGGGCGGCGCCATCGCGGTGGGCGTGTTCGCCTTCGCCGCGGGCAAGCGGCGCGAACGCGCCTGGAGCGGCGAGCGCATGGAGATCCCCAACATCCGCGTGATCGACGCGCGCCTGATCGTCGGCGGCCTGCTGTTCGGCATCGGCTGGGGCATCGCCGGCTTCTGCCCCGGCCCGGCCCTGGTGGCGCTGGGCAGCGGCATGGACGCCGCGCTGATCTTCGTGCCCGCCATGCTGGCCGGCATGCTGCTGCACGACCAGTTCACCAAACCACGCTGAGGAGGCCGCGATGCTGGTATTCCGCCAACTCTTCGACCCCACGTCGTCCACCTACACCTACCTGCTGGGCGACTCGGCCTCCGGCGAGGCCCTCCTGATCGACCCGGTGTTCGAGCACGAGCGCCGCGATCTGGCCCTGCTGCGCGAGCTGGGCCTGCAGCTGGTGGCCACGTTGGACACCCATGTGCATGCCGATCATGTGACGGCGGCCTGGCTGCTCAAGCAGCGCTGCGGCAGCCGGATCATGCTCGCCGCCGCCGCCGGCGCCGCGGGCGCCGACCGCGCGCTGCAGCATGGCGACCGCGTCGCCTTCGGCAGCCGCCACCTGGAGGTGCGCGCCACCCCGGGCCATACCAATGGCTGCGTCAGCTATGTGCTGGACGACCAGCGCATGGCCTTCACCGGCGACGCGCTGCTGATACGCGGCTGTGGCCGCACCGATTTCCAGCAGGGCAGCCCGAGCCGGCTCTACCACTCGGTGCGCGAGCAGATCCTCAGTCTGCCCGAGGCCTGCCTGCTCTACCCCGGCCATGACTACCGCGGCCTCACCGTCACGAGCGTGGCCGAGGAGCGGCGCTACAACCCGCGCCTGGGCGGCGATGTCAACGAGGGCGACTTCAGCGGCTATATGAAGAACCTGGGCCTGCCCCATCCCAGGCTGATGGACATCGCCGTGCCCGCCAATCTGCGCTGCGGCGAGCCCGAAGACCCCGGCGCCGGCGCGGGCGAGCCCGACTGGGCGCCGCTCACCTGCACCTTCAGCGGCATCTGGGAGATCCAGCCCAATGCCCTTTACGACTGCGTCGCCGGCGGCCCGGGCAGCGCGATCCAGATCGTCGACGTGCGCGAGCCCGACGAGTTCAACGATGCGCTGGGCCATATCCAGGGCGCGCGCCTGATGCCGCTGTCGCAGCTGGCGCAGCAGGCCGCCGAGCTGGCCACCGATCGGCCCATCGTCGCCGTCTGCCGCTCCGGCGCGCGCTCGGCCCAGGCCACCGTGCTGCTGCAGAAGCAGGGGCTCAAGCAGGTTGCCAATCTGGCCGGCGGCATGCTGCGCTGGCGCGCCGAGGCGCTGCCAGTGGAAGGCGGCGCGGTTTAGTCAATCGCCCAAGTCGATCTGCCCTGCCAGCGCCACGCCGGCCAGGCCCGCCGGCAGCGCATAGTCCGCCAGCACCCAGGCGCGGCTGCGCTCCGCCGCCGCCACGCTCAAGAGCTCGTTGAGCACCCGCATCGAGCGGCCGTCCAGCGCCGCATAAGGCGTTTCCAGCAGGGTCAGCGCCGCACCGCTGGCCGCCGCGGCGAGCAGATGTAGCTTGCGCCGGCTGCCGGTGGACAGCATGTAGAGCGGCTTGTCGAGGTGTTCGGCGAGCTGAAACGCCGCCACCAGGGCGGCCTCGGTGCCGGCCTGCCAGCTGGCGGCAAAGCCCTCGCGCTGCGCGGCCAGCCAGGCGCGCGCCATCACCGCGTCATGCCGGGCGGCCGTCGCCTCGTCGAAAAAGAAACAGCTCAGCTCGGCCCGGCGCTGCAGCCGGCCATGCGTGGGCGCCTGCTGGCCCGCCAGCAGGCGCAGCAGCGTGGTCTTGCCGCGCCCGTCGCCGCCGCGCACCAGCGTCAGGCCGGGCTGCAGCGCAAAGCACAGGCCTTCCAGCAGCGCGCGCGCGCCGACATCGAAGCCCAGTTGTTCGGCTTGGATCAAGAGGCTGGCAGGGGCGGGCATGGTCCCATTCTCGCCGCGCATTTGGATACAAGCTCGAGCACCGGCGCCGCCGGCAGGCACTAGGCTGCGCACAGCGCATCTTCAACACGGGACGCCCATGCACATCCACACCCTGTTCACACGCGCCCTGCTGCTCGGCCTGGCCCTGCTGGGCGCCTGCGCCAGCGTGCCGCCCCCGGTGGCGCCGGCCGCAGCGCCCGCCACGCCGGCCCAGCCCAGCATCGATGCCCAGCGCCAGGCCGAGTTCGACCGCAGCCAGGCGCGCTGGCATGGCGCCAAATTGCAAGAACTCGTGAGCAAGCTGGGCAAGCCCAGCAGCAACACCCGCGCCGCCGATGGCAGCCAGGTGCTGGTCTACGCCAAGTCCGCCAAGATCAAGGGCCCCAACGGCCCCAGCCTCTTCAGCTGCGTGGTGCGCTACCAGATCGAAGCGCAGACCGAGCGCATCGTCGGCCACCAGATCGAGGGCTGTTAGCGCAGGGCAGTTCAGTCGATGAAGGCGCGCGCCAGCCGGTCGGTGAGCGGCTTGGTGAGCATCGCCAGCGCGCTGCGCTCGCCCAGGGCCACGAACACCTGCACCGGCAGGCCGGGGCGCAGCTGCGCGCCGCTGGCGGCCAGGCGCGCGCGTTCCGCGGCGGGCACGGTCAGGCGCACCAGCAGATAGGGCTCGCCGCTGCGCGCATCCTGCAGGCGGTCGGCCGAGACCGTCAGCACCTCGCCGTGGATCACCGGCGTGCGCGTCTGGTCCATGCTGGTGAAGTGCAGATCGGCGGGCAGGCCGGCGGCGAGCTTTTCGGCAGCGCTCAGCGCAAAGCGCGATTCGACGATCAGCGCGCCATCCTCGGGCACCACTTCCATCAGCGTCTCGCCCGCCTTCACCACCCCGCCCACCGTGTGCGCGGTGAGGCCCACCACCTTGCCCGAGACCGGCGCCAGCACCTCGGCGCGCGCGATCTGGTGGCGCAGCGCCGCGGCGCGCGACTGTGCGCCGGAAAGCTGGCGATCCACGTCGAGCAGCTCCAGCTCCCAGTCGCGGCGCGTCTCGCCAAGGCGCTTGCCCTGGGCCGAGCCGGCCTCCTGCAGGGCCTCGCGAACGCGCTGCAGCTCGGACACGCCCTGCGCCTCCTCCTGCGCCGCGCTCACCGCCTGGCGCTGCGCATCGATCAGCTTGAGCTTGGGGTAGTAGCCGTCGCGCGCCAGCTGCTCCAGCGTGGCCAGCTGGGCGTCGACCAGGCCGCGCTGCTCGCGCTGGCGCTCGATCTGGGCCTGGCGCCCGCCGATCTCGGTGCGCAGCTGGGCCAGCCGCGCCTCCAGCTGCTGGCGCTCCTGCGCCGTGCCATGGCGCTGGCTGTTGAAGAGCGCCTGCTGCAGGGCCAGCGCACTGTCGCCACCTTCCAGCTCGCGCGCCCGCGCCTGCAGCGCGGCATCGAACTGCAGGCTGGCGGCACCCGCCAGCAGCGCCTGCAGGCGCGCCCGGGTGGCCCCCAGCGCCACTTCCTGGCGCTGCAGATTGGCCAGCTCGGCGCGCTGCGGCGCCATCTCCAGGCGCAGCAAGACCTGACCCTTGTGCACCGCATCGCCCTCGCCCACCGCCAGCGCGGCGACGCTGCCGCCCTCGGCATGCTGGACCGCCTGGCGCTGGCCAGCCACCACCACGGTGCCCTGGCCCGGCAGGGCCTGGCCCAGCGGCGCCAGCGCGGCCCACAGCAGCAGCCCGCCCAGGCCCAGGCCCAGCAGGGCCAGGCCGCGCCGCAGCAGGGGGCGGATCTCGTCGTCGGCCGTCCAGGCCTCGTTGGCAGCAACAGCAGTGGTCATCATCATGTTCATCTCTCCTTGAGCATCAGGCCTGGCGTGCCTGATGTGCCTGGGGCACGGCGCGCAGCGTGTTGTGCAGCACCTCGTCGCGCGGGCCGAAGGCGGCCTGGCGGCCGGCCTGCAGCACCAGCATGTCGTCCACCACCTGCAGCAGCGGCAGGCGGTGCGACACCACCACAAAGGCACCGCCGGCGGCCTTGTGGGCCTGCAGGGCCTGGCGCAGGGCCTGCTCGCCCTGCTCGTCCAGATGGGCGTTGGGCTCGTCCAGCACCAGCAGCACCGGCTGGCCGAACAGCGCGCGGGCCAGGCCCAGGCGCTGGCGCTGGCCGCCTGAGAGCTGCAGGCCACCGCGGCCCAGCCGGGTCTGGTAACCCTCGGGCAGGCGCAGCAGCAGCTCGTGGATACCGGCCTGCTGGGCGGCCTGCACCACCGCGGCCGCATCCACCTCGCCCATGCGGGCGATGTTCTCGGCCACCGTGCCCTCAAACAGCTCGACGTCCTGCGGCAGGTAGCCAATCGCGCCGGCGCGCTGCGCCTCCGGCCACTGCGCCAGCTCGGCGCCGTCCAGCCGCACCGCGCCCAGCGTCGGCGCCAGGCCGCCGGCCAGCAGGCGCGCCAGCGTGGACTTGCCGGCACCGCTGGGGCCCACCACGGCCAGGCCGCGGCCGGGCGCCAGTTCGAAACGGATGCCCTGCAGCAGCGGCGCCTGGCCGGCACCGGCCTGCCAGCCCAGGCCTTCCACGCTCAGCCGGCCACTGGGCGCCGGCAGGGCCAGCGGCTCGGCCGGCGCGGCCTGGCTCAGCAGGCCGTTCAGGCGCTGCCAGGCCTCGCGCGCCGACAGGATCTGGCGGCTCTGACCCACCAGGCCCTCGATGGGGCTGAGCGCGCGCCCCAGCAGCAGGGTGGTGGCCATCATCATGCCGGGGCTGATGCGCTGCTCCAGCACCATGAGGGCACCCAGGCCCAGCGCCAGCGACTGGGTGGCCAGGCGCAGCAGCCGCGTCACCGCGGCGGCATGCGCCGCTTCCACACTGAGCTCGGCCTGCAGGCCGGCGGCCTGCTCGTTCAGGCCCAGCCAGCGCCGCGCCAGCGCGCCGCGCATGCCCAGGGCACGCGCCGCCTCGCCATGGTTGATGGTCTCGGCCAGCGCCTGCGCCGCCTCGGCCGCGGCGCGGTTGGCCTGCAGCGCCGGCGCGCGGGCACGCCGCTCATGCCAGACCGCCACGCCCACCAGCAGGGCCAGGCTACCGGCCACGAACAGGCCCAGCCAGAGATCCACCGCGAAGGCCATGGCCAGGAACAGCAGGCCCAGCGGGGTGTCGAAGCACAGCGCCGGCACCGGGCCGGCGACGAACTGGCGCAGCGTCGCCAGGTCGCTGGCCATCAGCTGCTGGGCGCTGCCGGCCGGCGCGCTGAAGGCGGCGCGGAACACCTCCGGCGCCAGGCTGCGGTTGACGCCCGCCGCCAGCCGCACGCAGATCGCGCTGCGCACCGACTCGAGCGCTGCCAGCAGCGCGAACAGACCCAGCGCCCCCAGCGTCAGCAGCGCGAGGGTGACCTCGTTGCGGCTGCTCAGCACGCGGTCGTAGACCTGCAGCATGTAGACCGTGGGCACCAGCAGCAGCAGGGCGATCGCCACGCTGAAGCCGCCAAGCGCGCCGGCATAGCGGCGCAGCGCGCGCGCCACCAGGGCCAGGGGAGGAGAAAGTTCGGTGCTGGGCTTGGTGGGCATGAAGAGGCTCCGGGCGGGTCGATGAATAAAGTGTCCGAAGCCTGGGTTTCAGGCCCGCTTCAGGGGTGGGCGCCCGTGCGTTTCGTTTGTTTCAGGGCGCCCCAGATCGGCATCAGGCGAAGGTCACCATCTCGCTGTCGAAGTGCAGCAGCGACGTCTCGTCGTGCAGGTTGATGGCGGTGTTCACCAGCGCGCCACCGAGGTGGTAGGCGGTCTCGTTCAGGCTGCCCGAGGCGAAGCCCACGTCGTAACCGCCAGCCAGCTTGAGGAGGTCGTAGCTGAAGTCCAGGTCCACCAGCAGATCGGTGCGGTTGCTCAGGTTGACGGTGGGCACCAGCTCCAGCTGGTATTCCACCGTGCCGTCGGCGTCGCCGTGCAGGTCGATCTGCGAGGCGTTCGCGATCTTGATGTCCTCGCCCATCTGAAAGGTCTGGGTCGAGCCGTCCTCGAAGTGCAGCACGCCGGTGAGCTTCTGCTCGTCCATCAGGAACTTCTGCTGGATGCTGGCGCCGCCGAAGATGTCGAAGTCGATCAGGTCCAGCGAACCCCACACCAGGCCCAGGTCCAGCTCCAGCTTCATCGCATCGTTGCCGCCCAGCAGGAACTGGTCGACGTCGAAATTCATGTTCAGGAACTGCGCCTCGGCGGCGCCGGCGAACTGACCGTCGGCGAGCGACTTGACGCTGCCATCGGCGAGCAGATCGGGCCAGGACATATGCGCTTGCAGGCCCATGCTGTCGATGTCGAAGTCGAGGTCATGGGTGTCGAAATCGATGATGTTGGTGCTGCCGTCCAGCTTGATGTCCACCGGCGGCACGGTCAGCGGGATCTCCAGCACATCGCCGATGTTGACGCCCGCATAGGCATAGAGCGAGAGCAGGGCCTTGAAGTCGAGCTGGTAGGCGGCCTGCGGGCCGGAGGTGTCGAAGCTGCCACCGACCAGCTCGGCATCGGTCTTGATCAGCAAGGTGTCCAGCGTCTTGTTGTGGGTCGCGTCCAGCGTCACGTCATAGGTCAGCGAGGCGTCGATGTCGCCGCCCTCGATGTCGATCTGCTGGCGAAAGCCCAGCGTGTAGCCGGCCGAGAAGTCGTACACCAGGGTGTCGCCGGGCTCGCTCTTGGCGGCGCCATGCTCGTCCAGGCCGTAGAAGTCGTCGGTGTGGATGTCGGTGGCGGCGCCGCTGCCCCACATGCTCTGGTCCAGCGTGTCGAAGCGCTGCTCGGCCTGCTGGTGGGTATGGTCGATCTCGATCTTGAAGCTCTGGCTGGCGGCTTGCTCGTCGCCATTGCTCTTTTCCTTGGCGATGGCCTGGAAGCTGAGGTCGAACTTGCTGTCCTGGCCCTCGGGCAGGGTGAGCACGAATTCCTGCACCAGCTGGCCCGGCTGCGTGCCAGGGTTGGCGCCCGTGGGCGTCAGCGTGGCGCCGGCCGGCAGGCCCAGGGCCTCGATGCGGTCGATGTACTCGGAGCCATCGGCGTCGGTCTGGGTGGCGGTGACGATGAACTTGATCTGGTTGACGCTGTCGCCCTCCAGCATCTGCACGTCCAGCTGCGGGCGGTCGGCCACCGCGGCCAGGCTGAGGTTGATGTGGGCGCCGTCCACGCCGCCATGGCCGTCGCTGATGCAGTAGCCCAGGGTCTCGGTGCCGGCGAAGTCGGCATCGGGGGTGTAGAGGATGGCATCGCCGGCCAGGTTGTCGGCGTCGGCACCGTCGACGATCTGCAGCGTGCCGTGCTGGGCGCCTTCCACATGAGTGATGGTGAGGGCCTGGCCATCGGCGTCGCTGTCATTGGCCAGCACCTGCAGCAGCAGGCCGGCGGGCTGGTGGCTGGGGCTGGCGAGGCCGGCCTGGCCGTCTTCGAAGCCGCTGACGTTGTCGTCATGGGCGTCGGGGGCGGCGGGCGCGACGGTGGTCAGCTTGGCCAGATCGTTGCGCGCGCCGCCGGTGACGCCCACATTCGCCAGCCGGGCGCCGAAGTCCATATGGGCGATGTCGTCCAGCGTCAGGTTGTTGGCGGTATTGGAGAGGGTGAAGCTGATGGACTTGATGTCGTCCTTGGCGATGCCCTGGGTGCCGAACTCCAGGCCCACGTCATAGGGCGAGGCCGCGCCGCTCATATTGGCGCCGTTGCCCAGGTCGATCACGTCCACGGTGTCGAAATCGGTGATCAGCGGGCTGCCGCTGGTCTTGAGGCCGGCCAGCTTGCTGTCGTCGGCCAGGTCGAAGAACAGGCCGCGCATGTCGGCGGTGGTGCCGGCCGGGCCGCTCAGGGCCAGCGCAAAGTCGATCTTGCCGTCATGCTCGGTGGCGGTGACGAGCACGCCCGGCGCCTGGGCCGAGCCGGGGATGGTGAAGCTGATGCTGCGTGCGCATGTCATGGTGGACTCCTGAACGGTTGAGTTGGATAAGGGAAAGAGGGCTTGACTCGCTGGTTGGCGATGTCGAGATGGTGCGAAGCGCAGGTATCAGCCCGGTTTCGATGCGCGGCGGCGGCGGTTTCATTTGTTGCCCGGCGGCCGTGGCGGCCACGCTGGCGCGCGCCGGCCATGTGCCGCGCGCTTGACCAAGCTCAATAGCGTCGGGGTGGGTTTTCAGGGATCCTGGGTGCCGATGATTTAGACTCGGCAACCCAATTTCATGGAGCCGACCGGCTCCGGGGCGCCCACGCCCCTTCCTGATTGAAGAAAGCCGATGATGCAACGCCTGGACGATTTCCGCCTCAAGATGGGCCGCCACGAACTGGTGCCCATCGTGATCGGCGGTATGGGGGTGGACATTTCCTCTGCCGATCTGGCACTGGAAGCGGCCCGCCTCGGTGGCGTGGGCCATATCTCCGACGCCATGGTGCCGACGGTGACCGACCGCCGCTACCAGACCAAGTTCGTCAAGGCCAAGCAGGCCCTCTACAAATACAACATGGACTCGGAGGACAAGTCTCCGGTCAAGTTCAGCCTGGAGCAGTTGGCCGAGGCCACCCGCCTGCATGTGGAGGGCACCATGGCCCGCAAGCAGGGCAAGGGCCTCATCTTCATCAACTGCATGGAAAAGCTGACGATGAATGCGCCCAAGGAGACCCTGGCGGTGCGCATGAACGCCGCGCTGGATGCGGGCATCGATGGCATCACCCTGGCGGCCGGCCTGCACCTGGGCTCATTTGCGCTGATCGAGCAGCACCCGCGCTTCCGCGAGGCCAAGCTGGGCATCATCGTCTCCTCGCTGCGCGCGCTGCAGCTGTTCCTGAAGAAGAACAGCCGCCTGAACCGCCTGCCCGACTATGTGGTGGTGGAAGGCCCGCTGGCCGGCGGCCACCTGGGCTTCGGCATGGACTGGGCCGAGTACGACCTGGCCACCATCGTGAAGGAAATCGTCCAGTACCTGCAGGACGAGAAGCTGGAGATCCCGGTGATCGCGGCCGGCGGCATCTTCACCGGCAGCGACGCGGTGCGCATGCTGCAGCTGGGCGCGGCCGGCGTGCAGGTGGCCACGCGCTTCACCGTCACCAAGGAATGCGGCCTGCCCGATGACGTGAAGCAGGAGTACTTCAAGGCCGGCGAGGACGACATCGAGGTCAACCAGATCTCGCCCACCGGTTACCCGATGCGCATGATCAAGGCCAGCCCCGGCATCGGCGACGGCATCCGCCCGAACTGCGAGGCCTACGGCTATCTGCTCGACGCCAACGGCAAATGCGCCTACGTCACGGCCTACAACCGCGAGGTGGCCGCGCACCCGGGCGAGCGCCGCATCCATGTGATGGACAAGACCTGCTTGTGCACGCACATGCGCAACTTCGAGATCTGGACCTGCGGCCAGACCGCCTGGCGCCTGAAGGACACCACCCACCGCCTGCCCGACGGCAGCTACCAGCTGCTCACCGCCGAGCATGTGTTCCGCGACTACCAGTTCAGCGTGGACGACCAGGTGGCGCTGCCGGAGCCGACGCTGACGGTGGCCTGAGGCGCTGCGCGGCTTGCGCGCCGACTGCGCCCGCTCAGCTGATGCGGAACAGGAATTCCTGCTTGAAGACATGATCGCCGGGGCATTCATAACCCTGGCGCAGTGCGCCCTCGATGCTGCCCATCAAGCCCAGCAGGACCGTGGCGTGGATCGCCCGGTTCATCTTGATCTCGGTGTACTGGATCTCACGCACCTTGCCGCCCTTCACCTCGGCGAGCAGGGTGAACCGGATCTCACCCAGCCACCGGGTCATCGGCACTTCCGGGTTGGCCATCTTGGTGCAGTAGGTGGCGGCCTTGCCGGGCTTGCCGGCCTCGCTGGCGGGCGCTGACGCCGCCGCGGGCGCCGCCTCGGGCAATTCACCCTCGGCCTGGGCAGGGGAGCTGGCCAAACCAGCCAACAGGGCAAATGCAAGCAAAGAGCGCATGAAGAGAGGGGGCAGCTGGAAGAACACGGGGCCCGTGTCGAGCGGGCGGATTCTGCCTGCCGTGATCGCTTCGCGGCACCACCCTGGAGAGGGATGGACGCGCCGACGGCCGCGCTGACTTCCGATCGATGCTCCGTCTCACGCTAGCATGCCGCACCCGAACCCGGAGTGCCCATGCCGCATCGTCACCGCAACACCGCTCTCATCAGCTGCGCCCTGGCGGCCGCCCTGCTCGGCCTGCCGGCCCGGGCCGCCATGGCCGCCAGCGCGCCCTCCGCGCAGGCCAGCCCGCGCCTTGCCACCCTGCTGCAGCGCCAGGACTTCCGCGCCGCCGCGCCGCGGCTCAAGCCCCTGCTGGCCAAGGCCGCGCCGAGCCCGGCCGAGCGCGCGCTGATCTACCAATGGCTGTGGATGCGCGAGGACATGGCCGAGCTGGACCGCCGCACGCGTCTGGCCGCCAACAGCGCGCCGGTGGACCTGCAATACGCCGGCCGGCTGGCGCTGGAGACGCGCGACTTCGAGCGCGCCAGGCAATGCTTTGACGGCGCGCTGCAGCGCGCCAGTGCGGCCGAAGGAATGGCCGAGGGAACCGCGGAAGACAAGGCCGCCGCGCTCAAGGGCCTGGGCCAGCTGGCCTACCAGCAGCGCGACTTCGACGCCTCGCACCAGCAGCTGCGCGCCAGCCTCGCCGCCGCGCCCACGGCCGACGGCTACCAGGCCCTGGCCGATACCTTGATTCGCCTGGGCCGCACCGACGATGCCATCGCCGCCGCCGAGCAGGCCGTCAAGCTCAACCCTTATCACGAGGCCGCGCATTACCTGCTGGGCAATGGCTACGCGCGCCAGAACTACAGCCAGCTCGCCGCCGCCGACGCCAGCGCCTTCCAGGCCGCGACGGCCCTGGTGCGCCAGGCCTCCGACGCCTTTGCCGCCGGCCGCTTCGAGGCCGCGCGCGACCATGCTTTTGCCGCGCTGCGCCGCCTGCCCGGCCTGGGCCGGGCGCACGCGGTGCTGGCCAAGGCGCTGGAGTCGCAGCGCATGCTGCAGAGCGTGCACCGCGCCGCTGACGAGCGCCGCTTTGCCGCCACCCCCATGCCCACGGTGCCGGCGATCGAGCGCTATGTGCTGAACTGGGCCGAGCTCTCGCCGCGCCACCAGAAGCGCGTGGCGCTCTCGGTCGCGCCCTGGCAGGCCTTCATCCCCCTGCTGGTGGAGGGCGGTGCCACCCACTACATCAAGCCGCTCTACATGAAGCTCTCGGACACCCCGGGCGCCAAGGCGCTGAAGGACGCGCGCATCGAGTACGACTCGCGCCTCTGGGACGATGTGCGCGGCATGGGCGGCCACCACACCGTCACCGGCATCGAGGATGTGGAGCGCTCCATCTTCGAGCGCTACAACACCGTGCTGCACGAGCTCAGCCACCAGGTGCACGGCGTGCTCACCGCCGACCAGTGGCGCGAGATCCAGGAGCTGTATCGCCGCGCCAAGGAGCGCGACGCCGCCACCGGCAACGGCTTCCTCTCGCGCTATGCCGGCGGCTCGGTATGGGAATACTTCGCCGAGGGCGCCAACGCGCTCGACTCGCCGCGCCGCGATGCCTACGACCCGCGCGAGATCGTGCGCGAGCGCCTCGCCAGCATCGACCCCGAGCTGCAGGCGCTGGAGCGCCGGCTGATGGCCAAGCAGGACGTGCAGGCCAGCCTGCCGATCGCGCTGGTGAACGGCGCGCGCCAGCAGCTGGAAGACGGCGAGCTGGCGCCCGCCCTGACGCGCTTCGAACGCGCGCTGCAGGTGGCGCCGGACGACGAGGTGGTACTGGGCGCGGCGCTCTACGGCATCTCGCTGAAGGGCGAGCGCGCGCCGGTCGACGCGCTGGCAACGCGCGCCCTGCAGCGCCACCCCTTGAGCGGCGGCATCAAGACCGCCGCCGCCGAGGCGCTCTGGCACACCGGCCAGCCGCTGGCCGAGGTGATCGCCGGCTTAAGCGCGCGGCGCGACGAGCTCAAGGGCGAGGACCAGTTCCGCGTCGACCTGGCACTGGCCGACTACCAGCGCAAGCAGGGCGATGTGGACGCGGCCCTGGCCAGTTATGCAAAGGTGCTGGCCTACCAGGCCGACAGCCCCGAGGGCCTCTGGGGCCGCGCCGCCGCGCTGGCGCTGGCGCAGCGCTGGGACGAAGCCTTTGCGCAGTACGAGAAGGTGCTGCGCCTGCGCACCGGCCTCGTGCCGCTGCGCGCCGACTATGTGCGCGACCTGCTGCGCGCCGGCCGCACCGAGGCGGCCGCCAGCCAGCTCAAGGAAGCCCTGCTGCTGGATGCCACCGACCCCAACCTGCGGGCCCTGGATGCCTGGATCTCGCTGCAGGGCAAGGACGCGGACGCCGCGCTGCGCAAGACCCAGGCCGCGCTCGCCCAGTTCCCCTGGTGCGATCTGGCCCTGATCGTCAAGGCCAAGGCCCAGCAGGCCCTGGGCGGCCACGACGAGGCCAGGGCCACGCTGGCCGCCATCAGACGCGACGGCCCGGCCTACCTCTTCCGTGCCGACAAGTCGGAATGGGTTTCGGTGCACGAGCTGCCGGCGGTGGAGCAGCGCCTGCTGCCGCAGACGCCCTGAGCCGGGCCGCGCCATGGACCCCACCGAGCTGCCCGCCCACGCCCTCAGCGCCGCCATCCATGCGCGGCAGATTTCCTGCCGCGAGCTGATGCGTGCCACGCTGGCCCGCATCGCCGCGCTGAACCCGGTGCACAAGGCCATCGTCAGCCTGCGCGACGAGGCCGAGCTGCTGCGCGAGGCGGATGCGCGCGACGCGCAGTTGCAGCGCGGGGAGGCGATGGGCTGGATGCATGGCCTGCCGCAGGCGATCAAGGACCTGGCCCTCACCGCCGGCCTGCGCACCACGCTGGGTTCGCCGCTGATGAAGGACTTCATCCCCAAGGAAGACGGCCTGATGGTGGCGCGCATGAAGGCGGCCGGCGCCATCGTCATCGGCAAGACCAACACGCCCGAGTTCGGCCTCGGCTCGCACAGCTTCAACGAGCTGTTCGGCTGCACCGGCAATGCCTACGACCCGGCCAAGTCGGCCGGCGGCAGCAGCGGTGGCGCGGCGGTGGCGCTGGCCACGCGCATGCTCGCGGTGGCCGATGGCAGCGACTTCATGGGCAGCCTGCGCAACCCCGCGGCCTGGAACAACGTCTTCGGCCTGCGCCCCAGCCAGGGCCGCGTGCCGCTGTGGCCGGCCAGCGATGTCTGGGTCACGCAGCTGGGCACCGAGGGCCCGATGGCGCGCCACACGCAAGACCTGGCCCTGCTGCTCGAGACCCAGGCCGGCCACGACCCGCGCGTGCCGCTCTCCCTGCCCGGCGGAGAGCGCTATGCGCAGCGGCTGCGCGACTTCCAGCCGCGCGGCCAGCGCATTGCCTGGCTGGGCGATATGGGCGGCTATCTGGCGATGGAACCCGGCATCCTCGAGGTCTGCGAGCAGGGGCTGCAGCGCCTGCAGGGCCTGGGCTGCGTGGTCGAGCCCCGGCAGCCCGGATTCTTTTCGCCCGAGGCGGTCTGGCAGGCCTGGCTGGTGTGGCGGCGCTGGCTGGTGGCGGGGCGGCTCGCGCCCTATCTTTTCAAGCCCAGCAACCGCGCCCTCATCAAGCCCGAGGCGTTGTGGGAGGCCGACCAGGCGGCCGGCCTCAGCGGCGCACAGACCCTGGCCGCCAGCATCCAGCGCAGCGCCTTCTACCAGCAGATGCTGGCGCTGTTCGACGCGCATTGCGACTTCATCGCCCTGCCCGCCACCCAGGTCTGGCCCTTCGAGGCGAGCCAGCGCTGGCCCCAGCAGATCAACGGCCGCGCGATGGATACCTACCACCGCTGGATGGAGGTCACCGTCTACGCCAGCTTCGCCGGCCTGCCGGCCATCAGCCTGCCCGCCGGTTTCGGCCCGACCGGGCTGCCCTGCGGGCTGCAGATCATCGGCCGGCCGCAGGCCGATCTGGCGTTGCTGCAGCTCAGCCAGGCCTATGAGGATGCGGCGCAGGAGGTGCTGCAGCGGCGGCCGCCATCAATCGCCGCGCAACTCGACGATGGCCTCGCCTGACACCGGGTCGGTGACACCGAGCCCGTTGCCGAGGTCCTCCAGCATGCCGCGCAGGCGATCCAGCAGCGCAATCATGCTGGGGCGCGCGCTGACGATGCTCTCCATGCCGTCCCACTCGCCGATCACGCAGTAGGCGCGCTCGCCGGTCTTGAGCAGGGAGAATTTACGCATGCCCGGCAGCTCGGCCCTGACTTGCCGATGCTCGTTCACGAACGCGTCCTCGAACCCCGGCTTCACCTTGAAGCGAACGACGTTGTATGCGGTCATAGGACCTCCATGCTGAGGGATGCGAACACCCCGGTCTGAACTCTTCGCGGCCGCCGCAGGATGGCGGGGGCAGCGCGAGATCAGCAGAGTCAGCATAGGCCGCGATGCGGCCGAGTTCCAATCCGGGGCGAGCTGCGCTCCGGCGCTCAGCCGCCCGCCTGCCCAGGCGCTGCACGCAGGGACTTCATGCGCTCCATATAGGCCGCCAGCACGGGGTACTCGCCCAGGATCTCGGCACTGCCGGGCGGGCGTGACATGTAGACCAGCTGGGCATTCACGGCGAAGTCGCACAGATAGGGCTGCGCGCCCAGCAGGAAGGGCTGGCCGGCCAGCATGCCCGTCAGGGCCGCGAGCTCGCGCCGCAGGTCGCTGGCAATGTGGCCGGCCGACTTGCGGCCCGTACCCTGCCCGCGCAGCTGCGCCGCGATGCGGCGCTGATAGAACAGGCGCGCGGCGATGCCCAGCGGCGTGGCGCCGAAGGCCTTGCGCACCATCGGCTTGCCGCGCGGCTCCAGCCACTGGAAGTACAGACCCAGGAAATACAACGCCTCGTCCGCCCAGTCCTCGAGCGCATGCGAGAGCCCCTGCAGGCGCGGATCCGCAGGCAGGATCGGCGGCATCGGGAACAGGCGTTCGAGCTCGTGCGCGATATCGGTCGAGTCGATCAGCAGCCGCCCGTCGACGTCCAGCGCGGGCACCTTGCGCACCTCGCTGCGCCGCAGCAGCTCCATCAGCGAGGGGCCCAGCACGGGCACGCGCTCGTACGGCACCCCCTTGTAGCTCAGCACCGAGCGCAGCTTCATGCAGAAGGGCGACGGGCCCCAATCGAAGAGTCGGAGTTTCAGTGCTTGCATGGCCGATGGTGCTCAGGGTTGATACAAGACGCAGCCGCCGAATTTGACCAGATCAAGCCCGTCTTGCACCTGCCGGCGCATCGTGCGCCACGATCCAGTCCAGGAACTCGCGGTACCAGAGCCGCGAGTTCTGCGGCTTCAGCACCCAGTGGTTCTCATCGGGGAACCAGAGCAGGCGGGCATCGACGCCGCGGGCCTTGAGGGTGTTGTAGTAGGCCAGGCCGTTGCAGTCGGGCACGCGGTAGTCCAGCGCGCCATGGATCACCAGGGTGGGCGTGTGCATCTGCGCGGCGGCGCTGTGCGGGCTCTGGGCCAGCACCTTCGGGCCGTCGTCCCAGTAGCGCGCTCCCAGGTCGCGCGGCCGGTCCATATAGGAGTCGGCGCTGAAGGTGGCGACGCGGTCGAACACGCCAGCGTGGCAGACATAGCTGCGGTAGCGGCCGGGCTTGATGTGGCCGTTCATCCAGGCGACCAGGAAGCCGCCATAGCTGCCGCCGGTGGCGCTGAGGCGCTGCTTATCGGCCCAGGGCTGCTTGCGCAGCCAGTCGCTCGCGGCCTCGATGTCCTCCAGCTCGAGCTGGCCCTGACGGCCCATGATGCTGTCGCGGAAGGCGAACCCGAAACCGCTGGAGCCGTGGTAGTTCACTTGCGCGATCACATGGCCGCGGCCGGCCAGCACATGGGGGTTCCAGCGGTAGCTGAAGGTGTCGCCGGCGGCGGCAAAGGGGCCGCCGTGGATGACCTGCATCACCGGATACTTCTTCTTGGCCTTGCGCTTGGCGTCGAAGCCAGGCGGCAAGGTCAGCCACAGCTGCACCGGCTCGCCGAGGGCGCCGGTGACGCTTACCTCGCGCAGCTCGCCGAGCTGGCGCTGCGCCAGCAGGCCGTCGTTGAAGCTTTCCAGGCGCATGGGTCCATCCATGCCGGCGCGCCTTGCCTGCACGCGCACCGGATGCATGGCGCTGTCGCTGGCGGTGACGAGCACCTCGCCCGCGATGTCGAAGCCCTGCACCCAGCCGCCCTGATGCGCGATGGCGAGGTCCTGCGCGGCCAGGCCATGCCGCCACAGATGGCAGCGGCCGCGCTGCTCGGCCGTGAAGAAGAGGGCCGAGGCATCGGCGGCCCAGCGCAGCGGCGCCTGCACATGCAGGTCGGCATGCTCGTCAGCCAAGCGCCAGCCGCGGCCCGGGCCCACCAGGGCGAGCTGGTTGAGGGCGGTGTGGCGATGGCCGACCTGGGCGGCGGTGCAGGCCAGGGCCTTGCCATCGGGCCGGTAGCGCGGTGCGCCGAAATCCCATTGCGCGTCGTCGGCCAGCGGCTTGATGCGGCGGGTGCCGAGATCGATCTCGGCCAGCGCCAGGCGGTTGCCGGGCAGGGGCGGTCGTGCCGGGTCATGCTGGAAGGCCACGCGGCGGCCATCCGGGCTCGGGTCGTAGACCTCGTTGCCGGCGGCGTCGCGCGGCAGCTCGTAGGCCATGCCCTCGAACAGATCGCGCACCCGGCCGGTGGCCAACTCCAGCAGCAGCAGGTGCAGCACGCGGCCCTGCGGGATGTTGTGGTCCCAGTAGCGGTAATAGGCCTCGCTGGTGGCGTAGCCGCTTTCCTTGCGCTGGCTGAACTCGCGGTACTGGCGCGCCTGCGCGGCCGCGCCCTTGAGCCCGGGCCAGACCCAGGCGGCGAACAGGATGCGCTTGCCGTCGGCCAGCCATTTGAAGGATTCGATGCCGGGCGCAAACTGGCTCACGCGCCGCGCCTCGCCGCCATCGGGCGAGATCAGGTAGAGCTGGGGCGTCTCGTCGCGGGCGCCTTCACCCTGCTCGCGCCTGGCCAGGAAGGCGATGCGATCACCCTGCGGTGACCAGGCGGGCTGGCCGTCCTTGTCGCCGCACTGGGTCAGCTGCAGCGGCGCGGCGCGCTCGGTGGGCAGCAGCCAGAGGCTGGAGCGCGAGCGGTTCTCGGCCATGCTGCTGCGCGTGAGCGTGCACACGGCGCGCCGGCCGTCGGGGGCCAGGGCCAGCTGGCCGATGCGGTCCATGGACCAGAGATCCTCGGCATCGAGGCAGCGCTGGGCGGCGGTTTTTTTCTGGCTTTGCATGCGCTGCATCCTAGCCGCGCAGCAGGCGCTCGGTCTCGCCATCGGCGGGATAGAACAGTTCCACGCACAGCTCCTGCAGCGTCACGTCGCGCGGCGTGCCGAAGCTGGTGAGGGTGGTGAAGAGCGAGAGCCGGCCGATCGGCAGCTCCAGCTGGCAGGGCACCAGCAGGGCCGGCGCGGCCGGCGCCGCGGCCGCGGGCAGCGCCTGCACATTAGGGTAAGCGCTGACCTCGCGCTCCAGCGCCAGCAGCTCGGCATCGCCGCTTTCCAGCACGGCGCGGTGCAAGGCCTCGACCAGATAGCCGCCCCAGTCGGCGAAGTTGCTGGTGAAGCGCGCCATGCCCTGCGGATGCAGGCTGGCGCGCATGATGTTGAGCGGCTGCGGCTGCGGCGGCGCGGCGCGCAACTCGGGCGGCAGCAGCGCGGTGAGATCCAGCGCAGCCCGGTTGGCCAGCACCACGTTCCAGTGCCGGTCCAGCACCACGCCGGGATAGGGCTGGTGAGCGTCCAGCAGGCGTTGCAGGGCGGCGCGCACCGGTTGCATGTCCTGCGCCTGCAGCGGCTGCTGCGAGTAGCGCGGCGCATGGCCATGGGCCAGCAGCAGGTGGTTGCGCTCGCGCAGCGGCATGTCCAGGCGCGCCGCCAGGGCCAGCAGCAGCTCGGCGCTGGGGCGCGCGCGGCCGGTCTCGACAAAGCTCAGATGGCGGGGCGAGACGCCCACCTCGAGCGCCAGCTCCATCTGGCTGAGCCTGCGCTTGCTGCGCCAGCTGCGCAAGAGCGCGCTCGGCTCGACAAGCTGTTGTGCCTGCTGCTGTGTCTGCATGCCTTCTCCCGCCTGCCGCGGATGCTGCGGCCGGCCGCCATTGTCGCCAAGCTCGCGCCGCTTACCTGCCAGGTAATCGACGCGCCCGCCCGGCCTGGAAATACTGCAGGCACCGATTCACAACCACCTCGAAGGAGTCAGCCATGTCCCATATCCGTCCCTCGCGTCTGCTGAAGGCCGCCCTGCTGGCCGACATCGTCATCAGCGGCGGCCTGGCCGCGCTGCAGCTGCTGCTGGCGCGCCCGCTCGGTGCACTGCTGGCGCTGCCGCAGCCGCTGCTGGTGGAAAGCGGCCTCTTCATGCTGGGCTATGGCCTGCTGCTGGCCTGGATGCTGAGCCGGCCGGCGCTGGCGCGCGGACTGGTGAGGCTGGTGGCCTTCGGCAACCTCGGCTGGGCGCTGGGCTGCCTGGCGCTGGCGCTGTCCGGCCTGGTGGCGCCCAGCGCCTGGGGCCTGGGCTTCCTGCTCGTGCATGCGCTGGGCGTGACCGGCCTGGCCACGCTGCAGCTGCTGGGCCTGCGCGGCTCCGCGCCGGCCGCGGCGGCGCCGGCCGGCGCGCGCACGCTGCACCAGGCCTGAGAGGCTCAGCCCTCGGGGTCGAGCTCGTAGAGCTGCTCGAAGCGCGCCGCAGCGATGGCATAGGCATCGCTGCCATCGGCGGCGTTGGAGACCAGCCAGTCGCCGGCCTGGTAGGCGGTCAGGCCCTCCTTGGTGGCCACGCTGCCGGCGCGGGCGGCGCGCTCGGCCCACACCGGCGCCGCCTTGATCCAGCGCCCGGGGCTGAGCTCGCGGTAGCTCCGGGCAAAGGAGTCGGCCGCCACGGTGTAGACCTCGCCGCCGTTGTCCACCAGCCAGTCGCCCGCCTGCGCGCGCTGCTCATGGCCCCATTTGCGGTAGGCAAGAAAGCCGTCGAAATCCAGCGCCAGGCGCACGGCGGTGACGGCCTGGTCGGGGCGGCGGCGGTAACGCTGGCGCATGCGGGCTCCCTGCGTGGATGCACAAGATGAAGAAAGAGGCCGTCCATCTTGCCATGCGGGCCTATCCGAAGTTGACATAGCTGGGCCTCAACAAAGCATATTTCCCATGTAGGGCGCACCCCTAAGCTCGCCGGGCAAATCGACCATGCCCATGAAGATCACCAAGCTCACCACCTATCGCCTGGCCCCGCGCTGGCTGTTCCTGAAGATCGAGACCGACGCCGGCGTCGCAGGCTGGGGCGAGCCCGTGATCGAGGGCAAGGCCCGCACGGTGGAGGCCGCCGTGCACGAGTTCGAGCCCTATCTGATCGGCCGCGACCCGGCGCGCATCAACGACCTTTGGCAGACCATGTACCGCGGCGGCTTCTACCGCGGCGGCGCCATCCTGATGAGCGCCATCGCCGGCATCGACCAGGCGCTGTGGGACATCAAGGGCAAGGCCCTGGGCGTGCCGGTCTACGAGCTGCTGGGCGGCCTGGTGCGCGATCGCATGAAGACCTATTCCTGGGTCGGCGGCGACCGCCCGGCCGATGTGATCGCCGGCATCCGGCGCCTGCGCGAGGGCGGCTTCGATACCTTCAAGCTCAACGGCAGCGAGGAGATGGGGCTGATCGACAGCGCCGCCAAGGTCGATGCCGCGGTGGCCCGCATCGCCGAGATCCGCGCCGCCTTCGGCCAGACCATCGAGTTCGGCATCGATTTCCACGGCCGCATCGGTGCGCCCATGGCCAAGGTGATGCTGCGCGAGCTGGAGCCCTACCGCCCGCTGTTCGTCGAGGAGCCGGTGCTGGCCGAGCAGGACGAGAGCTATGCGCGCCTGGCCCAGCACACCAGCATCCCGCTGGCCGCCGGCGAGCGCATGTACTCGCGCTTCGAGTTCAAGCGCGTGTTCGCCGCCGGCGGCCTGGCCATCGCGCAGCCCGACCTCTCGCATGCCGGCGGCATCAGCGAATGCCTGAAGATCGCCGGCATGGCCGAGGCCCACGACATCGCCTTCGCGCCGCATTGCCCGCTGGGCCCGGTGGCGCTGGCCGCCTGCCTGGCGGTGGACTTCGTCTCGCACAACGCCGTGCTGCAGGAGCAGAGCATGGGCATCCACTACAACCAGGGCGGCGAGCTGCTGGACTATGTGAAGAACCGCGCCGACTTCCATATCGAGGGCGGCTATATCCGGCCGCTGCCCGGGTCCGGCCTGGGCGTGGAAGTGGACGAGGAGCGCGTCATCGCGGCCAGCCGCAGCGCGCCCGATTGGCGCAACCCCCTGTGGCGCCACGCCGATGGCAGCGTGGCCGAATGGTGAGGATGGCCCACCCCCGAGGCGCTTCGCACCTCCCCCTCAAGGGGGCAAGCCCGGCGGCCCGGCAGAGCCGGATCCGCGCGCTCCGCTGGGCACGAGCGCTCGCCTGCAAGCCATGCTCCGTCCAGGATGCATCGTCATGAGCAAGGCGGAACTGATCGGGCTGGACTGGGGCAGCACCAGCCTGCGCGCGATGCTCATCGATGCCCGGGGTCAGGTCTTGTGCGAGCGGCGTTCGGCGCGCGGCGCCTCGACGCTGGCGGGCGGCCCGTCCGGTCCGGCCGCCTTTGCGGCGGCGCTGGACGAGCTGATCGCCGACTGGGCGCCGCTGGCGCTGCCGATGCTCGCCTGCGGCATGGTGGGCAGCCAGCATGGCTGGCGCGAAGTGCCCTACGCCGACTGCCCCGCCGATGCCAAGACTCTGGCCGCTGGCGCGCTGACGGTGCCCTGGAGCGGCCATGCGCTGCGCCTGTTGCCGGGCCTGCGCTGCGAGAGCGCCGCCGGCGTGCCCGACCTGATGCGCGGCGAGGAGACCCAGCTGCTGGGCGCGCTGACGCTGGCGCCCGAGCTGGGGGCGCGCAGCTGCGTCGTCATGCCCGGCACGCACAGCAAATGGGCCCGCGTCGTCGATGGCCGGCTGCTCGGCTTTGCCACCCATCTGACCGGCGAGCTCTACGCGCTGCTGCGCCGGCATTCGGTGCTCGCACGCCTGATGCCCAGCGAGGAGTGCAGCGATCCAAGCGCATTTGGCGCGGGCGTGCGCGCGGCACGCGAGCGCGGCGAGGATGGCCTTTCGCATCAGCTGTTTGCGGTGCGCACCCTTGGCCTCAGCGGGCGCCTGGCCGGCAGCGCCCTGCCCGACTATCTCTCCGGCCTCTTGATCGGCCATGAGCTGCGCGCCGGCCTGGCGGCTCGCGATGCCGATGCGCCACTGGTGCTGGTCGGCGAGCCGGCGCTGTGCCAGCGCTATGCCAGCGCGTTGGCGCTGTTCGACCGCGCCGCGCCGCGCCTGCTGCCCAATACCGCCGCGCTGGGCCTGTGGCGGCTGAGCCAATCTTGCTAAGGACGCCCGCATGCCGAGCAGCAAATTCGACGCGGCCTTCGCCGCCCTGCCCCTGGTGGCGATCCTGCGCGGCATCCGGCCCGACGAGGTCGAGGCCATCGCGCTGCGCCTGTACGAGCAGGGCTTTCGCCTCATCGAGGTGCCGCTCAATTCGCCGCAGGCGCTGGACTCGATCGGCCGGCTGGCGCGCTGCCTGCCCGCGGACGCGCTGCTGGGCGCCGGCACGGTGCTGAGCCCCGGTGCCGCCGACCGCGTGCGCGAGGCCGGCGGCGAGCTGATCGTGATGCCGCATGCCGACACGCGCGTGATCGCCCATGTGAAGGCGCAGGGCCTCAGCTGCGTGCCCGGCGCCGCCACGCCCACCGAGGCGCTGGCTTGCGTGGAAGCGGGCGCCGATGCGGTGAAGCTGTTCCCGGCCGAGCTGCTCACGCCCGCGGTGGTGAAGGCGATGCGCGCGGTGCTGCCGCCCGGCCTGCGCCTGCTGCCGGTGGGCGGCATCACGCCGGCGGCGATGGCGGCCTACCGCGCCGCCGGCGCCGCCGGCTTCGGCCTCGGCGGCGCGCTCTATGCGCCGGGCATGACCGCCGCCGAGGTCGCCGAGCGGGCGCGCGGCTTCGTCAGCAGCTATGCGAATTCAAGATAGGTAGAGGGGAAATATCTATAGGACGGATATGCATGGCCTGGTTAAGCTGACCGCAAATATAAATATATCGGAGATATTCGCTTGTCATCCAAGCCCCTTGCGCTGAGCCTGGCTCAGACCGCCATGCTCGGCGAAGGCCTGCAATGGCATGCCGGCAGCCAGCGCTGGTGGTGGACCGATATCGAGGCCAGCACCCTGCATGCCTGGACGCCCGCCAGCGGCGCGCTGCTGAGCTGCCGCCTGCCGGACCGACTCGGCTGCTTTGCCCATGCACGCTCGGGCCGCCTGCTGCTGGGCCTGGCCAAGCGCCTGTGCCTGGCCACGCTGGCAGACCGGCAGGGCACCGGCCCGCAGCCGGCCCAGCTCACGCCGCTGCTGGCGGTGGACGCGCTGGAGCCGCGCACCCGCGTCAACGACGGCCGCTGCGACCGCCGCGGCTACTTCGTGTTCGGCACCATGAACGAGGCGCGCGAGCGCCGCCCCGTCGACACCATAGGCAGCTTCTACCAGTACTCGCTGCAGCACGGCCTGCGCCGCCTGGCGCTGCCGGCGGTGGCCATCGCCAACAGCATCTGCTTCAGCCTGGACGGCCGCCGCATGTACTTCTGCGACACGCTGGCGCAGACCATCATGCAATGCGACTACGAGGCCGAGACGGCCCGGGTCGCCAATGTGCGCCGCTTCACCACCATGGACGACGCGGAGGCCTGGCCCGATGGCTCGGTGATCGATGCCGAGGGCTGCCTGTGGAACGCGCAATGGGGTGCCGGCCAGGTTTGCCGTTATGCACCCGACGGCAGCCTGCTGGAACGCCATCGCGTGCCGGTGGCCAACCCCAGCTGCCCGGCGCTGGGCGGCCCGACCGGCGACCAGCTGCTGGTGAGCACGGCGCGCCAGGGCCTGACCCGCGAGGCGCTGCAGGCGATGCCGCTCGCGGGCAGCCTATTCGGCCTGAGCCTGGCGCGGCCGCTGGCGGTGGCCGAAACGCTGTTTGACGACACGTACCACGGAGACAAGACATGAGCCCGACAAGACGCCAGACCCTGACGGCGGGCGCCGCCTGGCTGCTGGCCGGCCCAAGCCGCGCCGCCGAGCCGCTCAAGATCGGCTTTTTGGTCAAGCAGGCCGAGGAACCCTGGTTCCAGGACGAATGGCGTTTCGCCGAACAGGCGGCCAAGGACAAGGGCTTCAGCCTGGTGAAGATCGGCATCCCCAACGGCGAGAAGATGATGGCCGCGATCGACAACCTGGCGGCCCAGAAGGCCCAGGGCTTCGTGATCTGCGCGCCGGACGTGAAGCTGGGCATGGCGGTGGAACGCGCCGCCAAGCGCCATGGCCTCAAGGTGATGTCGGTGGACGACCAGCTGGTGGACGGCGCCGGCAAGCCCATCGCCAGCATCCCGCACATGGGCATCTCGGCCTACGAGATCGGCAGGCAGGTGGGCCAGGGCCTGGCCGAGGAGATGCGGGCGCGCGGCTGGCGCGCGGCCGAGGTGGGCGCGCTGCGCGTGGCCTTCGACCAGCTGCCGACCGCGCGCGAACGCACCCAGGGGGCGCTGGACGCGCTCAAGGCCGCCGGCCTGCCGGCGGCCAATCTGGTGGACGCGCCGCAGGCCAAGACCGATACCGAGAACGCCTTCAACGCCGCCAACATCGCCTTCACCAAGCATCCCGGCTTCAAGCGCTGGGTGGTGTTCGGCATGAACGACGAGGCGGTGCTGGGCGCCGTGCGCGCCGGCGAGGGCCGCGGCCTCAGGCAGGACGCGCTGCTGGGCATCGGCATCGGCGGCAGCCAGACCGCGCTCAACGAGTTCGCCAAGCCCGCCGCCACCGCCTTCTTCGGCACCGTGCTGATCAGCCCGCGCCGCCATGGCTACGAGACCGCCGCGCTGGTGGCGCATTGGGTCGCCGAGCAGCAGGCGCCACCGCCGCTGACGCTCACCAGCGGCACGCTGATGACGCGCAAGAACCAGGCCGACGTGCGTCGGCAGATGGGCTTGTGATCGCCATGTCCACGGCCGTGCTGCGCTTCGAGAACGTCAGCAAGCAGTTCCCCGGCGTCAAGGCGCTCGACGGGGTCAGCTTCGAGGCCCATGCCGGCCGCGTGCATGGCCTGCTGGGCGAGAACGGCGCGGGCAAGAGCACGCTGCTGAAGATGCTGGGCGGCCAGTACCGCCCCGATGGCGGCCGCCTGCTGCTGAACGGCCGGCCCTGCGATTTCCACAGCGCCGGCGACGCCATCGCCGCCGGCATCGCGGTGATCCACCAGGAGCTGCAGTACGTTGCCGAGCTGAGCGTGGCCGAGAACGTGCTGCTGGGCCGCCTGCCCACGCGCTTCGGCCTGGTCGACCACGCCGAGGCGCAGCGCCGCGTGGCCGCGCAGCTGGCCGCCATCGGCATCGAGCTGGATCCGGCCGCCCGGCTCGGCGAGCTCTCGATCGCTCAGCGCCAGATGGTCGAGATCTGCAAGGCCGTCGCGCAGGACGCGCAGGTCATCGCCTTCGACGAGCCGACCAGCAGCCTCTCGCACCGCGAGAGCGAGATCCTGTTCCGCCTCGTGCATGCGCTGCGCGCCGAGGGTCGCACCCTGATCTATATCTCGCACCGCCTCGAGGAGCTGTACGCGCTCTGCGACAGCTGCACCATCTTCCGCGACGGCCGCAAGGTGGCCAGCCATGCGGTGATGGCCGAGGTGCGGCGCGAGCGCCTCATCAGCGACATGGTGGGCCGCGAGCTCAGCGACATCTACGACTACCGCCCGCGCCCGGCCGGGCAACGGCGCCTGCAGGTGCATAAGCTGCGCAGCCAGGCGCTGCCGCATGGCCTCTCCTTCGAGGTGCGCGGCGGCGAGGTGCTGGGCTTCTTCGGCCTGGTGGGCGCCGGCCGCAGCGAGCTGATGCGCCTGCTCTATGGCGCGGACCGACGCCGTGGGGGTCAGGTCTTGCTGGACGGCGCGCCGGTCAGCGCCGCCGGGCCCGCGGCGGCGATCGCCGCCGGCATCGTGCTGTGCCCGGAGGACCGCAAGGAACAGGGCCTGCTCACGCAGGCCTCGGTGGCCGAGAACATCAACATCAGCTGCCGCCGCCACGGCCTGCTGGCGGGCCTGTTCCTGCGCCACCGGCGCGAGGCGGCGCTGGCCGACGCCTTCATCCAGCGCCTGCGCATCAAGACGCCGCACCGCCGGCAGGCGGTAAGCCTGCTCTCCGGCGGCAACCAGCAGAAGGTGATCCTGGCACGCTGGCTGGCCGAGCCGGGGCTCAAGGTGCTGATACTCGACGAGCCCACGCGCGGCATCGACGTCGGCGCCAAGAACGAGATCTACCGCCTGATCCACGAGGTGGCCGCGCGCGGCTGCTGCGTGATCGTCGTTTCCAGCGAACTGCCCGAGGTGCTGGGCATTGCCGACCGCCTGATCGTGATGCGCGACGGCCGCATCAGCGGCGAACTGCCGCGCGCCCAGGCCAGCGAGACCGCCGCGCTGGCGCTGGCCCTGCCCGACCCTGCCTGCTCCGATTTCTGCGATTGATTGCCCCCATGAACGCTTCCACCCTCACGCCCCTGCCGACCCTGCCGGCGCGCCCCTGGCTGAAGGAGCACAGCATGACGCTGGGCTATCTGCTGCTGTTCCTGCTGCTCTCGGCCCTGGTGGAGAACTTCTTCACGGCCGCCAACATCGTCGGCCTGATGCTCTCGGTGGCGCAGATCGGCATGGTGGCCTGCACCATGATGCTGTGCCTGGCCTCGCGCGATTTCGACCTCTCCGTCGGCTCCACCATCGCCTTCGCCGGCGTGCTGGGCGCCATCATCCTGGAGCGCAGCGGCAGCCTGGGCCTGGCGCTCGGCGGCGGCCTGCTGGCGGGGGCGCTGATCGGCGCGGCCAACGGCATGCTGATCGCCTACCTGCGCGTCAACGCCCTGATCGCCACCCTGGCCACCATGCTGATGGTGCGCGGCCTTGCCTTCATCGTCAGCCGGGGCCAGGCGGTGGGCATTGCCAGCGAGGGCTTCATCGCCCTGGGCGACAGCCAGCTGCTGGGCCTGCCCCTGCCGGTCTGGACCAGCGCCGCCTGCTTCCTTGTGTTCGGCGTGCTGCTGAACCACACCGTGTTCGGGCGCAACACCCTGGCCATCGGCGGCAACCCCGAGGCCGCGCGCCTGGCCGGCGTGCGGGTGGAGCGCCTGCGCGTCTGGATCTTTGCGCTGCAGGGCCTGGTCACCGCGCTGGCCGGGCTGATCCTGGCGGCGCGCATCACCAGCGGCCAGCCCAACTCGGCCCAGGGCTTCGAGCTGGACGTGATCTCGGCCTGCGTGCTGGGCGGCGTCTCGCTGCAGGGCGGCCGCGCGCGCATCTTCGGCGTGCTGATCGGCGTGCTCATCATGGGCACGCTGGAGAACGTGATGAACCTGCTGGACGTCGACGCCTTTTATCAATACCTGATGCGCGGCCTCATCCTGCTGGCCGCGGTGCTGCTGGACCAACTGAAGACGCGCGGAGGCCAGCATGGCTGAGGCAGTGAATCCGGGCCGGCTGCACGGCAAGGTCGCGCTGGTGACCGGCTCGACGCTGGGCATCGGCAAGGCGATCGCGCGGCGCTTCGTCGCCGAGGGCGCGCGCGTGATCCTCAACAGCCACCGCGACGACGCCGATGCCGCCGCCATCCGCGCCGAGCTGGGCGAGACGCTGAGCCTCTTCGTCGCCGCCGACATCGCCGACGCCGCCGCGGTGCAGGCCATGGTGGCGCAAGGCCTGGCGCGCTTCGGCCGGCTGGACGTGCTGGTCAACAACGCCGGCATGGACGTGTTTGCCGACCCGCTGCAGCTCACGCCCGAGCAATGGCAGCGCTGTTTCGCGGTGGACCTGGAGGGTGCCTGGAACTGCTGCCGCGCCGTGCTGCCGGCCATGTTGGCCAATGGCGCCGGCAGCATCGTCAACATCGCCTCGGTGCATGGCCACAAGATCATCCCCGGCTGCTTCCCCTACCCGGTGGCCAAGCATGCGCTGATCGGCCTGACGCGCTCGCTGGGCATCGAGTACGCGGCGCGCGGCGTGCGCGTGAACTCGATCTCGCCGGGCCTGATACGCAGCGAGCGCGTGGAGGCCTGGCTGGCCGCGCTGCCCGCGGCCGAGCGCCAGCGCCAGATCGAGCTGCTGCCTTGCAAGCGCATCGGCGAGCCCGAGGAGCTGGCCTACGCGGCGCTGTTCCTGGCCAGCGACGAGGCGCGCTTCATCAACGCCAGCGACCTGCTGGTCGACGGCGGCCGCTCGCAGCTCTATCACGAGTAAGCCGACGAGACGCCCCATGTCCGACCCGCGCACCAACCGCTTTGTCCGATCGCATCTGAAGACGCGGCATCTGGTGCTGCTGGTGGAGCTGGGCCGGCATGGCTCGATCCTGCACGCGGCCCAGGCCGCGCACCTGACGCAGCCGGCCGCCTCCAAGCTGCTCGGCGAGCTGGAGCATGCGCTGGGCGTGCCGCTGTTCGAGCGCCTGCCGCGCGGCGTGCAGGCCACGCGTTATGGCGAGGTGATGATACGGCGCGCCGGCGCGGCCCTGGCCGAGATGGATGCGGCGCACCAGGAGGTCATGCAGCTGGCCTCGGGCCTGAGCGGCCGGGTCGCGGTGGGCACGGTGATGACGCCCTCCACCGGCCTGCTGCCGGAGGCCATCCAGCTACTCAAGCAGACCCATGCGCGCGTGCAGGTGGCGATCACGGTGGACACCAGCAAGCCGCTGATACAGCGCCTGCGCGAGGGCCAGCTGGACCTGGTGATCGGCCGCATCCTCGACGGCGACTCGGCCGACGAGCTCAACTTCGAGCCCATCACCGACGAGCCCCACAGCCTGATCGTGCGCGCCCAGCATCCGCTGCTGCAGCGCCCCGACCTGCGCCTGGACGATCTGGCTCAGCAGGGTTGGATCATGCCGGCGCCCGGCAGCATCCTGCGCGACCGCCTTACCGCGCTGTTCCTCGCCCATGGCCTGGGCCAGCCGGCCGAGACCATCGAGACCACCGCCCTGCCCGTCGTCATCCAGCTGCTGCTGGGCAGCGATCTGCTGGTGGCCCTGCCCGAGGAGCTGGTGCAGGCCTATCTGGATGCCGGCCTGCTGGCGGTGCTGCCCTTCGAGCTGGGCCTGCGCATGGATGTCTACGGCATCGTCACGCGCAAGCGGCACCGGCTCTCGCCGGGCGCCGAGGCCACGCTGCAGACCCTGCGCACGGTGGCGCTGCAGCGCTACGGCCGGCGCGGCCGGCTCACGCGTCCCTGAACAGCGGCTCGGGCAGGTAGAGCCCGGCGGCGCAGCGGCCGCCGAACAGGCTGCCCGAAAGCGGATGCGCCAGCAGCTCGGCCGGCGCCAGCTCCTGGCGCGCCGTGGTGACCAGCAGCCAGTCGCCCTGCGGGCCGCCCAGCGCCGGGCAACTGGGGTTGGGCACCGGCACCTCCGCATAACCCAGCAGCCGGCCGTCCGGCGCATAGCGCGCCACGCAGGCTCCGCCCCATTGCGCGTTCCACAGGCAGCCCTCGGCATCGATCACCGCACCGTCGGGCCAGCCGTGGGCGCGCGCCACGCGCGTGAACAGGCGCGGCTGCGCCACCGCGGCCCGCTCGGCGTCGTAATCGCATTGCATGATGCTGCGGCTGGTGGTGTCGCAGTAGTACATGCGCGTGCCATCCGGGCTGAAGCAGATGCTGTTGGCGATCGCCACCGCCGGCAGGGCCAGGCGGCGCAGGCCGTGGCGCGCGGAGTATTGGTAGAAGCTGCCCACCGCCTCGCGCGGCCTGGCCTCGCTGAGCGTGCCGAACACGAAGTTGCCGGCGCGGTCGCAGCGGCCGTCGTTGCTGCGCGTGCCGGCCAGCTCCGGCTCCACCGGGGTCAGGTCTTGCGTCTCCAGCGTGATCTCGCCGCAGGCCTGCGCATCCGGCAGGCGCGCCAGCACCAGGCGCTTGGCCAGCGCCAGCAAGAGGCCGCCCGAGCGGGTATGGGAAAAGCTGCCGACGCGATCGGGCAGCCGGCAGCTGAGCGTGGCGCTGGCGCCGGGCGTCCAGGCATGGATGCGGCGCGCCTCGATGTCGGTCCACCACCAGCGGCCGCTGGGGCCATGCCATTGCAGGCCCTCGCCCAGGGTGGCGCCCTGCGCCAGGGCCAGCTCGAGACGTTCAGGCTGCACCGCGCGGCTCCAGCGTGGCCTGCGCCTGGCGGCGCGCGATCGCCGCCTGGTGGCGGCGGCGTTCATCGGGCGTGAAGGGGCGCAGCGGCGCCACCGGCACGGGCTTGTTGTCGTCGCCCACCGCCACCATGGTGAAGTAGCAGCTGTTCACATGGCGCGACTCCTGGGTGCGGATGTTCTCGGCCACCACCTTGATGCCCACCTCCATCGAGGAGCTGCCAGTGTGGTTGATGCTGGCCAGAAAGCTCACCAGCTCGCCCACATGGATGGGCTGGCGGAAGATCACGCGGTCCACCGACACCGTCACCACATAGCGGCCGGCATAGCGGCTGGCGCAGGCATAGGCCACCTGGTCGAGCAGCTTGAGGATGTTGCCGCCATGCACATTGCCGGCGAAGTTGGCGGTGTCGGGCGTCATCAGCACCGTCATCGTGAGCTGGTGGGCGGGCAGGTCCATGGCGGCCTCTTTCAAACAGTGAAGCGATGCAGGGTGCTGCTGCGGTAGATCTCGCCGGGGCGCAGCACGGTGGAGGGCCAATCTTCGCTCACCGCGCGGTTGGGCGAGTCGGGGCTGTGCTGGGTTTCCAGGCACAGACCATCGCCCTGGCGATAGGCCTGGCCGCCAAAGCCGCTCAGGCTGCCGTCCAGCCAGTTGCCCGAGTAGAACTGCAGCGCCGGTTCGCTGCTCAGGATCTCCATGCAGCGGCCCGAGACCGGCTCGCGCAGGCGCGCGGCCAGATGTAGCTGGCCATCCAGCGCATGGTCCAGCAGCCAGTTGTGGTCGTAGCCCTTGGCGATGCGCAGCTGCGCATGCGGCTGGCGGATGCGCGCCTCGACGGGCTGGGCGGTGCGGAAGTCGAAGGGCGTGCCCGCCACCTCGGCATGGCGCAGCGGGATCAGGCCCGGCCCGACCTCGCTGTAGCGGCTGGCCGGGATGCAGAGCTCATGGCCCAGCGCGGAGCCCTGGCCGGCGAGGTTGAAGTAGTCGTGGTGGGTCAGGTTGACCAGGGTGGGCGCGTCGGTCTCGGCCTCGTAGGTTATGCGCCAGCTCAGGTCGGTGCCCAGGCTGTAGCGCACCTGCACGCGCAGGCAGCCCGGAAAGCCCTGCTCGCCGGCCGCGCTGGTGTAGCGCAGCCGCAGCGCCACCGCCTCGCCCGGCGCGGGCGGCACCGGCTCGGCCTGCCAGAGCTGGGTGCCGAAGCCATGCGCGCCGCCATGCAGGGTGTTGGGGCCGTCGTTGCGGTCCAGCTGGTGGGTCTGGCCGTCCAGGCAAAAGCGCCCGCCGGCGATGCGATTCGCATAGCGGCCCGCAATCACGCCGAAATGCGGGTTGCGCTGCACGTAGTCGTCCAGCGCGTCGAAGCCCAGCACCACATTGGCGACGCGGCCGCTGCGATCAGGCACCCACAGGCCGTTGACGATGCCGCCATAGCTGATGGCGCTGAGGCGCAGGCCGGCGCCGTTGTCGAGCAGGTACTCATGCACCGTGCGGCCATCCGGCAGCTGGCCATAGTCGCGGCATTGGATCGAGGGGCAGGTGCTCATGAGGAGGGCTCAGAGGGCGGGCGTTGTGGACGTGCGAGACCCCCAACAGTAGGGGGGCACATTGAAACAGTTTGTCCAACTTGATGCAACGCAACGCTGCGCCCCGCATGCGGGCAAAGACTGCCGGCAACAGGGCGCCATCGCGCGCCCGGTCGCCTGGAAGAGGAGCAACACCATGGCACGCTGGACCCGTTCTCTCGCAGCATCGCTGCTAACCCTGGGCATGGCGCTGGGCGCTGCGGCGCAGGCCCAGCCAGCGCTGCCAATGGCGGCGATCTCGGTGCCCTCGACGCCGGACGCCAGCGGCCAGATCACCATCAGGGGCCAGGCACTGGCGGCGCTGAGCCACGTCACGGTGCGCTTCGCCCATGCGCAGGCCGCGCCCATCGACATGGTGGTGCAGACCAGCGCCGGCGGCAGCTTCGCGCTCAAGTTCCAGCCGCCGCTGGCCGGCGCCTATGCCGTCACCGTGTTCGACGCCAAGGGCCAGTCGCTCGGCCAGGGCCGCTTCAGCCTGATCCGTTGAGCCCGCAGGCCGGAGTCGCCGTGAAGCCATCCTCCCTCAGGCATGCCCTGCTCGCCGGCCTGGCCGCCGCCCTGCTGAGCGGCGCCGCGGCGGCCGAGCCGCAGGGGCGGCTGCTGTTCGTCTCCAACCGCGGCGGCAATGCGCAGATCCATGTGATGAACGCCGATGGCAGCGACGAGCATGCGCTGACCGCCACGCAGCAGGAGAACACCGAACCGGCCTGGTCGCCCGACGGCCGGCGCATCGCCTTCACCTCCTACCGCGACGGCAATGCCGAGATCTATGTGATGGAGGCCGACGGCAGCCATCAGCAACGCCTCACCCACGAGGCCCAGGCCGACAGCGCACCGGGCTGGACACCCGACGGCCGCATCGTGTTCCGCTCGATGCGCCAGCGCTGGGCCAACTTCTACGCGATGAACGCCGACGGCGGCGGCCTGCAGGTGCTGAGCGCCACGCCGCAGGACAAGGGCCCGCCCACGCTCTCGCCCGACGGCGCCTGGATCGCCTATGTGGGCCATGACGACCGTGGCGGCGCGGACATCTTCATCCTGCCCAGCCGCGGTGGTGCCGAGGCGCGCAACCTCACCGGCAGCCTCTCCAAGCAGGCGAAGAGCTTCCCCGCCTGGTCGCCCGACAGCCGGCGCCTGCTCTATCTGGAGAGCCAGGGCCTGGCGCTCAACGTCAAGGTCATCGACGCCGACGGCAGCCATGCCGGCAGCATCACCGACAACGTCTATACCAACGCCTACCCGGCGTGGTCGCCCGACGGGCAGCACATCGCCTTCGTCTCCAGCCGCGAGGGCACGCGCACCGAGATGGCGCGCGGCGAGATCTATGTGATGAATGCCGACGGCAGCGCCGCCGCCAACCTCACCCGCCACCCGGATGAGGACAACTACCCGGCGTGGTCGGCCGACGGCCGCAGCATCTTCTTCGTCAGCCTGCGCGACGGCAAGGCACAGATCTACAGCGTGGCGGCCCAGGGTGGCGCGGCCACGCGCCTGACGCGCAGCGAGGGCTTCGATCTGATGATCCGCCCGCAAGCGCCGCCGCCCGCCCAGGCCACCGCCATGACAACCAGGAGCAAGCCATGAGAACCCCTCGCCGTTTCGGACCGTCCCCCGTGGCGCTGGCGCTGAGCCTGATGGTCGGCCCGGCCGCCGCCGGCAGCTGGATCTACACCAGCGATGCCGACTTCGACAAGGGCCTGGCCACCGGCGTCAACCACAGCGCGCCCAATAGCAACCAGCTGCAGCTCAATGTCACCGGCACCAGCTTCCCGGTGCTGTGGATCGCCAACGCCGGCGAAGACACCTTGTCCAAGGTCGATTCGACCCAGATCGGCGGCTCGCCCGGCCGCGAGGTGGGCCGCTACCGCACCTGGTTCAATTCCGGCGCCTATGCCCACGATGCCTGGAATGGCCCGGCGCCCTCGCGCACGGCGGTGGACGCCGCCGGCAACGCCTATGTGCTGGACCGCTGGTTCGGTGGCCACCCGACGGTGTTCAAGATCCTCGGCAGCAGCTTCATCGATCGCAACGGCAATGGCGTGCTCGACACCTCGACCGGCGGCGCCGCCACCATGCTGCCCCTGGTGGACAGCAACGGCAACGGCGTGATCGACGACAACGAGATCAGGGACGAACGCATCGCCTGGGTCAGGCGCGTGCCGGACGGCAGCTACAGCGGCGGCCTGACGCGCGTGAACGGCATCGGCCGCGCGCTCTGCATCGGCACCGACGGCAACCTCTGGGTGGGCCTCTACAACGCCTACGAGTACTACAAGATCAGCGCCGTCGACGGCCACACCATCGCCGGCCCGGTGCCGAGCGGCTCGCCGAACTATGGTTGCCTGATCGACCAGAACGGCACGCTCTGGGGCGCCAGCTGGGGCAGCAGCGCGCTGATACGCATTGCCAACACGGCCAGCAACGTCGGGCCCTATCCCCTGCAGCGCATCGGCGTGCCGCAGGTCTATGGCCTCGCGCTGCGGCGCGACGCGGCCAACACCACCCACGTCATCATGGGCGGTTCCTGCAACAGCTATGTGGAGTATGTGGACGGCGCGCCCAGCTACACACTGCCGGCGGCCATCAACTACTGCAGCTATGCGGTGGGCACCGACAACGAGGGCAATATCACCGTCAGCAAGACCAATGGCGGCGTGGTCAAGTTCGGCCCCAGCGGCAATGTGCTGTGGGACAAGGGCAGCCAGGTGGGCAGCTCGGACAGCCGCGGCGTCATCGCCGACGCCAACAACGACATCTGGCAGGTGCATCGCGGCTCGCACAATATGGCCAAGTACCGCGGCAGCAATGGCGACTTCCTCGGCGTGCTGCCGGTCGGCTACGAGCCCTATACCTACAGTGACGCGTCCGGCACCGCGGCGCTGAGCATCACCACCAAGACCGGCAGCTGGACGGCGACGCAGGACAGCGGCGCGGCCGCCACGCCCTGGGCCTCGGTGGCCTGGAATGCCACGCTGCCCTCGGGCGCCAGCCTGCTCGCCGAGGTGCGCAGCGCCGACGACCCGGCCCTGCTGCCCGGCAAGCCCTTCGCACCCGCCCTCAGCGGTGCCGCGCTGAGCGGCCAGAGTGGCCGCTACATGGAGTTGCGGCTGACGCTCAACGCCAACCCGCAGAACGAATCGCCGGTGGTCTACGACGTCACGCTCAACAGCGCCAGCCTGGTCTGCGACGTCGACCGCGACGGCGCCATCAACATCACCGACATCAACCTGATCCGCGCCGGCATCGGCCAGACGCCCAGCGCCAGCGATCCGCGCGATGCCAATGGCGACGGCAAGATCACCGTCAACGACGCGCGCACTTGCGCCCTGAAGTGCAGCAAGCCGAATTGCGCACTGTGAGGGCGCACCGAACCGAAGAAAGCCACACCATGAGCAAGAACCTTCTGCCCGCGCTCGCGCTGACCCTTGGCACCCTGCTGGCGACGCCGGCCGGCGCCGGCATCGTCGTGAGCTTCACGCCCTCCACCCAGCACGCCAATATCGGCGAGACGCTGAGCGTGGACGTCACGATCGCCGGCCTGGGCGCCGAGATCCTCTCGGCCTTCGACCTGAACTTCATCTTTGACGGCAGCGTCATCGGTTACGCCTACCGGCTCATCGACGCCACCAACGCCCAGCAGCAGCTGGGCAGCGCCTACGGCATCGACCCGCTTTTGGTCATCGACAGCGTCGCCCTGGGCGACTGGGGCCTGCAGGCTTCGGCCCTGGCCGACGATGCCACCGTCGCGGCCGCGCAGGCCGACAGCTTCCTGCTGGCGCGCTTCGCGTTCTCGGCCGATGCCGATGGCACGAGCCTGTTCACGCTGGGCCCCGACCTCGACTTCCAGCGCAACTTCGTGGGCCTGAACGCCCAGAGCCTGGACGTGACGGTACAAGGCGCCTGCATCGCCGTGGGCACCGGTGCCTGCAATGTGCCGGAGCCGGCCAGCTACGGGCTGCTAGGCCTGGCGCTGCTGGCGGCCGGCGCACCGGGCCTGCTGCGGCGGCGCCAGCGCCCCGTCACACGTCGAGCCTGAAGCCCAGTTCGATCTCGGACGCGGGCTGGCCGCCCACGCCCCAGTTGTCGAGCGGCGGCTCATGCAGGACGATGGTGATGTCGGTGGGCTGAATGCCCAAGGCGCCGAAGCGCTGCGCAATCTCGGCATACAGCCGGCGCTTGGCGTCCAGCGAGCGCCCGGGGAAGATCTGGATTTCCACCAGGGTGTAGTTCGCGGTCTTGCTGGGCGGCACCGGAAAATGCTCGGGCTTGTGCTCGATGTAGCGGATCTGCTTGTCGTCCTCGGGCACCTTCAGCGCCAGCAGCTGCGCTTGGTAGACGGCCTCGATAAGCGCCGCGACTTCCTCCCGCGTACGGGGGCGGCAGACCTCGATCTTTGCGATGGGCATGGGTTGAGTGGAAAGGGTCAGTGACGGGCCCGATGGTATGGGACCAGCGGCGGCGGCGGGGCGGCCACCGGAGCCTCAGGGCAGCTGCGCGCGGCGCCGCGCCTCGGCCACCGCATCCTCGCGGTTGTTGACGCCCAGCTTCGCGAAGATCGATTTCAAGTGGTACTTGACCGTCTCCGGCGAGCGCATCAGGGTGCGCGCGATCATCTTGGTGGTTTGGTCCTTGGCCAGCTCGCGCAGGATCTCGAGCTCGCGCTCGCTGAAGGTCTCGGCTGCGCTCAAGCCGCGCTGGAACAGCGTCTCCCATAGCTGCAGCGTCTGGCCGGTCCAGCGCTGCAGGGGCTCCGCCAGCTTGGGCGCCATGGCGCGCAGCTGCAACATGGTGTCGGCGCCCAGGTCGATGAAGAGCTGCCGCGCACCGCAGCTGGCCGCCCTTTGCAACGCGTCCAGCAGCGCGGCCTCGCTCTCCGGCACGCGCTGCAGCCTCGCCAGCGCGCGCGCCCGCATGCCATGGGCGAGGATTTCCGCGAGCTGCCGGCCGGCCTGGGCGGCCAGCGTCAACAAGCGCTCGGCGGTCTGCAGGGCCGCCGCGCCATCGGCCGCCTGCAGCTGTTGCGCGAAGCGGCTGCGCGCCAGCGCTTCCACCACCAGCCAGGGGAAGACACCGCCCGCGGCGGCTTCCTCCCAGCGCTGCGCCAGCTGCTCGGCGTCGGCCAGGCTGGCGGCGGCCTCGCCATGGTCCTGGCGCAGTTCCAGTTCGGCCTGCACGGCGGCGGCCAGCAGGCGCAGATGCGGCAGACCTTCCTCGAAGGCCAGATCGCGAGCCTGCTTCAGCAGCTCGATCGCCGGCCCGGGATGGCCCAGCACGAACTGGCAGCGGGCGGTGTCGACCATCGCGCCGGCCAGCACCTCGAGAAAGCGCACCGACTCGGTGGGCACCAGGGTCGTGAGCAGTCCGAGCGCCTCCGTCAACCGGCCCTGCTCGTAGAGCGCGCGCCCGAGCACCGCCGCCAGCAGCTGACCCAGCGACTTCTGGCTGTGCTTGATGTAGTTGAGATCGCGCTTCAGCGATTCGTTGGCGATCTGCTCGCAGCGCTCCAGCTCGCCGCGCGCCAAGGCATTGCAGAGCTGGTACATCCAGACCCAGGGGCTGGTGTTGAGCGGCCGGATGTCGTCATAGAGCGCGTCGACTTCGCCGACGCGGCGCTCGGCGCGATCGGTGGGCCCATAACGCTGCAGCAGGAACAGCTCCACCGGCAACACCAGGCCGAGGAAGAGCGGATCGATCAAGCGACGGTGCCGCCCCTCGGCGCGGGCGGCCTGCAGCTGCGCCCAGGGGCTGAAATGCAGCAGGCGCTCCGCGTCATCCAGCAGCAGCAGGCAGCGCGTCAGCCGCAGATCGACCGCCAGCTCGGCGGCCTCGGCCGGCTCCTGCAGATCGGCCTGCAGCTCGATGCGCGCGATCTCCGCCTCGGCGCCCTGGGCATCATGGTCCTCGATCTGCAGGCCCAGCAGCAGCAGCCGCAGCCGCGGGCGCTGCTGCTGCAGGGCGGCGGGCAGCTGGCGCAGCAGCAGCCGCACGCGCGGCTCGCCCAGCGTCACCAGCAGCCGGATCGCGCCGGCGGCCTCGATCATCTGCGCCGCCAGGTCGAAGCGCGCGGCCGCCACGGCGTGAAAGACCGCGTCATCCACCCGGCCGGCCGCCGAGAAATACGCCGCGGCGCGCAGGTGCAGCTCGGCGGCGCGGCCGGGCGCCTGCACGCTCATCCGGTGCAGCAGAAAGTCGCGCAGCAAGGGATGCAGACGCGCGCTCTGGCATGAGGCGGCGATGACGACCACCGGCTCGAGCATGGCCAGCTCCTGGATGTGGTGCAGGCTGTTGTCGTGCTGGCGGATGGCATTGGCAGCCGCCACATCGATCTCCTCCAGGATCGCCACGTCGGACAGAAAGGCCTGGCTGGCCTGGCTGAGCGTGCCCAGCACCTCCCGGGCCAGATAGTCGAACAGCTGGCGGCGCGGCAGCGGGCTGTCCGCCTCGGGCGACCAGCCCTCCCCCCGCCCGCTGGCCGCGCGCAGGCGCGCCAGCTGCAGCGCGAAGGGCCAGCCCTGCGTGTAGGCCGCAACGCTCTCCAGCGCCTGGCTCGGGAAGCAGCCGGCCAGCAAGCGCTGCGTCTCCCCATGATCGAAGCGCAGCAGGTCGGCATCCAGCTGGCGCACGCGGCCGGCCAGCTGCAGGCGCGCGAGCGGGATGGCCGGCATCGAGCGGCAGGCCAGCATCACGCGCACATGCGGCGGCGCCGCCAGCGCAATGCTGCACAGCAGCTCGTCGACCGCCGCGCCGGCGGCCTGGTCGTAGTCGTCGATGAACAGCGCGACCGGATCGGCAATGCCGGCAACCACGGTCGCAAAATGATCCAGCAGCGAGCGCCCCGGCCCCGCCCTCACCTCGCTCTGCTTGAGCGCGGCCAGCAGGTTGTCGCTGAAGACCTGGGCATCGGCGTCGCGGCTGTCGCAGTTGAGCCAGGCCACCTTGACGCCTTGCTCGCGCTCGCGCTGGGCCAGCTGGGCCAGCAGCGTGGTCTTGCCGAAGCCGGCGGGCGCCACCACCAGGGTCAGCCGCGCCGAGGCCGGCGCCGCCTCGGCCACGCGTGCCATCACGCGTTGGCGCCAGAGGCTGCCTTCGATGTGGGCAATGGGCTGGAACTTCACCGTCTGGATCCTAGCGCGCCGGTGCGCGGCGCCAGTCGCGCGCCCGGCCCAGGCGCTGGCGCAGCCACTCGCTCGCCACATAGCCAAGGGCGGCACAGGCAAAGGACTCGACCGTCGGCAGGCCGGTGATCGAAGCATGGCTGAGGTCGCTGGCGATGCCGACGGCGCCGCCGAACAGGCCGGCGAGCAGGGCGTTGACATTGGTGGCGCTGTCCCTGCGGCTGTAGTCCTGGCGCCCCAGCACGAAGAAGTCGGTCAGGTAGACCGCGGCAATCGGCGGCACCACCAGGCCCAGCAGGACCAGGAAGCCGATCAGGTGCTCGGCCAGGCCGGTGAGCGCAAGCAGGGTGCCGAGCAGGCCGCAGCCGGCCACCAGCCAGCCATAGCTCAGATGGCGCAACACCGTGGCGCTGACCAGGCCGGTGGAGTAGAGGTTCACTGCATTGATGGCCCAGGTGGACAGCAGCAGGGTGACGAAGGCCGCGCCGACCAGGCCCAGGTTGGCCATGTACTTCATCGGATCGACCTCGCCGAAGGCGAGCGCCGGCAGCATCGCCAGGATCAGCGCCGCCGCGTTGCCCAGGCCGTTGCCCGCCAGGCTCACCAGCGCGCAATCGGCCGCCGAGCGCGTGTAGCGGGTGATGTCGGGCATCAGCACCACGCCCACCACCATGCCACCGATGACAGCCGAAATGCCGGTGCTGAGATCGCGGCCCTGGCCGGGCAGCGCCATCAGGCCGGTCCAGCTGGCATGGTCCAGGGTGCGCCAGGCGACATAGGCGGACAGCAGCACCAGCAGCGGCGCGACCGCCACCGACAGGCGCTCGATGGCGCGAAAGCCAAACGCCGCCGTGGCCACCACCATGGCGCTGCAGACCACCGTGTAGACCCACTGCGGCAGCGGACTGGCCGACAGCCAGGCCGCCACGGTCAGGTAGCAGGTGCGCCCGAACAGCTCCGCGGTGAGCGCATACCAGCCCAGCAGCACCAGGGCCAGCGCCAGATTGACCAGCGTCGCGCCGCGCCTGCCGAACACATGCAGCACGATCATGTAGGTGGACAGGCGCGTGCGCGCCCCCATCAGCGCCGCCGGCATCGACATCGCCACCAGCACCAGGCAGCCCACCAGCACGGCGCGCAGGCCCTGCGCCAGACCCAGCGAGGCGGCCAGCTCGGCGCCCGTGTACAGGCCGGTCAGCGTGAAGGCGATGCCGATCGAGACCAGCGCCACGCGGTAGCCCGGCACCGACAGATGCAGGGGCACGGGCGTCGTGCTGTGGGACTGCGCCGCGGCGCTCGCTGCAGGTGCGGCCTGTGCGGCAGTCGCGGCGGTATCGATGGGTGCGGGCATGGACGGGCTCTGGTTGCAGGGTTCGGCGCCGCCTGGGCAGGCAGCGATGGTCGCACGGGCGGCTCAGCGCGGCAGCTCGACGGGCACGAAGTCGACGTCGTGGCCGAAGTAGCGCGGCCCCGCCAGCGCCAGGCCGGCATCGCTGCGCCAGGCCGCGTCGCAGGGAATGCCCAGCACGGCCACGCGCAGGCCGAAGCGCATCTTCTCGTTGGTGATGGGTTCGCCGGTTTCGCTGTCGACCGCGCAGATCAGGTCGGGCGTGCTGGCCAGCACCCGATCGCCGCGACGCGCCAGCAGGAACTCGTTCTGGAAGCTCAGCCGCAGGCAGCCGCCGGCGTAGCCGTCCAGCCCCTCGATGTCCGCATGGCCGCGCACAAAGCCGCCGCCGGTGGCGCGCTCGACGCTTGTCACCTTGCCCGCGTGCAGCAAGCGGCCGCCGCTGGCCTGCAACAGGGCCTGCACCGGATCGGCATGCTTGGCCCTGGCATTGAAGAGCGCGTAGCCGGCGTCGAGCAGGCGGCTGATGGAGCCGCGGATGAGGGCCTTCTTGACCTGCGCGCCGCTCATCGGATACAGCGCCCCGAACACGGAACCGCCCATATCGATGGTGATGGAACGCGCGAAGCGCTCCGCGGTGGCGTTGTTGTGGGCGTCGATGATGACGCTGTTGCCCTTCTCGTCGGCCAGCGCCAGCGGCGACGCGGCGATGCCCTGCAGGGTGCACAGCGACATCTGCAGCTCGGGAAAGGCGCGCCCGATCGGGTCACCGTCCAGCAAGGGCAGCCCCAGCGCGCTGGCCGCGGCAAACGGGATGGTGGAGTTCAGTCCACCCGCCTCGCCCGACATCAGCGCCGTGACGCGCCGCCCCAGATGGGTCTCCAGCGCCTCGACCGCGTTGAGCAAGGGCGCCAGGCTGGCCAGGCGCTCGATCACGATGGTAGGCGCGCCGATGCCGCCGACCTCGAAGACAAGCGCGTCGTCGGCCAGGCTCTCCACATCGATGAGGTGCACCGAGCCACTCTTGCGGATGGCGTTCTGTGCCAGCAACTTGCCGATATAGGGATCGCCACCGCCACCGGTGCCATAGACGGCCCCGCCCAGTGCAATCGCCTCCAGATCGGCTGCGTCAATGATTTTCATGCTTTGATCCGATTCAGTCAGTCAACAGGAGCTCGCCCACCATGCGCACCCTGATGCGCGTGAGCTGGCCCGGCAGATAGGAAAGCGGCAGGGTTTCGACATCGACCACGGCCATGCTGCCGGGGTCGGCGCCGGCGGCGATGAGCGACTCGCACACGTCGGCGCGGATGGCCTCGATCGCCGCCTCGGCCGGCATCGCCGCTAGGTCGACGACGCGGTCTTCCTGCGCGCTCACCTGCGCCATCGCCGCGCCCACCGCGTTGGCCGCACCATGGTGCGGCGGGATGACGACGGGCAGCTCGCCCAAGCGATCGGCGCTGACCAGGATGCTGCCGCCGCCCACGATCACCACCGGCACGATCGCCGCCGAGGTCCGCACGCGCTCGATGGCATCGCTCAGGCGTTGCTGGATGCGGTCCATGCAGGCGCGCGCCTGCTGGCGATCGAGATGGGCGACGGCCGCCGCCTCGCCCAACTGCGCCAGCCCGGCCGCCACCGCCAGGTCGGAGGCGGTGAGGGTGCTGCCACCGAACACCAGCGCATCGCTGGTGAGCCGGTAGCCCACGCTCTGCGGGCCGATCGACGCCAGGTCGGGCGACACCAGGCTGCCGCCGCCAAGGCCGACGCAATACACATCGGGCATGCGGAAGTTGGTGCGCACGCCGGCCAGCTCCACGGCGAGGCCCGCCTGCCGCGGAAAGCCCTTGACCAGCGCGCCGATGTCCGAGGTGGTGCCGCCGATGTCGACCACGATGGCGTCCGCGCAACCCGACAGGAAGGCCGCGCCGCGCATCGAATTGGTCGGCCCCGAAGACACGGTCATGATGGGGAAGCGGGCCGCAGTGGCCGCGCTCATCAGCGTGCCGTCGTTCTGGGTCAGAAAGAAGGGCGCGCTCACGCCGGCCGCGCGCAGGGCCGCGGCGAAGGCGTCCACGGTGAGCTGGGCGAGATCGCCCAAGGCTGCGTTCAGGATGGCGGCGTTTTCGCGCTCCAGCAGCCCCATCTGGCCGATCTGCGAGGACAGCGTGATCTGCGCCGTAGGGTAGACCTCGCGTATCAGCTGCGCGGCGGCGCGCTCCTGGCTGTCGTCCAGCGCCGAGAACACGCCGGACACCACCAGGTGCCGGATGCCGCGCCGGCTGCAGTCGGTGGCGAAGTCCTGGATCTGCCGCGGCACCAGCGGCGCGATCTCCCGGCCATCGACCTCCAGCCCCCCGTCCACCATGCGGCTGTGCACGTTCAGCGCGGCGCGCATCTCCTCCGGCCAGCCGGAGAGCGGCGGGATCGCCGTGGTGGTCGGCAACGCCAGGCGCAGCACACCGACGGCGGCCAGGCGGCGCCGCTCCACCAGCGCATTGATGAAATGCGTCGTGCCTATCATCACGGCGCCCAGCTGCGCGGCCGCGATGCCCGCGCCCGCGGTGACCTGGCGCAAGGCCTCCAGCACGCCGGTGGTGACGTCCGCCGTGGTCGGCGTCTTGACGGCATGCACCACGCGTCGCCCCTGCATCAACGCCGCATCGGTGTTGGTCCCGCCAACGTCGATTCCTACCCTGTACATAGTCCGCTCCCGATCAGAACCGTGCCCGTGCCTCGAGGCCCAGGGTGCGCCCCTGCGCCAGCGAGCCGATGTCGAAGGGCAGGCCGGTGTACTTGGCGGCGTTGTAGTCGGCGTAGTAGCGCCGGTCGCCGAGATTGCGGCCGTACAGCTCCACGCTCCAGCGCTCGCGCGCGCCCCGCAAGCCCAGACGCAGGCCCAGCAGCGTCATGCGCGGCGTCAGCGCGGCGTTGTCGGCATGCCAGTAGCGCTGGCTGCGGTGCTCGACATCGAAGCGCAGGCTGGCACTCAGGCCGTCGCCCACCGGGCGGGCGAGCTGGACGCCCAGCGTGGCCTTGAAGGGCTGCGACTTGGGCGTGTAGTTGCCGACCGTGCTCGGGTCGACATCGTTGCGCGCGATCTTGCTGTGCGTGATGCCGACGCCACCGTCCAGCTCCAGGCCCTTGAACGGGATGTAGCGGAAATCGACGTCCAGGCCGCGGATGTTGACGCGGTCGATGTTGGCGATGATCTGATACAGATTGTCCTTGACGTAGAAGTACTGGAAGTCCTTGGAGCGGGAATGGAACAGCGCCGCGTTCAGGACCAGGCGCTGGTCCAGCAGCATGGTCTTGCTGCCGATCTCGTAATTGCTGAGGTGTTCCGGCCTGAACTCGTCCAGGCCGGGCGTGTTGAAGCCGCCCGAGCGGAAACCGGTGCTGAAGGTGGCATAGGCCAAGGTGTCGCGGTCGAAGCGCTCGGTGAGCGTGAGCTTGGGCTGCCACGACGAGTAGCTGGCCGAGCGCGTGCCCAGCCCGGTGGCGAGATCGACCTGGCGGCGCGCGTCGCGGTCGTAGCGCAGCGCGGTGGAAAGCGTCAGGTCCTTGCGCAGGTCCAGGTCGACCTGGCCGAACGCGGCCGAGGCCCGGTTGCTGTTGTCCTCGTTGGCCAGAAAGATCTGCAGGCCCGGGTTGTCGTACTGCGCCAGCCCGCCGCCCTCGTCGGTGAACACGCGGGTTTGCAGACTGCGCTGCGTGTGCAGGTAATAGGCGCCGGCAATCCAGCGCAAGGGCCGGCCGTCCGGTGAGGTCAGGCGCAGCTCCTGGCTCAGCATGCGCGTGCGCAGCTCCATGCCCTGGCCGGTCTGCCCTTCGCCAAACAGGCCCTCGGGACGCTCCAGCGCATTCGAGAAGTCGTTGTCGCCGCGGTAGTTCTCGATCAGCCGGGTGTAGCCGGTGATGGCGGTGAGGGCGCCCAGCGGCGTGTCGGCGTCGAGCTTGAAGCTGAGATCGCGCGTGCTGCCCCAGGTCTGGCCGAGCAGGTTGGAGCGCGGTGCCCGGATATCGCCCGCCTGGCCGCTGGGGACGATGCTGTCCCAGGTCGCGCCGGCCCTGAAGTCGGTGACGCTGGCGCGCAGATCGAGCCGCAGCTCATTGCTGGGCATCAGCGCCAGCTTGGCGCGCAGCGTGTTGTCGTGGTCGACCGCGTCGATCGCCGCACCGAGATAGGTATTGCGCGTCAGGCCATCCGAGCGCTTGGTCTGTGCGGCCAGGCGGAACAGCGCCACGTTGTCGACCAGGGCGCCGCTGAGGCCGGCGGAGAGCTCCTTCTCGGCGCCACTGCCCAGCAGCAGATTCGCGAAACCCTCCAGCTGGTTGGAGGGCTGCTTGGTCTCGATATTGATCGCACCGCCAATCGCATTGCGCCCATACAGCGCGCCCTGCGGGCCCTTCAGCACCTCGATGCGGTCGACGTCGAACAAGCTCATCTTGAGCTGCTTCTGGTTGTTCTGCGGCACGCCGTCGACGATCACCGCGACCGGCGAGTCGGCGTTGTTGACCTCGGTGACGCCTCGAATCACGACAAAGGAATTGCCGTAGGTGAAGGAGTTGTCGAAGGACATATTGGGCGTCAGGTTGATGAAGTCCTGCGTGCTCTTGATGCCGGCGTTCTCGATCTGCTTGGCCGAGAAGGCCTTCACGGCGATCGGCACGTCCTGCAGCAGCTCGTGCCGCCGCTGCGAGGTGACGACCACCCGCTCGATGCGGACCTTCTCCCCGTCCGGCTCGGTGGCGCGATCCGGCTCGGCCGCCGGCACGGCGGCATCGGCGGCGCGCACCGCGGTGGGCAGGGTCGTCATCGCGGCCGCCAACATGGCGGCGATGGCAAGGGCAACGGGACGGCGTTGACGCGATGGGCTTGGGGACAGAGGCATCGGATTCTCCTGACGTTGGCGTAGCGGACCTGAGAGAGCGGAATTCCCGTGGCTTGGAGCTGCTGCGCAAACCGCCGCGGGGCTGGTCAGCATGTTGGCCGCCGCCCCGGCAAAGCGCCATCGAAGCGGCGGGTAGTCGCCGCCCCGCCGATGGGTAGGGCCCCCGGGCTCACCCTGTGCAGGGCCAGGGTGGTTTGCATACGAAAATGGCGGCAATGCGAATCACGAGGAATGTCCACGCGCTGCCCGGGCCGGACGCGCAGCGCGCGCTGCTCGTCTCGCTGCTGGTGCATGGCCTGCTGCTGAGCCTGACCCTGGGCGGCCAGGGGCTGGGCCTGCCGGGCCTGGGCCTGCCCTGGCAGGATCGGCGCGCCGAGGTGCCCGAGCTGCGCGTGCGCCTCGCCCCCGCGCCTGACGTCGCGCCCTCGCCCCCACCGCAGGCGCCAACCCAGCCGCCAACGCAGCCGGCACCGCCCACGCTGCCGCCGCCTGAGCAGGCCGCCGCGCCCAAGCTGGAACAAGCGGCGACCCAGGCACCCGCGGCAGCAGCGCTGCCGCCCACGACCACGGCCACGGCCACGGCGGAGCTCAGCGCCCCGACCCTGAGCGCCGAGCCGTCGGCGGAGCTCAGCCCCGCCATCGCACCGAGCCCGGCGGTGATCGCGCTGCCGCGCGCCGACGCCGCCAGGTGGAATGTGCCGGTCCCGCCGGTGGCCGCATCCATGCCGGCGATGGCTGCCATGGCCAGCGCATCGAGCCCGCAGGCCAGGCCCGCGCCTGCCGCGCCGGCGCAGCCGCCGCGCGAGGCGGCCGCGGCCATGCAGCTGCGCGCGGACCTGCGCGCCTGGGAGCGTGCGCTGGAACGCGCCGAGCTTGAGCGGGCCAGGCAGGAGGCGCGCCAGCAGGCCGAGCAGCAGGAGCAGGCGCGCCAGGACCTGGCGCGCATCGAGGCCGCGCGCCTGGAGACCCTGCGACTGGAGAGCGAACGCCAGGAGGCCGCGCGCGCGGCGGCCAGGCAGGAGGCGGCCAGACAGGAGTTGGCGCGTCAGGCCGCGGCCAAGCAGGAGGCCGCGCGGCTCGAGGCGGCGCGCGTCGAGGCCACGCGGCTGGAGGCCGAGCGGCGCGAGGCACAGCGCGCCGAGGATGCCAGGCTGGAGGCAAGCAGGCAGGAGGCCGCGCGGCAGGAGCTGGCCCGACAGGAGGAAGTACGGCAGGAGGGGGTGCGCGCCGCAGCCGCACGCCAGGAGGCCGAGCGCCAGGAAGCGGCGCGGCAGTCGGCCGCCCGGCAGGAGGCGGCACGTCAGGACGCTGCCCGCCAGGAAGCCGCACGCGCCGAGGCCGCCAAGCTGGCGGCCGCGCAGGCCGAGGTGGAGCAGCGCGAAGCGCGGCTCCGCGCCATCGGGCGCCAGCTGAACGAGGAGGCCGACCGGCGCGACGCGGCAGCGGCCGCGGCACGTCAGTCGCCCACGCTGCCGGCCGCGGCCAGCAGCGTGCGCCGCGGGCGCCTGTTCGGGCGCAGCGACGCCAATGCCGAACTACTCATGTACGCGGAAGCCTGGGCCCGCAAGATCCAGTTCAACATGACGTTTGAACTGGTGCGCGAGGCGGTGAAGCAGCCCCACACCGACCCCATGGTGACGGTGGCGATACGCAGCGATGGCTCGGTGGAGTCGGTGAGCTTCGTGCGTTCCAGCGGCGTGCCGGCCATCGACGAGGCGATCCGCCGCGTGGTGCAGAGCCAGGCCAACTACTCGGCCTTCCAGCCCGCGCTGGCGCGCGAATACGACGTCGTCGAGATCCGCCGCAGCTGGCACTTCGACATGGCGATCCGGCTGTACTGAGGCGCTGGCGGCGGGGGGTCGCAATCCTGCCGCTTAAACTAGCCCGCCGCAACCGCACACAGGCCATGAAAAGCAGCGCACGCAAGAATGCAACGACCACTACGGGCAAGCCGGGTAGCAAGGTGACCCTGGGCATGGTGGCCGAGGCCTGCGGCGTCTCGCCCAGCACGGTGTCGCGCATCCTCAACGGCACGGCGGTGGTGAGCCAGGAAAAGCGCGAGGCCGTTGATCGCGCGATTGCCGAGCTGGGCTTCATCCCCAACCCGATCGCGCGCGGCCTGGCCGGCGGGCGCACCCTGAGCGTGGGCGTGGTGACGCAGGCGATCGACAGCCCCTTCTACGGCGTGGCGCTGCGCGGCATCGAAGAGGAACTGAGCCCGGCCGGCTACAGCCCCTTGTTCGTGAGCGGCCACTGGAACGCGCAGGAGGAGCAGCGCTGCATCGACGTGCTGCGCTCGCGCCGCGTGGACGGCATCATCGTGCTGACCGGCCGCCTCAGCGACGAGGCGTTGCGCAAGCTCGCCAAGGAGCTGCCGGTGGTGGTGACCGGCCGCAGCCTCAAGGCCAGCGGCCTCTATGCGCTGGACTTCAATGATTTCGAGGGCGCGCGCCTGGCCACCCACCACCTGCTCAGCCAGGGCCACCGCCAGATCGCCTTCATCGCCGGCGACCCGGTGCACCCCGACGCCCAGGAGCGCCTGCGCGGCTACCGCGCCGCGCTGGAGGCCGCCGGCGTGCCCTACAAGCCCAGCCTGGTGCTGCCCGGCAAGTTCCACGAGGAAAGCGGCCTGATGGCGGTGGAGCGGCTGATCGACAGCCGCGAACCCTTCACGGCCATCTTTGCCGCCAACGACCAGATGGCCTTCGGCGCTTCGTTGGCCCTGCATCGGCGCGGCCTGCGCGTGCCGGAGGATGTGTCGCTGGTGGGCTTCGACGATCTGGCCGGCGCCGCCCATTCGCTGCCGCCGCTCACCACCATCCACCAGGCCGCCCATGAGCTGGGCCGGCTGGCGGCGCAATCGCTGCTGCAACTGCTGGCGGGCCAGAAGCCCAGCGGCAAGTTGCCCGAACCGCGCCTGATCGTGCGCTCCTCCACCCGGCCTCTCAAGTAGGCCTCGGCAATTACCCTCGATTGACATCGCGGCCGCTCGCCACTTATTATGAAAGCGCTTTCATAAACATCACATAACGACGGCGTCGACAGGCGCGGCGGAGACATCGGCATGCGGCTTGCGGCCCGGACCTTGGTTGGCATCTGTACGAGCGTGGGGCTGCTGGCCGGGCCGGCCGCGGCCCAGCAGAGCATCACCGTGGCCGCCTTCCCCGCCGTGGACGAGATCGTGCGCGCCGCCCTGCCGGCCTGGCAGCAGCTGCATCCGACGGTGGCGGTAAAGGTGGTGAGCCGCGAGCTCAACGACCACCACACCGCCATGACCACGGCGCTCTCCACCGCCGTCTACCTGCCCGATGTGATGGCGCTGGAGGTGGGCTATCTGGGCCGCTTTGCCCAGGGCGCCGGGCTGGAAGACCTGGCGCGCCCGCCCTACGAGCTGCGGCGCTACCAGGCGCGCTTCGTCCCCTATGCCTTCGAGCAGGCCAGCACGCCCGCCGGCGCGGTGCTGGCCGTGCCCACCGACATCGGCCCCGGCACCCTGCTCTACCGCCAGGACCTGCTCACCAAGGCCGGCCTCGGCGAGGCCGATCTGACCGGCAGCTGGGAGGGCTATGTGGCCGCCGGCGTGAAGATCAAGGCCGCCACCGGCGCCTACCTGCTGGCCCATGCCCGCGACATGAAGGACATCCTGATACGCACCGGCATCCAACCCGGCGAGGGCATGTATTTCGACAAGGACTCGCGCCCGCTGGTGACCACGCCGCGCTTCGTGCGCGCCTTCGAGCTCGCGCGTGCGGTGCGCCAGCAAAAGCTCGATGCGCGCGTGACCGCCTGGTCCTCCGACTGGAGCGAGGGCTTCAAACGCGGCGGCATCGCCACCCAGATGTCGGGGGCCTGGCTGGCCGGGCATCTGAACAACTGGCTGGCACCCAGCACGCGCGGCCTGTGGCGCGCCGCGCAGCTGCCCGAGGGCGCCTTCGCGGCCTATGGCGGCACCTTCTTCGCCATCCCGCGCCTGGCCGATGCGGCCAACAAACCGCTGGCCTGGCAGTTCATCCAGCTGATGACGCTGAACCGCGCGCGCCAGCTGGCGGCCTTCAAGTCGCAGGACGCCTTCCCGGCCCTGCTGGAGACCTATGACGACGCCTTCTTCGACGAGCCCCTGGCCTTCCTGGGTGGCCAGCGCGCGCGGCGCGACTGGCGCACCGCGGCCGGCCAGATCCGCGCGGTGCAGGTGCACAAGCAGGACGCTTTTGCACGCGAGGTGATCGATACCGAACTCGACAAGGTGCTGGAGCGCGGCAAGGCCATCGATCGCGCCCTGGCCGACGCCCAACGCCTGCTGCAGCAACGCGCGCTGCGCTGAGACAACAAGACCATGAAGCACCTCCGCCTCTCCCCGCGCTGGGCGCCCTATGCCCTGCTGGCACCCTTTCTGCTGCTGTTCCTGGTGTTCGGCCTGTTCCCGCTGGCCTTCTCGCTCTACCTCTCGTTCCAGAGCTGGGAGCCCACCAGCGGCCTGGCGGCGATGCACTACGTCGGCCTGGACAACTTCGCCTTCGCGCTGCGGGACGAATGGTTCTGGAAATCGCTCGCCAACACCGGCTGGCTGGCGCTGGCCTCCGGCCTGCCCCAGCACCTGGTGGCGATCCCGCTGGCGAGCTTTCTGCACCTGGGCTTCAAGCGCTGGCGCAATGCCGTGGTGGGGGCCTACTTCCTGCCCTACATCACCTCCTCGGTGGCCATCGCGATCCTGTTCAGCTCGCTGTTCTCCACCGACTACGGCCTCATCAATCTGCTGCTGGCGCTGCTGCGCGAAGTGCCGCTGCTGGGCGCGCTGCTGCCGGCACAGGCGGTGGACTGGCTCAACGACCCCGATGCCCTCAAGCCCGCCATCTCGATGATCGTGTTCTGGCGCTATGTGGGCTTCAACGTGGTGCTCTATCTCGCCGCCCTGCAGACCATCCCGCCCGATCTCTACGAGGCCGCCACCATGGACGGCGCAGGCCGCCTGCAGCAGTTCTTCCACATCACCCTGCCCAGCATCCGGCCGATGATCTTCTTCGGCGTCACGCTGAGCGTGATCGGCGGCCTGCAGCTGTTCGAGGAGCCCTTCATCCTCACCGGCGGCAAGGGCGGCTCCGACCAGGCCGGCATGACGGCCGCGGTCTATCTCTACCGCAACGCCTTCGACTTCAACGATTTCGGCGCCGCCAGCGCGATGTCCTGGCTGCTGTTCCTGGTGGTGGCCCTGCTCACCTGGCTGACCAACCGCGCCTTCCGCCCGCGCGCACGCTGAGCACGAGATGAGACGACAAGCCCAACCCATGGCCCCCTGGGCCGCCTACTGTCTGGTCGGCCTCGGCACGCTCATCATGCTGGCGCCCTTCTACTTCATGTTCGTGTTCGCCACGCATTCGCGCAGCGAGATCTTCAGCCTGCCCCCACCGATGTGGTTCGGCGACGACCTGGCGAACAACCTGGCCATCCTCACCAAGCGCCTGCCGTTCTGGCGCAATCTGGGCTGGAGCCTTTATGTGGGCATCGCCTCCACGCTGCTGACCCTGCTGTTCTGCTCGATGGGCGGCTATGCATTCGCGATGTTCGAGTTCCGCTTCAAGAAGGCCCTGTTCGCCCTGGTGATGGGCACCATGCTGCTGCCCAGCTTCATGAACATGATCCCCAGCTTCATGATCATGGACCTGCTGGGCTGGATCGATCAGCCGCGCGCCCTCTACATTCCCGGCGCCGCCAGCGCCTTCGGCATCTTCCTGATGCGCCAGTTCGTCGGCAGCGCGATCCCGCGCGAGCTGGTGGAGGCCGCGCGCATGGATGGCTGCAGCGAGCTGGGCATCTACGCGCGCATCGTGCTGCCCCTGCTCAAGCCGGCGCTGGGCACGCTCGGGCTGATCACCTTCATCGCTTCCTGGAACAACTTCATCGGGCCGCTGGTGGTGATGCGCTCGCCCGATATGTACACCCTGCCGCTCGCCCTGCGCAGCCTGCAGAGCCCGGTGGACACCGAATGGGGCGCGCTGATGGCCGGCTCGGCCATCGCCACCCTGCCGCTCATCGTGCTCTTCGTGCTGTGCTCCAAACAACTCATCTCTGGCCTCACCGTGGGCGCCGTCAAGTAATGCAACACCTGCCAGACTCATCTTCTACATCCTTCCCGCCCGGCTTCGTCTGGGGCGTGGCCACCAGCGCCTTCCAGATCGAGGGCGCCGCCAGCGCCGATGGCAAGGGCCCTTCCATCTGGGACAGCTTCTGCCGCCAGCCCGGCGCGATCGCCGACGCCAGCAACGGCGACATCGCCTGCGAGCATTACCAGCGCTGGGAGCAGGACCTGGACCTGATCGCCGGCCTGGGCGTGGACGCCTACCGCTTCTCGGTCTCCTGGCCGCGCGTGCGCCCCAGCGGCAGCGGCGCCTGGAACGAGGCCGGCCTGGCCTTTTACGAACGCCTGGTGGACGGCCTGCTGGCGCGCGGCATCAAGCCCTATCTGACGCTCAACCACTGGGACCTGCCGCAGGCGCTGCAGGACATCGGCGGCTGGGGCAGCCGCGAGACGGTGCAGCGTTTTGTCGAATACGCCTGCGGCATGGCAGCGCGCCTGGGCGACCGGGTGGTCTCGATCGCCACCCACAACGAACCCTGGGTGGTGGCGCAGCTGGGCCATGAAAGCGGCGTGTTCGCGCCGGGCCTGAAGGACCGCAAGCTGGCCGCGCAGGTCTCTCACCACCTGCTGCTAAGCCACGGGCTGGCGCTGCAGGCGCTGCGCGCCCAGGGCTGCAAGGCCGAGCTGGGCATCGTGCTGAACCTCTCGCCCATGCACCCGGCCAGCGACGCGGCGGCCGACCGCGCCAAGGCCCAGCTGGAAGACGGCCGCCTGCTGCGCTGGTACATGGACCCGCTGTTCAAGGGCCGCTATCCGCAGGACGTGCTGGACGAGCTGGGCGGCGACGCACCCGCGGTGCAGCCCGGCGATATGCAGGCCATCACCGCGGCGATGGACTTCCTGGGCGTCAACTACTACTCGCGCTCGGTGGTCAGCGCGGGCCAGCCCTGGGACGTGCACAGCAGCGGCCGCGAGGTCACCGACATGGGCTGGGAGGTCTACCCCGAGGGCCTCACCGAGCTGCTGCTGCGACTGCAGCGCGACTATCCGGTGCCGCCGCTGTTCGTGACCGAAAACGGCGGCGCCTTCAAGGATGTGCTGAGCGCCGACGGGCGCGTGCACGACGAGGGCCGCACCCGCTATATCGCGGCCCACATCGCCGCGGTGGCCGAGGCCATGCGCCAGGGCGTGCGCATGGGCGGCTATATGGTGTGGAGCCTGATGGACAACTTCGAATGGGCCTCGGGCTACGAGAAGCGCTTCGGCATCGTGCATGTGGATTACGCCAGCCAGCAGCGCACGCTCAAGGACAGCGCACGCTGGTACCGCGAATTCCTGCAACAGCAGCACGTAGTGCGCTGACAGCGAGGGCGATCAGATGGGACAAGTGACCCTGCGCGGCCTGCGCAAGCGCTACGAACAGAACGAAGTCATCCAGGGGCTGGACCTGGAGGTGCGCGATGGCGAGTTCATGGTCTTCGTCGGCCCATCGGGCTGCGGCAAGAGCACCACGCTGCGCATGATCGCCGGCCTGGAGGAGATCAGCGGCGGCGAGCTGCTGATCGACGGCCAGCGCGCCAACGAGCTGCGCCCGGCCGACCGCGGCGCCGCCATGGTGTTCCAGAGCTATGCGCTCTACCCGCACATGACGGTGGCCGAGAACATGGGCTTCGCGCTCAAGATGGCCGGCGTGGGCAAGGCCGAGCGCCAGCAGCAGGTGGGCCGCAGCGCGGAGATCCTGCGCATCACCGAGCTGCTGGGGCGCTACCCCAAGGAACTCTCGGGCGGCCAGCGCCAGCGCGTGGCGATCGGCCGCGCCATCGTGCGCAAGCCCAAGGTGTTCCTGTTCGACGAACCGCTCTCCAACCTCGACGCCGCGCTGCGCGTGGACATGCGCATCGAGCTGACGCGCCTGCACCGCAAGCTGGGCACGACCATGATTTACGTGACCCACGACCAGGTCGAGGCCATGACCATGGGCGACCGCATCGCCGTGTTCCGGCAGGGTCGCATCGAGCAGCTGGGCGCCCCGCTCACGCTCTACCAGCGCCCGGCCAACGAGTTCGTGGCCGGCTTCATCGGCGCGCCGCGCATCAACTTCGTGGATCGCCCCGGGGCCGGGGCCAGCGCGGCGCACCGGCAGCTCTGGGCGCTGCTGGGCGGTGCCGCCCAGCCGGACGCACAGCGCCTGGGCCTGCGCCCCGAGCATCTGCGGCTCGCCGAGGGTGGCGTGCCCGCCAGCGTGGTGCTGGCCGAGCATCTGGGCGATGTCACCATCGTGCACCTGCGCGTGGACGGCATCGCCGAACTGCTGACCGCCAAGCTGGCGGCCGGCGCGCCGGGCTTGCACAGCGGCGCTGCGGTCGGCCTCGCGGCCGCCGCCGGCCAGGCGCTGGGCTTTGATGCCCAGGGCCGCGGCCTGGACTGAAGAGAACCGGCGCCACGGCCATGTGGCGCGAATCACTCGCTAGGGTAAGTCTGGAGAAGGCGCGCAGCCGGACCAGTTAAATTTGAGAAAACGTGAAAGCGCTTTCAGGCATTTGAAGAAGCTGACCGACAACACATAAGGAGACCTATGAAAACCGCCCAGCAGCATCGCCAGCGGCCCGCCCGCGGCCGCCATGACGTTCAACCGGTGGCCGCCGCCTGCGCGCTGCTGTTCATCGCCGCCGGCGCCGCGCAGGCGCAGCAGGCCCAGCAACCCGAACAGCTCGAGACCGTGGTGGTCACGGGTATCCGCCGCAGCATCGAGTCCTCGGTGGCGCTCAAGCGCGGCTCGGACTCCATCATCGAGGTGATCTCGGCCGAAGACCTGGGCAAGCTGCCCGATGCCAGCATCGCCGAATCGCTGGCACGCCTGCCCGGCCTGACAGGACAGCGCGGCCCCGATGGGCGCGTCAACGTGATCTCGATCCGCGGCCTCTCGCCCGAGTTCTCCGGCGTGCTGCTGAACGGCCGCGAGATGGTCTCGAGCAACGACAGCCGTGCGGTGGAGTTCGACCAGTTCCCGGCCGAGCTGGTGAGCGGCGCCTCGGTCTACAAGACGCCCGACGGCACGCTGATCGGCCAGGGCCTCTCGGGCACGGTGGACATCCGCACGGTGCGGCCGCTGGACTCGCGCGGCCGCCAGATCGCCGTCAACCTGCGCGGCGAGCGCAACTCCAACGGCACCCTGGTGCCCGGCGTCGCCAGCCCCACCGGCACGCGCTTCAGCCTCTCCTATGTGGACCAGTTCGCCAACAACACCATCGGCGTGGCGGCCGGCTTCGCGCGCCTGGATTCCTCCAGCCAGACCAAGCAGACCGAGCTGGTGGAATACGGCGACTACACGCCCTTCGGCCTGCCGCTGAGCGGCAACAAGCCCGCCCAGGTGGGTGGCAACCAGGCCCTGCTGCCGATGTTCTGGACCGCCACCTCGTCCACCAAGAAGAATGTGCGCGACGGCCTGATGGTGGTGCTGGAATACAAGCCCAACGACAGCCTGCACAGCCAGCTGGACCTGTACTACTCCAAGTTCGACACCCATGAGGTGGGCGGCAAGTTCGCGCAGAGCCTGTTCGGCAACTGGTCGGCCGGCATCGCGCCCGCGCTCTCCAATGTGGGCACCACCCAGATCGGCCAGAACACCTATGCGACCAGCGCCACCACCTCGCAGCTGGTGGCCAATGTGGGCAACTTCGACACCAAGCGCACCGACAATATCGCGGCGCTGGGCTGGAACACGGAACTCAAGCTCTCCGATCACTGGAAGGGCGTGGCCGACCTGAGCTATTCGCGCGACAAGCGCAACGAGCGCTACACCGAGGCCTACGGCGGCCCCTACGACCATGCCGCCAAGCAATGGACCTATGGCGCCTACCAGTGGAACGTGCCCATCGACGGCAGCCCGCAGACCTTCACGCCGGTGCAGGCGGGCTATCTGTCGAATCCCTCCAAGATGGCCTTCGGCGACGTGCAGGGCATGGACTGGGTGCCCAACGAGGCCTGGATCGGCGCGGTGCGCCACCCCGAGATCAAGGACGAGATCAAGTCGCTGCGCCTCTCGCTGAAGCGCGACCTGGACGGCTTCTTCAGCGGCCTCACCGGCGGCGTCAACTACACCGAGCGCAGCAAGGACGTGGCCAAGAACGAGGACCGCATCCTGATGTCCAAGGACGCCGCGGGCAACTACATCCGCAGCATCCCCAGCGCGGTGGTGGGCACGCCCTTCGACATGAGCTGGGCCGGCATCCCCGAGCTGCTGCGCGTGGATGTGCCGGCGCTGGTGCAGGGCGGCACGGTCTCGCTGGAGGAGGGGCAGTTCAGCAAATGGGTGGCCAACAACTCGAATGTGCGCGAGAAGGTCACCACCGCCTTCGGCAAGCTCGACATCGACAGCGAGTTCTTCGGCGTCTCGCTGCGCGGCAATGTCGGCGTGCAGGTGGCGCATGCGAAGCAGAACTCCGACGGCTGGGAATACCGCGGCAATGACGAGGCGCCGGATCCCACCCTGCTGTACAAGCGCAGCGGCGGCACCAGCTACACCGATGTGCTGCCCAGCCTCAACCTGGTGGCCGACTTCAGGAACAACTGGATCGCCCGCTTCGGCGCCGCCACCACCATCGTGCGGCCCAATATCGTCGACATGCGCGCCGGCACCAGCACGCCCTCGGTGATCGGTGACCTGGCCGGCACCCCGCATGCCGGCGAATGGACCACCGCCTATGCCGGCAACCCCGAACTCAAGCCCTGGCGCGCCACCGGCTTCGACCTCTCGGTGGAACGCTACTTCGGCAAGCGCAGCTATGTCTCTGTGGCGGCCTTCCGCAAGAACCTGCTGAGCTATATCTACAACCAGCTGACGGCGGTGGATGCCAGCGGCTTCCCGCAGGTGGCGCCTCCCGGCGTGACGCCCAAGCCGATCGCACCGCTGATCCGCCCGGCCAATGGCTCGGGCGGCAAGGTGGAGGGTTATGAGTTCGCGGCCTCGCTGGAAGGTGCCCTGCTGCACCCGGCGCTGGAAGGCTTTGGCCTGGTGTTCAGCGCCTCCAAGCTGAGCAGCTCGATCCGCGACCAGAACCCCGACCCGACCGTCAGCACCGAGCGCAACGTGCCGCTGAACGGCCTCTCGGGTCTGTCCAACAGCCTGACGCTTTACTACGAGAACCACGGCATCTCGGCCCGCATCAGCCAGCGCTACCGCTCGCCCTTCACGGCCACCACGCGCGACATCTTCCTGAACTCGACCACCTTGCAGCAGGCGGCCGACAAGGTGGCCGACCTGCAGCTGGGCTATGCCTTCGAGGATGGCAGCTACAAGGGGTTGTCGGTGCTGCTGCAGGTCAGCAATCTGTTCGACAAGCCCACCATGAACCGCAAGACGGTCGGCCCGAATGCCCCGGATGCCACGGCGCTCACGCCCAACTACATCCGCTACTTCGGCCGCGCCACCCTGCTGGGCGTGAACTACAAGTTCTGATCGGGCCACAATCGCCGCCATGGACAGCAACCCGCCCCTGCGCAATATCGTCATCGTCGGTGGAGGCACCGCCGGATGGATGACGGCCGCGGCATTCGCCAAGGCGCTGGGGCGGGCCTATTCGATCCGGCTGATCGAGTCCGACGAGATCGGCATCATCGGCGTCGGCGAGGCCTCCATTCCCAACCTCACCGAGTTCAACCGGGCGCTGGGCATCGACGAAGACGAGTTCCTGCGCGCCACGCGCGGCAGCTTCAAGCTGGGCATCGAGTTCGTCAACTGGGGCGCGCTGGGCGACCGCTACATCCACGGCTTTGGCAAGGTCGGCCAGATGGCCGACACCGTGCCCTTCCATCACTTCTGGCTGCGCATGGCGGCGCAGGGCAAGGCCGCGCCGCTGGGCGAGTACTCGATCAACACGGTGGCGCCGCGCCAGGCCAAGTTCATGCGCGCGCGCCACGACATGGCGGGCTCGCCGCTGGCCGAGATCGCCCATGCCTACCATTTCGATGCCGGCCTCTATGCACGCTTTCTGCGCGGCTTTGCCGAGCAGCGCGGCGTGCAGCGCCTGGAGGGCAAGGTCACGCGGGTGGAGCAGCGCGACAGCGATGGCGGCATTGCCGCCGTCGTGATGGAGAGCGGGGAACGCGTGGCTGGCGATTTCTTCATCGATTGCTCGGGCATGCGTGCCCTGCTGATCGAGCAGACCCTGCACGCCGGCTACGAGGACTGGTCGCACTGGCTGCCCTGCGATCGCGCCATCGCCGTGCCCTGCGAGTCGGTCAGCCCGCTGCTGCCGATGACGCGCTCCACCGCTCACGCGGCCGGCTGGCAATGGCGCATCCCGCTGCAGCACCGCATCGGCAACGGCCATGTCTACAGCAGCCGCTTCATGGACAAGGAGGAGGCCGAGGCCATCCTGCTGCGCAACCTCGATGGCGCGGCCACCGCCGCGCCGCGCCACCTGGCCTTCCGCACCGGCCGCGCCAAAACCTTCTGGGTGCGCAACTGCGTGGCGGTGGGCCTCGCCAGCGGCTTTCTGGAGCCGCTGGAATCCACCAGCATCCACCTCATCCACATGGCGGTGGCACGCATCCTCGACTACTTCCCGCGCGCGGGTTTCGACGCCGCCGACATCGCCGAATACAACGCCATCACCCGCGTGGAGTACGAGCGCATCCGCGACTTCCTGATCCTGCACTACAAGCTCACCCAGCGCGACGACTCCGAGTTCTGGAACTACTGCCGCAACATGCCCATCCCCGAGGGCCTGCAGCGCAAGCTGGAGCTGTTCGCCAGCAATGGCCGCGTCTACCGCGATGGCGTGGAGCTGTTCACCGAGGTCAGCTGGCTGCAGGTGATGCTGGGCCAGCGCCTGCAGCCACGCGGCTACCACCCCTTTGCCGACCTGCTGCCCGAGGCCGAGGTGCAGGCCTACCTGGACAACGTCCAGCGCGTGGTGGGCAAATGCGCCCAGGCCATGCCCACGCACGCCGAGTTCATCGCCAAGCATTGCGCCGCGCGGCTCGATTGAGAAACGCGTCCACCGCCTCGCGCCGCGCCCGGCTTGCATGCGGGCGGTGGCCGTAGCAACATCGCCGACACCGCCGCCGCGCACCGGGCCTTGACGACGGCTGACGGGGGACTCGTGATGATGCACACCAGACGCAACTTCATCGCCTGCATGCTGATGGCTCTGCCTCCCTGGCGCGGGGCGACGGCCGCCGATGCCGCTACCTTGCCGACCGATTTTGCCGAGTTTGCCGGCGGGCTGGCGCAGCCGCGCGGCCTGCTGTTCGCGCCCGACGGCAGCCTCTATGTGGCTGAGCAGCTCAGCGGCGAGATCGCGCGCATCGGTGTCGACGGGCGCCTCACGCGCATCGCGCGCGGCTTTGAAAGCCCGCACGACCTCGAACTCGACGCCGCAGGCCATCTCTACGTGGCCGACACCGGCGCCGGCCGCATCGCCAAGATCGATCGCGCTGGCACGGTCTCGACCTTTGTCGATGAGCTCGAGTCGCCGGTCGATCTGGCGTTTGCGCCCAACGGCGAGCTCTGGGTCTGCGAGCTGACTGGCAAGGTGCGCGCCTTCGCCTCGGCCACGCGCTCGCGTACCGTCGTCGCCTTGAAGGGGCCGCATGGCCTGGCATTTGCGCGCAACGGCGACACCTTCATCAACGACTGGCGTGGCAACCAGGTCGTGCGGCTCGACGCCAAGGGCTTGCTGCACCCGTTTGCCGATCTCGCCGGCCCGGTGGGCCTGTCGTTCAGCCCGGCGGGCGAGCTGATCGTGGCGCAGCCGCAGGCGCGGCGCATCACCCGCATCGGCCCCGACGGCAGGCAGCAGCTGCTGGCCGAGGGGCTCAGGGAGCCGCGCGACCCGGTGTTCGACCGCCAGGGCCGACTCTACGTGGCCGAGACCATGGCGGGCCGGGTGCTGCGCCATGCGGGGCGCTGGTAGCGGGCCGCGCTACTTGGCGGCCTGGTACACGCGCACGTAATCGATCTCCATGCGCACCGGGAAGATGGCGTCGTCCACCGGCCCGCCCAGGTCGCCGCCGATGGCGATGTTGAGGATCAGGAACTGCGGCGCGTCGAAGGGCCATTGGGCCTTGCCGGTGCCGGCGTTCTTGTAGACGAAGTGGCTCTTGCCGTCGATGCCGAAGCGCACCTGCTGGGGCGTCCAGTCCATCTGGTAGGTGTGGAAGGCGCTGCAGGCGTCGCCGACCTGGGTGGCCGCGCCCGCACCATTGCCGCCGCTGCCGGCGCTGGTGTGGGTGGTGCTGAAGACCTTGCTGGGCTCCTTGCCCACCTGCTCCATGATGTCCAGCTCGCCGGCGGCGGGCCATTCACCCTGGCTGCCGAGCATCCAGATCGCCGGCCAGGTGCCCTTGCCGCAGGGCAGCTTGGCGCGGATCTCGAAGAAGCCATAGGTCCACTCGGCCTTGCCGGCGGTGATCAGGCGCGCCGAGGTATAGGGCTGGCCACCCCAGTCGGCCGCAGCGGAGAGCTGCTCCTTGCGCGCGGTGATGACCAGCTTGCCCTCCCGCTGCTCGGCGTTCTCGGCGCGCGCGGCGCTGTAGTACTGCTGCTCGTGGTTGTGCCAGCCCTGCTTGTTCATGCCGGTGTCGTAAGCCCATTTGGCGGGGTCGGGCAGGCCGGCGGGTTCGAACTCATCGGACCAGACCAGCCGGTAGCCGGCCGGCACGGCCAGGGTTTCCGGTGCGGGCGCGGGGGCCGGGGCAGGCTGGGGCGCGGTGGCGCCGCCGGCACCGCCGCAGCCGCCCAGGCTCAGTGCCGCCAGCAGCGGGGTGCAGGCCCAGCGGCGGGCAAATCGTCGGTTCATGCGTAAGCTCTCCTGTGGCTAGTGTCGTGTCGTCAACGGTGCGCGCGCCGCTCCAGCAGCTGCTCGGCGTCGGCCAGCGCCTGGCGTATCGGCTTGGCGCGGTTCAGTACCTTGTCGAGTTCGGTCTGCACCACTTCCTCGGCAAACTGGTTCTGCTTGTGCACGGGCGCGGCGCTGATGCGGCGCGCCGCCTCGCGCCAGAGCCGACGCGCCGGCTGCCCGCCCAGAAATGGCAGGGGCTCGCTGAAGAAGGCATCCTCGTGCGTGGCCAGCAGGGCGGGGAAGGCGTCGTAGGCCTTGAAGGCCTGCAGCTGCAGCTGCGGGTCCAGCGTCATCAGGCGGATGAAGTCCCAGGCCAGCGCCTTGCGCGCCGGCGCGGCGTGGCGCGGCATCGCGTAGAAGGCCCCGCCATAGGCGGCGCTGGCGCCCTCGGGCAGCGGCGCGGCCCGCCACAGGCCGCGCGTGCCAGGGGCGATGAAGCTGTTCAGCTGCCCCGCCAGCCAGGCGCCCGAGAGCTCGGTGGCGAGGCGGCCACGCTTGAAGCCCTCGGCCCAGTCGTTGGACCAGGCCGGCACGCGCGCGTCCAGCCCCTGCCGGCGCGCCTCCCTTGCCACCTCGAAGGCACGCTCGAAGCGCGGCGAGTTCACCAGCACGCGCGAATCGGTATCGAAGTACAGGCCCTCGCCCGGCCGCAGGCCGCTGCGGATCAGGATGTCCTTGATCTCCTGCACATGGGCGATCAAGTAGGCGCCGGTGCGTGCCTTGATGCGCGCACCGGCGGCCACGTAATGCTCCCATGAGCGCGTGAGGTCGTCTTCGGCGAGCGCCGCGCGGCTCAGGATGTCCTGCCGGTACAGCAGGGTGCCGGGCCCGATGTCGGCCGGCATGGCCACCACCGCGCCGTTGCGCGCGATCGCCTGTTCATAGGCATAGGGCACCAGGCGCGCACGAAAGCGCTCGACCTCGTAGGGCGGCTGGCGCAGATCCTCCAGCCCGCCGCCCTGGGCAAAGCGACCGACGAAGCTCGACTCCAGCGCCATCACGTCCGGCAGGGCCACCGCGGTGGAGAGCGCCGTGGTCATGGCGGTGTGGTGGTCGCTGTACTGGCGGCTCAGCACGCGCAGCTCCACCTCGGGATGCAGGCGCTGCCAGGCCGGCATGGCGGCGCGGGCGATTTCGTCCACCAGCGGAAAGGCGGCCACCGTGAGCACGGCGCGCGCGCCCGCGCGCACCGGCAGCGCCGCGGCGAGGCCCGCCCCCAGCAAGGTGCGGCGCCGTGTCATCGTGCCAGACCGTAGCTGGCGATGGCGCGCGGCGGCAACTCCGCCACGCAGGCCAGCTCGTCGATGCACAGCACAAAGCGCAGCGCCGCCTCGGTCCGGTTCAGCACCACCAGGGCCAGCTCGCCATCCGCGTTGAGTGCCGCCGTGCACTCCAGATCCTGCTTGCTGGCCGCGCACAGCAAGCGCTGCGCGCCGGGCCTGATGAAGCGCGCGAAATGGCCCAAGTAATGGTAGGAGCTCTGCGGCATCAACAGCCCGCAGCTGCGGTCGGCCAGCATCGGCGCGCTGCAGAGATTGCCCACATGGTTGGGGCCGCCGGTCTCGTCCAGCAGCAGGTTCCAGTCGATCCAACCCACCGTCCAGCGGTTCAGGTCATTGATGATGTTGCGCGCATAGCGCTCGCCCAGCGCCCAGGAACCCAGGTGCGGGCCGCCCTCCTGGCAGCCCTCGGTGAAGAGCAGCTGCTTGTCGGGCCAGGCGTCGTGCACCAGCCGCACATGGTCAAAAGCATCCTCGCCATACCAGTGGAAACCGCAACCCCAGACATAGCGCGCCGCCTGCGCGTCTGCGTAGACGGTGTCGGCACGCTGCACCATCTGGTCGCGGTTGTGGTCCCAGATGACGATCTTCACCTCGCCCAGGCCGGCGGCATGCAGCGCCGGGCCGAGATGGTCGCGCACGAAGTCGCGCTCCTCGGCGGCGCTGTAGATGCAGGAGTCCCAGCGCTGCGTGGCGTCGGGCTCGTTCTGCACCGTCACGCCCCAGACCGGCACACCCTCGGCCGCATAGGCCTGGATGAAGCGCACATAGCATTGCGCCCAGGCGGCGGCGTATTGCGGCAGCAGCTTGCCGCCCTGGTTCATCTGGCCGTTGCTCTTCATCCAGGCCGGCGGGCTCCAGGGCGAGACCAGCAGCTTGATGGGCTGCGCCGCCACCGCCTGCGCCGCCTTGATCATGGGCAGCAGGGCGCGCCGGTCGCGCTCGATCGAGAAATGCTGCAAGGCCGCATCGCCGGGCACCTCGGCATGCGCATAGTTGCCCAGCGCGAAGTCGCAGCTGTTCATGTGCACGCGGCAGAGCGTGTAGCCATGGCCCTGCGCCGCATCGAAGTAAGCGTGCAGCAGGCGTTCCGCCTCGGCCCATGGCAGCTGTTGCCAGGTCACGGCGGCGGCCTCGGTGAAGGCGCCGCCAAAGCCCTCGATGCGCTGGAAGCGCTTGTGGCTGTTCACCATCAGCTGCGGCAGGCCGCGGGCGGCCTCGGCCAGATCCGCTGCCGGCCGCAAGGCCAGCGACGGTTGCGGCGCCAGCTGCAGCGCCGCGCTGCTGCCCTGGCCGAGGGCGCTGAGCACGCAGCGCAAGTCGCCAGTGCGGGAGGGGGGCGTGAAACTCATGGGCAGGAGGGCCGCGCTGCCGCGGCATGGGTGGCAAGAGGACGCTTTTGGTTTTATGAAAGCGCTTTCTTTTTTCAGAATAGGGCCTCGTCGGCCGGCGGTCAATGAGAAAAGCACGGCCCGCGTGGCGCGCCCGGCGGGGCGCCGGGTAAACCATTGCTTGATGCCTGAAAGCGCTTTCATTAACATCGCGGGCATGGCAAACACGGTCTCCACCCTCACCTACCCGCGGCTGCTCGGCGATATCGGCGGCACCAATGCCCGCCTGGCCTGGGCGCATGAGGCGGGCGCGCCGCTGTCTGACATCGCCAGCTACCGCTGCGCCGAGCATGGTTCGCTGGCGGCGGCCATCCAGCGCTATCTGTCGGACCATGGCAAGCAGCAGGGCCCGCGTGCCTGCGCCATCGGCATCGCCAATCCGGTCACCGGCGATGAGGTCAGGATGACCAACCACCATTGGTCCTTCTCGATCGCCTCGCTGAAGAAGGAACTGGCGGTGAACCGGCTGGCGGTGGTGAACGACTTCACGGCGCTGGCCCTCTCCCTGCCGGCCCTGGGCCCGGACGAACTGCTGCCCCTGGGCCCGGGCGCGGCGATTGCCGACGAGGCCATGGCCGTGCTGGGGCCGGGCACCGGCCTGGGGGTATCGGGGTTGCTGCCCGCGCCCGGTGGCGGCTACCTGCCGGTGGCGGGCGAAGGCGGGCACAGCACGCTGGCGGCCAACGACGCGCAGGAGGCCGCGGTGATCGAGTGGCTGCGCGGGCGCTTCGGCCATGTCTCGGCCGAGCGCGTGCTGTCCGGCCCGGGCCTGGTGAATCTCTACGAGGCGGCGGCCGGCCTGGCGAGCCAGGCCGCGCTGACGCTCACGCCGGCCGAGATCGTGGACGGCGCACGCCACAGCGGCGACCCGCTGTGCCGCCTCGCCATCGAGCTGTTCTGCCGCTTCCTCGGCAGCTTTGCCGGCAATGTGGCGCTGACGCTGGGCGCGCGCGGCGGCGTCTACATCGGCGGCGGCATCGCACCGCGCCTGCTGCCTGAGCTGCGCGCCTCGCGCTTCCGCGAGCGCTTCGAGGGCAAGGGACGCTTCCAGGCCTATCTGGCGCAGATCCCCTGCTGGCTGATCAACGCCGAGGTCTCGCCCGCCCTGATCGGCGCCTCGCGCGCGCTGGACATCGAGCGCTTCTGCGCGCGCGCCTGAGCCTCGCTCAGCGCTGGCCCGCCGACGCCCTGCCCTGGCGCCTTGCATACCAGGCGGGCCGCTCGGGCTGCGGCCGCGGGCCGATCAGCTGCACGCACTGGGCCTCGATCTCGCCCAGCAGCCGCGCCAGGAAGGCGACGAAGTCCTGCGCGGCCTCGTCGTGCCGCGCATCCGGCCGCAGCAGCGCGCTGAAGGGTGGCGCGTCGGGGCTGTCCCAGTCCAGCAGCACCGGCTGCAGCAGGCCGTCGCGCACATGGTGCCAGACCGACAGATCCGCAAAGCGGCCCACACCCTGGCCGTGCAGCACCGCTTGCAGCGCGTCGTCGCGGCTCTCGCAGGTCAGCCAGCCGCGCACCGCCACCTCCTCGACCTCCTCGCCGCGGCGGTGGCGCCACAGATCCAGCACCGTGCCCTCGGGCGAGCGCACCAGCACGCAGTCGTGCTGCGCCAGTTCGGCGGGCCGCGCCGGCACCGCGTGGGTGCGCCAATAGGCCGGGCTGGCGCAGACGATCAGCCGGCTTTGTGCCAGCGGGCGCTTCACCAGGTCCAGCGCGCCGGGCCAGCCCAGCGCGATCAGCACGTCGAAGCCGCGCGCCTCGGCATCGGTGACGGTCAGCTGGTCCACCGTGCGCAACTCGATCTGCACATGCGGGTGCTTGTCGCGGTAGCCCGGCAGCGCCGGGATCAGCAGCGCGCGCGCCAGCAGGGCCGGCGCACCGACCACCAGGGTGCGAGCCCGCACCGGGCCGGCGGCCGCGCGGTCGGCCTCGGCCAGCTGGGCCAGCAGTGGCGCGCAGGCTTCGCGGTAGGCCGCGCCCTGTGGCGTGAGCGCCAGGCCGCGCGTGCTGCGCTCCAGCAGACGGACGCCCAGCTCGCGCTCCAGCGCCCCCACCAGCTTGGTGACCGCCGGCACACTGAGCTCGAAACGCCGCGCGGCCGCCGAGAAACTGCCCTCCTCGGCGGCCGCGATGAAGTACTGAAGGGCGCGCAGCTTGTCCATGCTTTAACCATTGGTTCAAACCCATTGTGCCGCGGCGGCGCTTTCTGCTTTGCCCATGCCTGCCTACAGTCCGAGCCATCGCCCCTCCTTCCCATCTCGCTGCCCACGCACCGATCGGAGCAAGCCATGCCCTCACTGCTGCAGATCACCCTCCTCGCCGCCTGCTGCCTGCTGGGCCCGGCCGGACAGGCGCATGCCACCGAAGCCGGCGCCGCCAATGCCGGCAAGGCCTTGCGCCTGCTCGTGCCGCTGCCGGCCGGAGGCCCGAGCGACTTCATCGCGCGCCAGGCCGCCCAGCATCTGTCGGAAGCGCTGGGCCAGACCGTGATCGTGGAGAACAAGCCCAGCGGCAACGGCTTGCTGGCCGCCCGCGAGGTGGCCGCCGCCGGGCCGGAGGGCCAGACCCTGCTGTATGCCCCCGGCTCGATGATCGCCACGCCCCTGCTCGCCAAGGGCTCGGGCTTCGACTGGGTGCAGGAGCTCGCGCCGCTCGGCAAGATCGGCCGTGTGCCCTTCGGGCTGGCCGTGCATCCGGCGCTGCCCGCGACCACGGTCGCCGAGCTGGCCACGCATGCACGCAGCCAGCCGGGCCGGCTGAATGTGGCGACCAGCACGCCCAGCGAGATCATGGCGGCAGCGCAGTTCATGCAGGCGGCCGGCGTGGAGCTGACGCGCGTGCCCTACCGCGGCGCCACGCAGGCATTGCCGGATCTGCTGGCCGGCCGCGTGCAGCTGATGTTCGGCCCGCTCGCCGCGCTGCAGGCGCAGGTCAGGGCGGGGGCGCTGCGCCTGCTGGCGGTGCTCGGCCCGGAGCGCAGCGCCGCCTTCCCCGAGGTGCCGACCATGCGCGAAGCCGGCTTCGCGGGCGTGGCGGTGCCCACCTGGCAGGCCTTGTACGTGTCGACGCGCGTGGCCGGCACACGCCAGCAGCAGCTTGCCCGTGCCCTCGCCACGGTGGCGGCACGGGCGGACATGCGTGCCGAGCTGGACAAGCGCCTGCTGGCCGTCGAGATGGGCTCGCCGCAGGAGCTCGCGGCCACCATCGCGCAGGACCTGGGCAGCTGGGCGGCGCTGATCGAGGCCTACAAGCTGACGGCGGATTGACGCGGCCTTCAGGCACCCGGGTCGGCGATGCGGCTGCTGTTCTGCTCCACCGGCGGCGCCGGCCATCTCCAGCCGCTGCGCCCGCTCGCGCTGGCGCTGCAGCGCCAGGGCCACGACGTCGGCTGGGTCAGCGCACCCGATGCCCTGCAAATGCTCGCCGGCCAGGGCATCGCGCTGTTCCCGGCCGGCCTGGACTTCGAGACCAGCCGGCGCCAGTTCCGCGCCCAGCACCCCGAGCTGCTCGAGCTCGAGGCTGAGCAGCGCTCGGCGCAGACCTTTCCGCGCCTCTTTGGCGGCAGCCTGGCACCGGCGATGCTGGCGGGCGTGAACGCGGCGATCGCGCAATGGCGGCCCGAGCTGATGGTGCTGGAACCGGCGGCCCTGGCCGGACCGCTGGCCTGCGCCCTGCATGGCCTGCGCTACCTCACCCATGGCTATGGCCTGCCGCTGCCGCCCGCCTACCTGGAGGCGGCAACGCAATGCTTCGCGCCCAGCTGGGCGGCGCATGGCCTGGCCGCGCCGGCCGCGGGCGGCCTGTACCGGCATGGCTACATCGACATCGCCCCGCCCAGCCTGCAGCCGCCAGGCCACGCCGGCCCGCCGGCCCCGCGCCGGCTGGCACTGAACCCCTACGCGCCGCGCGCCGCTGCCGGCCCGGCGCTGCCCGAGGCGCTGCAGCGCGCGCTGCAGGCCGGCAGGCGGCCGCGCGTCTACCTCAGCTTCGGCACCGTCTTCAACCGGCAGCCCGCCCTGGTGGCGGCCGCGCATGCGCTGCTGGGTCTGGGCGCCGAGCTCGTCGTCACCGTTGGCGCGGATGGCGATCCCCAGCGCTTCGCCCCCCACCTGCCGCGGCTGCATGTGCACCGCTTCATCGATCAGGCCGCCCTGCTGCCCTGCTGCGACGCGGTGGTCTCGCATGGCGGCGCCGGCACCCTGCTGGGGGCGGCCGCGCATGGTCTGCCCCAGCTCGTGCTGCCCCAGGGTGCGGACCATTTCCGCAACGCGCGCGCCCTGGCCGCGGCCGGCGCCGGCCTGGTGGTGGCGCCGGCGGCGCAGACGGCCGACGGCCTGCGTGCCGCGGCGCGGCAGCTGTTCGCCGGCGGCCCATACGCCGCCGCGGCCCGGCGCCTGGCGGCCGAGATGGCCGCGATGCCGGGCGCCGACACGCTGGCCAGCGCCCTGGCCGACGGTACGGCCCTGGCCTAACCCGGTGCGGGCACGTCCCGACTCAGTGGCTCAAACCAGCACACCGACGAGCAGCACCGCCCAGGCGGCGACGCAAGCACCGATGGACACATGGACGATGCTGGCGACGAGCAGTGCGTCGCCCCGCGAGCGGCTCAGCGCGCAGAGCCCGTGGTACAGCGTGCCGCAGGAAAGGCCCAGCCCCAACATCATGGCGCAGGATCCCAGCAGCGGATCGGGCGCCAGCACCCCCAGCCCCGAGAGCCACATCGGCACCGGGCCGATCGCGGCGAGCCGATAGGCATCGTCGTGGCCGAGCGGCAACCCCACCGTCCTGGCCACCTGCTTGAGCAGCCACCCCAGCAAGACAAAGCTGAACACCTCGGCGATGAAGAGGAACCCCATCAGGTCCTGGACCGGCTTGCGGCTCAGCATCTCGGGCAAGTAGCCCGTCTGCCGACCGCTCGCCACCAGCAGGGACACCGGCGTCACCAGCACCGCCGGCAGGACGAGGAAAATGAACAGACGCTGCACATCGAGGCGCCGCTCGATCAGCTCGGGCCAGGCGCTATCCAGCGAGATCGGTATCCTGGACAAACTACGAAGGTTCATGCGGCACTCCCGACAAGGTGGTCTCGAGTGCGTAGACAATATCATGTTGTGATACTAAATTCAATCATGAAACCAGCATCGACGCGCGCGGGCAAGGCAAGGGCCACGGTGGGCAAGCGCGACTACGAACGCTTGTCCGACTTCCGGCATCGCCTGCGCCAGTTCCTGCGCAACAGCGAATTGCTGTGCAAGCGCTTCGGCCTGACCGCCCTGCAATACCAGCTGCTGCTGCATGTGATGGGCTTCCCGGAACGCAGCTGGGCCACGGTGGGCGAGCTGGCACAGCGGCTGCAAGCGCATCACCATGGCGTGGTGGCGCTGGTCGACCGCTGCGCCGAGCTCGGCCTGCTGGAGCGCCGACCGGGCCGCGAGGATCAGCGCGTGGTGGAGATCCATCTGCTCGAGAAGGGCGAGCGCGTGCTGGAGGAGCTGGTGGCGCTGCACAAGGGCGAGCACAGGGCGCTGCTGAAGGAGTTCGGCGCAACGCCGTGACGCAGCACTTTTTGCGCATATCGAAAACCGCTTTGCTTCGTGGCGGCAGCGGCCCGGGCTGACTAGATTGGGCGGCTTCACCGACCCTTTGCGAAGCCATGCGCCCCCAGCACCTCACCCGCCTTGCCCCCCTCCTCGCCCTCGGCCTGATCCCCTGCGCCGCCCAGGCCACCAACGGCTACTTCTCGCATGGCTACGGCGTCAAGGCGCTGGGTCAGGCCGGCGTGGGCATCGCCTGGTCGCAGGACGCGCTGGCGGCCGCCACCAACCCGGCCGGCACCGCCCTGGTGGCGGAGCAGGCCGGGCCGCAGGCGCGCCTGGACCTGGGCCTGAGCTGGTTTGCGCCGCGCCGCAGCGCCGAGATCCAGGGCAATGCCTTCGGCGCGGATGCCAGCTATAGCGGCAACGGCAGGAAGAACTTCTTCATCCCCGAGTTCGGCTATGTGCGCGCCTTGTCGCCGCGCCTGAGCGCCGGCCTGGCCGTGTACGGCAACGGCGGCATGAACACCGAGTACGCCAGCAACCCCTATGCGCGCTTCGGCGCCAGCGGCACCGCGGGGGTGAATCTGGAGCAGCTCTTCGTCGCGCCCTCGATCGCCTGGAAGCCCGGCGCCGACCACAGCCTGGGCCTGGCCGCCAACATCGCCTACCAGCGCTTTGCGGCCCAGGGCCTGGGCCTGTTCGCGGGCTTCTCGCAGGCACCCGGCCAGCTCAGCGACCGGGGCACGGACAGCAGTCTGGGCCTGGGGTTGCGCCTGGGTTGGCAGGCACGCCTGAGCCCCGAGCTGACGCTGGGCCTGAGCTGGGCCTCCAAGGTGCGCGGCCGGTTCAAGGACTATGCCGGCCTGTTCGCCGATGGCGGGCGCTTCGACGTGCCCGAGAACTACGGCATCGGCCTGGCCTGGCAGGCCGGCCGCGACTGGACCCTGGGCGCCGATGTGCAGACGATCCGCTACAGCCGCGTGGCGGCGGTGGGCCACTCGCTGGCGCGCCTGCTGCAGGGCCAGCCCCTGGGTGCGGCCGAGGGCCCGGGCTTCGGCTGGCGCGACCTGACGGTGCTCAAGCTGGCCGTCAGCCACCAGCTCAGCCGCGAGCTGACGCTGCGCGCCGGCATCAGCCATGCGCGCCAGCCGGTGCCGGCTGGCGAGACCCTGTTCAACATCCTGGCCCCCGGTGTGGTGCAGGACCATGTCTCGCTGGGCGCGAGCTGGCAGCTCGGCGGCGGCGAGCTCAGCGGCTACCTCGCCTACGCCCCGGGCAAGACGGTGCGGGGCAGCGGCTCGATCCCGGCGGGCAATCCGCCGGCCGGCTTCGGCGGCGGCAATGCCCATGTGCGCCTGCAGGAGACCCTGCTGGGCATCTCCTACGGCTGGCTGCTTTGATAGCTTGCCCGCGGCGGGTCGAAATGCTTTGCTGAATTTCTTGGAGGACAAGGCCCGGGCCGCGCGCGAAAAATGCACAACGCATAACGAGAGCCCTGCAACGTGAATTTCCAGCAATTGCGATCCGTCCGCGAAGCCCAGCGCCGCGACTTCAACCTCACCGAGGTGGCCAACGCCCTGCATACCTCGCAGCCCGGCGTGAGCCGCCAGATCCGCGAACTGGAGGACGAGCTGGGCATCGAGATCTTCGTGCGCGCCGGCAAGCGTCTCACCGGGCTCACCGAGCCGGGCCGCCAGGTGCTGCCCATCGTCGAGCGCCTGCTGCACGAGGCCGACAACCTGCGGCGCGCCGGCGACGACTTCGCCCGCGCCGGCAGCGGCACGCTGCGCATCGCCGCCACCCACAGCCAGGCACGCTATGCGCTGCCGCCGGTGGTGCGCGACTTCCGCGCTGCCCACCCCGACGTGCTGCTGCACATGCAGCAGGGCTCGCCGCAGCAGGTGGCGCGCCTGCTGCTGGACGGCGATGCCGATGTGGGCATTGCCACCGAGGCACTGGCCCAGTACGACGAGCTGGTGGCCCTGCCCTGCTACCGCTGGACCCACACCGTGCTGGTGCCGCCCGAGCATGCGCTGGCGCGCGAATCGGCCGAGGGTCAGGTCTTGACGCTGGAGCGGCTGGCCCAGTTCCCCATCATCACTTACGAGAGCGGCTACACCGGCCGCTCGCACATCGACGACGCCTTCCGCGCCGCCGGGCTGGAACTGAACGTGGTGCTGGTGGCCATGGATGCCGACGTCATCAAGACCTATGTGGAGCTGGGCCTGGGCGTGGGCATCGTGGCCGCCATTGCCTACGACGAAGAGCGCGACAAGCAGCTGCATCCGATCGACGGCCGCCATCTGTTCGCCGACAACATGACGCGGCTGGCGGTGCGCAAGGACGCCTATCTGCGCGACTACGTCTACGCCTTCATCTCCACCTTCGCCGCGCCGCTGACACGCGCGACCGTCGCCGAGGCCAGGCTGGGCCTGCTGGCGGCCTGACGCAAGCTGGGGCGCAAGGCCCCATCGCCGCCCGAACTTCGAGATCCCCGTTCTACCAACCGACACAGGAAAGCACATGACCAGCCTACGCCTGGGCGACCTCGCCCCCGACTTTGAACAGGACTCCACCGAAGGCCGCATCCGCTTTCACGCCTGGCTGGGCGAAAGCTGGGGCGTGCTGTTCTCGCACCCCGCCGACTTCACACCCGTCTGCACCACCGAGCTCGGCCGCACGGCCAAGCTCAGGGACGAGTTCGCGCGCCGCAACGTCAAGGCCATCGCGCTCTCGGTGGACCCGGTGGACAAGCACCATGCCTGGATTGCCGACATCAACGACACGCAGGGCACCGAGCTCAACTTCCCGATCCTGGCCGATGCCGACCGCAAGGTCAGCGAGCTCTACGACCTGATCCACCCCAACGCCAGCAGCACCGCGACGGTGCGCTCGCTCTTCATCATCGATCCGGCCAAGAAGGTGCGCCTGATCATCACCTACCCGGCCAGCACCGGGCGCAACTTCGACGAGATCCTGCGCGTGATCGACTCGCTGCAACTCACCGACGAACACAGCGTGGCAACCCCGGCCAACTGGAAGGAAGGCGACGATGTGGTGATCGTGCCCTCCTTGCAGGACCCGGCGCTGCTGAAGCAGAAGTTCCCGCAGGGCTGGGACGCGGTGCGCCCCTATCTGCGCTACACCGCAGCACCAAAGCGCGCCGCCTGAGGCCGAGCCGGCAGCCGCGCCGGTGGCACGGCCTCAGGGATTGCGCGGCAGCACCGTCAGCACGCGCACGATGAAGGCGTGCAGTTCGCTCATGTAGTTCTGCAGGAACTGCCGGGTGCCCTCGTCGGTGACCTCGCCGTCGGCGGTGATGAGGCCGGGCTTGAACTGGATATAGGCCTCCACCTGGTTCATCAGGGGCGAGTTGCAGAAGCACAGCACGCCGCGCAGGCTCTGCTGTGCCACCGCGGTGCCGATGGCGCCCGGCGAGGTGCCGATCACGCCCGAGGGCTTGCGCGTGAACGAGTTCTTGCCCCAGGGCCGGCTGGCCCAGTCGATGGCGTTCTTCAGCGCGCCGGGGATCGAGCGGTTGAATTCGGGCGTGACGAACAGCACCGCGTCGACATCCGCGATGGCCTGCTTGAAGGCGCGCGCCACCGGCGGATAGTCGGCGTCGTAATCCTGGCTGTAGAGCGGCAGGTCCCTGATGGCGATCTCGCTGAGCACCAGCTCGGGCGGCGCCAGCCGCACCAGCGCCTTGGCGAGCAGGCGATTGATGGACGTCGACGAGAGGCTGCCGACGAAATAGCCGACCTTGTAGCTGGCCATACGCTGCTCCTTGGAAGTTTGGGCCGGAGCCTGTTTCTACGCCGATGGGGATGGGGCCACAAGCGTTTTCCGCGCGGCGGCGACGGTGATGGCCGCAAGGCCGCGGTGATGCATGAACTCGCGCAGCACCAGCAGGCTCGCAGCCGCTTCGCGACCGGGCGGCAGCCCCTGCAACGCGCCGGTCAGGCCATGCGCGGCCAGGGCCAGGCGCTGGAACCACTGCTCGACCAGCTCCACCGTCAGGGTCGGGCCGGACTCCGCGGCCCAGGCCTGCAAGGCCGGCGCCGTGCTCCAGAGCGCGGCACCGTGCGCCGCCGGAGCCACCGGCCGCATCAACTCTTCCTCGATGAAGTCGATGGCGCGCTCGATCTCGCCGGAGCGCGGCGGATCGTGCCGGAACAAGCTGCCGGCGATCTGCGTCGCTGCGGTCTCAAGCAATGCATCCAATTCGTTAGCCTGCGATCCTGCATCGGTGGACGGGCTGACATTCGAGGCAAGGCGGGTCAGATCATGGGTGCTCATGGCATACCTTTCGACGTTTGGCCCGCGCGCGCCTCAGGCCTTGCGGATCCAGCTCGGCGCGATCGCCGTGCCCAGGCCGGCGCCGTAGCCGAGGTAGATGTTCAAGCCGGCCAGCGGCTCGAGGTAGCGCGCATTCTTCAGGCCACCGGCGTCGACCACCGCAAAGCCGAGGCTCTGCGCGATCGCGCTGGCGGTCTGCTTCGCGCGCTCGCTGTCGCTGGCCACGAACACCTCGACCTTGCGGCCCTGGCCGAAGTCCGGGCCCTCGGCCAACACCTGCGCGAAGACGGTGTTGAAGGCCTTGACGAGCTCGACACCGGGAAGCGCCTTGGCGATCTCCTCGGCCGCCGAGCTGCTGTGGCCTATCGTCAGGCCCATGTAGTCGGCCGTCAGCGGGTTGGTGATGTCGATCACCACCTTGCCCTTGAGCTCGCCGACGGCCTGCAGCGCGCCGACCGCATCGGCATAGCCGGTGGCGAGGATGATGGCATCGGCGTCGGCCGCTGCGCCGGCGGAAGCCACGGCCTTGGCGCCGGGGTTGGCGGCGGCCAGCTGGGCCGCCTTGGCGCCGTTGCGTGCCGTCACGCTGACCTGGTGGCCGGCGCGGACGAGTTGGCTGACAAAGGCCGAGCCCATGGGGCCGGCGCCGATGACGGTGATCTTCATGACTTGTTTCCTCGGGTTGCTGCAGCGATTTGCTGCGATGACTGAAACTGTAGAAGCGCCGCGGATAGAGATAAACAGGCCAAACAAGGTTTGACTGTCTCGCCATACGAGACAATCCCAACCCATATGGACAAGTTCACCGAAATGCAGGCCTTCGTCGCCGTGGCCGATGCCGGCAGCTTTGTCAAAGCCGCCGAGACGCTCGGCGTCTCGAAAGCGGCGGTCTCGCGCTACCTGGCGGAACTGGAAGCGCGCCTGGGGGTCAGGCTGCTGCATCGCACCACGCGCAAGCTCTCGCTGACCCCGGAAGGCGAGGTCTTCCAGGCGCGCTGCCGCGACTTGCTGGGCGGAGTCAGCGAGGCCGAAGCCGAAATCACCTCGAGCAGCGGCGAGGCCAGCGGCCTCTTGCGCATCAACGTGCCCTTCTCCTTCGGCCTGCTGCACCTCGCGCCGCTGTGGGCCGAGTTCATGGCGCAGCACCCGCAGGTGGTGCTGGACGTGACCCTGGCCGATCGCGTGGTCGACCTCGTCGAGGAGGGCTTCGACCTGGCGGTGCGCATCGCGCGCCTGCCCAACTCGTCGCTGGTGAGCCGGCAGCTCACCTCGACACGCATGGTGCTGTGCGCCTCGCCGACCTATCTGCAGGCACGCGGCCACCCCGGCCACCCCTCCGAGCTGGCCGACCACGACGTGCTGACCTACAGCCTGTTCTCGATGGGCGAGCAATGGGAGTTCACAGGTTCCGAGGGGGCGGTCACGGTCAGGGTGAGGCCGCGCCTGCGCACCAACAGCGGCGACACCTGCCGTGTTGCCGCGCTGCGCCACCAGGGCATCGTGCTGCAACCCAGCTTCCTGGTCGGGCCCGACCTGCAGGCCGGCACCCTGGTGGAAGTGATGCCGGCCTGGCGCTCGATCGAGCTGGGCGTCTACGCGGTCTATCCCTCGCGCAAATTCGTCTCGCCCAAGGTCCGGCTGATGATCGATTTCCTGGCCAAGGCCTTCCGCACGCGCGCCTGGCCCGCGTGAACGCTCAGCGCCCGAAGCGCAGCGGCGCAAAGGCCGCGGCCTCGGTATAGGGCGTGCCGCCCTCGATCAGGTCGGCCAGCAGCCTGGCGCTGGCCGGCCCCAGGGTGAAGCCCTGATGGCCATGGCCGCAGTTGATCCACAGCCCGGGGTGGCGCGCCTCGGCCTCGGCGCCCAGCAGCAGCCGCCCGCCGCGCTGCCGGAACAGCGCGGCATAACGCTCCACCAGCTCGCCCGGATCGCTGACGTTGCAGGACTCCAGCCAATGCACGGCGCCCGCCAGCGGCAGGCGAAACGCCTATTCGGCCGCGGCGAGCGTGCGCCCATCCCGCGCCCAGAACCAGAATCTCTGGTGCCATGAAATCGCTGTTGCCCTCGTCACTATGAGCTAGCGACTGTAGGCGACGCGGGTGCCGGGCTATGCCTCGATGCGGCTGCTCGGGTCGCGGTCGCGCTCGTAGTGTCGGGCCAGCGGAAACGGCGGCAGCCAGGACTCGCGGCGGAGGGTCCAGATTTCGTAGCTTGGCGTTAGCTGATCGGGCGCATCCAGCGAGCCCAGGTTCACCTCGACCTCGTCGGCACTGCGCGAGAACACGGAGGAGCCGCAGCGCGGGCAGAAATGCCGTCCGGCGTACGCGCCCGTCTCCCCTTCCACCACCAGCGCCTGCTGCGGAAACACCGCCGACGCATGGAACAGCGCGCCGTGATGCTTGCGGCAATCGAGGCAGTGGCAAATGCCGACCCGGTAGGGCCGCCCCGATGCCACCATGCGCACCTGGCCGCACAGGCAGCCTCCCGTGAATCGATCCATGAGCGGTCTCCTCGCAAGCAATGCTCCTGCGAATCTACGCCAAACCGCCGCCCGCCTTCAGTCGCGCAAGCGGAACACCGCCACCGCCTCCACCAGCGCACCCGCCTGGTTCTGCAGGCTGGCCGCTGCCGCCGCCATTTGCTCGACCAGCGCCGCGTTCTGTTGCGTGACGCGGTCGAGCTGACCGACCGCCTCGCCGATCTGCGTCACGCCGGCGCTCTGCTCGGAACTGGCGCTGCTGATCGCACCCATGAGGCTGTTGACGCGGGCCACCCCGCTGACCACCTCGTCCATGGTGCTGCCGGCGCGCTGCACCAGCGCCCCGCCCTGCTCGACGCGCTCGACGCTGTCCTGGATCAGCTGCTTGATCTGCTTGGCCGCCTCGGCGCTGCGGCCGGCCAGGCTGCGCACCTCACTGGCCACGACGGCAAAGCCGCGCCCCTGCTCGCCGGCGCGCGCGGCTTCCACCGCGGCATTCAGCGCCAGGATATTGGTCTGGAAGGCAATGCCATCGATGACGTTGATGATGTCGGCGATGCGCCGGCTCGATTCACTGATGCCCTGCATGGTCTCGACCACCGCGCCGACCACCTCGCCGCCACGCGTCGCCATGTCGGCGGACTGCTTGGCAACGCGATCGGCCTGCTGGGCGTTCTCGGCGTTCTGGCGCACCGTCGCGCCGAGCTGCTCCATGCTGGAGGCGGTCTGCTGGAGTGCGCTGGCCTGGCTCTCGGTGCGCGCCGACAAGTCCTGATTGCCCTGGGCGATCTCGCCGCTGGCGGTGGAGACCGAGTCGGCGCCTTCGCGCACCCGGGTCACGATCGCCGCCAGATTCCGCTGCATCTCGACCAGCGTGCGCAACAGCGCCGCCACCTCGTCGTCGCCCTCGATGGCGAGGTCCGTGCGCAGGTCGCCTTGTGCCACCGCCTGGGCCATGCGGCTCGCCATCGCCAGCGAGCGCGTCAGTGCGCGCGTCAGCGCCAGGCCCAGGGCCAGCGCGATCGCAACGCCCAGCAGCACCGCCCCGATCTCGACGGCACGCAGCAGCTCGTAGCGTGCCTGCGCCGACTCGTACTCCTGCCTGGCCACCGAGGTCTGCAGCGTCATCAGCCGGTCGACAGCCTCCTGCACGCGCGGCGCCAGCGGCACTACCTTCTCCTCATGGATGCGGCGCGCCTGCTCGTCTTCGTCCTTGCCCAGCGCCTGGCTGGCGGCATAAAGGCCTTCGCGCAGATAGGCGGTGGCGATCTGCTCGAACTCGGCCGCCACGGCGCCCTCCTCGCTGGTCATGGCGCTGGCGCGGTAGGCCTTCCAGGTGGCGGTGATCTGCTCGATGTTGCGGCCCAGTTCCTGGCGCTTGCCCTTGGCGGCGACGGACATGGGCGGCATCGGCGTCGCCAGCATCTCGAGCAGCAGCACGCGGTCGCGGTTGATCAGGTAGTTGATCTCGGCCAGATGCTTGAGCGGCACGGTGCGGTCTTCATACACCGACTTCAGCCCGGCGTTGGCACTGGCGCTGCCATACATGCCGACGGCGCCCAGCAGCATCAGCAGCATCGAGCTGATGGCCATCAGCAGATAGAGGCGGGTGGAGATTTTCAGGCGGTTCATCAATGGCTCTCGGAAAATAGCGCGGGCGCGGCTAACGCCCCATGTCCAGCAACTTGCCCGGATTGAGGATGCCGCGCGGGTCCAGGCAGTGCTTGAGCTGGCGCATCAGCGCCAGTTCGGTGGCGTTGCGGCAGCGGCCCAGCCAGGGCTTCTTCTCCAGCCCGATGCCATGCTCGGCCGAGATCGAGCCGCGGCTCGCCAGCACCTCGCCATAGACCATGGACTCGACCTCCTGGCGGGCGCTCGCAAGGTCGGCCGCGCGCAGCTGCACGACCAGGTGCAGATTGCCGTCGCCCAGGTGGCCGAACACGAAGAAGCGATGCGCGTCGGCGAAGCGCGCCCGCAGCGCCGCGGCAATCCGCCGCACGCAGGGCTCCATTTCGCCAAGCGCCAGCGAGACGTCGAAGCCGATCGGCACGCCGCCGTTCAGCACCTGCTCGACATCGTCGCGCAGCGCCCAGAATGCCCGGGCATCGGCCTCGCTCTGGGCCATGGCCGCATCGGCGATCAGGCCTTGTTCGAGCGCCTGCTCCAAGGCGCGTTCGAAGCGCTCGCCATCGCGTTCGCGCTCACCGCCCTGCGCCTCCACCAGCACATAGAAGGCATGGTGCTGCGGCAACGGCGGCTGGCCCTTGGCCGGCGGCGTGCTGACGAGTTGGTAGAAGGACTGCCACATCACCTCGAAGGCCGACAGCGTTCCGGCCAGCGAACGGTCCATATGGCGCAGAAATCCCGTCAGCTGCTCGAAGCTGGCGAGGCCCGCAAAGGCGGCCTGGCTGGCCAGGGGCTTCTCGCGCAGGCGCAGCACCAGCCGCGTGATCACGCCCAGCGTGCCTTCCGAGCCGATGAAGAGCTGCTTCAGGTCGTAGCCGGTGTTGTTCTTCAGCAGCTGGTTCATCGAAGACAGCACCGTGCCGTCGGCCAGCACCACCTCCATGCCAAGCACCATGTCGCGCGTCATGCCGTAGCGGATCACGCGGTTGCCGCCGGCATTGGTGGCGGCGTTGCCGCCCAGCGTGGCGCTGCCGCGTGCGCCCAGGTCCAGCGGATAGGCCAGGCCATGGGCGTCGACGGCCTCCTGCAGCGTCTGCAGCGTGACGCCCGCCTGCACGGTGGCGGTGCGCTGCTGTGCGTCGATGGCCTCGATGCGGCGCATGCGCTCCAGCGACAGGATGATCTCCTCGGGCCCGGCGTCGGCGCCATGCACCAGGCCGGTCAGGCCGCCCTGGGTCACCACCGCCAGGCCATGGGCGTGGCAGTAGGCCAGCACGGCCGAGACCTCCTCGGTGCTGGCCGGCCGCACCAGGGCGCGGGCGCATAGAGGGTCGGCGCGGTAGGCGCCGGCGGCGCGCGTGGCGAGTTCGTCGGCGTCCAGCACGCCGGCGCTGCCCACCAGCTGACGCAGGTCGTCGATCAGGGACATGGCTAACGGCTCCGCGGCATCAGGATCTGCGAGCCGACCGCTTCGATATCGGTATGCCCGCAGAAGGCCATCGTCAGGTCGAGCTCGCGCTGGATGATCTGCAAGGCCTGGGTGACGCCGGCCTGGCCCAGCGCGCCCAGGCCGTAGAGCGCGGCACGGCCGATATAGGCGCCACGCGCGCCCAGCGCGCGCGCCTTCAGCAGGTCCTGGCCGCTGCGGATGCCGCCGTCCATATGCAGCTCCAGACGCGCGCCGACCGCATCGACGATGGCCGGCAGGGCCTCGATGCTGGAGACCGCGCCATCCAGCTGGCGCCCGCCATGGTTGCTGACGATCAGCGCATCGGCGCCGCTGTCGAGCGCGCGGCGTGCGTCCTCGGGATCCTGGATACCCTTGAGCACCAGCTTGCCGCCCCAGCGGCGCCGGATCCAGTCCACATCGGCCCAGTTCAGCGAAGGGTCCAGGTGACCGCCATGCCAGGCGGCGAAGCTGCGCATATCGGTCACGCCCTCGGCATGGCCGATCACATTGCCGAAGCCACGGCGCCGGGTGCGCGCCATCGCCATCAGCCAGCGCGGCTTGCTCAGCAGGCTCAGCAGCTGGCGCGGGCCCATGTCCGAGGGCGAGGCGAGCCCGTTGCGCAAGTCCTTGTGGCGCTGGCCGACCAGGCTCAGGTCCAGGGTCAGCACCAGGGCCGGGCAGCCGGCCGCGGCGGCGCGCTCGATCAGGCGCTCGATGAAGGCGCGGTCGCGCATCACATAGAGCTGGAACCAGAAGGGGTGGCCACCGGTGGCGGCGGCCACGTCCTCGATCGAGCAGATGCTCATGGTCGACAGCGTGAAGGGCACGCCGAAGTCGCGCGCCGCACGCGCCATCAGGATCTCGCCATCGGCATGCACCATGCCGGCCAGCCCGGTCGGCGCGATCGCCAGCGGCATCGCCACCGGCGCGCCGAGCATGGTGCTGCGGGTGCTGCGCTGGTCGATGTTCACCGCGACGCGCTGGCGCAGGCGGATGGCCTGCAGGTCGGCCTCGTTGTCGCGGTAGGTCTGCTCGGTCCAGGAGCCCGCGTCCACATAGTCGTAGAACATGCGCGGCACGCGGCGCCGGGCCAGGCGGCGCAGATCCTCGATCTCGGCAACGACGGCGGCGCACATCAGGCCTTCCCCCCAAGTTGCAGCGCGGCCTGCAGGCGTGTGCGCTCCTGCGCCGCGACCTGGGCATGGCGCTCGCGCACATGGCCATAGCCGCGGATCTTCTCGGGCAGCGACGCCAGCGCCACCGCCTGCTCGTAGTTGCCGGCATTCAGCGTGCTCATCAAGGCCTGCATATCGGCCTCGTACTCGGCCAGCAGGCGCAGCGCCAGCCGGCGCTCGGCATTGCCGCGGAAGGGGTCGAGCCAGCTGCCGCGTAGGCCCTTCAAGCGCGCTAGCAGCTTGAAGGCCGTCATCAGCCAGGGGCCCAGCTCGCGCTTGACCGGCTTGCCGCTGCCGTCGACGCCGCCGAAGGGCCAGGCGCCGACATGGAAGTGGAGCTTGTAGTCGCCCTCGAAGCTGGCGGCGATTTCCTTGCGGAAGGCCTCCGCGCTGTAGAGCCGCGCAATCTCGAACTCATCCTTGATCGCCAGCAGCTTGAAGTAGTAGCGCGCCACGGCCTTGCCGAAACGATCGCCGACACCCAGCGCGCGGTCTGCGGCCGCCGCCCGGTCCACCAGGGCCGCATAGCGCTGCGCATAGTCCGCATCCTGGTAGTCGCTCAGATAGGCCACCGAGCGCTGCCGGATCGCGTCCAGCGACATGTCCATCTGCGGCGCGAAGTGCACGACGCTGACGGGCGCCGCGGCCTTCTCGACCGCGGCCAGGTCGACCGCCGCGCGCCGCCCCCACAGGAAGCTGGCCTTGTTGAAGTCGATCTGCACGCCGTTGAGCTCGATGGCCCGCGTGATCGAGGCCAGCGACAGCGGCACCGCGCCCAGCTGCCAGGCCGCGCCCAGCATGAACATGTTGGCGGCGATCGCATCGCCCATCAGCTGGCTCGCCAGGCGCAGGCCGTCGAGCGCCAGCAGCCGCTCGCTGCCGCAGCGCGCGGCGATGCGGTCGAGCAGCGCCCCCGCATCCATCTTCCAGTCCGGGTTGCGCGAGAAGTCGCTGGTGGGCACCAGATCGCTGGCCACGATCACGCGACTGCGCTCCGGGCGGATGCGCGCACAGGCCTCGTCGCCCGCGGTGACCACCAGGTCGCAGCCGATCACCGTGTCGGCCTCGCCGGCAGCGATGCGGGTGGCGTGCAACTGCTCGGGCGAGCGGGCCAGGCGCAGGTGCGACATCACCGCGCCGTATTTCTGCGCCAGCCCGGTCACGTCCAGCACCGAGCAGGCCAGGCCGTCCAGATGCGCCGCCACGCCCAGCACCTGGCCCAGCGTGACGACCCCGGTGCCGCCGACACCGGTGATCAAGAGCGAGAACTCGCGTGCCAGCGCCGGCAGGGCCGGCTCGGGCAGGGTCGGGAAGGTGGCTCCGCTGACGCTGAGCGCCGAGCTCTTGCCCTTGCGCAGCTTGCCGCCCTGCACCGTGACGAAGCTGGGGCAGAAGCCGTCGACGCAGGAGAAGTCCTTGTTGCAGGAGCTCTGGTTGATCTTGCGCTTGCGGCCGAAGGGCGTTTCCAGCGGCTCGATCGACAGGCAGTTCGAGACCTTGCTGCAGTCGCCGCAGCCCTCGCAGACCGCCGCGTTGATGAAGCTGCGCTTGGCCGGGTCCACCCATTTGCCGCGCTTGCGCAGGCGCCGCCGCTCGGTGGCGCAGGGTTGGTCGTAGACGATCACCGACACGCCGGCCAGCTCGCGGCAGCGCAGCATCACCGCATCGAGTTCGGAGCGGTGCAGCAGGGGCACGCCTGCAGACAGGCTGCCCGCGGGGTGCTTGTCCAGCTCGTCGGTCAGCACGAAGAGGTTCTTCACGCCCTCGGCCATCAGCTCGGTGGCGATCTGGCGCACCGTCAGCTCGCCGTCGATCGGCTGGCCGCCGGTCATCGAGACGAAGCCGTTGACGAGGATCTTGTAGGTCATCGTCACCTGGGCGGCGAGCGCCTGGCGGATCGCCAGAAAGCCCGAATGGAAGTAGGTGCCGTCGCCCATATTGGCGAACACATGCTTCTCCGCGGTGAATGCCTGCTGGCCGATCCAATGCATGCCCTCGGCGCCCATCTGGGTGAACATCGGCGGGGTCTTGGCCAGGTCGTTGAGCACGGCCATGCCGTGGCAGCCTATGCCCACCATGGCGCGCGAGCCATCCGGCACCTGGGTCGAGCGGTTGTGCGGGCAGCCCGAGCAGAAGCCGGGGTTGCGGGTCGGCGAGGAGCCATCCGGCAGCGCCGGCGCCTTGGTGCTCGCCGGCATCAGCGTGTCCGGCAATTCGATCTGCGGGTCCAGTTCGCGCAGCAGCCTGGCCAGGGCCTGGGCGATCTGCGGCGGTGTGATCTCGCCCCAACCCTGCAGCACCGCCGCGCCACGCTCGGGCGCGAAGGCACTGGCGCCGTCGTACTTGCCCACCACGCGCGGCTTGCTCGCCAGCGGCAGGTCGTAAAGCATGGACTTGAGCTGCTCTTCCAGGATGCCGCGCTTCTCCTCCACCACCAGCACGATGCCGACGCCGTCGGCGAACTCGCACACGAAGGCCGGATCCAGCGGCCAGACCATGCCGACCTTGCCGATGCGCAGGCCCAGCGCGCGCTGGCGCGCTTCGCTGAGGCCCATCTCGGCCAGCGCCTGCATCACGTCCTGGAAGGACTTGCCGGCCGAGAGCACGCCGATGCGCGCGCGCGGCACCTCGTTGACCAGGTAGTTGAGCCGGTTGGCGCGCGCGTAGACCAGGGCCGCGGGCAGCTTGTGGTTGACCAGGCGTTCCTCGCCCATCAGCGGCATGTCCAGCACCCGCACATTGCGGCCCTGCGGACCCAGCTGCGGCGCGGCCGGCAGCTCGGGCAGCACGATGGCCGGCCAGTCCGCGCCGATGCGCACCGTGCCACCGCCCTCGACCACATCGTTGTGCACCTTGAAGCCCACCGCGCAGCCCGAGAAGCGGCTCAGCGCAATGCCGTGCAGGCCCAGGTCGAGCAGCTCCTGCGTGTTCGAGGGGTACAGCACCGGCATGCCGGCGGCGATGAAGATGGGGTCGGAGAAGTTGTAGACCGAGGAGGACTTGACGCCGTGATCGTCGCCCGCGATCGCCAGCACGCCGCCCAGGCGCGAGGTACCGGCGCAGGCCAGATGGCGCAGCGCATCGGCGCTGCGGTCGGTGCCCGGCCCCTTGCCGTACCAGATACCGAACACGCCATCCGCCTGCGAGCCCGCCAGCTGGCCGACATACTGCGTGCCCCACACCGCGGTGGCCGCCAGGTCCTCGTTGACGCCGGGCTGGAAGCGGATGCGGTGCGCGTCCAGCAGCTTCTTCTGCGCCCACAGCTCCATGTCGTAGCGGCCCAGCGGCGAGCCGCGGTAGCCCGAGATAAAGCCCGCGGTGTTCAGGCCGGCGGCCTCGTCGCGGCGGCGCTGCTGCATCGGCAGGCGCGTCAAAGCCTGGGTGCCGGTGAGATAGACCAGGCCCTCCTGGGCCTCGTACTTGTCGTCCAGCGTCATCTGCCCGCTTGGCAAGGGAGCGTTCATGCTTGGGTTTCCTGCGTGGAGTTCAACAGCAGCGGCGGCAGGCGCTGCGCCCAGGGGCGCGCCTGCTCGAGCTGGGCCGCGAGTTGGAACAAGCTGGCTTCGTCGCCGAGGCGGGCGGCGAACTGCACGCCGATCGGCATGCCGTCGGCCGCCCAGTGCAGCGGCACGCTCATCGCGGGCTGGCCGGTGGCGTTGAAGAGCGGCGTGAACGCGGTGTAGGCGGCGGCCTTGAGGAAGTCCGGCACCGGGTCTTCCTTGGGATAGCGCAGCTCGCCGATCTGCACCGTCGGCTGAGCCGTGGTGGGCGTCAGCAGCACATCGACATCGAGCATGAAGCGCGCCAGCTCGCGGCCGGCGCGGTGCAGGGCCCGCGTCGCGTTGACGTAAGCCGTGGCGCTGAGCGCGCGACCGCGCCGCGCCAGTTCGTCGGTCAAGGTCTCGATGTCGGCCTCGCCCGCAGCGCGCCCGGCGATGGCCTCGGCCATCTCCACGTCGAGCGCCGCCTTGACCATATAGACATGGCCGAATGCCTCGAGGAACTGCGCCGGCTCGCTGAGCGCGGGCCGCTCGTCGACGATCTCGTGGCCGAGTGCACGGCACAGCGCCGCGGCCGACATCAGGGCCTCCATGCACTCGGGGTGCACGGGCGCGCCGTTGACCGGCGAAGTCATCAAGGCGATGCGCAGCCTGCGCGGCGCGGACATCAGCTCGTCCATGAAGGGCCGCGCCTTGGGCGGGGCCGCATAGGGCGCGCCGAGGTCGGCGCCGGCTATCGCATCCAGCAGCGCCGCGCTGTCGCGCACCGACACCGAGACGCACAGCTCCGAGGGCAGGCCAGCCATGTTCTCGCCGATCTTCGGGCCCACCGGGATGCGGCCGCGCGAGGGCTTGAGGCCGAACAGGCCGCAGCCCGAGGCCGGGATCCGGATCGAGCCCCCCGCATCGCTGGCATGGGCGAACGGCACCAGCCGTGCCGCGACCGCGGCCGCCGCACCGCCGCTGGAGCCGCCGGTCGAGCGCGCCAGGTTCCAGGGGTTGCGCGTGGCACCGTACAAGGCCGGTTCGGCGGTCGGTGAGATGCCGAATTCCGAGCTGTTGCTGCGCCCGAGCCAGATCAGACCCGCGGCACGGAAGCGCCGCACCAGCTCGCTGTCGTAGCTCGCCACGTTCCTGGCCAGCATGCGGCAGCCGAAGGTCTGGGGCGCGCCCTGCTCGGCCGCGCCGCCCAGGTCCTTCAACAGAAAGGGCACACCGCGAAACGGCCCCTCGGGCAGCGGGCCGCGGGCGCGCTCGCGCGCCTGCTCGAACTGCTTCACGACCACCGCATTGATCTGCGGATCCAGGCGCTCGATGCGTGCAATCGCCGCATCCACCAGTTCCAGCGGCGAGACCTGCTTGCGGGCCACCAGCCGCGCCTGCGCGCAGGCATCCAGGCCCACGAATTCATCCAGCTGTGGCATGGCCTGTTCCCTCATCGCACGAACACCATGGCGATCCAGGGCTGCCAGATGATGATCACCAGCCCCAGCACCATCAAGGCCACGAAGGGCAGCGCGGCAATCGCCAGCTCGCCGAGCTTCTGCTTGAACGCCGACATCGCGATCAGCAGATTCATGCCCAGCGGCGGCAGCAGATAGCCGATCTCCAGGTTGTGGATCATCACGATGCCGAAGAAGGCCTTTTCGTAGCCATAGGCCACGGCCATCGGCGTGAGCAGCGGGCCGAGGATCAGCAGGGCCTCGGTGGTGGTCATCACGCAGCTGACCACGATCAGCAGCAGATTCACCGCGATCATGAAGCTCACCGGGCCGCTGAACCATTGCTGCATCACCGTCAGCAACTGGCTCGGCACATGGTGTTCGGTGAGCAGCATCGACAGGCTCAGCGCCACCGCGAAGAGCGGGAACAGCGAGCCCGAGAGCTTGGCCACCTCGAGTACCACGCCCTGCAGGTCGGAGAACTTCATCTCCTTGTGCACCAGCACCTCGACGATCAGGGCATACAGCAGGGCCACCGCGGCCGACTCGGTGGCCGAGAAATAGCCCGAGTAGATGCCGCCCAGCAGGATCACCGGCATCAGCATCGCAAACACGCCGGCGCGCAGCGAGGCCCGGAACTCCTGCCAGTCGAAGCGGCTGGTCGGCGCCTTGCGGCAGACCCAGACCGCATAGACGGCGAACAGCAGCACCAGCAGCAGGCCCGGCAGCAGGCCGGCGACGAACAGGTCCACCAGCGAGGTTTCGGTCAGCAGGCCGAAGATGATCAGCGGAATCGAGGGCGGCAGCACCACCCCCAGCGAGCCGCCCGCCAGCACCACGCCCAGCGAGAAGCGCTTGTCATAGCCGGCCTCCTGCAGGGCCGGCAGCATCACGCTGCCCACCGCCAGCATGGTGACGATGGACGAGCCCGAGATCGCCGCGAACACCATGCAGGCCAGGATGCAGGCCACGGCCAGACCACCGGGGATGGGCCGGGTGAGCGCCGCGGCGATGCGGATCAGGCGCTTGGCGGTGGAGCCGCGCGTCATCACCCCGCCGCAGAGCATGAACATCGGGATCGCCAGCAGCATCTCCTTGTCCATCGAGACCCACATGTCCTCGATCACATACTCGAGCTTGCCCTGGCCCCAGACGAGGTGGGCGAAGGCTATCGAGATCAGCAGCATCACGATCAGCGGCTGGCGCAGGGCCAGCAGCAGCGCCACGATGGCGATGAGTGCGAGTGCCGCGCTCATTCGGCATGCTCCGCCAGCGTCGGGCGCAGATCGGGCCAGACGGCAAAGAAGAAGTAGCGCAGCGCCGCCGACAGGATGCCGATGGGAATCACGATCTGCACCAGCCAGGCCGGCCGGTCCAGGACCGCCAGCAGCATGCCGGAATCACGCGAGGACAGCACGAACACCACCGCGTACCAGGCGGTGGTGCACAGCACCACGCCGGTCAGCACGTCGGCGATGCGGTTCACGATGGGTGCCCAGCTCGCCGGGATCCAGCCGAAGCCGACCCGCGGCAGCAGATGGGTGCCGGTGGCCGTGGCGATGCCCAGACCCAGGAAGGCACCGAAGATCATGGTGTAGAGCGAGATCTTCTGCGAGCCGTAGACGCCGGTGGCGCCGATGTCGATGTGCAGCAGGCGCAGCAGGGGCGCGAGCAGCTCACGCCCCAGCACATCGGTGACCAGCAGTGCCGCGATCAGCAGATAGGCGAGCAGGGTGAGCTTCTTTTCCAGCCCATGCCAGCCGTCCAGCAGGCGGCGCACGGCCGGCGGCGCCGCTGATGGGGGCGCGGCAGCTTCCGAATGATTCATGATGATTTCCAAGACAGGGGGCACGGCGCCCCTGGTGTCGACTTGCTTGCTCGCGCGCTTACTTGCTGCAGGCCAGCTTGCCCGCTTCCATGGCGGCGAACAGGCGCTCACCGGCGGGGCCGAGATCCTTGACGACCGAGGCCCAGAACGGCTGCAGGCCCTTCTGCCATTGCGCACGCTGCGCCGGCGTGGCCTCGGCCACCGTGCCGCCGCTCTCGCGGTGCATCTTCAGCAGCGATTCGTTGAGGCTGCGGATCTCGCTGCGCACGGTCGCGGTGGGCGTGCGCAACACGCCGCGGTCGAGATCGGCGCGCAGCTCGGCGGGCAGCTTCTCGTAGGCGGCCTTGTTCATGACGTTGATCGTCAGGCTGATGGCGATGTCGACCTTGCTCATCACCGGCGCGATCTTGTTCAGGCCCGAGGGCACGTAGAACACCGGCACGGTGGCAAAGCTTTCGATCAGGCCGGTCTGCAGCGAGGAGGCCAGGTCGGGCGTCATGGTGGGCACGGGGTTGGTGCCCATATGCTTCCAGAACTCGATGCTCACCTTGTTCGCGAAGCTGCCCATCTTGATGCCCTTGACGTCGGCCGGCGCGGTGAACGCACGCTTGCCGATCAGCTCCAGGCTGCCGGCCTCGCCCCAGGCGAGGAACTGCAGGCCCTTCTTGGCCAGCCCCTCGACCACCAGCGGCTTGGCGTGGTTGTCCATCACGCAGTCGCGCTGCACCGCGTTGTCAAAGTAGAAGGGCAGTTGCAGCAGGCCGATCTCGGGCACCTGCAGCGCCATGGCGCCCGCGGCGAAGCCACCCATGTCGACGCGGCCGCGCGCGATCTGGCCGATCACATCGGTCTCGCTGCCGAGCTGCGAGTTGTGGAAGGGCGTGACCTTGATCGCGCCCTTGGTCTCCGCGCCGATGTCGGTCGCCAGCCGCTCCACCTGCTTGGCAAACAGCGAGGTCGGCGGCGCGGCCGAGGCGTATTTCAGCTCGATGGCGGTCTGCGCCTGCGCGCCGCCGGCCGCCAGCGCGGCAAGGCCGAGCGGCAGCAGGAAGCGATGGCGCAGGAGGCGGTTGGATGTCGAGGGCATGGCAGTCTCCGATGTCTGGTTTTATGGAGGGACGGAAGAAAGAAGCAAAGAAGACGACATGCGGAGAACCGGGCGGGCGCTGCGGGTCTCCTGTTATCTTTGCCGGATGATCAGGATTCAGCGCGCCGCAATCTGTCAGGAATTTGCACTGCAGCCCGGCGCTTCTCGAACGTGACCCAACTCACCGAAACACAGCACGGGGTTCTGCTGGGAAACCCTTGGTTTGCCGGCCTGCCGGACGAGGTGCGCGCCGCCATCGTCGGCTGCGCGCACACGCGCGCGCTGGTGCAGGGCGAGCGTCTGTTCAGCCGCGGCGAGCCCGGCAATTTCGTCTATGCGGTGCTGGAGGGGGCGATACGCATCAGCGGCACCTCGCGCGAGGGCCGCGAGGCGGTATTGACGCTGTATGAGCCGGGGGCCTGGTTCGGCGATCTCTCGCTGCTGGACGGCCAGCCCCGCACGCACGACGCGAGCGCCTACACGCGCGCCGTGCTACTGGCGCTGGGCCGCGTCGATTTCGAGCGGCTGCTATCGACCTACCCGGCGCTGGCACGCGAACTGCTGCGCCTGCAGGGCACCCGGCTGCGCTCGCTGCTGTCGGCGCTGGAGGCGCATGCCACGCAATCGCTCGAACAGCGTTTCGCCAGCCGGCTGCTGGCGCTCGCGCACGCCTACGGCACACACACGGCGCGCGGGCTCAGCATCGAGCTGCATCTGTCGCAGGAGCTGCTGGCCCAGCTCACCGGCGTGACGCGCCAGCGCGTGAACCAGGTGCTGAAGGTCTGGGAGCAGGAGGGCCTGATCGAGCAGAACTACGGGCGCATGGTGCTGCTCGACAAGGCGGCGCTGGGCCGCCTGGCGGACGACTGAGGGCTCATCTCGCGCCGCCCCCGCTCGGGCGCTCCTCGACCGGCCCCGACAGGCTGTGCAGGAAGGCGATCAGCTGCCGCGCCTCGTCATCCGACAGCCGGATCGGCTGGCGCCCCGCCACGGCGGCACCGGGGCGGGCCAGCTCGGTCTGGCCGGCGGCGGCGGTCGGTGCGCGCCGGTAATGCGCCAGCACCTCGTCCAGCGTCGCCAGCTGGCCGGCGTGCATATAGGGCGGACGCAGCGCGATATTGCGCAACCCCGGGGTCTTGAACGCGCCCTCCATGGCGGGGTCCTGGTCGGCCATGAAGCGCAGCTCGGCGCAGGCCTCGGCCGGCGCGTCGCTGTAGCGGCCCAGGCAGTTGAACTCATCGGCCTGCACCTTGGCGATGGCCGGCGCGCGGCCGCGGTCGGGGCGGGCGGGGTCGCGCGGCGGCACGCCGGTGTTGTGAAAGTGCTGGTCGCTGAACAGCGGGCCGTTGTGGCAGGTGGAGCACTGCGCCTTGCCAATGAAGAGGCGCAGGCCCTGCACCTCGTCGCGCGACAACTGCCGCTGCCCGGCCGCAGCGCCGGCCTGCAGGGCTTGCACATAGCGGTCGAAGCGCGAGGCGCCGTAGGCCAGGCTGCGCTCGTAGGCGGCCAGGGCCTTGCCCAGGTTGGCAAACACGCGGTTGACGCTGTCGCGCTGCGCCTCGCTCATGCGCGACCAGGCCTGGCGCTCGTCGGGCGTGCCCGCCGGTGCGGCGTCGGCGGGCAGTCCGCTGAGCGGCGGGAATGGCCCGAACACGGCCTCGTAGCCGGGGCGATGGTGGCTGCGCAGTTGCTGCACCAGGCGCGTGCGATTGCTGCCATGCTCGAGGCCATCCTCCAGCGGCCCGAGCGCCTGCGACCACAGGCTGTCCTTGCGGCCGTCCCAGAACAGCCAGGGGCTGTGCGCCGCCGCGGGCACGCTCATGGTGCGGCGCTGGCCCGTGCCGACACCGCGGCCCAGCGCCCTGTCGTCCTGGAACTGGCGCTGCGGGTCATGGCAGCTGGCGCAGGAGACCTTGCCGTCGCGCGACAGGCGCGCATCGGCGAACAGCTGCCGGCCCAGCGCCGCCGCCGCGGGCTGGTCGGCCACGGCATTGGAGGGGTCCGGCGGCGGTGCGGGCAGGCGCGCCAGGCTCATCGAGGCGAGCTGCGCACGCTCGGCCTGCGACCAGCGCTCGCCGCCGCCCGCGGCCTCGCGTCCGGCGCCGCAGGCGGGCAGCGCGAGCAGCATGGTGGCGATCAGCAGGGCTTGGTGCTTCATGGGGTCTCCCTTCAACAAGTGCCGGCGTCAGCGCTGCAGGCCGGCGTCGGTCATGACGAGGTTGAACACGGCCTGGTCGCGCGCGCCGGCCGCATCGATGTCCAGGCGCAGATCCCACCAGCCGGTCATGCTGAACTTCATGCCCTCGATCACATAGGTGCCGGGGATGGGTTCCTTGGTGACGCGCGGTTGGGTAGGCAGGCCATGGCCATGCTGGGGCATGCCGCCGGCGATGCTGATGCGCGCCTGGCTCACCGGCTGGCCCTCGGCGGTGGCGAGTTTGAGCCGCCAGGCATGCATCTGGCCGACGGCCGGGCCCTGCGCGGGCGGCTCCATCGCCACCACGAAGCGGCGCTGCACGCTCGGGTGCTGCAGGCTCAGGTCGAGGTCGGCCGGCGGGGTGCCGCAGGCCGTGAGCAGGCCCGCCAGCGCGGTGCTGGCGGCGGCGACCAGGACGAACGAGAGGGAAGATCGAGACATGGTGATGACTCCTTGCTGAAGGTGAATGGATTGGCGGTACGAACTTTCGTTGGCGCCGCCGCCGCGCGACAGCGGATTGCGATCGGCCGTCGGATTCCATCCGGCAAGGGTTGGGTGCGGCGATCGAACGGTCGATCCGGCCGCTCAGGCGCAGCCCGGCCCGCCGGGCGGCCCGTCGGTACCGTTCGCCACCGTTCGGTCGACAGCAGGCACCACTGCGGCACTGCCGCGCACGGCTCGTCTCATACGGCTTTCGGGCCGGCGCCGCGGCGCCGAAAGTCTGGCTGTCGACCACATCCCGTCGTCGACCAAACTCAAGGACTTTTCACCATGAACGCCAACCAGCAAACCCCCAGCACCAGCACCAACAACTGCGGCTGTGCCGCCTGCCCCGGCCAGCAATGCCCCTGCGGCTGCCAGCCAGGCGCCGCGGCGCAGGCCTGCGCCTGTGGCCCGCAATGCAAGTGCGGCGCCGATTGCGCCTGCCCCAAGGCCTGAGCCCGCGGGTGCGGCAATCCCACCCTTGCTGCCCCGCGCTTGGCGGGCGGCATGGGTGGCCCTAGAGTGGCGCTGTTGCCCGCTCAGCGATCCAGACCCGGCCCAAGCCCATCATGTCGTCTTCCAAGTTTCGAACCGCCAGCCTCTGGCCCGACACGCTCGGCGGCGCGCTGCGCATCGCCCTCGTCGCCGCGCTGGTCTGGGCCCTGGCGGCGACCCTGCTGTTCTTCCTCGCCCCGGGGCTGGAGACCTTTCCCCGGCTGCTGATGTTCTCGGAATGCGTCGGCCTGACGATGCTTGTCTGCACCCTGCTGCTCAGGCGCACGCGCCATTTTGCGCAGCTGCAGACCGGCACGCGCTGGCTGCTCACCGGCGCGATCGCGATCCCGACCGGCTATTTCGTGGGCCACCAGATCGCCTTCCTGCTGCTGGGCGAGCCGGCGCGCATGGTCGGGCACGAGCAGGTCAGCGTGGTTCCCATCATCTTCACCGTGCTGGTCGGCGGGCTGGCGCTGCATTACTACGCCACGCGCGAGCAGCTCGCCAACGAGGCCGCCACGCGCTCGGAAGCGCAGCGCCTTGCGGTCGAAGCGCAGCTGCGCCTGCTGCGCGCGCAGCTCGAGCCGCACATGCTCTTCAACACCCTGGCCAATGTCCGCTCGCTGCTCAGGGAAGACGTGGGGCGGGCCGAGTCGATGATCGACCAGTTGATCGTGTATCTGCGCAGCGCGCTGGCGGCCTCGCAGACCGAGGCGGTGACGCTGAGCCGCGAGTTCGCGCAGCTGCGCGCCTATCTGGACATCATGTCGCTGCGCATGGGGCCCAGGCTGAGCTACCGGCTCGAATTGCCGGGCGCGCTCGAAGCCACCCTGGTGCCGCCGATGCTGCTGCAACCGCTGGTGGAGAACGCCATCAAGCATGGCCTGGAACCCAAGGTCGGCGCGGGCAGCATCGAGGTGGTGGCGCGCGCCACCGCGGCGGGCATCGAGATCCGCGTCAGCGACAGCGGCCTGGGCCTGCCGGCCGACGAAGACCCCGGCCCGTCCGCGCGCCCCGCCAACGCCAGCTATGGCCTGCAACATGTGCGCGATCGACTGCGCACCGTCTATGGCCCGGCGGCCCGGCTCAGCCTCGAGCGGCGCGAGCCCACCGGCGTTAGCGCCGTGGTGTGCATCCCCCACTGAGCCGACCCTTATCGACGCCTCGAGGAAACCGACATGACCCTGCCCGCCCCGCCGACCGCCGTGATTGCCGAAGACGAACCCGTGCTCGCGCGCACCATGTGCCGCCTGTTGGCCGAGGTATGGCCGGCGCTGCACATCGCCGGCGTGGCCGAGGACGGGCTGCAGGCCACCGAGCTGGCGCTGGGCCAGCTGCCCGACGTGATGTTTCTGGACATCAAGATGCCCGGCCGGACCGGCATCGAGGTGGCCGAGGCCGTTGCCGACGAATGGCCCGAGGGCAAGCCCGAACCGCTGTTCGTGTTCATCACCGCCTATGACGGCTTTGCCGTGTCGGCGTTCGAGCGCGCCGCGGTCGACTACCTGCTCAAGCCCGTCACCAACGAGCGCCTGCGGCAAAGCGTCGAGCGGCTCCAGGCCAGGCTGGCCGAGCGCGCCGCGTCACCGCATGCCGGGGACATGGCCGCCCTGATGCAGCGCATGCAGTCGGTGGCGACCCAGGAGGCCGCGCCGCGCGAGCGCATCAAGGTGATACGCGCCGGTGTCGGCAACACGGTGCGCATGATCCCGCTCGCCGAGGTGGTGTGCTTCGAGGCGACGGAAAAATACGTCAACGTGGTGACCCCGGCGGGCGAGGCCCTGGTGCGCATGAGCTTGCGCGAGCTGATGGCGTCGATCGACTCGGAGGACTTCATCCAGGTGCATCGCAGCGTGCTGGTGAACTCAAGCTGCATCGTGAGCGCGACGCGCGATGAGAACGGGCACTACAGCCTGAGCGTGCGCGGCCTGCAGCGGCCGCTGAAAGTCAGCCGCGCCTTCAGCCATCTGTTTCGCCCGATGTAGGCGGGCCCTGGGGCGGCGCCGGCGTCTCGGCGGCGTCCAGCCCCCAGGACATCCAGTCCTCGCCGAAGAGTTCGGACGGATGGAGCGTGGCCACGCTGCCATTGCCGCACATCATCGCGTCCGCGGGACAGTATTTGTCGCAACCCCAGCAGATGCGCGAGGGTTGCGCGGGATGGATCGGGAATCGCTTGGCCATGCGGGCACTTAAAGATACATTTTTAATGTATCTTAAGCGTTTCCCGGCCGGCGTCAAGCGCGCGCGCCGATCATCTTCCAGCCGTTGCCCGAAGGGTCGCGAAAGCCCGCGTCGACGCTGCCATAGCGCTCGACCGGCTCCTGCGTGAATTCCACCCCCAGGCCGCGCAGGCGCTCGTAGGCGGCGCGGCAGTCGTTCACCACCAGCACCAGCGGCGGCATCGCGCCCTTGGCGACCAGCGCGCGCAGTGCCTGGGCGGTGGCCTCATCCTGCATCGGCGGCCCGGGCTCGAAAAGGCCGAGCTGGAACGAGGGCTGTTCCGGGTGCTGCACCGTCAGCCAGCGGAAAGCGCCGTTGCGCACGTCGGTGTGAACGCGAAAACCCAGCTTCTCAACGTAGAACGCAAGCGCTTCGTCCTGGCTGCGCACATACAAGCCGACCACATCGATACCTTGACTCATGGAGCCTCCTGTTCATTTCGAAGGCTTGTTTGTAGCGCCCGCCGCACGGCGCCGCTTCTCCGAAACTGCCATGACCAGACCGGGGCGCTGGGCGGCGCTGACGATGCAGTGGGGCACGCGGTCGAGCTGCTGGCGCTGGGCTCGCCCGCGCTCGCGGTTGGCGCTGGGGCTCTCGCCGGTGACATCCCGAAAGGTGCGGCCGAAGGTGCCCAGGCTCTCCCAGCCGGTCTGGAAGGCGATCTCGGTGATGGGCAGCTCGGTGTCGCGCAGCAGCGCGGTCGCGCGCTCGATGCGCCGCGTCAGCAGGTAGCGGTGCGGCGGCACGCCGAAGGCCTGCTTGAAGGAACGCGCGAAATGCGCGGCGGAGACGCCGCTGACGTCGGCCAGCCGGGCCACCGGCCAGGCCTCATGCGACGCGGCATCGATGCGGTCCTTGGCGCGCAGCAAGCGGCGCAGCAGTTCGGGGTCTTGGCTTGAAGGCAGTGCGTCGGCGGGCATGGCGGCAGTCTCGGCCGCTAGCTTAGCGCCAAGACCGCTGCGCCGGCGTCTCAGGGCAGGTTGACGAAATAGCCCGTCAGCATCAACAGCGCGCCACCCGACATGGTGTCGCCGGTGCCATTGACGTGGTAGCTCGCATTGATCGGTTCGCCAGGGCCAAAGTAGGCCAGCACGTTGTGGTTGATGAAGTTGCGCGTGCCCAGCACGCCGGTTGGCCCGCGCACGCCGGTGAAGGCGAGCGTGGCATAGGTGGAGCCGCCGAAGCCGGAGCTCACGAACCCATTGGGCAGCGTGCCGGCGGCGGTATCCACATAGCCGCTGATGTGGGTCAGCACCAGGCGCTTGCCCACCGGGACCTGGGCAAAGTTGAAGACGCAGACCGTGCTGCCGCGGCAGTTCGTGTTGGCCTGGGTCTCCTGGTAGGGATTGCGCCCGGGTTCATCGATCGACTGGACCAGCGCAGCGCGGGTCTGCGCCATCGCGGCGGGAGCCCAGGACACACCAGCCATCGCGAAGGCAACGGCCATGGCTGAGGTCAGGCCGTGACGGGAAATCAAGGTCAATGTCATGTTCTTCATCCTTCGTTGGGGGCCAAGGGCCTGCGACGCCGCGCGGACCAGCCGGCGGCGCAAGCCGCCGTCAAGCCCAACAGGGCGCCGCCGGGTTCGGGCACGGTGGCCGCCTCGGGCAACGTCACCGTGAACGCGTAGTGGCCGTCGCCAAAGTAGAGCGGCCCGCCCAGGGCTGTGAAGCCATCGCCCAGAACACCACTGCCGAGGTTCTCCGCGAACGACAGGTTCTCGAAAACGCCGATCGCCAGGGTGTAGTCGCCGGCACTCAGCAGCAGGTCCTGCGTGAAGTCACCTCCCACGCTCACCGCGTGCAGGTAATTCGATGCGCTGAAGCCGGCCGTGGCCCAGTCCGTGCCGCTGAACAGCGTGAAGTAGGGATCGATGCCGCCCGCCGCAAAGCCCAGGCTGGTGACGCTCACCGTTCCGCCCAGGGCGACATGCAGCACATGCAGGGCCACGTTGTTCGCGCTTGCCAGTTCGTCGATGAACTGTGCCGCGCCCATGTCCGATGCCACGAGCGCGGTGTTGCTGGGATCGTCGAGCTTGCCGCTCAGCGAGACCACGGCGGCCAGCGCCGGCCCGGCAAGCAGGGCCAGCAGCGGCCCGGTCAACCCCCGCGAGATTCTGTTGAACATGGTGGGTACCCCGCTCGGATTCGTTGATGGCGGCCCATTCTGCGGGGGCAGGCCCGCTGAAGGGACGCGCGCCGGGGTTCATTCTTGGGGCTCCCCCCAATCCGTAAGTCCGGCGGCATGGCTTGGCTGCGTCGTCGGGATTCTTGACACCCGGCGCCATGCCATCGCCGAAGACGGGCGCAGGCTGTTGATTTCAGAGGTGATCTTCATGCGGGCATGCGGATTGCGACGCCAGGCACAGGCGCGCCTCATGGCGCGCATCTTGGACTGAACAACTGGAGCATCCATGCGCAAGCTCTACCGAAACACGGCATTGGCCGGCCTGTTGTCAGCCAGCGCGGCGTCCGCCCTGGCGGTGCCTCTCATGACCTTTGGCTACGATGCAACGGCCAACAAGGTGGTCGTGCCAGGCAATGCGCCGGCGATAGCGCGGGCCAGCTTCGAGACGGCGCTCTCCAATCTGGGTGGTCCGTTGCTGCGCGAGGACATGGAGGGCATGAGCGTCACGGACCTCCTGAACAAGTCCCCGATTGCGTTTTCCTTCGGCAGCGTGACGGGCACGGCCGTCACCCCGTCGACTGAGGCTGTGAGCCTGCCCGTCACCGGTGTGTTCAACACCACCAGTGGTGGGTCGAAGTTCATCGATGCGACGGGCGACGTGACGATCACCTTCGGCCAGGCGCTCTCGGGTTTCGGCCTCTACCTGACCGACCTGGGTGACTTCAATGGCGCCCTGCTCACGGCGACCGTGGCGCTGGTCGGCGGCGGCACGGCGCAAGTGGATGTCCAGCGTGGTGGCGAGAATGCCAGCCTGCTGTTTTTCGGCGTCCTTGAGTCCGATCTCACTGTTCGCTATTCCAGCATCACCTTCAATACCAACGCCGATACGGGCAGCCCTGACGTGTTCGGGATGGACGACTTCGTGGGCGTGGTGCGCGTGACGGATGGGCAGGTCCCCCTGCCTTCCACCATCACCCTGCTTTGGGCGGGCCTGCTAGCGCTTGGGATGAGCCGCCGGCGAAATAGAACTTAAGGCGCGCTTTGCTTGGGCCTTGAGCGCCGGCCAGGGGCCGAGACTTCCGGCACGGCGCGGCGCCGCGCGGCAAGCCATTCGGTCGGCGTGGACCCCGTCCTCAGCACGAAGGCGCGCGTCAAGGCGTTGGGGCTGCCATAGCCCACCTCGTCCGCCACATGCTTGAGCTGCCGCCCCTTGGCCAGCAGACCTTGGGCCAGGCCGATGCGCCAGCCTTGAGATGACCCTATGTCAGCACCGCGCGCAGCAGATGGATCAGGACCAGTTCGCTCAGGCGGTCCGCGGCGGCGCCGATAGCTGCGCGATCAAGGGGCTGCCGACGGGCGCTCCGTACACCCTTGAGGCACGGCGGGTGATTCTTCCGCGCGCCGGAACAGCCAATTCCCCCACGGGTGATTTCTCAAGTGCGGGGCGCTCCCTAGAGTGCCGACCCAGGCCTGCGGCATTGCGCAGGACCTGCAAACACTCCAAATCGCATCCACAAAGGAAACCCCATGAAAGCAGCCATCATCATCCTGTCGGACCCCAAGAACAGCGGCGAAGACGCCCTGGGCCGCATGTTCAACGGCCTGGCCGCCGCCTACGACTTCAAGCAGCGCGGCACCGCCGTCTCGATCTACTTCCAGGGCGCGGGCACGCGCTGGCCCGGCGTGATCAGCCAGGCCGACCATCCCGTGCATGCGCTGTTCAAGGCCGTCGAGGGCGAGATCGCCGGCGTCTCCTGCGGTTGCGCCGATGTGTTCGGCTCGCGTGAGGACGCCGTGAAGAGCGGCTTCGATCTGATCACCGACAACAGCGTGCCCGGCACCTCCGGCCTGCCCAGCCTGGGCAAGCTGGTGGCCGACGGCTTCACCGTCTTCACCTTCTGAAGCAGCGCTGAGGAGAAACGACCATGGCCTTTGCATTCCATGAGGGCGAACGCGCCGTGCAGGCGCGCGCCGGCGAAGCGGCGATGGCGCTGCGCAATGCCAGCGTGATCACCGACACGGTGATCGCGGGCGCCCGCGCCTTCATCGAGAAGCAGCTCATGGTCGCCACGGCGACCCGCAACACCGAGGGCCAGCTCTGGGCCTCGCTGCTGTCGGGGCCGCCGGGCTTTCTGCGCAGCCCGGAGGGGCGCGCGATCGAGATTCAACTCGGGGTCGAGCGCCGCCCGGCGGACGATCCCTTCTGGCAAGACCTGGCCGAGGGATCGCGGGCCGGCCTGCTCTTCATCGAACTGGCGACACGCCGGCGCTACCGCGTGAACGGCCGGGTCGAGCATCTGGACGCCGAGATGGCGCGGCTGGGCATCGCCGAGGCCTACCCCAACTGCCCCAAGTACATCCAGCGCCGCCACCCTCGGAGCGACGCCTCGGCCCTGGCGGCCGAGCCGGCGTCGACGCGCCGCGGTCACGCGCTGGATGCCGCGGCCGTGGCCCTGCTGGCCGCGGCCGACACCTTGTTCATGGCCACCGGCGCCCCCGGCGGCGAGCTCGATGCCTCGCACCGCGGCGGCCCGCCGGGCTTCATCCAGCTGCTGGATGCAAGGCGCCTGCGCGTGCCCGACTACGCCGGCAACAGCATGTTCAACACCCTGGGCAACCTGGCGCTCGACCCGGCCTGCGGCCTGGTGGTGCCGGACTTCGAGCATGGCCGGCTGCTGCATCTCAGCGGCCGTGCCAGCCTGCGCTGGGACCTGCCGGATCCACAGGGGCGCAGCGGCGGCACCCAGCGCTTCTGGGAATTCGAGGTGGACGACTGGCTGGCGCGCCCTGCGGCGAGCGGGCTGGCCTGGGAATACCTGGACGCATCGCCCTTCTTGCCCAAGGCCTCCGCATGAAACTCGTCGTTCATCAGATCCTGCAACATGGTGCGGCGGTGCGCGAGATCCGCCTGCGCGATCCACAGGGTCAGGTCTTGCCTGCCTGGCGCGCCGGTGCGCATCTGCGCCTGCAGCTGCCGCTGGCGCAAGGCGAGCCGCTGCAACGCCACTACTCGCTGCTGGGCCCGGAGGGCGCGGCGCATGAGTACCGCATCGCCGTGTTGCAGGATCCGAACTCGCGCGGCGGCTCCCGCTGGATTCACACCCAATTGCGCGAGGGCGCGCTGCTGGAGGCTGACGCGCCGGTTGACAGCTTCCCCCTGCAGGCCGGGCAAGGCCGCAGCATGCTGGTGGCCGGCGGCATCGGCATCACGCCCATGCACGCCATGGCCCATGCGCTCAACGCGCGCGGGCAGGACTTCGAACTGCACTACCTGGCGCGCAGTGCCGAGCGGCTGGTGCTGCTCGACGAGCTGCGCGCCCTGCCCCACGCGCGCCTGCGTCTGCACGTCGGCGGCAAGGCTGCCGCGCTGGACGACATGCTGGGACGCTACCAGGCCGGGGCCAGCCTGCATGGCTGCGGCCCGGTGCCGCTGCTGAACGCGCTGCGCGAGCGCGGGGCTTCGCTGGGCTGGCCGGAGGCGGCGCTGCACTTCGAGAGCTTTGGTGCGCGCGCCGCCAGCGGCGACCGCCCCCTGCGCGTGCACATGGCGCTCAGCGGCATGTGCGTGGACGTGGCGCCCGGCACCTCGATCCTGGATGCCTTGATCGCCGCCGATGCCTTCGTGCCCTATGACTGCAAACGCGGCGAATGCGGGCAATGCCACAGCCGTGTGCTGGACGGCAGCCCACTGCATCGCGACCTCTGCCTGAGCGCGGCGCAGCGCGAGCAGGGCCTGTGCATCTGCGTGGGCTGGGCCAGCAGTGCGGAACTGACGCTGGAGCTGTGAGCCCGGCGGCCCACGCAGCTCACAGACCCAGCTCGCTGAGCGACGGATGGTCGTCGGGGCGACGCCCTTGCGGCCAGTGGAACTTGCGCTCCTCGGGCTTGATCGGCAGATCATTGATGCTGGCGTGGCGCACCGCCATATAGCCGGCGGCGTCGAACTCCCAGTTCTCGTTGCCGTAGGCGCGGTACCACTGGCCGGAGTCGTCGCGCCACTCGTAGGCGAAGCGGACGGCGATGCGGTTCCCGCGCGGCCGCGGGGGGACGATGTTCATGCCTGCTGTTGGGGATGCCACAAACCGGGCATGTCGACATGCCCGGGCAGGGCCTGAAGGCGTGCGATCCAGCCGCAGAGGTGGACGTATGGCGCCAGCTCGACGCCACCCTCCGGCGCCAGGGCGATATAGGGGTAGATGGCGAGATCGGCGATGCTGGGCCGCTCGCCCGCGAGCAACCACGTCTGATCGCGCAACTGCGCGTCCAGCACTTGCAGCAAGGCCTGGCTGCGCTGCGTGGCCGCCTCCACATCGATGCTGCGGCCGAACTTCTTGTGCATGCGCAAGAGCGCGGGGCCGTGCGCCACTTCGTTGGCGGCCGTGGACAGCCATGCCTGCAGCGCACCCAGCCGCGCCGCGTCCTCGGGCCACCAGGCCGGCCCGCCGTAACGCGCCGCCAGGTAGACCAGGATGGCCTGGCTGTCGCGCACGACCACCTCGCCATCCACCAGCACCGGCACCTGGCCGAAGGGATTCATGGCGAGGAACTCGGGCTGCTTGTGCGCGCCGCCGGTGGGCGCCAGCAACTCGTGCGGCAGCCCCAGCATGGCGAGCAGCAGGCGCACCTTGTGCGCGTTTCCGGAGAGGGGGAAGTGGTAGAGCTTCAAGGCAAACCTCGGGCAAAGCGAGCGAAACAAGCTTGCACTGTGCCGGGCTTGCCCCGCTTGCGGAACCGCCGCCGCGTGAAAGACTGAGTTGCAGCGGCCGTATCACTGCGGCGCTCAGGCGCCCGGCCCGCAATCCAGGCAGCGCTCGACCGGCGGCGGCCCCATGCGCAGATCGCGTTGCAGCAGGCGCAGCGCGGTGCGCAAGCCCTCCTCGATGACCGGGTGGTAGAAGGGGCTGTCCAGCATCTCCTGCACGGTGTCGCCGCGCTGCACCGACCAGGCCAGCAGATGCGCCAGATGCTCGGCACGCGGGCCGATCATCTCGGCGCCCAGCAGGCGCCCACTGCCCTGCGCGGCATAGACATGCAGGGCACCGCGATTGACGCCCATGACGCGGCTGCGCCCCTGGTCGGCAAAGGACACATGGCCCGCCAGAAAGGCCTTGCCGGCCGCCAGCAGTTCGGCATGGCTGTGGCCGGCGATGGCCATCTGCGGGTCGCTGAACACCACGGCCAGGGGCGCGCGGCGCGGCCGCACGCGCACGTCGGGCCAGCGGCCGGCGTTGTCACCGGCAATGCGGCCCTCGTCCGCCGCCTCTTGGAGCAGCTCGCGCTCGCCGTTGGCGTCGCCGGCGATGAACACGGGGGCCGTGCCGATCTGGCCGGTGTGCCGGTCGTAGGCCGGCAGGCCATCGGGGCCCAGCATCAGGCCGCTGTGCTCCAGCCCCAGCCCGTTCAGGCGGGGGCGGCGCCCGGCCGCCGCCAGCACATAGTCGAAACGCTCGGTGCGGCCGTCCAGTTCCAGCAGCACCTCCTCGCCGGCACGCCGCAGCCGGGGCGCGGGCTGGTTCAGCGACAGCGCCAGTTCGGCGCCGAACAACTCGCGCGCCAAGGCCTGCAATGCCGGGTCGGTGAGGGGGCCGACGCGCTGGCTGCGGCCCAGCACCCGCACGCGCACGCCAAGGCGATGCAGGGCCTGCGCCAGCTCGAGCGCGATCACGCCGGTGCCGAGCACGAGCACGGCGCGCGGCAAGTCGTGCCAGTCGAACAGCTCGTCGTTGCGTATCAGGCGCTCGCCCAGGGCGGCCGCCCAGGCCGGCTCGATATGCGGCTCCGAGCCCGTGGCGATGACGATGCGCTCGGCATGCACGCGATGCGCCTGAGCGTCCGCACCGCTGACTTCCAGGGTCAGCGGCGCGATGAAGCGCGCCCAGCCTCGCAGGCGGTGCTCGGGCGCCCAGCCCTCCACCGCCTCGGTCACGAAGCCGACGAAACGATCCCGCTCGCTGCGCACCCGGGCCATCACGGCCGCGCCGTCAATGCGCGCCGGGGCATCGACGTACACCCCGAAGCGGCCCGCCTCGGCCACCGCATGTGCCGCCTCGGCCGCGGCAATCAGCAGCTTGCTGGGCATGCAGCCAACGCGGGCGCAGGTGGTGCCATAAGGGCCGCCCTCGATGGCCAGCACGCTGCTGGTGTGCGCCAAGGCAGCGCGATAGGCGGACATGCCCGCTGTGCCACTGCCAATGATGGCAACATCGACCCGGTGTTCACGCATGCATCGCTCCTTGAGGTGTCAGGATAGTCCGGCTGGGTGCCGGTGCATTGGAAACCAGCCGCCGCGCGCCGCGCTCGGCAATGCGCTTCAGTTGAGCGCCGGGCTGGCGCGCAACCGTTCGATCGCCAGATCCAGAAATGCGCGCGCCTTCTGCGAGGCGTGCCGCCCCTCGCGGTGCACCAGCTGCACCGGCAGGGGCGCCGTCTCGAACTCGCTCAGCAATATCTTGAGGCGCCCTTCGCGCACATGCTCCGCGACCTGGTAGGACATCAGGCGCGACAAGCCAAAGCCAGCCACGGCGGCGGCCACCGCCGAATCATTGCTGGTGGTGATCATGCGCGGCTGCAGCTTCACGATCCTGGCTGCGCCGTTCTCCACCAGGCGCCATTCGGGCGCGGGGGTGACGCCGCTGGCGGAAACAATGGTGTGGGCCGCCAGCTCGTCCGGGCTTTGCGGCACGCCATGCCGCTCCAGATAGCTGGGCGCCGCGCAGATCACGCGCCGCACCTTGCCGACACGGATCGCCTGCATCGAAGAGTCGGGCAATTCGCCGATGCGCACGGCGATGTCCACGCCCTCGTCCATCATGTTCACGACGCGATCGAGAAACCAGCAAGAGGCCGTCACCTCGGGATAGCGCTGCAAATACTCCGTCACGATGGGGGTGACGTAGAGCGCGCCGAAGAGCACCGGCGCCGTGAGCGTCAGCCGCCCACGTGGTGCGCCGTGCAGGCCGCTCACCGATTCGTCGGCCTCGGCCAGTTCGGCCAGGATGCGCCGGCAATCTTCCACATAGCGCGCCCCCGCGTCCGTGACGCGCACCACCCGCGTGGTGCGGGTCAGCAGGCGCACGCCCAGATGGGCTTCCAGCTCGCTGATGGCCCGCGTGACCGCGGGCGGCGAGATGTTGAGCTTGCGCGCGGCGCCGGCAAAACCGTTCGCGTCCACCACCGCCGTGAACACATTGATCAGGTGCAGTCGGTCCACTGTTTCTCTCCACGCAACGGTGTCTTGGATTTGCAGGTGATTCTAAGCAGCGGGCGATTCAAGGACAGTTCAGCCATTCGCTCAGCACAGGGCGGATGAGACCAAACCCCAATCAACTTGCCCCTGCTACCCACCGGAGATTGAACATGTCGCGCATCAGCATCCCCAGCATCGAAACCTCGCTCGAAGCTTCCAAGCCCCTGCTGGCAGCCGTCAAGCAGCAACTGGGCGTGGTGCCCAATCTGATGAAGCTGGTGGGCCACAGCCCCGCCGCGCTGGAAGGCTATCTGTCGCTGAACGGCGCCCTGGCCAAGGGCAAGCTGAGCGCGCAGCTGCGTGAGCGCATCGCCCTGGCCATCGCCGAATACAACGGCTGCGACTACTGCCTGTCGGCACACAGCTACCTGGCCGCCAACGTCGCCAAGATCGGTGCCGCCGAAATCGACGCCGCACGTGCGGGCCGCTCGGATGACGCGCGCAGCGCGGCGGCGCTGCACTTCGCTCGCCGCGTGGCAGAGAGCCGTGGGCGCGTCTCCGACGCTGACCTGGCCGCCCTGCGCGCGGCCGACTTCGATGAAGCCAGCGTGGTCGAGATCGTGCTGAACGTGGCCCTCAACGTGCTGACCAACTACGTCAATAACGTGGCCGCCACCGACATCGATTTCCCGGCGGTGCACGCCAAGTTGGCCGCCTGAGCGCCGGCGCCACCAACCGCTGCAGCGCGTACTCAAGGATGCCCGGCGGACGCCGGCGGCTCAGTGCATCCGGCAGTGGCAATAGACGAATTGCTGGATCGCGCCGGCCGGCGTCTGATGCGCCTCGCTGAGGTGCTCCAGCAACTCGAATGAGCCGCCGAACTGGGCGTGGAGTTCGCCCGGCGCGTAGCGCACCACCGGCAGGCCGCTGCATTGCGTGGGGCCCTCGGGTCCGAAGGCGGCCACGATGACATGCCCGCCCGGCCGCACCGCGCGCCGCACCCGTTCCACATAGGCCGCGCGCTGCGCCGGTTCGGTCAGGAAGTGGAACACCGCGCGGTCGTGCCAGATGTCGTAGGCGTTCTCGGGCAGGTCGACCTGGGTGATGTCGCCGACGATCCAATGCACGGCATCGGCCCGCGCCTGCAGCCGCTGCTGCGCCACGGCGAGTGCGGCCGCGGAGATGTCGAGCACCGAGACTTCGAACCGCGGCTGCGCCATCAGGTCGTCGACCAGCGTCGAGGCGCCGCCGCCCACATCGATCACGCGGCTCGGGCCCGGGCCGGCGATCCGCCGTATCAGCGCCAGCGACTGCTGGGCATGCGGCTGGAACCAGCTGACCGTTTCGGTCGGCTTGCTCGCGTAGACCCTGTCCCAATGGTTCTTTGCTTCCATGCCAACGCCCCGTGGTGGATGAGTTGCGGATTGTCTCCCGGCCTCAGTCGCGGCGTCTCCGAGGGGGAATTTGCGTTGACTGCGGTCAACGCGGCCCGGGCCCCGCCATGGCAGGCTGGCCCTGGCATCCCGCCGAACGGCAGCTATGGAGATCCCCATGGACGATCTGATGAAGCAGAAGATCCTGGCCCTGCTTGATGGCCACAGAATCATGACGATTGCGACGCTGCGGCCGGACGGCTGGCCCCAGGCAACCACGGTGGGCTATGTGAACGAGGGCCTCACGCTGTGGTTTCTCTGCGGCCTCGAAAGCCAGAAGGCCAGGAACCTCGCGCACGATGATCGCGTGTCGCTCACGGTTGACCATGACACGCCCGACATCATGTCGATCACCGGCCTGTCGATGGCGGCGCGAGCCCAGCGCGTGAACGACCGCGCCGAGGCGGAGAAGGTCATCGCGATGCTGCCGCTGAAGTACGCCGACGCGCCGCCTGCGACCGCGCAGATGGCGATGCCCAGGCCGGAGGAGGTGGCGATCTTCCGCGTGGTGCCCGAAATCGTCTCCGTGCTCGACTACACCAAGGGCTTTGCGCACACGGATCTCGTCGTCGTCTAAGGCCGTGCTCACAGCGACTTCAGGTATTCGGCCAGCTCGGCCATCTGCTGCTCCGTGAGTTGCAGCCCTCGCCTGGCGTTGTAGCGGCGTGCGACGTCGAGCAGGCTGGCGGCGGAGCCGTCATGGAAGTACGGCGCGTGCTGCCACACGCCCTTGAGCGGTGAGCTGCGGTACTGCCGGCTGGCCGAACGCGCGGCGTAGCTCGGCGTCTCCGGTTCGGCCATCGAGTCCGCGGCTGGGTGCAGGGTGCTGTTGGCATCGCTGAACAGGCTGCCGCTGTGGCAGCTTGCGCATTGGCCCTTCCCTTCGAACACCAGCTTCCCGCGGGCGGCGGCATTGGCATCGAAGCTCCCCGCCGGCGCGGGCGGGGCCGCGAGCGTCAGCTGATAGGCCTGCAGCGCCGGCAGCTTGGCCGAGACCAGATCCTGGCTGCCGTTGCTGATGCTCAGCTGCAGGCGCGGCTCCGTCACCGTGCCCTGGCCACCCATTTCCGCAACGGCCACATAGCGGTTCCAGTACGCGAGGTCCTGCCCGTCGCCGGTCACCGTGATGGCATGCAGGCCCTTGAGACCATAGGCGGGAGGAATGACGACGGGCTTGTTCAGGCCGTCGATGTTGTGGCGCGGATCGAACTTGCCCGGCCCCCAGCTCCGGTACACCTTCTTCATTGCGTCGCTAAGCGCGGGCGACAGGGCGATGATGGCGCCGGCGTTGAGGTCGCGGTTGGCCCAGCCATCCAGGCGCTTGCCGATGCCCGGCGCGAACGAGTTGTCGACCGTCGAATGGCATAGCGCGCAGGTGATGCCGACACGCTTGAGCACGTCCTGCCCGTTCACCGTCTCGACCGTGCCCTTGAGGCCCAGCACCGCGTCCAGCTTCAGCAGGGCGATCGTCGTCGCGGGCTTGCTCAGGTCGATGCTGCCGTTCTTGATGCCTTCGACGACGCTGGCCGGCAGCGCCTGGGCATCGACCTTCAGGCCGACGGACAGGGCCGTGGCGGGATCCACGGCGGCGCTGATGACCTCGTGCATGCGCAGGGTGTCGGTCCAATGCGCTTCGTCGCCAAAGCTGTCGTAGCGGAAGATCTGCCGCCCCTGCTCGGCCATGGCCGCCGCATCCGCTGCTGTGGTGTCGGCGGACGGGGTCTCGTCCGCGCCGCCGCAGGCCGTCAGCGTCACGGCCGCGGCCAGCGGCAGGGCCCAGTACGTTCGCAGGCCCCTGCCCATCACCGGCCAGGCCTTGTTTGCTGTGTTGCGTTCAAGCATGTCGCTCACTCCTGATGTTTGGCCGGACCCGTGGCCCGGCATTGCGGGCTGGCGTCCAGCGCGCGAAGGTAGGCAATGAGGTCGCGCCGCTCCCGCGCGTCGGCGATACCGTCGTAGGTCATGCTGGTGCCGGGTACGGCCGCCAGCGGTGCGGCCAGAAAGCGGTCCAGCGTGGCGGCATTCCAGACCCAGGGCTGCGCCTTCATGGCCGCGCTGAAGGCATAGCCCGGCAGGCTCCCGGCGCGCCGCCCGAACAGGCCACAGTGCCGCGGCCCGACGCTGTCGTACGCCGGCGCATGGCAGCCCATGCAGCGCCCATACAGCTGCTCGCCGCGCAGCACGTCCGGGGTCTGCTGGCCGGGACCGGCCCTGGCGGTGATGCTGGCCGCGGCGGCCAAGCCGGCGATCAAGACCTGGCACCACCGCCGGCCGGAGGCGCGCGCCCACATCCGGCGGCTCACGACATGAAGGCGCTGGGGATCGGCACCTCGCCCAGTGCCTGCCGCAGGATGGCCCAGTGCATGGCCTCGTCGCCGAGGATGCTGGCCGCCGCCTTGGCAAGCGCGCGGTCCGCGAACAGCGGCACGGCCCCCAGGTAGGCGCTCACGGCGCCCTGTTCGAGCCGCGCCGCAAAGCGCAGCACGTCGGCCTGGGTCTTGAGCTGATCCACCGGGAAGTTGTAGGCCGCCTTGGCCGTGACGGGCTTGCCCCCGAGCTGCTCCACGACCTTGGCCAGCGTCTGCGCATGCTCCTTGTGGTGGCCCTGGAAGCCGAGCGCCAGCTCCAGCACCGGCTTTTGCAGCAGCTGGCTCTGCGCGCCCAGCTGGTAGGCCGCGATGGCCTCGAGCTCCGCCCCCAGGGCGGTATTGATGATCTGCACATCGTTGGCCGTCGAACCGGCCGGGCTGGCCGCCGCCAGCGCATGCTTGCCGGCCAGCAGCGCCACGGCGGCGCCGGACAAGGACAGGCCGGAGCTGCCCAGGAACAGGCGACGCGCCATGGCGGGATTCGAGATCTGAAGGAACGACATATGAAACTCCTTGCGCGGGGTGGTAACGAGTGAAGTGGATGCCCCTGCAAAACCGAGCACGCAGGGGCGTGGGCAGGCGCTGGCGCGCTTGCGTCAGTGCCGAACGGGGTGAATGAGGCCGGTGGCGCCAGCCGGGCGCGGGCGGCTAGGGGTCCGAGGCCGCGGGGCTGGCGCAGGCTTGCGCGGCCAGGCGTGACAGCACGGTGGCGACGATGCGGTCGCAGCGCGCGCCGTCGAAGGAGAAGGCGTCGCCGGTTGCGACGTCCATGTCCTGCGAGAGCGCTTCACGCAGCAGGGCACGGGCGCGGAAGAAGCGGGTGCGCACCGTGGCGGCCGGCAACTGCAGCGCCAGGGCCACCTCCTCCACGCTCATCTCCTCGACGGCGCGAAGCACGAACACCGTGCGGAACAGCGCGGGCAGCTGATCGATGCGCGCCTCGATGAGCTGGCGCATCTGCCCGCGCATCGCCAGCCGCTCGGGCTGCTCCTGCGCGGCAGGATCGCTCATCAGCGCTTCGAGCGTCGTCGACGCAGCGGACTCATCGTCGGACGGCATGGCCAGCCCCTCCAAGGCAATCACCTGTGCGCCGCTGGCACGCTTGCGCAGGCGGCCCAGGGCTTCGTTGGCCACGATGCGCACCAGCCAGGTGGACAGCTGTGCCTCGGCACGGAAGCCGGGCAAAGCGGACCAGGCCCGCAGATAGGCCTCCTGCAACGCGTCCTCGGCTTCCTCGTCGCACTTCACGATGCTGCGCGCGGTGCGGAACAGGCGCCGGTTGTGGCGCCGCATCAAGGCCTCGAAGGCGGCCTCGTCGCCGCCCGCAGCAAGGCGCGCGAGTTCGCCATCCGGCTGACTGGCGGGATGCGCTTGGGCGTGGCTGATTGCGGGCTTGGCGGGCATGGTGCGTTCACCGGAGTTTGCGAGTGTTGCCCATTGGATGCGGAATCCGGGGGTTGCGTTCCCGAACGTGTTCGAGACCTCGCGCGTCGCCATGGTCGAGCCGGGAGGCAACACCTTTTCTTGGCGATCACCATAAAGACTGGGGCTGCAGCGCACACCTGCTGACAGCCCCGATGAGCGCTGCAAGCGTGGTCTTAGGATTGCCAAGCTCGCCATCGCGAGGTCTGATCGGGATTCGGGCAGTCACTGGAGCTCACATGAACACGCCGTCATCCAACGAGCAGCACCGCTTCGTCCTCAGCCACCATGACGAGGCTGCCTTTAAGACCGGGGGTCTGCGCAGCTACTCGTCCTATCGTGATCTGGATGTCGCTGAGGCAACGAACGGCCTCGCGCGAGCGCATGTGATCCGCATGATCGAGCCCTACCGGCCCGAGTTGAGCGTCCGTCATCATCATGACGTGCAGTTCCAGATGGTCTACTGCCTAAGAGGGTGGTTCGAGACCGAGTTTGAGGGTGTCGGCCGGCGCCGGCTGCATGCGGGCTCGAGCTGGGTGCAGCCACCCAACATCCGCCACACCGTGGTCGGATGGTCCGAGGATTGCGAACTGCTCGAGATCTTCATTCCAGCCGAGCACGAGACCGTGAGCGATGCTTGAAGCATGGGCACTGTCGTTGTTGAACGGCCGCTCCTCGCCGAGAGCAGCCTCTAGAGTTAGTCGGGCTCAGGCTGCCATCGCTGCACAACTGCCGTTCGCTGCCGCGACGCCAGCGTCAGCCTGACCGCATTGGTTGCCCTCCAGAGGCTATCGGTCCTTCAACACGCGCCCCTGGTCGACCAGGTCAGCGGAAGGGCCCGGGCGCTCCCGCTACGCCACGCCGTTTCCTACTTGTGAACGGCCCCTACCTGAATGGCCGCGAGACGGGGAAAGAACACTCTCGCGTTATAGGACTTGCATTGCATCGTCACTGTGCTTGCCGACGAGAAAACCAGCGTGTGCTGAAGGCTGATGTTGTCCATCGTCCCCGCCGGCAGCGTTCGCTGGTATTCCGGTCCGGCGTTGTCCAGGGTGAAGCTTGGCTCGCTGAGGCGGCACCATGTCGCCCTGCTTTGAACATCGTCGTTCTCCACCATCACGCGCCCGACAACGAGGTAACTTCCAGGGGGAAGGTTGATGGAAACGACATTGGTGATGACGTCGTTCAGCAGATCCGGCGCGAATACCCCGTCGACGGCGTAGACATCACTGGGGCCCCGACTACCTTGCGGCCCCATGGGCCCGACGTTGCCTTGAGGCCCTGTCAACCCTTGTGGCCCCTGCGGACCTTGCGGACCCTGTGGACCCATCGGCCCCTGAAGGCCCGTAGCAACCGGATCCAGAGGCGTCCAACCCTTCTTGCACGTCGTTCCGGCGGACAGGTTGCCGCCCGAATCCACACACAAGATCAGCGCGTGCGCACTCGTCATACCCAGCGCGGTGATCGCGGCCACGATGAGCGGCCTGAGTCCAAGAAACCTGGTCGGAGACATAGGATAAACCTCTCTTCGCGCCGTATGGTTGGACAGAGCGCAGGATCGGCGCGCCACCGATGCGGACGAGAGTCTTCACCCGAGGGCTCTCTTTTTGATTCTGCGCACCGGAGTTGGAAAGCGTCAATCCTGCGATCACCGGCGCGCGTCCGCTGCTTTCGCTAGGGCGCGTGTGCAGCCGGCTCGGGCACTACTCAATCGCCAGCTTTGCAAAAGAGGCGGTGGCGTCGGTGATGCGTTTGAGGACGTCGTCCTTGCCCATGACTCCATGCCGTTGCGCCAGGTACTCGCCGGTGTTGTAGGCCAGCATGACCTTGCCCGTTTCATCCTCCCAGGCAACGATCTTGAGCGGAAGATCGATCGCAGTGGCGGGGTACTGCGGCAGCAGGGCTGGGAGCACCGTGCCTCGGCCAAAGATCAACAGCTGGGCGGGGCGCACCTTGCCGCCCTGCGTCGCCGCCACGGCCTGAAAGTCGACTCTTGCAAAGATCTGAAAGCCGCTGGCTGCCTTGACTGCGGCTTCGGCGCGGTCGATGGTTTCAGCAACCGAGAATTTGCTGGGCATGGCGACCACCCCTTGCACCTGCGCGCTCGCGTTGGCCAGCAGCAAGGCAGCAAACAGAAACGAGAGCAGTTTGTACTTCATCGCCGACTCCTCAATCAAGGTAGACCGCCAATCGCCACAGGGCCTCGCCATCTCAGGCAGGGGCGACGCCCTTGACCGCCCAGGCAGCCTTCACAGCATCGCGCAGCCTGGTGCGTCCGGCATCCGCAAGCGTAGCGACATATTCAGCCCGCGGTCCGTCCCAAATGTCAGGCAACAGACAGCACGGGCGACGAAGATGGCGCCCGGCCGGTTACCCACCAGGCCGAGGATGTCATGGGAGCAGTTTGGTGCCAACGCAGCGCCATTGCCTGGGCTGGCCGTGAACTCGAGCACCCCATACGAAGCGCCGTCACAGGCATCAGGCCCGCACCAGTTCGCGCGCATGGGCGCGGCCGCGCTCGCCTACTACCTGGCAGCGCGCTTGGGCCTGCTGATTCCCTACATCGGATCGCATGTCTCGCTGATCTGGCTGCCCACCGGTATCGCACTGGCTGCTTATCTGCGTTGGGGCACGTCGATGGCGCCGACCATGCTGCTGGCCGCCTTTCTGATCAATTACCAGATCGGCACGCCCGCCTGGGCGGCGCTCGGTATCGCGGCGGGCAATGCGCTGGGCCCTTGGCTAAGCGCCCAACTGCTCGGCCGCTTGGGCTTTGACGCGGCACTCACGCGCCGCGCCGACCTGGGACATTACCTGCTGGCCGTGGCGCTGGGCATGCTGGTCACCGCCAGCAATGGCTGCGTCTGGCTGCGTTTGGCGGGCTTCCTGTCGGCCGGCCAATGGGCGCCCGCCTGGCTCACCTGGTGGACCGGCGATGCGGTCGGGGCCCTGCTGGGCGGTATTCCGCTGGTCGCCATGTCGCGCGCCAGCATGCGCACCAGCTTTGCCGGCCGGCGCGGCCGCTTCAACATGGCCTTGCTGGGCCTGGTGCTGGCTTGCGGGCTGCTGACCTTCTCGCCCTGGACGGCGCCCGCGACGGCCTTGACCTTTCCCTTGCTGGCCCTGCCGCTGTTCCTGATGGCCGTGCTGGCGCTGCGTGCGGGCGTGCTGGCGGCCTCGCTGGCGGTATTGCTGCTGTCGGGCACGGCCGCCTGGGGCACCGCCAGCGGCATCGGCCCGTTTGCCGGACACGACACCCACGCCGGGCTGCTGGCCCTGTGGAGCTATGTCACCGCCCAGGTCTGCACCGGCGTGCTGATCTGCGGCCTGGCGGCCGAGCTGCTGGCGAGCCAGCGCCAGCAGCAGGCGCAGTTCCAGCATGCCAGCGAAGGCATTGTGGTGGTCGATCCGGAAGGCCGGCTGACCGCGCTCAACCCGATGGCGCGGCTGATGCTGGAGCTGGCGCCGAAAGAGCCGCCAGGCACACCCGGCTTGGCGCTCACGCAACTGCCCAATGGCAATGGCACATCGCTTGCCGAATGCCTGCAACAGCCGGCGGGCCAGCCGCGCCTGCTGACGCTATGCCGCAGCGATGGCCGGCGCCTCGAGGTGGAGGTCCAGACCGCACGCTACCGCGATGCGCGCGGCCGCCAGTTGTCGCAGCTGCTGCTGCGCGACGTGACCGAGAGCCGCGAGGCCCAGGCCAGCTTGGCGGCCAGCGAGGAGCGCCTGCGCGCCATCACCGACAGCGCGCCCGCCCTGATCGCCGATCACGACCGCGAATACCGCTACCGCTTCGCCAACCGCACCTACCAGGACTGGCTGGGCATCGCGCCGGAGACCGTGCTTGGGCAGACCGTGGCCTCGGTGCTGGGCGAGGCGGCCTGGGCCGAGGTGCGGCCGGCCATGGAAGCCGCACTGCGCGGCGAAGCCGCGAGCTACGAGCGCCACATTCAGGGTCGGGCCGAGGAGCGCTGGATCCACGTCGCCTTGGTACCCAGGCGCGACGCCGCCGGTGCGGTGGACGGTTTTTACGCCCTGGCCAGCGATATCACGCCGCGCCGCCGTGCCGAACAGGCGCTGCGTCAGAGCGAGCAGCGCCTGCGCAGCATCACCGATCAACTGCCCATGCGCGTGTCCTATGTCGGCGCAGACGAGCGCTATCGCTTCATCAACCGGGCCTACGAGCGCGCCTTTGGCCGGCCGCGCCACGAGCTGCTGGGCCTCACCGTCCGCGAGGTGATTGGCGCGGGCGCGTACGGCGAGGCCGCACCGCACATCCGACGCGCGCTGGCCGGCGAGACCGTGAGTTTCGACAGCGAGATCACCACGCGCGAAGGCTACCGCTGCTACCGCGCCAGCTACCTGCCCCAGTTCGCCGACGACGGCCGCGAGGTGCTGGGCTTTGTAGCGATGATTCTGGACACCACCGCGCAGAAGCAGGAGGAGCGCCGACTGATCGAGCTGAGCCAGTCCGACAGCCTCACCGGGCTCCTGAACCGTGCTGGCTTCGAGCAGCGCGCGCATGAGGCCGTGCAGCGCTGCCAAAGCGTGGGCGGCACGATGGCCCTGCTGCTGCTGGACCTGGACGGCTTCAAGCAGGTCAACGACAGCCTGGGCCACCTGGCCGGCGACCTGCTGCTGCGCGGCTTCGCCGGCCGGCTGTCGCGCAGCCTGCGCGGCGCCGACATCGTGGCCCGCCCCGGCGGCGACGAGTTCGCCGTCATCGTCGAGCAACTGTCCGCGCCGGCCGATGCCGTCACCATTGCAGGCAATATCGTTGAGGCGATGCGCGCGCCCTTTGTGCTGGAGAACCGGTCCGTCCACGTCAGCACCAGCATCGGCGTGGTGCTTTATCGCGGCGAGCCCGGGCTGACGCCGCGCGACCTCAGCAAACGGGCGGACGACTTGTTGTACGCCGCCAAGGCAGGAGGACGGGACCGCTTCTGTCTCGGCTCTGCAGAAGCGCCGTGTACGTCGGACTCCTGACACGATGTCACGTTGACAACCGGTGGCCCCACATTCGGTGGTGCCGGCTGACCAAACTGAACAGCTATTCAACCGGGAACCACTGGAGCAATCACCAATTCAGGCGTTGAACGCCGACGGCGGGGACCTGGGCGTCCCCGCAAATCGGATTTCGGTCGCCAGCCTGCATAAATGCTCAGCCCGTGTTTACCACTTCAATTGTCAAAACAATTGCTCCTGAAAATTAAAGTGGCAAACAACAAATCGGCCAATTTGCGGCCGATTCCAGATCAGCGGATAGACGCATCTCGCCGCTTAAGCTATCGGCATCTGCATGGCCTCCTTTGCTGGGGTGGCAAGCTGCATGCTCGGATGGGCGCCCGAATGTTGAAGCGCCGGCAGGCGCCGCGCGCTGCTCAGCGTCAACGTTAGTCCTCACAGAACTTGGGCGCCGTCTGTCACAGAGCACAATGTATTCCTCCAGGCCCCCAAGGGCCCTCAGGCTCATGGAGGGGCGGACATGCAATGGGTGGAGATGTTTGGCTATCTGGGCGCACTGCTGACGCTGACGACCTTCTCAATGAAGACCATGTTGCACCTACGCATGGCTGGAATTGTCTCCAATCTAGCGTTTGTCACCTATGGTGCGATGGGCAGCGTCTACCCAGTGCTGCTTCTGCACTTGACTCTGCTGCCCTTGAACCTTTGGCGCCTGCGGCAGTTGCTGCAACTGACCCGCCAGATTGAGGAGGCCTCCACGGGGCACCTGTCCATGGACTGGCTCAGACCGTTCTCGCGCCGCAAGGCCGTTCACGCCGGAGAGACTCTCTTCAAGCAGGGCGACGAGGCCGCGGAGTTTATGTTCGTGCTCAGCGGAAGGTTTCGCGCCGTAGAGGCTGATATCGTGTTGAAGCAAGGTGAAGTTATCGGCGAGCTTGGGCTGATCACGAAAGGGCACAAGCGAACGCAGACCGTTGTATGCGACCAAGACGGCCAGCTCCTGCTCCTCACCTACGACGAGGTCCGGCAGATGTACTACCAGAACCCCAGATTCGGCTTCTTCTTCCTGGAGCTCGCGGCGGAGCGCCTGATCCGAGACGCGGGTCGGATGACACAAGGTTTGGAGACCGCTCCTGGTCATGTTGCAAGCTCGCCGAACGCGGCCTAACCCCTCGCTCGAGCCGACTCGCGTCGGCAATCCTCCGCGCGCAACTCAGCTCGAGCGTTGAGTGTCCGCATTGGGGCTGCGAATTCGACAATGTGACTGGCTGCAATCGCTGCAAAGCTGACCTCCTCATGGCGAAGGCTGCGTCAGAGCCACTAGTGGATAGACCATTTACGACATTGGCGAAAGTCGGCAAGTCCTATCGCGCGAACCCGCTGTAGGCCCGCCCCGGCATTTACGACTTTAATAGACAGTTTTCGACATTAATAGACAGAAACAAATCTTGAACTTGCAATAAATGCGGGGCGTCATCCCCAGTTAAATGCGTCAGTGTTGCATTTTCCCATCTATTGTGGACTTTTCCATCCCAGAGGAAGAGACTGCGACGATGGAATGGACTGCCGATCCCAAGCTTTATCCAGCCTACCTCGCTAGAAAGATCAAGCGAGGGCGCGGCTGCGGCAGTGGCGTGAGCTACCTCTCCTGGTACACCACGGCGGAGATCAAGTCACGCGGCACCTGCGACACCCCCAACAGCATCCGCAACGGAAGATCGTACGAACTGCTGTCGGATTTCGAGACCCTGTACTTCTTCATCCTCGAGCGCAAGAAGGGCGTTGAGGACGTGAGGGAACAGTTCCCGATCTTTGACATCACCGGCACCCAACGCATCTGCGCCGAACTCGGCATCGATCACAAGACGACGTCGCGCGGTCCGCAGAGGCCGGAGCCCTACACGATTGATTTTCTTGTGACAGAGGAAGTCAGCGGCACGCGCCAGACACGGGCAGCCAGCATCAAGCCGCCCTATCAACAGCTGGACGCCGCGACCACGGCCAAGCTGAATGTTGAGCGGCTCTGGTGCGAGCGCAACGGGATCCCCTGGCAACTCATTGACATGAAGGGCCTACCGAATCATCTGACGACGCTTTCGGCGCTTCGCTATACGCGCAAGTGGTACTTGAATCGGTGGCAGCCCGACTTGGCGCTGCGGAAGCTGTTCAAGGAACACTTCATGTTCACCTACGAGCGGAACGTGACGCTCAAGCGTCTGCTCGAAAGGGCAGCAAAGCGCACGCGGCTCCCCTTCCCACAGGCGGAAGATGCATTCCGGCACGGCGCCTGGATTGGCGATATCCCGGTCTCCTTCAACCACGAAATCGCGTTGGACCTGCCGCTGGTCCTGGTGCAAGAATGAAATTTGAGCCGCTTCCACAGGCCCGGCGACAAGCGCCTCACGTTCTCGCTGTCGAGGCAGATCAGCCGGGCACGAAGAGATACCTCCGGCTGACCCATTGCTTCACCGGAGCCTGTTTCGGCCAGTGGGTGACTAACGCCGCAGGTGCGCGTGATGCTTCTCGCCCACTGAGGTTCAGTTGGGATGAGATCGCGCAGATGGAGAACGATGGCGGCGTCTGGGGCCGTCTCTCTCTGCCCTACGAACTGGCCAAACCGCTGGACGAGAACACGCCAGATGCTGCGGATGCGGGTTGGCGGATCATCGAACCGCTGGTGAACTTGTTCAAACGCGAGAGCAATCTTGCCCGAGACCGATACTCCCATCTGGCGACCCAGCGCGCCCTCGAGCTCGGAATCGCCCTCAAAACCGTCAAGCGGCTGCTGAGTCGCTACTACTATTTTGGCCAGGAGCATGCGGGGCTGCGCATGTTGACGCCAGGCCGACGCCCAATGGAGCTGTCTGAGCGACGGACTCTCGGCACTTCGGGCGCCGCGGATCAGCCAGGCGACCAGGATGACGACTCCGACATGGTGGCGCATGAACGCCAGGTGGCGACACGCGAACGTCCCGGGCCAAGAGCCAGCGTTGAGGCGAAGTTCGGGAAGAACACCTTCATTGTGTCGCCGGAGGACATCCAGGACATGGTCGCGCGCCTGGCCTCGATGGCGACGAAGAAGCGTACCTTCGTCATTGATGCGTACAGCGAGTACCTAAAAGTAGACTTCAAACGACGTCACCCTGCGCTATTCAAGGAGGTCGCTGAGGGGAGGCATCCGATCCCCGTGTCGAAGTGGCAATACCGCAGATACGTCAATGAACACCTCGTGCTGACAAAGGACATCGCGAGAAATCTGCGAACACGCTCTGCGAAGGCCACCGGGGAAGGCTCCTTGGATTCAGCTGGCCCAGGCGACATCTATGAAATTGATGCAACCGGCGGGCGCATCGTTCTTGTGACTTCAGGCGAATCGCGACGGGTGATCGCCACGCCGACCATCTACGTCATCCTCGACCGGTGGAGTCGTTTCATCGTCTCCATCTATGTCTCTCTGAAGGCACCCTCGTGGGACGAAGCCCGATATGCGGTGCTCATCGCATTCACCTCACGGGAGAAACGATTCTCGACGCTTGGCGTGGACATCACCAACAAGCGCTGGCCCATCGGTCGTGTTTGCAGCGTGCTTCGTCGCGATCGCGGTTCGGAACTCACCAGCGAGTCGATGGACAAGGCAGTCTCCGGTGACATGCGTATCGATCCCTCCACCCTGCCTTCGATCACCCCGAACGGCAAGGCCATCATCGAACGCTTCATGCGCACCTTGAAGGGCTGGATGGCGCGGAATGTAAAGGGCAGCTATGCGGAGCGACCGATGGACCTCCACGCCAAGAGGGCCGCGAAACAAGCCAAGCAGATCACCATACATTCCCTGGCGGAGTTGTACAGGGCGCTGATCGACTTCGTTGAGAAGTACAACAACACGCCTCACTCGCATCTGAAGAAGCTCGGCGTCCTGAAGCAAGCCGGGATCGCCCCCACGCCGCAGGCGGCGTACATCTGGGGCAGCGAAAACATCACCGGGGCGAGAGTTTCAAGCTACTCCGATGGCGACATGCAGAAGCTGATGCTCGGCGTCGACCAGGCCTCGACTGGCGGAGGCGAGCTTCGCTACAAGTCGAGGCGCTACGTTCCGGCCAACCCTGCAGCGCGCGCCTTCCTGGCTTCGCGGCCAGCAGCCCGCAGAGCATTGCAAGTACGCGTCGACAAGACCTTTCCACATGAACTCTATGTTGAACGCCGCACGGAATGGCCCCGATTCACCATGGTCTCGGCCGACAAGCGAGCACTGGGATACCTCAGCCTCGATGAATATGACGCGCTGACGCCGGTCGCAAACGCGGAGACCCGAGACCTGGAGCATGAACAGTTGCGTGCCGAGGTGACCGCAGCACCCGCCGCCCGCCGGTCGACCGTCGAAGTGGACCGGAGCGTTCCGTCGCAGCGTCAGCTGGCAGACGACCGGCAGGCTGAAACCACCGCGCTCAAGGCGACGCTGACCGGCAAAGAACATCCGCAAGCCAGGTCGTCGCCAACCGAGAAAAAACCGACCGCCAAATCAAGCATTCCGGAATGGAAGCGGCGGGAAGAAGAGAAGCGCGCGTCCGCTTTGGCTAAGTTGCAAGAATCTCGACGGGAGTAATAAGAATGCTACTGCGCAAGACGCACATTGTGGATGCCGAATACACGCCTTCAAAGGTCCCAGCATATCGCGGCAACCCGCTGATTGAAGCTTTGCCGCCGCTCAGCTCCTTTGCGCAACTCACCAATGCGCTGGAGCACTTTCCGCCCAAGCCAGATGCAGCAATGCGAAAGCAGGATGAATGGACCCGCTATCAGGCTGTGAGCAACTTGCGGGACATTATTGTTGCGACGCCGGAGTACAAGCGCGCCTCGATTCAACTCCATACCCTCCTGCGCAACACCTATATAGCGCGCAATGCGGCGGACAAGACTGAAGAGATTCGTTGCATTGCTATCGCCAACAGAAAGCTCGGCGACGACTTGAAGCTGCCGTTCGACTGGAAGTCGACCGCATCCGGTCACATGTTCATCTCATCCACTGGCACGGGCAAAACAACCTTCATTGATGCATTCCTGCTTCGATTGGCACAGGTCATTCGCCACAAGGAATACCAGGGTGAAGAGCTTGGCCGAGCCCAGGTCGTATATCTAAAAATATCCATCCCCCCGGACGGCACGCTGAAAGCCTTCTGCCTGAATTTCTTTCAAGCCGTTGACAAGCTGCTCAACACGAACTACCTCAAGCAGGCCTATGCAGCCAAGACCGTGGCGAACATGACGCTCTTGATGGGAAAGGTCGCCACCAGCATTTCGCTCGGGCTGCTGATCGTCGATGAGTTTCAGAATCTGAAGATTGCCAAGACAGAACAGTGTGTGATTGTCTTCAATATGTTCGTCCAAATGATTGAGGACTACGGAATTTCTGTTGTAACCCTCTGCACGCCAGCGATACAGAAGCTGCTCGCAGCCAAGCTTGCGATTACTCGAAAGCTGATGGGGAATACGACCTACTTCCCCCTGATGGCGGCAGGCAGCAACGAATGGAAGCACTTTTCCGAAGCAGTTTGGCCGTTCTGCTACACCGAACGCAAACCACCACTAACACCAGAAATCAGCGCCGCTTGGCACAGAGCATCTGGTGGCAATACGGCGTTCGCCATCAATGCTTACAAGCTCGCTCAGGAGTACGCGATAACAGAAGAATCGAGCGTTGACGAAGTGAGTTTTGAAATGGTCTTGAATACCAGCTTCGCGGCCCTGAAGCCAGCAATCGACGCCCTGGCCCGCGGCCGGCCGTCGGAACTGGAAGCATTCGAAGATTTGATTTGTGACGCCGAAAGCCGAGCGTTGATTGCAGCATTTATGCCGCATGCGGTCTACGACATGCCTGCGACCGCGCCATTGAATCCGACGGACCGAGAGGAAGATTCGGACAGTTCCGCAAAGGAAGCCGACAAAGCCATACGCGACGCTGGCGAGTTTGACGAAATTTCAGAAACGGCAAAGCCCGTCAAGCCCAAGAAAGCCGCGAGCCCTCGCTCAACCAAGAAACAGCAGGCGCCCGACTCTGCAACCTCGCCACTGCCACTGCGGCCGGTGGACGCGGACCTGGCATGAATGCCCCCAAATCAAGAGGGCTCTCCACCTTCACCTCGGCTTCTACTGTAGTCAGATGGAGTGAAGTCGGAGACTTGCACCAGAGCGGCCCAGTCTTCACGTTCCTTCAAGATCTCTAGTCCAAGCTGGTAGTTTCGAGCGTGCGGGACATTCAAAGCGATTTCTCGGAGCAAGATTGTCAGGCCGACTCTGCGCTGCTCGACGACCAATTGCCTGAGCTTCATGCGGATTCGCTCAGCTGGGTAGTTTCTGTTCACCCGCTCAAGTTCCGCCGTGAACTCAGGATGTGCGGCAATGCTCTTCTTCACGATATGCGCGGTCGTCCCGCAGACCAGCGCGAGCTCTTGTACCAAGATGCGCGATGGTCGATGCTGTGACGCCAACACCCGCTGCAACGCGTCCTTGAGTTGCTGGACGCCCATGAGCGGAGCTGCACGTCCCTCCCTCGTCGGTGCTTGCGGCACCGCAGACTTGAACCATTGCGCGTCGCGCGACCTGGCCCTTGCGCTCGCCGGCGAATGCAGCATTTCGTGTATGGGGCGGCCACAAGCTATGGCGCCAATGATGGTTTGGCGGTCTGACTCGACGCTTGAGACACGCAGCTTATCGATTTCAACACCAACGAGCTCGCGAAGCCACGGCCTGTCACTAAAGTAGACCAGCCAGAACGGCGTTTTCATCTTCTGTAGACTGGCAAATCTGCCAGTCTGTTGAAATTTAGATGCAAGTGCATTCTTGGCGGCCGGCACAACTGAGAGGCCCAGCGCGCCAGTGCTGAAGAACCTCCGTCTCGGCTGGCTTCGCTTCTGATCAAGAACAGACGACTGCTCCGTCAATTTTTGACGTAAGTCCGGGAATCCAATGCCCGCAGTCACAAACAAGGCGGCAAATGTCAGTGCACTCCATTGGGTAGGAACATTCTGCAAAACGAGCGGAGGAACTGCCGGATCAAGTTCCGGATTAGATAGCTTCAATCCGTAGTTTGAATAGCGTTGAAGTCCAAACCGAGCCTCCATGGCATCAAAGGCCTTTACGAGACGTCCTCCCCATTCTTGATTGATGACTGTCTGGGCAACGGAAACCACATGCCCGCGGTTCCAAGTTGGCAGATCGGCTCCAAGCGCCTGGAACGCCAACGCTGACAATGCATGAAATCGTTTACCTATCTCTGGATTGGAAACGGGTGGCTTGGTCAAGTCTGCGCCGCAACTGCATAAAAGCTCGGGCATTTTCATGATCTTCTGTTTTCGAAGCTCATGAATCTTTCCGCACGAGAAGCAAGAGGCCCTTAGGGGCACCTTGTGTTCGATACAGACTACCGATGTCGGCAATTGATGGGATCTTCGCCAATATGTTTCTATGCCGCGCTTGCGCTGCTCTGTCATGCAGCACGGACAGTATTTCAGTCGCTTCAGCTTTCCATGAACCCGAGCCTGAGAAGGCGAGCCTCGTCCTGCCACATCTCGCGCGGGAATTTTGACTTCTCGGTCATAGGCAAGCTCACTCTGAGACGCCTCAAAAAACAACCAGAAGGGGAGCGTCGTCATCTTGAGCGTGGATTGCGGGTACGACTTTCCCAATGCCGCAAGAAGCAATTCATACCGGCCATCATGTCCAGCGATATCAAGCGGCGGCTGGTCCTTTCCCCCATAGCCGCATTGATTTAGCACCCAGTTCCAGGTCGCAGCTTGGTTTGCTGAAGCAATTCTGGAGAACCAAGAGCCGAGCAGCTCGTCATCGTTCACCTTAGGGATGAATGGGAGGGTCGGCGTCATATTTATCAAAACCAATTTCCTCGATCATCTTCATTAAAATGTTCGCCTTGGATTTTCAGATATTTCTCTGGCAAGAAATCTGAAGGCCGGCCATCTCGGGAGGCGAGGAATTGGAATCTGTGGCTGGAGCCTCAGCATTGACCATCGGTACCGTCTTGCCGCTGCGGGACGACGAGATCTTGTACTCGTGGCTTGGCCGCATGTTCCGCCGCAACTCCTTTGCTCCGACAAGGGCTGCCGTGAACATGCTTCTCGGCGGAAGGTATCGCACGCTGTGTGTGGACCTGCCTACCGGGCTAGGGCACCTTCAAACCGTACTCGGTCCCGCATCGCCTCTGTCGCCCCCAAGCAGTTGGATAGACCGTGCCACCTTATACCCCTACCACCGTCCCTTCTTGACGCCGGAGCGGGATCGCATCGTTTGCGAGAACATGCTCAGCGCAAGCAATGCAGGGGGTGCGCAGAAAGCCCTGATGGGGCGATTGGCCAACAGATTCGGCGCGGCCACCTCCCTTCGCTATTGCCCGCTCTGCATTCGTACCGACGCGGTCCGCCTCGGCGAACCCCATTGGCGACGAAGCTGGCTTCTGCCGGGCGTTGCGCGTTGCCCGACCCATGGCATTGCTCTGGTAGAACTCGTGCCTGCGACAAGGCCCAGCAACCCTTTCGAGTCGCGTCAGCCGCCGTCACATCCTCCTGTCATCAGCTGCATCCCATGCGCCGAAGGATCGCTCGACTGGGCGTTCAGCAAGCTGTCGGCCGAGTTGCTGCAATCTAACCTGCCCGCGCTCCGCCGGGACGTCCTGACCACAACGTATCGAAGCCGCGCCCTGAAACTGGGCTATGGCTGTTCGACGGGCCGCGTCCGCATTTCCAAGGTCGCGCAGGCCGTCCGCGAACACTACCGGGACTTCGAGGGCTTTGCGCATCGCAATCGCCTCATTCAAACGCAGGCGAAACCGCTGGGCTGGCTGCACACCATCTTCAACAAGCCAGACAGAGCTGTTCATCCGATTGCTCATCTGATGCTGATCGGACACCTATTTGGGTCGATTTCGGCCTGGCGTGATGCACTTGATGCCGATGGAGCCCTTGCCCCCATTCGTTCGGTGCGGCTGCAGAACCCAACACGGCGTACCCGCCCCGCTGGACCTGAACTCTTGGATTCTTCGTTGTCCTGTCGCGCTGCTGCTGCCGCCCTGGGAGTCAATACGGCCACGGTAGTTGCCTATCGGCGCGAGTGCGGGATGCAGGTCACGCCACGAAATCACAAGACCACACGCATGGTCGAAGGCCAGATCGTCGATGACTTGGTGGCCGGCTTGCCTCTTGCGGAAGTCGCGGGCAATAGCGATGTATCGATGGCAACGGTGTGCCGCATCTTGCGATCCAACGCGGAAGCCCAAACCGGGCGACAGGCAAGCATTCATCAAGCCAACGAGCGTAAGGCCAAAGACGAATGGCAGGCAGCCGTCCGCGTCGCTGATTCCATCACCGCAGCGCGCCGCTTTGCACCCGGCGCATACATCTGGCTCTACCGGAACGATCGAGCCTGGATCACGAAGCAGAGCAACTTCGAACCGGCTGCGGTGCGAAAGCCAACCAGCAGCGCCCGGGTGGACTGGCCTATGAGGGATCTGAATCTGAGCACGCTGGTCTTCAATCTGCAATCCGTAGAGCTTGAGCAAGGTGCGACAGAACGCCTCAGCACCTATCGGATCCTGCGCATCCTTGGCATCCAGACCATGATGATTCGCAATCGACAGCGATTGCCATTGACCTACGACGCACTCGTGGCCTGTATCGAAACCGAAAGCATGTGGCGCGATCGGCGGCTGGCCGCTGCAGCCAATCAACTCGCTGCATTGGGGCTCCCCCTGACCACCATCCGCCTCTGCAAGACCGCTAACATCAATTGGACATATCGGCACTGGGTGGCAGCTTGGCTGGATGCTCACCGCCTTGTGACAAGCTCGAAGTAGCTCGCATGACCTACCAGAAGCCTGTAGCCAGATGCAGTTGTACAACTATCATCGCCCCTGGCTCACGACCAGCGCTGGATTATGCGGCGGAGGCCGCATTGGCGCCCCGTCAAGGCGCCCACACTAACTTCATCAGGAGATTTACTTGGACAAGACCGAACTCGGCGGAATGCTCAAGAAAATTGCCGACGACGCATGGAAGGCATCACAGGAGCCAGTCCTATTGAGCGACCTTCCAGCCGAGCTTCGTCTGCACGATGCAAGCCTCAACTACAAAGAGGTGCTTAAACCACAGTCGATGAAGGCCTTTATCAAAGAAGGCGGTGCACAGTTTGGCATTCAGCTCGTGGCGCACCCTGAACAGCGTGCAAAGCTGGGCCTCATTCCGGCTGGGGTGGCATATACGTTTCCGCCTACGGGGGGCACCTCAGCAGCGCAGGATGAAAAATCTTCGGTAGGCTCAGCGGAAGGTGTTGCGCTCATGCGCATGCTAGCCAAACTGTCTGACGACGATTTGTCAAAGATCACAATTCCGGTCTCTGTGTTGGCGAAACTGTTTCGTTGACATGAAGGTATTTGTAGGACTTGTTTCCTCGAACGAACGACTTTGCTCGGAATATGGCAGTCGGCGTTCGGGAATGTTGCCTCGATCCTCGCTGCCGGCAAGTCTGCAGAACGGCACTTCGTTTAAGACGGCGGCCTTCAATCCTTTAGTCGACGAAAGATCCCCCGAAGAATTTTTGGACTATGGAATGCATGGAGTGGACGCTGCGATGTTGCTTTTAGAAGCCTCGCATGCGCACCTATTCGAGGCTGTCCGAAGCTCCTGTTTTGCCGTTGTATTCAACGTTCCTGGTGCAGTTGGGAATTTCCAGAATTTCCTAGGTCAGAAACTATCTCGGCCACTCCGGAATTTCTCCTTTCTGCTAGAGGCCATATCTGATTCCGATAGTGAACAGGTCGCCATTCTTCCTCTCAGGAATTTCATAGGGAATGACCTGCAGGAATTGGCACGCGTGTGCCGAGAAGATACCCAGTTACCGAGTTTCGGAAGATCGATCACCGAGAATATAGCGTTATTAAAGGACCGGAAAAGGCCCCGAAGAAAGTCATCCTATTGCACGCTCTATGTGATAGACGACAAAAAGAAACATTTCCAGTATGGAAAAGAACACCATGCCCAGCTTGGAACTGGTGCCCCACATCGAGCTGCCTGCAAGATAAATGGCAATTTCCGCTTCGGGAAACGTATTGATGCTCGGCGCCACTTTAATGTGTCGTATGGCGATGGAGATAAGACAACGATAAGTGGGCAGTTTCCCAACTGCCATGACTATCAGCAGACAGCTGAACCAGGCACTCACCTGAACATGTTCAGCAATGATTTCTTCTGAAGTAAAAACGGGAATCTGCTTTTCAACAGATTCCCGTTCTTGTATCTAGTACCTAACGCAATTCTCCCACCCGCTGCGGCAATAGCAAGGCCTGCGGCGCTGAAACACAAAATTTGTGTTCTGGTGCAATCCTGGCTATCGGATCCACACAGTGCCAGCACAGTGTCCAAAAGAATTGGAGTCAGTGCGCCGGACGGCCTGGGTACGTAGATAGAACTTAATCATAGCAGATCGTCTCGATCATCGCCACCCTCAACCGCCGCGTCGTGGACCTGCCAGCCATTGCCCCGTCAGCCCTCAGCAGCAAGCCGCCGAGGGTCTATGTCGCTCACAATGACGCGGAGCGCAACTGAGTCCGACGACCGAGCCCAGGCCGGGTCATGCATTGACACTGGCCTTGCGTCGATGAACGGCCCCCACATGAGTGTGGACGTCCGAGGCCGGGCGTGACGTAGGTTCACCGGCCTGGGGGTGATTCAGTTCCCTCAGAATCGCGCAGGCCTGACCCGGGCTGGTGGACTGGCAGCGTGAGCGCAAATCCCGCAGCTCGGTCTCCAGCACGTGCAACTCCTGGATCTGCTTCGCCACATGGCCGATGTGATCATCCAGCACCTGGTTCACCTCGCCGCAATCGGCGCCAGGCTGGTCGATGAAGCCCAGCAGCGCGCGGATCTCGTCCAGTGCCATGTCCAGCCCCCGGCAACGCCTGATGAAGATCAGCCGCTGCACATGGCTACCGTCGTACAGACGATAGTTGCCCGCGCTGCGTCCAGGTGCCGGGATCAGTCCTTCACGCTCGTAGAAGCGGATCGTCTCGATTTGCGTGGCGGTCGCCACGGCCAGCGCCCCGATTTTCATGATCGGCCTCGATTTGTGCGGTTGCGCTTGACTCTACACCGACTACAGAGTTTTCAATCCGGCCATGGACAAGACCCTGAACACCTCTGTAGCCTCTCCCGACATGGCAGCAGCCTCTTGCTGCGGCTCTGCCTGTGGCACGGTCCCGCTCAGCCCGCGTCGGCCAGCTTGCATCGCTACCGTATCGCCAATATGGATTGCGCGTCCGAGGAGTCGGAGATTCGTCGCGCCCTGGAGCCGATTGCGGGCGTGAAACAGTTGCGTTTCGACCTGGGCCAGCGGACGGTGTCCCTGGCGGCGGAGCCCGCCGAGCTGGCGGCTGCGATGCGGCCATTGAGCGCATCGGCTACAGGCCCCAGCCCTTGGATGCGTCAACGGCCGCGGCCCCTGCGGCGCATCAGGAAGGTGACGGCCATGATCACGATCACGTCGAATCGGGCTTGCCGCGTCTGATCGGCGAGCTGATCTTCGCCGTGGCGGCCGAGGCCGTGGCCTTCTTCGCCCCAGAGACTGCGTTGCTCAAGGACGTGCAGATGCTGCTGGCCGCCCCGGCCATCTTCCTGGCCGGGTTCGGCACCTATCAGAAGGGTCTACGGGCCCTCAAGGCCGGCCGCTTGAACATCAACGCGCTGATGACGGTGGCAGTGACCGGCGCTTTCGCGATCGGCCAATGGCCCGAGGCGGCCATGGTGATGGCCCTCTACGCCATCGCCGAGTTGATCGAGGCAAGGGCGGTGGACCGTGCCCGCAATGCCATCAAGAGCCTGCTGGATCTGGCGCCGCAAGATGCCGAGGTGCAGCAGACTAACGGGCAGTGGCAGCGCATGCCTACCGCGGCGGTTGCCGTGGGGGCCGTCGTGCGCCTGCGTCCCGGCGAGCGCGTGCCGCTGGACGGCATGGTGACGGCCGGCGCCAGCGCCATCGACCAGGCCCCGGTCACCGGCGAAAGTGTGCCCGTCGACAAAACCGTGGGCGACGAAGTCTTCGCGGGCACCATCAACCAGAACGCAGCTCTGGAGCTCCGCGTGACTGCATTGGCCACGGACAGCACCCTGGCTCGCATCATCCATGCGGTCGAGGAGGCCCAGGCCACCCGCGCCCCACCCAGCGCTTCGTCGATCGCTTCGCCGCCATTTACACGCCAGGGGTGTTCTGCTGGCCCTGGCTGTCGCGCTGCTGATGCCCTGGTTGATGGGTTGGACCTGGACGCAGGCGGTCTACAAGGCCCTGGTCCTGCTGGTCATTGCTTGTCCCTGCGCCCTAGTGATCTCGACCCCGGTGACCGTGGTCAGCGGCCTGGCAGCGGCGACGCGTCGAGGCATCCTGATTAAGGGCGGCGTCTATCTGGAGCAGGCCCGTTCCCTCAAAGCGGTGGCGCTCGACAAGACCGGCACCATCACCGAAGGCAAGCCCAGGCTCGTCGATGTCCAGATCCTGCGGGATAGCGCCGACCGGGCCACGGTGGCGCGCACGGCGCTGAGCATTGCCGATCGTTCCGATCACCCGGTGTCCAAGGCCATCGCCGCTGGCTTGGCCACGGAGGCGAGTGCCAGCGAGGTGATTGACTTCGAGGCCATGGTTGGCCGCGGGGTGCAAGCCCGGCTGGCCCAAATGCAATATGTCTTGGGCAATCACCGCTGGATCGAGGAGCGGAACCAGTGCTCGCCGTCCATCGAGGAGTTGCTGAAGCAGCACGAAGAAGCTGGGCGCACGGTGACCCTGCTGGCCGACGATGCCGGCGTGCTGGCCCTGTTCGCCGTGGCCGACACAATCAAGCCATCGTCCCATGCGGCCGTGGCCGAGCTGCAGGCTCTGGGCGTGACGCCAGTGATGTTGACCGGTGACAACCAGGCCACCGCAGAGGCCATCGCCCGCGAAGCCGGCATCGAACAGGTGCGCGGCAACCTGCTGCCGTAAGGCAAGCTCAATGCGATCAGCGAGATACAAACCCGCTACGGCCTCAGCGCGATGACCGGCGACGGCATCAACGACGCCCCCGCGCTGGCCAACGCCGACATCGGCTTTGCGATGGGCGGCGCGGGGCACCCACACGGCGATGGAGGCGGCCGATGTGGTGGTGATGAACGAGACGACCTGCAGCGCCTGCCCGAAACCATCCGCCTGTCGCGCCGCACCCATGCGGTGCTCTGGCAGAACATCAACCTGGCCCTGGGGATCAAGGCCGTCTTCCTTGTTGCAGCCGTGTTCGGCAATGCCAGCATGTGGATGGCCGTGTTTGCCGACATGGGCGCCAGCCTGCTGGTTGTGGCCAATGGCCTGCGGCTGCTGCGCCGATGAGGTGGGTGCACGTTCTCTACGACTGGGGAGGTTGGAACGTCACCCTGCTTCAATGGATCAATCGGGGCACACCGGCATATCTTGCACCTTTGGTTGAATTCTTCAGCCTCATCGGCAGCTACTGGACTGCGCCGCTGATGCTGATCGGCTTGTGGTCCTGGTCCAGATGGTTCGCCGAAGAGAAGTGGGCGGACAGGATTCAACACCAGACCCTCCGTTGTGCGGTGGCGTTCTTGATTGCGCTTCTGGCCACCGCACTCCTCAAGTGGCTGTTCGACTTTCCGCGGCCGCCGGCTGTGCTTGGCGCGCTCGTGCGTGTCATGGGTGTGCCCGAGTACCACTAAAGCACGCCGAGCGGGCATGCGACCTATGCCGCGCTGCTGACCGGCGTGCTTTGGCCGCTGCTGAACCTGCGGGGACGAGTGGGCTTGCTGGTGTATTTGGCCATGGTGGGCTGGTCGCGCATCGCCGCAGGCATGCATTTCCCGGCTGACGTGCTGGCAGGATGGGGCCTGGGTCTGGGCTGTGTTGTCTTTGCTGGGATGGCGAGCCGACGGGTGAATGGCCTCCGGGTGTCGCCGCCACCGGCCTCACCTGCTGGGCACTTCTCTTCGCCGGACGGCTGCACAGCGATAAAAGCCCAGGGCGATCACCTCAAATGCAAAATATAATCATTCTTATTCAAGCAATATGGGCATCTCAATGATTGGACAAGCAACGGGCCGCATGTTTATCGCGATGGTCGTGTTCGGCCTGTCGTTGATCGGGGGACACGTGAGCGCGGCCGAGCAGGAAGACAGCAAGGCCAAGCAGATATGGCAGTTGCTGGACTATGTCGCGGTCGACTACAGCGGCGCCGTGGCCAACGACATGGTTGTCAAGGACACCGAGTACGCCGAGATGCAGGAGTTTGCCGCGACGGCAGAACGGCAGTTGGCTGACCTGCCCAATCGCGACGGCAAAGATGCATTGCTGCAGCGGGCCGCCGAACTGCGCCGCGTGGTCTCGGCGAAAGCCGACCCAAACCAGGTGGCTCAGCTCGCGCATGGTTTGGCCGGTGCCCTGCAAAAGCTCTATCCATTTCCTGTGGCCCCGCGTATCGCTCCGAACCTGGCCCGTGGCGCGCAATTGTTCCAAGCGCAGTGCGCGGCCTGCCATGGACCGCAAGGAAAGGGCGATGGACAACTGGCGGCCTCCCTGGAGCCGAAACCCACCGCGCTGTCCAATCGTGCCCGCGCGAAGGATCGCAGCCTGTTCGCTTTGTACCAAGTCGTCAGCAATGGCGTCCAGGGAACAGCAATGCAAGGCTTCTCCAAGCTCTCGGAGGAGGACCGCTGGGCGCTTGCCTTCTTCGCCGGGACGTTGTCGTATGACGGCAATGACCGAGCGGCCGGGGCGCAGCTGTGGAAGGAAAGTAAAGCGCCGCGGCAGGCCGTCCCCGACCTCAGCGCATTGACGCAGACGTCGGAGCATGCCCTGGCAGAGAAATTGGACGCATCGTCGGCAGCAGCCGTGACAGCGCATCTGCGTGCCAATCCAGCGGTTCTGGCTGAAAACTCCGCCCGAGGCACTTCGATCGCCAAGATGAAACTTGCCGAAAGCCTCGCCGCGCTGCAAGGCGGCGATCGCCAAGGGGCTACCAAGCTCGCGCTGTCGGCCTACCTCGACGGGTTCGAGCCGGTCGAGCCTGCGCTGGCGACGCGCAATCGCCCCTTGTTCGAGAAGATCGAGGCCGCAATGATTTCCTACCGGGCGCTGCTCGCCGCCGGGGACGTGGCCGAAGTCCAGAAGGCGCAACAGAACTTGCTGAGTCTGCTGGATGACGCAGACAAGGCCCTTTCGCCATCCGAGGACGATGCTCTGGCGACCTTCATTGGCGCGCTGACGATCTTGCTGCGTGAAGGGGTTGAAGCCTTGCTCGTGGTGGTGGCCATGCTGGCCTTCCTCAAGAAGGCCGAGCGAAATGACGTGCTGGTCTATGTGCATGCGGGCTGGGTCGTCGCCCTCCTGGCCGGTGGCGTCACCTGGGGGGTGGCGACCTATCTGGTCAGCGTCAGCGGTGCAAGCCGGGAACTGACGGAAGGGTTCTCGTCGCTGTTCGCCGCCGTGGTCTTGCTGGCCGTTGGCATGTGGATGCACCAGAAGAGCGTGGCTGGGCGCTGGCAGATCTACCTGAAGGAGAAGCTCTCGTCTGCGCTCAACAAGCGCACGGCATGGTTCCTGTTCTCTCTGGCTTTCGTGGCGGTCTATCGCGAAGTCTTCGAGACGGTCCTGTTCTATGCCGCACTGTGGACAGAAGGAAACGGTTGGCCGCTGCTGGCAGGACTCGGTGCCGGTGCCGCTTTGCTGGGACTGATCGCCTTCGTGTTGCTGCGCACGAGCGCGAGATTGCCGATTGGACAATTCTTTGCGGCCAGTTCCTTGCTGGTGGCGAGCCTGGCCATTGTGCTCGCCGGCAAAGGCATCGCTGGACTCCAGGAAGCAGGCCTCCTGCCGACCAGCCCTCTGGCCATCCCCCGAATCGACGTCCTCGGTATTCACCCCTCGTGGCAGACCACCTTGGCTCAGGTGGCTGTGCTGGCCATCGTGCTGATTGCGTTTGCGGCCAACGTTCGATCAGCGCGGAATCTGGTCAGCGAGGGCTGAACACTTTGCTGTATCGGCCTGTGTTGGCCATTGCGTAATGTGCAGTTTCCTTGCCCGACTGCTCAGCCCGCCCAGGCTCGTCTCCCAACTTGCGAGGACACGCGACAGCTGCGGTCCCTCCAAACTCCACCTACGCTCATTTCTTTGCTTCCATGCAGGCGCTCATCTGAGCCGCATAGCGATCCCTGCGCAACTGATTCTCATAGGGCGTCGTCTGCGCCCGTGGGCCGTGATCCAAGCCCATCACCGGCGCCTGCTGCGGGCACTTGGGTGACCCGGCCGCGGTGGGTGGCAGGTTGGCATAGATGTCGCGTTGCGGCTGAGTCTGCGCCTGGCTTGCCATTTGGCCCTTGTGATCGCCGTCCTGGGCCATGAGGTCTGGACCGACGCATGCAGACAGGACGGCGCCCAAGGTCAGGCCGCCAGCAAGTTTGATCAGGAACCTTGTCATGATGTTCTCCTCGGTACCGCGAATCCTCCAGGCGACTGGAATCGCCGAGAGGGACCTCGGGCCTCTCGTGCCATGCAAGGCGTACCGCTCGCGCTCAATACCTGCGGCAACGTCTCTCGCCTCGGAGTTCAGCGGGAGGCCCTGAGAAGTAGACTGCAAGGCAGACGCTGACCCTATGCGGGCAGGTTCATTACGGATTTGAAAGATTTGCCTCGGCCGGATATTGGATGCGGGAGCGGCCTTTCAAAACCGTAATCCATCCGCCAGCCATTTGAAGGCTCCGACGGTCGAGACTCCCGCAACACTGTTGCAGGTGGGCTGCCAGCCCATGTTCAAGGGCTCTGAATGAAGGTACGGAACCGGTGTTGCAACTGATAGTGCTGATACTTTTGCTGCAAGCTGCGCCATCGAAGGCTGCGGATATGGCATCGGCGCCAAGCGGACGGGTCGCCGCGATGGGGCAAGTGGTCGGCGATGCTGAAGGGATTGTGATCAGCGTCGACGTTGAGCGGGGGCGGGTGACCTTGAAGCACGGCGCCATCCAGGCGCTCGGCATGCCCGCAATGACGATGGTGTTTCGAGCGGCCGATTCAGCGATGCTGGTCAATGTCAAGCCGGGCGACGCCGTCAGGTTCAAGGTCGTTCGAGCCGAGAATCACTTCACCGTGACCCAGTTGGCTCGCCGCTGAGCGCTGCCCTTCAGCCCGGTCAGGCCTCGCCTCGGTCCGGGTTGGCTGCCCGCGCCACTGGAAAATGCAGCGTGAAGCGCGTTTCCCCGGCCGGCGTGCAACTCGCCTCCACGCGCCCGCTATGCAGCTTCATGATCGTCGCTACGATCGCCAGGCCGAGTCCGGAGCCACCGAGATCACGGGCTCGCGAACCGTCGACACGGTAGAACCGGTCGAACAGTCGCGTGAGGTGTTCCGGCGCGATCGGCGCGCCCTGATTCACCACATCCAGACAAACTGCCTGCCCACGATCCTCGATGACCACCATCACCTCGGTACCCGGCCTGCAATGCCGGAGCGCGTTGGACAGCAGGTTCGTGATCGCACGCTCGACCTGTCCCGGGTCGGCAAGAACCGTCCCGGTGCCACGCACGACGACAGCGACATTGCGCTCATCGGCCAGCACTTGTAGATAGTCGGCCACCTTTGTGGCCGCGTCGTACAGACCCAGCGGACTCGCCTGCACGGCACTCTCGGCATGCTCCGCCTGCGCCAGGAACAGCATGTCGCTGACGAGTCGGGACATGCGCTGCAGTTCATCGACATTGCCTTCGAGCACGTCGAGCAGTTGCTCCCTGGTGCGTGGCTGGGACAGCGCCACCTGCGTCCGCCCCAACAAGGTGGCCAGCGGTGTGCGCATTTCGTGAGCCAAGTCGCTTGAAAACTGTCCCAGGCGTGTCACTCCATCGTCGAGCCGGTCCAACATCGCGTTGAAGGCCGCGCCCACGGCGCGGAGTTCCTCGGGCATCTGCCCCAGATCGAGCCGCGTCGACAAGGATTGGGGCGAGATGGCCGCGGCAGTCGTGCGCAGCCGCTTCAAGGGTCGAAGCCCCAGGCTGACGATGAGGGTTGCGCTGCCCAGCACCAGGGCCAGAGCGAACGGCGCGACGGTTGCGGAGGTCACGAGCAGGCTGCGCAGCAGGCGCTGGTCCTCGCTTCGATCCACCGTGACGACGATCTCCAGCGGACGGGCGTCGCGGGTTTCGGCGGCCGCGGCAATGGACAACATTCGCCTGCCGTCCTCCGGGACGCGCCACTCGAGAAAGGCATCCGTGTCGAACACGTCGCTCTTCAAGCGCTCCAGCGACGCCATCGCGTCGCGGCTGAACGCGACATAGGCCTGGGTCGAGTTGGGTTCACCCACCGCGAGGTGGAGTTCGGCGTGGCCGGTGACGAGCTCGACCAGCCGAAAGGCGTTGGCGCGAACCGCACTGGCGTCCTGCATGTCGGCGAGCAGCAGGCGTGCCTGATCGGCTTTGTCGCGCAGCACGACGCGGCGCTGGGTGTCGAGTTCGTGCTCCAGTACCCCGTAGGTGAACAACAACACGCCGGCCGCCAGCAGCAGCCCGAGCACGGTGACCGCCAAGCCCAGCCGCAACGCCAGGCTGCGCGATGTCATGCCCGCCGCTCCAGCACGTAGCCCACGCCGCGCACGGTGTGGATCAGCTTTTCCTCGAACGGATCGTCCACCTTGGCCCGCAGGCGCCGGATCGCGACCTCGACCACATTGGTATCTGAATCGAAATTGATGTCCCAGACCATGGACGCGATTTGTGTGCGCGACAGCACCTGACCGGTCTTGCGCACCAGCAGCACCAGCAGAGCGAACTCCTTGGCCGACAGGTCGATGCGCTGGCCGGCGCGCAAGGCGCGGTGTTTCACCGGATCAATCTCCAGGTCGCCGATCCGCAGATCCTCGGCCTCGGGCGGTCGGTTCCCGCGCTTGAGCAAGGCCCGCACCCGGGCCAGCAGCTCCGGGAACTCGAAAGGCTTGACCAGGTAGTCGTCGGCCCCCAGCTCGAAGCCCTTCACCTTGTCGTCGGTGCGGCCGCGCGCGGTCAGCATGAGCACCGGGGTTTGCTTGGAAGTGCGCAGGGCGGACAGCACCGCGAAGCCGTCCACCCCCGGCAGCATCACATCCAGGATGACGAGGTCGTGGTCGCCGGTGGCGGCCGCGTGCAGCCCGTCGGGGCCGGTGTAGGCCAGCTCGACCGTATAGCCGTGTTCGCTCAGACCCTGGGAAAGGTAGGCCGCGGCGCGTGTCTCGTCTTCGACGATCAGGAGTTTCATGCTGATAAAGGCCTTGATGCCGGGCTTGAAAGCTTACGAAACCGTAATGAAGTGGTCAGCACCACCGCTGGCCCCGAAATCAAGAATAAACCCATCACGCCACCCCATGAGCCGAATCCGGCGCTCTGCCAGGTCCGGCGTATCCACTTAGGAAGGAATCGCCATGAACAAGAAAATTGCCCTGTTGTCCAGCATTGTCCTGGCGATGACGGCGCTTGTTTCCGTGCCGGCAAGCGCGCAGGCAAACGCGCAGGCCGAGGCTTCGGGCGCGACCAGCAGCAGCTACTACTACTGGCTGCACCCCAAGCTCGGCTTCGTCAAGGTCGATCGCGCGACGAACGCGATGCTGCGCCCGGTTCGGGCCAGCCATGAGTCTATCGACGCGAACGCGCCAGCGGCGCCGCGCAAGTATTGGCTCGACCCGAAGGGGAATATGCGCGTCCTGAATCCAGTGAATCCGGTCAAACCAACGACCGGCAATGACGGCCCGACCGAAATACGCCGCTGATGCCCGAAGACCTGCTGAATCCAACAATGTGCGATTTCGCTTCGATATACTGGAAAAAATGGCCTCCTTCAATTTCTCAGGCAAGCGTTTGACCGGCACAACCAGCGTCAGTGGCTTGCCATGGGAGATTCCGGTCATCACGACCGCAGCAGCGGGTCGGGTTCGCTGTCAGCCGGTTCTGGCGAGGCGGTCATGACGCGGGGTCTGCTGCGCTGGCTCGCGCGGATCATGATCGGCACGCTGCTGCTGTCGCAGCTTGCCGTGACCGCTCATGCCTGCTCGAAGACCCTGCCATCCGCTGCTGCGACGGGGATGTCGGCGAAAGCCGAAGCGCCGATGCAGGCAGCCGAAGCGTCCTCTGAAGCGCAACCTGACCTGGCATCCTCGGACTGTGCCGACATGGTCATGCCTACCGACGCCGCGCCGAGCAAGGTCTGCTTCGAGCATTGCCACTACGGCCAGCAAAGCGATCACGCGTCAACGATTACCGTGCCGGTGGCGCTGATGACGGCGCTCTACGCCATTCCGTCGGCGCCCGAGGTGATTTCTCCGCCGCGCACTGCGGACGGTACGCTGAATGCTTTGGTTGCGGCCTCTCCGCCGCACACCGTGCTGCATTGCGTCTACCGAATCTGATCTTCCAAACGACGTTGCACTGACGACCGTCCAGGTCGTCTCGGTGCATAGCTTGCGCTGGCCTTCCGCCTGAGGGCTTGGCTCGCATCGGTAACGCGAGCCTGATACCTGCCCCGGTACGTTGTCTGGAGACTCCATGTTCACTGTTTCATCCCGTCCATCGCCGCGTCGCTGGGCGGCGGTCCTGGCCCTGTGCGCGGCCGCCATCGGCGTGAATGTCCATGCCCAGCCCCTGCTGACCCTTGACGAGGCCTTGCGCCTTGCCCAGCAGAGGTCAAGGCAGTTGCCGGCCGAAGATTTGGCGGCCTCGGCGGCGCGCGAAATGGCCGTTGCCGCAGGTCAGTTGCCTGATCCGACGCTGAAGGCCGGCATCAACAACCTGCCGATCAATGGGGCTGACCGTTTCAGCCTGACGCGCGACTTCATGACCATGCGCTCGATCGGCGTGATGCAGGAGCTCACACGCGATGACAAGCGCAAGGCCCGATCGGCTCGTTTCACCCGTGAGGCAGAAACGGCCGAAGCCAGCCGGGCGCTGGCGCTGGCCAACCTGCGCCGCGACACCGCCCTGGCCTGGTTCGACCGTCACTATCAGGAGCGCATGCGTGAGCTGCTGCACACGCAACGCGCCGAGACCACACTGCAGATCGAGGCGGCCGAGGCCGCCTATCGCGGCGGGCGAGGCTCGCAGGCCGATGTGTTCGCCGCGCGTTCGGCCGTGGCGCAGGTCGATGATCGCATCCGCCAGGTCGAGCGCCAGATCGCCACCGCGAAGACCCGGCTCGCGCGCTGGGTCGGGGACGCTGCCGAGCAAGCGCTCGGGCTGCCGCCCGATCTGGCCTCGATGCGCCTGGATGCCGCCAGCCTGGAGACCCAGCTCGACCACCACCCCCAGATCGCGCTCATGTCCAGGCAGGAGGCCATGGCGCTTGCAGATGCCGACATCGCACGGAGCAACAAGCGCTCGGACTGGAGCGTCGAGTTGATGCTCAGCCAGCGCGGTTCAGCCTATTCGAACATGGTGTCGGTGAACGTTTCGATCCCACTGCAATGGGACCAGAAGAACCGCCAGGATCGCGAACTGGCAGCCAAGCTGGCGACCGCGGAGCAGATGCGCGCCCAGCGCGAGGAAGTCACGCGTGAGCACCTTGCTGAAACCCGCAGTTGGCTGCAGCAGTGGCAGAGCAACCGGGATCGCATGGCGCAGTACGACAGCGCGCTGATCCCGCTCGCCTCCGACCGCACCCGTGCGGCGATCGCCGGCTATCGGGGCGGAGGCGCTCCGCTCACCTCCGTTCTGGAAGCGCGGCGCATGGAGATCGATACCCGCATGGAGCGCCTGCGTCTGGAGATGGAGACCGCGGGACTGTGGGCACAGCTTGAATATCTGATTCCGACCGAACACCAGGCGTCCACGTCGGACCGCCCGACTGCGGCCAAGGAGCAACAACGATGAAACTCATACCCCTCCTGGCCGGGCTGGTCGCCGCGGCTGTACTCGGCGCCGCTGGCTACGGTCTCTACACCATGGGCATGCATCGCGGCATGGGCATGGCCTCGGGGACCGCGCCCGAGCAAGGCGGCGCTGCGTCGGTGGCCGCGCCCGCCGGAGCTCCCTCCAATGAATCGGGCGAGGACGCCACGCGCCGGCACATCGCAGCGGGCCTGAAGGCCGGGGACACCGACCCGGCCACGGGCAGGAAGATCCTCTACTACCACGACCCCATGGTGCCGGCGAACAAGTTCGACAAGCCGGCCAAGTCGCCGTTCATGGACATGATGATGTCGCCGGTCTACGCCGATGGCGACGGCGACGGCAGCAAGGTCACGGTCAGCCCGCGCATTCAGCAGAACCTGGGCATCCGCACCGCGCCGGTGGTCGAGGGAGCGCTGGCGCCGCAGGTGGCGGCGGTAGGCAGCATCGCCTTCAACGAACGCGACCAAGTCATCGTGCAGGCGCGCGCAACCGGCTATGTCGAACGCCTTCACGTGCGCGCCACGCTGGACCGGGTCGCCAAGGGGCAGGCGCTGGCCGAGTTGTACGTGCCGGACTGGATTGCGGCGCAGGAGGAGTTCCTGTCGGTGCGGCGGATGCAGGGCACCGAGCTCGTCGGGCTCGCGGTACTTGTTGACGGCGCCCGCCAGCGCATGCGCCAGGTCGGCATGAGCGAAGCGCAGATAACGCTCGTGGAAAGCACGGGCCGCACGCAGCCGCGCATCACCCTGCTTGCGCCGATCGGCGGGGTCATCACGGAACTGACGGCGCGTGAGGGCATGTCGATGATGTCCGGCGCAACGCTGTTCCGCATCAATGGCCTCGCCACCGTCTGGGCCAATGCCGAAGTGCCGGAAAGCCAATCCGCGCTGCTGCGGGTCGGCGCCAAGGTCCAGGCACGCAGCCCCGCCGCACCGGGAGCCCTCTTCGATGGCAAGGTTCAGGCCATCCTGCCCGAGGTCAACGCGACCACGCGGACGCTGAAGGCACGGCTCGAAATCGCGAACCCGCAAGGCATGCTGGCCCCTGGCATGTTCGTGCAGATGCAATTCATGGACATGCGCGCCGACAAGGCGCTGCTGATCCCGACGGAGGCGGTGATCCAGACCGGCAAGCGCACGGTCGTGATGCTGGCCGAGGGGGATGGCACGAGCGGGCGCTTCCGCCCGGTCGAGGTCGAAATCGGCATCGAGACAGGCGGCCAGACCGAGGTCAAGCGTGGCCTCCAGGCCGGGCAGCGCGTGGTGGTGTCCTCGCAGTTCCTGATCGATTCCGAGGCCAGCCTGAAGGGCGTTGAAGCGCGCCTGAATGTGGAGCCCAAACCGGACGCGGCCAGCACAGCCCAGCGGCATACCGGCGAAGCCAAGATCGAAGCGGTCGGGCGCGACGGGGTCACGCTGTCGCACGGCCCGATCGCATCCCTCAAGTGGGGCGCGATGACGATGGACTTCAAGCTGCCCAAGAACAGCCCTTCCGGTCTGCCGCGCGGCATCGACGTCGGTGACCGGGTGGATTTCGAGTTCTACATGGACGCCGAAAACCAGCCGCAGCTCACCCGCATGACGCTGCTGAACCCGGTGCCCAAGGCCTCGGCACCCGTCGCCTCAGGGAGCAAGCCATGATTGCCAAGCTGATCCGCTGGGCGATCGTCAATCGCTTCCTGGTGTTGCTGGCCACGCTGATGATCAGCGCCTGGGGCGTCTACGCCCTGCTGCGCACGCCGCTGGATGCGCTGCCCGATCTGTCGGACGTGCAGGTCATCATCCGCACCACCTATCCGGGCCAGGCACCGCGCATCGTCGAGAACCAGATCACCTACCCGCTGACGACGACGATGCTGTCGGTGCCGGGGGCGAAGACGGTGCGCGGCTACTCCTTCTTCGGCGACAGCTTCGTCTACGTGCTGTTCGAGGACGGGACCGACCTGTACTGGGCGCGCTCGCGGGTGCTGGAATACCTGAACCAGGTGCAGGCGCGGCTGCCGCCCGGCGCGACGGCTTCGCTGGGACCGGACGCCACCGGCGTGGGCTGGATTTATCAGTATGCGCTGATCGATCGCAGCGGCAAGATGGATGCGGGCCAGCTGCGTGCGCTGCAGGACTGGTTCCTCAAGTACGAGCTGAAGACCGTGGCCAACGTCGCCGAGGTGGCCACTGTGGGCGGCATGGTGCGCCAGTACCAAGTCTTGCTCGACCCGGACAGGCTCGCGGCCTACGCGATACCGCACACCAAGGTCGTCGAGGCGATCCGCAGGTCCAATCAGGAGAGCGGTGGCTCGGTGCTCGAGCTCGGCGAGGCCGAATACATGGTGCGCGCCTCCGGCTATCTCCAGTCGCTCGACGATTTCCGGAAGATCCCTCTGGTGAGCACCGATGCCGGCGTGTCGGTGCGGCTGGGCGATGTGGCGCGCATCCAGGTCGGCCCCGAGATGCGTCGTGGCATCGGTGAGCTCGACGGCGAGGGCGAAGCCGCCGGCGGCGTGATCGTGATGCGCTCGGGCAAGAACGCGCTGGAGACGATCGCCGCCGTGAAGGCCAAGCTGCAGCAACTGCAAGGCAGCCTGCCCAAGGGGGTCGAGATCGTGCCGACCTACGACCGCTCCGGCCTGATCGAGCGCGCGGTGGAGAACCTCGGCTTCAAGCTGCTCGAAGAATTCATCGTCGTCGCGGTGGTGTGCTTTGTCTTCCTGTTCCACCTGCGCTCTGCCTTCGTCGCCATCGTCTCGCTGCCGCTGGGCATTCTGATGGCCTTTATCGTGATGCACTACCAAGGGGTGAATGCCAACATCATGTCGCTGGGCGGTATCGCGATCGCGATCGGTGCGATGGTGGATGCGGCGGTCGTGATGATCGAGAACGCCCACAAGCATCTCGAACATTGGAGCCACGATCATCCGGGCCAGAAACTCGAAGGCGAAGAGCGCTGGAAAGTGATCGGCGATTCGGCGGCCGAGGTTGGGCCTGCGCTGTTCTTCTCGCTGCTGATCATCACGCTGTCCTTCATCCCGGTCTTCACGCTGGAGGCGCAGGAGGGCCGTTTGTTCTCCCCGCTGGCCTTCACCAAGACCTATGCGATGGCGGCAGCCGCAGGACTGTCGGCCACGCTGATCCCGGTGCTGATGGGCTACCTGATCCGGGGGCGCATCCCGGACGAGAAAACCAACCCGCTGAATCGCTTCCTGATCGCGGTCTACCGCCCGCTGCTGAACGCCGTGCTGCGGACGCCCAAACTCACGCTGGCCGCTGCCGCGCTCGTCTTGCTGGCAAGCCTTTGGCCGCTGCAGCACATCGGCGGCGAGTTCATGCCACGTCTCGACGAAGGCGACCTGCTGTACATGCCGTCGGCGCTGCCGGGGCTGAGTGCGGGCAAGGCGGCCGAGCTGCTGCAGCAGACGGACCGCCTGATAAAGACCGTGCCCGAGGTCGCCAGCGTCTACGGCAAGGCCGGTCGGGCCGAGACGGCCACCGACCCGGCGCCTCTGGAAATGTTCGAGACCACGATCCAGTTCAAGCCCAAGAGCCAGTGGCGAGCCGGCATGACGCAGGACAAGCTGGTCGATGAGCTTGACCGCATCGTCAAGGTGCCTGGCCTGGCCAACATCTGGGTGCCACCGATCCGCAACCGCATTGACATGCTTGCCACCGGCATCAAGAGCCCGGTGGGCGTCAAGGTCGCGGGGACCGATCTGGCGACGATCGACCGCGTGGCTGGCGAGATCGAGAAAGCGTTGAAGGACGTGCCCGGCGTCAGCAGCGCACTCGCCGAACGCCTGACCGGCGGGCGCTACGTGGACGTGACCATCAACCGGGATGCCGCGGCGCGCTTCGGCATGAACATCGCCGATGTGCAGTCCGTCATCAGCTCGGCGGTGGGCGGCGACAACGTCGGCGAGACAGTCGAAGGTCTTCAGCGCTTCCCGATCAATGTCCGCTACCCCAGGGAGACGCGCGACTCGCTCGACAAGCTGCGCAAGCTGCCCATCGTCAGCGAGCGCGGTGCGCGGCTCGTGCTGTCCGACGTGGCCGACATCCGCATCACCGACGGTCCGCCGATGCTGCGCAGCGAGAACGCGCGCCTGTCGGGCTGGGTGTATGTGGACATTCGCGGCCGCGACCTGAGGTCTGCGGTGCAGGACATGCAGCGCGTCGTCGGCGAGAAGGTGCAGCTGCCGCCGGGCTACTCGATCTCGTGGTCGGGGCAGTTCGAATTCCTGGAGCGCGCGACCGCGAAGCTGAAGGTGGTGGTGCCATTCACGCTGCTGATCATCTTCGTGCTGCTGTACCTGACCTTCAAGCGCTTCGACGAGGCGCTGCTGATCATGGCGACCTTGCCCTTCGCGTTGGTGGGGGGCATCTGGCTGCTCTACCTGCTGAGCTACAACCTGTCGGTCGCCGGGGCGGTGGGATTCATCGCACTGGCGGGTGTGTCGGCCGAGTTCGGCGTGATCATGCTGCTGTATCTGAAGCAGGCCTGGGACGCGCGCCTCGCGCAAGGCAAGACAAGCAACGCCGATCTGCTCGACGCCATTCGCGAAGGCGCCGTGCTGCGGGTTCGCCCCAAGGCGATGACGGTGGCGGTGATCCTGGCCGGCCTGTTCCCGATCATGTGGGGCACCGGCACCGGTTCGGAGGTGATGCAGCGCATCGCCGCGCCCATGGTCGGCGGCATGATCACGGCGCCGCTGCTGTCGATGTTCGTGATTCCGGCGGCTTACTTGCTGATGCGCCGCGCGCGCGAGCGGCAGGCCCCAGGGCTTTCATTCTGGAGGAAGCGTCGTGCGCCGGTCTGAGCAACATTGGCGGCTGCTCGCGTGCATTGGCGTCTGGCTGTGTCTGACGCTCGCGGCGGGCGGAGCCCGGGCGATGGTTCCGCCGCTGCCGGATGGGCAGGCCACGAGGTTGGTGTCGCCGATACCCGCAACATCGACTCCGCTCCAGCAGATCCTGGACTCCATGCCTTGCGCCCGTTGCTACGTCGCACCCCTGCCCATCGACCAGGGGCCATACGAGGAGCCTGGGCGGCAGGGCAATCCCGTCCTCTGCGTACACGATGCAGTGCCGCCGTCATCCCTCGATTCCGCAGCCCTCGCAGCCGGTCCTCCGCGCCTGTGCGCGTGCATCGCATTCTGCCGGTGGCTGGATTGATCGATCGAAGCAGCGCCCCGCGCGCGTTCGAGTCCCGCGAGATCAACCCACACCCTTGGAGTCCGTCATGAAGAAGCTGCACATCACCGTGGTCGGCAGCATTGCATTGGGGGCCTTGCTGCCGGTGTTCGCCGGCCCCGACTGGCAGGCCATCGAGTCGGCGCGTAAGAACCACCGCGCCCAGGTTGCACGAATGGAAAAACTCGGCGCTGATGAGAAGTGCGCCGCCAAGCGGCTCGCGCTGCCGCTTGATCATGGGCCACGCGCGCAATCGACGCCCGACCTGAACGAGAAGCGCAGGGAGAGTTTCGAGGCCGAACTGAAGGCCTGCAAGGAAGCCGCCGCCAAGGAGGCCGTGCAATGAAGCCGCATCGCCGAAATTTCAGCGTGGTGATGCTCGTCGCCCTGGTCGGCCGCCCCTTGCTGGCCAGGGCGGCGGCGCCGCTGGTCGAGGTCTGGAAATCGCCCACCTGCGGCTGCTGCAAGGACTGGGTCAAGCATCTGGAGGCCAATGGCTTCACGGTCAGGACGCATGACACCGGCAACACCGATGCCCGCGCCCGGCTTGGCATGCCGATCAGGTATGGCTCATGTCATACGGCGCAGGTGGCCGGCTACGCGCTCGAGGGCCATGTGCCCGCGCGTGAGGTGTTGCGCCTGCTGCAACAGCGTCCCGACGCCGTCGGGCTGGCCGTTCCCGCGATGCCCAGAGGCTCACCCGGCATGGATGGACCTGCCTACCGCGGGCATCGCGACCCTTTCGACGTCTTGCTGGTGAAGCGCGACGGCAGCGCCAGCCCTTACCAGTCTTACCGCTAGAGCGCCGGTTGCGCTCAACTCAAGCTCACCAAAGGAAATCGACATGAAGAACTCTGCACGCACCTCCCTGCTTCTGGCCATGCTGCTCTCCACCGGGTCGGCCATGGCTCAGGCCAAGATGGACGAGATGAAGGGCATGGACGCGGCCAAGAAGCCGTCCGCCGGTGTGTCAGCGAAGCACATGACCACAGGCTTGGTCAAAAAGGTGGACGCGAAGACGGGTGTGGTGACCCTTGCGCACGAGCCGGTCAAGACGCTGAACTGGCCCGCGATGACGATGGGTTTCAAGGTCAAGGACAAGATGCTGATGGACAAACTCGGCGAGGGCAAGAAGGTCGCTTTCGAGTTCATGCAGGACGGCAACGACTACGTCATCACCGGCGTGAAGTGAGCTGTACTGAATCCTGCAGCGATTCAGAACTCCTTGAACCATTCGCGAGCGGTCGCTGACGGTCCTGTTGGCGGTGCAGGCTTCATTGCCATCGAAGTCGGCGTCGATCAACCGTGCGCGCGCGCCAATCTTGGTCATGCACTGGGCTACGCACTTGGTAGTGCCAAGCTCACATCTACCGCGATCGAAGCCAGGAGCCTGATGAAGGTTGATGGCCATACGTCGGAGGACCTTGGTTTCTTTCAAAACCGTAATCCGCTGGACAGGTCAGCGTCGGGGCTCGATTTCTACAGTGCAGTCATGACGCATCGGTTGCGTCTTGCCGCAAGGCTCTCGCCTAGCGGCATGGTTCAACGCACAAGGAGTTCATCATGTCTCGCACCTCTTCACTCGCCACCGCCACGCTGCTGGTCACCGCGCTTGCAACGCCCGCCTTTGCCGACAGCGGCTTCACCGCCTCGAACACGGACAGCGGCGGGTCCTATCACGCCATGCCCGGCGGCAAGACCCGCGAGGAGGTCAAGGCCGAACTGGCCGCGGCCATCAAGGATGGATCCATGGCCAAGATGAGGCGCAATCAGTCGTACGTGCCGGGATATGAAGCGATCACGCATCCGGTCACGAGCGCTCAAGCCTCGGCCAAGGAAACGCAGCTGGCAGGCAAGGAGGCCATCACCTTTGAAGCGCCAGCGGCTGGTGGCAAGACGCGCGCCGAGGTATTGCAAGAATTGGAGCAGGCCCGCAAGGACGGTTCGCTACGTCGAATGAATACCAACCGTGGCTATTGACCGTTGGTGCGGACAGCGCCGGCACGAAACGGTGGCCGAAAGCGTGTTGCGCGATTGCCGGTTGACCTCGGCAACCGCACAACTCGCAGCACTGGGGTTCCCCTTGACTACCGTGCGCCTCAGGAAGGCCGCCAACAGCAGTGGGACGTTCCGGCGCTGAGTGGAGGCTTGGCTTGATGCGCGCCGCTTTGTGACAAGCCTGGTGTAGCGAGCACGAGGCATCCTCGTGACGCGCGCAGCCCAAGGCCGCAGCCCATACCTGATCAGGCGCGGCGCTTCCACCACAGATAGACCCCGCTTCCACACAGCCCTGCCAGCGCGAGCCCCAGCAGGCCGTTCAGCACGGTATGTCCGAGACCGCCGAGTTCGCCGGTATGGAGGGGATAGATCACGCTGTAGGCGCGCGCGCCGGGATCGAGTTCGTCCCAGCGATGCGTGGCCAGTACCGCGCCGCTGTGCGGATGGAGCCACACCGAGCTCAGGCCGTTCGGATGGGGGTCGTCGGCCAGGCGCAGACGCACACGGATCGGCTTGCTCGGGCGGGCAGGCAGCTGCACATAGCCGACCGGCGCGCCCGCAAAACCTGCGCGCGCGACCTTGACCATGGCGTCCAGATCCATCGGCGGGCCCTGCACATCCCTCGCCAGGCTTGGCAGCCGCGGCGGCGCCGTGCTTGGCTGGCCCGACAGCGTGGTGACGGCCTGCGACAAGGGGCGCCAGGCCATATAGGCGCCGCTCAGCACCGGCACGGCGATCAGCAGGCCGAGCAGGGCGCCGCCGCTGCGGTGCAGGTCGAACAGCGCACGCAGCGCGCCGCGATCAAGCGTCAGCGCCAGGGCCTGGCGCCAGCGTTTTGGCCACCAAAGCACCAGGCCGCCGATCAGCAGCAGGAGATAGGCGAGTGCCAGCAGCGCCAGCAGCGGCTTGCCCGTCTCGTTCATCAGCAAGGCGCTATGGATCTCGAACAGCAGGTTGAAAGCGCCCTCGTGTTCACCGCGCCGCCCGAGTTCGCGCGCATCGCGAGGGTCGAGATAGATGGTGCCATCCCAGGGACCACGCACCGCGACGCGCAGGCTTTCGTCGGCCAGACGCGGCAGCCTGAAGGTCAGCGCGGCGCCTGGACCGAACTCGGCGCCGAGCCGCTGCCGCACCCGCTCAAGCAGGTCGGGTGCGGCCGGGCCCGGCGCAACGACGAACAGCTCGGCATGGAGCCAGTAATCGACCGGTTTCAGCACCACCAACACCGAACCGAGCAAGGCCACCACGGCCAGCGGCACGCCCAGCGTCAGCGCCAGCCAGCGATGCAGCCGCAGCCACCAGCGGCGAAGTCTGCTTCCCATGCTGGCCTCAGAAACTGCGGCGCCAGCTCACGGTCAGCGTGCGGCCGCGGCCGGCGAACAGGTCGTCATTGGTGCCAGCCGGGTTGGACTGGGCGTAGTAGCCGATGTACTGGCGGTTCAGCAGGTTCTCGACGCCAACGCCGAATTCGCCCCAGCGCGTGCCGTAGCTCGCCGTGAAGTCGGCCAACGTATAGCCCTCGAAGTGTTCCTCGAGCCTGGCGGTGCCGACCGCGCGGCCCACATTGATGTCGCGCGACTGCAGCCGCGTTGCCTGCAGCCGGGCCTGGCCCGTGCTGGCGAACTGCCAGGTGGCCGCGAGCACGACCTTGTCGGGCCCCTGCGAACGCGCGCCGAGTGTGACGTCGAGGGGCGCGCCGGCCTGCGCGGCCGTTGTGCCGCGCGTGCGCGCATAGCTCGCCGACAGCGTCCAGTCGCGCGCGGGCTTCAACTCACCGCTGAACTCGAAGCCGTCGACATCGACCGGCACGCGCAGCACCGAGCCGACGCCGGTCGCCGCATCGACGCGGATCTGCGAGCCCAGATCGGAATGCGAGCGATAGACAGAAGCCGAGAAGCTGCCGAGCGTGCCGCGCCAGGCCAGGCCAATCTCGCGGTTGTCGGTGACGACGGGCTCCAGCGAGATCAGCTTGTCGACCGACTGATTGGGCGTGTTGACCGCGCGCAGCACCAGGCCGACGTCTGGCAGGCCGAAGCCCTCGTTATAGGACACAAAGCTCGACCAGCCACCGCCCAAGCGCCAGACCGCGCCCAGGCTCTTGACCCATTGGTCGAAGCTGCGCTGGCCACCCTGCACGGCCGTGTTCTTGTAGAAGGCCAGGGTCTGGTAGTTGTCGACGGCCAGGGTGGCGCTTTCATAGCGGGCGCCGCCGCGCACCGTGAAGGCGCCAATTTCATACTCGAGCTGCGCGAACGGCGCCGCGCTGCGGAACTTCAAGGGCGGCACCCAGCTGCGGTCGGTCAGCGCGAGGCGCTGCTGCGAGGTGTCGCTGAGCCAGTCCAGGCCGGTCGTCAACTCCAGCCCCTCGGTGAACAGGTCGGGCCGCACCCAGCTCAGCTTGACGCCCGCCTTGTCCGCCACGACCTCGGATTGGTCGAACAGCTTGCCCTGCGGCGCCAGCCGGACATCCTGGAAGGTCGTCGCGGCAGTCGCCCCGTACAGTGCACTGAAGTCCTGCTTATAGACTTGGGCACGCGCCTGGCCGCCAGCGAGATCGGCATGGGTCCATTCGAGCGAGAGCGTGCGCACCTCGTTGCGCGGTGGCTGGCCCGGCGGCGAACCCGGTGCGGCCCCGGTAGGCAGGCCCGTCTTGCGGTCGCCCGCGACCGGCATCCAGTCCCCCTCGCCCTCAATGCGGAACTTATTCAACGAGAACTGCAGGCGCTGCGCGCCGAAATCTCGGCCTAGCTTGAGGAAGAGATCGCCGGCACGCGAATCCTGCGTATCGCCCTGGATCGCCTCCAGGCCCAGCCGCTGGCCGCTGCCATCAACGCCGACGCCGCGCAAGGTGCCGCCCATATGCAGCAAGGCATCGAAATCGCCCTTGTGCTCCAGCGTGTAGGCGGCCTTCCACAGCGCGTCACCACCATGGCCTTGGCTGCCGTATTTGAGCTCGACACGGTGGTGCGTGCCCGCCTCCCGCGGCGTGCGCGAGATGAAGTTGATGATGCCGCCAGTGGCGCCCAGGCCCTGCACGGCCGAGGCACCGCTGATCACCTCGATGCGCTCGATCAGCGACGGGTCGGCGAAATAGCCTTCGCGCGCACCGTTGCGCAGCGGATTGCTTTGCGGCACCCCATCGAACAGCAGCAGTGCCGTACGGCCGCGCATCGATTCGCCGAAGCTCGTCAGCTTCTGGCGCGAGGGCGCATAGGAAGGCGCGAGCACTGACAGGACCTGGCTCAGGTCTTCGGCAACGAGGGTCTGAGCCTGGATCTCCTGGCTTGAAATGACCGTGACGGCGCCCGGGATCTTCTCGATCGCCTTGTTGCCGCGCGTCGCCGTGACGACAACACGCTCGAGTACCTTGTCCTCAGCAGACGGAGCGTTCTGGGCGGCGGCTGTGATCGACGTCAGCAGGGCGAGTGACGCAATCGAGACGGGGTGGGATTTGAAGCGCGGTCCAACGACAGTGTGTGACATTCTTTTCAAGAACATAAATACGAATGATTCGCATTATATATTTTGAATTGGTAATTGCCGTCACCAAATACGCTGCACGCGTAATGAGTCGGCCTGCGATGACCGGCCACAGGGCGTCGGAGGCCATTCCAACGACCATGCCTCTGCCGCAGGCTCCGAACTGTCTCCCGCCCACCAACGCCACCAAAGCCAAAAGCCGGTAGCAACCCAGATCAAAGTCACTACGCAAGCGGCGAATCTATCCGCTCGGCGTGCTATTGCTGCAACGGTTGACGATTTAGGACGTTTGCCCTATTTTTGCTATGCCTAGGACAAATGTCCTAAACAAATCAGTTCATGACAACTCGCGAAAGCATTATTCAAGCGGCCGACGCCCTGTTCTACGAACGCGGCTTCGAGCACACCTCCTTTGCGGACATCGCCGAGGCTGTCCAGATCTCGCGCGGCAATTTCTACTATCACTTCAGAACCAAGGACGAGATTCTGGAGGCCGTCATTGCGGCGCGGACTGAGCACACGCAGGCCATGCTGGAGGCATGGGAAGCTGATGGCGACGGGCCGCAGGAGCGCATCCGTCTGTTCGTCGAAATCCTGATTCGCAACCAGGCCAAGATCATGCGGCACGGTTGTCCGGTGGGGACCTTGTGCATGGAGTTGGCCAAGCTTGGTCATGGCGCGCAGGACGGTGCCAATGCCATCCTGAACCTGTTCCGCACTTGGCTGCGCCAGCAGTTCGAGCAGATGGGGCACAACAAAGACGCCGACGCATTGGCCCTGCATCTGCTGGTGCGCAGCCAGGGCGTGGCCACGCTGGCACAGGCCCTGCGCGACGAGCAGTTCGTACAGCAGGAGGTGGCCCAGATCATTGCCTGGGTCAAAACGTACGGGCCCGCCATCAGGCGTCGGGCCCGCTGAGCATTTCATCGAGTGGAGGTCTCATGTTCGTTGTTTTCCTCAGGTTCTCCAGCAAGCAATCGCAGGCGGCGCCGCACATGGAAGGTCACAAGACCTGGCTGCAGCAGGGCTTCGACGATGGTGTTTTTGTGCTCTCTGGCAGTCTGCAAGCCCGTCAAGGTGGCGCCCTGTTGGCTCACAACACGTCGCGCGAAGCGCTGGAGGAGCGAGTCCGGCGCGATCCCTTCGTGATTGAAGGAGTGGTGAGCGCGGAGATCACGGAATTCCTGCCGGCCAGGGCTGATGTACGGCTGCAATTCCTGCTGGAGCCCACCTGAGATGGGCGTGACGATCGCTGGCCCCGATGGTCGACCTCGCTGCGCCTGGTGTGCGGCGGCCCCGGAGTTTCTCCACTATCACGACACCGAATGGGGCTTTCCGGTTGCGGACGACCAGCGCCTGTTCGAAAAGCTCAGTCTCGAGGCGTTCCAATCGGGTTTGAGCTGGCGAACGATTCTTGCCAAGCGCGAGAATTTCCGAGCCGCATTTGACGGCTTCGACTTCCGCCGCATTGCGCGTTTCGGCGCGGGTGACGTTGAACGCTTGCTGAGCGACAGCGGCATCGTGCGCCACCGCGGAAAGGTCGAGGCCGTGATCCACAACGCCCGTATGGCCGAACTGATTGTCGAGCGCGAAGGCTCGCTGGCAGCCTACTTCTGGCGCTTCGAACCC